>Ga0326727_10000329_pt1 | contig 199352 bp, 130 predicted proteins | sample MB2enrmetagenome_FD_207643 | JGI IMG/M metagenome (GOLD analysis project Ga0326727, IMG submission 207643) | Lab enriched peat soil microbial communities from McLean, Ithaca, NY, United States - MB29MY | ecosystem: Environmental > Terrestrial > Soil > Wetlands > Peat | place: USA: New York... | reverse complement strand
CTGCCAGAGGATGTTCGAGGCAAGGTCATTGCCCGTATCGATCTGCTGAAAGAGGGAGGGCCGACTCTCGACTATCCCTATACTTCACAGATTGATGGACGGCTCCGCGAAATTCGGTTACGGTTTGGAAAAACGCGTTACCGGGTTCTGTACTTCTTCGATGACAACCGTACAGCGATCTTGCTGCACGGTCTGACGAAGAACACTCCGGCAGTAGAGGAAGCAGACAAGCGTATCGGCAGCGCGAGGATGGCAAAACACGACGCTCGTTTAGGCTCGAAGCGCCCCGCCGGGGCCAGACGCGGAAAAGGAGAAGGAAGCAAATGACGACAGCTTGGGATAGCTACGTAAAAAAGGAACTCCGTAAGCCCGCAGTCAAGAAGGCGTACGAAGAAGAGACGCAGGTATTGAAGATTGGTCTGGCGTTGGCGAATCAGCGGCGGCAAAAGGGGCTGACTCAGGCCGAGGTTGCCGAGAAGATCGGGACCAGTGCCCCGCAGCTCAGCCGAACCGAGCGCAAGCCTGAAAATGCCAACATGCGGACCCTGATCCGATATGCCGCAGCGGTTGGCATGGACCTCGACATTCGCCTTGTTGCGCGCGGGTAACATGCCCATAAGACAGCGGGGGAAACCTATCTCTCGTTCAGATCCACCTGATACAGATTGACGGCCGGCGTGCGCGCGGTGACTACCGGCAGATCGCCAGGCGCCAGGCCGATCAGCCGGTAATCGGTGGCCGCGATCGGTTCCAGATTGCTGATCGTAGCCATCGCCTCGGCTTTGCCGTTTGGCGCGGCGATGCGGTAGATGGGCTTGCCGGTCTCGAGGAAATCCTGAAAGTAGACAAAGCGGCTGTCGTGGGACCAACTTGGGTCGCCGGCGCTGTGCGCAGTCAGTGTGTTCCAGCGGTTGGTCTGGCGGTCGAACAGGAGCAGTGCATGCTGATCGAGCGGCATGGCGACCAAGTAGCGGCCGTCAGGAGAAAGCCGCGGGCTGAAGAGGCCTTCCGATCCGGGAATTTCGTCGATTTTTTTTGTCTCCAGGTTGAGCAGGTAGATGGCCTTCGGCTGGCCGTTGTCCATGCGGTTGGGCGGGCGTCCGAAGACGATCGACTTGCCGTCCGGCGTCCAGGTTGGATCGGCTTGGTTACGCTCTTCGTCGAAGGCCGGTGTCAGCTTGCCGCCATCGGCGTCGATCAGATAAATCTTCCACGGCTTGCCCGGCTCTTCGGCCATCACCGCCAGGCGCTGGTGATCCGGCGACCACTTCATGGTGAAGATGCGCAGCGGCGGGCTGGTCAATTCGATGCGCTCGCTGCCATCGATGCGGCTGCGCCACAGTGAAAGGTCGGCGGCGTTGAGCCAGGCCACCCATTGGCCGTCGGGAGAAAACTGCGCCAACGCCGCGGCGCTCAAATTCTGATCGAGCGCGGTGAATGCCGCGCTGTGCGGCATGGCGCGTAGCAGCTCGAACTGCGCCGTATTGCCGATAAAAAAGACCCGCTCGCCGGCCGGCGCTGTGGTGGGCGCGGCAAAATCCAGCGGTCCGTTGGTGATCTGGCGTGGCTGGCTGCTGCCGAAAAACCACGGCTGCTCGCTGAGCGCCCAGATGTCGCTGTGTCCGTTGTGCGAAGACTGAAAGACGAACTGCCTGCCATCGGCCGTCCAACTGCCGCAGCACTCCGAGGCGGGCTGGTTCCAGTCCGGCAGCAGCGGATGCAGATGCGAACCGTCGTCTAAAACCTCCCACAGCTCCGAGGTCTGGCGTTTGGGATCGCGCAAGGTGAAGCGCAGATGGTGGCCGTCGGGCGACCAGCGCAGCCAGAAGGCCAACCCCGGTGTGGTGAGAAATCGGCGCGCGTCGCCGCCGCCGGCGCTGACAATCTCCAACTCGTTGCCGCTGGCCACCAGCAGCCGCCGGCCGTCGGGCATCCAGGTGGCGTCGTGCGCCAGAAGATTGGGCAGACGGCGTGCATCGCCGCCCAGCGTGGGCACAATCCACAATGGTTGTTCGGGCTCGGTTTGCAGATGGCCGCGCACGATCAGCTTGGAGCCGTCGGGTGAGAGCGCGCCGATCAGCGGAGCGCCGACTTCGGAAGGCAGGCGGATGTTGCCGATTTCACCGTTGGCCACCAGAGCCACGGCCAGCACCGGCGTGCCGTTATCCAAATGCGAAAAGTAAATCCGCGTTCCGTCGCTGGCCGAGCTGGAAAAACTCTCTACATCCAGGTCGTTGGTGAGTACGTGACCGGAGTAGGTGATCTGCGCCACTCGGTAAGGCGTGCGCGCCGGTTCGCGCACCGTCAGCCAAAGCCCGGCAAGCAGGCAGAGCGCCGCCAGCAGCGTCACCAGCCACCACGGAGCAAATTTTTTATTCTGGACCGGCGGAGCTGCTGCCGCGATGGCCGCCGGATCGAGGCCGTCGACAAATCGAACTGGCGCAAGAAACCGGTAGCCGCGCTTAGCGAGCGTTTCAATGAAGCGCGGATTCTCTGCCGAATCGCCCAGCGCCTCGCGCAGTTTGTTCAACGCGATGCCCAGGCTGTGGTCGAAGTCTACGGTGGTATCGGCGCCCCACAGCTCGTGCTGAAGTTTTTCGCGGGTGACCACTTCGCCTGGGTGTTCGAGCAGAACGGCCAGCATTTTGAAGGGTTGGCTCTGCAGCCGCACACGCACACCTGAGCGGCGCAATTCACCGGCTTCGAGATCGGCCTCGAAGACTCCGAATTGTACGCGGCCCGCCCCAACGCTATGTGGAATGGTGCTCATTGCCGCCAGAGGACTTCGCATAGCAGTGTACGAGAAAAAGACAAAAATGCCCACACCTGTCTTAAAAAATCTTTAGAATGGTCTCCCGGCAGGAGAAGTATGAAAATAACTCTTTTGAATTCCGAGAGTTGGCTGTTGATAGGTAATTGACCGCGAATAGGCGCTTTGTGGATTGACCGCTGTATCTGCCGCGGCGTTTCCTCATCCGTGGCTGTGCGGAACTGCGTTGCTTCCGCAGGAGGCTATGAGAACAGTCAACGCGAATTCAAGAGACTTTTGGAGGAGATCGTGATGTTCAAAGAAACCGTCAGTGCAATCAACCGGCATGGTTTCAGAGGCACGTTCCTGCTGCTAGCGGCGTTGTTGTTCTGCCTATTGGCGCCGCTCCTGGTCGCGCAAACCGATACCGGCAGTATCATCGGCACGGTGACCGACCCCACCGGCGCGGTGATTCCCAATGCGTCCGTGACGGCCACCAATACCGATAACGGATTGAAATTGAGCGCGGTTTCAAATGGCTCGGGAGAATTCACCATTCTGGCCGTGCCGCGCGGCAACTATAAGGTGGTGATCGCGGCAACGGGTTTCCAAAGCCAGTCGGTCGAGGTCAAGATTACCGTGACCACGGCGCAGGTGGTGGCCTTTCATCTGAAGCCGGGCACGGTATCCACTACAGTTGAAGTCACCGGCGCCGCGCCGTTGATCGATACCTCCGACGCCGCCATCGGTGCGGCCATTGAAGGCAAGCAGGTGACGGACCTGCCGTTGAACGGCCGCAACTTTACACAACTGGCGCTGCTCACGCCTGGCGTGACCCGCGGCGCTTACGGTGACGAGGCCAGCGGCGGCGGCAGCAGCAACTATACCGAGACCTCGCGCAACAACGAAAGCGGCTCGGCGTCCATCGCGGTCAACGGACTGCGCCCCCAGGCCGACAACTACATTCTCGATGGCGTCGATAACAACGACGGATTGGTCAACACCATTCTGTTCTTCCCCAACATCGACGCGACGCAGGAGTTCAAGGTCAATACCAACATCGCTCCGGCCGAGTACGGACGGGCCGGCGGCGCAATTGTAATCAGCTCGACCAAAAGCGGCAGCAACGATTATCACGGATCGGCCTTTTGGTTTTACCGCGATCGCAGCTTCGACTCCAACCCCAACTACCGCTTCAACGATGCTCCGGCCACGCCCGCCGGCGGTTTTTTGCGCAACCAGCCGGGGTTCTCCATCGGCGGTCCGGTGTTGCCCAAATTCAAGAACCGTCTGTTTGCCTTCGGCGACTACCAGGCGTTGCGCGAGGTTCTCGCGGTCTCGCCGCACTATCTGACCGTTCCCACTACGCTGATGCGCTCGGGAAATTTTACCGAGTTGCTCAGCAAGGCGGGTTCCGGTTCCAGCGCGTTTGAAACTCAGTATCCCCGCTGCTACCCCGGAACCTTTACTGACCCCAACACAGGCAAAACCGTTCCCTATGCGGGAGCATCGACCGGAGAGCCGGCTGGCGCTCCGCAAGGTGGTTATATCTTCGATCCCACAACGTGCTCGGTGAGCGGCACGCCTTCGCAGTTCATCTACAACGGCACGGCTAACGTGATTCCGCCCAACCGGCTCAATCAAGCGGCGCTTAACTACCTCAACGCCTATCCTTCGCCTTCGCGCACCGACCGCTATCTGAACAATTACTACGACTCGCAATCCGAGCATAACCGCTACAACACCTTCGATGGCCGTTTGGATTGGTACGCCACGCCCAGCGACATCGCCTTCTTCCGCTTTAGCTACGACAACTCGGTGAACAGCAAGACTTCGGAGTTCGCCAATCTACCCGCGGGCGGTGGCACAGGCATTAACCCGACCCACGCCCGTGGCTACGACTTGGGATATACGCACACCTTTTCGCAAAACTTAGTCAATGAAGCACACCTTGCCTATAACCGCGACAACTACGGCTACACCCCGCCTATGTACGGCGACTATGTCTCGAAGAATCTGGGCATTGTGAATGCCAACATCAACATGGAAACCACCGGCGGCGCGCTGATCGGCGGCTGGAAGGGCAACCTGGAGTACACCGGCGACTACGGCCTCTACGCGGTGCCGCAGAATACCATCGAGGTTAACGATTCGATTAGTTGGAATCGCGGCAATCACGCCTTCAAATTTGGTGGAACCTTTATTCGCCGCCAGGTGGAATTCTTCAACCCGCAAGAGGGCAAGGGGTACTTCTGGATCGATTCCGGTACGGTTGACTTTACCGGCTACGAGGTTTCGGAACTGCTGGCCGGCGGCGTCGACGAGTATCAGATTGGATCGCAGGCAGGCTACTTCGCCAACATCGGGCAGGAAGACGGCATCTTCGCGCAAGACGATTGGCGTGTGAACCGCCGTTTGACGCTGAATCTTGGCTTGCGTTGGGACTTTCTCTCGCATCCCTACGAGGCACATAACCAGCAGGCGGCTTTCAACGTGACCTGGGATAAGGTGATGATCGCGGGCAAAAACGGTGTGTCGCGCAGCATCCTATTTCAGGACTATCTAAACTTCGGTCCCCGCGCTGGCTTTACGTATAGCGTAACGGGCGATGGCAAGACGGTTCTTCGCGGCGGATACGGCGTCTTCTATTTTCTGGATTACGGCGGCATCAATAACCAACTCGGCGAGCAGGCGCCTTTCGGCGGCAGCAATGCCTATCTGGCCAGCAATGGTTATTGCGTCACCTTCACGGGCCAGTTGAATCAAAGTCACTCCAGCAGCGGCAATGCCTACAACTGCACCGGCTACACCAGCCCGACGACGGTTGCTTATGGCAGCGGCAGCGATACCGGTGTGGCGCTGCCTGCGCGCGGTTACACGAACTTCGATCCGAACTCCCCACCGGCCGGAACCAGTATGATCGCCGTCAACCAGAACAACAAAAACAGCAGGGTGCAGGAGTGGAATCTGCAGATCGAGCGTCAGTTCGGCTCCAATAACGTTCTCAATGTGGCCTATGTGGGAACGCGCGGTAGCCATTTGTCCACTTACTACCCGTACAACCTCTACCAGTTCGGGACAGGCGCGCAGAACTTCTCGGGACTGGGCAGCATCAATTACAACAACTACAACGGCGTCTCCAATTACAACGGCCTGCAAGTGCATGCCGAGCACCGCTCCAGCAATGGACTGGTGGGAACTGTTTCCTACTCCTGGTCGCACACGCTGGACGATTCGCCCAGCGCTTACCAAACTCAATCGGCGGCTCTCTACTACAATCCCATGGCCGATTACGGTAACTCCAACCAGGATCAGCGCCAAGTCTTTAGCACTTCTCTGCTTTACCTGCTACCCTTCGGACGCGGCCAGCGCTTCGCCGGTAATGTTTCGCGGCCTGTCGATTGGCTAGTCGGCGGCTGGCAGGCCAACTTGATCGCTCTGCTGCAATCGGGCACGCCGATCGAACTCTCCACCGGCGAAGACTCGCCAGGCAACCGCCCCGATCGAGTGGGCGCCATTCGTTATCCCAAATCCACCAACGGCGGCAGTGGCTCCTACTGGTTCAATCCCGGCGCCTTTGCAAACCCGCCCACCACGACAGGCAGCTCCTGCAACTGTACGGTCTACACACGTCTGGGTTCGTTGGGCCGCAACCAGATCGTTGGGCCTTCTTACCGCGTAGTGAATTTCAGCCTGCAGAAAAACATCCATCTCAACGACAAGTACACGATGGAACTGCACGGTGATGCATTCAACCTCTTCAACACGCCTGAGTTCACCAATCCGAATGGCAGCCTGACTTCGGCGCAATTCGGGCAGATCGAAGGTACCGAGGTATACAGTAACCGCGAAATTCAGTTGGCGGCGCGGTTTACTTTCTAAAGCTTGTTCGGTCCTCCCCCCGCACCGCGGCGGAGTTTATGCCGCCGCGGCGCAGCTTGTCCGCGCACCTGTTGTAGTGCGTTGGGCTGGCAGAGCGACCAACGGCCGAAGAATGTTAAGGCTAAAAACCTGACTGTGGTTTGGAGAGGGGCATGCGATTTTGGCCGTTTGTTGTTGTGGCTGCAACTTTATGCAGCGTTGGTTCGGCTAGTTATGCGCAGGCACCGCGTCCGGTGTCGGCCGATGCGCCAAAAATCGATAAGATCGATCCTCCAGGCTGGTGGGCCGGTTTGCCCAATCCCATGCTGCTGGTGCATGGAGAAAATCTTGATCGAGTGCGTTTTTCAGTCGCGGGCAAAGCCGTGACCCTGACGCGCACGCAAGCTTCGGCCAATGGACACTGGGCTTTTCTTTGGTTGCGCGCGCAAAACGCCGCGCCGCAAACGCTTGGGATCGTTGCACGCAATGGGCATGGCCAGGCGCGGGGCAGCTTCGTGCTTGCCGCGCGCACTCACGATGCGCATGCGCACCGCGGATTTTCGCCGGCCGACACGCTTTACCTCATCATGACCGACCGCTTCGCCAATGGCAGCGCGGCCAACAGCCCATCCGGCATCGACCGCGCCGAGCCGCGCGGCTGGCATGGCGGCAATTTCACGGGCATCGAACAGCATGTAGATTATTTGCAACAACTCGGCGTCACCGCGCTGTGGACCACGCCGGTGGCTTCCAACGGCGGCGCGGCGGAGTCGTATCACGGCTATGCGGCGACCGATTTATACGATGTTGACGCGCACTTCGGCACCATCGAAGATTACCGCCATCTCTCCGCCGCGTTGCACGCGCGCGGTATCAAGCTGATCATTGATCTGGTGCCGAATCACATTGGCATCGGCCATCCCTGGGTCAACGATCCACCCGCGCCAGAATGGCTTCACGGCACACGCGAATCGCATCTGGCCGCGCAACACGATTTTTATCGGCTCGTCGATTCGCACGCCGCGCCGCAGGCCTGGCGCGCCATCACTGAGGGCTGGTTTACCGGCGCCATGCCCGATCTGAATCAGGAAAATCCGCTGGTTGCGCGTTACCTGATTCAGAACGCGATCTGGTGGGTGGAGACGGCGCAACTCGACGGCATTCGCCTGGATACCTTTCCGTATGTGGGCCGCGCCTTCTGGCGCGACTTCGACACCGCGTTGCACGCCGTCTATCCGCATCTAACGATGGTGGGCGAAATTTTCCATCGCGATCCGGAGGTGACGTCGTTCTTTGCCGGCGGCGTGGCGCGCGAAGGTATCGATACCGGTCTCGACACGCCCTTCGATTTTCCTGTTTATTTTGCGCTGCGCGATGTGCTGGCGCACGGCAAGCCGATGACCGCGCTGGCCGATGTGATGCGCCGCGATTCGTTGTATCCGCATCCGGAGCGGCTGGCGACCTTTATCGGCAACCACGATACGACGCGCTTTGCTACCGAAGCGGACGGTTCGGTGGCGAAACTAAAGCTGGCCATGGGGCTGCTGTTGACGTTGCGCGGCATGCCAACGATTTATAGCGGCGATGAGATCGCCATGACGGGTGGCGCGGATCCCGACGACCGCCGCGATTTTCCCGGCGGCTTTGCCGGCGACGCGCGCAGCGCATTCAACGCCTCGGGCCGCACGGCGAGCGAAGACGAGATCTTTCGTTGGACGTCGGGTTTGCTGGCCTTTCGCGCCGCGCATGAGGAACTGAAATCTGGCATCGAACAGAATCTATATGCCGACGGCGACTCATTTGTTTTTGTGCGCGCGCGGAGCGGCGATGGGTGCACGTTACAGCACACCGGCGAGCGGCTGTTGATGGTTGTGAACCGCGCGGCGCAAAGCAAAGTGATCGAGTTGCCTGTCAACGAGACCGCGTTGGACGGATGCACGGTCTTCGCTCCGGTTTTGGTCGCGCCGGGTGAAACGGTGCAAATCGGGAAGGAAATAATTCGCGTCGAAGAGCCGGCCGAATCGATGACCGTGTATGCTGTGCGCTGAGTGGGAGAAATTTGCGGCCAGCAAGCGCGGCTTGAAAGTGACAATGGCAGGGAAGGGAAACCATGGAGCACAACTTGATGGCGAAACGCGCAGTCTTGAGAAATTTAGCGCCGGCGCTATTTGGCGCGATCTTCTTCATCTACTTGCAGGCATCGGCGCAAACCGCGCCCGCGGCTTCGCCTGCGCAAATTTCACCGCTCGCCGATGGCGTGGAACTTGTGCAGGGCGCCGCGCGGCTCGATGTGGAAATTCTTGAAGACCGCTTGGCGAGCGTTCATATGCTTGCCGACGGCAAAGCCACGCCACGCACATTGGTGATCGCTCCCCAGCCGGCGCTGCGCGCGCCCGCGCCGCTCTCCCGTTCCGACCGCGGCGGCGTTTATACGCTTGCTGCCGCCGGCATCGCCGTGCGCGTTCAAGAGACGCCGCCCTACAGCGTGGTCTTTCTCGATGCCTCGGGCCATCAACTCCTGCGTAGCGCCGATCCCTTCGGTGCGGCGCGCGACGCTTCGCTTGCCGTCGAGCGCGAAGACAGCCTGCCGCTTTACGGCGTTCATGGGTTGAACATGAAGGAGACCGAAGGCGGGCTCGAGCGCAACGATGGCGGGCGCGTTGCCGTAGGCACGCAGGGCTACAGCGCCGCGCCGTTCATCTTCACGGCGAGCTATGGGTTGCTGGTTGACTCCGACGGCGGTGAGTTTGCCACCGAGCCGGGGCGTATTCTCTTCCGCCACAGCTCGCGGCCCGATCTAGAATATTTTGTTCTTGCCGGTCCGCCGCTGGAAAGCATGGGCGCGTTGTCGCGCTTGGTGGGTCCGCCGCCGCTGCCGCCCAAGTGGACGTTGGGTTTTCTCAATAGCCAGTGGGGTTCGACGCAGCCGGAGATCGAAAATATCGTCGCCACTTATCGCCAAAAACAGATTCCTCTCGATGGTTTCATTCTCGATTTCGATTGGAAGGCGTGGGGCGAAGACGATTACGGCGAGTGGCGCTGGAACAGCACTTCGGGCGCGGGCAACGTCGCGAACAACAAATTTCCCGATGGCGCCAGCGGCGAGTTTGCCAGGCACATGGCCGCAGAAGGCGTTAGGCTGGCCGGCATTCTCAAGCCGCGTATTTTGTTAACGGCTGCCGGAGAAACAAACCAACCGACGGCCGCAGCGGCCTATGCCACCGAGCACGGACTGTGGTATCCCGGCGAGCCTGCCATGCCGGATTATTTTTCCCATCGCATGGCCCGCGATCTGGACTTCAACAATGCCGAAACTCGTACCTGGTATTGGCAGCATCTGCTGCCGGCATTTCATGCGGGAATGGCGGGATGGTGGGACGACGAGGCGGACGAGTCCGGCGGTTTTCTCTTCAATAATTTTCAGTTCTTCAACATGGGCCGCGCCATCTACGAGGGCCAGCGCGCGGAGTCCAACCAACGCGTCTGGACGATCAACCGCAACTTTTATCTCGGCGCCAGCCGCTACGGATACGCCGGCTGGTCGGGCGATATCTCCACCGGCTTTGCTTCGATGGCTTTTCAGCGCACGCGCATGTTGGCTGCGCTCAACACCGGCGAATTTCATTGGAGCATGGACACGGGTGGTTTCATCGGCCATCCCAGCGCGGAAAATTACGCGCGCTGGATGGAGTTTGCCGCCTTTGTGCCCATCATGCGCGTGCATGGCGACTTCAACGAGAAGCGCCAGCCCTGGGTTTACGGGCCGGTGGCCGAGGACGCCGCGCGCCAGGCCCTCGAACTGCGCTACAAACTTCTGCCTTACATCTATTCCTACGAGCGGCGCAACACCGAGGGCGAAGTGGGCTTGGTGCGTCCGTTGTTCTGGCAGTTCCCCGGCGATCCTCAGGCCGCCGGGCAAATCGGCGAGTGGATGTTTGGCGATGCGCTGCTGGTGGCTCCGGTGGTGGGCGAAGGCGCGACGACGCAAACAGTTTACTTGCCGGCGGGCGATTGGTACGACGATGCAACCGGCCATCGCTATGCCGGCGCGCAGAGCATTCAACTGTCCGTGGACGATAAAAACTGGAAAGACATTCCGCTCTTCGTCCGCTCCGGTTCGATCGTCGCCACGCAGCCGCTGGAGCAGTATGTGGGACAGCGCAGTGTTGAGGAAATCACGCTCGATATCTTCCCCGGTGAGTCGCCGGCCGCATTCGCTGTCTACGACGACGACGGCGAGAGCTACGATTACGAGAAAGGAAGTTACTTACGGCAACAGATCGAGGCGTGGCGCGATGGCAAAAAAATTCAAGTCACGATCGAGCCGGTCACTGGAAATTACGCCAGCCCGCTGCGTGAATATTTGCTTCGCATTCACTCGGCCGCGCGCAGCGTCACGCTCAACGGCAAACCCTTGCCCCCGGCCATTTCGTCTTCGGGGTCCGCGGCCGGTTGGACGAGCACAGCGGACCGCTTCGGTCCCGTGGTGCAGTTGCGTATCCCCGCCGGATCGCACGCGCCGGCGCGGATTGTTTTGCGTTAAAGTCTCGCCAAGACCGCTTGGCGGTTCGGCTTCCTTGGCCGCTGGTTGTACACTGGCAGATGTCAATCTCATTGCGCGCACTCGCGTGAGCTTGGCCAAGGTCCGAGGCGCGGCGGTGACATGCGCTTTTGCGAGGCTTTCATTCAATGAACGAGAACGAAGCGAAATCCTTACCCGAAAATGCCTATCGTCCACTGAACCCAGGTGAGATCTACAAGCCCATCGTGGCTGCCGAAGCGCCAACGGTGGAGCTGACCCTGCGCGCCGTGTTTTGGGGGATTCTTTTCTGCGCCCTGTTTTCCGTCGCCTCGGCCTACTCGGCGCTGAAGGTGGGCCAGGGAATGGAAGCCGCGATTCCCATCTCCATTCTCACCATTGGTCTGGCGCGGCTCTATACGCGGCGTTCCACGCTGCTGGAAAACGTGATCACGACGGGCATCGGTGGCGCTTCGGCTGCCGTGGTCTCTGGCGCGGTTTTTACTTTGCCCGCGCTCTACATTTTGCATCTCGATCCGCATCCGGTGCAGACCATCTTTATTTGTTTGGCAGGCGGCTGCCTGGGCGTGCTCTTTCTGCTGCCGCTGCGCCGCTACTTTGTGCGCGAGATGCACGGACAGTTTCCTTTCCCCGAGGCCACGGCCATTACCGAAGTCCTGGTGACCGGTGAAAAAGGCGGCTCGCAGGCGCGGTTGCTGCTGGAGGCGACGGGCATCGCCGCGGCATACGACTTTTTTGTGACCACCTTTCATGTGTGGAAGGAGTATCTCGACTTTCAATTCGTTCCGGTGATGCGTTCGCTGGCCGATCGCGGGCGCGCAGTCTTCAGCTTCGACGCCATCAGCTTCATTCTCGGCCTGGGCTACGTGATGGGTTTGCGCAGCGCCATCGTCTTCTGCGCCGGCGGCGTCTTTTCCAATTTCATCCTCACGCCGCTGATCTGGTTCACCGGCAGCCATATCAATATTCCCGTCTATCCGGGCACCATGCCCATCTCGCAGATGACGGCGCTGGAGATCTACCGCAATTACGTGCGCTTTGTCGGCGTGGGCGCCATCGCCACGGCGGGCATTGTCGGCGTGCTCAAGTCGCTGCGCGTGATTGCCGGATCGTTTGGTATTGCGCTGCGCGCCTTCCGCCAAGGTGAGGCGCAGCAGAGCGAGCGCACCGACCGCGATGTTCCCATGATCTCGATTCTGCTGGGCATTGTTGTCAGCGCGCTGGCGGTGGCGATCTTCTTTGCGCGCTTCCAGGTTTCATGGATGGTGCTGGCCATCGGCTTGGCGTTGGTGATCGTCTTCTCGTTCTTCTTTACCTCGGTAGCCGCCAACGCGATTGCCACAACGGCCAACAATCCGGCCTCGGGCATGACCATGCTCACCATCATCATCTCTTCGGTGGTGTTGTTGAGCTTTGGCCTCTCGGGAACCACGGGCATGTTCTTCATCATGGCCATTGCCGGAATGGTTTGCACGGCGCTTTGCGTCTCGGGCCAGGCGATTACAGATCTCAAAGCCGGTTACTGGATTGGTTCGACTCCGGCGGCGCAGGAGAAGGTGAAATTTCTCGGCGTAATTACTGCGGCCATTGCCGCCGGGTTGACGATTGTTTTGCTCGCGCACACCTTCCAGTTTGGCGAGGCTGCGCCGGGAGACACGCGCCAGGTACTGGCCGCGCCGCAGGCCTCCATCATGAAAGCCCTGGTGGTCGGCTTCATGAGCCGCCAGCCAATCGCGTATCTGCTCTTCGGCGTGGGCGCCATGGTCACGCTGGTGATGGAGATGCTGGGCAAGTCCTCGCTGGTTTTTGCGCTGGGCATGTATCTGCCGCTGGGGCTGACTTCACCGATTCTCGCCGGTGGCGCGCTGTCGAATTTCGTCAACAAGCGCGCGGAAAAGGCGGGCAGCGAACGCGGCGAGCAGATGCGTGGCCGCGGCGTGATCCTGGCTTCGGGGCTAATGGCCGGCGGCGCGCTGGGCGGCGTTCTCGGCGCTGCGCTGCGATTGTTCCCTAGCTACAGCGAAGATCTTCTGCGCACGCCGTTTTATGCCAACGAGCCCATTTCGCAATCGGTTTCCGCGCTGCTCTTTGTGGCTCTGTGTGTTTACATTGCAGCGCGTTCGCTCAAAAAAGGAGAGTAATAGGCCATGGATCTAGCGGGAAAGTATGTCGCCGACGCGGTTTTAGCCATTGATACACTTTGGGGCGGTGACGTCCTTTGTGCCTCGGGAACGGGCAGGTTTATCGCTGACTCCTGGTTTTCCGACGAGCCTTTGCCGGCGGCCTACACGTATCCCTCCGCGGCGCAACTGCGCCAGTGCGGAGGCGTTGCCGATAAGCAGGCCAATCGCGAGGCTGCCGAAGAGTATCTGCGCCACGTCGATTTGCCGGCCGCGATTGGCGGGTTGCGCGCCGAAGCCGCCAAAGTTGGCGGGCTGCGCGGCGCCTATCTGGAGGGCATTGCTCTTTGCGTCGCGACGATGTTCGATTTGGCCATGGAGACTCTGGGCAAAGGCGATCCGGTGCCCTACGCGCGCTCCGTCGAGGCTTCCACGGGCAAGCCGCCCGAGCCTTCGCACCCCGAGCCCAAGCGCGATCGTGTCGCCGAATTGTTGACGCGTGCCGGCTATTATCCGACCTATGGAGGATTGCTGGATGCCGTCGATGCCTGGCGTCACGAACGCATGAGTCCGATGGCTTCGGTGCGTGCGCTGGGCGCGGCGGCGATCGCCAAGTTCGATGCCCTCAGCGTAAAAAATCTGCTGCCTCATCTACCATCTGAACTCGCGCAGGTGCCGCGGGCGAATATCGATTTTATGCCCATCAAGGACGCCTGGTTTTCCGGCTCGATGAACTACATCGGCCGCGCCCGCACCGCGCAGGGCGCTCCGCTCTACGAGGCCAGCTATGAGATCAATGCCTCGCTGGAGATTTCGTTTCCGGAGTTCGAGCAACTCGTCAGCCACGAGGTTGTGCCCGGCCATGTGACGACCTTTGCCTACTTGCAGAATCATTATGTGCGCGGCAAGGCCGGCTTCGAGGCCTCGGTGTTGACCATGAATACCCGCGCCGCCACGCTCTTTGAGGGCATTGCCAACAATGCCATTCTGATCGCGTACGGCGTTACCGAAGTCGATCAGTTGCCCGATGAGGATCTGCAGATTGGCGTGCTGCTGGCGCTGTTGCAGGACGACGCCAAAAATCAGTCCTCGTATTTGACCTGGGGCGAGGGACTTGCGCAGGCCGAGGTGGCGTCGGTTTTGCGGCACGAGTATCTGGTCAGCGAAGAGCGCGCCAACAAGCTCTCCGGAGCCTGGGGCCGTCATCCGCTGCTGGGCCGCATGTATCTGCCGGCTTACCGCGTGGGCACTGAAAAGGTCGCTCAGTTGCGCCGCGATTATCCCGCGCAGCGCGTTTTGCCGGTCTTGTATGGATGCAGCGGTTTGGTCGACATCCACACCATCGATCTCGCGTTGCAAGACGGAGCGCGCTGACGCTCCGTCAGCGCTTTCAATGCTGATCGGGATAAATGCGGTAGGCTTCCACGGTGACCGTCAGCGGCGTGCCTTTGACCTGCGAAGTCTTCAGCAGCGCTTCGAAGTAGGGAAGATTGCTGGTGTGCAGCATCTTGCGAAAGGTCGAGAATTGCTCTTCGGAGAGAAGAAAATCGCCCGCCGCCTCGGTCGCTTCCGATGAGGTACCTTCGAGAAGAAGCACCTTGCCTTCCTGGTCCGAGTTGGGCATGTAGGCGACCACGCAATAACCCACCGCGTCGTTGGAAGCATAGTTGGGCTGCTCTTTGCCCATCGGCGAGCGATTGGTAACAACGGTGCTGCCCAACCCCTGGAATTTCGTGTCTTCGGTAAAGTTCAACCGGCCTTCAAACAGCGCCGACCAGGGGTTGGAGACGTGCCCGCCGATCAAAATCAGATTGTCTTGCTTGACCAGAGCCGGCATGTACTGGCGGGCGCTATATAAATGGATGCGTTTGTCGAGAGGGTCCAACGAGGTGATTCGTTGCGCCAGCTTGAACTCGCTATTGTTGCCCAGATTCTTCGAGGCCAGCAAGTCCTCGGCATAACGCAGATCCGCGCTTGGCGCGTTGTTCTGTGGCGCACTGAGGTAGCTGCGGTTCAGGTAACTGGGAAACGAAGCTTGTTGCTTGCGTAATTCCTCAATCAAGAGGAAAGTATTATCGCTGATCACCACATCGGTGTCGCGGCTCGAATCCAAAAATCCGGACCACAAGGCGCTGAGCGAGGGCTGATATCTCCACGGGGAAATCGTGCGGCGCATTTCATCCAACGATTGTTGCTGCTGCCTGTTGCGTACCCAAAGGCTGAAGCAGGCTCCTGCGAGTACCAGGATGATCGCGAGGGAAACAATAGCACCGCTGCCGATCCGGAAGCGATCCAGAGAGACTTTTTTCTTCTGCGCCGCATTTTGCTTCACGGTATCTGCAGAGATGGCGGGTGCCTCGTCGTTGTTGGCGGGCAAAACCTCGCGTGAGATGGCGTCTATGTCGGGAGAAACAGCCTTTGCGCGCGGGCTGAAGACCGGTTTGTAGCTGCCCAGCGCAACCGTGATGACCGTAGGCTCTTCTTTGCCCTCGGTTGAAAAATACAGATCGAGCTTCTTGCGCAGGTGTGCCATCTGCACGCGGACAATATTGTCGTCCAGTGGATTGAAGTCACGCTTGCGGCCTAGCACGCGATGCGCAATATCGAACTCGTGTATGGGTTCGTCCGGGTCGATGATCGCTTGGCGAACGATGTAAAGAAGAATATCGCGCAGTTGTGTGGCGCGATACAACACAGAACTGCGTGCCGCCCGCTGGGCGAGTTTCCAGCGCCAGTCATCCTCTAGAACAGACTCAACATCCACCAGCGCCACCGGGTTTTTGTGCCAGGATTTCACCGTTTTTTTTGCGCGATAGGCTCCGTTGCGTCGATTGCTTGTGGTGGCCGCACTGGTCGAGTTGGGCGAAAAATCGCTCATAAGCTATTGTTATTAAAGCTCATGAACGTTAAGATTTCGCTAACAAAATTACCATAGCATTAAATTGACTAGTCCTGGCTCGGCTAGTACGAAACAGTAGGCATGATGAATGCTACCGATCCACTCGCTATCACTATGTCAGCCGTGCAGCAGTTGTAATTAACGAGAGACCGAAACGGCAGATGGTCGATCGGACATAATTCTCAACCAGGTTTCAAACAACAAAAAGCCACCACCCACGGCTCTCACTGATTCAAGCCGCGTAACAAGGCCGAACCAACGCCGAAAGGAGAATTCGGATGCACAACTCAGCCAGTCATCGTACGCAAACGATATTAACACGATCTTCACATTTAAATTGGGTGAAAATATTGTGTTCTCGATTTACCCCAGGATCTATGCGGGTGTTCGCTATAGCGCTTGCCGCAATCGCGATCCTTGTTCCGGCCTATAAAACAGGCTATAGCCAAGGGACCACGGGTTCGATTACAGGAACCGTGACCGACCCCAGCGGCGCACCGCTCAGTGGGGCCAAAGTGTCGGTGCTGGCTGTCGATACCAACACCCTGCACGTCGTCACTACCTCCAGCGCCGGAACCTACACGGTACCGCTGCTACCGCCAGGGCAATACGATGTGACCGTGGATGCGACCGGCTTCAAGGCGTTTCAGCGCAAGGGCGTCGTTCTGGTGATCGACCAGGTCGCGCAGATCAATGCCAGCCTGAAGGTCGGCTCGAATCAGGAAGTCGTCGAAGTGATTGCCAGCACCCCGGTTTTGCAAACCGAGCAGTCCTCGGTCGGCCTGGTGTTGGACTCGCACGACATCCAGAACACGCCGCTGAACGGCCGCTTGAGTCTGTACGGCATGTTTGCTTTGATGCCGGGCGTGCAGAATTTGGCTTACGCGCAGGATACCTTCCCACGCTACGGTGTCACCCTGTCGATCGGCACATCGCGCCGCAACTCGTATGGCTCGCTGGGCACCACGCTCGACGGCACGGCCAACATGGAGAAATATCTTGAGCGTTCACTAGTCGAGGTTCCCCCGCTGGACGCCTTGAGCGAATTCAAGATGATCACCACCGGCGCGTCGGCGGAATTTCAGCAGCAGGCGCAGATCACCGTTGCCACCAAGAGCGGCGGCAATCAGTATCATGGCGAATTGCTCTGGTTCAACCGTTCCAAGGGTCTGAACGCCAAGGCCGATTATTTGGGTACCGGCCAGGCACCGGCCCGTCCCCCCTATGAGCGTAACGAGTACGGTGGCAACTTCGCCGGTCCCATCGTTGTGCCCCACCTCTACAATGGCCACGACAAAGCGTTCTTCTTTGCCGCATTCGAGGGATATGACTTTACCAACTCCGTGCTGACCGGGAGCAACCAGCCGACGGAAAAGATGCGCAATGGCGACTTTTCGGAGTTTGCGCTGGGCGGAGCTTGCTACAACGGCACGTCGCTTTCCTTGACCAACCCGTTAACGGGCGTCAGCCTGGGAACCCAGGTTACTAGCATCAATCCGGTCTCCGCCAAGTTGCTCGCTCTGCTCTATCCCCATCCCACCGTGACGGGCGTTTGCCCGCTTTCGGGCAGCACCAATACCTGGGAAAACATTAGCTACACGCAGTCGGCGCGGCGCGCTTCGCTGCGTCTCGACTACAAACTCACCGACCACGACCAACTGCGCGGTACCTTCCTGCACGCCTTCTATGGGCCGTATCCCAATGGCTGGAACGATAGCCTGACGGGCGGCAATGGCGGCATCGGCGAACACGATGTAGACGGCATCTTTGGCTGGACGCATGCTTTCTCGCCCTCGTTGCTGCTCGACATTCCGGTCTCGTACAAGCACCTGGATATCTACCGCTTGCCTCATCGGCTCGATAACTTCGGCGCGATCATTCCGGGCCTGGGCACCAGCGCTCGCGACGGCGCTCCAAGTATCAATATTTCCAACCCTGTCGGCGACCCTATTCACTATCCCTACTTGACTTCCATCAACGGTGTGAGCGACAGCTCCGGCGGCTATCCCGGACTGGAGCAAGACGGCCATCTCAATCCCAGCCTGACCAAGGTCTTTGCCCGTCACACCGTCAAGGTTGGCGCCAGCTTCCTGCTGCATGACTGGTACACCTCCAGCCTGGTCTCCAACGGCAGCTTCACCTTTGGCGGAAACCAGACCTACTCCGGTGACGCCTTTGCTGACTTCCTTTTGGGCGTTCCGTACTCGTCATCCAACCCCCAACCCACCGGCCGCGTTCCGCAGCGCTTCTTCACCTTCGAGTACGGCTTCTACGCTCAGGACGACTGGAAGCTGACGAACAAGCTGACCATTAACTACGGTCTCCGTGTCGACAAGCAGTGGTTCAGCGATGACCACTTCGGCCGCAACTCGTTGTGGATTCCCGAACAACAAAAGCTGGTCATGTTTACGGGCTCTAGTTCCTATCCGACGAACGTGGTTAGCGCCTATCTGACAGCGCTGGAAAGTGCCAACGCCATTGAAACTTCTACGACAGCCGGCATGAGTAGCCAGGTGTGGGATTACCTGAATGAACCCAAACCCACCGTGGCGCCACGTCTCGGCTTCGCCTACGAGGTCATGCCCAAGACCGTTCTGCGTGGATCTTACGGCCTGTTCTACAACATGCTGGCCGAGGATTACACCACGGCCTATGTACAGGGGCAAACGCCTTACTCCGGGGCAGCCACTTACAAAAACAACAGCACCGCCTATAATAGCAACTACTTCACGATGAGTAACCCGTTTGTTACGTCGGGAAACTACTCGACGGCCAGCTTCGGCGTCAATGCAGAGCATAAGATCGTCGTTCCTTACAGCACCGCCTATAACTTGCAAGTCGAGCGTGAACTCCCGGGAAGCTTTGCTTTGCGCGTCGGTTATATCGGCATGCACAACATGAAGCAGAATGACAACGGCGGCACCAACTCCATGAATCTGAATGTGCCGGCGGGGAATGTACCGCGCTATTACGGCAGCATCGCGAACTCGAATTATCTCTACCCGATCTTCGCTAACGGCATCAACGGTTACAACTATCCCGACTACCACACCACCATGAACTCGCTGCAGATTGGCTTGCGCAAGCAGTACAGCGGCGGTTCGTCGATCAATGCGCAGTTTCAGTGGTCGCGTATCCTGGGCGTCGAGGCGTTCATGAACCCGACTGGAAGCACGCCTCACGATTCTTACGGCCCGGATAGTGGCATTACCCCTGTAGTGCTGCAAATGAACTACACTTATGCGCTGCCATTTGGACACGGCCGCACCTTCCTCGCCAACTCCAGCAAGTTGGTCGATATGATCTTCGGCGGCTGGAACTATTCAGGCGTGGGTGCATTCCAGTCCGGCCAATACTTCAACATTACCTCCGGACAAAGTGGCACGATGTGGGGCGTCGGCACGGGCCTCCGTCCCAATGTTGACCACTCTCAGCCCTTGTATGCTGCGCATAAGAGCAAAGCACAATGGCTTAACACTGCGGCCTTCAGTAAGCCGGTCATTTACACCGGCGCAGACGGCAACCAATATGTTCCTGTAGGCAACGTCAGCTACGATATGCTGCGCGGCCCAGGCTACTGGAACATGGACATGAATCTAGGCAAAGATATCAAGTGGGGTGAGCACTACAACGTTCAGCTCCGCGCCGATTCCTTCAACACCTTCAACCATCCGAACCTGGGAACACCGGTGGCGACCTCCACCAGTGGCTCGTTTGGTAAAATCACCTCCACTTCGGGAACTCCTCTCTACGAAGCACGCTCTGTGGAGTTCGGTACCAAATTCACCTTCTAACCATCATCGACAGTAGCCGCGGCATAACTTGCCGCGGCTACCACCTTCTAAGCTATCCCCATCTTCAACCCAAGTTGGGGTTCGACCTCGCGCGATCCAATGCCCTCGGTGTGTTTACATGTACCGGGAATTCCAACAACGGTCATTCACACAATTCAGATCAAAGGAGAAATGTGTATGAGAAATCCGTTCTGGTTTATTTCGCGCTGCGCGCTGCTGCTGGCCGTTCCGGCAGTTACGGCATCGGCAACGTCGGTTGACCTGGCCACCATTCAGAAGTGTGCTCCAACAATTTATCTCAATGCATACGAAAACAACCGCCCTACGGATGTTCTGACTTTTCTTTCTCAAAGCAGTTTGCTGGATGCGAGCGGTAACGTGATCGCAGCCACGGCGTCTCCGGCAATTCTCGCCGCCAACACGGCATCGACAAACTATCTGGTACCTGCCAATGGAGTATATCCTTCGGCCTCCAACGACTTCGAGACAGGCGTTACGGCAACGTCCTCGGGCACAAGCGGCCTGGGACAAGTAAAAGCTCCTGTGTATGTAAAGGTGCTTGACTTTGGCACCTATGTCGACATCAAATACTTCTTTTTCTATACCTGGAACGGATTTCAGGCGTTCCGTACAGGAATCATTTCAGGTCTTACGACCAAGCCGTATAATTTCGATTGGTCGCAGTTTGCTCTGCATTACGGTGATTGGGAGCACGTTACCGTCCGGTTGAGCGAAGATCTTTCCACTGTCCAAGGTGTTTTCTACAGCGAACACCACGACAGCGCCTGGGTGACTAATCCGACGTTTAGCGGTACCCACCCCATCGTTTATGCGGGATGGAATAGCCATGCCAACTATCCCACTTCCGGCATTCAGGTGAACGACACCATTCTCAATTCGCCGGGGGTAATTCCGCTGAGTTGGTTGAAAGTTGTCGATGTAACTACCAACTCTGGCACTTTTGAGTGCTATCACGCTCCCACCACCTTTTACGCCAATGGTTTAATATGGACCCCGTGGTCCGATACGAGCAATCTTGTGTTGCTGGATAGCGATGCTACAGCGGCGCAATGGCTGGCGTTTAACGGCCAGTGGGGACCAACGGTTACTGAAACAATTGAAGAACCGCCCAGCGGGCTGCCCAGTGCCGGACGTAGTGAACTGTATGTTTTGGCCAAAAGTGCAAGCATACTCAACTTGCTCTCCAGCTACACATCAGAGAGTGGTCCCAACGGTCCCGAAGCTGTCGATTGGGATATTTCGAAAGAACCAGTAGAGTAGTCTAGGTAATTTGAGGAAATTGACTGGCTGGCAGGCTAGAAAAATGTTCCGGTCCACCAAGCATGCTGGCCAGTTGATCCTTGTAAGTGGTAACAGAAAAAATTAGAACTCTGCGAGTTGTGAGATGTAGGGTTCGAGCGGAAAATGAATGAATACGATGAAGCGTTCCAACTGGGCAGAGGTGGTATTTACAACCTTTATCGGCATTTATAGTATCGTCGCTAATGCCTCGCCGCGACATCCCAATGTTGAATCGCTCACTAAGAATAGCCGCGAAATATTTCAAGTTTCCATGGAGTGGGCGGATAGATACTTCGACCCGAAGGCGAAATTATGTAAAGCACCGTCGTTTCCAGCGACTCCAGAGCACCGATCCGCGCCTGTTTACATGGTGAGAGAATCCTCATGGTATGCTCTGGGGCTTTTGCTGCGGGACGGGCAAGGCGATCGCGAGCGCGCTGCTCAGATTCTAGAAGAAATTCTAAAAGCGCAATATCACGAGCCGGGCAAACCTTGGAATGGAACCTTCCGTCGCACACCAGCAGAGCCTTATCCAGGTCCGCATGCAGCGATGTGGTCTGACTATGATCCGAACTGGCGGGAATTTATCGGTACAACCTTCGTTATCATTTTGAAAGAGTACCCTGATCGTTTACCGGTGGACCTTGATAAAAAGATGATTTGGGCTGTTGACGATGCAGTTGCTGGAGAGATGCAACAGCATCGGCTCCTGCCTACATATACAAATCCTGCCTTGATGTATGGATTTCTATTGGAATTCGCCTCCGATCAAGGTAACATGCCAACATGGAAAAAAGAGGCAGACCGATGGATGGACTTGCAATATAACATCTACAAACAATACCAGGCATTTCCCGAGTACAACTCGCCCACATATGCAGGAACCGACCTGTTTGCGCTGGCTTTGTGGAGAAACTATGGCGCAACAGAGCAAACGCGCAGCCGTGGCATGGAGATGGAAGCCGGCCTGTGGCGCGAGACGGCTAATCTGTATAATGCGAATCTGCGCAATATCTCCGGTCCCTACGACCGCTCTTATGGTATGGACATGAGGAGCTATATTAGCGTGACGGGACTTTGGCTTCGTACCGTGCTGGATGAGGATCGAGCTCCCCTTGCCAAAATAGAACCGCCGGTCGATCATGTCGCGGATCTTTGGTTCGCCTCTCCCATCGTAGTATTAGATACCGCTATTCCTGCCGATGCTTTAGAGAAATTTGAAAAACTTAAATCGGAACACGAAATTACGCGGCAGATCGACAAAAATAGAATCGCAACTGCGTGGATAGGAAACACCATGATCTATGGAGCTGAGGCTGCCAATGGTACGCGCGATGTCGACTCCCATAGTCAATATCACCCCGTGACGGTACAGTGGTTGGTTCCTGATGGCCAAATTGGATGGATACAACTAATTCGAGCGCCAAGAATTGATGCAACGGCGAACCGGGAAGGCATTGTGATCAAAGCCACAGGCGATATCGTCATGCGGATCTACGCGCCTGAAACCACGCCGGATAGGGTCCGTGGCGGTAAGTGGGGATTGCCGGGCTTAAACGTTATATTGGATACCGATGCCAAGAAATGCTCGGTGCTAAAGAACGATAAGTATATCGATGTTAGATACGAAGGACTCACTAGAATGGCGATGCGCTTATCGGAAGTGAATCAACAATAGATTGTTGCTTAACATCACAGGGCAATACAAGAACCATACGGTGCCTTTCGATCGATTGCAGTTAAGATGCGATTTCGGGAAGATGTGTTGCTGGTGCGTATGTATTCAGGGCGCAGCCGAAGTCGCGGAAATAGCACGGCGTTCTGCTGCACGCTGGTCAGCGCGCGCACCTTGGCAAACTGGCCGGGGCGCAGCAGATTCGAGGTATTGGGAAACTCGCCGGCGATGGTGATTATGTCCTGCGGCTTCAATCAGCCTGCGCCGCGTCTCGTCGCTTTTTATGGGGAAAGTCATAATCTTGTTTCAAGTATAAGTTCGAAACAATTGTATTATTTCGTCAGCTGGAGCTTGGCATCGGCTTTTCATGGAGACAGATCAAGATGCCGGGCCAATCGATCGGCGCGCAAAAAAATGGCGAGGGATAAACCCTCGCCATCAAATCGATTGTTGCTGTATCGATCTTTCCCTTCAAAGCACAACGCGCTTAGAAGCGGTAAAAACCGGCGAACTGAAAGACACGCGGCTGATTGGCCTGCGCGGTGATCTGGCCGAAGGTTGAGCTAGTCGGATCGGCGGTAGGCGCCGAATAGACTGGATGGTTAAGGGCATTGACTGCTTCGACGCGGAACTGCAGTGTGCCATAACGCCAGGCCTGCATCTGACGCTGCAAGCCGATGTCGAGCTGGTTGAGGTGGTCGGCGCGCAAGGTGTTATAGCGCAGCGGAAAGTGGCGGAGCTGGTAGGTGCCGGGAAAACTGTTTGGACAAAGCGCGGTCGTTGTTGTTGGGCAACTGACAACCCCCTGGGCAAGCTTCGCGGTCACCATGGGGTTGCTGGCCGATTGCAGCCACTTCGAGGTATCGAACCAGTAGCCGAGACCGGCCGTTCCCGTCAAGCCGATCGAATTTTTATAACTGCTCCGGCTCCAGGCGCTGTTGCCGGGATTTCCATTGCCCAGATAGACGTCGTTGCGGGTGAAGTTGAGCGGCGCGCCGCTCTGCACCTGGTAGACGCCCTGCATCTGCCAGCCGCCGGCAACCTGTGCCACGATGGAGTGGCTGTTGGCCAGCCAACGGCGTCCGCGGCCCCAGGGCAACTGATAGATCGCGCTGCCCGAAAAGCGCATCGGCCGGTCGTTGCTTGAAACACCGTACCAAGGCTTGGCATCGGTGGGATTCAGATAGGTGGTTGCGTCCAGCAGGCGCGAATAGGTGAACGAGCCGGTCAGCGAAAATCCCGTGCCGAATCGACGGGTGACCTGGGTTTGCGCGCCGTGGTAGATCGACATGCCCGTGGTGCGGTAGGAATTGATGCTGGCAAACTCCGGATAGGGGCGCAGCAACTGCGCGATTGCCACCGTCTTGCTGCCCAGGCTGTTGGACGAGTTCGAGGGCAGCAATCCGTAAAACGGATTGGTAACCGTCGAGTTCAACGCGGTATTTTCGGCCTGATCGTACTCGCCGTCCACGGTCGAGTAGTACTGCGCGGGAACGGGATCGAATTCGAAACCGCCGGTATTGGTGCCCGTCGATATCTGCGTGGCGAACTGATGCACGCCGTGGTTGCCTACATAGTCGACGCCGACGATATAGGGGCCGAACTGGCGCTGAAAACCGAGGCTCCAGCGCTGGTTGTAGGGCACATGCGGGTTGGGATCGAGAAATTGCGCGCTGCTGCCGAGCGCCGTCGAGGTGCCCAGGCTGTTGCCGGTTGGCGCCGTCAGGCCATTGGGGAAGGGATTGGCCAACGTCGAGGCGACGATCAGGCCGCCCGCCGTGGTGTAGGACGGAGCCACAACACTGTTGACCGATGAGTAACCTTGTTGGGGCACCAGGAATGTCGCCGTCGAGCCGGCGTTGCCGCCCGAGATCAACCAACTGTTCAGCGAATCGAAGAAGATGCCGTAACCGCCGCGAATCACCGTCTTTTGGTTGATCGCGTAGCTGAAGCCCAGGCGCGGCAGAAAATCGAGCTTGGGCGAGCTGTAGGCATTCATGGGCGCGCCGTTGACGCGGGCGAAGACGAAGCCGCCCGTGGGATTGATCGAGTTAGGCAACAAAGCGCTGGCCTTTTGCAGCGTCGCAACGTTGGCCGTGTATGCCGCCGCGCCGGAGGTGGTGACGTTATTCGTGGCGCCGAAATTGAAAGCCACCGCCTGCTTGGCGTTGCGTTCGATATCCGGTGTTTCGTACTCCCAGCGCAGTCCCAGATTGAGCACCAGCTTCTTGTTCACGCGCCAGTTGTCGTGGAAGTACACGGCGTAGAAATCCGAGACCACCGAGAAATCGGAGTTTTCTGTCTGCGAACCGCTGGTATAGTAGCCGCCGTCTTCCAGGCTGGCGACGGAAAAGCCGACGCCGCCGACCGAGTTGGAAGTGGTATCGTTGGCCGTCATCAGGTTGCCACTGATGGTATAGGCGCCCTGTTCGCCGCTGCCCGACATGCCGCTGGTCATGTAATGACGGTATTCGGCGCCGATCGACAGTGTATGCGCGCCCTGCTGGCGGACAATGCCGACGCTGGCCAGGCCGATATTGTCTTCGGCCTGGGTGCCGGTGGCCGTCGTTAAAGAGGTGTAGCCGGTTAAATCGATGCGCGGCATTGCATTGGCCGTGGCCGGCAGGCCAGCGGTGAGATAGGAAGGCATGCCCAACGAGGTCGGCGTTACCACCCCCTGTGCCGTGGGAACATTCTGGTTGGTAAACCGGGTCACGGCCAGAACCGTGTTCAGCACCGTTGTTGACGATAGCAGGTAATTGTCGCCGATATCCACGCCCCGGTTTTCATAGTCCAGGTGCGTGCCACTGACCGGAGGAAACCAGTTGCTGCTGTGCGGGTTAATGCGGCTGCTCGTTAACAGGTGTCCGTAGAGAGTGTTCCGCTCGCTGGCCGTATAGTCGAACCGGGCGATGATCGCGTGATAGTTATCCGGCTCGATGCCCGTATAGCTGTAGTTGCTGAGATGGGTAGTGGTTCCCGTCAAATTCGGCTCGGGATAGTAGCTCAAAAGCTTTTGCGCAATGGAATTGATGTTCGTGACTTTGTTGCCCGGGATGCAAAGACGGTTGTAGTGATTGGTCGACGAGGCGACGGCCATGGTGGGATCGAACAATTGATACTTGTTGATCGGCTTGGAGGTCGAACTGGTCAACGTCGTCGCCGTCGATCCGCAGGTCTGCGCGTAGGCCGTGGTGTCAAGCGCCAGAAGATCGGAAAAGTCGCCCTGGCGTTCGGCATCGGTGGGAACGCTGAGCAGTTGTACGCTAGGGTTGCCTTGGCGGCTATGTTCGTAGCCGGCGAAGAAAAAGAGTTTCTTGCGGAGGATGGGGCCGCCTACGCCAAAGCCCTCGCGAACAAATACAGGCTTGGAGTTGGTGGGCGTCAGTGCCCAAACATTCGCGTTGATCTTCGGATTCTGGTAGTAGCCGAAGATCGAGCCGTGGAACTGGCTGGTGCCCGAGCGCAGTTGCACATTCACAAAGCCGCCCGAGGAGTGGCCCTGGGAAGCATCGTAAGCCGCGGTGCTAACGCGATACTGTGAAACAAACTCGGTCGACGGAGTATAAGCCGAATAACGGATGCGGTTGTCCGGCGCGCCATCGAGCTTGTAGTCGAGCGCGTTCAGCGATGAACCGTTGACCGAAACCGTCGCTGTGCCGCTATCGTAGACATGCAGGTTGGGGGATACGCCCGACAGCGTGACGCCTGGGGTAAGAAACTCAAGGGCAAACGGGTTGCCGTAGATCAGCGGCAGGTCGGTGATGGATTTTTCTTCCACCGTCATGCCCAGGTTGGACGAGTCGTAGCTGATTTGCTGCACCTCGGCGGCGACGGTGACCTCGCTGGATTCCTTGCCCACCTGCAAGACGATGTCGGCGGTGGTGCGCACGTCCACATCGATGGTGATGTGTTGGCGTTTGTAGCTTTCAAAGGTGGGCGCGCTGACCGTCACCGTATAAACGCCGGCGTTTAACGAAGAGTAGGAGTATTCGCCTACGTCATTCGTCGTCAGATTCATGGCGACTCCGGTGGCCTCATTGGTGATGACCACGGTGGCGTTTTTTACCACCGCGCCGGTTTTATCGGTGACTCTGCCAACAATGGCGCCTTGCGCGCCTTGCCCGTGCAAGACGCTGGCGGCTGTCAGCAGCAGCAAGAATACAAGCGCAGAGAGACCGCGCAGTCGAGAGAGAGTCATACAAAGCCTCCTAAGTGGCAACGTTGCTAATTTTGGATGAACTTTTGCCGTGAAAAATCATACTTTAACGATTTCTTGGGGCGCTTAAACTTGTATACTGTGGAAATTGCAACTGTCAATGCTGTCGTCTTAAAACCTCTTAAATGGTTATTAATAAATGGTTTATTTAGATGGCGTTTCCCGGAAAAAGTGAAAAATATGGCTAGGTGCTGCATCGGAGCGCCTGGCCTGTTCTCTTCCTGTTTATTTTGGCAACGTTGTGAAAATTTTACTTTGACGGCAGCGAAGAAGAACCCATTTTCCCACTCTGCTGATCGAAGATCACAAAGCGGATGGATTCCGTTCCGTGGGGCTGTTGTAGATCGATCTTGAGAGTTGTAAACGGAATCGAACCCAGTGACTGGCCGGCTGGCGCGTGTGCGCTGACCTCCTGGACATTTTTGGCCAGCGGCTTTCCCTTGTTGTCAAAGGCAACGGCGGCCAAAATCGCATGCGCCGAAAGTGCTCCGTTTTCACCAACGGTCCACGATAAATCCGGGGTATTGACCTGCACTTTAAAGCTGTCCGGCGCGGCATTGCGGCTGACCAGTACTCCCAGACCGGTGTAGGTAATCTTGCTCGACAGCGCGGTGCCGATCTCGAATCCGGTCAATTTTTTGGCCTGGGCGGCGGTGCGTGTGGGCGGTTGCGGTGGAACCGCGTAATAGCCGCGCCGCGTAAAGGCTGTTACGCCCGGACGGTCAACCTTGACTTGTATGCTGCGGTATAGGTTTTCGCGGTCTTCGTCGTGGTTGGGCACGTAGGCCAGCGCATAATAGGCGCTGCCTTCCTGCACGCTCTGGCCAATCTCTTCGTCGAGGTTGTTCATCAGCGCGAAGGCGTGGCCGCCGGTTTCGGGAGCAAAACTGTTGAAGCTGATGGTTCCGTTGAATGGATCCGCGCTGGCGCCGGGCGAAGCCGTGAAGGCCTGTTGTGTTGACGTTGCGTCATCGGCGTTCAATTCGTTGACAAGGCGCGACGATAGCGTCGGATCGACCGAGTAGAGAACGGTATTTGATTCCTGCAGAAGGTTGATGGCCCGCGCCGCGGCGCCCTTCAGCAGACGCACCTGATGATCGGGCAACTCGCGCATATCGATGCTGTCAAAGCCGCGCCCAACCCAGATCATGTTTTTGCGTCCCTTGTGCCCGGCGCTGGCGTCGGCCACTTGTTGCAACGATGCCAGTGTCTGTGCGAAACGAATTGCTACTCCCTCCGGGGAGCCGCCGCTGCGCATCAATTCGGAGGGAAGAACCGGCTTCAAGTGCGCCAAGGCCGAAAGCAACTGCTCGCGATTGAGCGTGTAGTCGCAGACCTGAACGAAGCCGGAATCGGTGGCGGCAAGCAAGTTGGTGGGTTGTTTGAGCACCGGAGGCTGGTTGGCCAGGTACTTGCGAATGGCGGAGCGGGCAAAGGCCGTGTCTTCAAACGAAGTATTGAATTCGTCCGACACAAGAATCGTGACCGGCGAGGTGGGCAACACGCGTTGCAGGTCCGCTGTGCCGTGGAGCGCGTCCTGAGTCAACGTGGTTGGCAGCAGATGTTGGCTATAGGCTTCGAAGTTGGAAATCGGCTGCAACTTGCCGGACTCGTAAACGGTAAAGTCGTTTTGATTCAGATCGGTGACGGGCTGGCCCTGATGGTCGAGCACGGTGACGTCGAGTACAACCAGACGGCTGGTTGTGCTGAACGAATGGTCTCCAGTTTGGCTCTGTGCCGGGCACGCCAAGGCGGAGCAGATGAGGAGAAATGGAAGGTAAGGATTTCTACGTGTTCGCAAACGCAGCATGATGGTCATCTCCCTTGCGATAAGCAAAGATCGCGTTTGAATCTGGCTTCATCTGGTGTGGCGGCAGGCATCGATTCCGAAGACCGGTTGGAATGGCGCCCCACCAGCGGTTTCGTTGTTCCTCGCGCAGGCGGCTTGGATCGCCGCGCGCAAGGCCTATGGTTGCATGTTCTGCCGCAAAATCATGGCTGCGCCGGCATCCTCTCGAATATAGTTCCGATAGAGCCGCGCGCCATTCTGCAGCGAATACGGTTTTCTTTCTGCCCCAAGTCAAACAGATAAATGCAATTGCATTGCCGATAAAAAACTCTCTAACAAAACCCGCGCATTCATTCCGCGCATCAATGACCAGTTGCGGCCAAGATGGTCTGCCGGGCGGAATCGGGCAATTGCGCGGCTAACTCCTGCAGGACGATTCCGGCAACGATGCCAGCTCCTTCGTAGCTCGAGTGCGTTCCTTGATCGGCAAACAGTGCCGTGGTCTTTTCCCGTCCCCATGTCTGATAGCGATCCGCCAGCAACTGGTTGGTGTTGAGCAGCGCGGCCTGCTGTTGATGGGCAACCTGCTGTGCCCATTCGACGGGAGGCTCTTGCACGATCTTGCCCTCCTTCCAGCTATTACGCGGCACGGCGGTCGTAATCACTGGAATGGCGCTGGCGCCGCGCGCATCGGCAATGAACTGCCGCATGTACCACCCGTAGGTGTGAACCTCTTCGTCCAGGCCGGTGAGGGGGTTTTGAATGTGCTTGCTTTCTTCACCGATGCCGGGCAAGCTGGCCCGCGCCCGCGTTGGATCGTCGGGCCGGCCCTGATCGTTGTGGCCGAACTGCATCAGCACGATATCGCCTCGGCGAAGATGGGGCTTGATCATTGGCCACTGGCGCGTGTAGTAGGTACGGCTGCTGAAGCCGCTGATGGCCACATTGGCAACGTTGATCACTTTACTGTTCAACTTTTCACGCACTAAATCGCCCCAGCCCCACATGCCTCCGATGCCGGTTCCATCGCCGTTGCGGACCGTCGAATCGCCGAGAATCCAAAGCGTGGGCAGGGCAGGGTTGGCCGGCCAGCGAAAAGCCAGATTGTCGGCGGTGGAAACCATCTCTCCGGCGCGCGACAGATATTTGTCGACGGGTAGATCGAGCAACGATTTCAATCCGGAGACGATGAGTTCGGATGTGAGCAGAGCGCCGGCGGCATTCATGTGCACCTGCTCGTGTTCGTGATAGAGGCCGGCCACTTTGTCCTGGCCAAGTTTTTCGAACTCGCGCGCCACGATGGCGCTTACATCGACGAAGTCGATATTGTTTTCTTGAATAGCCACCGTGCGCGCCCAAGCGCGGTATTCGCCGACACCGATCTCGACGTGGCCGTCTTTCCATACGTTGCGCGGGGTCAGCGAAAGGACGACCGGTTGCGCGCCGCGCGCCTTCACCTTGTCGACGATTTGGCGCAGGTACCAGCCATAAGTATGGACCGTCTCGGGCTGATGTGTAACCCCGTTGACGATCTGCTGTGTCTCGGGCCCCACTCCGGGCAGCGTGCCACGGGCGCGGGTATCGTCGTTGATGGGGAAAACGTCGTTCTGGCCCAACTGGATCAGGACGATATCGTGTGGCTTGAGCATCGCGAGAACTTTATCCAGGTGGCCTTCGGTGATATAAGTCCGGCTGGAGCGGCCGCTGACGGCCGCATTCACAATATTGACGCGGCCTGTGTCGAAGAAGCACTGAAGATACGAACCCCATCCATGCACGCCGGCCGCGCCCTGGTGCTCGGTGTCACGATGGAAATCCGCTGTTGAATCGCCGATGACAAAGATGCTGGGCAAGGCCGGGTTGACCGGCGCACGATCAGCCAGATCGGGCGTAGCACCCGCCCGGGATTCACTTTGCGCGTTGAGCATCATAGTTTTATTAAACGGGAACAGGCAAAGGAATAGGAGCAACGGAAAAGATTTTTTCATCGGTGGCCTTTGTGGGTGAATGCGTACTGATTACGCAGTTCACCGCGCACGCCACTGCCCATAATGATCGGTTGGCCTTGCGCTGCCTGAACTGAAAAGTTGTGGGCTTGCACGTTGACATATTGCAGTTGCGCGCCGTGCTTGGCGTGAATATCGATGTGGTCGAGTTTGAGATTCAGGATGGGCGATTCCGGCAATCCGACAATGACCGCCGCGTCGCGCGCCCCGCTGGCCTGCAGATTTTCGATGGTGATGTCGTGGAAGCGCGGCGTCAGCCGCGTGACGGGCGCGGCATCGATCTGCGTGGGAATCTTTGGATAAAATTCCGTGATCAGAATCGGCGTGGCCACATCTTCCATGGTCAGGTCGCGATAGACGAAATTACCGATATCGTTGCCACGGTCGCGGTTGGACTTGATTCTGACGCCCGAACCGGTACCCTTGAAATGCACGCGTTCCACCAGGACATTTTGCACGCCGCCGGCGATCTCGCTGCCGATGGAAAGACCGTGTCCGTGCCGAAACTCGCAATCGCGAATCACGATGTCGTGGCTGGGCGCGTCGGGTCCGGCCGAGCCGGGCTGGCCGCTTTTGATGGCGATGTTGTCGTCGCCGGTGTCGATCAGTACGTGATCGATGGTGACATGGGACGAGGAAAACGGATCGATGCCGTCGGTGTTGTGCGACAGGCCCTCGGGCGCCAACACCTTCATGTTGCGGAAGGTCAGGTCATCCGAGTAGTAGGGAACAATCTGCCACATCGGCGAGTTCTGCACAGTGATATTTTCCATCCGAATATGCTGGCTATAGCGGAAGACAACCAGGCGCGGGCGCAAACTGCCCGGACTGCGGTCGGCCCACCAGCTTTCTCCGCGGCCATCGATGGTGCCACCGCCATCGATGACAACGTTCTCCACGTGATCGGCGTTGATGAGCGGCTTGCGGCCGTCATCGTTGAACTCGCGCATGGGGACGAAATCCGCATGGTCGGTGCTGGCCGCCAGGGTTGTTCCCGGCGCGATGGAAAGCTCGATGTTGCTTTTCAAATCGAGCGGTGCACTGACGAAGACCGCCCCGGCCAAGCGTACCGTGCCGCCGCCGCTTTTCGCGCAGGAATCGATGGCCGCCTGAATGGCCGCTGTATCTTTGCTGATGCCGTCGCCTTTGGCGCCGAACTGGCGTACGTCACAGAGTTTTTGGGCGAGCAACGGGCTGCCCGCACCGAGCGCCAGGAGCAGTAAAGCGTGTTTTGATGCGATGTGCATAAATTTGATCCTAAGCAGAATTTTGCGCTGCGCGCAGCGGGGAGGTAAAGCCATAAACTGGCAACGTTGCCATAAATATACCTTGACGACTGCGATTGTCAAGGTACGGGGCCTCGCTGCGCAGGGCAATCGCCTTGCAAGGTTCCAACGATATTGCTGCAGCGATGCCCCTGCCTTGTTGCGGGCTATTCGAGCTAAGTTCTTGCCGGGCTAAATTCAGCGGGCGAACGGCGGATGCATTGCCGGTAGAGTCCCATGGCGGCCGCCGCGGCCACCACCATGGCCGCGGTAGTGACAAGCTCGGCCGATTGCAGGTGGCGGCTGCAGAGCTCGGCCATCAGGCCGCTGGCTACAGAGCCAAAGAGCATGAGCACGCAGTGGAGTACGCCGGAGCCCAGGCCGAGCTGATCGGGAACAGTGTCCAATGCGCCCATGGTGATCTCCGGGGCGGCCAATCCGAAGCCAAACAAGGCCAGCCAGACTTCGGGCAAAATGGCGATGGGACGATGCAGTCCCGCGGCCTGCAGGGTAAAGGCCAGCAGTGAGCAGGCCAAGATCAACACCAGCCCGGCGCCGCCCAGCCGGCGGGATTGCTTCATCTTTCCATGAAGATAGGCTGCGCATAGCGAGCCACAAATTGTTCCGCAGGAGTTCAGCGCGAAGACCAACGAAAAGACACCGCGCGACATCCCCATCCGCTTCATGAGGAGTAATGGCGAAGCGGAGATAAAGGAAAATACGCAGGCGAACATCAGGCCGTAGATCACCGCCAGAAGACAGAAGCGGTGGTGTTTGAAGATAGCCTGAAGCTGGATTTTGATGGGGGGCTGAGGCAAAGTCTTGCCTTGCTGCTCCGCTGGAGGGGTGCGAAAGCAGACCGTTCCCAGCAGAACCATCGCGATTGCCGCCGCGGACTGCGCGGCAAAGACGGCGCGCCAGCCGCGGGCGCCTGCAATGAAAGCGCCCAGCAGCGGCAGGACGATGGGCATGCATCCGCTGACGGTATTGACCAGCGACATGTGCGCCCTGGCATCGTGGCCGGCAAAGGTCTCGCTGACGATGGCCAGCGGCATGGTGACGGCAATGCCCACGCCGCAACCCTGCAACAGCCTGCCGGCAAAGAGCAGCGCATGGCCGGGCGCCGCGGCGCACAATATCGATGCGGCGGCGTAAAGCAGCAGCGATGCGTACAAGGTTTTGGCGCGGCCGATGCCATCGCTGAGCAGTCCGCCCAGCAGCGGGGTCAGAAAGTATCCGGTCATAAACAGACTGGTGGACAGTCCGCCCTTGCCAGGAGCCAGTCCAAACTCCGATTCCATCATGGGGAGGGATGGCAGGATCAGGTCAATGGAAAGAGAGGTCATGCCCGCGATGCAGCCGAGCCAGACAATGAGTCTCCCTGTTCTGATCGGCTGGAACATTGGGAATTCTGCCCCCGGATACCAAGTAATAAATTTTAACAGCTCGTTGTTGTGCGGTGAGATGGTGATTGGCCGAGCGGCAAGACTCATGCCGCCGCCATCGCCAGGACAGGACGGATCAACAAATGAGCTGCTTTGAATCACCTCAACGTCTCGCGGCGAGGCAACGTTATCTGTTGGATCAAGAGGAAATAGCGTGAAAGCTGATGCCGCCACATTTATGGTGCGAACTGTATCTGCCTGTTAGGGCTCATTTCCGTTATGATGTCATACACTGCGGGGAATCGGAGAATGAGATGAGGCAGTGCAAGACCTGGCGGGCCAACCTCAGGCAATCACCCGCAAGAGCGGTACAACAATGGCTCATGTTTCCGGGAAGCCTCTGCAAGAAAGGCAGGACCAACAGATCGACATGATCAAACGGATCACCGTTCTCGATGTTGCCAAGATGGCGCATGTCGGTGCCTCGACGGTATCGCGCTATCTGCGCGGCATCCCCGTCCGGCGCGGAGCGGCGGAGCGGATTGCCAGCGCGGTAAAGAAGCTGGGCTATGTTCCCGACGAGGCGGCGCGCGCGCTGCGTGCCGGACGCAGCCGGACCATCGGCATCGTGTTGCCGAAGGTGTCGAACGTGTTTTTTAGCGAAGCCACGCAGTTGATGGAAGAAGAGGCGCGCAAACACGGATCGACGGTGATCTTGCTGACGCACCAGGACCATTTGGAGCAGCAATACGAACATCTGCTTACTTTGCGCCGATACCGGGCCGACGGCGTAATACTTACCGCGGCTCCTGGCAGCGATGTCAAACAGATTCAAGATACTCTGCCGCGGGTTCCGATTGTTGCCTTCGACAGTTTTTTGTCGTCCGAGATCGACTCGGTGTTGTTGCGTAACCGGGAGTCGGCCCGCTTGGCCACCGAGCATCTTCTGGCCCATGGCTGCAAACATATTTTGTGCGCGGGCGCCAAGCCGGAGATCTATAGCATTAGCGAGCGCATCGCCGGCTACAGCGAAGCTTTGCAAGCTGTGCAGCAGAAGCCCATGTTGACCGTCGCGCCCGATTACGAGCAACTGCGCTATGCGCTGGGTGCGGCGCTACGCAGCAAAAACCCGCCCGATGCCATTCTTTCGCTGAGCGACTTTGCGACGTTGCATGTTTTGACGACTTTCAGCGAACTTAGTTGGAGCGCCGACAAACCGGTCGCGCTGGTCAGCTTCGACGATTTCGGCTATGCGCCGCTGATGAATCCTCCCCTGACCGTGATCCGGCAGCCGGTTGAAAAGATGGTCTGCTATGCCCTAAGCAGTCTTTTTCGCCGCATTCAGGGAAACGTGATGGAGGAGGTGCAGACCATCGCGCTTCCCGGCGAGTTGATCCGGCGGCGCTCCTGCGGCTGCATCTAGAAGGCGGCATGTGTCCTGTCTGAAGCTTCAAGGCGCGCGGCCGGGACAGATCCCATGTTAAAGTGGTATCGTTGCCACTTTAAGAGGAATACCTTCCCGGCAATGTGCCGGGCGGAATTCATAGCGGGAGTCATCCTTTGATCGGTCGTAGAAACTTTCTTAAGCATGTTGTTCTTGGCTCGGCGGGCCTGGCGATTAGCCAAGATGTTTGGGCCAAGAGTTGGGGCGGCGCAGATTCCGGCGCCGGCAGCAACACGGTGATTTTCGCCCCAGCCAACCGGGCCACTGGACTCAGCATCGATCAGCCTCTGCGCATGATCTTTCCCGCGCCCCCCTCGCTGGGCGGCAAAGGTGTTTTTCGCATTCACGATGCCGCCGACAATAGCGTGGTTTTGAGCATCGACATCGCGCAGTTTCAGAGTTACACCGTCGATCAGGAGGTTTTGCGCAACGCCTCCACCCAGGTAGTCCAGGGGCTCAACTACTACTATTTCCCCATCTCAATTTTGGGCCATGTGGCCACGGTTAATTTGAGCACGTCGCAGCGGCTTGCCCACAACAAAACCTATTATGTGATCATGGACGAGGGCCTGTTTGTGCTGCCTGGCAACCAGGCGGTTCCCGCGATCGCCGACGCCGGCACCTGGCGCTTCTCCACGGGCAATCCCACGCTGTCGGCGCCGAAGGCGAACTCCGGGCCGCAGGTGATTCGCGTCGCTCCCGAAGGTGTTGGAGATTTCGCTACGCTACAGGGCGCGCTCGATTGGATTCCGCAAAACAACGTGCTGCCGCGCACCGTGCTCATCGCGCCCGGCCTCTATTACGAAGCTGCACACCTGGGGCAGAACCGGCGTTTTGTGACGATCAAGGGCGACAGTCCCAACCGCACCGATGTCACGATCTATCATCCCGCGCCGGCCACGGTGAACAATCGCTCGGCTGGCGTGCTGCGCATCGACTGCGACGACGTGACGGTGAGCAATCTCACGCTCGATGCCGGCATCAGTACGGCGCAACCCAATCCCGCGGGCTCGAAATATCCCGATATTCCCATGTTTCCAGGCCGCGTCAATGTGCTCTACACCAACGGCCGCAGGCTGGTTTTCCATCACGTATTCATCAAGGGCGGACAAGACACGCTGTATACCAATGACGGGGTGGCCTACTTCAAGCAATGCGAAATCTGGGGCACAACCGATTTTATTTACGGCCGGTCACTGCATGTCTTCGACGATTGCGACATTGTTGAACTGAACCAGACAGGCGGTGCGATAATGGCGCCGAGTACCAATGCCGATCAGCCTTACGGGTTGGTTTTTCTCCATTGCCGGCTGCCGCGCGCGCTCAAGGCCAACGGTTATCCGCACGATGTGGCAGTGGATTCCACCACGCTGATGCGTCCCTGGGGCAAGGATGGCGCGACGGCTTTCATTGCCTGCAAGATGGGCGATCATATCCGCGCCAAAGGATGGTCGGAGTGGGATGGCCGGGAAGCCACCTGCCGGGCCCGCGAGTTTGGTAGCGTATCCTTCAATGCCCGTCCACAGCCCAACGCCGTGCAACGCCAGATGGCAGGAGCCTATTGGCTGAACACCGAGGCCATCGATTACCATCCTTCGTCTAACAAAGACACTTCGGCCAGTGCCATCACGGCGCAGAGCCCACGGCGGCACGTCAATGTCGATCCCAACGATTACACGCTGGATGCAATCTTCGGCAACCCGTATTTCAAGTTGGATGGCTGGTGGCCCTCGATCTGATCCAACGTGGATCTGGCAAGTGAGCCGCCTGAGTTGCACACGCTGCGATCTACGCATATGATGCAACTATGACGAATCGGACCTGCTGTCACCCTTCCAACATTCCTCGCGTGCCGAGGTGACCAGGTGTCGTCCCCGCAAAACAAGACCAAGGTTTCCTAAAGCCCGCGAATCAGCAAATGCTGCCGCGGGCTTTTTCATCCCTGAAAAGAGAGGTCATCATGGCTGAACCTGTGCCAACGAAAGAGACGAAAACGCAAAAGGTCGAAAGGCTGAAGAGGGAGAAAAATTCCTGGGAGGCATTTGACGAGATCCGCGCCTTTGCCCGCGACGGGCGCGCCAGCGTGTTGCCGGAGTGGGCTTCAACCTACTTCAAGTGGTGGGGCATCTATACGCAGGGCGATGGCGCCGGCGTTACCGGAGGCAAGGGCGGCGAGGGCGTGACCAGCGAATATCTGATGATGCGCATCGGCATTCCCAATGGGATTGTCAGCGCGCATCAACTGCGAACCATCGGTGGACTAGCGCGCAAGTATGCGCGCAACCTGGCCGATATCACCGTGCGGCAAAACATCCAGTTTCATTGGCTGACTATCGAGTCGCTGCCCGAGGTGGTGGAAGCGCTCGACGCCATTGGCCTATCGCCCAAGGGTGCTTGCGGCGATGTGGTGCGCAACGTTACCGGTTGCCCGCTGGCCGGTGTCGCCGCCGATGAGGTTCTCGACGCTTCGCCGGTGGCGCGGGAGATCGCGCAACTGCTCACCGCCAACGCCGATTTCTACAATCTGCCGCGCAAATTTAAAATTTCCGCCACAGGTTGCCCCTCGTGGTGCAGCTATCCAGAGATCAACGATCTTGGTTTTACGCCTGCCCGGCGCGATGGCGCAGCGGGCTTCTCATTGCGCGTCGGCGGTGGCTTGTCGAACGAGCCTCATCTGGCGGTCAAACTCGATGCTTTTGTGTTTCCCCATCAGGCCGTGGCGGTGTCGCGCGCCGCGGCAGAGATCTTTCGCGACCAACAGGCGTTACGCCAAAGCCGCGACCGCGCGCGGATGAAATATCTCTTCATGAAAGAGAATTGGACGGCGGAAAGTTTTCTTGCCGAACTGAACACGCGGCTCGATTTCACGCTTTTGCCCGCGGGCGATGAACAGGTTCCTGATGAAGTGCTGCGCGACCACGTGGGCATTCATCCGCAGCGTCAGCCTGGGTTGAGTTACGTGGGCGCCTCGGTGCTGCGTGGCCGTCTGACCGGCGAGCAACTGCAAGCCGCGGCGGATTTGGCCGAGCGATTCGGCAACGGCGAACTGCGCGCGACGATTGCGCAAAACCTGATCTTCATCAACGTGCCGAATCACAAAACCGGTGAACTGGCGCGGGAACTTGGCCAGATTGGGTTGCAGGTCGAGGGCTCGGTCTTCTGGCGTGGCGCGGTCTCCTGCACGGGAACCGAATTCTGCAAGCTGGCCATCACCGAGACCAAGGGCTTTACGCGCTGGCTGGTCGATGAATTGGAAGAGCGTTTGCCGCAATTCGATGAGCAACTGAAGTTACACGTCACCGGTTGCCCGAACAGTTGCGGACAGCATTGGATCGCCGACATCGGCATCGAAGGCAAGAAGATCAAGCACGAGGGCAAACTCACCGACGCGTATTATTTTTGCCTGGGCGGAGCAGTGGGCCAGCATGCGGTCATCGCACGGCCGGTTGGTTATCGCTGCCCGGCGCAGCTGGTTCCCGAAGCGATTGAGCGACTTTTGCGGCAGTATCTGGCCGCGCGTAACTCTGACGAAAGTCTGCGCGCCTGGTTTGTCCGGCACAGCAATGAGGATCTGCGCACGTATTTAGCCGGCGCCGCGGCCGAAGCGGTGGAACGCGACAAAGCCGCCGGGCCCGCGCCCCATGCTGCCGCAGAGTAAGGAGAAGCAATGAGTTTATTGCCCATCTTTTTGACATTGCGCGGACGCAATGTGCTGGTAGTTGGCGCCGGCGCCGTGGCTCTCGACAAGATTGAGACGCTGCGCGCGGCCGGTGCGCGTCTGCGCGTCGTTGCTCCCGAGGCGCGCATCGAGATTCGCGATCTGGCGCGTGAAGAGAAACTCGATTGGATTGAGCGCGGCTTTGTTGCGGAGGATCTCGATGGACAGACGCTGGCAATTGCGGCCACCAATGATTCCGCAGTCAATCGCGCGGTGCACGAGGCGGCGCTCAAGCGGGGAATTTTAACCAATAGCGTCGACGATATTCCCAACTGCGATTTTTTCTTCGGCGCGATTGTGCAACGCGGCAAGCTACAGATCGCCATCTCGACGGGCGGTGAGAGCCCGGCTTTTGCGCAGCGGTTGCGCAAGGAGATCGATGCGCAACTGCCCGAAGATCTTGGCCCGTGGCTGCGCCGGTTGGGCGAGTTGCGCCGCCAGGTTCTGGAAATGCATCCACGCGGTGAAGAACGCAAGCTGCTGTTGCACCAGTTGGCGCAGCGGCAGATCTGCGATGCCTGGCAGTGCCCGACGCGGCTGATGGCTGTCTCCGGTTTGCCGCGCCACGGCGAGGAGGCGGGAAAAGTGTATTTAGTGGGCGCGGGGCCCGGCGATCCCGAGTTATTGACGGTGAAGGCGCTGCGCTTGATTCAGACCGCAGATGTGATTCTGCACGACGATCTGGTTCCGCAAGCGATTCTCGCGCTTGCCGCGCATGGAGCAGAAATTTCCAATGTCGGCAAGCGTTGCGGCGAAAAGCGAATCACGCAAGATGAGATCAACGAGCGCATGATCGGCTATGCGCGCGCTGGCCGCGGCGTTGTCCGCCTCAAGAGCGGCGACCCGCTGGTCTTTGGCCGCGCCGCCGAAGAGATGGCCGCGCTGGCCGCAGCGGGAATTCAATATGAGATTGTCCCTGGCATCACTGCTGCTTCCGCCGCTGCCGCTGCCGTGGGATGCTCGCTGACCGACAGGAACAACGCCTCGGGAGTGTGCTTTGTGACCGGCCATCGCGCGCAGCCGCAAGGCCCTGAGCAAATGCAAGCGGCTGAAAAAAACACGCGCGTTGTGTATATGCCGGGCCGCGATCTTTCGCAACTAGCCATGCAATGGCTCCAGGAAGGATTGCCCGAGGATCTGCCATGCGCGATTGTTTCGCGCGCCTCGCAGCCAGATCAACAGGTACAACTGACGACACTCGGTTCACTGGCTGTGACGCCGGCTGCCGCGGCGCCCAGCGTGCTGCTTGCCGGCTGGGCGATTCGCGATCTTGCTCTGGAACAAGCGGTGGTGAGCGGCGAAGTTACACTCTCCGCCTAGCCTCGCGATTCCTTCGGCGCTGCTTCAATGTGAATGCCACACTCGACCTTGTGCCCGCCCCACCGGCCCGAGCGTGGATTGCCAGGGTCGAGCGGCAGCGTAGTGCAGGGCTCGCAGCCAATCGACGAATAACCAAGGTCGTAGAGCGGCAAACGCGGGATCGAAAGTTGCTCGCAGGCATACCAAACATCGCGCGTTGTCCATGCAGACAGTGGCGCCAGCTTGAGAACCTGCTTGCCATCGCCCAGCGAAAAATGAGAGTGCTCTTCCAGCGCGGCGCGGCTCTTGGCCTGCTCACGGCGCAGGCCGGTGATCCACACGCGGTAGCCGGCCACGGCTTTAAACAGTGGCTCCACCTTGCGCAGTTTGCAACAGCGGTCCGGCGCGGATTGATAAAGTAGTCCGTGCTCGCGCTCCTGTTCGGCGACGGTTTGCTCCGGCATCAAATTGATCAGATTCAGCTTCCATTCGCTGGCGATGCGGTCGCGATACACGTAGGTTTCTTTGAAGTGGTAACCGGTATCGAGAAAGAGTATGGGCAGCCGGGGATCGAGTTCGCTGGCGAGTTTGGCCAACAAAACATCTTCGGCCTGAAAACTACAGGTGAGGCAAACATCGCCCGCGCCAGTGATTTCAGCGGCCAACAGCTTGCGCGCATCTTCGAGTTTGGAACCAACTTGCTCTTCAATCTCTGTGGTGGTCATTAGATCCCAGCCCTTTCCTGCGAGATGAGAACGAGCGTTTCGCCGAGTAGACGGTGAATCTCTGCAATCGCCCGGTTCGGCGCGGTGGCGTCAAGCGGCTGTTCCTTGTCTTCCAGGCGGACTGTCGCGCTGCCGTCTTCAGTGGCGCGTGTGACCAGTGTGATGAGTCCGGCCTTGGCGTGCAACTCCGCAGTCACTACAAGCAGGTTTGGATGCTGCAGGAATGTATTGCTGTCGGCGTCCAACCTGACTGAAACGGCTCCCACGGAAAAGAGCGAACGCTCGATGGCGTCGATCAACTCATCCGGCGCGCTCAACTCCAGCACAGTGCCGCGATGGCCCCAGCGCGCGGCCCGCTCGGCGGAGGTTACCGGGCCCCAGGTATCGTGTGGTTGGTCAGCGGAAAAATTCTCCGCGGCGATAATCATTCCCGCCGCGACGGTGCCGTTGCTGAGCGGATCGATGACGATGAAGTTGCCGGTGGTGCGATTGTCTTTGTAAAGGTCGAGCGCGACGGGGCGCAGAAATTGCAGGCCGATTCCGCCAATGTCATTCAGATCGAGTGTTTGCGCCGGCTCATGCGCAAGAGTGGCGATGTTGGCCCGGTAATCAACATTAGAAATCAGCGCGGGCACTGTCTGGCTGGCGAGCTTCACCAGATAGCGGCGCTGCAATTCGAGAGGGTGTTGATCCATCCAGACGGTTGCGGCCTTGACTTTGGCGGCAACCAACGCGGGCGATTCCGCTGCGGCAATCAAGTCGCCGCGTGAGATGTCGATCTCGCGGTCGAGCACGAGAGTCACCGATAGCGGCGCTTGCGCCACCGGCAAATCGCCATCCCAAGTGACGATGCGTTCAACGATGGCTTTCTTCCGCGAAGGCAGAGCGAGGATGGCATCGCCGGGGCGAACCGTGCCCGAGGCGATCTGTCCGGAAAATCCGCGAAAGGTGTGATCGGGTCGAACCACGCGCTGCACGGGAAAACGGAATGGCGCTCCGGCCGCGCCCTGCGAGGCGGGAAGCGACTCCAGCAGACCGAGCAACGCAGGCCCGCTGTACCACGGCATGGCCGCCGACGGGCTCACCACGTTATTGCCCACCAGCGCGCTGACAGGCACGAACGAAGTTTCCACGGGATTGCCGGTCTCTTCGGCGATGCGATCCAGCACGGCGCGGAACTCTTGCTCAATGGCGCGAAAACGTGATTCGCTATATTCCACCAGATCCATCTTGTTGACGGCGACGATTACATGACGCACGCGCAGCAGCGAGGCGATGAAGGCATGGCGGCGCGACTGCGGCAGCACGCCCTTGCCGGCATCGACCAGCACCACGGCGGCATCGGCGGTTGAGGCGCCGGTAGCCATGTTGCGCGTGTACTGCTCGTGGCCCGGCGTATCGGCGATGATGAACTTGCGCCGCGGCGTGGAAAAGTATCGGTAGGCAACGTCGATGGTGATGCCTTGCTCGCGTTCGGCGCGCAGCCCGTCGGTCAGCAGCGCGAAATCGAGTTGGCCCGGCGCGGTCGTGCCCTTGCCTTCAATCGAGCGCACCTGGTCTTCGTAGACCGATTGCGTGTCGTAGAGCAGGCGGCCGATCAGCGTGGATTTTCCGTCATCGACGCTGCCCGCCGTGGAGAATCGCAGAAGGTCTTTTTGCCCCTCGTTAGCAAGAAATTCCGCGATCGAAAATATGCTTTGTGCTGGCGCCGCCATTAGAAATAGCCCTCCCGCTTTTTAATCTCCATCGATCCTTCCTGATCGTGGTCGATGGCGCGATTGGCCCGTTCGGACGAACGGAAAGAGACCAACTCGGCGATGATGCCGGGGATGGTTGTGGCATCGGAGCGAATAGCTCCGGTGCAGGGGCTGCAACCGAGCGAACGCAACCGGCACTTCACCATCCGCGGTATTTCTCCAGGCAGGGCAACAAAACTTTGCTCGATGGGAATCAGCGATTCGCCGCGCACATACATCGGCCGCTCCTTGGCAAAGTACAAATCGACGACGGGAATTTTCTCTTCGTGGATGTAATGCCAAACGTCCATTTCGGTCCAGTTGGAAAGGGGAAAGACGCGAATGCTCTCGCCGGGATTGACGCGCGCGTTGTAGAGGTTCCACAACTCGGGGCGCTGGTTTTTCGGATCCCATTGCCCGGCGCGGTCGCGGAAGGAATAGATGCGTTCCTTGGCGCGGGATTTTTCTTCGTCGCGCCGCGCGCCGCCGAAGGCCGCGTCGAAGTTGTAGTGGCGAAGCGCGTCGAGCAGGGCCTGCGTTTTGAGCAGCGAGCAGCAGCGCTTGGTGTCGAGCGCGATCGGGTTGGCTCCGGCGGCGATGGCGTTTTCATTGCGCCAGACCAATAGTTTCGTGCCTACCTCGCGCGCCGTCCGGTCGCGGAAGCTCAGCATCTCGGCAAACTTGAAGCCCGTGTCCACATGCAGCAGCGGGAAGGGAATCGGTCCGGGATAAAAGGCCTTTTGCGCCAGCCGCAGCATGACCGACGAATCTTTGCCGATGGAATAAAGCATCACCGGCCGTTCGAACTCGGCAGCGACCTCGCGCAAAATGTGGATGCTCTCTGCTTCCAGCAAACGCAGATGGCTAAGCCGCGCGGCTGACTCGGCGCGGGGTAGGGAATCCTCGATGCGATCTTCAGAAACCGGCATGTATATACCTCAATGAATGGATTGAGATGCTGAACGCCGGGACGAAAGAGCGCATTCCGGCGATTCAGCCCGGGTGCGTTTACGGAATGGCTTGTAAGAGAGGAGACTAAAGCCGGCACCCGTCGAAGCTGGTCGACAGGCAACAACAAGAGCGGCTTTGTAGAGCAGAAACCATGTGTGGCTATGCTAGCAAAGATGGCGCAGCAACACAATGCTCTTCGCCGGAGCGAACTCGTAAACGTTACAGCCAGGTGCGAAATTAAGAATTGCATTTTGCAAATGCGCTCTTGACAAGAAAAAAATAAACCCATACATTACATTTCAAGCAAGTCAGTACACGATCTGATTTGCAGAGGGAATGGATTTGTTGAACGCAATCGTCAATACCGCGATCTGTATGTGCTGCTGTCAGTGCGGCGCTGCGCGGGTACGTCGATTGGGATAGCAACTGCTGAATCCGGTTCCCTGACGACCCACCCGCCAACAGCGAGGTGGGTTTTTTGCATCCAGGGCTTATTCATCAGCTAATTTGCAATTTGATTTAAGCACCGGTGGCGAAGTGGCTAACGCGCAGGTCTGCAAAACCTGTATTCGCGGGTTCGAACCCCGCCCGGTGCTCCAACTCTCGCCGTTTGCGCGGATCGATATCAGTCCTGGCGCTGAACAGTGCGTTGATCGCGAACGCGCATGAAATAGCAATTTCTACATCATCGGAGCAGCCAATCGCATGAATAAACTTCCCCGCATTGCAACTTTCTTGGGCTTTTTCTTCGCGCTTGGCGTTGTAAGTTTGCCCGCCGCGGCGCAGGTTCACCTCTTGAATGTCTCCTACGATCCAACGCGCGAATTCTACGAGGAGTACAACAAACTCTTCGCGCAGCACTGGAAGGCGGCCACGGGACAGGATGTAGTCGTCAATCAGTCGAATGGCGGCAGCGGCAAGCAGGCCCGCGCGGTGATCGATGGCCTGGAGGCCGATGTGGTGACTCTGGCGCTGGCCTACGACATCGATGCCATCGCGCAGAGCGGTTTGATCGATAAAAATTGGCAGTCGCGGCTGCCCAACAGCAGCACGCCATTTACTTCGACCGTGGTCTTCCTGGTGCGCAAAGGAAATCCCCAAGGGATTCGCGACTGGGACGATCTGGTCAGGCCCGGCATCAAGGTGATTACGCCGAACCCCAAAACATCTGGCGGAGCGCGCTGGAACTACCTTGCTGCTTGGGGATATGCGCTGCGCAAGTCGGGCAATAACGAGGCCAGTGCGCGCGATTACATGAAAAAATTATTTGCCAACGTGCCCGTGCTCGATACGGGCGCGCGCGGCGCAACCACAACTTTTGTGCAGCGCGGCCTTGGCGATGTGCTGATTGCCTGGGAGACCGATGCGCTGCTTTCGCAAAAAGAGTATCCTGGCCAATACGAACTTGTTGTTCCTTCGCAGTCCATTGTTGCCGAGACGCCCGTTGCGGTTGTCGATACGGTCGCGCAAAAGCATGGCACGGAAAAAGTGGCTCGCGCCTATCTTGAATATCTATACTCGCCCGAGGCGCAAGAGTTGGCGGCCAAGTATTTTTATCGCCCGCAACTGAAGAGCGTTGCCGCCAAATACGCCGCTACGTTTCCCAAGGTCAATACATTTACCGTGGCGCAGGGATGCGGCAGTTGGCAAAACGCCAACGCCAAGCACTTTGCCGACGGCGGCACCTTCGACCAGATCTTCAGCAAGTAGAGCCTGCCGATGAATGATCGTGCATCAACGCAAAAGTCCTGGAGGTTCAAGCAGTCTTCGCCGTTGCCCGGCTTCGGCTTGAGCCTCGGCTACACGCTGTTCTATCTCACGATCATTGTCTTGCTGCCGCTGGCGGCGATTGTGTTGCGCAGCCTGCATAACGGTCCGGCGCGGTTTCTTCGCGCCATCTCCACTCCCCGCGTGGCCGCGGCTTGTTGGCTCACTCTGGAGTCGTCACTGCTGGCCTCGGTGGTTACAGCGATTTTTGGATCGCTCGTCGCCTGGGTTCTTGCCCGCTACAACTTTCCCGGCCGCCGCTTGATCGACGCGCTCATCGATCTGCCCTTTGCTTTGCCCACGGCGGTGGCCGGCATTTCGCTCACCGCGCTCTATTCCGAAACAGGCTGGATCGGCCGCCACCTTGAACCGCGCGGCATTCACATCGTCTTTACGCAATGGGGTATTGTGCTGGCCATGTCGTTTGTCGGTTTGCCTTTTGTGGTGCGCAGCGTGCAGCCGGTACTGGAAGAGATCGACAGCGCCATGGAAGAAGCCGCTATCAGTCTCGGCGCCAGCGACTGGCAGGTCTTCACGCGCATTCTCGCGCCGGTGTGCCTGCCTGCATTAATCACTGGAACGGCGCTGGCCTTTGCGCGCGCTGCTGGCGAATACGGCTCGGTGATCTTCATCGCCGGCAACATGCCGATGAAAACCGAGATCGCCGCGTTGCTGGTGGTCACCAAACTTGAAGAGTACGACTACGTCGGCGCGTCGGCCATCGCTGTTGCCATGCTGGCGCTTTCGTTCGTTGTCATGTTGACTCTGAATCTTTTGCAGTGGCGGTTACAGCGACGGAAGGGAGAACGCGTTTGATGCATCTGGTTCGCCTCCGCTCCAAGTCCGAGCGCGCGCCTTCGTTAAAAACAACGGCCACGCGGCTGGCTCTGGTCTTTGCCGCATTGATTTTCGTTGCCGCATTTTTAGTGCTGCCGCTGGTCACCGTCTTTGCGCAGGCCTTTGCGCAAGGCTGGCGGGTCTATGCCGATGCCGTTTGCCGCGAAGATGTCATCGCCGCGCTCAAACTGACGGCGCTGGTGGCTGCCTTCGCGGTGCCGCTCAATGTGATCTTCGGTCTGGCCGCAAGTTGGGCGATCGCGCGATTCGATTTCGTGGGTAAAAAGCTGCTCAATTCCTTGATCGATATTCCTCTGGCCGTTTCGCCTGTCGTGGCCGGCATTATGTATGTCGAGGTCTTCGGGCTGCGCGGCTGGTTGGGTGCCTGGCTGAGCGCGCACAATCTGCACATTATTTTCGCCGTGCCCGGCATTGTGCTGGCAACGGTTTTTGTTACCTTTCCCTTTGTAGCCCGCGAGTTGATTCCGTTCATGCAGGCGCAAGGCTGTGACGAGGAAGAAGCGGCGGTGGTGCTCGGCGCCAGCGCGCCCAGCATCTTCTGGCGCATTACCTTGCCCAATATCAAGTGGCCGCTGCTGTATGGAACCATTCTTGCCGCCTCGCGTTCGATTGGCGAATTCGGCGCGGTCTCCGTGGTCTCGGGCCATATTCGCGGCCTCACGGTGACCACGCCCCTTGAAGTGGAGATGCTTTACAACGAGTACAACTTTACCGCCGCCTTTGCCGTTGCCTCGTTGCTAACGTTGGCTGCCGTGGTCACGCTGATTGTGAAAAAAGCCATCGAGCTAGCGACGGGAATTCACGGCGAAAGGGAAACCGGGGAGCGCGCGCGATGAGTATTGCCATTGAAAAAATCACCAAAAACTACGGCAGCTTTCATGCGTTGAACGGCGTCTCGTTGACGATCGCAAGTGGCGAGTTGGTGGCTTTGCTTGGACCCTCGGGCTCGGGCAAGACAACCTTGTTGCGCATTATCGCCGGCCTCGAATCGGCCGATAGCGGCGCTGTTCGTCTGCATAACGAAGAGACGGCGCATCTGAACGCGTCGCTGCGCGGCATCGGTTTTGTCTTTCAGCATTACGCGCTCTTCCGCCACATGACGATCTTCGAGAATGTCGCTTTCGGCCTGCGTGTGCAATCAAGGCGCGTTCGCCTTTCGCGGCGCGAGATTCGCGAACGCGTGACGGAATTGCTCTCGCTGGTGCAATTGGACTCGTATGCGCGCATGTTCCCCGACCAACTCTCTGGTGGGCAGCGCCAGCGCGTGGCGTTGGCGCGTGCGCTGGCCGTGCGCCCACGCGTTCTGCTTCTCGACGAGCCCTTCAGCGCGCTCGACGCCAAGGTGCGCAAAGATCTGCGTAACTGGCTGCGCCACATTCACGATGAGTTGCGGGTCACGACGGTTCTCGTTACCCACGATCAGGAAGAAGCTCTCGAAGTCGCCGACCGCGTCGCCATTCTCAACCGCGGCGCGCTCGAGCAATTCGGAACTCCGCAAGAAATCTACGACCGCCCGGTCTCGCCCTTCGTTTATAACTTTCTCGGCAACGTCAATTTATTCCATGGCCGCTTGCTGGCCGCGCTTACCGCGCAGGGCGCCGCGGATAGCAGCGATGCGGCGTCGATCGTTGGTTTTGTGCGCCCCCACGAGTTCGAGGTCACGCGCGCGCTTCCACCTAACGGACAAGCTGTGCCAGCGGTCATCGAGCGCGTGAACGCGGCCGGCGCGCAGGTGCATCTCGAAGTAAAAGTCGCGGGAAATAAAAATCCAGTTGCTGTCGAGATCGCCAAGCGGCAATTCCACGAACTGAAATTAGGCGAGGGCGAAGAGATTTATTTAAGCCCGCAGTCGATTCGTGTCTTCAATGACCGCGCCGCCGCCGAGCAACTGCTGGAGCAGGGCGCCGGTATTTGATCGCTGCATGGGGCTGCGTCGCCGTTCGTTGGCGGTCAGGGTAGAGCCGTTAAAGAAACTTCGCCGATCTGCCTGCCGCGTCCGCCGCCGCCTAGTCCTTCGGGGCGAAACCACTCCAGCCGCAAATTTCCTGAGCGAGTTGCTTCGGCGGGCAGTATGTAATCGACCGTCTCCGGATTGCCGTGGCGAGCCGTTGCATGTTGTAATTCGATGGAGCCATTGGCCACCAGACGCAGTGGCAGCGCGTAATCTTCGCCAGAGTAGACGACGCGCAGACGATACCGCTTGTGGGGATCGAGCTGCCGGTATTCGAGCGCCAGCGGAGTCTCGTACAACGCCTCGGCATAGCTTAGTTGCGCCCAGTTCCACCGCGCGCTGGGCCAGCGGTCGGCCACGCCATCAATCGCCGCATGGTACATTTCCGGGTCGGCGGCGTACTCCGATCCGCGAATCAGATGCGGCTCACGCGTGGGATCGCCGAGATCGTCGTAGAGCGTTCCCGCGGGCGGATCGTAGTGGGCCAGCAGTTGCGCCAGAGCCGGCTGCTGCTGTGCGGTGGGCAGCGTGCGCAGATCTTCGAGCTGCGCGTCGATCCATAACCGGTCATTCAGCGGAATATCGGCGTGGTCGAGGTTGGCGCCGCGCTCCCAGTTCGACGCGCCGTAGAAAACCGTGCTCAATTGCAGTCCGGCCTGATGAAAGAGTTCGTTGCCCAATTGAAAGAGCCGCGCTTCAAGCGCGCGCACGTCATCGGGCAGCGGTGTTCCTAGCTGGGCTTCGGCCAGTGCCGCGCGCTGCGCGAGTGAAGGCTGAGCCGCGCCGCGCAAAATCTCCAGTGCCTGCGCTTGTTGTGCCTGCTCAAAGCGCAAACGGCGTTGCAGGTATGCATCGTAGGTGGCGCGATAGTAGGCCATCAGAAAGCGCCAGTTTTTCGCCTCCGGCGTGGCGGCCATGGCTTCAAATTGTTGGAGCGTGGGTTCGATGGAATGGTTTGCGGCCAGCGGTCCGCGCCAGTTTTCTTCCAGTTGCATCAGGCCCTTGGCGAATGATTCTTCCAGCCGCGGAGCAACGAAGTAACGGCCATAGTCGGCCAGGATCTCTTGGGCAGGGATGGCTTGCGACCAGCCCCACTGGCTCCAGAGCATCTTGTTTACATCGTCGTTCGCGCCTTCGGAGTAGGTGACGAAGCCCTCGTGCAGCGGCGCGAAGTGACGATAGATGATGCCTTCATCGGCCGGCCGCGGGTCAATGGGTTCGCGGCCCTCGGTGAGCGCAAAGACCGGGTCCCACTGTGGCACGGGAAACTGCGCATGCATGGTGTGGCCGATGTCGGGATAAAAGATCATGGGCAATGCCGCCGGCAAATGTCCGCGCTGCGTCTCGAAGCTGTCGCGCGACTGCGGCCCGAAAAAGACTCCGCTCAGCCATCGCGGCGGCTGTTGCAACAGACGATAGAAATCCTCGTACTGGCGCGCGTCCATGCCCTGCGCGGAAAGATACACGCGTGCTCCGGGATGATAGCGATGCAGAATCCCGGCCTGTTGCGCAACCAGCGGCAACAACAATTCGGGCGCGGTGTGCCCGGGGTCGCCGCCGGGAATCCATAACGCGTCGAGCCGCGGCATCTGGCGGACCAGTTCTTCAAAGCGCGCCAGCTCGCGGGTTACGTCTTCCGGGTGGCTGTAGTCGCCCTCCATCTCCGGATAATAAAGATCGCAGTTGAGCCCATAGCGATCGAGAATGCGGTCGATGCCCAGCAACGTTTCCAGCGGCGGAGCCGGAAACAGTGGACTGGTCTCGGCATCGTCGGAGTTGGGCGCGATCAGTTGCACGGTGTTGGCGCCAAAGACGGCCAGATCGCGGATCTGCTGCTCGAACTGGGCCAGCGTCCAGGCGTCGTAGGTATTGTTTTTGTACCGGTAGCCGATCTGATGGCTGCGAACCGGCTTTTCCGGAGCCATGGATGCATTGAGCGGCGCCGCGAGCGTAGCTGAGCCCGGAGCCAGATTCATCTTGCGCAGCAGCAGTCCGATGCCGAACAGTACGCCGCGTTCATCGTGGCCGGCGATCAGCAACACAGTGCGATTTTGCCAGCTCGTGGTGCGCAGGGCAAAGGCTTCATCGCGGCCGGGTGGTTGAGGCAGGCTGGCGCGCAGCGAGTCTGGCAACGTTGCCGAAAGTTCGGCAACCGTTCCCGCCGCGACGAAACATCCGCCCTGTGCTTCCGCGGAAGATGTCATGGTCCAGGCGGTTGCCGTGCGGTGCTCCACCTCTTCGCGCAGCATGCGCAGTGCCTGCTCTTCGTGAGCCGTAGCGCGGCCGGTTGAGAGAATCGAGCCGCGCGTGCAATCCAGCGGAGCCGCTTGGGCCGCGGCGCTCAGGCCTGCCGACAAGAGGGCCGCCAGCAGAATCCTGTGCCGTCCGCGCGTGGAATCCGGTTGCGTCATGGCGGATTTTCCTCGATGAGTGCGCTGGCCTACGCGGTTTCGATCACGGCCTTGGAAAGATTCCGCGGCCGGTCGACGTCGACGCCATGTTCGAGCGCCATGAAATACGAGAACAACTGTAGCGGCACCACTTCGAGGATCGGCAGCAGATACTCCCATGCCGCCGGAACCTCAACGCAGTGCGAAACCAGCGCGGGAATCTGCCGGTCGCCTTGATTGACGATCGCCAGCACGTTGGCCTTCTGCTTTTGCAGGTCGCGCAGCAGTTGCACTGTCTTTTCGTAGTGATCGGCCGATGCCTCGTGGCTGGGATCGCAGGTGGCAATGACCACCAGCGGCGTGCGCTCGCTCACCAGCGCATTTGGCCCATGTTTCAACTCGCCGGCCGGGTAGCCTTCGGCGTGAACATAAGAAGCTTCTTTCAGCTTCAGCGCGCCTTCGCGGGCAATGGCGTAGTGAATGCCGCGGCCGAGATAGAGAAACGTTGCCGCCGGGCGATAGATCGTGGCCAGTTGGCAAAGTTGTTGCTCCCAGGTGGGTAACTGGCCGGCGATGAGTCCTGGCAGGGCCTCCAATGCGGCCAATCGGTTGCCGATCTCGTTTTCCGTCATCTTTCCCAGACGCGCGGCTTCAAAAAGGCCGAGTAAAAAAAGCGCCGTGAGCTGGCAGGTAAAACTTTTGGTGGCGGGAATGGCTTTTTCCGGACCCGCGGCCAGCGGCATAGACAGCGTAGCCTCGCGGGCCATTGTCGAGTCTTCGTGGTTGGTGATGGCCAGCGTCCTTTGCCCGCGTTCTTTGGCTATGCGCAACGCCGCCAGTGTGTCCGAGGTCTCGCCCGACTGCGAAAGCACAAGAATACTGCCGGGCCGCGCGGCCGCGGTGCCGCGGCAGTTATACTCGCTGGCGTATTCCACATCGACCGCCAGCCCGCAAAGATCTTCCAGCAAAATCTCCGCGGCCAGGCCGGCATGGCGGCTGGAGCCGCTGGCGGCGATCAGCACTTCTCCGTACGGATTGGCCCACTTGCCCAGCTCCTGCAGAAACTGCGGATCGAGATGGCCGCCGCGTACATATTGTTCGATGGTGCGCCGGATCGCCTCGGGCTGTTCGTGGATTTCGCGAAGCATGGCATGTTCTATGGCAGTCATGAGCAACCTCGGAGGGAAGAATACAGTTGGCGAGTGGCAACGCCTGTGATCATAATAATTCAAAGTGATCATGACGCGCATCTTTAAATCTTTTAATGATCTTGCAAATGATTGAATCATGGTTTAATTTCAATGCTCTGTTGGTTTTTTCTTGTGCGGTAAGGGATAATGCAAAGAAGCCTGAATTTACTGGCTGGACTGACGGTGGCATGGAATTGGCACGATGACACAAGAATTGAATGAGCGGTCCGAGCAGATAATGCGCTTGTTGCTGCGCACCGGGTCGGCGACGATTGATGAAATTTTCAAGGAAGTGGGTTCTTCAGCGCCCAGTATCCGGCGCGATTTGGCGCGGCTGGAGCAGCGCGGCCTGATCCGCCGCACTCACGGTGGGGCCGAGTTAGTGGAGCCGCTACTCTACGAGCCGTTCCGCTTCGATAGTTCGTTCCAGATGCGCGAACAGCGCATGGCCAGCGAAAAGCGGCGTATTGGCCTGGCCGCCGCCGATATGGTGCAGGAGAACGAGACTGTCGGCCTGACCGCCGGAACCACGACGACGGCCATCGGCCGCGCTTTGCGTCACCGCCGCAATCTGCAGATCGTCACCAACGCTATCAATATAGGTATGGAGTTGTGCAATCAGCCGGGCATTCGCACGGTAATGACCGGCGGCACGGTGCCGTGGGCCTGGTCGTTTTCGCTGACCGGCACGGCGGCGCTCAATTTCATGGAGAACATCTATCTGGACCGGCTCTTTTTGAGCGCCACTGGAATTGACGCCGAGCGCGGCGTGACCACGCTCGAGACCGACGAGGCCGAACTGTTTCGCAAGATGCAGGAACATGCCCGGCAGGTGATTTTAGTCGCCGATTCCAGCAAGTTTGCCAAAACCAGTCCGGCCTTTGTCTGCGCCACGCGCAAACTGCATCTGATCATTACCGATACCGGCGCTTCCGACGCGCTGATTGCGCCCTTTGTCGATCAGGGTGTGCGGGTGGTGCGCGTCTGAGCGTGCGCTAGCGGCAACGAGGAGGAGCATGAATTCTGGGCGTTCTACACGGCGGGAGTTTGTTGCCGCCGCCGCCATGCTGGCGCTCGATGCCAAACTACTGCCGGCAGCCGCTCCGCCGGCTCTTCCCTCTGTCCGCCCGGCGGCGCGGGATCGCCGCTTTACCAGCGCGGCCGTGGAAAATTTGATTGCGCGCATGCAGCCGAGAATCGCCGATCCGGCGCTGGCCACGCTGTTTACCAATTGCCTGCCCAACACTCTCGATACCACCGTTCATCATGCAGTCGTCGACGGCCAGCCGGATACATATGTTGTGACCGGCGATATCGACGCCATGTGGCTGCGCGATTCCTCGGCGCAGGTCTGGCCCTATTTGCCGCTACTGCGCGAGGACAAACCGCTGGAACGGATGATCGCCGGCCTGATCCGCCGCCAGGGGCGCATGATTCTGCTCGATCCCTACGCTAACGCATTTCTGCGCGATGCCAGCCAGCCGCCGCTGCCGTGGGCCGTGGCAGACACTACCGAGCACATTGCCGGCGTGGGCGAACGCAAATGGGAGATCGATTCGCTCTGTTATCCGCTCCGGCTGGCCTACGGATACTGGAAGGCGACGGGCGAAACGCGGGCCGCCGATTCGCCTTTCGATGCCAGTTGGCAGACCGCGGCCTGGAAGATTGTCGAGACCTTGCGCGTGCAACAGAGAAAAAACGGCGATGGCCCTTACAGCTTCCGCCGTTCGGCCGACGTGCCCACAGAGACTCTCGCCAACCGAGGGCTGGGGAATCCGGCGCGGCCGGTGGGGCTGATCTTCAGCGGCTTCCGGCCCTCCGACGATGCCTGCACTTTTCCGCTCTTTATTCCCGCCAACCACTTTGCCGTGGTCTCGTTGCGCCAGTTGGCGCAGTTGGCAACGGCGGTCTACGCCGATCATGCGTTGGCCGGTGAATCCACGCGATTGGCCGATGAAGTGGAGGCTGCGCTCAACAAATTCGGAACCGTCGAGCATCCTCGCTACGGCCGCATCTGGGCCTACGAAGTGGATGGATATGGCAACAGTTTGATGATGGATGACGCGAACGCGCCGGGGCTGCTGAGCCTGGCCTATCTGGGTTGTTGCGGTAACGACGACCCGATCTATCGCCGCACGCGCGCTTTTGTTTGGAGCGGCGATAATCCCTGGTTTTTCCGCGGGCGCGCGGCCGAGGGTATCGGCGGGCCGCACGAGGGCCGCAATTACATCTGGCCGATGTCGATCATGATGCGGGCATTGACGGCAACCGGCGAGGCCGAGATTGCCCAGTGTTTACGCTGGTTGCGCGATACCACGGCCGGCCGCGGCCTGATGCACGAATCGTTTCACCGCGATAACGCCGCCGATTTTACACGGTCCTGGTTTGCCTGGGCCAATTCGCTTTTTGGCGAACTGATTGTCAAAGTGGCCAGCGAACATCCGCGCCTGCTGGCCAGCCGTTTGTAGCTTTTCCGCGCGGCGTCTATGGCCGCGCATTTGTAGGAGTTGTGCTTCATGCATTTTTCGAATCGATGCGGATGGATTGCGCCACTGGGTTTATTGCTTGCGTTGGCCGGCACGGCAGCTGCGCAGACCGGCAGCTGCGCCGGCGATCTTACTCCGGAGCAACGCGACGCGCGTATTGACCGGATGATTCAAAGCATGACGCCGCAAGAGCGCATTGCGCAGTTGCAAGACCGCGCGCCGGCGATTGCGCGGCTGGGGATTCCGGCCTACAACTGGTGGAACGAGGGGTTGCACGGCATCGCGCGCAACGGCTATGCCACGGTCTTTCCCCAGGCCATCGGGCTGGCGGCCACTGCCGATCCAGAGCTGTTGCAGCAAGTGGGCGAAGTGGTTTCGACCGAGGCGCGGGCCAAATTCAATCCTCATCGCGCGGCCGATTCGCCGCGCTACGCCGGGCTCACCATCTGGTCGCCCAACATCAACATCTTTCGCGATCCCCGCTGGGGACGCGGACAAGAGACCTACGGCGAAGATCCATTTCTGACCGCGACCCTGGCCACGCGTTTTATTCGCGGCGTGCAAGGCGATCCCGCCGGTTTTTATCTACGCGCCGACGCTACGCCCAAGCACTTTGCCGCGCACAGCGGTCCGGAGTCGATTCGCGACGGCTTCAACTCCATCGTTCCGGCGCACGACCTCAGCGACACCTATCTGCGTGCCTTTCGCGAGGTCACCGGCGCGGGCCACGCCGCTGCTGTCATGTGTTCCTACAACGCCATCAACGGCATTCCCGCCTGCGCCAATGATCCCTTGCTTGAGCAAATGCGCGGTCCGTGGGGCTTTGCCGGTTACGTCGTCTCCGACTGCGATGCCGTCGGCGAGGTCACCGATTATCTGCATTACACAGCCGACAACGAGCACGGCGCGGCGGCTTCTCTCAAATCTGGCGTGGATCTGGATTGCGGATCGACCTACAGCCATTTAAACGGCGCGTTGGCGCAGGGGCTGGTGACACAAGCCGAAATCGATCGCGCGCTGCATCGTTTGTTGCTGGCCCGTCTCCGGCTGGGTATGTTAGAGCCCGCCGGTTGTTCGCCGTATGAGTCCATCGCCGCGAATGAAGTGAATACGAAGGGCCATCGCGCGTTGGCTCTGCGCGCCGCCGAAGAGTCGATGGTGCTGCTGCGCAATGACCGCACGGCCAGTGGCGCGCCGTTGCTGCCGCTCGATACGCGCGGAAAAACACTGGCCGTGATTGGGCCCAGCGCCGACCAGTTGGCGGTGATTGAAGCCAACTATCACGGCACCGCCTACAAGCCGGAAACACTTGTGGAAGGATTGCGCCGCGTGTTGCCCGTGGGCACGCGCGTCGTTGTAGCGCAGGGCGCGAACATCGCCGAGGGCGCGACCATTGCGGTGCCGGCTGCGGCATTTGCCGGTGTGTTGCGCGGCGAGTATTTTCGCAATGCAAAGTTAGATGGCGAGCCAGTTTTGATTCGCCAGGATGCGCGCATCGATTTCGATTTCGATCATGTCTCGCCGGCTTCGTCGCAATCTTCGGCTGCGGCAGTGACGAGCGGCGAACCATATTCGGTGCGCTGGACCGGTGAGTTGAAACCGCTGGCGCCGGGACACTACCGTTTGCGCGTGGCCGTCGATCGCTGCTTCGATTGCGCGGGGCACGACGGCTACCGGCTGTGGGTCGACGGCAAACTGGCGCTCGAAGATGCGGGCGCGAGCGACGCCAAGCCCGCGCCCGACAGCGTCAGCTTCGATTGGTCCAATTCCGGCGTGCACGCCGTGCGTCTGGAGTTGATGCACAGCGGCGAAGATCAGGGCATTCATCTGGAGTGGGAGGCGCCGGGCGCGGCGCTGCTCGATGAAGCGCTTGAAGCCGCGCGCAAGGCCGACGTGATTCTCGCGTTGGTGGGCATCTCGCCGAATCTTGAGGGCGAAGCGCTGCAGGTGAAGATTCCTGGCTTCAATGGCGGCGACCGCGAAGATCTGCGACTGCCCGCGCCGCAACGCAATCTGCTGCTGGCGCTGGCCAAGTTGAACAAGCCGGTGATTCTCGGCGTGACATCGGGCAGTCCCGTTGCCATCGGGGAAGTGAGCGCGGCCATCGCATCGCCGCAGGCGGTCTTCGAGTTGTGGTATCCGGGCCAGGCGGGCGGCGAGGCGCTGGCGCGGCTGCTCGGCGGTGAGGCTTCGCCCTCCGGACGTTTGCCGGTGACGGTCTACAGCTCGGCCGATGCACTGCCAGCCTTCACCGATTATGCGATGCGCCATCGCACCTATCGCTACATCGACGCTGCCACGCCAGTCGAGTACCGCTTTGGTTTTGGATTGAGCTACAGCAGTTTTGCCTACTCGGTTCCAGTGGCGAGCGCGAATCAACTGCGCGCCGGGCAGGAGCTTGAGCTTTCGGCCGAGGTGCGCAATACCGGTGGCCGCGAGGCCGACGAAGTTGCCGAGCTATATCTCATTCCACCTGCCGACGAACTGGCGCCGCGGCGCGCATTGGCAGGCATCGAGCGTGTGCATCTGCGCGCCGGCGAAGCGCGGACCGTGCATTTCACGTTATCGCCGCGGCAGTTGAGCACCGTCGATGGCGATGGCGCGCGCTGGATCAAGCCGGGCATTTATCGCATGGCCATTGGCGGCGCGCAGCCCGACGATCCGCGTGGTGCAGGAGTTGCGGTTCAGATTACAGGCGAGCCGGTGCGTTTGCCAGACTAACGGATTTTCCATCGCGGGGATTTTTCTCAACCTCTTTCACAACGAACGGAGAATGTTATGAGCATGGTTCGCAATTTGCTTCCGGTCGCGCTGCTGACCGCTTCACTGGCCACTGGTTTTGCTCAGGCGCAGAATTTTTCCGAGGTCAAGCCGGCGCCGCAGCAGTTGGCCTGGCAGGATCTTGAGTTCGGCGTCATCGTTCATTTTTCGACCAACACGTTTCTCAATCAGGAGTGGGGTGATGGCACGGCCAAGCCTTCGGACTTCAATCCCACGCACTTCGATCCCGAGCAGTGGATGAAGGCCATCAAGGCCAGCGGCGCAACATATGTGGTGCTGGTGGCCAAGCATCACGATGGCTTTTGCCTGTGGCCGACCGAGCAGACCGATTACAGCATCAAGGCCAGCCCGTGGAAGAATGGCCAGGGTGACGTCGTCGGCGATGTGGCGCGCGCGGCGCGTAAATACGGACTGAAGTTCGGCGTCTATCTTTCGCCGTGGGACCGCCACGATCCCCGTTACAAGGAACGCGACAGCACCGATTACGACAACTACTATCAGGCCGAACTGACAGAGCTGGCGCTGAACTATGGCGACTTGGTCGAGTTCTGGCTCGATGGCGCCGGCAGCGGCGGCCACGTTTACGACTTTAAAAAGATTGTCGAAACGCTGCGTACCTATCAGCCGAACACAGTTGTCTTTGCCGACACCGGGCTGTTCGAGTTTGGCGACGCGCGTTGGGTGGGCACCGAGAGCGGGCGCATTCCTTACGAAAACTGGAACGTGATCGACCGCCATGGCATGTTGCGCTGGCGGCCGGTTGAAGCCGACACGCCGCTCAGAAATCTGCACTGGTTCTGGCATCCCAACGATGAGGCCTCGGTCAAGAGCCTTGACGAACTGTTGACTACCTACGACGAAACGGTGGGCCACGGCGGACAATTGATGCTCGGCCTGGCGCCGGATAATCGCGGCCTGCTGCCCGATAGCGACGTGGCGCGGCTGAAAGAGCTTGGCGCGGCGATTCGCGAGCGTTCGAAAAACAATCTGGCGTTGCAGCACACCGCGACCGACGCCGAAACCGCGTTGGCCCTCGACGATAATCCCGACACCTTCTGGTCCGCGCCCGCCGGTTCGCATCACGCCACCCTCGAAGTCGATTTCGCCAAGCCGGTCACCTTCAATCGCACGCGCACCATGGAATGGCTCAACGACGGACAGAAGATCGAGAGTTATGCCATTGAATATTGGGATGGCAAAGAGTGGAAACAGATCGTGAAGGCGCAGGCCATCGGCCATGAAAAGGTCGATCTGTTTGCTCCGGTCACGGCCAGCAAAGTGCGCCTGCGTATTCTTTCCAGCACCGGCGCGGCGGCCATTCGCGAGTTCCAGCTCTTCAATTTGCAGCCTACGAAAGAAGAGGCCGGTGAACTGAGTCAGAACACTGCGAACGAACGCTAAGCAATATCTCCCAGAAAAATTCCGCGACTGAGGCAGAGATAATGAACAAAAAAAATTGCGTGGCTTGCACCCTGCTGTTGGGAATATCCTTTGGCATGGCTTCGGCACAAACGCAAAGCGCAGTGCAACAGATCGATCTCAACGCGGGTTGGCAGTTCCGCGCCGCCAGCGGCAGCGAACACGTGGGAGTCGCCGAGTGGCACGCCGCCACCGTTCCCGGCGAAGTGCATACGGACCTGCAGGCTGCTGGGCTCATAGCCGATCCATTTTTTGCCGACAACGAAAAGCGCCTGCAATGGGTTGGCGAACAGGATTGGGAGTATCGCACGAGTTTGCACGCCAGCCGCGCGCTGCTTGCGCACGAGCACTTGGAACTGGTCTTTGAGGGGCTCGACACCTTTGCCGATGTGCTGCTGAACGGCAACAAGCTGCTCGGCGCCGATAACATGTTTCGCTGCTGGCGCGCCGATGTGCGCGCGCAACTGCACGAAGGCGATAACGAGTTGCGCGTGGTCTTTCACTCACCTTATAAAGTCATGACGCCCGTGGTCGGCAAGCTGCCCTACATCCTGCCTGGCAGCGGCTACGAGGCTTTCGATCCAGCCAAGGGCATCTATCCCGTGGGCCACTACATTCGCACCGCGGGTTACGAGTACGGCTGGGATTGGGGACCGAAGCTGGTCACCATGGGCATCTGGCGTCCCGCGCGCCTGATCGCATGGAACACGGCGCGCATCACCGATCTGCACGTCGAGCAGCGATCGGTCACGGCGGAACGCGCGCTGTTGACCGCGGCCGTCGAGGTGGAAGCTACCCATGCCGGCAAGGCGCATCTGGATTTGCGTTTGAGTCCGGCGCAGGGCGAAGACGGTGAAGCCGCGCATATCGAACAACTGGTCGATCTCGATGCCGGCGCGAATCAACTGATCGTTCCGCTGCGCATCGAGCATCCGCGCCGCTGGTTTCCGGCCGGCTACGGGCCGCAAGACCGTTATCGCGTAGTGGCCGCCATCGCGCCAGCCGCGCACGCCGCGCCCTTCGATACGCGGGAAGAAAAGATCGGATTGCGTTCGGTGGAGTTGCGCCGCCAGCCGGATCAATGGGGCACCAGCCTTGCCTTTGTCATCAACGGCATTCCGGTTTTTGCCAAGGGCGCCAACGTGATTCCCATGGATAGCTTTCCTGGCCGCACTACCGCCGGACGCGAGCGTGCGCTACTGACGCAGGCGCGCGACGCCAACATGAACATGATCCGCATGTGGGGTGGCGGCTACTACCAGAGCGACAGCTTTTACGAGATCGCCGACGAGCTTGGCCTGATGGTCTGGCAGGAGTTCGCCTTCGGCGGCGGCCTGGTGCCCGGCGACAAGGCCTTCCAGGAAAACGTGCGCGCCGAGGCTCGCGAGCAGGTGCGCCGGCTGCGCGATCACGCGAGCGTCGTTCTCTGGTGCGGCAACAACGAGGTCGAGACCAGTTGGGATAGTTGGGGCGACCGACTGGACTTTCAGAAGTCGCTTACCCCGGCCCAGCGCGAGCGCGTCTGGCAGGATTACGTCGTGCTCTTTCGCGACATTTTGCCGTCGGTGGTTGCCGGCGAAGGCGGCGGTGCGCCCTATTGGCCCAGTTCGCCCGGCGCCAACTTTGACGAGCGCGCCAACAACTCCCGCAACGGCGATATGCATTTTTGGGATGTGTGGAGCGGCAAGGCGTCCATCGCCAACTACGGCAACGTTGCAACACGCTTTCTTTCCGAGTATGGATTCCAGGGCATGCCCGACCCCGACACGGTGCGGGCCTTTGCCGGCAGCGAAGAAAATTTCGACGCTCCCGCGCTGGCCAATCACGAGCGCTTCATTCGCGGCTTCGATCGCATGAAGTTTTACATGGATGCCGAGTTGGGCGCGCCGCGCGATTTTGCCTCGTTCAACTATCTCAGCCAGTTTTTGCAGGCTGAAGCCATACGGCTCGAAGCCGAGCATCTGCGCGCGACGATGCCGCGCGCCATGGGCTCGCTCTATTGGCAGTTGAACGACTGCTGGCCGGTGGTCTCCTGGGCAAGCATCGATTATTACGGCCGGCCCAAGGCGCTGCAATATTATGCGCGCCGGTTTTATGCGCCGCTGTTGATCGCGCCCACCTATGGCAGCGGCAAGCTGCTCGTCTCGGTCGTCAGCGAGCGCCAGCAACCGCTCGATGCCAAACTGCACCTGCGGCTGATGGACTTTCGCGGCCGCCTGCTGCGCGATGCATTGCTGCCCGTTCATGTGGATGCCCTCGCCGTTACGCAACTCGATGCCATCGATCTCGGCCAGATTGCAGGCTTCGATCCGGCAAGCGATCTGGCCGTTTACGAACTGGTTGAAGATGGCAAGATCGTTGCGCGCAACACCAGCTACTTTGCCAGCGTGAAGGCGCAGAAGTTGCCCGAACCCAAGATCGAAGTCGCGATAGAACCGGCAGAAAAAAATCGCTTCATCGTGCATCTGCAAAGCGACACGGTGGCTCGCGCCGTGCAAGTTCTTTTGCCGGGAACCGATGCCGTCTTCAGCGACAACTTTATCGATCTGTTGCCCGGCGAGAGTGTCGATCTCAGCGTCACTTCGCAGGCATCGCTCGACGAGTTGCGCGCCAAGTTGCAGTGCAAGACCATTGCCACGGCGCTACGCCGGCCCTAGCGTGGTGAGGTGGAAGTTCGTTGCAGATCAACCGCGGGTCCTTCAACTCCGTTTGCCGCAAAAAAACGCGGCAAACTTCGCTCAGGATGACAGTGCTTTTATGATGCGAATTTCCGGTTCAGGACACTGGTAGGCAGCACCTTAATAAGGATAGCCTGCGCGTTTATGGCTGAATTCGACACAACAATCAAAATCATGGCGTGGAGGGGTGAATTGCATATCTGTAGAGTTGTTTCTCAATCGAGTGTTTCGATCCGGCTTGTTGCCTGTTTCCTGGTGATTCTTTCATTGGCCGGGCAGGCCAACGGGCAGAAGACGACGCTATTACCTGCTCCGCGCGAGACGCATTGGAGCGGCCAATCTGTTGCACTGGGCCAACTGCAGATCAAAGTTCCCGGCGGAGACAAAGAAGATCTTTTTGCCGCCAGCGATCTAAAGCAGGCCGCGCGGCAGGCTGGACTCAAAGGCGGCGCCGGTTATCCAGTAATTCTGTTGCGCGCGCAAAGTCCGCAGGCGCAAAGCATTCTGGCTAGCGCCAAACAATCCTTCACGCCCGAGATGGCCGATGAGGGTTACCTGCTGGTCATCGAGCCCCAAGCGGCAACCGTTATCGGCGCGAGCGCGGCCGGCATCTTCTACGGCGTGCAAACCCTCAAGCAACTATTGCCGCTGGAAGGCGAAAAACCGTTGCTGGCCGCGGGCCTGGTGCGCGATTGGCCGGCCATGAAATATCGCGGCATCGACGACGATCTGTCGCGCGGCCCTTTTCCAACCATGGAGTTTTTGAAGCACCAGATTCGCGTCTTCGCCAGCTTCAAGGCCAATATCTATTCGCCCTACATCGAGCACACACTCTTGTTTCCCGATCATCCATTGACCGCGCCGCAGGGCAGTTCGCTGAGCCCCGAAGATGTGGCCGAGCTGGTGCGCTACGCCGGCCAGTATCACATTGCCGTGGTCCCCGAGCAGGAAGCCTTCGGCCATCTACATCACATCCTTAAATACGATCTCTACAAAGATGTCGTCGAGACGCCGAGCGGGCACGTGCTGGCTCCGGGCCAGTCCGGCACGCTGCCGCTGATCAAAGACTGGTTCACCCAGATCGCGCAGGAGTTTCCCTCGCCCTTCATGCACATCGGCGCCGACGAGACATTCGACTTGGGCCAGGGGCTTACGCGCGGCGATGTGGCCAGCAAAGGCTACGGGCCGGTCTATGTCGATTTCCTGACCAGGATTCACGACGAATTGAAGCCGCTCAACCGCCGGCTGATCTTCTGGGGCGACATTGGCGGCAGCGATCCCGAGGCGGTAGCCAAGCTGCCCAAGGACATGATCGCCGTGCCCTGGAATTATTGGGATACCAAGGGATTCGACAAGATGCTCGAGCCTTTCGCCAAGCAGGGCATCGAGACCTGGGTTGGGCCCGGCGATGCCAATTGGAATGAGGTTCTGCCCTCGGCCCGCACGGCTTTCGGCAATATTCAGGGCTTTGTGCGCGACGGCCAGAAGATGGGCTCAACCGGCGCTCTGATCACCGTGTGGAACGACGACGGCGAGGGGCTCTTCAATCTTGATTGGTATGGTGTGCTCTTTGGCGCGGTGGCCGCATGGCAGCCCGGCGAAAGTTCGATTGCCGATTACCAGGCCGGCTACGGGCGCATCTTCCACGGCGACCGCTCGGGCCGCATCGACACTGCGGAAAAGAAGCTGATGGAGGCGCAGGCTATTTTGGGTGGCAGCCACTCTGGCTTCAATACCGACAAACTGTTCTGGATGGATCCCTGGAGCCGCGAAGGGCAGGAAGTTTCGCAAAAGATTGTGCCCGTCGCGCCGGCCATGCGCATCAAGGCCGAGGAGGCCATCGAAGAGATTCTCAAGGCCCGCCGCGACGATCCGTCGCTGCGCAACGCCGACGCGCTCGAAGCCGTGGAGATGGGCGCGCGCCGATTGGACTTCATCGGATTGAAGTTCGAACTGGCGCAGCAGATGGCCAACGACTACGGCTACGTCTACCAGCACCAGAGCGACAAGGACAACCGCAGCCAGTTACGTAACATGCTCGACGAAACCAGCAGCATGTTCGGCCGCTGCCAGGATCTGCGCGATGGCTACGCGGCCCTCAAAGATTCCTACGCCAAGGTCTGGCTGGGTGAGAATCGTCCCTATTGGCTGGGCAACGTCACCGTGCGTTACGATCTGCGCGTGCAGCTTTGGCAGCAGCGTGGCGAACAGTTGCGTGCCGCCGAGGATGATTTCGAGAACAACCAGCCCATGCCCTCGCCGGCCTCATTGGGCCTGCCCGAGGTCAAGGCCATCGCGCGGAATTGATTTGAATGAAATGAAACCGGCGCGCGCGTCATATAGCGGCAGCGCGCGCCGGTTCGTTGCAATCTCGAGCGCGGTTCTTATCCCAGGCGCTTGGCAATCTGCCTGGCGGCCGCCTGCATGGCCCGGGGGAAACATTCGCGCTCCTCGGTATCGACCGGCAGCCGCGCCTTGGGCATCGAAAGACTCAAGGCGCACTGCACCGTATCGCCGGGCCAGAAGATGGGAACACCCATGCAGAAGCCGCCTGGCGTATTCTCCTCGTCGTCGTAGGAGATGCCGGTGGCGCGAACCGATTCGAAGCACTGCTCCAGTTGCATCTCGTCTTCGATCGTATGCGCGGTGAAACGGGTCATGCCGTAGCTGGAGATCAGCCGGGCGCGGGTTTCGGTATCCTGATAGGCCGTGATGGCCTTGCCCATCGAGCTGGCATGCGGCGGCAGAATGCGTCCCACAACGTTGGACATGCGGATCAGATGCGGGCTGTCGAGGACTGCCAATACCTCAATGTGATTGCTCACCAGCATCGCCAGGCTGATCGTCTCGCGAAATTCACGGCTCAAGTTCCGCAGTGGAGCAGTGGCCGCTTGAACGATCCGCTGAGCCAGACTGGGTCCGGTGGGCAATGGTGGCGCCGGGCGCTGGCATAGATACCGGCTCTGCTCATCCCGCTTCACGTACTCCAGGACTTCGAGCGTATGCAAGAGCCGGAAAACCGAGGTCTTGGTCAGGCCAATCGATGCCGTTAGCTCGCTGAGTGTCAGCGGCGACAGGGGAGAAGCTTCCAGAATCCGCAAAATTTCCAGAGCCTTTCCTACTGCTCGGGAATAATACGGATCCTTGCCTGCAGAAGAGTTTGCTTCATCTTCCCGGTCAACAATATCCGACGGATAACTGAGTGTCATCGCTTTCAACCCCAGACCCACACCCAAAAAGTACACGATTGGGATCGAAAAGATCAAAGAAATTTGAAACGATTTCAGTTTTTCAAATTTTCAGGGCAACCCCATGCTGGTTCCGGCAACGACAGACAAAGATTCTGCGCCAGGCGAATCTGCGGATGGCTGCGGCCTGGCTGCTTGCCCTTCTATGACCTTTGGTCGAATCGAGCATTAATGCCATATCTAGGCTTGCAATAAAATGAAACAAATCGGATAAATACGAAATATATTTGCGCGGCCTGGAGCGGGAAGTCATCGCGTCGCCGGTGAGTAGGGAAATACTGAAATTAATAAATTCTAATTAACCAATCACTTACGTGCGTAATTTCAGACTGTGTGTTTTTGTATCCAAAACCAGGATTCGGCGTTTCGATTCCGGGAAGGGCGGTTTTCACTCTTGTCGAAACCATGGTCTTGATCGAAAAAATAAATAATGATCATCTTGCAGGCGTTATCCATTTAAATTCAACAGTTTTTTGGCCGTTTAGTATTCAAATGCTAAAAACTTGTAAAAAATATTTCAAAAAACCATTTACAGTTTCATTTTCTCTGACATAGAATCTGGGCACTGAAGAACTGTACGCCGAAGAAGAGTGAAGTTGGCAGACAGGTTGCAGTTCCGATTCTCAAGGAGGAGATGTGATGCGCAGAATCATCACCGTTGGGTATGCCTTGTTGTGCTTATTGGTCTTCGCTTTCGCGGCGTCGGGGTGGTCTCAGACCTCAACAGCCAGCATTAGCGGCACAGTGACCGACAGCACAGGTGCCGTGATCGTCGACGCCAAAGTGACAGCAAAAAATCTGGCGACCAATATCGCAACCACCACGGTCACCAATCATGAGGGCGTTTATAGCCTGCGTTTTCTGCAGGTGGGCCAGTACACCGTTACCGTCGAGGCCAAGGGCTTTGTCAAAACCGTAACCAAGCCATTCGTCTTGGAGGCAGTGCAGGAAGCCAAGGTCGACGCCACGCTCAAGCCAGGAGCCGACGATACGATCGTCGAAGTTTCTGCCGACAATGCGGTGCTGGATACGACCAACGGCATGATCAGCACTACGATTCCCGCCACGCAGATCAACGATCTCCCCATCAACGGCCATAATATGGCCGATCTGATGCAATATGTCCCCGGTGTTTCCATCGGCGACCAGAACCAGTTCAATGGCGCCACGGGCAGTCCGAACAACTCCGGCGAGCGCACGCAGAGCTTTGCCACTCTGCCCAACGTTAACGGCAACCGCACCGCCGACAACGACTACCGGTTCGACGATGTCAGCATCCGCGACAGCGGCGCTAACCTGAGCAATGGATTCAGTGCGCCGGCCTACAATCCTAACCCCGATGCGATCGAGGAACTGACGGCGGTGACCACGGTTCCCCCGGCCGAGTTTGGCGACGGCACCGGCGCTCACATGCTGATGGTGATGAAATCCGGCAGCAACGCCTATCACGGCGGCGCCGCGGCCTATCTGCAGAACTACCTGATGGACGCCAACACTTTTGGCAACAAGCGCAGCTCGCCGGCCACCGCCCGCACGCAGTACACGCAGACCAACTTCAACGCCACCATTGGCGGGCCTGTGGTCATCCCGCATCTCTTCAACGGACACGACCGCTTCTTCTTCTTTGCCGACTATATGGGATATCGCAAGCCCAGTGCCGGCACCAGCAGCCTGAACCTGCCGACCAACGCATGGCGCGGCCACACCACCAGCGCCTCGTCGTTCGATACCTCGGTTTCGCCGCTGTCGGGCTACGCCTACCTGGGTGCCGACATCACCAACCAGCTCTACGATTCGCAGAACGGTTTTACGCCGCTCAATCAGACCATCAACGGCGTGACCTACAAGAACCTGGTGCCGATCAACAATCCCGTGGCGGTGTATCTGTTCGCGCATCCCGATCTGCTGCCGTTGCCCAACTCGACGCCAACCTCCGCGCCGATCCAGTACAACTACCGCGGACCGATTAAATCCATGGTGCGCAACGACCAGGGCGATCTTAAGCTGACCTGGAAGATTACCAATAACGATACGCTGAATGTGCGCTACACCGATGGCGAGGCTTCAGACGGGCAAACCAAGGCGGTTCTGCCGATCAGCTTCCCGACCATCAGCGACTTTCCCTTCAAGCAATTTGCCGCCAACTATGTGCGCTTTATCTCGTCCACGTTGGTCAACGAGGCGCGCCTGGGCGCCACGCGCATCGGCTACAACGCCTACAGCGCGAACCCCGCCGGAACCATCGGCAAAAATGGCGACTCGCTGATGGGCATTCCGCTGAGCAATCAGCAGGCCGAAGGATTCACGGCGCAGAGCTTTATCCAAAGTTCCAACAGCACTGGCGTGAGCACGCTCGGCACCGCGGCCACCGGCAATGTGGCCTGGGACAACACCTTCGAGTACGGCGATCATCTGACCTGGCAGCGCGGCCGCCACACGCTCAAGTTTGGTGCGCAATTCACCCGCTACCAGAACAACTTCTATAAGAACTCGGCCGGACGTTTGGGCACGTTCAGCTATAGCGGCGTCTTCACCAGCGATCCCGCACTGGGCTCGACGGTCGGATACGATTTTGCCGACTTCCTGCTCGACTACTCCTCGGCGCTTTCCATCAGTGCTTCGACGGGCATTGCTGGCGAGCGCCACTGGCGTACCGGATACTTCTTCCAGGACGACTGGAGATTCAATGACCGGCTGACCTTTAGCTACGGCATCCGTTACGAGTACGACGAGCCGCTCTACGAGGTCCACAACAAGATCGCCAACGTCAGTCTGGCCAATGCCACGGTGCTGCTGGCCGGGCAGAATGGCAATAGCCGCGCGCTATACAACGCCACCAAGAACGACTTCGATCCGCGGTTGAACTTTGCCTACCAGGCGGCCCACAAGTTGGTTGTCCGCGGCGGCATCGGCATGACCAGTTTCATGGACTTCAACGGTTTGCTGCATGCCCAAAACCCGCCGTATTTCTACACCATTTCGCAATCCGGCGTTTCACCGTCCACTACCTCGTCGGGCAGCTACTTTAAGGTGACCAACGGCTTCCCGGCCTCGAGCACCTACACGACCAACTATGCGGCCTGGGGTAACCTGCGTCCCTCGCAGATCCTGCAATACAGCCTGGTGTCGGATTACGAAGTGACTCCCACCGCTACCGTTTCAGTGCAGTACGTGGGTGAAAAGGGCCAACGGCTGCTCGATCAGCGCAACGTCAACCAGTACAAATATGTCAACACTCCCGCGAGCGCGCCTTACTACAATCTGGTGGGTGGCAACGCCATCGACTATTACGAGTCAGAGGCGACAATGAACTTCAATGCCGCCGAGGTCAGCTTCCGCCAGCGCAAGTGGAAGGGCCTGGAGTACAGCATCAACTACACCTATGGCAAGAACCTGACCGACTCGGTGGGCCAATTCGGCGTCAACGACATCTCCGGCGGCAGCACCTACCCACAGGACAACAACAACCTCAAGGGCGACTACGGCCCGGCAGGATCCGATGTCCGCCAGATGCTGAACTCGACCTGGGTCTACGAACTGCCCTTCGGACGCGGCAAGTGGTTGGGCAGCAAAGCTCCGTTCTACGCGCAGGAGTTGATCGCTAACTGGAAGCTCGGCGGTAGCGCGGTTCTGCTCTCCGGCTTCCCGGTGACCATTACTTCCGGTAGCAGCGCCAACGTCGGTTCAGCCGGCAGCCAGCGCGCTAACCACTATCGTCCGATGAAAATTACGGGACGCCGCATCAAGGGCTTTTACCAGGGAACCAACTCACGTTATATGACCGACGCCGGCTGGTGGGGTACCGATGCCTCGGTGCTGAACTCCGTCAACCTCAATTCGAGCGGTACAACCTTAGGCACCTGCTCGGCGGCCGGTACCGACGACGGCATCTGCGCTTATGGCGTTCCTACGGCTCCGTCGTTACCGAACAGTTTGCCGGTCTTCGGCACCGCCAAAGTCGGCACCGAGCGTTCGCCCGGCTTCCGTGGCATCGATGCCTCGCTGGTCAAGGACTTCATCTTGCCCCGCGATCACCGGCTGGAATTCAATGCCTACTTCTATAACGTGGGCAACATAACTGGCTACAACAACCCGGGCCGCGCCCTGAACGGCGGTAGTACGTGGGGCTTGATTCAGAGCACCCGCTCGCAACAACGCCAGATTGAGCTTGCACTCAAGTACAAGTTCTAACGGAGCAATAGGCAACCAAAAACTGAAAGGCCCCTCGAACTGCTAGGGTTCGAGGGGCCTATTTTTTCGTCTCATTGCAATCCGATGCTTGCCGGACTGGAAGCTTGAGTTGTGGGATTGTTTCGTGCTGCACTCTTCGACAAGCTCAGGGCAAGCTATAAGCCATGCCCATTTAAAACGTCGTATTTTTTAGACAGGTTCTAAGAGAATGCTTCCGCGGCCTGACGGCAGAGATCGATGACGTCTTCGCGGCGCACAAATGGCCAGGGGGAGGGCTTGAGCGCTGAGATCATCGTTACTGCCGAATGAATCTCTTGAAGATTGGTGCGCCGGAGCAGCGTAGCAACGTTGCCTGGGCGGACTCCGCCTCCGGCCATCAGTTGGATTCTGCCTGCGGCTTTGGCGTTCAGTTTGGCTAGCTGGGCCGCGCCGGCCAGCGCCGTCGATTCTCCGCCGGAAGTCAAAATCCGGTTGGCTCCGGTGCCGATTACTGCTTCCAGGGCTTCTTCCAAGTTGCGCGCCTCGTCAAAGGCGCGATGAAAGGTGACCTCTATCGGCCGCGCCAACTCGACCAGCGCGCGCGTCCGCTCGATGTCGATTTCGTCCTGCGCCGTCAGAATTCCAAGAACGACTCCGTCGCAGCCCAAACTTTTGGCCAGCTCAATGTCGCGCTGCATTTGCGCAAATTCGCTGTCGTCGTAGACAAAATTGCCGGCCCGCGGACGAATCATGGTAAACAGTTGAAGCTTCAGAGCCGCGCGCACGGCGCGAATCAACTCGGCGTGCGGTGTTAATCCACCCACATGCAGCGCTTCACAAAGTTCCACTCGACCGGCGCCGCCATCTTGCGCGGCAATCGCCGATTCCAGCGAGTCAATACAAATTTCTACGAGCATCTAATCCTCAAGAACCGCCGCTCGATGGAAGGCTCTTGCACCACCGTTGAAGCAGAATTTCGATAGGATGACCACATCTATATTGATTATTATAAAGAAAATACGCTGAATATTGTGACCAAATAATCAAATAACGATCAATCTTGACCAATTAAATTGAATTCAGTACCGGCTGTCTGTGGGCTTGGACCGGGTGCCAGCGTTCATTTTGGTTGAGCTTCAAGCGGCCAATGGGGAGCAGTATCTTGCGGCAGGACTATTGCCGCGCTCGCGGATTTTGCAAAAACACCACGTAGCCGCGAAACCATGGGCTCTCCGCGATGTAGCTTGGCGGATCCCAATTGCCACCCTGGATGAGGCCGATTTTGAAGGGCAAGTTCAACTGGCTCACACGCGGCAAATAATCGGCATAGTTTTCGATCGTGCGCCGCCCTTGGTAGGTCTGCACCACGACCTCATCGACGATTTCGCGCAGTTGATTGATCTGGTTGGGGTCGGCGCGGCTGCTCCAATCCATGAGGCCGGTGATGCCGAGCCGGTATTCGGCAGGCAGGAACTGGCGCAATTGGCGGAGGAAATCGACGTACTCTTGCAGATGCAAGGTGCGCGCGTCGAAATCGATTTGCACACCGGTGACGTGATTGCCCGCTTGTTGCCAGCGGCGTAGTTGCGCGAGCAGGATGGCGTATTCGCGCGGCGTCCAGCGCAAGGTGTGAACGCGGTAGGCCAGCCAAACCCCGGTTGGCTGGCGATGAGGCACGGTGCCACCCTGGGCAATAAAACGAATCTGCGACTCATCGCCGTGCTTGGCTTCGATCTGTCCCTGCAAAACATAGACGCAGCGCGCCTGCTGCAAGACCGGTTGCGGCTGCACGCCGCCCCACAACCAGAATGCATCGTAGTTTGCTGCATCCACGGTGTTGGCGGCGGCGCCGCGCGCGCCCATGAGCGCGCCGAGACAAATCAAAAGCAAGCGCATCATTCTGTTTACCAGTAGTACTTCAGCGACTTTGCCCAACTGCTGTCGGGATATTCTTTGTGCAGCGTCTGGTACCACTGTTTGCGCGTGCTCTGCGGAATATCTTGCGTGCCGCAATCGTTATTGCCGGCAGGCGCGTAGCAGCGGACGGCGCGATATAGCGCATAGGCGCGGGCATCGCCCGGTGCCTGTGTGTTGGCGATGATATTTAAATAGGCATCCAGCCGCGAATATTTTGTCACGGGAAATATTGAGTCGCTGCCGCCCAGGTCTGTCTTTTGCGGCGCCGCGTCCTGGCCATAGTGAACGCCATGATTCCGCACCAGCTCGCCTACGCAATTCAGGCTCTGCGCGTCGCTGCCATCGCGCTGCAGGGCCGCTGCAACTTCGCGCAGGGAAGGGCAGTGGTAGCCATTGCTTGTGCTGTCGCCGGCGGCAACAAAGGGAGCCAGCAACTCGGAGGGATGAGCTGGCAGCAGCGCCAGATCGCTCTGGAAGGCCTGATATTTGCTGCCTGTCAATTCCTTGTACAGCAGAGAATACAACGCGGCATTAGCCACGCCCGCGTCTTCGTTGGTGTCTTTGATGCGCTGACGCAGTTGATCGGCGCTGGCCGAGTACTCGACGAGGATGGTGCGAATGGTCTTGTCGTGCACCGGCGAGCCTGGCGCAAAGACGCGATCGACGTGCCCGGTCCGCTCCTCCAGCCGGGCAAGCTGCAACTGCAACTGCTCGGATTGCAGCGGAAGCTTTGCCAGCGGCAACAATTGCAGTAGCAGCTTGCGCTCGGCATCGTACTGCTTGCCGGCTTCCAGCGCCATCACACGCAAAGTTTGCTCACTGAAGGCGAAGTAACTCAACTGCGATCCCGCCGGGTCCGGCAGAAGCGCCAGCGCCTTTTCCGGCTGGCTTTCGGCATATAGATGGAAGGCGGCAAGCAGATAGTTGTAGAGCTCTGGATGGCTCGCGAAGCGATCCTTCTGCGCTTCGAGGTCGGCCAATTTCAATGCCGACTTGGCGGCGGAATCCGTGGCCTGATCGTCATCCGAGCGCATCTGCATCAGATCGACAATCGCCAGAAACCGCGGCGACTTGACTTGGTCAACTTTCACGGAGCCAAGTAATTTGGAGTCGGCTTCCTGAACCAGTTCAAGTAGAGTCACATTGTTGGCGCCGTCTTTCGCATCCGCCAACGCGCTGTCGAAAGCCGCGGCCAGCTTGGTCTGGTCGCCACCCAGCCAATACACCCGCCGCAGCAATCCCCGCGCCGAGGCGGCATACATTCCATGAGGAAACTCGTCGAGATAGGAGTCGAAGGCCTCCGCGGCATCTTGCAAGCGATCTTTGTCGACCTTATCCAGCTTCAGCTCACCCCACTCGCCGAAGGCCTGGCTCTGCGCGCTGTTGAGAAGCGTGCGTGCGGCCATGTAGCTGGAGGTCTCTTGCAACCAGGGGTTGGCGCTGTTTTTAAGGCTGTTGAAGTCTTTGAGTGCCGTGGTGAAATCACCGGCATAAAACGCGTTTGCGCCTGCGATATAGACGGCAAATTCATGTCCCAGCGCGGAGTGGATCTCATGCGGGGCCGTCCAATCGGATTTGTTGGCTGTGTCGCAGTTGATATCCAAAGCACCGCGGGCCGCAATCAAAATCGCGGCTTCCTCTTTTGGCAACTTGACAGCGGCATTGACGGCATTTTTGAATGCCTCCAGGCCGTCGCCAGCATTGCGGCAGCGGCTGCCCTCGCCTTGCGCAAAGTCATTTGCTTGTTCGGCTTTTTTCGTGCTGCCGGTATCGGTAGCCGCGCCCGGCGTGGGCTCGAGCGGTTGCCAATCCTCAAAATCGAAGGGAACAACCAGACTCACGAGATCCTGTGACGGTAAATTGTCTTGTGATCGATTCAGCGTGCCCGTCAGCTTGCCGGCATCGATCAGCAACAACTCCAGGTTCAGCCGGGTATCGTTGGACGGACTGAGAAAGGGAACACTTTCGCAACTTTGGTATCCGCGAAAAAAAATGGTACCTCTCGTCCTGTCGCAGCCAATGTCGGCGCATGCATAAGATTTAGCGCAGAAAAACGCCAGGACAATAAATCCCCAAACATGGTATTTGCGTAGCATGGAAACTCCCATCTTTGACAGTATAGGAATGAAATGGCGCAAAGTCCCATCGCCTGTCCGACGTTCTTGCGATCCGGATTCATGAAGGTTGCATGAACGAGGAGTAAGGCAGAAATTAAACTTTAGCTTCCACTTCAACACGCACCAGTTCAACCGCTGTTAAATAATGCAATATTAAGACTTTTAAGGTCCATGAACCACAGCGTTCTCATCTAGTGGCAAACAATCATCTCATCATATGTTCTACGGTGGAGGCGGCGGGAGTGGAAAACCCGGCATCAGTGTTGAAAACGCTCTACATACTGATTCTGGGATTGCCAGCTTTGCAGGAAATGCAACGTTGTGTCGTTGGGCAGTTTCCGCATCCCCTGGCGTGTAGACGACCCGAAGTGTGAACGAGGGGTTGCGGCGGCAAAATTCAAGCACGCCGCGAAGCGCCAGCACATCGAACCTTCCAGTCTTGGTCTCCACGGTCCACTTCCTCTGGTTCCCATCCATAACGGCATTGATCTCCAGCGGTTCCTCGCGTCAGTAGCTCACCTGCCGGCCCTTGGTTGATTGCGAAGGACTGGCGAAGCAGAGCGGGGCCGAACCGCGCCCTGCGCGGCGGATTTTACCCGTCGTAATGGACCGGAGGTGAGGCGCCGAGTGATAGTAAATGGTATGCGACTTTCCGATCATTGCTATGCGGTTACCGGGTTGGGGTACGTGCAGCCCTGGTGCGTCAACGCTGGATTTATCACCGGTGATGAGATAACTCTGGTGGTAGATACGGGCGGAAACACGCTAGCCGCCCAATCCATTCACGGCTACGCTGCCACCGCTAGGCCGGACAACCGCTTGCGAGTTGTCAACACCGAAAAGCATTTCGATCATATCGGCGGAAACGGTTTCTTCCGCGAGTTGGGGATTGAGGTATGGGGTCATGCAGGGATCGCGCGAACGCCGAATGAATTTCAAGCAGAGATTGCAGAGTTTAACGATGCGATTCCCTATCCAGTTCGTCGCGCGCGCAGGGAAGAGCGAGTCTTTTTTTACCAGACGAGTTTGGTAAACCCAAACTGTCCGATTCACAATGACATTACATTCGATCTGGGCGGCCTGAGGGCGGAGATTCTGCTTACCCCCGGACATACTCCGACCAATCTATCTGTCTGGGTTCCAGAGGATGGCGTTTTGTTTGCGGGCGACTGTTTGATTCGTGAATATCTGCCAAATCTGGATGCAGGAAGCAGTACCGACTGGCAACAGTGGCTTAAGTCACTGGATCGGATCGAACAACTTAAGGCCCATTGTGTGGTTGGCGGACACGGTCCAGTCTCACGAGAAGACGAGATTCCAGTAGCAATCGATGCGCTACGGAAGGTACTCAGTGAATCAATCGCGCGCGGCTTCTCGCCGACCGCTTGCTGCCAGAGTTGAACTTCCCAGCGTGCAAAATCAAGACGATGGATTCAAGGGAAGTCCGCCCAGTGATGAATCTACGTGACAGCGGTGCGAATACCCGCGTAGCGTGTCGGATGTTTGCAAGCGGCACGCTGCTCGGTCAACTGAACCGGTTCTATTCGCCGGTCTCCTGAATTGCTGCCAGCATTGGCGAAACCGATCTGCACACCGTGATACGGTATTCGATTTCGAACAGTTGGATCTCAGTTCCGGACAGTCCTGCTGTGTGTAGATCGTAGGAGGCCATCGCATGTCGTTCATTTACGGCTAGTTCGCGTTGCTGTTGATTGGCATGGAAATTGCTGATCTTTATAGAACGGACATTTCGATGTGTCTGCTAGCCGGAGTTGCGCACGAGGACTTTATTTCGATTTCGTCAGATGTGTCGGTCACGAACTTTTACTTCCGTTTGATTGGCCGTTGAATCCCTTCGGGACGTATTCCCCGCCGCTTGCGGCGTAGCATAGAAACGGGCTTGTTAGGATACCCCGCTGTTTGTGGCGGGGTCGTTCATTGGAAAGGGAGCATCCGTGTTGTTGAAAGTCTCGACGGATTTCCGATACACTCTCCGGACCATGATGCGCAGTCCTGGTCTGGTCGTTGCCGCAGTCCTCACGCTGGCCATTGGAATCGGAGCCAACACCGCATTCTTCAGCATTGTGGATGCCGTCTTTCTGCGTTCGCTCCCCTTTCCCGAGCCGCAACGCCTAGTCAATCTGAACTGCGAATTGGCGGGAACAAATCTGCCGGATGTCGGCATATCGACACCGGAGTTGGAAGACTTTCGCGATCGCTCGGGAGTCTTCCAGGAACTCTCGGCGGTATGGCCGATGGACGGAAATCTTACCGGCGGTGACAGGCCCGAGCGCATCGAGGCACTGGCCGTAAGCGCCGGCTACTTCAAGATGCTGGGAACCAAGCCGAACTTAGGACGTTTATTCCTGCCGGAAGACGGAAACCGCTGGATATCGCAGACGACAGTCATCAGCTATGGTATCTGGAAGCGGTTGTTTGGCGCCGACCCCAAGGTTTTGGGACGCCGCGTTTATCTGGACTACGACCCTTTCGTCATTGCCGGAGTTCTTCCGCCGGAGTTTCATCATCCCGGCGCTACGCTGCAAAACGAACCGGACTTCTACATCACCGGAAGTTTTCGCGGAGGATCATTTCCACTCAATCCTGGCCGCGGAGATCGAATGATTCCGTCGGCGATTGGACGCCTGATGCCGGGAGTTACCCTCGAACAGGCGCAATCCAAGCTGGAAGGGTTCGCTCGTCAGTTGAGCGCTCAGTACCCGCAGGATTATCCGCCCGCTGCACGATGGACGCCGCGCATAACTTCCTTGCAGGCGAGCCTCGCAGCGGGGTCGAGAAACATTCTGCTGGTGACAATGGGTGCGGTGATGCTTGTCTTGCTCACTTGCTGTGCCACGATCGCAAACCTGCTGCTGGCACGCGCTTCCGGCCGCAGGAAGGAGTTTTCCATTCGCGCCGCCCTGGGCGCAAGCCGCGTGGACATTCTCCGGCAACTCGCGGTGGAGAGCTTCACGCTTTCGTTCTTGGGAGCGCTGCTGGGAGTGATACTGGCATTTTGGGCGATTCCGCTTCTGGCCGAGTTCGCTCCCATCCCTCTGCCGCGCGTCAATGGATTCGGCATTCATGGCGATGTGCTTGGATTCACGCTGCTGGCCACCGTTGCTACGGCTATATTGTGCGGAATGGCGCCTGCCTGGCACCTCTCCCGCTTCAATCTGACGGACGATCTGAAAAACAATGGACGAGGCGCGGGAACGGGCAGGACCGTCCATCACGCGCGGGCTGTGCTGGTAGTCAGTCAGATCGCCCTCTCCTTCATCCTCATGACCGGAGCCGGGCTACTTTCGAAGAGCCTCTGGAACATGCTGCGTGTCGATGCGGGCTTCAATCCTAGCCACGTTCTGGCAGGCAGCATCTGGTTTCCGCCTCCGGACGGCCAAGAGGAAAGAACAACAAAATACGATTCGCTTGACAAGCGCAGCCTCTTTGTCGAGCGAGTGCTGCAACAGTTGCGCGCCACGCCTGGAGTAGAAGCCGCTGCTGTGGGCAGCGCGGACGCCATTCCGTTGAGCGGATGGAACGCGCAGGAATTCGCCTTGGAAGGCAAGAACGCCCAACAGAATCAGGCTCTCTCCGCGCAGATCAGTTCCATCAGTCCCGATTATTTCAAGGTAGTGGGAACCCGCGTCTTGTCCGGGCGCAGTTTTACCGGTTCGGATCGCGGCGACTATCGCGTGGCGCTGATCAACGAAGCCCTGGCGCGCCGCTTCTGGAACTCGGAGAGTCCGCTTGGCAAGCGCATTCGCGTCGGCGCGGATTGGTGGGTCATCGTAGGAGTTGTCGGTGATATCAAGACTGCCGGCCTCGATCGGCCCGCCATGCCGCACATCTATTTCCCCATCTATCAAAGCTCCTACTACTCAATGTCGATCCTGCTGCGCACTTCCATTCGTCCAGAAGTTCAGATGAAGGCTCTTGAACAGAGCGTGCGAACTGTGGATCCGGATCTGTCGGTCTTTGCGATCCGCACCATGGATGAGGTTGTTTCTCGTTCGATGGGGCCGCGGCGTTTCGCGCTCCTGATGATCGGCGGCTTCGGGGTCGTGTCGATGAGCCTGGCGCTGATGGGCGTTTACGCAGTCATGGTCTTTGCCGTTGGCCAGCGCACGCAGGAGATCGGAATTCGCATGGCTCTGGGAGCCAGCCGAGGACGTGTCTTGGCCGTGATTCTGCGACAGGGGATGCTGCTAACGGTCTGGGGCTTGCTGGGCGGGACGCTGGGGGCCATATTGCTGACGCGATTCCTGCATGGATTCCTGTTCGGAGCGACTCCAACGGATACGCCGACGTTCGCTTGCGTGGCAGCAATGCTGACCGCGGCAGCATTCCTGGCCTGCTATTTTCCGGCCAGACGAGCGGCGTTCCTCGATCCGACCACAGCACTGCGCGCGGAGTAAACCCGTTAACCACTGGCTTCCGCAGCCTCTGGAAAGAACGACCGGCGCAGTGCGTAACGGATGTCTTGAAGCAGCGTGTTCATCGTATGCTCTCCTCGATAGCGCATTATTCGGCGCGCAATGCCTGCATGGGTTCAATGGAAGCGGCGCGGCGGGCGGGCAAAGCCGCGGCCAGCGACAACATCAGAGCGGCAAGAATTGTTGCAGCTGTTAGTGAGAGTGGATCGAACGCTGCGAGGCCATAAAGTTGGTTGCGGAAGAGCCGCGCCAGGGCAACGACGGACGGCAACGCAACCACGGTTGCGATAGCCGCGATGAAGGCCATCTCGCGCACCACCAGGGCCACTACGCTACATCGCTGTGCGCCTAAGGCAATGCGCACGCCGATCTCGCGTGTGCGCTGCTCGGTGGAGTAGGCCAGAACGCCGTAAAGGCCGACAGCGGCCAGCATCAACGCCAACGCGGAAAAACCGATGGCAAGAAAGGCCAGTGCGCGTTCATTCGATGCGCTCATGTCCACCTGTGCCTCCATGGTGCGCAGGCCATCGACTACCAGCGTGGGGTCGAGCCGGTGGATGGTCTGGCGGATCGCTGCCAGGACATTTTCCGGCGCTTGCGCGGAACGCACGTAGATTCGCTCGCCGAGAGGATTGGGACTCTGCAAGTACGGCCGATAAACCGCTTGGCCCATATCGGTACGCAGATTCCTGTGTTTCACGTCGCCTACAACACCGACGATGACGGTATCGTAATGCACATTCGGGCCGCCACTCCCGGCGATCATGCGACCGATTGCATTCCGCGCCGAGCCGTAGAATCGTTTGGCGAATGCCAGGTTGACGATGGCCACTTTGGGCGCTCCATGCACGTCGGCAAAGGTGAAATCACGGCCTACGAGGAGGGGTTGCTTGAGCGTAGCGAAGTAGCCTGGCGTGATCCACGGCTGCTCCATGCGCATACTATCGTCCTCGGCGGGACGATAGCCCTCGACCGAACACGAGGAGCCTTGCGTGTCTCCGCTCAGTTCAGGGTCCTGGGTAGACGCGACAGTGGTGACGCCGGGGATGCCGCGAAGGGCGTCGAGGGCGCGGACGATGATTTGTGGCGCGCGGTCTTTGTCATAGCCTGAGTTGCTGGGATCGAGCCGGAAAGTTGCTAGATGCGTAGTATCGAAGCCGACGGATTGATGACGAAGATTGTCGAGTGTGCGCACGAAGAGGCCGCCGCAGCCGAGCAGCAAGACACTAAGTGCAATCTGTACGCCCACGGCCAGCTTGCGAAATCGCTGCGAGTTCTTCGAGGCAGTTCCTGTATTCTGGCGCAACGCGTTGGCCAGGTCAGGACGGAGAAAGTGGAAGACAGGGGCAATGCTGAACAAGAAGCTAACAGCCAACGCGACTCCAAGTGTGAACATGAGTACGCGCGTATCGATAGCCACCGCATACGGCTCATCTCCTGGATTGGCTTTGGTCATCAGGCGCACAAGTGTTGCGGCCACCACAGGCGCAAGCGCAAGCCCCGCCGCCGCGCCGGCAAGACCGAGCAGTCCGCCTTCGACCAGTAGTTGCGAGACGATGCGGCTGCGCTTGGCGCCCAGAGCATAGCGCATCGACATCTCGCGGGTACGAGCAACAGCACGCAACAGCAGCAACGTAGCCACATTGATGGCGCACATCGCCACCAGCAGTCCGGCCATGCTCATAAGAATAATCAGAGGCGTCTTCAAGTTATTGCGATCGGGAGAGAAGCCGGTCGAATCGTCAATCACCTTCAGGCGCGAATCGTCGAGGAATTCTTTGGTGAATCGCGGGTTGTGCCAACTGTAAAGAGACAGTTCATACGCGCGAAGGCTGTGCCAGAGAGGTTCAAGGCTGGACTCAGCCTGGGAGGTCGACACGCCCGGCTTCAATCGCGCCACCAGCGTCATCCAGACAAACTGATGGTTGTTCAGGGGATCGTAAGGAGCCAACCAGGGCAGTACCGTCTCCACCATGCTCATAGGAATGAAGACGCCGGGCTTGTAACCGCCAATAGCCGACTGGAAATTCTCCGGTGCCACGCCAAGAATCGTAAAAGAACGGCCGTTGATGAGTATCGTCTGGCCGACGACATCGCGCGATGCGGCGAAACGTGTCTTCCAGTAGTCATAGCTGAGGACAACGACGGGATTGGCGTTCCTTACCGTATCGTCTTGCGGCGTCAACAAGCGACCCAGAGCGGGCTTGAGGCCAAGCAACTGAAAGGTATTGCCGCTTACGATCTCGGTATCTTTGTTCTCAGCCTGATTGTGCCAGGAGACACCGGCGCTGGTCCTGTCGACCGCCAGTATCCCTTGGAAGACCTGGTTGCGATCGCGCAGGTCCTTGTACATGGGATAGGAGAAGTAGTCCGATTCATCGCCGCCGAATTCACTATCTCCTCCGGAAAAGTCCCCTGTCCAATTGAAGCGCACCAGTTCTTTGGGCCGCTCGACAGGCAACATGCGCAACAGCACTTGGTCGAAGAGTGTAAAGACAGCGGAGTTGGCGCCGATGCCAAGGGCCAGCGTGACGATCACGGTCACCGTGAATCTCGGCGACTTGCGCAACTGGCGCAGTGCGTAACGAAGATCGTGAAACAGTGTGTTCATCGTTCTTTCTCCTCAGAAAAACAAGGCGGGTTATTAAAATCGGGAAAACCCCCGGCTCTGCCGGGGAGACAGCCATAGTTTGACATAACCAGACGTCCATCCCAGAAACTCTTCGAAGTGAGCCGCCAAGCACACGTCAAGGAGAAACAGGATGGACGAGTATGAAAGCTTAAGTCACTCCCGCTGGGAGTGCAAGTACCACGTGGTTTTTATCCCGAAGTATCGTCGTAAGAGGCTTTACAAAGAGTTGCGTCCGCATTTGGGGGAAGTATTCAAACGTCTTGCCGCGCAGAAGGAATGTCATGTTGTGGAGGGACATCTTCAGTCAGACCATGTTCATATCCTGCTATCGATTCCACCCAAACACGCAGTGAGTCAGGTCGTTGGTTTTCTCAAGGGCAAGAGCGCAATACATTTGGCTCGCGTGTATGGGGAGCGTAAGCGGAACTTTGTAGGAGAGCATTTCTGGGCGCGTGGATACCTTGTATCGACAGTTGGACGAGATGAGGCTGTGGTGCGGGATTACATTCGCAATCAGAAAAAGGAAGACCAGCGCTTGGAACAGTTAAAGATGTGGCAATAGCCTGCCACCGATAAGGTGGTTCAACACCTTTCGGGCCGCGTTAGCGACCCCGCCTAAGCCGCTTTGAGCGGCTCACTCAATAAAGCCACCGGCTCTGCCGGTGGATACTTACTCGGTGTGCGGGGCGTGCATTTGCCCTCGCCTGAATGCTGGCGCCGATAATTGCCTAAAACGTCCGGCTTTCCATCTCGTGCTGGAACCAGACGGTGCCGGGGAGCTGTTTCTCGACCTCAGGCAGAAGTTTTTCCACGGACGCCTTGGCTTCCGGCTCCACATGCATCAACACTGTGATCTTGGGAGCGATGAGGTTTCGCACGGTCTGGATTCCTGCGGCGTTCAGGGTTGCGGTGCTCCATCCAGGTCTGGGCTGGATTGCAAAGGTGTAATTGAGAAACGCCAGATCGATGCCGCGCTTGGCGTAGCCCTGCGTTGTGTACTCCTCAGGGAAATATCCAAGAGTTGCGGGAGCAAAGAGCACCTTCTTCCCTCCCATGTCAAAGAGCGAAGCAAAAACGATCGAGCGCCACTGCCCATCGTCGCCGTGCTTGAGGCGCGCTAACTCGAGCTTGATCCCATTGACTTCCAGAGTGATGCTCTGTTTCCAGTCGAGATCGGGCACGATCACTTGCGATTGGATCTTCTTGAACTCCGGACTGTCGTGTTCCATCTGCCACCGGACTTCGGTAGTTGTGACAAGGACTGTCTTGGGATTGTTAAGCAGAAACCTTACGTCTGATGCAGGCGAGTGATGGTCGATGTGGTCATGGCTGATCAGGACCACGTTGATATGGTCGAAGGGCGGCTCTCCCCGTTCCATCTTTTTGAGGAGATCGGGAGACGGTGTGTCAAAAGGCCATTCCTTTGAGGGTTCGGTGAGCGCATCCGCTAGTACTTTCTGGCCGCCCGAACTGAACAAGAAGCCGCAATGGGCAATGTAAGTGACGGTGAGGCCGGGGCTTTGGGGCTGCGCAGCGGCTGGAGCAACTTGGGCGCTGCTGGCGGTGCACATGACCGCGGCCATGATCATCGCAGTGAGATTGATCGACAGACTGAACAAAGAGCGATTTGAATGCGGATTTGTCATAAACGTCCATCCTTTTACCTGAGATACTCGAAACAGCGCGTTCATCTTCGTTTCTCCTCGAATGAAAATCAGTGAGTTCGTTACTCGGCGCGCAGCGCCTGCATGGGTTCGATGGAAGCGGCGCGGCGGGCGGGAATGACCGAAGCCGCTAGCGCAAGCAAAAAGATGGAGATGGCCGCTAAGACCATGACGAATGGGTCCAGCGGATCGATCTGGAAGAGCATCGAGCGCAGCAGGTGCGTGGCGAAGACGGCTCCAATCGCTCCGATACCGCAGCCAAGCAGGCCAAGTTTAGCGCCGGAGACGAGAACCAACCGCATCACGCCCGCGCGCTGCGAGCCGAGCGCCAGACGAATGGCCATCTCCTGGGTGCGCATCGCGGCGGAGAAGGCGATGACGCCGTAGATGCCGAGCAGAGCCAGCAGCACTGCCGCAGCGGCAAAGCTGGAGATAAGTACTGTGTTGAAGCGACGCGAGGCCTGGCCCTCCGCGACCACCTGCTCCATGGACTCGACTTGGGTGAGCGGAAGTTGCGGGTCGATGGAGCGAACCACAGCGCGCAGAGAGTCGGCCATCTGCTCCGGCGGCAATTGGCCGCGCAACACGATGGAACCATCCCTGCCACTGATCATGTCAGGAGCCGCATAGGACGCGGCAGCCTGGCTTGCGGGCACATAGAACTGGTCTCGGGTATTCGCGTCGGCTGCAATCTGTTTGATGTCGCCAATCTCTCCGACGACTGTCATCCAAGGCGTGGGCATCTCTAAAGAGCCGCGCTTGAGGCGTTTGCCAATGGGATCCTGGCCCGGCCAGTAATGCTTGGCCAGAGCTTGGTTGATAATCACCACCAGCGGCGCGCCTGCGCGATCGGCGTCATTAAAGTCGCGACCTCGCACGATAGGGATGCCTTGGGCACGAAAGTAATTGCCCATCACCTGGGGCACCCAGGCAAGGGGTAAGCCCGCGCCCTTGGGTGGTGCGTAGCCTTCGGGGGCAATTCCGCTGTTGTTGTCATTTCCAGCTGCGGGCAGCATGGTAGTAACTCCCACCGCGGTCACGCCCGGCAACTCTCCCAGCTTGCTCAGCAACGCGGTATTGAATGCATCCACGGCGGCCTGCGTTGAGTATTGTTGCTGGGGCAGGCTATACGAAGCGGTCAGCGTGTGATCGGAGCGGAAGCCTAAATCGACCGTGCGCAGCTTCTCAAAGCTGCGCAGCAAAAGGCCTGAGGCGGTCAGCAGCACTAATGCAACCGCCAGTTCCGCAACCACCAGGGCTGACCGCAGGCGCGCTTGGCCAGTGCCCGCGGAGCCAGTGCGTCCGCCTTCCTTAAGCGCTTCGTCGACGCCGGTGCGCGCGGCGGCAAAGGCCGGAATCAGCCCGCAAAACAGGCCAGTAAGTACGGCCAATCCGAGGGCGAAGGCCACTACCTTCCAATCAAGCGAGATTGAGTTGATGCGCGGCAAGGTCTCAGGCAGAAAGCTGATGCCAACGCGCAGAGCCGCGGATGCAAGAACCAAGCCCAGCAACCCGCCGCCTATGCTGAGTAGTAGTGACTCAACGAGGGACTGGCGCAGCACGGCGGCTCCGCTTGCGCCCAGAGCCAGACGCACGGAGAACTCGCGGCGTCGGCGAATGACCCGCACGAGCAATAGTCCGGCTAGATTGGCGGTGGCTAAAAAGAGAACCACTGCGACAGCAAAGAAGAGCATACGGACCAGAGGGCGGGCCTGCGCTACCGTGACCTCGTCGAGCGGTACAGCAGCCGCATGAATTTTCAAGTCGGCGGGAAATTTGCGCATGGATTCCTGGGCCACGCGTTGCGCATCCTGCTCGGCTTGTGAGGGTGTCACTCCCGGTTTTAGCCGCCCCACCATATTCAGGTACCAATTCAGGTCGTTCTGAAGTTCACCCTGAGAGAAGCTCATGGGCACCCAAAGCTCGCTGCGATTCAACTGGCCTGGAACAAGCGGAAACTCAAAATCTCGCGGCATGACGCCGATGATTTCGTATGATTTGCGGTTGAGCAGGAGTCTCTGACCGAGAATCTGCGCATCACCATGAAAGCGGCTGCGCCACATTTGATAGCTGATGACGGCCACCTGCTGGTTGCCGTCATCTTCCTGCTGCGTGAAGGTGCGCCCCATTAAGGTTGGTACCGCGAGAACCGAAAAGACGCTTGCGGTGAGCCGCGAGGCGTTGATCTGTATAGGTTCGCCCAAACCGGAGAGTTCAAAGCCGGTTTGCCCGTAGGCTCCGAGACCAGAAAAACTTTGCGTCTCGCGCGCGTAGGAGCGAACTTCGGGCGCTGTGGTAGCTGGTGGGCCGCCAGCAAAGTCAATACCGTCAATGTAATCGCCGAACGCGACCAATTGGCTTGGCTCGGGGAACGGTAACGGCCGCAAGAGCACGCCCTCGACGATGGAGAAGATGGCAGTCGTAGCGCCGATGCCGAGGGCCAGTGTCAGCACCGCGGTCAGCGTAAAGGCCGGCGACTTGCGCAACTGGCGCAGCGCGTAGCGGATGTCGTACAGCATGATTACACCTCAACTTCCTTTACGAGCTTTTTCAGTTCCTGCTCACTGACGACCTTACCGTACGAAGAGATGTACCTCGCTCTGGGCGTGGTGGGCAAAGCGCGGATCGCGCGTTACCATGCAGATCGTTGATCTCTCGCGGTGCAGGCCGGCGAGCAGCGTTTTACTCTTTTCTGTTCGATCATCTTCGCATTGTTCCAAGCCGGTTATTCAATCGACATAACAGTATCGAGTAGACATTCCAGATCGCGGAAGGCTTCTGTTCGCAAGCGACCAAAAGCCTCCCGTTTGTGAGCCGCCCGCCAGGAGTAGTTCCGGTACGATTTGGCAATAACTCGTACCATTACTTTGCGGCCCCTTCATTATCGAGAGAAATCATGTATTTCATGTTCTCTGGGGAATAGGCTGTCAACAAATATCCGCCACCGCTTTGAGCCATGGTTTCGTAGCCGTTGTTCTTGTTAGCCGAATGACAACTGATAACCGTTCCGTGAACGGTCGCAATGGTTTTATTTCCTTGAACGAAGCGTACTTCTGCGCTGGAATCCTTTACACTCCATTCCACTACGTAAGTTCCTGGTTTCAGAATCGTGTCATGAACGGAAACGGACAGATCAAGGACTAATTTTCCTTTCTCCTGCGCGTATGCGATGGAAGAAAGAAAAAACATACTTCCTAAGATGGCCAGCAACAACTTTGATGCTTTCATTCGAGTCTCCTTGTTGTGAATGACAGGGTTAATGTTGCAAGACATTCTCCGTTCCTGTCATGCTGGAGAACGCTTGATGGCTGCAACTGTTAATCGTCAAGCCCGTGCATATGTTTAAGTACGTCGAACTCGCCCTTTGTAACGCCGGCTGTACGGCAAAGTCGAATACGGTTTTCTCCGAAAGATGTTTCTGCCTGTTCGACAATGGATGGAGCGATAACATGTTTGTCCCGCGTTATTCGGAGCGCAGTGCCTGCATGGGGTCAATGGAAGCGGCGCGGCGGGCGGGGATGTAACTTGCCAGAAAGGCTACGCCAACCAACAGCAGCGAGACGCCGGAAAAGGTAAGCACATCCGTGGGCTGGACTCCGTAAAGCACGCTGACGAGCAGACGCGTCACCGCGAAGGCGGCCGCCAATCCCAGGACAAGGCCGATGAGTACCAGCCGCAAACCCTGCTCAATGAGAATGCGAAGTACGTTGCCGGATTTGGCGCCGAGGGCGATACGAATGCCCATCTCATGGGAGCGCTGCTTGACGGAGTGAGAGATCAATCCGTAGAGGCCCAGCGTTGCGAGGAAGAGCGCAATGAGCCCCTGCCCGCCTGCGATGATGGTGCCCATGCGAATGGGAGCCATGCCCATCGGACTGCTGGCGATCTGTTGGTCGAGGGAGCGAATGTTGTAGACCGGCATATCGGGATCGAGTTGGGCGACGGTTTGCTTGACGGAGGCGGTGATTTCGAGAGGGTCCATTCCGGTACGTGCAACGATGGTAACGTTTTGCTGAAAATGCTGCGCCAGCGGGTAAAAGATCAGGGGACGGCTGGTGTCGGAGATGGTCCAAACGCGCATCTCGCCGACCACGCCTACCACCTGCATCGCGTCTCCTTGAAGCACCAGGCGCTTGCCGACGGGGTCTTCGTTAGGCCAAAGGAATTGGGCAAGCGTTCGATTGACGATGACCACGCGCGGCGCGGCCTCATCGTCGCGCGCGGTAAAATCGCGACCCGCCACGATGTGCGTTCCCATCGTTTCAAGATACGCATGGTCGACAGATGTACAAACAACGCTGAGAAACTTCTGGCTCTCGGTTGGGGTATGACCCTCCGGCCAAACGCCGCTGCGCATGAGGCCTCCATTATCGAAGGGCAGATGCGTGGCGAGACTGGCGCTGGTGACGCCCGGCAAGGCGCGGAGTTTGTCGAGCAACTGCGCATGAAACTGCCTGCTGCGCTCATCGCTGTAGCGTTCGAGCGAAGGATCGACCGAGGCGAGAAAGATGTGATTGGAGCGGAAGCCGAGATTGATTTGCGAGAGTTTGTGTACGCTACGCGCTGCCAGTCCGGCGCAGATAAGCACCACGCATGAGATGGCCACTTGGGCAATTACCAGCAAGCTGCGCAAGCGATGGCGGCTACTTGCGATGGCGGGCGCAGTCTTCAGCAAAGGCAAAATTTCCAGCCGGGTTGCTTTGAGTGCCGGCAGCAGTCCGGCAATAATGCCAGCGGCTAGTGATGCAACAAAGGTGAAGACAAACAATCGCCAATCCGTGCCGGTGTTGGCCGGCGGAGCCATGTCGCCGGCAACGATCAGATTACTGAGCAGGGGTGTGACGGCGATGGCGGCCATTGTACCGATGGTTCCGGCGGCGAACGCCAGTAACGTACTCTCGGTGAGTAATTGGCGCAGCAACCTCCAGCGCGTGGCGCCCAGAGCACCGCGAATCGCCACCTCCCGTTCGCGATCGGCGGCACGCGCATAGAGCAGATTGGCCACATTTGCCACAGTAATCGCCAGTACCAGCAGCGCCAGTACCATCAGCGCGAAGGCAACCCGCGGAGTAAAGTTGGCCACAAAGGGCGAAGGCCGGCTCATCGATTCGCGGATGACGTAAGCGGAGGCGCCTTGCGGATGCATTCCAGCGTAATCCTTCATCAGTCGCGCCATCACCAGAGATGCCGCAGCGCGCGCTTGTGCAAGGCTTGTGCCCGGTTGCAAGCGGCCCATCATGAAGACCGATGTATCGCCGCGGTCAAAAAAGAGTTGGCTGCTCCCCGGATTCAGCTGCGGCAACATCGTATACGGCACAAACCCGCTCAACGCCGTGCCCCACTGCGCGCCGGCGAATTTGGGCTGCGTCACGCCCACCACCGTAAACGGCAGGCCGTCGATCTTTACCAGTTGGCCGACGATATGCGGGTCGGCGGCAAAGCGGCTCCTCCATGTTTCGTACGTGAGAACGATGATAGGATCCGCTCCGACTGTCCGGCCCTCATTGGGAAGAAAGAGCCGTCCCATCACCGGCTGCGCGCCCAGCACCGTAAAGTAGTTGCCGCTGACCAAGTGCACATAGGTTCTTTCGGTGGCTTCGCCCCGGCGGCTCATCTGGACAGCTGACTCCAGATAGGCCATGACCCCGGAGAACGCCTTCGCCATCTCTGGAGAATCATGGCTGCCTTCCTCGGTAGAACGCTGAAAGTCCAGAAAATCCGGATAGGAAAACGGAAACATCATCTGCGACTGGGAAGTCTTCTGCGTAATTATCACCAGCTGTCCTGGGTCCGCTGCCGGCAAGGGCCGCAGAAAAAGGTCGTTGATCAAGAAGAAGATTGTGGCGTTGACGGTCAGTCCCAGAGCCAGCGTGACGGTTACAGTGAGCGTGAAGGCCGGCGACTTGCGCAACTGGCGCAGCGCGTAACGAACGTCCTGAAGCAACATGGTTAAGCCTCCACTTCTCATTCAAGGTTTTGCTCATACGCTGGACCGTCGAAAGTATCTGGACGTGAATTGACGGTTCCAGTTCTGCCGTTGCGCCCATCATTTTTAAGGTTTCTTCTCATCCTCCGCTGCTGAAACGGGAGTGAGTTGAACCTGTAACTCGTCTACATCGTTTTGCACTCGGAGCGGCATCGTTTTTTCCGCGTATCGCACGGGAACCCTGTTTCCCGCCGCTTCGTCGCCGCCTTCCTTCTTTTCTTCTGTCTCTTGAACGTTCGTCACTTGAAGAAGGAACTGGCCTTCCGGAACGTACGGAAAAGAAAAACTCCCATCGTTGGTCAAGACGGATTCGCGCGCTTTCTCCCGGTTGTCTGCCCATAGCAGGCGCACCGTTCCACTGCCCAAAGGATGCCCATCAGCCAGCGCCGTCACGGTGCCCGACACACTATGCAACCCGTTGAGGGGAATCACGATCTCCTGCCCGGTTGCGGATTCGCCCGCATCGACTTTCACTGTCTTTGCATCTTTGCGCCGGAAGACGTTTCCAAGACAGACGGGGCTGGACTCGTCCTGCGATGAAGAGGGCAACAGGGCACAGACCGTGTATTCTCCCGCCACCAGATTGGTCAGCGCAAATCTGCCACGCCCATCGCTCACAGTCCGTGTATTCCAACCATCGAGAAGAGGCAATCCAACTGCCGTCTCGCCCCGTTCGGTCTTGCGGTAGAGCTGGAAGTGCATCCCGATGGCCGGACTGCCATCGTCATAGCTGACTGTCCCGGAGATTTCAGCCGCGCGCTCGATGGTGATCTTGATCTCGCTGGTTTTGCCCCGCGCCACTGTCACTTCCACGAAGTGATCTTTCCACTCCGCAATGGCCTCTTTCGCCTGTTCTCTGGTTGTTTTCAAGGATTCGATGTGTTCTATGTCCAGCCCGCGAATGGGATCTAGGTAACCTTCCTGGGTGGCGAAGGCGTAGTAGCGGCCTGGTTCGACTGCCTCCATGCGGAAATGCCCTTCCAAATCCGTTTCTGCCGTCTCGTTCTCCGGCAGAGGATTGCCGTTTTCGAGATCTCCGTCCTTATGTGGAGGCGCGGTCAGTATCACAGAGGAAAATCGCGCCGGCTTGGCAGTATCTGCGCAGATCACCGTACCGGTGACCGTTCCCTTATTAATGTCGGGCTTCTTCGGCGCGTGTTTGTCGCAACCTGCCAGCAGTGAGCAGAAAATTGACGTACACAACAGCCAGTGCAAAACTTTCACAGATTTCCTCGAACCCAAGCAGGATTCATACCATCCAATGTAGGGGATACACCAGCAGCTTCGCCCTTCTGCGCAGCGAATGTCTTGAAGCAGCGTACTCATTGTTCTCTCTCCTCGAAGGCTGGCTATTCAGAGCGCAAGACCTGCATGGGTTCGATGGAAGCGGCGCGTCTGGCTGGGACGAGCGAAGCGGCGAGTGCAAGTAGAAAGATTGAAACAGCAGCTAACACAATCACAGTGGGGTCGAGCGGGTCGACTTGGAAGAGCATGGAGCGCAAAAGGCGCGTGGCGAAGACGGCTCCTATCGCCCCGATGCTGCAGCCCATCAGGCTCAGTTTGGCGCCGGAAACAAGAACCAGCCACATGACGTTTGCGCGCCGCGAACCAAGCGCCAAGCGGATGGCCATCTCCTGCGTGCGCAGCGCGGCGGAGAAAGCGATCACGCTGTAGATGCCGAGCAAGGCCAGCAGCACGGCTGCGGCGGCGAAACTCGAGATGATGACGGTGTTGAAGCGGCGGGAGGCCTGGCCCTCTGCGACCACCTGCTCCATGGATTCGGCATGGGTGAGAGGAAGCTGCGGATCGATGGAGCGAACCACGGACCGCACCGAGTCGGCCATTTGCTCCGGTGGCAGTTGGCTGCGCATCACGATGGAGCCGTAGTTTCCGGTGAGCATACCGGGAGGCGCATATTGGGCGATTGCAGGTTTGATCTGGCTGGTTGGCATGTATATCTGATTTCGCGTATCGGCTTCGGCTGAGGTCTGCTTGATATCACCGATCTCTCCCACAACGGTCATCCAGGGCAAAGGGGTCTCCGTTACGCCCAAGTGGATTCGCTTGCCGATGGGATCTTGGCCGGGCCAATAGTGCTCGGCGAGAGTGCGGTTGACAATCACCACCAACGGAGAGTCCGCGCGGTCCGCTGCGGTAAAGTCGCGCCCGCGCAAGAGTGGAATGCCGGCAGCGCGGAAATAATCGCCCATCAACTGGGGCTGCCAAGCCAGATTCATACCAGCGCCCTTCTGTGGGATATAGCCTTCCGGAACAAAGCTGATGCTGCTGCTTCCTCCCCCATTGGGCAGCAGTGTTGTGACGCCCACCGCCTCCACGCCAGGCAACTGGCGAAGCTTGCTCAGCAGCGCCGAGTCGAATGCGTCCACGGCGGCCTGAGTCGAATATTGTTGGCTAGGCAGTCCATAGGAGGCGGTAAGAGTGTGATCGGTGCGGAAGCCCAGATCCACTGAACGGATCTTCTCAAAGCTGCGCAGCAGAAGGCCAGATGCGGTGAGCAAAACCAGCGCCACTGCGAGTTCCACAATGACCAGCGCCGAGCGCAGGCGCGCGTGACCGCTGCCTATGGTGCCGGTGCGTCCGCCTTCTTTTAGCGCCTCGTTGACGCCGGTGCGCGCGGCGGAAATGGCCGGAATCAGTCCGCACAAAACACCAGTAACCACAGACAAACCGAGGGCGAAGATCCCCACTTTCCAGTCAAGACCGATTTCGCTTACGCGTGGCATCGTTTCCGGTAAAAAACTAACGCCCATGCGGAGAACAGCCGATGCTAAAGTCAGGCCGAGCAAGCCGCCGGCAACGCTCAGCAACAGCGCTTCGACAAGGGATTGGCGCAGGACAACCACTTTGCTGGCGCCCAGCGCGAGGCGCACGGAAATCTCTCGGCGGCGGCGAATGACGCGCACCAGCAACAGCCCGGCAAGATTGGCGCAAGCAATGAACAGCACCACCGCAACGGCCAGGAAGAGCGTGCGTACCAGCGGCCTGGCTTGCCCCACTGTGTTCTCAGTGAGCGGCTGGACAATCGAATGAATGCGCAGGTTGGTCACGCCGGGGGGGAAGTTACGCATGATCTCCTGCACTGCCGGCTGCGCATCTTGCAGAACTTGCGCGGGCGTAACGCCCGGCTTCAGCCGCCCCACCATGTTGTAGTTCCAGCTTCCCGCACCGCTCACCAGCTCTCCCAGGGAAAAGCTCATGGGCACCCAAAGCTCGCTGCGATTCAACTGCCCTGGTACCAGCGGAAACTCGAATTCGCGCGGCATCACGCCGATGATCTCGTACGGTTTGCGGTTGAGTTGGATCTTCTGGCCCAGAATGTTCGCATCGCCGTGGAAGCGGCTGTGCCACATCTGATAGCTGATGACGGCCACCTGCTGGCTGCCTTCGTCCTCCTGCTGCGTAAAGGTGCGGCCCATCAACGGCAAGACGCCGAGCGCCGGGAAGACACTGGCGGCGAGCCGTGAAGCGCTGATCTGCGCCGCATCGCCAGCGCCGGAGAGTTCATAGCCGGTTTGCTGGTAACCGCCCAGACCGGAGAAGACGCTTGTGTCGCGAGCATAGATGCGAATTGCAGGCGCGGTTGCGCTGGGTTGGCTAAAGGGTGCGCCCACACCATCGGGAATATCGCCGAAGAGCACCAGCCTGCCAGGATCGGGAAACGGCAGAGGGCGCAACAAGACACCTTCGACGATGGAGAAGATGGCGGTGGTCGCGCCGATGCCGAAGGCCAGCGTGAGCACGGCGGTCAAAGTAAATCCCGGCGACTTGCGCAACTGGCGCAGCGCGTAGCGAATGTCCTGAATCAGCATGGTCATGTCTCCACTTCTTCCCCAAGCTTCTTCAACTCAATCTTGGATGCGACCTTGCCGCTGAAGAGATGGACTACGCACTCGGTCTGGCGTGCGAAACAGAAATAGCGTGTGATCATGCAGATGAGCGTGCGAGATCCATCCACTGGAATGATAGGCAATTGGCGTGCCAGATGATAGCTTGCTTGTCCCGTTGAAAACATATCACTTAAATGATCCGCTTGATTGCATCCTTGAGCTACGGTGTCCGTTTGTGGTGCGGACTGTCCGATTCCGGACTCTTGTTGGCAGTTGACGCATCGCGGGGCTAAGCACTCAGATGAATGAGGCCAGTTTGTTGATTGGAAGAAACCGCGACGAAGGTCGCCGGTTGAATCCCTTCGGGACGTATTCCCCGCCGCTTGCGGCGGGGGCGTTCATTTTGGAGAAAGCTACGGGGAATATTTATACCGATTTGAAGCGCGGAGAAACCGGCTAGCAAAACGCCAATCCCATCTACAACAAGCTTCTTGACCGGGACTCCTGCAGACGCATACAGTGCAGGGCATGAAAGATTCATCTGGCAAGTCTCCCTTGAATGCAGTGCGCACGAATTACGATGCCTCCGTTCCTTTGAACCGGCGCGGCTTTCTTAAGAACTCACTGATGGCTGGCGGAGCTTTACTTGCCAGCAAAAAGATTGCGGCCTTGGAGGCTGTCGCTCAACCGCAGGTCGCAGGTGCAGTCTCGCCTGCTGCAATCGCTGCGGCGCGCTTTCCCAAAGATTTTCTCTGGGGCACGGCGACCTCCTCCTATCAGGTGGAAGGCGCATGGAACACCGATGGAAAAGGCGAATCGATCTGGGACCGGGCCGCGCACACTCCGGGAAAGATTCGCGATGGCTCGAATGGCGATGTGGCCTGCGACCAGTATCACCGCTACAAGGAAGACATCGCGATTATGAAGCGGCTCAACATGAAGAGCTTTCGCTTTTCCACTTCATGGCCGCGTGTTTTGCCCAACGGCACGGGGCAGGTGAATCAAAAGGGACTCGACTATTACAGCCGCCTCGCCGATGCTCTGCTAGAAGCCGGGATTCGACCGTTCTGCACCATCTATCACTGGGAGCTGCCGCAGGCTCTGGAAGATCGCGGCGGCTGGCCCAATCGCGACCTCGCCAGTTATTATGCCGACTTTGCCGCGATCCTAGCCAAGAATCTGGGCGACCGCGTCACCGTGTGGGCGCCTTTCAATATGCCGGTCACCTTCACTTACTATGGTTACGGCAACGGCTGGGATCCGCCGTACAGAAAGGACATCGATCAGTTTCTCAAAGCTGCGCACACTGTCAATCTGGCGCAGGGCATGGCCTTCCGCGCCATCAAGGCCGCATCCTCGAAGGCTACCGTGGGCAGCGCTTACGGAATGGAGCCAGTCTATCCCAAGACAAACAGCGAAGCGGATCGAGCCGCCGCCGCGCGCCTCCATGCTGCACGAAATCTCTACTGTATTGAGCCGGCCTTTCATGGTGCCTATCCCAAGGCCTTCATCGGTGAGATTCCCTATGAGGCGATGGGATTCAAACCGGGCGACGAAAAAATCATGAAGGTTCCGCTGGATTGGGTGGGGGTGCATTACTACCTCCGTCTCCTTGCTTCGGACGCTAGCAATGGCACGGCACCAGACACGTCGAGTCACGATCCGCGTGCGCAAATCCGCACCGAGCAAGCCAGCGAGGGTCCAAAGAACGATGCAGGCTGGGAGATTTGGCCGCACGGCTTCTATGACCTGCTGATGCAGCTCACGCGCGACTACGACCACCCGATCATCGAGATTACCGAGACCGGCGGTTGCTATCTGGAGAAGCCCGATGCTACAGGCCGCGTTGCTGACCAGCGCCGCATCGAGTTCTATCGGCAGCATTTGGCCGAGTTGGCACGTGCAATGGGAGATGGAGCCCGTGTGCGCGCCTACCACGCCTGGACCCTGCTCGATAACTTCGAGTGGAGCAGCGGCCTAACAAATCGGATGGGGCTGACTTATGTCGACTTCGCCACGCAAAAGCGCATCATCAAGGATTCTGGCTACTGGTATGGCCGCGTCGCCGCCGCGGGCCGGCTGGATGTGTAATGGGACGCCAGAACAAAGCATGTTGAGCAGAAAACCTTCGCGCCGATTGAGAAGGCAGAGAAGCGGCTCGGAACTCGTCAATCTTTTCCGGGGTTGATTCCCCGCCGCTCGCGGCGCGTTCTCTGCGGGCTACGGTGATACCCCGCTGCTTGCGGCGGGGTCGTTCATTCTGAGCTGCTATATATCTCTCGATTGGAATCTGGCAAGCGCGTAGGGCCAACGCATGAGAATATCTACAAGCGATTCTATCCTCAGAGGTGTACGAATGGTCAGCAAGAAGTTTATTCCGCATATGCTGTATATTATGGCGATAAGTCTGAGCCTTTCACCGGCGTTTGGCTTCGCGAGCGGCACTGAGGCGGTGAAGATTGCCATGAGCGCTGATCATTGGACGACAACAGGCGGTGCGGCATTTGTGCAGCACAGAGGTTTGGACTCGATCGAACTGAAGAATGGAGGCGAAGCCGTTCTCAAAGATCTGGTTTTTGCCAGCGGAACCATTGAGTTCGATGTTGATTCGACAGACCCTCTGGGCGCGGGGATCGGCTTCCGGCGGCGGGACAAGGATAGCTTTGAAAACTTCTATCTGCGCACCGATGTAGAGTGTGTCAAAAACGGGAATTGCCTGCAATATGCACCGCAAACGCATGGTGTGTTGCTATGGGATCTCTTCCCGCAGTATCAAGCTCCGGCGGTCTTCAAGACGGACGATTGGAATCATGTCAAGCTGGTGATTTCAGGTAGCCGGATGAATGTATTTATCAACGGCAGCCAGACGCCATCGATGCGCGTTGGCAGGCTTGAAGGCGATGCCATGCACGGCGGAATCCTGTTGCAAGGGCCGGGAACCTTTGCCAACCTGAGTGTCATTGAGGGCGCTGTAGAAGGACTTTCGCCCGAACCAGAGCCGGACGCTACGGCGAGCGATCCGCGCTATCTGCGCAACTGGCGGCTATCGCCATCTTCTGTACTGATGGCGGACAAAGAGCCGACAGCCTCGGAGATGCCCACAGCAACTGCGGCTTGGCGGCCTCTGGCTGCCGAACGCGCGGGGCTGGTCAACATCAGCCGCGTCTATGGCCGTCCCACTCCACACCTCTAGCCGGATCGCGCTTTGGCCTGGATGAAGACTACGATTCATTCCAGCAAGGGCCAGAGCATAAATGTGAAGTTAGGCTGGGTGGGCGAGGTCTGGATCTATGTCAATGGAAAGCTCGTCTACTCTGACAAGAACCAGTACTGGGATGCCAAGACAAAGAAAGCCCCCGATGGGCGATGCTCTCTGATGAATGGCTCATTTCTTCTGCCACTTGAAGTCGGCGACAATGATGTGGTAGTGGCCTTGGCCAATCATTTTTATGGCTGGGCATTCATCTTCCGTCTTGACGAGATAACGGGAATACGGATCAACGGCAAGTGAAAACAGAGTGTCCCTCTCCAAGCTAGTCCTGTGGTCAACTTTACAATAGGTCATTGTCATCGAAATGAGCGGAAGTTTGCAGAACGTGAATCGGCTGCCCAAGTCCTGGTTGGGCCGCAGTGTGCTGGCGGCGCTCTTCTGGACATTGCTCAGCGTATTCTTTTCGCTGCCCAGCCTGGTGAGAGGCCACGGGATCATGTACAAAGGATACGATTCCGTGCGCGGGGCGTTGGCTTGGTGGTGGTCATGGGGCCTGATCACGCCGTTCATCCTCGCGTTTGATCGCCGTTTGCCGTTCACCGGCAAGCAGATTGCACGGCGCATCCTTGCGCTTCTTCTTGCCAGCCTGATCTTTACGTTTGCCTACCGGTATGTGAATGCAGCGGCCTGTGCCGTTCTGGAGATTGACTCGTGGAATGCATTGCGATTCTCCAGGATTTTTGCGCTAAGCAACTTCGACGATTCACTGTGGAACTGGCTTGTCTACTGGGTGATCGTGGGCGCCATGCAAGCGTACCGCTACTATGAACGTTATCTATCGAGCGAGCTGCATCTGGCGCGGATGGAGAGAAACTTCACTGTGGCGCGGCTGAATGCCCTGCGCATGCAACTCGATCCGCACTTTCTTTTCAATGCGCTGAACACTATCTCTTCGCAAGTGGAGCGCGACCCCAAGCTGACGCGCAGAATGATCGAGCATCTCGGCGATCTGCTGCGCCGGTCGATTGAGACCAAGGACCGGCAGGAGATTCCGCTGGCCGAGGAGTTGGAGTTTCTGGCTCCTTATCTGGAGATTCAGAAGATTCGCTTCGGAGAAAAGCTCAAGATCGAGATGCAGATTGAGCCGGAGGTGCAGTATGCCTCTGTGCCCTCGCTCTTTCTACAACCGCTGGTCGAAAATGCGATTCGCCACGGAATTTCGCATCGGGCCACGGGCGGGACGGTGATCGTGTCGGCGCAGAGAATTGACGATCAGTTGGAAATCCGGGTGCAGGATGACGGCGTGGGGTTGCCACAGGGATGGACGCTGGAGTCTTCGGCGGGATTGGGCCTGTCGGTGACACGAGAGCGGATCAAGGGCCTTCATCCGAATGGAGAAAGCAGTTTTGCCATACGTCCGCTCAGGAATGGCGGCACCGAGGTAGACATTTATTTGCCTTTGCGCTTGCCCGATCAGAGCGCCAATAGAGGAGATGCCGATGACCGCGAATGATTCCATCCGTGTTCTGATCGTTGACGATGAAGCACCCGCGCGGCAGCGGCTGGCCGATCTGTTGCACAAAGATGCCCAGGTTGCTGCGATTCTTGAAGCTGCCGATGGCATCTCCGCAGTCGAAGCGATCCAAAGCCAGCGGCCGGATCTAGTCTTGCTCGATGTACAGATGCCGGAACTGAACGGACTGGAGGTGATCGATGCCGTTGGTGCCGGTCAAATGCCGTTGACCGTTTTTGTCACCGCGTATGACCAGCATGCCATCCGAGCCTTCGAAACCAATGCGCTGGACTATTTGCTGAAGCCTTTTAGCGATGAACGTTTTGAGGCGGCAATTCAACGCACCAAGGTACGGCTGGACGAGCGCAGCACGAGTGAGTTCGGGAGGCGGATCATGAAGATGGTCTCTTCCGCATCCCAAACAACTCGTCCGCTGGACAGGTTGGTGGTCAAGTGTAGCGGCAGTACGCGCTTCATTCGCGTGGCGGAGATCGATTGGATCGAGGCTGCTGGAGTCTATGTGAATCTACACGTGGCGGACCAGCAGTTGCTCTATCGCACCGCCTTGCATGAGCTTGCCGAGCGGCTCGATGCGCAGCGATTCGTGCGCGTCCATCGCTCGGCAATCGTGAATATAGAGAGCATTCTGCAACTGGAGCCGGTCTCGCACGGCGAGTTCGACGTGGTGCTCAAGAACGGTGCGCGCACCCGAGTGAGCAGGAATTATCGTGCGCAGTTGGAGAATCGGCTGGGGCAGCCGCTTTAGATGTCTGAAGGTGAAAAGGTGAAAACTTCGTTGCAAGACGTTGAAGATCTGCCGCTGCTTTCGCCTGGTTCTGGTTGGATCGATCAGCAGCGGCCCATGCCCGCGCGCGCGCGACAGTTTTGGTGGACAGCGGTAGTTGCTCTACTGATGATCCTCGCAGTTGAGCTATTGATCCCGGCGCGCGAACTCTCCCAAACGCCCGACGAGGCAAACCACCTGCTGGGCGGTGTCCGCACTTGGAAGTACGGGGATTATGGGACCAACCCGGAACATCCCCCGCTTGCCAAACTCGTAGCGGCGTTGCCGGTTCTCGGCGTTCCGTCGCCGCCAGCGGCGCCATACACGCAGTATTTCAAGTCGGAGAACTTCAGCAAGGGAGCCGAGTTTCTCTACACCCACGATGCAGACGTAATCTTGTGGCGTTCGCGAGTTGCCATCTCTGTCTTCACCTTTGCGCTGGCGCTGCTAGTGCTTGCCGCAGGGGTTGAGATGTTTGGGGCGGGCACGGGGCTGGTTGCGCTGCTGATCTTTGTTTTCGAGCCCAATCTTCTGGCGCATGGGGCGATGGTTACCACCGATATGGCTGCCACTTGCTGTTTTTTTGCAGCTGTCTACGCGTATTATCGATGGCGAAAACATCCAACCGCTTGGCGAATCCTCGTGTGTGGAATAGCCGCCGGTCTGGCGCTAGGCGCAAAACACTCTGGATTATTCCTGATGCCTGTGCTTCTTGTACTGGCGCTCATCGACGTACTTGCAACGTCTTCCGTGAACGAGGCGGGGCGCAGCGAATGGCGAAAGAATGCGCTTCATACGGCTTTCTCGCTGGCCGTTGCGTGTGCTGTGGCCTATGCAATTCTTTGGGCGTTCTATGGCTTTCGCTACCAGGCGCGTCCAGGGGCATTGGTTATGCTCCCCACGCTTCAAGAGTACATAGTTTCCACCCATTCAAGAATTGCGGAAGCGGTAATTACACGGCTTGCTGCATGGCATCTGTTTCCCGAGGCATATCTCTTCGGACTGGTGGATATTGCCGGCGCGTCCAAGCGTGATCCGATGTTTTTGCTCGGCATGGATTATGCGACAGGTCACTGGTTCTACTTTCCCATCGCCTTTTTCATCAAATCGACCTTGGGATTTCTCGCCCTTCTTCTGGCAGCGCCTTTTCTCAAGGATTTGTGGAAGGACGGTAAGTGGCGAACGGCTTGCTATCTGCTGCTCCCCGCACTAATGTATTTTGGCGTCAGCCTGGCTTCCACAATGAACATCGGCATTCGCCATATTCTGCCGGTTTACCCATTCTTTGTCTTGATTGTCGCGGCGGTAGCGGTTGCCTTGGCCCGAAGGCGAAGCTGGGTAGCATATGCAGCAGGAGTACTGTTGCTTTTTCACGTGGCTTCATCGGTCCACGTCTTTCCTAACTACCTGACCTATGCGAACGAACCATGGGGAGGCCCAACCAATACCTATCGGTTGCTCACAGATTCCAATGCCGATTGGGGGCAGGGCTTGCGCGCAGCCAAGAGCTATCTTGACGAGCACGGAATCAAAGATTGCTGGTTTGCCCACTATGGATGGAATACGAACCCGGCTTACTACAACATTCAGTGCAAGCCGCTGCCCGAGGCCATTGCGCATATGTTCGGCGGGCATTTGCCGCCTGTTCCCGCCCGCATCGAAGGCACGGTCTTAGTGAGTGGCTCCGAGGCCGACGGGGATTATTGGGGCCCCGGCGACCTGAATCCCTACGAACAATTTCTCCATCGCCGGCCTGACGCCATCATCGCCAACAGCATCCTTGTCTTCCACGGCCAGTTCGACGTTCCGTTGCTTTCCGCACTCGCTCACGCGAGACAAGCGCAACAGTTTGCGGACCGGCAAGAGTGGGATCAGGCGCTGGAAGAGGCACACATTGCCATTGGCCTCGCGCCTCGATCCGCGGAAGTTCATGCCGTGCTGGGCAACATTTTGCTTGCGATGGGACGCACTGAAGAGGCGCGACAGACGTTTCAAAACGCTCTTTCTTTGGCGCAAACTGATCATCCGGAATTTCAGATGATCCGAGTTCTCAAGATTCCCCCGATCTTTTCTTCACTGTTAGGAAAGGAAATGAGATGACCAACACCCGAAGGCGTTTTCTTTGCATAGCAGGAGCTGGCGGCGCATTATGCGCAGCCGGAGCCACAACTGCGTTATCCGCGCCGAATAACGAGGCAAGCTTGCTCGATCTGTTTGCAAAGCGCCAGTCGGTGCGGCGCTACAAACCCGACCCGGTTCCGGAGGAGCATCTTCGCTTGATCCTCGATGCGGCGCGCCGTCCTCCCACTTCGGGTAATCAGCAACCCTGGAAGTTTCTGGTCATCAGAAACAAAGCCACCATCGAACGTCTGCGCGCGCGATGCCTGCAACTGTATGAAGCGAGCTGGCCCCAGGATCTGCCTCCTGCAGAAAAGACGACGCGCAGGGAGAACAGCTCAAAGCATCTGGCAGGCTACTTCTCCGCGCCAGTCTTTATCGTGGTTTTGACCGATTCGCAATCCATGTATCCCTCCTACAACCATCACGACGGCCCATTGGCGGCGGGATATTTGTGCTTGGCGGCACGGGCGCTAGGCTATGGAACGGTGTATGTCACTGATGCGATCCCCGAACAGGCAACGCGCGAAGTGCTCGCCATTCCTGAACGCTACGAACGCGTCTGCATCACGCCGCTCGGCATACCCGATGGATGGCCCGACCCAATGCCGAAAAAGAAGTTAGAGGAATTTGTCGTCTTTGAATCGTTTGGAAAAGAGTAGTCGTGAGTGCGAAGTCTTGCTGCGTCGTGGCAGTGGACTGGATAGGATAGGAGCTACATTTTTCTTCCTTCAGCATTGCTATTACGCAAAAATCGGAAGGAGTGCTTTCCTTTTCTTCTCTGCCGGCAGAGTGTGGCTTACCTGGCTAACTCATGCGCTGCATCATGAAGGCTGGCGCGGCGGCCTGGGAGCAGTTATTGCCTTCTTTCTGAGCGTCCTCGTAGCGCACGCCACGTATCAGTTGTACGAGAAGCCGTTCCTGCGCTTCAAGAAACGCTTTACCATCGTCCCCTCGTGAGACGAAAGTTGAGGGATATTTCGTTGTCGAATCGTTTGGAAAGGAGTAGTCATGAGAACAATGTTTTTCTGCATTGCGGTCATAGGACTCACTCTTCAGGGTATCGGCGCATCGGCGCAGGAGAGCAAGAGCGTCGATTCGACTAAAGGAGTCACCGCAAAAACATCACAGCCGTCCCTCGATGTAACCTACATCGGCAATGAAGGCTTCCTGATTCAGGCGGGCGGCAAGAAGGTGCTGGTTGACGCTTTGTTCGACAATGATTTCTTTCTTGCCCCTTCGCAGGAACTGCTTGCCCAGATGATTGGAGGCACTGGACCCTTCACCGATGTAGACCTCCTGCTGGTCACTCATCCACACGCGGACCACTTCAATCCCAGGCTGACGATTGAGTTTTTGCGCCATCACGCGCGGTGCAAACTCGTTGCCCACACGCAGGTGGTTGATCTGTTGCGCAAAGAGGAAGGTTTCGCGCAGATCGAGGGGCAGATTCACGAAGTCAAGCTGGAATCCGGAGCTTATGAGCACGTCAGCCTCAATGGGATTCACATCGATGTGCTTTGCCTCAATCATGAGCGAGATGGAGATCCCGAAAAAGAACAAATGAGGAACATGGCCTTTATCGTCGAATTGGGAGGCGTGCGTTTTCTCCATCTCGGCGATTCTTTCATCTATCAGAGTGAAGCCTACCTGAACAACTATCCCTTTGAACGGTCGCCCGTCGATATTCTCTTTCTCAATCAATACGATCGCACTCATACGACGCAGAAGTTCATCGCGGAGAAGATCAAGCCGAGCCAGATTGTCGCCATGCACATTCCACCAGCGGAGTTGACGGAAACGACGAATCAAATTCTTGCTTTCTACCCGCATGCGATCATCTTCAAAGAAAGTATGGAGCGGCGCTTGCTTCCCATCGAAGTCGATTTCCATAACCTGACGGGTGATTATTTTGGGCAGACGCCTCCCGCAACAACGCCGCAGGTCTTCGCGCCAGGGATTGTATCGACCGACGCCAACGAACATAGCGCGCCCTCTTTCTCTCCCGACGGCAACGAAGTCTTCTGGTGGGCGAACCGGTCGCCGGACAGTGGGCCACCAATGAGCATGACCATGCGACGGGAGAACGGCAGATGGTCAGCGCCTCGCGTTTCTCCTTTTGAGGGGATGCCCGCGTTTTCTCCCGATGGCCAGAGGGTCTATTTCTTCGCGCCCCGGCCTGGTTCGAGTGCAGCACAGAATAACGAATATACTTTCGACATCTGGGTTGCCGAGAAGCAGGGTGACGCTTGGAGCGAGCCGAAGTGCCTTAATCTCGTTGTACGATACCCCGAGCTGCGGTATGCCGATATGCCAAGGGTTACCCGCAACGGAACCCTATACTTCCTCGGTTACGCACCTGATACAAAGTCTAATCATGGCATCTACCGGTCCGAGCTCGTCAATAGCGAGTACGCGAAACCGGAGTTGCTTCCCCGAAGCATTAACCTGCCTCCCTTTCTGAACTGGGCGCCATTCATCGCGCCCGATGAGAGCTATCTGCTGTTTTCCTCGAATCGCACTGGAAGCCTTGACGAGTACGGCGACATTTATATCTCGCGTCGCCAACTGGACGGCAGTTGGACCGATCCTGTAAGTTTGGGCGAGCCGGTTAATACGAAGATGCAGGAAGTCTTTCCAGGAGTCTCACCCGACGGGAAATATCTGTTCTTCTGCCGCTATACGCCTGGTCACAAAAACGATGTCTATTGGGTGGATGTGGCAAGCATAAAGGCGCTGCATTTCACTACTACCCCTTCGCAGGAGAACCCGAAATGAGAAAAACACCTGCCATCATCGTTACAATGATCATGTTTCTGTCGCACGGTCTGGCAGCGCAAGAGTAAAAGAGCGTCGATCGGACCATCCCGGCGTCTGCCGTGAAATTCTTTACCAAATGCGGCCAACAACTGAATCGATAGATTGGCCGTGGCGTAACGCTCGCTAATCGAAACGAAGGAAAGATCATGCTCGAAAGAATGGAGAACCTCGTTATGCTCAGGAAAGTGGCAATTTGCGTTGCATTGTTGATCGCTCTGTCTATGCCGGTCGCGGCACAGATTCCCTCAACGCCGTACTCTCCCTCGCTGTTGCTGGGCGCGGCATGGTATCCGGAGCAGTGGCCGGAGTCGCGGTGGGAGGCAGACCTGTCGCTGATGGAGGCGGCGCATATCCATTTTGTCCGCGTAGGCGAGTTTGCGTGGAGCGGCCTGGAGCCGCGCGAGGGAGACTATGAACTCGATTGGCTCGATCGCGCCGTTCGCGCGGCCGAACGGCACCACATCGCCGTCGTCATCGGCACTCCCTCCGCCGCGCCTCCCGCTTGGCTGACCGCCAAGTATCCCGAGACGCTGCGCACCATGGCGGACGGGCGCAAGGATGGTCATGGCAACCGCCAGCAGTTCGATTGGTCCAATCCCAAGTATCGCGAACTGGCTGCCAAGATCGCGACAAAGCTGGCCGAGCGCTTTGGGCACGATCCCAATGTGATCGGCTGGCAGATCGATAACGAGTATGCAAACGAAAGTTATGGTGCGGAGACCCGGGCACAGTTTCAGCAATGGCTACACGCGAAGTACAAGACTCTTGAGAATCTCAATGCACGCTGGACAACGGCCTATTGGAGCGAGAGCTATCAGGATTGGGCACAGATACCGATCCAGGAAGGTTACGGAAATCCCGGCCTGCTCTTGAACTGGAAGGAGTTTATCAGCGATACATGGCGTAGTTATCAGCGCAATCAGATCGACGCCATTCGCGTCCACGCCGATCCCCGGCAGAAGATCACGACCAACTTGATGGGATGGTTTGATGCATTCGATCATTACACCGTTATCCAGGATCTCGACTTTGCATCCTGGGATAACTACGTTGGTACTGGTCATTTTGATTCTGTAGCCACAGGAGCCAGGCATGATCTGACGAGAGGCTTTCTCAGAAGGAACTTCTGGGTGATGGAGACTCAGCCCGGCGCAGTGAACTGGTCGCCCAATAACAACATGCTCGACAAAGGCGAGGTGCGCGCCATGGCCTGGAACGATATCGGCCACGGCGCGGATGCGGTCGAGTTCTGGCAATGGCGCAGCGCATTGAACGGTCAGGAGCAATATCACGGGGTGTTGGTTGGAGCCGATGGAACTCCGGTTCCGGTCTACGACGAAGCTAAACAGATAGGCACTGAGTTTGAAAAGGCTGCGCCGGTGCTAGCCGGCACTACGATCGACTCTCAGGTTGCGGTCCTGCACGATTACGAGAGCCGCTGGGCCATCAACTGGCAGCGCCACAACAGCGCCTTCGATCCGGTGGATAACCTGGTCAGTTACTATGCTCCACTGCGCGCGCTGGTCCGGTCGGTAGACATCGTGGCGGACACTGCGCCGCTGGGCCGCTACAAACTTGTCGTGGCTCCGGCGCTCAATCTGCTGACGCCTGAGGCGGCAAAGAATCTTGAGGCGTATGTGCGTGGCGGCGGTCATCTGGTCTTGACGCAGCGCTCGGCGATGAAGGATGAAGACAATAGCCTGTATCCCCAGCGGCAGCCTGGGCCGCTGGCGGAACTGCTGGGCGCGCGCGTCGAACAGTGGTATGCCCTCGACAAACCTGTTCCCATCGACGGTGAATGGGGCGCTGGCGAGGACCGCATGTGGGCGGAGCAACTGAGCGTCAGTTCGCCGGATACCAAGACGCTCATGCGCTATGGCAAGAGCAATGGATGGCTGGACGGTCAGCCGGCGGCGGTGACGCGCTCCGTTGGGCAAGGCAGCATTACATATATCGGAGCCGGACTGGATAGAGAAACCATGAAGGCCGCGGCCAAGTGGATGATGCGGGAGGCAGGTCTCAATCCGATCATGAGCGATTTGCCGGACGATGTCGATTTGGCGATTCGTTCCGGCAGCGGCAAACAGGTCTTCATCTTCACGAACTACGGAGTCTCGCCGCGCACCATTACGCTTCCCAGCCCGATGCAAGACGTGCTCATGGGAGGAACGGTTTCAAGCGTCACGCTGCCGCAGTATGGAGTAGCGGTTCTGCGGTGAATGCCGCGTTTGCGATGAGATGCGGCGCAACATTGCCGCCGCATCTCACTTTCCCTGCTCGGTTGATTTGGAGATCTCGGCGAGCCGCTGCGTGATCCAGTTGACTGGCTCCTCCTGAGCCGATGGTTCCATGGTGCGGGCGATGGCTAAGGCCTGGTTGTAGTGGATGGCTGCCTCTGCATTTCTTCCTTGGTCCTGAAGCATACGTCCCAGTGCGCTTTGCGCATTGATGAACTCAGGATCGATGTTGACGGCGATCTCGGCATTTTTGAGCGCCCCCGCAAGGTCTTTGCTCTGGCGCAGACGCCAGGCAATGTTAACGTACTTGATCGCCCGCGCCATGGGAATGGAATAGTCGCCGTTATAGACGGCAACACCATCCTGAATTACCGCATCCGGCTGGCGCGTAACGAACTCTTGATAGGGGTTTCGCTTCGAGCTGCCGAACTCATATCCAACCAGATCGCCGTAACTGATAAACACCGGGCCATGAACGGCGGGCGGAACCTCAATCTCCATCCCACCCCATCCGGTATCGGCGGTGGGCAGCATCTTGCAGGGAATGCCGTAGTCGCTAGGCAGAATAAAGGGCGCGACAAAGTAGGCGAACCAGCAATCGTGGATATGGTTCTGGTCCACGTAGGCTTTGACCGCAATCAACTGCTGCCCCCAATCGGTGTTGGAATCGGTCAGGTAGCAATGCGTCTGGCTGGGTCCGCCCCAGGCCTCGTTTGCGTAGGCCAGATAATTTGGATAGGCCATCAGTGAGCTGAGGCAATGAACGGTCACAAGTGCAGTGACGGCATAGAGCCATCTTCTGCTGTTGCGCACCAGGGCGCAGGCCCCGCCCGCCGCCAGCAAGATAAGGAAGGGCAGAACCGGCAGAATATGGCGGATACCGATGTTGAGCGGCGATGCGATGGCTGTGGCAAGATAAATTGCCGCGGGTACGATCAGGAAATATATTTCCCGCGCGGGACGGAATCGGCCTGAGAAAAATACCGCGGCGGCAATCAGAAGCAACCCGATCATACCCAGCGTCAGCTTGATTGCCAGCACCACCGGAAAGTAGTACCAGACGCCGTGCGTATAGACCTTTCCGAAGATATAGGTAGGGCTCCAATTGCCCACATTGATCACGTCACAGAGGCCAAAAAGATAGCTCTCCGGTAATAGGTGATGATGCGCAAGAAAGACGATGCCCTGCGCCATAAAAGGCTTGAGTCCATGAGCCGCTTCGTCAACACTGCCATCCAGATGCAAACCGGCGGGGCGGGCGGCGTAACGGAATCCATAAAACGCCCAGAGAATCAGCACGGCAAGAATCGAGATTGCTGCGAGCCCGCCGAAGAGTTTTAACGCCTGCAGGCCGCAGCGGCGCCATAGTGCTGAGCCGGTGATCGAACGCCGCAGCGAAAGCCAACGGCCCATCAACTCTCCGGCAAGCAGAACGAACATCATGGGCAAAAGCATGATTGCGGAGTGTTTGGCGGCCAGTGCCAATCCGCAAGCTAAACCAACTGTAAGCAGTTTCGGCAAGCTGGGCGCTTTGACCCAGCGATACAAGCTATAGATGCTGGCCAGGAACATACAGGATACAGTGGCGTCCGTGGTCACGAAAGGTCCGTGCGCGAGCAGGTTGGGCTCAAATACAACCAGCGTCATAGCCACCAGTCCGGTGGCCGTGCCGAACATTTCTCTGCCTGCCAGAAACGTGAGCAGCGCTAGTAAGAGAATGAAGGGCATTACAAACATGCGCGCGCGGAAGATGATCGTATTTGCCGGGTAGCGTCCGCCGTCGCTCGGGCCATTGCGATAGATCAGCTCACGTCCGTCCAGGTAGGATTCCGTCTTGTACCAGCGCCCCTGCAGCGGCGGCACGCGCAGAACCAGCGGCGCGAGCGGTAGCGCCGCAACCATCTTTACCAGTGGAGGATGCTCGGGATTCAGTCCGTAGTCATGGGTCTTGAGCGACATATAACCGGCAAAGATGTGGTCGCCCTCATCCCAACTCAGTGATTCGCCCCGAACCGAAAAGACAATCTCGGCTGCCATAATCAGCAGCAGTGAAATCACCGTCGCAATCTTCCATGTTCGAAGTTTCAATTGAACCTCTTGCAAATTTAAATCCGCCATTCACACCGGCAAAAACTCTCAAGGTAAAACATATCTTCCGTAAACGTTGTGGTCCAGGAAAATATTGCAAGATGGATCATGGTGTTGCGAACTGGTTGATCATGCGAATGAAACACCCATTGCCGAACGAATAAGCCAAATTTTGGACCAAACCGGCATGAAAACAGATGCTGACACAGGATTGCGCAGCGATCTGGCTTATTCTTGTCTGAATTCTGTTACGGTATTCTCTTTTCGCTAACACGCGTTCAAAAACACACAGGCGGCATGAACCGTGCCCTTCTGCTTTGCGGGCCGGTAACGATAAGATCGAAAGCAATCGAAGCATGAACGATACAACTTCAACCCGGCCGGAGCCGCCGCGGAGCAACAGCGGCTCCAGCCGCCAGACCATCTTGCTCATTCTGGCCGCGCTCTCGCTCTGGGCCGCGGGAATCGCCGTCGCTGGCGCGAACCACTCAACGACAGCCCTGTCTCTTCGCTTGCCCGCTCTGGCCATTTTTCTCGCCGTCGCGCTGCGCAAGCCCTCGCTTCTTCTCTGGACCTTCTTGGCCATGGTGGCGGGTGTTGAAACGGGCCTGGATCTGCCGCGTGTCGCCGCGCTGGCGCAGTTTCCCTGCGATCTGTTTCTCCGCCTCATTCGCATGGCCATCGCGCCGCTGCTATTGGCCAGTATTCCCGCCGCCATCGCCGCGCACAGCAACCTGCGTTCTGTGGGCCGGGTCGCCATCAAATCGCTGATCTACTTTGAGGTGGTCACAACCATTGGCTTGGCCGTTGGTTCGCTCGCCGCCTCTATTTCGGGAGCCGGATGGGGCGTCGTATTGCCGCCACCCTCCGAAGCCCTCACTCCGGCCACGCAACAAACGGCGCACGGCTGGCAGCAAATCGCGCTCAATCTCTTCCCCGACAACATTGCCCGGGCTGTTGCGGAAAACCAGATTCTGCAGGTCGCTATCTTCGCGCTTCTTTTCGGAACCGCGCTGGCCATGTTGCCCGAGAAAAAGAAAGCACCTTTAGTCGCGGTGCTGCAATCTCTGGCCGACGCCATCTTTCAACTGGTTCGCATCTTTGTGTATCTGGCGCCGCTGGCCGCCGGCTCTTCGATGGCCTATGCCGTCGGCCGCATGGGGCCAGCGACGCTGATCCCGCTTGCCAAACTCGTCGTCACCTACTACGCCACCGCCATCGGCTTCTGTCTTCTGGTGTTGTTGCCGATTCTTCTTCTCTTCCGCATTCCCTTGCGTAGTTTTATCAATGCCGTCGCCGAGCCAGCCGCGATCGGTTTTGCCACCACGGCCTCGGAAGCAGCGCTGCCACTGGCGATGGAACGCATGGAGGGCTTCGGCGTCCCGCGCTGGATCGTGTCCTTCGTCATGCCCGCCGGCTATAGCTTCAATATGACCGGCTCCAGCATCTATCTTTCGATGGCCGCTGTTTTCGCCGCGCAGGCGGCAGGCATGCATCTCACACTGGCCCAACACGCCGCCGTTCTGGGCACGCTCATGCTCACCAGCAAGGGGCTGGCCGGCGTTCCCCGCGCGGTGATCGTCATTCTGCTCGCTTCGGCCGCCGCCATCGATGTTCCTCCCGCCGCCATTCTGCTTCTGCTGGGCATCGATACCCTGATGGATATGGGAAGAACCGCGCTGAATATCATCGGCAACAGCATGGCCGCCGCCGTGATGGCGCGCTGCGAAGGGGTGCTCGATCCGCGGGGCCCGGACAGCGCTTCCAGGCCGCACTAATTCTGCTTGCCCCAGGCCACGGCCATCCACAGTTCGTCCATCGTGTTGTCGTCGAAATAAAATGCCCAGGGCCCGGTGGGCTGGGGCAGGGCGATGTTTTTCAGATGTCCCGAGCGGTAGCCGGCGATGGTGTCGTCCTCGGCCAGTGTGTCATTGTTGCCGCTGCCGCCGGGCGCATCGGAGATCCGCACATCCTTGCCAGTATGCGCGTAGAAAGTCACGGCCAGCAGCGATTGCAGCCTTCCCTGGCTCCAGAATGGATAATGCTCGGGCTGCATGGTGAAGGTGAGAGGCGCGAGCGCAGGCGGATTTTTCGTGCCGGCGCTGTTTTTGAACTTTGCCCAGTCGGAAGGGAACTCGTGACGCAGGGAAAACAGGCGGATCGAGCCCACCGTCTTGCCGGCGCCGATGGCATCTTCGAGATGTGCGATGGCCTGGCCGCGCAGCGCATCGCCGCCCTCCCGCGCCGTGTAGCGCAGGTGCAGAATCACATCGGAAATCGTGCTGAAATCGAATTGCCGGATGCTGGAAGGCAGTTCGAGTTGCCATTGGCTGATGGCTCCCGACCACTCGAACGGCAGCTTGCGCTCGTCGTGCAGATTGGTTTCGAACAGCCCGCTATCGTTTTGCCCGCTGCTGGTGACGATGGATTGAATGCTGCCCATGAAGTCGCTGAAGCGGCCATCGTTGGCGCCGTCGCGCGCGTACCCGTTATCTCCAGGCATGGTGCTGGCGCGGATGGAACTCTTCATCAGCGTTAGTTTGCAATTCTGGCTTGTGTAGGGCCCCACCACACACGGAATGCTCAGACCTACCGATCTGATGCGCCGGAAGTACTGGCCCGGGCAATCGAAGTCGAACAAATCCTCGGGAACCTCGAAGGTGCACTTGCCCGTGGCGCGGAATTGGAGCAGCGCCGCCGGGTTGATCTGCAGCAGGCTAATGTGTTTCGTTAATTCGTATTCGCGCTTGTTCAGCTCGGTATATGCCATCTCCATGCGCTTGATGTCCGCATAGAGCTTTTCCCCGGCCAGCAGTCCTTCCTTGCCCGCGAGGTCGCCATACTGAATGAAGGAAAGCATGGGGTCGCCAAGTTCCTGCTGCAGCGCACGCTCCGCCTTGCGCGCGACATTGAAGGCAAACTGGAAGCTCTGGCCGTAGAGGCTCTTGACCTCGCGCTTCATCCATACATAGAAATCGACGTTCGATGTTTTGCCGCTCAGGAACTGCTCGACCGCTTCTGATTGCTTGATCTGGACCTGGTGGTTCTTCCACTCCATCTCGGCCATCGCCTCGCGAATCTGCGCGGCGCGCAACTGCTTGAAGATCTGCGTGATTTCGCCGGCGGCGGCGTTGCTCTGGTTAGTCCACTCCTGCTGGCGGCGCGCGTAGGAGCCGGCCTTGGCGGTTTGCGTGGCCTGAGAGTTGATGATTTCAGCCGTCCCGCGCGCTACATCCGAAAGTCCCCGCACGATACCAGCGAGTTGTATTCCGCTTGTGCCGATCGTAAGTCCAACCCCCATCGGCTGGGCGTGAGCCTTAAGATCGGGAATTGCGCCAACTACTGATGAAACTGCGCTCAACACCGACGCTGCCGCGTTGGCGATCTCGGCGCCCACAATCAGGTTCAGCTCTTCGACCTCGTGGCCGCTCAGGGTCTTGAATCCGCCGTCGCTGGGCGCATCGCCGGAGATATCGATCTGAACGCTTGCCTTCTTGAGGGCCGGCTCCTTGGAATGGAAAGCCAGCTTCTTCAGAGACTCGGTGTCGAGGGGGTCCAGTTGCGGAATCGACACCTGTTTAACGCCCAGCAGGTTCTGGTAATAGGTGTACCTTGTGGCGGCATTGGCAAGGGATTGTTCGATTCCCTCGCGGTTTTTTTGCGCCTCCTGCAGCGCCGAGTACTTGACTGCCTCGCCTAGTTTAAGCAGCGCCGTCTCATGTTGCGTGCGCAGGATGGAGAGCGACTCGTTGTCTTTCTTCTCGATGGCCGACAGCAGCGCTCCGCCGAGCGATTTCACCTCCTGGCATACCTCCGTCGCCTTCTGCACCAGATAGGCGAAGCGCACCAGGGGCAGCGGCTGATTGAGTCCGGTGACAATCGCGTTCACATCCAGGCCCTGGGCCGCGGCGCGCGCCAGCAGCGCGGGGTCGATGGGCGGATCGAATAACGGCACCTGTTGAAACACGCCTTCGATATTCAGGCTGTTATGGATTTTGAAGAGCCGGTCGGCAACCGTGTCCCAATAGCGCAACAACTGATCGTTGCGCGGGGTGCAGAAGTAGCTCGTTTGTCCGGTGCTGCTAACGGAGTTCAGCTTTTCGGTTTTGGCCACCTTGTGCGGATGCGGCGCCAGATCCATCGGAATCTCGCTCTCCATCGATTCGAGATCGTTTCCGAAGGCGTCAAGGTGTGCTCGCATGCTGGCGTAGGTCTGGGGCCGCTTTGCCTCCTTGACGGGCACCTCCTGTGGCTTTGGCCCCAGAATATTGGCGGCCAGAATGTAGAGCTGCAGCGCCTCGTTGATGGTCTCGCCGGTGTACTGCGAAAACAGGCTGTCGCCCCATGCGATCAGGTTGTCGAGATAGGCCGTCACGGCTTTGAATTTGAAGGCCGATTGCCGGTACCGCGCCACCAGAAACGGGCGGAAGGGGTCTTTCTTCCACGCTTCAATGCAGTTGGTCGTATCCTGCTTCAGCTTGGCGTCTTTACCGGTGGAGAGGTTGGTCAGAACCTGCTCGATCATGGTTACATCGGTGAACTCGAGCGGCTTCACCTTCCAGAATCGCTCCGGGGTGGGGCCGCCGCTACTGTCGGTGGGATCGAAGATGTAGTGAAACCATTTCTGTGCATCGGCGAATTGCTGATTCTGGCTCAGATGAATCGCCAGCGTGATGGGAATGTGGTAGAAGAGCTCCCAGTTGTATACCGCATAGGCTCCGCTCGAAGTAAAGTCCAGATCCATCACCGGCAGCGGATGCGCCACCAGTTCGCCCGGCTTATAACTGTTCTTGAAAAAATCCTTGTACAGTTGCGGCAGAGGAATCACGGTGCCGTCCGGCATTTTCTGGATCTTGCCGTCGGAATCTTTAAGGGGCTCGAAACTTCCGTCGGGCTTGGTCACATAAGCGGTGTCCACCGCCTCAAGGCCATCCACCGAGCCGCGAATCAGGGCGTTCACCAACTCTTTCACATACGGGTGTTCATGCAGGTCGATCTCGTAGCGGAGGTGGCGGTCCTCGGTCTTGATGTGTTTCGAGATCTCGTGCGTCACCCAGCCTTTGCCAGGATGAAACACCTGGTAAGGGCGAACCGACGCGTCATAGTAGGCGTGAAAACTCTTGGGTTCTTTCTGTTTCATTTGCGGCCTCCCTTCGACGCGGATTTTCCTGCCGGTTTTGACTTGGCCGATGTGGACCCGGATTTTGATTTCGAGGCGGGCGTTTGTACGGCCCCCTTGCCACCGCCGGCCCCAATCGCGTGTCCTCCGAAGTGGATTTCGCTGTGGTCGCCGGTGGTCGGATCGACCGGTATCAGCAGTTGGAAGCGCTCGCCCGGTCCAAAGACTCCGTTAAATGGCCGCACGCCGGCAGGAAGCATCTTGGGTGGTTTGTAGCGCGGAAAACACGGGGCCAGCCGCAGCCGTCCCTGCGCGCCCCTTTGTGTTGCCACCGCGGGGAAGGGAATTGCCCAGTGTTCCCACTTGTCGATGACACTTTCGCTCAGCGAGGGTTTCACGAAGAAAACGTGTTGGCTGTCCTGGTAAAAGAATGGTGTCACCAGCAGTCCCACGTTGGGCAAATCGGCGTGGATGGGCGTGGGGCAGGCCGTGATCTGGTCGCTGCCTTCCCGCTCATCTTCGGTGGTCATGATGACGCGCGTGGCCATGTGCACCGTGGGCGGCTGGTTGTCCACCTGCTCGATGGATTCGACGTAGCGAACCTTAATTGCCTTCGGCGCGATGAAGCGATTCACCTCCGGCTTCAGGCCCATGAATGGAGGCTCCAATTGCGCCTCGCCCGGCACAACCCGTGGGGGCGCATTCTTGCTGATGATCTCGAAGGCGAAGTCCAGAGGGCCGGGCACGGGCTGTCGCGGCCGGTGCGCTTTGGGGTCCGTTGAAGGCGCGGGGAACCGCGTATCGGGCGCGAAGGCTTCGTCAAAGTGCAGGTTGATGCGGGCCACTTCTATCTCGCCTTCCTGTTGCACCGTTCCGTGGACGTACACCGCGCTCTGATCGAAGCTGGCTTTGACGATGACCGTGACCGGATTTCCAAAACCGCCCGAGCCGCGCGCCGTCCATTGCCCCTGGTAGTATTCGCTCCAGTTGAGCTGCACTTGGACTTCCTTGTGCGGGACGCCCGTTGGCATCACCATGGGCTTGGTGGCGTCGATCTGTTGGCCACCGCCGTCGTCGCCCGTCTTGGGCTTATCCAGAAACGTGAGCCAGAACAGATTCATGCGGCCCTGCCACACCACGCCCACCACATGATCGCCGTCGATATCGACATCCGCCGCTTCCCACGCCGTCCACATCTGGTTCTCGAAGGTGCGGTAGTAATACTTGTGCGGGTGATTCCGTGTGCGGCCGATTACATGCAGCACGCTCGATTCCGGTTCCTCGGGATCCTGATCGGCAAAGATGCTGACGATCTCCAGCCGCGCAACAACTTCCAGCTTTTTCAGGTACGCAAACAGCGCATCCTCGGCCAGATCGTTGGTGATGTCTCCCTGCAGTAGGTCGCCTTCGAGCTCCTGGAACATGTCGGTCTTGTCGTCGCGGAACTCAGGATCGAGCCAGTTCTCGGGAAAGAGGAAGATCTCGCGGTTGGCCTCCCACACACGGTAGCGTTTCATCCACTCCCACTGGGCGGCATTGAGAGCCGCCGAATTGACCTCCGGCTCAAGGTTGAGCAGGCAGCGTTGAACAAAGGTCTGAACCGCGGAGATGGCCAGGCGCAGGCGCGAGGTCTGCACGATGGGCTCCATCCCCGGATCGATGAGGAAATACTCGAATAGCTGGTTGCGGTCCACGAATCCATCGCGCTGCATGATGAAGGCCACGAGGGCATCGCGCTTGCGCTGCCGCAGCCGGTCGAAGATGGTGGGCGCCAGCGTCAGCCAGCTTTCCCGTTCGTAGCGGGCCTTTACGCTATGCCGCACTTCGCGGGCGATGGCGGCATCGGGCGAAGGCGTTGCCCAGCGTGCCACGGTCTCCACCGGCACGCCCAGTTTTTGCGCCAGATTCATTGCCCGCCACAGGCGGCGAAGGCCGGTTTCCTGGCGCAGTTGTGGCAACGCGACCGTCAGCATATTGCCTGAGACCACGGCCCGCGGAGGTCCGATACCCAGTTGCACGGCTGCGGATTGGACGGCTGCCAGATCGCGCCGCGTCAGGTTCGCCACCTGTTGGCAAACGGTGTTGAAGAGCGCGGATTCGGCCTTGCCGGCATCGGTTGCGGCCGGATAGCTCTGCTGGGCATTTTCAAAGATGCCGATCAGACCGTCGCCGCCGCCGGCAATTTCCTGCTTCAGTTTGGCGTAGCGTGCAAGACGCAACAACGGCCGGAAGAGGATGGACGGATCAATGCCTGCCGCATCCGCCGCCGATACCGGCATCTGGCTGAAACTTAAATTGTCGAAATCGGCCGCATGGCTCAGCAGGTAACGCAACTCGCGTTCGTTGAGCGCGAGCTTGGTCATCGCGAGCAGAGTTTTGCAAAGCAACGTCCAGGCTCTCGCGGCCCGATCCACGGCGGATTTTGCATAAAGCACCAGCCCGCTCATCGCGTTCTTGGGCAGGCTCTCGCCCTGCATCGAGAGCACCACGTTTCCGCCATTCAGGTTTCCCGCGGTGAAGGTAAAGAAACAGGGAACACCCGCCTTGAGGTCAATCGCCTGGCTCAGCTCCGCGCCATCGCTGGCTGCTATGCCTTGCATTAGCGGAACTGGGGACTGATCCGTCACGAGCTGTGCCTGCGTGCCCTGCTTGCCCAGCAACGCGAAGAACCGGTAGGTTCCGGTGGCAGGAACCTCGAAGTACCCCTGCAATACGAGGCTTTGCGCTCCGGTTGGTATTTGATGCGTGGTATCGGCGGAGGCAGTTACCAGCGCAGCCACGGCCGTTCCCGATGCATCGTTCGACGCGTAGCAGGTCAGGTCAATGCCCGGATTTCCCAGCGCCAAAAATGAATTGAGCAACGGCGCGCCCGCGGCAAGAGGATCGCTCAGTAGCCAGGGCAGCGTCAGGAGCGATTGCAACAGAGAAGAGTCCGCGCTCGTGGACGTGGCCAACTGATCGACCACAAACTGGCGCTGCAACTGCTGCTGCACCCAGGGGAACAATCGCTGCGCAAGCAGCAATCGCCGGGTGGCCAACGCGCTTTGGGTTTGCGCATCCGTGGCTCCAGCCGGCGGCAGCGTAAAGAGATTCTGCAAGTCCGCCGCCGAAAGAAAACCACTCAGATATTTGTTGTAGAAATCCGTCTCCTGCGCTTTGACCTGCGCCAGAAGCGAAGCCAGCGTTGGACTGGCGTTTGCTGCCTGTAGTTGGGCCAGCCGGGTGTCAGTCAAAACCCCGCGATAGGCGAGCTTCTGCGCCTGCAGCACCGCGTCGTAGCTCACCGTCAGATCGGCCATCTGCGCAAACGCCGCGGGATCGAGCGCATGCGCGGGCGCCCCAGGTTGCGCCGCGTCATATTCGATGCTGCCGTTCCACATGGCCGAGAACACGGCCGCCGCGTCCGCGGGCAACACCAGCGCCGCTTTCTGCAGCAGCAGTTCGTCGCTCAGCGCGCTTGCGTCGGTGGGCACGGCCAGTTGAGTCTGGATGGACTTGAGTCCCGTGGCCAGTGTCTTGACCAGCCGCAACAACGCTGGGGGATCGTCGCGGTATTTGCCGACCGGGTCGAACTGATGGCGCAGAAGATAATTCAGATCCTCGACCTTGAATCCACTTTCGCGAAGGAGGCTCTCGGCCTCGACAAAGGGCAGTGTCTGGCTCAGCGGATAATCGTCGGCCACGGCTGTAACATGGTCGCTTTTGAGCGTCCGGAAGGGATTCAATCCGGAAAGCGTCTTGAGCGACACCAGATCGCTGACGCCAATATGCAGCGCCTTGGCCAGTAATGCATGGCGGTACAGTAGCGATACCGTGTCCAGTGTCAGCGCGGCGGTATTCACGTCCGATCCCGCGTCGACCAGCACGGCCTCCATATCGCTTGCCGTCATGTTCAGCGCGGCTTCGACGGCCACCAGGTTGTCTTTCAGCAGCACGCCGGGCTGGGAAAGATAATTTCCCAACGGGTCGTCGAAGACCTTCTGGTATCCGGGCTCGGTTTTGAGTGCGCTGTTTCTCAAAAACAGCTCGGCATACATCGAATCGCGCCCGGCGGTGAAGATGTTGTTCCACAGAACCAGCATCTTGAGCCGGCTGTCCTTGCCGAAGTTGAGCCGCGCCTCCAGGGTCTTGAAGTGGGCGAGATAGAGCAGAGCCGTCGTGAACGCCGCGCCCATGTTTGCCGTGGTGAGCGGCAGATAGCTCTTCGGAATCGCCACCTGAAGCGCGTGATCCAATTCCTTGGCCGTCCAACCCAGCTTCTCGCGCAAGCGCACAAATAGATGCAGCCGCAGAAAGACCGAAGCATCGGCCGGGCTGCCGTCCACATTCACCAGCGAAGTCTGGGCAAAATTACTTGGGTCTCCTGGATTGGAAAGCACCAGCGCGTGATTGAGATCCCCGCTCTGCCAGGCCTTTTCCAGCCAGCTCTTCACGTCGAAATTCAGATTTTCCAGCGAACCAGTGGCCAGGGTCAGATGCTCTTCAAACGCGGTCTTGTCTTCCTTCAGCAAGCCTTCCCCGCTGCCGGAGCAGCCCTGGGCCGATGCGGCGGCTTTCTTGTAGCGGAGAATCTCCTCCAGCTCGGAACCGATCTTTTCGAGCGCCACCAGCGCGTGGAGTTGCGGATTGACGAACCAGGTATTGATGTTTTCAATCAGATCCCGGTAACTGAGCCCCAGCCGCCCGGCCAGTGTCTTTGCCGAAAGCAGCTCGCCGGCCGCTTCGCTGGCGTTCTCAAAACCGTAAAGCTCGTGCCAGCGGTGATGCGCCGTGGCATCGGTGAACAGGGCATATTCGGCGGGCGCCAGTCCCAGAGCCTCGGCAAATACGCTCGCCAGACCATAGGATTTGGCATGGGCCGCGGCGGCAAAGAGGTCGTTGTTGGGGCAAAAGATCTCCAGGATTTCAGACAGATCCATATCGAAATGCCCGACAAACCGCCGCACAGTTTCAAGCCAAAGGTCGAAGGGCAGTGGGCGCGGGTATTTGGCTTTTTCGAGCTTTTCGTAAGCGGCTGGTAGCACATTGTGCGGCTCGGCCAGCAGTTCCTCGCTCTTTGCGTTTCCCGTGTCGTATCCCGAGTTGGCCGATAGCGCATCGTGCGCCACGTAATACTCCAGAACCTCGTTGACAATGTCGATGTAGGGCAGGACAACATTGGTGTTTTCGCAGGTCAGCGGTAGATGGGCAATGTCGGGACGCCGCTCGAGGAAAACTTCGTAGGGTGTCTTCTCGCCTTTACTGCCGTCCTTATTTTGCCCCGAGCCGGAGCGCGCTGCATGGCTCTTCCACTCAGCTTCGTTCCGATAGGGATAAGGCGCATTTCCATGCTTCGACTTCCACTCGGCGAGAAAACTCGACCAATCGGCGGGATGTGGATCGAGAAACTGAAGAATGTCGACTAGGTAAGCCGCCGGGCCCAGCACGGACCGGCACTCCTGGCACTGGCAAAAATCGAGCGAGCCGAACAGGTTCTCCATGTTGGGGAAATGCTCGAGGAGATTGTTCTTGGCGGCCAGGCGGCGGGCGGGCGGCGGAGAAGTGGCAAACATGCCCGGCGAACTTGCCGCGCTCTTGGCCATCTGCGCGTGGCTGAGCACGGTGCTCTTGACCTGGTGCGCTTTGCGAAAGACCAGCTCCGCCTCGCGCGGCGAAGGAAAGCGCGGCCCGAATCTGCGCATGAAGTCTTCGAAAGGAATACGCGCCACATCGTGCGCCGACTTGAGGCCCGACTCAAGCAATACCTTCAGCGATTCATCGCTGGGCGTGATCTGGTAGAGCCTTTGCAGACGCTTGATGTCGGCAATCAGTTCCTCGACCTCATCGGGCTTCACGCCGTGGAAAAGCTCTTTTTTGTTTTTGCAAACGAAGGGCTCGACCGGCGTGCGGCCCAGCTCGAATCCCAACTCTGCGGCTTTGCGCAAACATGCCGGCAGGGCAGGCTTCGGTCCCGGCTGCTTGCCCCCATGGTGCAGATCCTGCGTCTCGAGCATGCGCGCAATCACATAGACCGGGTAGCTCATCCGGATGCGCCGCGCCAGATCGTTGCTATATGCTTCGAGATTCTCCTCCACCGTATCGGCGCCATACGTGGCGGGAATGAGCGCGGCCAAAGCCTTCTGGTTGTTGGCGGCTAGTTGGTGAAGCAGATCTTTCCAGGTCTTCGGCTGGAAATAGTCCTTCTCTGCCAGCGTGGGCAGTTTCTCGATCGATCCGACCACTTTTTGCAGGTGCTCGGTCAGTTTCGCGCTGTTCATCGTCAGGTAGAGCAGCCGCCCCTGCAGCTTTAGAATCTCGATCTTTTCTTTGGCGATTCCCAGATGCTCCACTTTCTCCCAAAGCTGATCGGGCTGGCTGCCCTGCGCGAAGTAGACTTTTTCGAATGCCGCTTGTTCGGCAGCCGTGAGTCCGGAGTGCTCCAATAATTCGGTAAAACTCGACACCGTGCCGTGGGCGCTGGCCTCGCGCAAAGTTTTCATCGCCCATTTCTCGAAAGCCGTTTTTGCGGCGGCAATGGCCGCGTGGTCCGCTTTGACAATCCCCATGGCCGCAGCTTCGTGAAGCGCGCTTTCGAATTCTTCAATTTTGGTGCGCGCCAACTGGTTTTTATTGGTGGGAAGGCCCGCGCGCAAAACGCCATAGAGAAGCTCCGCCGTCATGCCGGCTTCGGGAGCGAGATGTTCCGCGGTGGCCGCCAGCGCCACAAGCCGTGCGTCCCATCCGGTCGCGTTGGCGATCAGCGTCAGATCCTGCTGATCGTCGTCCTCTTTGGCGTCTTTCAGGTGCAGGCTTCCGGTTTCTTTGGCGATGTCGGCTGAAATCCTCTCGAATTCAGGCGCCGGCAGGCGAACCGAAAGCGGCGCCACCAGATTGAGAACCTCGTTGGCTTCGGCGTCGTGGCGGGTGTCGCATAGCACGATCTCGGCTCCATGCGCATCCACCACCCTCACTTCGAGATTTACGGAGCCTCGCTTTACGTCGTAGGCAATCGCGTAGTACCCATTCACATCCGTCGCGATCTCGCCCAGTTTGTTCGCGGCCTTGCCAAAGCCCCGGTCGTACAAGCGGGTTTGAACGCCGGCCGCGGGCAGCCCGTTTTCGAAAAAGATGTAGCCATCGACTTTATACGGTCCTTTGCCGGCGGTGGCGCCGGTGGCCGCCGGAGCGGGCGGCGTGGCCGCGCTCGCTGCGTGGACCAGAGCGCCAGCGGACAAGGCCGCATGACCACTTCCTCCCGCAATGCTGAAGCGGGTGGATAGGTTGGCCGCATCGGCTGTGGCCGGTACTTGTTTGCCGGGCGCATGTCCCACCGCGATGTATTCGATCTGGTCGCCGGGCTTGAACGCAGGAAACTTGCCCAGGAAATATTGCACCTTATGCACCAGATCCTGGCGCGAGACCGTGGCGTAAAAGGCCGCGTGCGCGCCGCCGTTCACGCGGTAGACGATCTGAACGGTGTTGCTCGGACTGGGCGGCTGGACCGCGACCGTAACCTGGTTTCCTGTGGCAGAACCGACTGCCCCATCGGGCGCGGGAGCGTCGGAAGTCCCGTACCACAAGACCATGCCATCATTCTGGAAGCGCACGTCGTACTCCTGTGCTGACTGGGGCGGTGCCTATGCAAAAAACAGCGGGTACCGGCAACCGGTATCCGGTGCCCGCTGTTGTGCCATGCCCGCCGCTGAATGGTTTCATGCGGTCAGTGAACTAGTTGAATTGCAGTACGACGACTGCCGTGGGGTCTTTCAAACGCAGCGCGAATCGCGTCAACACGCGGAACCGCCAGTTGTCGTTGGAATCCTGCTGCATGAATACGGTAACCGCATGCAGACCCACAACAACATCCATGTTGTCGCCCACCGGATCTACCAGCAGCCCAAAGTAGGGGCTGGCGGGTGGCGAGCCGGCCGGCGGCGAAGTGGGCTGCACCCCGGTGTAAGGAGGCAAGGCGGCTGTCGAGATCAAGCCTGTCTTGACCAGCGGGGTAACCCGGTCGGCGGTAATCACCAGCGATCCGCCGCCCACGGGAGCAAACAGGTCGGCATAGGGGTCGGTGCCCAATACCAGCGCATATTCTCCCGGATGCCCCATGTCGTTCAAGATCGTGTATCCGTTGGCGACCTCGGCGAAGGTGTTTTGCCCCCAGGTCACTCCGAAACTTACCGCTGTATTCACGTTCTCAGTCGCAGAGAGCGGCTTGACTTGTAACGTTGTACCCACGGCTCCGGGCGCCGGCGAACCCGAAGCGGGAGCAGGGGCGCTATAACGAGTGCCTGGTCCGGCGCCGAGCAATCCCTGATCCAAGGGAACCTGCCCTGGGCGAAAACGGATGTATTGCTTGAAATACTGGGTGTTGTAGGCATTCGAGCCCTGCAAGACCACCATGTTCTTGGCCAATGCCAGATACTGGGCCGCCCGCCTGGCCAGCGTAACTGCCGTGCAATGCTCTGGATGCTTCGACTCCGCGGTTTCATGCACCTGTTGCGGCGTGAGCGCGAACTCGGTCCAGATTTCGTTGAGCCGGATGGTTATACCTTCGTCAACCATCAGCGTATTGTTACTGTCCGGGTCGCCCGGCAGCACCTGCGATGTGATCAGGTCGGGAGGCACACTGGTGGTTTTGGGGTGCACCGAATGAACACGCATGAACCGGTGCGCGATCTCCACGCGCGAAACTTCCTCGTGCACCGAGCGGTGGATCGACTCCCAGACCGCGGGTGGCCAGGGAACCTTGGCGTTGGCCGAGTGGTGAATCGATTGTTCCTGGCCTTCCGGGTGAGCCGCCGGGTGCGATAGGCCTTGGGGGTGAACCGCCGGATGCAATGGCTCCGCGCCTGCCGCCGGTATGGGTGTTGCTGGACTTGCCATATTCCATTCCTCCAGACATGAGTTAGCGAGCATGCGGATAGCGCCGCAGCCCTGTGCCATGAGCGTTCGGGACAATCATCTGCCCCTATACCAGTTGGCCAAGCCCGCAGCGGCCCGCGCACCTCGGCCGGGGAAGCGATCCCAGCCTCTTTGGCTAAAGCAGGTGCTGTGACTCAACCAGACAGAAATGACATGCGCCTTGATCCAAAGCGCCGCCGTTGCCGATAAATTTTGCCCCTAGGATAACTACAGACCGAAAAACCGAATAGGCTTCGTTGCAAATACAGTTCGTAAACTTCGATCGGCGACCGTTTCTTCGCGCGATCATGGGAAGGATGCCATTGTGCCAGAATCGGCTTGAAAAAAGCAAGCATAAAAATGGCATCTACAGCGGCTAGAGCGTCTTCAAGATAGATGTACCCTGTAGTGGAAGTGGCTGAACCATCCGCTTGCGTTTGCGTGAGTGATTTTTGGAAACGCATCTCCGACGGTCTGATCAAGTGTTTGTTCGATGTGCGATTTAACTCCGTACAGTTGCTGTCGTAGCTCCGACCATGCCTTCACGATGGGATAAAGATCGGGCGAGCAGGAGGACAGGTATCAACGCGCCCCATTACGCGATAGCGCAATGGGCCATATCTGTCACGTACCATTACTAACAGCAGGTAGATATCTTCACAATGTTCTGAATCGTTGGTCTCCTTGATGTGGACTATAGCGTCTCATGGTCCATTGAAATACCCAGAGATGCTCGGCAGAATCGTGATGTTGTATGGTTGACTTACATGCTGGCTTCCAAAGGGAACTTCGTCGAAGCGCTGCTCGTGTGTGCCGTAAACATTAAGTCCAACAGAATAGTGCCCTTGTAGGTTGCTATACAGTGCGCCGGCGCCTGCAGAGTAGAGAATCGATGACGCCGGCGATGTTGCAGTTGGCAAGTTGCTATTGAATGCTCGGTTGAAGTCCGCACGGAATTCGAGATTTGGCGTCAATGTGCCGCCGGGTACATTAAATGGATGCGAAAAGTTAATACCCGGCGCGGCAGAGAGCACGGTAGACGCAGGATTGTTCAGCAGGTAAGCAAATTGCTGATACTGTACCAGCACATTTAGGTCGACCTTAAGTGTGTCATTCGAGCCGAATGAATATGCTCCCAGAGCGTTGAAATTGAAATTGCCCTGCGTGCCTGGAGGATTCTGACCTAGTAGCAAGGCACCGCCCAGATACACCCCACCGCCCGTATCATCCGAAGTGCCTATCTGCACAAATCCTCCCAGGCTTCCAGGGGTCGAATTTGGAATGGTTGTACCGACCAGCGACCGCGATTCAGGCCCTTGGCTACCTACCGCGCCTAGAAGATGAAGACTGGTTGTATCGGACAACCCGAATCCAAATCGAGATTGAAAGATAGGAAACTGTCCTGTCCCGCCCGTTCCTGTGCTGGAAGCAGTGGGTCTCGTCCCGCCCAAGGCAAACATTCCGCCAGGCAACTGAACCTCCCAATTTGTCTGTCCAGTTTGTAATACCTGCGGGCCCTGATTGGTCCTACTAGCTTGCGTAACAGGTGCAGGGTTGGGCTGAGGCTGAGCTGCTGGCGCCGCTGCCGTTGCTGGTGTTCCTTCGGCAGGCGGCAATACATCGGGCATCGGTGGCGGTTCATCGGGTGGAGGTGTGGGTTTTGGCGTTGCTGTGGCAGCCGGCGGATTATCTACCCCTGGCTTACCTTCGGTACCGTGCGGATCTCGCAATACTGCCGGATTGTTGTGAACATAAACGTAAAGATCTATCCCATCTTTGATTCCAACTGGATCGCACGCCGTCCATCGTCCCAGCCACGCCGCGTAGTATCTTGCCCCGTGGTAGTAGAGTCCCGTCTCCTCGTCGCGCTCCTTGCCGGTATAGCGGTAGCGCTTGAGGCTCACTTGAATGGAACTGGAAACCGCCTCAAACGACGTGCTGCCATAGGGGTAATACTCCTCGTACGAGATCAACGCGGCATTGGCGTCGAGCTCGAGAGCGGCCGAGCCCAGGTGGTTGTCGAACGGGTAGCGCAGAACCGTCGCCGCGCTCGATGTGGTCTCCGTCTCCGCCATCGCCACGCGGCGTTTATCGTCCATCACGTGCAGTGTCTGCCGCTCCAGCGCCACCGAAGCGCCGGAATACTCGCGATAAACCTCGTAGCCGGCGAGATAGATTCGCTCCTTTGTCTTCGCCCCGCCGCCCGCCTGCGTCACTTTGCGCACGCGCTGTCCCGACGAGTCGTACACGTAGTACGTTGTTTCGCCCGGCGCGTTGTTTACCACCTGCCGTTGCGTGCTCGCCAGTTGATCCTTGAAGTCCCAGCTCATCTGCGGCAGATGTGGCATCTGCATCATGTTGCCGTGGGCGTCGTAGCTATAGCTTTCCTTCAACGTGCCGATCGTTGTGCCGGTCAGCCGGTTGTTTGTTGGGCTCGCATGGGGCTCGTCGTAGGCATAGGCGCGCGTCCAGTTACCATTCGCCGCCCGATGAACCATCTGAAGAAAATTGCCTACCGCGTCGTAGGCGTAGTTCTCCACGTAGTTCCGCATCGCCTGTCCGTCGGTGGGCAGCGGCTGGTTCATGCGCGGCACATCTTCCCAGTCCGTCTGCGGTTGCGCAAGCTGCCCGATATGCTCGCGGCCCGTGGCGGCAATCAGCCGGTAGATGGCGTCGTAGGTGTAATCGGCGCTGGCGGTCACCACCTGGTTGCCGAAGTAGATCGTCTGCTGTGCCGCGTCGGCGATCGAGGTGATATTCCCAGCCGGATCGTAGGCGTACGCCAGATCCTGCAGGATGGCGCGATCGGCATTGCGCAATGTCTTGAGCCCGATCAAGCGGAAGGTTTCCGGATCGTAACTGTATGTGGTCTGCGCGCCATTGCCATATTCGGCAAGAAGCCTCTGCCCCTTGGCGTTGTAATCGATATTCGTGACAAACGCCGTTGCCGCCGTCGTGCCGCGCAGGTTCACGCTCACCTGCTCCAGCAAATTGGCCTCGTTGAACACCGGCCGCGACACGCTTCCATCCGGGGCCGTCAACGTCACGGGCCTGTTGAGCGCATCGAAGGAACTGCTGCTCGCGAAGGTCTCGGAGTCGAGCAGCGAAGCCGCCGCGGCCGCGATCTGCCCCGCATCGTTCAGCGCCGCCAGCGGCGTCCAGTCCATGGTCTGCTGGTATTGATTGGCGAGTTGCCGCGTGCTCGCCGTGACGTTGCCTTTAAAATCGCAGGCTGCGCTGGTGGCCGCGCCGGAGCTGTCGTAATGCTGATAAATCTTTCCACGCAGGTTTTTCGCTTCGGCGCCGGGCAACAATTCGCCATACACACTGCACTCGGCCAGAATCTCCGCGGCCGCGCTCTGCCGGACGTAAAGTTGCACCGGCCGCCGCAACGCGTCATAGACCGAGCGCGCCACGAATCCGCGGCTATTCCAGCCGCGTAGCGGCTTCTGCGCAACATCGGCCAGCATCCATCGTTGGCCCGCATCCACGCTGTTCTGGCGCAGGCGCTGACGCGCGAGCCCGTAGTCGTAAACCATCACGGCGCGGCCGAGCGCATCGGTCACAGTCAACAGATTTCCCTGGATGTCGAGCGCGCTGCGCGTCGCGTAGCTGGCCTCCACGTGCGCGCCATTTTCAAGCATCCTGTTCTGCGCCACCGTGACTACCGGCCGTCCCAGCGCATCGAAATGCGCTACCGAGGGCGTATTGGCATGCACGCTTGCTTTTGCCGCGGCCGCTTGTTCTGCCGCGCCCAAGGCTCCGTTGCTTCGCTGCCCGTACCAGGTGGGGAGGTAGCTGCTCTCCGGCAAACGCGCGAAGTATCCGCCAACATCGGCATCCAGCTTGGGATCGGCTTGAAGCACCGTGTCGTTGACGTCCCATGACTCCTGACGCCACGGATCAAATACGACTTTTTCGTAGGTGTGATGGGGATGAAGCGTGGCTACGGCGCGCCCGGCCGGGTCGTAACAGAGAATGGCACTGACGCCGACCGTGTTGGCGAACTCAAAGCCGTTGGTCGCCGTAAAAAACGGCTCGTACTGCCGCACCGGTTTGCCCTTGTTGTTGAAGATTGTCCAGCCGCTGGCTATCCAGCGCGGACTGGCGGCCGGGCCGCCATCGGCAAGCGGACCGGGCCCGGCCTGCGCCTTTTTCTGAATCTCGCGGCCAAAGCCGTCGGAGTAGGAAAAACCGTGCTGGAATTTCGTTTGCTGGCCCGATGCCAGATCGGAAACATGCGTCTCGCGCGCTAACGCGTAAACAACAGAAGGCTGCGGTTGCGGGTCAGCTTGCGTGCGTAGATATGCATCCAGATCGTAGACCAACCGCGTGCTTGCGTTCTGCAGAATCTCCTGCGGATTGGCGAGGGGATCGCTCAGGTGCTTTTGCAGGGTTGCGTCATCCAGGTCGGCCGTGAATCCGCCCAGGCTGTCGCCCAGCTTCTCCTCCGGCTTGCCCATGATCGCGGTACCCACGACCATGCCAAGAATGTCGAAGGCCACCGCCGTGCGATTGCGGTTGGCGTCCATCAACGCAAAGGGCTTCATGGCCCGGTAGTCGAGGCTCAGCAGAGCGATTTTGCCGGAGCCGTCGCGCTCTCCCGCCGTGACGCGGTTGCCCAGTGGATCCTGGGCATCGACGGCCATCAGGTCGTAGGCGTCATAGACCACCGCCGTGATCTGCTGGAACGGGTCGGCAAAGCGTTGGCCGTTGAAAAAATGTTGCTGCGCGTATGCGCGTTCCTGCGCCGGAGTATCGCTACCGGATGGCGAATAAAAGACTCTTCCCGAGGGCGCCCACCAATGCCCATCGCTATCGAGATCGACAAAGCCCCCTTCTTTGCCCAGCACCCCGGCAGGGTCGGGCAATAGATTTTCCGCCGGTTGATTGCCGTTGCTTTGCCGGTAAACTTGTTGCAGCAGGCCTGGCGTGAAGGCCAGATCGTAACTTTGAAAGGGCAGCGCCATCGGCTCCAGCGTTCCCAGCGGCAAAGCCCCACTCATGTCATCTTTGCGATAGACCGTTCGCGAGCGCCCCAGCAGCCGGCGGTAGGGACTGCTCGTCATGGCTCCCGCCGCCATCGGATCTTCGAAGGGCAACTCATGCTTTCCGTCGCTGGCCACAGCGATCTTCTCCTGGAGTTCGTCGAAGCGGAAAAGAGGCGTGATTCGCGGCTGGCTCGCGCCAGGGGTTACATGAACCAGTTCATACGTGCTGGTTTCACTGGGCAGCGGAGTGCGATGCGCATCGTCCAGCAATACCGCGTTGGTGCAGGAGTTCTCGGTATAAGTGAGCAGGATTTGTTTCTGCTTCCGCCGGTCTTCTGGCGTGAGGACCGGATCATATGCATCGAAGCGGCGTCCGTAGCCGATGGCCGCGGACTTCAGCACATTGCCGTAGCTGTCCACTTGTAGCACGACGGTATGGCTCACGCGCGGGTCCGCGGCCCGGGTGGCGTGGGCCGCCGCGGGCGAGTTTGGATCGATGATTGTTCCGTCCGCTACGCCATAGAGCTTCCGCTCGTAGTGAAAATCGACCGACTCCCGCGGCGCGGTGAAAAACACCGCGTGCAGATTCCCGCCGCGCGGCTGCAGGCAATCAATCGTGTAATTCCGCTCCGCCACGCTGTAGGGCCGGTCCTGCGCTTCGCTGCCGTCGCAACCGTAAATTTCCTGGCGAAGCATCATTCCCTTGAGCGCACGGCATGATTCGCGCAATTCGTCTCCGGACAAATCCCAGGCCAGCGCCGTCCCGTCATCGAGCCTTACTCCGGCGGGCAGCAGCGTGTCGGGAATCGACATGGCTTTCATTTGCGCATCGCTCAGCCCGGCCTGGCCCGCGGCCGCGTCGCCTTCGCGGTAGTACTCATCTTCAAAGTGCTTGGAGATGCGCCCTTGCTGGAAGTACGCGCCGGTGTGATACCAGGTTTTGGTCAGCGTCGGCGGAACGTGCGAGGCGGCATCGACATTGTCGCCCGCCGTGAATTTGCCGCCCGATGCCAGCGCCGTGTATTCCTCCGTGTCCCAACGATCGACACGGCCGAATCCGCGAAACTCGCGTTCGATGCCGTCATAGAACCCATGGTGGTATGCATACCGGGACACAAAGCGGTTCCGGCTCACGTAGTCGTAGGTTTCCAACCGTTCCACGACATGCACGGGAAACGGCAGCCTGGTTACCCAAGGCTGGCCGGCGGCTTTGTCGGCCAGATAAAACTTCGTGGAAGCAGCGTACTGAACACGGCTCTCCGCGCCCAGGTTGTTTTTCATCGAGATCAGCAGGTGGGGCTTCTGGCCGCCCATCAGGTCGATATAGAGCATGGGCCGCCGCGCCGTGCCCGGCAGCGGGCTTGACCATACCAGGCACGCCGTCCCATTGCCCAACAAATCGAGCGCGGCTACTGAAGATACATTGTCGGGAACCGGAAACTGATCGAGCACTTTGGCATCGCTGTAACCGTTGCCCGATTGATTGAAGTAAATCCGCGCGCCATCCACGCCGAGGTAAATCAGGTCGGCCGTCCCCGATCCATCCACGTCGGCCAACCGCACGCGTCTTTGATCGAACTGTCCGTAGACATCGAGCAGAGGAGCGCTATCCATCGTTATCTTGGCTCCGAATCTCCCGTATCCGAGATTCGGCCAGTAGCAAACTTCGCTGTTGCGCACCCGCACCAGGTCGCTGAGCCCGTCGCCACTCATGTCGGCCAGATACACCGACTGCGTTCCATCCGCGAAAACAAGCGCCGGTCCGCGCTCCTCGTCGAAAGTCTTGGCGATGCGTTGCGCTTCGCCAAATCCCTCGCGCGCCAGGCCGCGATGCCAGGTGAAGGCATCGGTCTCGGTGATCAGAACGTCGGCATGCCCGTCGCCATCCAGATCCACGAAACGCAGATTCGGTTCATCCCACCGTATGTTGGGAAGACTCGCAAAAGGGGTGAATGGCTCCCAGCCCTTGTCTTCATTGCGTTCAAAGAATCCTGGAATGGGGCCGCCGTACTCGACGACATCCAGTTGCCCATCGCCGGCCACATCCAGCAACTGCTGCCGCCCCGCGCCTAAGGCCGCAAGCGACGGCAACTGGCCGACGCGTTCGATTTCGCCAAACTTCGCCTCGCCCAGATTCGGCTTATAGAACCATTGATTCCCCTGTTCGGTCAGGATTCCTGGCGCTCCTTCGCCATCCAGATCCACCCACCGGTACAATTCCGTATCCAGGCCTGCCGGCAGATTCTCCAGGCTGGCGGGGTCAACGGCGAAGATCTCCTGATCGATCGTCGCTTCGCTGTACTGAAACTCCAGCTTCGGCATCGACTTCTTCGCATAGCTTCCATCCGCTTGCCGTTTGTATCCGCTGTGAGTCACCGAATCGATGAACGAAGCAATCGCGCGTCCCTGTTGCCCGTCGCGATAGGCGAAATCGGTCGACTTCACAAGGCAATCGGCACCCACTGCCTCATGGGGAAAGTTATGGAACATCAGCACCCGCTGGCAGAGCCGGTAGGTTCTCAGCTCAAATCCCGGCCTGTAAGTGGAGAACGGATCGTTGCGGCACAGCCAGGGACGTACTTCCGCGGGCGTGGGCGCCGCCGCGTCGTGTTCGCCGTAGTCGAAGACAATCTGGAAATGCCATTCAGCCTGGGCAAGATCTGGCGCGGAAAGTAGCGATACGCGATTGCCGTAATAGATCGCCTTCAGATGCCGGTTCGTCCCGCGGATCGCCGCTGTCCGGTTTCTTTCATGCGCCTGGGTTGTGTCCACGCCCGCCGAATCTTCAGGCTTATAGCGGTATACGATCGCGTTTCCTTTGTCGTCGCGGGTCTGGCATATCTTCCAGTGGAAGACCCGCGTGACGTCGTCCGGATCGGCAATCCGGCTCTCCGCCGTCAGTCCGTAATAGGTTGTGATGTTCTCCCGGGAGATCGAACGCCAATGCGTCTCCCCGGTCGCCTCGTTGACCCAGCGTTCAATCCGCGCGTATAAGCCTTCGATTCTCGGCCGGTAACCATACACATTGTATTGAATGCCTCTCACGGTTCGTTCTCTGACGGTGCGCGACCAACTGCCGTTCGTGAAGATCTGCAAGGGAACCAGATCTTCGGTGCCCGAGAGCACAAAGACATCCGACTCCCCGGCGTCGATATATTGGGGCAGGCCTTTGTCGGTTTTGCGCGTGATACCAGGCGCCGAGAGCGACCATCCAAATCCGAACAGACCATTGCTATTGCCAGAGTCGTAGGAAAGCGATAGTTGCGGGCCGAAGCCGCCGCGCCCGGCCGTGATGGCCAGCGGAACATTGAGCGAGGCCGTGCCCGTCACAGGATTGGCGCCGAATTTTTCTCCGATACCCTGGATCGCGCCGCCGCCCTTGGGCAGCGACGGCGCCGGCGCGGAGACCGCGTGGGATCCGCCGCCCCCCGAGGAGGGCTGGCTCGACTGAGCTTGAGCCTGTTGCGTGTAGGCTTCCAATGCTTCCCTCCCGTTTCACGCAAATACAAAACAGGCATGACCTTGACCGGCACTCACTTGTAGATTCGTTCCGGCACGAAAGGCATGCGCCCGGCGATTGGAGAAAATATGATGTGAACTGATTCTTGAGCCCGGGAAGCATTTGCGATCGAGTGTGTTGGGAATTACACAATAGTGCGGGGCCGAAGTTTGTCCTTTATAGCGGTGTCTGCCCGGCGCTGTCAAGTCGGCCTGGTAGCCGCTTGGCAATGCAGCTTTGCGCCGGCTATGGCGCGCCGCATACGACCACTCCTCTCGGGTTTTACTCCCTTGGGGATCGGTCGAATGTCACTCGTTCATGTTGATAGACAGGTTCTGAGAGAAGTTACATGAATTTTTATTAATGCAAATCCCGGCACTGTGGCCCTCCCCGTTCTTGAAAAGCCCGGGGGGCTCGTCCGTTGAGTGTAACCGGTCGCAACGATCCATGCCCGTGCGGCAGCGGGAAGAAATACAAGCGATGCTGTATGCTGCCAGCGGCGGACAGGCGGCCGGCGGCGTTGCCTGTTACGGATCTCTTAGGCACGGCACGGGAGGACCAGCGGGCGGGCCGATTCCAGCAGGCCGAGGCAGGCTATCGCCGCCTTCTGCAAGTTGAGCCCAATCACCCGGAGGCTCTGCGCTCTTTAGGCCGGCTTGCCCAGCAGGCTGGAAAAGGCGAGTTGGCGCTGGCTTTGGTGAAGAAAGCCGCCGCAACCAATCCCGCGGATGCTATTTGCCACGAGTATGCCGGCAATGTGCTGATGGAGCAAGGCAAAGTCAGCCAGGCGGTGGCCTTCTACCTCCAAGCGATCGCCTTGAAGCCAGATCACGCCGAGGCACATAATAATCTGGGAATTGCCCTCAAGGCGCTGGGTAAACTCGACCATGCCCACGCCTGCTTCCAGCGGGCTATCGCGCACAAGCCCGATTATGCGGCGGCGCACAACAACCTGGGACTCGTATTCTACGAAATCGGTCAACTCGATCAGGCTGCCGCCAGTTACAACAATGCCATCGCGCTGCAAGCGGACTATTCGGCGGCGTATTACAACCTGGGCGTGGTGCACAGCGCGCGGAACAACTTTGACCAGGCCGCTGTTTGTTTCCGCAAGGCGTCGTCGATAGATCCCAACTACACCGAGGCATTGAATAACCTTGGCATCGCGCTCTGGAAGCTGGGCAAGCTCGACGAGGCTTCCGCCTGCTACAACCAGGCGATCACGCAGAACCCGGAGTACGCCGAGGCGTATAACAATCTTGCCCTTGTGCTTTGCGGCCAGGGCCAGCCCGGCACAGCCTTCGGCTACTTCGCCAAGGCCATTTCCTTGAAGCCCGATTACGCCGAGGCGTATTACAACTTCGGTAGCGCGCTCAAGTCCGAGGGCAGGCTCGACGAAGCCATTGCCAACCTTACCCGGGCCATTGCCCTGCGGCCGGATTTTGTCGAGGCGCATAACAACCTTGGCATTGCCCTTCAACCTTTGGACAAGGTACATGAGGCCTATGCGTGCTTTCAGCGGGCGCTCAGCTTGAAGCCAGATTTCGCCCTGGCCTACAATAACCTTCTCTTCACGCACGCTTTCTTGCACGACACCAGCATGGAATCGCAACTGGCGATGGCCGATGGCTGGGAGAAGGCCATGCTTTCCGAGAGCGACCGCCAGGCCGCGGCGGCCCGAAGGTACGCTTTTCTGCCGCGCACAGACGGAAAATTGAAGTTGGGAATCGTTTCGGCGGAACTCGGACAGCATGCGGTGGCGGAATTTCTTCAACCGATCCTGGAAGAATTGGATCGCCGCCGTTTGCACATTACATTGTTTCCCACCGTCCTGCGCTCCGGTCCCCGCGCGGCTCGTTTGCGGCAACTGGCCGACCAATGGATACCGTTGGCAGGCATCGCCGACGCGCCGGCCGCCGCACAGATACGCGCGCAACAAATCGATATTCTCATCGATACCACCGGACATACTCAGGCTTGCCGGCTGGGCATCTTTGCCCATCGGGCGGCGCCGGTACAGTGTCACTACATCGGGCAATGCGGAACCACCGGCCTGACAGAGATGGATTGGTTTATCGCCGACCACGATCTTCTTCCCTCCAGTTGCGACGCCTATTATCGCGAACGGATCTGGAGGTTGCCCCGCCTGTGGCTCGCCTATCGGGGCGACACGTCGCTGCCCGAGAGCGGCTGGAAGCCGGATGAGGGCGGAGTCATCTGGTTGGGAAGCTTTAACAATTTGGAAAAGGTTCGGCAAGACACGTGCCGCTTGTGGGCAAAGGTCATGAATGTTCTTCCAGAATCGAAGCTTCTGTTGAAGGATCGCATGGCGATGTCGGATCTGGTCCGCCAGCGCATACTCGGCCAGTTGGCCGGCCACGGAATCGAGAGCGGGCGGGTTGAGTTTGCCGGACGCACGCCGGATTGGACTGCGCATATGGCGATGTATGACCGGCTTGATCTTGCCTTGGACCCAATCCCTCTCAACAGTGGTACGACCGCATTCGATGCCCTGTGGATGGGGGTTCCGCTGGTTTCTTTGGAAGGCGACAGGATGGGCGGGAGAATGAGCGGCACCATTTTGCGCGCGTTGGGAAAGCCGGAGTGGGTGGTGCGGAGCGAAGAGCAATACGTGGCCACCGTGGTTGCACTGGCAAGGGATGTCGAAGGGCGCAGAGCCTTGCGCGCGCGGCAGCGATCACTTATGGCCGCCAGTCCTTTGTGCGATGCAAAGGGGCTGGCTAGAGCGCTGGAAGAGGCCTTTGCAGCCATGGTCGGCGACTGGGCCAAACGCCGTGAAGCATGCTGCGGGCAGCCAACATTGGCCTCTCAGCCCGAATGGGCCGGTCCATGATTTGCAAAGGCATTCATCCCTCCGCGGTTGTCGAACATCGCGGCGCCGGCGCGATCCCCGCGAGCACGATCATCGAACCTCTGGCCGTGATCTTTACTGGCGAGGGCGCCGAACTGCACCTGGGCGAGATGAACATCATTTACCCCGGCGCCACCATTCGCATCGACCAGGGATGGATGAAGACCGGCACCGAGGTCTCGTTTGGGCCAGGCTGCCACATCTACGAGCCCCGTGCAGGTTTGACGATCGGCGACAACTGCCTGATCGGCGGCGGAACGTTGATCTGCGGTGTGAATCACGGATTTGCCGTGCAAGGCGTGCCCATGCGGCGGCAGAAATTCGCCACTGCGCCAATCGTGATTGCCGAGGATGTATGGATCGGCATGGGCGCCATCATCCTGCCCGGTGTCTCGATCGGCGCTGGCGCAATTGTGGGCGCCGGCGCTGTCGTCACGCATGACGTGGCGCCCGGCGAGATTGTGGGCGGAGTGCCCGCGCGCCATATGAATTCGAGGAGGTAAAGGGGGCCAATGAAACTCCATCTGGGCTGCGGCTCCCGTTATATTCCCGGATTCACCCACGTCGATATTCAGCCGGCGCCTCATGTGGACCTGGTCTGCCGGGCCGAGTGTTTGCCCCTGGCCGATGCCAGCGTCTCTCTGATCTATGCCTGCCATCTGCTGGAGCATTACGGGCGGTTTGAATATAAATCGGCGCTGACGGAATGGTTGAGAGTGCTGGAACCCGATGGAATACTCCGCCTGGCCGTGCCCGACTTTGCCGCCTGTGCTGCGATCTATTACGAGCACGGTTTGCAGGATGGTCTCAGCGGCCTGATCGGATTGATTTCTGGAGGCCAGCGCACCTCTTACGACTATCACAAAATGATCTTCGATGAAGATTTTCTGCGCCGCGAATTGTTGGCTGTAGGCTTCCGCGAGGTGCGCCGCTGGGACTGGCGCAACACCGAGCACAATGGCATTGACGATTATTCGCAGGCTTACCTGCCGCACCTGGAAAAAGAAAAAGGTAAGTTGATGAGCCTGAATCTCGAAGCGATTAAGTGATTATCCGAGATTGACGATTGAATAGATTTGCTCACGGGCGCCCTGATAGCCAACACGGGTGCGGAAGTGAGCGCCGGCGCGGCGCGGCTCGTGAATGCCGATGGGAGCGTGCGCGATACCGGCTTCCTGGGCCAGCTCCTGCGCCGAGTCGGGAGCCAGAAGCAGGTTGCATCCTTGCAGACGAGTAGCCAGCACTTGGTAATCGCCGACAAAAACATCATCGACGGGCAAAGCGCGCAGCGAAGGCGCCGAGACGGGCGAGACAGCCACAAGATCGCGCACGCCCAGTTCGCGGAGCCAACCGCACAGATCGGCCAGCAGATCGGGCTCGGCGGCAACCGCGGCGCGCACGCGGCTAAGCGCATGCAGGTGGTCGATCATGGCGTCGAGCAGTCGCATGCGCTGAATGCGATATTTGGCGGGAACCGGCTGGCCCGAGACCGCGGCGAGCTGGGCGAGAATTTCATCGGTCCGGCTAACGCCGGTCCAGGCTGGGAGCGTGCATCCGGACATGCCGGCGCGCGCAAGTTCCTCGGCTGCCTCGCGCATGCGATCGCCCAGCGCCAGATATCCGGAACACTCTGCGATTTGTTCGATCTGTGCAAGTGCAACTCCGCCATCGATGACCGCCCGCTCGCCGGCGTGACCATCCAGCGCAGTGCCGATGTCGGGAACCACCAGCGGCGTGAATGCGAAGGACTCCGCGGCTTCTTTAAGCCACTCCAGATCGCCGATGGAAAGATGCGCGCCGGGCAGGATCAGCAATTTTCCGCTGTGTTGCTGGCGATAAGGATGTTTGCGCAAAGCATGCTTGACCAGCGCGTGAGAGGCTTTGCCCCATCCCTGCTCAAGCGAGCCTTCAAAATCCGGAGTATGCAGAAAGATTGTCTCCGTTGCCTGCGCGGCCGATGTCTGCGGCAGCGTAGCGGCCGAGACGCCCTGTGCATCCATGGTTCCGGTCGAGATGATGGCGATCATCGCTGGCCGGCTTTGCTCGATCTCCGCGACCGCCTCGCGCAATGCTGTTTGCCCGCCGTAGATTGTATCGCTGTCGTTCATATTGACGGTGGAAAGATGGATCTGCTCGCCGAAGTACCGGCTGAGAAAGACCAATCCGCTGGCGGCGCAGCCTTGCGCGCCAAAGAGCAGCGGGGAACAGCCGCGCACGCCCTGCAACGCCAGAGCCGCCCCGGTGGGCTGCGTCAGCGCAAACGGATTGATGCAGCCAGCAGGTGGCGGAACAATTCGGGCTGGAGCGACTGCAGAAGCAGCGCGCGATGAATCGGGCTTTTCATGCAACAGACGCAAGACGGGCGAATTCACCAGCAGGTCGATCTCTTCCAGCAGATTGAGCATGCCGTCAAATCCAAGCAGGCTGAAGCTGCGCTCGTGGCTGATTTCGACGCAGGGGATGCCGAATTTGTGAGCCATGTATTTCATGCCGCCGCCGGAAAGAACCAGGTCGACGCCGCCGGCCTTCAGCAGGCCTTCCAACTCGTCTTCCTTCCACTCTTTCAATCCGGTCTTGCGGCACTTTTTGCGAATCACGGCGTGAAGTTCCTTGTCGTGTGGCGAGCATTTATGCAGTGAAACACCGCGCACAATCAGGCCAGCGGCCTGTAAGTCCTCAATCAAACTCCAAGTTTTAACGCCGCCGGCATAGATCATCACCCGTTTGCCGTCGAGCCGGGAACGGTAGTTGGCCAAGGCGGATTTGAATTGGTGCTGCCCGTCTTCAATCCAGGCATGGATCTTCTGCTCCACTTCGTGATCGGCGCCGTTGGCAACCAGAAGATTGGCCAGGTTGCGCAGTGTATCGGCGAAGGCGCGGCTGCCGTAGACGCTGCCGCGGAGGAAGGGAATACCATACCGCGCATGCAGATGTTCGGCCAGTTGCGGCATGGCCTGCGAGCAGAGATCGAGGCTGACCCGCGCCCGGTGCGCGCAGGCGATCTCCTGGTAACGCGCATCGCCGGGAATGGACGAAAGGATGCGGACTCCGAACGAACGAAGCAGCGAGCGCAGCTGGGCCACCTCGCCGCGCACATTGAATTCGCCGATCAGATTGATGTCGGCGTTGCCGCGAAAAGCCGGCTCGACCGTGCCAATCACCTGTTCGCAAAGCAGGCGCACGGCCAGCCGGTGGCCGGTCTGCTTGCTTCCCGCCAACCCAGGCGCCTCGACGGCCAGCACGGGGATTCCATGCCGCAGGCTGGCAGAGCTGCACTCGGCGCGCAGATCGGTGCCGACCATCGCCGTCAGGCAACTTTGATAGACGAAGATAGCGGCTGGGGCCAGTTCGGCGGCAATACGGTCGAGCAGCTCCTGCAGGCGTTCGCTGCCGCCCAGGATCAACTCCACCTCGCCCAGGGCCGTTGTCGCGGAATAGCGATGCAGCCGCGAACCGCTGCTCGATGTGGGCCGCGATGCCCATACGTGACCCAGGCAACTGGCGCTGCCATGGACCACGTGCACGGCATTGGTGATCGGCTGCAGTGCGAGCTTGGCGCCGCGCAGTGCGCAGCCTCCTGCCGCGCACTTTGGCGCTTCCGCATTGTGGGGAATCGTGTTGAATATCGTCGCCATCATGTCCTCCCTATGCCTTGCAATAACATGGTTCTAGTAATTAATCACGGCGCTTTTCCTTGAAGTATCTTGCCGGCTTCTGCGTCCGTGAGTCTGTAGTTATAAAAGCGCGCATAATAGTCCACAATTTCCTTTTTCATGTCGAGATCCTGAAAGAGTTCCGGATACATCTTCTTGGCCATGAACTCCATCAGAAGAATGCCTTCCGAACTGCCATCCCAATAAAAAACACCTTCCGGGTTCTGGTAGACCTTACCTTCTTTGACGGCGCGCACGTCCTTCCAGCGCGGATCTTTCATAACCAGATCCGGCGAATACATGCGGCCAACAAAGATGTACTCGGGATCCCAGGCCAGTAGCTCTTCCATGGAAACCGGGCCCCGGCCGGCAAATGAGAGATCTTTCGAAATCATTTTGCCGCCCGCCATCTCGCCGTACCAGAGAGTATTGCTATTGCGGCCCTGGGTCATGAGCGCCGAAGGGCCGCGCAGATAGTAGGCGTGAGGGCGCTGGCCTTCAGGTATTGCGGCGACGCGCGAAGTTACGTAGCGTATCTTTTCGTCAAAGTAACTACACCACTGTTCAGCACGTGTCTGGGCAATGCCGCCGAATATCTCGCCGTACATGCGCATGTTGCGCTTGGTAACTTCCTGAAAGGTTCGCGCGTCGCCGATGATCTGGCCGGAGGGTTGCGAGACCACGCCAGGAATTCCAATGGAATTCAACTTGTCGCGCGTCTTCTCCGGATCGTAGCTGAATAGAGCCAGGTCGATATGCATGTTCATCAACTCTTCGGCATCGGGCTCGTTCAGGAATTTGGGGATCTGTTTTACCCGGGGATTCGTCCGCTCCATCCACGGTGCATCGGTCGCATTCATGAGCGCGAGATTGCTACTTTGCCCGAGAAGAAACATCTTCTCGTAACCGAGTACCTCAAGCGCTGCAACATGGTGGATCTCCGCGGGGACGGCGACCCTGTGCCCCGCCATATCTACAACGGTATTAACCGGGCCTGTGGGCAAGGACGCGGACTGCAAGCTGGAAATCCTGAAGCACAAAAATGCGGCAGGCAGCAGGACAAGCAGAGACTTGATGAAAAGCAGAGCGATTTGCACGTGCTTTCTTTTCATATCTGCCTCCGTTGCCTGCCACCCTGCCGGTTCGAGGACAATGTTACTTAGTAAGTGGACTGAATAACCTACCACTGACCTTTGAGCGAGAACGAGATTGTGCGTGGCTCGCCAAGTTGCAGGCCATCGCCGCTTCGGTAATAGGTCCAGTAACGATCGTTACCGATGTTGGTTATGTTGATATTGAGAGAGGCCTTGTGTCTGGCGATCTCTGGCTCATAGCGCAGCCCGGCATCGCAGACCGTCGAGCCCGGCATGAACTGCGTGTCGGTTGAGTCCACGGGGCGGCGGCCCGAGTAATTAATGTTAAACGTGGGCGTAAGAGACTCAATGCGCGGCACGCGGTATTCGAAGTAGGCGCGCGCCTGTTGTTCGGGAATATTGACAGGTATTGTGTTGAGTAGCGATGGGTCGTCCCGTTCCTGTTCGACGCGCGCGCGCATCAGCGATAAGCCGCCGGTGGCCGTCAGGCGGCTGGTGATCTTTCCGGTGTCGGTGAGTTCGATGCCTTGATGCACCTCGATGCCGTCCTGCTTGTAGACGTTATCGCGTGGATCGGTATACTCATTGACGGCGTTGATGCGGTAGAAAGCGAGTGTAAGTTGGGTTTTGCTTAGATCCGCCTTGGCGCCGATTTCATATTGGCCGCTGACGCTGGGCGGAAGTATCTTGTTGGCGTTGGCCGCGGTATCGGGCGCCTGGCCACCCTCTTGTAATGCCTCAATGTAAGAAGTGTAGATAGACAGATTGCTTACTGGCTTGTAAGTTAGAGCCAAGGTTGGCGTATAGGCATGCTGGCCGGAATAGAACTTGCCGTCGCTGGAATCCCATTCTTCGTCTTTGATAGACGAGTAGTTGACGCCCACCAGGCCAAGGATATGGCTTCCAACCTGTATCCGGTCGCCAAGGAGGATATTGCTGTTTGGCTCGTTGTCCAATTGGTCGCTGCCGCCCACATTGACGCTGGGTTTGGCGTAGCGGACCGGGGCGGTAATACTGGATGCTCCCAGCGTGACCCAGTGATTGTCGCCGCGCGTGTAGCGGTAGTAGTAGTTCGTCATGCCGAAGGTAATGTCGTGATGCACGGGGCCGGTCTTGGCCGATCCATCAAACAATAGATCGTCCGCGTGTGTGTTTTCATTTTGCCGGTGAGTAATGTTGTAGCGCTCGGTGTAGCCGCCGTGGTTATCGGTAAATACGGCGTCGATATAACTGTATTCCCGCCACATCTTGCCGTAGCGATAAGCCGAACGCATCGAGATGGCGTGAAAGAGCTTGGTGTTGAATGCCAGCCCGGTCAGGGTTTTTCTAGACCGGTTGAAGGTGTAGTATTGGCCGTATTGCGTGGTGGCGTCATAGAGACTGGGCGAAGGCACTACCAGGCCGTTTGAGTCCCAATCGCTGCTTGGCGCGTTGAAGTAAGTGGTCAAGCCACGCATGGAGAGATCCTGAAAGTAGGTGTCGGACTTCAGTTCCGTGTCTGGGCGAAACTTCCACGCCGTTGTCTCCGATAGCAGCGTTCTCCATTGCGAACCGCCTTGAATGTATGTATCTCCATCCTCGCGATATGCATTGATGCGCGTGAGTAGTTTCTTGTTTGTGCCGTGAACCGGTCCACCCACATCGGCATGCAGATAGTTGATCGCGCCGCCGTAAAGGCCGTAGGAAAACGCAGCATACGGCGTTTCGGTGGGTTGTTTGCTGATATAGTTAACGGTTCCGCCAACATCGACAAAGCCGTAAAGAAAGCTTGATGGTCCGTTGAGAACCTCCACGCCGTCCACGATCTCCACTGGCTCCAGGGTGAAGCTGCGGTCAACAAGGCCGTCGCGAAGAACGCCCGCATCGGCAGCGTAAAAGCCGCGCACCATGATGCGTGACATCGAACTATAGCCATTGGAGACCATCAGGTTCGATACGGTTGGGTTGGTTTCCAGGGCGTCGTATTCGCTATGTACATCGCGGTTCTCGATCAACTCACCCGAGGTGGAGTGGATCGAGTACGGAGTATCCAGCACGGAAGTTGTACCCAGCGGACCTACCTGATTGTTTTCGTTCTTGTATCCAACCGCGGCGCTGCCTTCCCTGGCGGCAGGCTTTTTCTCCTGCGTGTCAGAGACGACAACTTCCGGCAGTACCGTGTCCTGCGCCACTTGCACTTTACCAGAAGATGCCTGGCCGGCAGCCGGAGTCTGAGCGGCGACGATTCTGCAAACGCAGGCAAGGATCATAAAGGCCGCATAGCGTATCAACGGCCTCGAATAAAGACGAATCATGAATGCATTCATATATGTACTCCTTGTTTTGAATCCCTTCGGGACGTATTCCCCGCCGCTTGCATCGGGAAGCTCACTAAAATGATCACTTAATCGTCCAATCGGAAAAGTACAGGCACAACCACCCATGCGGCGGCGGCGCGGCCGTCTTTCTGCGCGGGATGAAAGATCCACTTGCGCAGCGCCGCCAGTGCTGCCTCATCCAGTTCGGCGTGGCCGGAACTGGAAACCAATTCAACCTGTTGCACAGTGCCCTGTTCGGAGATCAGCACATGCACGCCGACGCGGCCGCTCCAGCCTTTGTGGCGCGCCTCTCGCGGATACGCCGGCGCGGGGCTGGAAATAGTCCAAGGAAGAGAATCGGCCTGCGCGCTGCCTTCGGCTTTGATCGCGCCACCGGAGCCCGACGAGCCGGCCACCGTAGAAGAACTCGCGGCGAAGGCCAGGGCAGATTGCGTTGGCGCGCAGTCGCAGCCCGTTGTGCTAGCCGCAGCAGGCTCTGCCAGAGCAGCAGATGTGGCCGCTGCAATTCGCGGCTCATTCACGGGGGGCGCGATTTCGGGCGGGGGCGCGGGGGCCGGCGATACAGTCTTCCGCGCCACTGGCGCGGCGTTCTTCATCGCATGTGGCAGAGGCGGCGCGGCGCCCAGCCGTATTTCCATCACGGTGTGTTGGGCCGTGGCGACATGAATCAATCCCCGCTGCGATGCAATGGCCAGCGCCGTGGAGAAGGCCGCCACGTGCAGAGCAATCGAAATGCCGAGAATTGATTTCATACTTGTCCCCACTCCTCATTGCATGCTTTCCATGCTGCGCGCCTGCAAGGGAATGCAGAAGCGTATGGTTTGTCCCAGCCGGGTCCGAATGCCGAACAACTCGGTTTCAACCCTGTAAGTTTCGCGCAGGTACTGCTCGGAGATCACCTCGTCGGGCGTGCCGGCGGCAAAACTTTTATCGCGGCCGATGACGGCAACTTTCGTGGCATAAGTCAGCGCATGATTCGGCGAGTGCGTGGTAAGAATGACGCCGATCTTTTGCTTCTTCACAATGGCGCGGATGTGCTCGAGCACTCTGATCTGGTTGCCGAAGTCGAGGTTCGAAGTTGGCTCGTCCATGAACAGCAATTCCGCTTCCTGGGCCAGCGCGCGGGCCACAAGAACCAGTTGACGCTCGCCGCCGGAGATCTCTGTATAGGACTTTTCACGCAGATGTTCGATATTCATGGTCCACATTGCCTCGCCAGCGACCTCCACATCGTGCGCGGAAGGCGACGAGAAGACGCAGAAGTGAGGCGTGCGGCCCATGGTGACCACGTCGATCACGCGGAAGGGAAAGGGCGGAGTATGCGCTTGGGGAACATAGGCGATCTTGCGCGCAAAGTGCCTGAGGCTCAGCTTGGAGATCTCTTCGCCGCGGAAAAGAATCTCTCCGGAGAGCCGTTTGAGCGAGCCAAGCAGTGTGCGGAAGAGAGTGGTTTTGCCCACGCCATTGGGGCCCAGCAGGCACATCAATTCGCCCGCCTCCAGCGAAAACGAGATGTTTTCCAGGATGGTATTCGTTCCGTATCCACAACTGACATTGCGCGCCTCGAACATGGCTACACCCATCCTTTCCGCGAGCGCAGCAGAAGGTAAAGGAACAGAGGCGCGCCCAGAATCGAGGTCACGATTCCGATGGGAATCTCGGTGAGGAAGAAAACGCGCGTCAGGTCGTCGACGGCCAGCAGAAACGCGGCGCCCAATAATATGGATGCGGGAATCAGGTAGCGGTAATTGGGCCCGACGACGAAGCGGGCCATGTGCGGAACAATCAGGCCAACCAGCGAAATAATGCCGCCGATCGCCACGCTGGCGGCCGTGACCAGTGTGGCGCAGCAGACGATGGCCAGACGCAACAGGCCGGTACTCACGCCCATGGCGCGAGCCTCTTCGTCGCCAAAGGCCATCACGTTCAGATTCCAGCGCAAAATTACTATCCCCGCGATCCCCGCAAGGATGGGTAGCGAAGCCACGGCGATATCGTTGATGCCTATCGTCGCCAGGCTCCCCATCATCCAGAAGGTGATTGCCGGCAATGTGTTGTTGACATCGGCGACCATGGTGACGATGGAGATGAATGAATTGAAGAGCGTGCCGACGATGATGCCGCTCAGGATCATGATCAGCACCGGCGCGCCGTTTTTTGAAAACAGCAGGCCGGTCAGATAAGTGATGCCGACCGCGGCCATGCCGAAAAGAAACGCGGAAAGCTGCGTGACCACCAGGCTCTTGCACAGGAACAGCGAGAGCGCGGCGCCGAAGCTGGCGCCGGCCGAGACGCCGAGAATATCCGGCGAGACCATCGGGTTGCGGAACATTCCCTGATAGGCCGCGCCCGAGCAGGACAGAGCCGCGCCGATCAGCGAAGCAGCGAGAATGCGCGGCAGACGGACCTGTAGAATGACGATCTCCATCTTCGGGTCGGCATGGGAAGCCAGCGCGAAGAACTTCGAGAAAAGAATCGAAGCCGCCGCGGCCGGCGATACCGGATAGTGCCCGATGGTGAACGAGAGCACAAAGATCGCCAGAAAAAGAAACGCCGCCGCTGTCAGCCGCAATGCCATGGCCGCCTCGCATCTCAGAGTTGTTGGTTAGCAAGCGCATGGCAGTGCATTGATCGAGCCATGCGATGGGTGTTGCCCACGAGTCATGCATTTGGTTTGCCAAAGTATGCGTGGCTGAGAACCAGCGAGGGTGAATCGCAATTTATCTGCATTGCTGCAACATAGATAGTGCTGTGGGCCTTCAGCAGACGGTGCCGGGGGAATACCGCGCGGACTCATCATTTGAACAGAAATGTACAAAATCACTAAAAATAACTTTTTCGTTCATTGTCGGCGGTGCGTATCTATATGTATTTCGTCCGTGCAGGCCAAGACCGCAACAAAGTTGGACGGGCGCTGCCGAGACAGTCCCGGATTGTGAATGGCCGCCGTCCGGAAAAATGATTCCACCACGATGGCTTTCTGGAGGCAATCCCGCGCGGCAAAATCGCGCAGACAGGTTCTGGCCATATCCACCATTCTGCCTCTCCGTGATGATGCGGAAGTGCTCAGGGCCGGCAAAGATAATCGTCACGTCCGTACCGTACATTTTTGGTTTTTTCAGCGGCATTCGTACGGCCGTGTACGACAAAAGTGAACAACTTCTCTACACGCGCGATTTTCAGGCATGGCGCGGTGCCGAAAAATTCTTTCCTTTTGCGCAAGCTCATCGCGTAATTCCCGGAAAATGATGAGGTTCAGAACCTGCCACGGCCGAAAGCCACCGCGGTGGAGATTAGAAATGCGCGGGGCTTTGTTTTGGCGAACGAATTGCAGTGCTCTAGGACAAGCCTACGCAGCTTTTCCAAGGCGAGCAGCAGCGAACCACAAATAGAAAGGAACGATCGTCATGAAAATGATCAGAGCGATTTTGCGCCCTGAATCGGTGGAAACCGTAGCCGAGAGTCTGGCGGATGCCGGATTTATCTCGATGACGCAAGTGAACGTCTTCGGCCGGGGCAAGCAAAAGGGAATCACCGTGGGATCGGTGCATTATGAAGAACTGCCTAAAACACTGCTGCTGATGGTGGTCGCCGACGAAAAAGTCGAGAAGGTTCTAGCGATCATTCACGAGAAGGCCTATACGGGAAACTTCGGCGACGGCAAGGTTTTTATCTCGCCGGTTGAAGATGCCTACACCGTGCGCACTGGCGCGCGTGGGCTCTAGGAGGACGGATGAAAGAGATCATCGCTATCGTGCGTCCGAAAAAAGTTGGCGCCACGCGCAGCGTGCTGGTCGAGCTGGGTTTTCCCAGTGTTACGGCGGTCGCCGTGCTCGGCCGGGGAAAGCAGAGGGGGATCGCGGCAGAGGTGGGCGTCGAGGCGCAGCCGATCACCAAGGGCGAACTGCGCAAGACCGGACTCAAATATGTTCCCAAGCGCATGCTTTCCATAGTCGTGCCGAACGGTGATGTAAAGGCCGTTGTGAATGCCATTCTTCACGTCAATCAGACGGGAAACTATGGAGACGGCAAGGTCTGGGTCTGCCCCATCGAAGATGCGCTGCGTGTGCGCACTGGCGAGAAGGGCGAAGCCGCAGTGCTGTAATCGCTGGCGCCGGGCATCCGGGCCGAATGCAGGAAGGAGGCCGCATGAGTGCATTTGCCAACCAGTCCGCACGCGAGGCAGCCGAAAGGCTGAGTCATCATCCCTGCTTCAACCAGGATGCCCGGCACCAGTATGCGCGTATCCACTTGCCGGTGGCGCCGCGCTGCAACATGCAGTGCAACTACTGCAACCGGCAATATAACTGCGTGAACGAGAGCCGTCCGGGGGTAACCTGCGCGGTGCTCAGTCCCGGACAGGCTATCGAATATCTGCGCCAGTACGCGGAGAAAACTCCACACCTGAGCGTGGTGGGCATCGCTGGCCCTGGAGATCCGTTGGCCTGCGCCAGCGATACGCTGGAGACTCTGCGCATGGTCAAGGCCGAGTTTCCTCATTTGCTGTTGTGTCTGGCCTCGAATGGATTGAATCTGCCGCCCTATGTAGGCGAACTGGCGGCATTGGGTCTGTCGCACGTTACGGTCACGGTCAACGCGGTCGATCCCAAGATCGGAGCGAAATTCTATCGCTGGATGGAGATTGACGGCCGGCGGATCGAGGGCGAAGAAGCGGCGGCCGAGCTGTGGCGGCGCCAGCAGCAGGCGATTCGCGAACTGGCTGCGGCTGGCACGACGGTCAAGATCAATTCCATCTACACGCCGGGAATCAACGAGGGGCACATTGAAACCATTGCCCAGACGGTCTCGGTGCTGGGAGCCTCGATCTTGAATATCATGCCGCTTTTGCCGACAGCGGGAACGGCCTTTGCGTCGCTTGCCGAACCGGATCGCGCGACGCTGCAGCAGGTGCGCAAACGCGCCGCGCAGTATCTGCCGCAGATGGCGCATTGCGCGCGTTGCCGCGCCGACGCCGCGGGAATGATTGGCGAGGAGCATATGCCCAAACAAATCGAATTGTTGCAGATTGTCGCGCGGCCGGCCCCAGCCCCGGCGTCTGCCCCGGCCCCCGCCATGAACCCGGAAAGCGGGCTGCCGATGACCCTGTCGCCGCAGTTGCGCATTGCCACCAGCCAGCAGCGGCCTTACATCGCCGTGGCCAGCCGCGAAGGATTATTTGTGAATCAGCATCTGGGCGAGGCGACGATGCTGCGTATCTATCAGCCCGGCGAGCGGCGTTCGCGGCTGGTTGACATGCGCTCGATCGAGCACGAGGGCGAGGGCTCGTCACGCTGGATCAAGATCGTGGAAAAGTTGCAGGACTGCTCGGCGGTGCTGGTCAGTGGCGCCGGGGCCATGCCGCGCAAGATCTTCACGCATTACGGAATCACGGTGGGCATCGTGGAAGGAACGATCGACGAAGCGCTGGCCGCGGCAGCTCGCGGCGGCGATTTGGCCTGGATGGCCAAACCCGGTTTCCGCTGTGGAGACAGTGATTGCTCGGGCGGCCGCACAGGTTGCGAATAACGGCGGGAGACAGGAGGCAGGCATGGCAAGCGAAGAACAAGAGTTGGTCATTATCGGAGAAACCATCGACAAGATCCGCACCGCGATCCAAAGCGACGGCGGCGATCTGGAACTGCTTAGTTTCAAAAACGACATTGCCAAGGTACAGATGGGCGGCGCCTGCGCGGGCTGTCACATGGCGGGGCAAACGCTGGGCGGAATCCGCCGCCGTCTGACCGAGGCGCTGGGACGGCCGATCCGCGTCATGCCAGCCTGGAAAGAGTAGCGGAGCGGCAAGGCAATCGCTCCGACTTCCCCAAGCCCATCACCACGGAGGTAGACGCAATGAAAGCACGGGCACAGGCAAGTGTAGGCATTCACGACACGACACTGCGCGACGGCGAGCAAGCGGCCGGCGTTTGCTTCACTCTGAACGAACGCATCGCTATTGCCAAGGCGCTTGTCCATGCCGGCGTGGGTGAGATCGAGGCCGGCATTCCGGCGATGGGCGAGCGCGAGCAGGAAGAAATGCGCGCCCTGGTGGCGCTGCGCCTGCCGGCGCGGCTGGTGGCCTGGTGCCGGATGTGCGACGACGATCTGCGCGCCGCGCTGGCCTGCAAGGTCACCGCGGTCAATCTCTCTACCTCGGTCTCCGACCAGCAGATCGAGCGCAAGCTGCGGCGCAATCGCGCCTGGGTGCTAGCCGAATCCGAGCGCTTGATCCGCAAGGCCAAAGAGCACGGCCTCACTGTGTCGCTGGGCGGCGAAGACAGTTCGCGGGCCGATCTGGATTTTCTCAGCCGGCTTCTAGAAGTCGCGCAGGCTGCTGGCGCAAAGCGATTTCGTTTTGCCGATACCCTGGGTGTGCTCGACCCATTTGCGACTTTTGAGAAGATCGCCTATCTGCGCGCGCGCACCGATATGGAGATTGAAATTCATGCGCACAACGATCTGGGTGTGGCGACGGCGAACACGCTGGCCGCTGTACGCGGCGGCGCGACGCACGTCAGCACTACGGTAAATGGCTTGGGCGAACGCGCGGGCAATGCTCCGTTGGAAGAGGTTGCTATGGCGCTGCGCTACTTGGAAAATCAGGAAAGCGGCATCGATCCGCGCGCACTGCGCGAGCTTTCCGCGCTGGTGGCCGGGGCTTCGGGCAGGCCCGTGGCGGCCAACAAAGCCGTCGTCGGCGACGCCATCTTCATGCACGAGTCAGGCATTCACGTCAGCGGCTTGTTGCGCGATCCCAAGAACTACGAATTTCTCGACCCTGCCGATTTTGGCCGCAACCATCAGATCGTTTTGGGCAAACACTCGGGCACATCGGCCGTGCAGTGGGCCTTCCGCGAGCAGGGCATCGAAATGGATAACCAGGAGGCGCGCGAGGTTTTGGCTCATGTGCGCGAGCACTTTGCCCGCAGCAAAACGCAGCTTACCAATGCCGATCTGATGCGCATGTGGAAGAAATGCCGGCGCCAAGCCGCGGCCCGCCCGGCAGCATTGGAACTGCAAGTGGCATGCTGAGCCAGGAGCGTCGATTCACGGGAGGGGGCAATGAAAATACGGTCGGACGATGTGACCAATCGCGGTTTAGTCAGCTAGATCGTGACCATGAATGGGGATATGGCCGGGTTCGTGAAGAAAAAGAACGGCAATAACGATACGAAGCCCGGCTTGGTTCGCGTTTACGAGGCAGTGGTCGATGATCTGGCCAAGCGCGGCTGGCCTTCGAATTGAAGGGGGCGGTGCTATGCAGGTTCCCAGCGACAAACAGAAATTAGCCAAGAAGATGGCCGACTTAGACAAGAACATAGAAAATTACGATAAGTGCATACCCGGAACTAATGCTCTAATCGCCGTGCGGCGATCGGGATGCTGGCGTTGACAGTGACGATTAAATCGGGATAAAATACAACCTTAGGACGCGGGGCGCTGATATGTGCCGGCTTTCCCGGCATGCCGCGAGAGATGAGCGGAGGCGCTCGTCTGCGGGCCGCGTTTTCTACTAACTCGCGATCTGGCTCGTATAGATTGCAACTTAGTCCGTGGTTTCCTGTTCTATTCAAAAATCAAGCGGGGTACTTATTAGCCCGGGTTCGTGAGTTATAAGTCCGATATGTAAGTTTAATTCGGGTAGGTAGCACTTTCTTCTTTTGCCGGAGTAGGGATGGGAACAAACGCCGCAGCGAGGGATGATCAGGCCGGGCGGGATTCCGCGCTGGAAAATGCCTTTGCGCTCAAACAGATCGCAAGCGCGGGAAGCAGCGAAGAAGCGGCCGGAAAATGGAATTGTCTGGCCGGCGAGTGCCGTATTCAGGCCCTGCCGTCGTTGCACGAGATGAGCCAGGTCATCTCCAAGAGCGCCGATTTACCTCACACCGTACAGATTCTGTTGCGCATCATGGAAAAGCACATGCGCGTGGTGCGCGGCACCATCAGCCTCTGCGACCGCCGCGCGGGCACCGTTTATATCCATGAGAGCCTGGGTTTGACCGAGGAGCAGGAGGCGCGTGGCATCTACCGCTTCGGCGAGGGCGTCACCGGCAAGGTTGTCGAGAGCGGTCAGACGGTGGTGGTGCAGCGCATCGGCGACGACAAGGACTTTCTCAATCTGACGCGCACGCGCACCGATCAGGACGACGACTTGTCGTTTGTCTGCGTGCCCATCAAGCGCGGCAACAAGGTGCTGGGCACCATCAGCGTCGAGCGCGCCTACGATAACGAAATCCTGCTTAATCTGGATGTAGAGCTGATCGGCATTATGGCCACGATGATGGCCCAGTCGGTCGAGCTCTACTTGATGGAAAATGTCGACAAAGCCTCGCTGCTGAGCGAAAATCAGCGGCTGCAAGATGCCCTCAAGGACCGTTACCGGCCTTCGAATATCATCGGCAACTGCAAGGCGATGCGCGAGGTCTACAAGCTCATCGAGAAGGTGGCCAAGGCCAAGACGACGGTTCTGATTCTGGGTGAAAGCGGCGTGGGCAAGGAACTGGTGGCCAGCGCCATACATTATTCAGGGCTCAATCCCGACGGCCCGCTGGTGCAGTTCAATTGCGCGGCTTTGCCCGAGAATCTGATCGAGAGCGAGCTGTTCGGCCACGAAAAAGGTTCGTTTACCGGCGCTACATCGTTTCGCAAAGGCCGCTTTGAAGAGGCCGACGGGGGAACGATTTTTTTGGATGAGATTGGCGAACTGCCGCTGGCGGCGCAGGCCAAGCTGCTGCGCGTGCTGCAGGAAAAAACCGTCGAGCGCGTGGGCACCAATAAACCCATCAAGGTGGACATCCGCATCGTGGCGGCAACCAACCGCAATTTGGAGGAGATGGTCGCCAACCACCAGTTCCGCGAAGATCTCTATTACCGGCTCAACGTTTTTCCCATGACCATTCCGCCGTTGCGCGACCGCGGCGCGGACATCATCGCGCTGGCCGATTATTTTGTGGTGCGTTACGCCAAGCAAAACGGCAAGGATGTTAAGCGTATCTCCACGCCGGCCTTGAATATGTTGATGAGTTATCACTGGCCGGGCAATGTGCGCGAGTTAGAAAATGTGATCGAGCGTGCGACCATTCTCTCGGAGGGCGGCGTCATTCACGGCTACGATTTTCCGCCGTCGCTGCAGACGCCCGTTCTTTCGGGCACGGCACAGAAGGGCACCTTCGAGTCGCGCATGGCCGCCTACGGCTACGAGATGATCGTCGACGCCCTGAAGACGCAGGATGGCAATATGACCGAGGCCTCGCGTGAACTGGGCTTGACGCGCCGCATTCTTGGCCTGCGCATGAAAGAGTACGGCATCAATTACAAAGATTACCGGATTATAGATAAACCGAACTCCGAATCGAAATAAGACCGCGGCTTCCCCTTTCTGCTCGCTGTCTATCCAACAGCCACGTTTGCCAGAGTGATATTTCATGGCCAACGTGGCTGTTCCTTTTTGTGCGCCGCCTTTGCACGGTTCTGCACTTTCAATGACAGAGATGTACAGGCCGGAACGCGTGCGCTGTTGCTTGGTACGAAAGCCGAGGCAGTAGGGAACTGCTCTAGAGCTGGTTGGTGCAATTGCATGTTACTAAATAGCTGGATATCAATGTGATGGCGCACTGCGCTCGAAAAAGACTGCCGGGCCGTGCGAGGGCGCGCAGTTTGGCACGCCTCATGCATATAGGAAGGGTGATTGGCGAGACCGAGAGCGGCGCGGCAGCGCAACTGAGTCTCAGCCGCTGTCATTCACCCGAGCCGAAGACTGACAGGCGAGTAACCATCAGAGCCTCGGCAACAGCATAGGAGGATTCACCATGACGAGAAAGATTGCGTTCTACGGCAAAGGCGGAATCGGCAAATCGACGACGCAGCAAAACACGGCGGCGGCTATGGCGCATTTTTACGATCAGAATATCTTCATTCACGGATGCGATCCCAAGGCCGACTCGACGCGCCTGATCCTGGGCGGCAAGCCGCAGGAGACGCTGATGGACATGTTACGCGAGGTGGGTGAGGAAAATGTCACCACCGACAAGGTCATCAAGCGTGGCTTCGGCAAGATTCAATGCGTGGAGTCGGGCGGTCCCGAGCCGGGCGTCGGTTGCGCCGGCCGCGGCGTCATCACTGCTATCAATATGATGGAGGAGTTGGGCGCCTACACCGAGGATCTGGACTTTACCTTCTTCGACGTACTGGGCGATGTGGTCTGCGGCGGATTCGCCATGCCCATCCGCGAAGGCAAAGCGCAGGAGGTCTACATTGTCGCCTCGGGCGAAATGATGGCCATGTACGCGGCCAACAACATTGCCCGCGGCCTGCTGAAGTACGCCGAGCAGAGCGACGTGCGGCTGGGCGGCATCATCTGTAACAGCCGCAAGGTCGATCGCGAACTGGAATTGATGGACGAGTTCACCACCAAGCTGGGCACCAAGATGATTCACTTCGTTCCCCGCGACAATATTGTGCAGAAGGCCGAGTTCAACAAGAAAACCGTCGTCGAGTATGACGCCGAGTGCAACCAGGCCAAAGAGTACGGATTGCTCGCCAAAAAGATCATCGAGAACAAGGACTTTGTGATTCCCACGCCGCTTTCGATGAATGAACTCGAGTCGATGGTTGTCAAATACGGCGTCGCCGACTAACTACAATAAACGATTGCAGACGCATGGAACCGCCTCGTTCGCGAGGCAGAGGCGGTTCTCTACCCCGAGTGAACGCCGACCTTTCGTAGCAGGGCTACGAGCGCGGAGATGAGACTATGCCGATGAAATTGCTCGAATGCGACACCGTCATACCGGAGCGCGAACGGCACATATATGTTAAAGAGGCGGGCGAAGATACCACGCAGTATCTGCCTGTCTCCAACGCAGCCACCATTCCGGGCACGCTCTCCGAGCGGGGATGCTCGTTCTGCGGAGCCAAGCTGGTGATCGGTGGCGTGCTGAAAGATACCATCCAGATGATTCATGGGCCGTTCGGCTGTTCCTATGACACCTGGCACACCAAGCGCTATCCCAGCGACAACGACAACTTCCAGCTCAAGTACGCCTGGTCGACCAACGTGCGCGAAAAAAACGTGGTCTTCGGCGCCGAAAAGCTGCTGAAGAAGTCCATCGAAGAAGCCTTCGATGCCATGCCCGAGATCAAGCGCATGTACATTTACACCACCTGCTCGACGGCGCTGATCGGCGACGATCCCAAGGCGGTGGCGAAGAAGGTGATGGCCGAGCGGCCCGATGTGGACATCTTCGTGGTCGAGTGCCCGGGCTTTGCCGGCGTCAGCCAGTCCAAGGGCCACCACGTGCTCAACATGGGTTGGATTCACGACAAAGTCGGCCAGGTGGAACCGGAGATCTGGAGCGAGTACACCATCAACTTCATCGGCGATTACAACATCCAGGGCGACACCTTTGTTCTCAAGGATTACTTCGACCGGTTGGGCATTCAGGTGATCGCGCACTTCACCGGCAACGCCACCTACGACGAGTGCCGCTCGATGCACCGCGCCAAGCTCAGCGTGGTCAACTGCGCCCGTTCGGCCGGTTACATCGCCAACGAGTTGAAGAAGATCTACGGCATTCCCCGCCTGGACATTGACTCCTGGGGCTTCAGCTATATGGCCGAGGGGCTGCGCAAGGTGGGCGACTTCTTCGGCATTCAGGACAAGGTTGAAGCCTTGATCGAAGAAGAGTACGCCAAGTGGAAGCCCAAGCTCGACTGGTACAAGGAGCGGCTGCAGGGCACCAAGATGGCGATCTGGACCGGCGGCCCGCGGCTCTGGCACTGGACCCGCGCCGTCGAAGACGATCTCGGCGTCTATGTGGTGGCGATGTCGTCCAAATTCGGCCACCAGGAGGACTTCGAAAAGGTGATCGCGCGCGGCCGCGAGGGCACGGTGTACATCGACGACGGCAATGAGCTGGAGTTCTTCGAGGTCATCGAGATGGTCAAGCCAGACGTGATCTTTACCGGGCCGCGCGTGGGCGAACTCGTGAAGAAGCTGCACATTCCTTATATCAACGGCCACGCCTACCATAACGGACCTTACATGGGATTCGAGGGCTTCGTGAACCTGGCGCGCGATATGTACAACGCCGTTCGCTCTCCGCTGTGGAAGCTGGCCGGCGAGAACATCCAGAAGGAGGAAGCGCTGTGACGACGCAGACCAAGGAACTCGTCAACTTTATTCAGGAGCGGTGCCTGTGGCAGTTCTACTCGCGGGCCTGGGACCGCGAGGAAAACATCAACGGCGTTCTGGGCCAGCTGGGCGAGTTGCTCAGCAACCAGACGCCGAAGCTGGAAACACCGATGGACCGTTGCCACTTTGCCAATGCCAATCATCTGGCGCGCGAGGTCAGGAGCGCTTTTCCCTGGCTGGAAGAGATGTCGCCCGATAGCTTGACGAAGTTGATCGGCGGGGTGATGGCCAAGCTGGAGGAGATCACCATCACCAAATCGAAAAACGGGGAACTGCACACGCAGGCCTACTAGGCACTAGCGCAAACGGCAGCAAAATTGAGGAGGAGCCTATGTCGTGCTCAATTGTTCAAAAAGACCGGTCCGGGATTATTAATCCGATCTTCAACTGCCAGCCCTGTGGGGCGCAGTACGCCGGGATGGGAGTGAAAGATTGCATTCCGCTGGTGCACGGCGGTCAGGGTTGCAGCATGTTCGTACGGCTGCTCTTCGCCCAGCACTTTAAAGAAAACTTCGATATCGCCTCGTCTTCGCTGCACGAGGAGGCCGCGGTCTTCGGCGGCATCAAGCGGCTGGACGAGGCGTTGCTGGTGCTGGCGCGCCGCTATCCGCAACTGCGCGTGATTCCCATCATTACCACCTGCTCGACCGAGACCATCGGCGACGACATCGAAGGCGTGATCCGCAAGATGAGCCGCAAGCTCAAGGAAGAATTTCCCGAGCGGACGATCCATCTGGTTCCCGTGCACACGCCCAGCTACACCGGCAGCCACGTCAGCGGCTACAACGTGGCCATCGAATCGATGGTCAAGACCATTGCCAAAAAGAAGGACGCGCCCAACGGCAAACTGAACCTCTTTACCGGCTGGGTCAACCCGGGCGACGTGACGCTGCTCAAACAATACATGAGCGAAATGGGCGTCGATGCGACGACGCTGATCGACATCGAGTCGTTCGATTCGCCGACCATGCCCAACAAGGATTCATTCACCCACGGCAGCACCACGGTCGAAGATCTGGAATCGACCGGCGATGCGGTGGCCTCGATTGCGCTCAACCGCTACGAAGGCTATAGCGCGGCGCAGTATCTGGAGAAAAAATTCAATGTGCCGGCGACGATCGCGCCCACGCCAATCGGCATCCGCAACACCGACATCATGCTGCAGCAGATCGCCAAGATCACCGGCAAGGCCATTCCCGATTCGCTGGTGAAAGAGCGCGGCGTGGCGCTGGATGCGCTGGCCGATCTGGCGCACATGTTCTTCGCCAACAAAAAGGTCGCCATCTACGGCAATCCCGACCTGGTCATCGGACTGGCCGAGTTCTGCCGCGAAGTGGAACTGGAACCATCGCTGCTACTGCTCGGCGACGACAACGGCGCGTATTTAAAAGATCCGCGCATTCTCGCCCTGCAAGAGTCGGCCGAGCACGATATGGAGATTGTCTGCAACGCCGATTTGTGGGAATTGGAAAAGCGCATCAAATCAGGTGCGCTCAAGCCGGACCTCATCATGGGCCACTCCAAGGGACGGTTCGTAGCTATCGATGCCGGGATTCCCATGGTGAGGGTTGGCTTCCCCACCTTCGATCGCGCCGGCCTCTACCGTCACCCGACCATCGGCTATAAGGGCGCCATGCTGCTGGGCGAAACCATTGCCAACACGCTATTCGCGCAGATGGAGTTCAAAAAAGACCGCGAGTGGATTCTCAATACCTGGTAAGAGTTGCTTGGCCGACAGATTCCCTTGCTGCCGCCGGCGGCAAGGGAATCTTCTTATCCGCCGCGATGCGGCAGGAGGACTGCAATGCCAGACACCAAACCGCCCGCGGCTGTTGCCGGCAGCGTTGTCTTTCATGGCCCGCTAAGTGAACTGTACCAGCTTGCCAAGGAAGGCAAGATCGCGACCACCTTGCAGGGCAGCCACACGCGCCCTTGTAAATTCTGGACCGCGACCAAGATCCTGAGCGGCATTCGCAACACCATTCTGCTGACCCACGGGCCGAGCGGCTGCGCCTTTGGCGTCAAGCAAGCCTACAAATTGACCAATAGCCGCAATAGCGCTTCGCCCTACGAGCCGGTGCTCAGCACCAATCTCAAAGAGAGCCAGATCATCTACGGTGGCGAACCGCAATTGCGCGGCGCGATTGTCGAGGCCGACGCCAAGTACAAGCCCGACGTGATCTTTGTAGCCACCAGCTGCGCCACCGGCATCATCGGCGACAACGTCGATGCCGTCGCCAAAAAATTGCAAGCCAAGGTCAACGCGCGGATTCTTCCCATTCATTGCGAAGGTTTCGCCGGCGAATACCGTAGCGGATTCGATCTGGTCTTCCGCGAGATCACCAAGCTGATGGACCAGCCCACGCCGGAGAGCCGCTCCGGGTTGTCCGACGCCGTCAACATTATCGGAGCCAAGATGGGCCCGGAGCGCACCGAAGTCGATACCGACGTGAAAGAGCTGGCGCGGCTGATCGAGGGTATGGGCGCGCGCATTCATTCCACCATCGCCGGCAATTGCTCGCTTGAAGAGCTGCGCCAGGCGCCCAGCGTGGCCGTCAACTGCGCTCTCTGTCTGGACTTGGGTTATGCCATCGGCTCGGCGATGCAAGAGATCTTCGGCACGCCGTTGAACTCGACGATACTGCCTTACGGAAAAGCCGCCACCGAACACTGGATCGAGGGCGCGGCAAAGTATCTGGGCCGCGAAGAACAGGCTCGCGAGCTGATGGCCCGCGAGTACGAAGACATTCGCGAAGAGTACGAAGCCGTGCGCCCGCAACTGGAAGGCAAGACTGCGATTGTCGAGGGCAACGACGCCATCAAGTCGCTCTCCATCGCGCATATGCTGGAGCGCGACTTCGGCATGCGCGCCGTTATTTACAACTTCCATCCCTGGAGCGCCGAGGCGCGCGAGACCAGTATCGATTATCTGCTGGCTACCGGCCTCGATCCGGAAATTTTGATCACCAAGGGAACGCTGGCGCTGGGCAAATACGAATCGATGGAGCAGACCGAGGCCGAACTATTGGAGTTTCTCGGGGGACTCGACCCGCGCGAAACCGTCTATTTCGGCTCCTCGATGCGTTATCCGGGCATTCCGCTGGTGGACTTGAATGCGATTTTGAATCGCCCGCGCTTTGGCTATCGCGGCGCGTTGAAAGTCGCCAAGTGCATCAAGACGGCGCTGGATTACTCGTTCCGGCCGCGCAGCGCGATGACCAAGCGGATCGTCTTCCCTAACAATTCCGGATTGGTCTCGGTGCAGTCGCTGACCGGAAAGCTGGCCCAGGATATGCCCGATTGCACCATGTACGCCGGACAAAGGAGGAAAGGCAGATGCTCGATGAACTGAAGTTCAAGGAGTGTACGCATTCCCACGATCCCATGGTGGGTTGCGCGCTAGAGGGCGTGTCGAACATCATCGCCGGCGTGCGCGAGATCTCGATCGTGTTGCACTCGCCGCAGGGCTGCGCCTCGACCGTGGCCATGGGCTATGACAATCACGAGTGCGATTTCACGCAGCGCAAGGTGGCCTGCACGCGCCTCTTTGAGACCGACATTATTCTGGGCGCGACCGATAAATTGCGCGACCTGATCCTCAAGGCCGATGCGACCTACAAAACCAAGGTGATGTTCGTTGTGGGAACCTGCTCGGCCGACATCATCGGCGAAGATCTCGAAGGCCTCTGCCGCATTCTGCAGCCCAAGGTGCAGGCCCGGCTGGTGCCCATTCACTCCGGCGGATTTCGCGGCGATTATTACACGGGCATGGATATGGGCCTGCAAATGTTGCTGCACTTTGTGCAAAAGCACGAGGGGCCGCGGCTGGAGCGCTCGGTCAACCTGATTCTTCCCCAGGCGGGCTTGAATCCGACCTGGTGGGCCGATCTGGAATGGGTAAAAAGCGCGCTCGCGGCAATGGGCGTCGAGACACATTGCACCTTTCCTTACGCCACCAGTCTGGATGATCTGGCGATGGCCTCCGCGGCCACGGCCAACATCGCGCTGAGCCACGATGCCGGTTATAGCTTTCTGGAAAAGATGGAATCGCAGCACGGCGTGCCCACGATCCTCAAGGATCTGCCGCTGCCGGTGGGGCTGAAGAACACCGCCAACTGGCTGCGCGCGCTGGGCGAATATTTCCACGCCAGCGAGGCCGCCGAAGAGTTGATCGCCGCCGGCGAAACCAAAGTGACCGAAACGCTGCGCCGCCGCGGACTGATGATCATTCCCCGCTATCGCAACGCGCACGTGGCCATCTCCGCCGACGCCAGCATGGCCATTGCGATGACGCGCATGCTCTTCGAGGACCTGGAGATGGTTCCCGATCTGCTGCTGATCCGCTCCAACTCGCCACAGGCGCGCGCGCTGCTCGATCTGGAATTGGGCCGTCTGGGCATTGCGCCGCGCGTGGCCTTTGGCGTCGATGGTTATCAAGTCAAGCAGGCGCTCCAGCAAAAAGATCTGGACGCGATCTTCGGTTCGGCCTGGGAGAAGTACATCGCCGAGGAGATCGGCATCCGTTGCGCCTTCGATGTTTTGCAGCCCACCAACCGCACCTGCTATCGCGATGGCGCGTATTTTGGCTACGAGGGAATGCTGAATCTGCTTGAAGTCGTGGCCAACGACTGGGAGGCGGCCTTCCGCTCTAAGGCAATTCGCTGGGAACAGTTTCAATAACTCCACCTTGAAGGAGCGGCGATGGCAACCAAGCGGCTGAAAGTGGCACTGACAACGCAGGACCGCGAGCGCGTGGACGGCAGCTTTGAAGACGCGCTCAAGGTGGTTGTCTACGAGGTCGATGCGGATGAGGTGCGCACGCTGGGCGCGATCCAACTGAAGGCGCCCGCGCCGAAACGCGCCTGCCAGGAAAAGAAATCGAGCGCCACGGTTACCACGCGCTGTGGCGGGCGAAAACTCATTGATGAGGCGCCCGATATGCGCGAGATTCAGCAGCGCGTGAGCCGGCTCGATGGCATCTCTATGCTGGTGGTGCGGAAATCGTTGCATGCTTACTCTGCGCTCGCTCTGCGGCAGGCGGGAGTGTTTCCTGTTTGCGTCGACCGGCAAGAGTTGATTGGCGCGGTGCTGGCTCGCGTGCAGGACTTGCTGTGCCTGGGCACGCCGCTCTGGATGGAACGCAGAGCCATTCGTGAGTCGCTGGATGGACCGTGGCCAAGGTTGAACTGAGCAAAACGACGGGAGGATAAAGATGCAGAACGACAGACGTGTGCGAGCCGCATTTGTTACGCAAAGCGGCGAGATAGTGGATTGCGGATTCGAGGCTGCGCCGCGGATTGTCATCTGCGAAATCTCGGCGGCCGAAGCGCGGCAAGTTACCGTGTTGCAGTTTGCCAAAAGCGCGCTGGAGAAACCGGCGCATGTGCCCGGTTCCGGTTGCGGCGGCGGAAAACATGCCGGCGAAGGTGGTAAGAAATCCGGCGGCTGCGGTGGCGGCAAGAAAAAAGAAGAAGTGTTGAACGAGCAGGAGGCGGATGCGCGCGTGGCGGCGCTGGAAGGCGTTTCGGTTCTGCTGACGGCCAAGACGCTCCATGCCCACTCGGTGCTGGCGCTCAATCACGCCAAGGTTTTTTCCATCAAGCTCGACGAGCCGCATTCGATCGCCGGACTCTGTGCGCGCCTGCAGGAGATGCTGCTTGCCGATACGCCGCCGTGGCTGCGCAAAGCTCTTAACGCGAATGAGTTCGAAGAAAGCGAAACCCTGCCGGTTGCGTAGCGCGGGCAGCCCGCCAGCCAGAGTCGCCCAGAGGCTGGCCCATGCTGTTGCCTTCGATCAGGCATCGAACCACGACCGTGAAACGCGCGGCAGCAAACTTTGCCGCTGCCGGCGCCGCGGGATGAATTTTGCCTTATGTACTGTTCTGAAAATAAACACTCGCTGTTCTAAAAATGGACAACAATGAGCGCTGCTGCCAGGGCCAACCGTATCACTTCTACCATAATTTTCAGAGGCGCGAGTTGGCCGCAGCTTTCCACATAATGAACCGCGCCGGAGCCGGGAAATCTTCTGTAAATAATTCATTTCTTTACCGGATCGACTCAGCTTAGGAAGGCCCCATTACCAAGGAAAGCTGTGCTATCAATGTCTAATCTTGTCGATTGACCATGCGGCTGATAGCATGTTAGTGGTTGGACCACTTCGGTTTAACCATGGTTTTTCCTGTAAAACGTCTCGCGCGTTTCGTGCGTTTTCATCGTAGCCCATACCGGCCGGCGAGCCTTGCAAGCCGGCAGTTTTCCGCGAGACCCGAGGCTGCGCATTAGGAGGAAGGTAGTCATGCTGAAGATCAAGCCGGCTAGTGAATGCCGGTGGGATATTGTGAGCCTGGGCGAAGTGATGTTGCGCTTCGATCCGGGTGCGCGCCGCGTCGCCACCACCCGCTCTTTCGAGGTCTCCGAGGGCGGCGGCGAGTACAACGTGGCTCGCGGGCTGAAGCGCTGCTTCGGTTATCGCGCGGCGATTGTGACGGCGTTGGCCGACAATCCAGTGGGCCGTCTGGTCGAGGATCTGATGTATCAGGGTGGCGTCGACCAGAGCTATGTGAAGTGGGTCGAGTACGACGGCGTGGGCCGCACGGTGCGCAATGGTTTGAACTTTACCGAGCGCGGTTTTGGCGTGCGCGCGGCGCTGGGTTGCTCGGACCGCGGCAACACCGCGATCGCGCAGCTCAAGCCCGGCGATATCGATTGGGATGAGGTCTTCGGCAAGTATGGCGCGCGCTGGTTCCATACCGGCGGCATCTATGCGGCGCTGTCGGAGTCGGCGGCTGAAGTGGTCATCGAGGCCACCAAGGCGGCGCGCAAGCACGGCACCATTGTCTCCTACGATCTGAACTACCGCGGTTCGCTGTGGAAGGCCATTGGCGGCAAGAAGAAGGCGCAAGAGGTCAATCGCGCGCTGGCGCCCAACGTCAACGTGATGATCGGCAACGAAGAGGACTTCGAGGCCGCGCTGGGCTTTGAGATCAAGGGCCAGGACGAGGGCATCTCGAATATCAAGGTCGATGCCTTCAAAAATATGATTCAGGATGTGGTCAAGGTCTTCCCGTTCGACGTGGTTGCCACTACGCTGCGCGTGGCCAAGACGGCCACCATCAACGACTGGGGCGCGATCTGCTTTACCGACGGCCAGTTCTATCAGGCCATCGACCGTCCCAATCTGGAGATCTTCGATCGCGTGGGCGGCGGCGATTCGTTCGCTTCCGGCCTGATCAACGGTTTCCTGTCGGGCAAGAGCCCCGAGTACGCGATCAATTGCGGCGCGGCGCACGGCGCGCTGGCCATGACCACGCCGGGTGACACCACCATGGCGACGGCCGATGAGGTCGAGCGCGTGATGAAGGGCGGCACCGCCCGCGTTCTGCGCTAAACCAGGCGCAACGAAATCGCGAGGGCGCGGCTGTAAAGCCGCCCCTCGCCGTAAGTCCGCGCCAATAAGCGCGGCACAAGGAGATAGAAGTGGATAAGAGCAAAATTATTGCCAAGATCGAAGAAGTCGGCATTCTGCCGGTTCTGCGCGCCGACTCCGTCAACCAGGCGGTTGCGATCTCCAAGGCCATTGTGGCCGGCGGCATCAATGCCATGGAAGTCACCATGACCGTTCCCGGCGCTCTCGACGTGATCAAGAATCTGGTCGAGACGCAGGGCGACAAAATTCTGGTGGGTGCCGGTTCGGTGCTCGATCCGGAGACGGCGCGGGCCTGTATTCTGGCCGGCGCGCAGTTCATCGTCAGCCCGGTGCTGAACGTCAAGACCATCGAGCTGAGCCTGCGCTACGGCGTGGCCTGCTGCTCGGGCGCTTTGACGCCGACGGAAATCGTCACTGCCTGGCAGGCCGGTTCCGATATCGTGAAAGTCTTCCCCTGCAGCGCCGTCGGTGGCGCCAGCTACCTGAAGGCCGTCAAGGCTCCCATGCCGCAACTGCGCCTGATCCCGACCGGAGGCGTCTCGCAGTCCACCGCCGAGTCGTTCCTCAAGGCCGGCGCGTTTGCTCTGGGCGTGGGTGGCGATCTGGTCAACAGCAATGCCAAGACCGACGCCGAGTTTGCCGCGATGACCGAGAATGCCGCGAAGTATCTGTCGATCGTGCAGAACTTCCGCAAGGGCGTGAAGGCGTAACACTCTCGTATCTTCGGAACTGCCCGCATTGCTTCCAGCAGCGGGCAGCTCCGATTGCAACCGTTTCCATCGCGCGGTTGACATAGAAAAATTTGTCGCACGAAGACCAAGGAGTCTTGGCCACATGAAAGCCCTACTCATTCATCCTGCCGACAACGTTGTGGTTGCCTTGGCAGCCGTGTCGCAAGGTGAAGCCGTTATCAACGATGTTGTTGCGCGCACCAACGTGCCGGCCGGCCACAAAATTGCCATCAAACCCATCGCCAAAGGCGAGCCGGTCATCAAGTACGGTTATCCGTTGGGCGTCGCTTCGGCCGGGATTGAACCCGGCGAGCATGTGCACTCGCACAATCTGGTCAGCGCCATGGCTCCCTCGCTGCGCCGTGGTGAGTTCAACTCCGCGGCCGCGCCCGCGCCGGTTGTTGCCGATGCCGCCAAGGCCACTTTCCAGGGCTTCCGCCGTCCCGATGGTTCGGTCGGCATTCGCAACGAAGTCTGGATCGTTAACACCGTCGGTTGCGTGAATCACACCGCAACGCGCATCGTCGAGCGCTTCGCCGGCAAGCTTTCCAAATATCCCAATGTCGATGGCATCCACACCTTCAATCATCCCTTCGGCTGCTCGCAGTTGGGCGGCGATCTGGAGGCCACGCAGAAACTGCTGGCTGGATTGGCGCGCCATCCCAACGCCGGCGCGGTGCTGATTCTGGGCCTGGGCTGCGAAAACAACCAGATGAAGGATTTTGTTCAGTTGCTGGGCGGCGCGCCATCGCCGCGCTATCGCTACTTCAACGCCCAGGAAGCAGGCGACGAGATCGAGGCCGGCATCGCCGCAGTCAGCGAGCTGGCGGCCTACGCCAACCAGTTCAAGCGCGAGCTGGTTCCGGTCAGCGAACTGGTGATTGGCATGAAGTGCGGCGGCTCCGATGGTTTATCGGGCATCACCGCCAATCCGCTGGTGGGCCGCATCGCCGACAAGTTGACGGCGCAGGGCGGTACAACGATTCTCACCGAGGTGCCCGAGATGTTTGGCGCCGAGCAACTACTGCTCAATCGCGCCACCAGCAGCCAGGTCTACGACTCGACCATCGATCTGGTGAACAACTTCCGCGACTACTTCCGCAAGCACAATGAGCCGATCGACGAGAATCCCTCTCCGGGCAACAAGGAAGGCGGCATCACCACGCTGGCGGAAAAATCGTTGGGCTGCGTGCAGAAGGGCGGCACCGCGCCGATCGCGCAGGTGCTCGAGTATGGCCAGCCGGTCAAGCCCGGCTCGGCCGGCATTGCGCTGCTCAATGGTCCGGGCAACGACGGCGTCTCTGGCTCGGCGATGACGGCCAGCGGCGCGCACATGGTTTTATTCACCACGGGACGTGGTAATCCGATGGGCTTCCCCATTCCTACCCTGAAGATCGCCACCAACACGCCGCTGGCTACCAACAAGGCCAACTGGATCGACTTCAGCGCCGGTCCGGCAGCCGATGGCACAGCGGGGTTGGACGAACTTGCTGAACAACTTTTTGCACTTGTCCTCGACGTAGCCTCAGGCCGTAAACAGGCCCGGAACGAAGTCAATGGCTATCGGGAGATTTCAATCTGGAAGGATGGAGTAACGCTCTAATGACTACTGCGACCGATCAAACGTTGCCGCGTCTTGGCGCGGAAATTTATCAGCCGAAGCACAAGAATCCGGAAAAGGTATTGCAAATCGGCGAAGGAAACTTTCTGCGTGGATTCGTTTGTTGGATGATTCACGAGATGAACCAAAAGGGCCTGTTCAATGGCAGTGTCGTCGTGGCACAGCCGATCGCGCAGGGCCTGGCGGGCATCATCAACGAGCAGAACGGCGTGTACACGCTGCTCATGCGCGGCCTGGAAAAAGGCAAGGTGGTGGAACGCCAGCAGGTGATCACCTCGATCAGCCGCTGCCTGAACCCCTACGGCGAGTGGGAGCAGTTCCTGGCCTGCGCGCGCAATCCCGAGTTGCGCTTTATCGTTTCCAACACCACTGAAGCCGGCATCGCCTACTGTGCTACCGACAAGCCCACCGATCAGCCGCCTTCGTCGTTCCCGGCTAAGCTGACGCTGTTATTGCTGGAGCGCTACAAGGCCTGCAACGGCGACCAGAGCAAGGGCTTCATCCTGCTGCCCTGCGAGTTGATCGACCGCAACGGCGACAACCTGAAGAAGACGGTTCTGCAGACGGCGGAAAACTGGTCGCTCGATGCCGCGTTCATCGAGTGGGTCAAGACGGCCAACATCTTCACCAACACGTTGGTGGACCGCATCGTGACCGGCTACCCGCGCAATGAGATCAACAAGCTGTGGGAGAAGGCCGGCTATCGCGACAATATCTTCGATTCCAGCGAAGCCTTTCATCTTTGGGTCATTGAGGCTCCCGCGTCCGTAGCCGCCGAGCTGCCGCTCTGCGAGGCTGGCTTGAATGCCGTCTTCACCGACGACATGACGCCCTATCGCGAGCGCAAGGTGCGCATCCTTAACGGCGCGCACACCTCGACGATGCTGGCCTCGTATCTGGCCGGCAAGAACTACGTCGGCGAGTGCATGGATGACGATGCCATCAACAACTTCATGCGCAAGGCCATCTACGAAGAGGTTATTCCGACTCTCTCGCTCAGCAAAGAAGAGCTGGCGGCCTTTGCCGAGTCGGTCTTCGAGCGCTTCCGCAATCCCTTCATCGAGCACGCGGTGTTGAGCATCTCGTTAAACTCGGTCTCCAAGTACAAGGCGCGCGTTCTGCCGTCGCTGGAAAAGTATGTCGAGATCAACGGCAAGGTGCCCGCGCGTCTAGCCGTGGGCTTGGCCTCGCTGATCGCCTTCTACCGCGGCATCGAGATTCGCGACGGAGCCTTGATTGGCGAGCGCAACGGCGCCGAGTACCTGATCAAGGACAACCTGCCGATTCTGGAAACCTTTGCTGCCGCATGGAAGAACTACGACGAATCCGAAGCCGCGGCCGCCAAGATCGCCGACACCGTGTTGAGCCAGACCGAGTGGTGGGGCAAGGATCTGCGCACTATCCCCGGCTTGACCCAGGTGGTTTCCGGCTATCTCTACGATATTTTGACCAAGGGCATGGAAGCTGTTCTGTCCGAGGTTGCCTAACCGGAGTCTCCTTCCTTGGCAGTTGCGCGGCAGATGCAAGAACCTGCCGCGTAACGACGCATCGCAATGGCGCTGGAACGGATCGATTTTGATCCGGCTGGCGCCCATTTTTTTTGCGCGTAACTTTTCTTGAAACCACTTTGTCTGGGTGAATGGGCGAGGCGGCGCTATGCCGCCATGCCCATCTGATTTTCCGGCAGCCGGAACTCGGCGATCTGTCCATGCATTTGTTCGGAGAGCTTGCTCAACTCTGCGCTGGCCACCGAAGAGTCGTGCGCCGACGAGGCCGAGTTGCCCACCAGTTGCGCGATCTTGGAGAGGTTGTGTTCCAATTGCTGCGTGGCCGACGACTGCTCCTGCGAGGCGGTGGCGATCTGGGCCATCATATCGTCGACGGTCGAAACCGCTTGTTGGATCAGCGTGAAGGATTGCGATGCCGATTCAGTCAGCGAAACGCCCTCGGCGATCGAGGTCTGCGCGGAGCGGGACATCTGCAGGGCGTGCTTGGTCTGCTGCTGCACGCTGCCGATCATGGCGTCGATTTCGCTGGTCGCCGAACCGGTCTGCTCGGCCAGGCGGCGCACCTCGGCGGCGACAACGGCAAAGCCGCGGCCGTGTTCGCCGGCGCGTGCCGATTCGATGGCGGCATTGAGCGCCAGCAGATTGGTCTGTTCGGCGATCTCGCGAATTAGGCTGGCGGCGCGGCTGATCTTGTCCGCGGTGTTGACCAACTCCTCGACACTGTTCGCCACCAGCGCGGAGTGGTCGGCAATCTCGTTCATCTTGGCGGCTGCCGAGGCCACGGCCTGGTTGCCGTGCTGGACCGAGGCCGTCGCCTCGCGTGCTGAGTCCGATGCCGTATGGGCGTGCCGGGCGATCTCGGAGACCGAGGCGGTCATTTCGGTCAGCGCCGAAGAGACCTGATCGGTTTGCGCGCGCTGGTCGTCGGCGCTGTGCGCCGAATCTTTGGCCGAGGCGGCCAGTTGCGTGGCCGCGGCGGCGACCATTGAGCCGATATGGCCCAACTCGCTAAAGATCCGTCCCAGCGTGTTCTTCGTCGTGTTGACGGATTGCAGCGTCTGCCCCAGTGAGTCTTTGGTTTGCACGTCGATATCTTCGTAGGAAAGATCTTTTTCCGCGATGGCCGATAGTGCCTGTTGCGCGCTCTCCACGCGGCCCGCCACCAGCCGGATCGTCGCCAGACTGGAGACCACGGCGGCGATAAATGCCAATACGACGAAGCCGACTGAAAGCCAAAGGCTGCGGTTGGAAATCCGCTCAAGATCCTTCTGCTTCTGCTGTGCTTTCGTGTCCATGGCCGTGACGAAGCTGGTCACCGCCGTTTGAATTTTTTTACTAAGATCGACAGAAGCGGACATTTCGGCAAGCATCTGGTTTTGCTGTCCTGCGCGGCCCAGGGCAAACATCTTCTGCAACTCGGTCTCGCCTGCGGACCAAGTCTTTTCAATCTGGCTGAGCTGGTTCTTTTCCTCAGGGTCGGTTACCTCGGCGCTGAGCTGCTTGAAGGTTGCGGCAAACTTTTGCGCCGCTTCGGCGCAGCGTTGGTCGCCATGCTCGCCCGGCTGCAAAAAGAAGGCCCGCGAAGTAGCCTGCTCGCGCTGTTGCAGCATGAGCATTTGCTCGGCCCATAACGCATGCCGTGCCTGCATGGCCGCAGATGCTCCGTAATGCTGTACCTGAATGTAACCCCAGATCGAAATGCCGCCGGCCAGCATGGCCGAAAGCAACACCAAACCAAAACCGAATCCGATCAACTGTTCCAATCCCAGACGCTTCATGATCACAGACCTTTCGTGCCGATCACCTGATTCGCTGTGCAAATAGGCAGGAATATCGGTGTGCGCTGGCAGGCAAGCGAACGCTCGGTGTTTTTGATCGGCAAAAATGCTGTGAACTTGATGGTTGCGCAAGAGAAAGAGTGGAGATTTCCAGGCCGGATCGGTAGAAAAAGATGAGATTCCTTTGATCGAAATGACCGAAAATGAGACGGTTCTATCGCGGGAATAACATCCGCACACCAATAACAATAAGAGTGGTCGCGAAGATACGGCGCAGCCAGAGATCGGAGATGAACTGCGCGCCAACCGCTCCGAAATAGGCGCCGGCCAGAAATCCCACGGCCAGCAGCGCGGCCACGTGCAGGTCGGCGTTACCGTCACGGTAGTATTCAAGAAAAGCAAAGACTCCGACGGGAGCCAGCAACGCGCCGATCGAGGTGCCTTGAGCGCGCCGCTGATCCATGCCCAGCAGCCAGACCAGCGCCGGTACAAAGAGAATGCCGCCGCCGATGCCCACCACGCCAGAAAATGCACCAACCACCACGCCGACCAGCAGAATCAACCAGTTCATGCCGACTCCTTTTAACTGCCGCCTGTTCAGGCCCGCGATTCCAGGCTAGCGCAACAGGCAGGCTGAATGTGAATCTCTCAATGACTGACCACCGATCACTGTTTCTCACCAGCTATGCAGCCACTCGTCGTCGTGGCCAATGCGGACCGGCGTGTTGAATAGTTCGCTGAGCCGGGCCTCGGTAAGCATCTGTTCGCGTGGGCCGTCGCCAACGATGCGTCCGTCGCGCATGAGCACAATGCGCTCGATCTCGGGCAGAATATCGCTCAGGTGATGGGTGACCATGATCAGTCCGGTGCCTTCGCGAGCCAAACCGCGCAAAGCTTCGCGCAATTCGCGCAGCGCTGCCAAGTCGAGCGCGTTCGAGGGCTCATCGAGCAAAAGTTGTTTGGGCTGGTGAACCAGCGCGCGGGCAATCATGATGCGGCGCTTTTCTCCGGCCGACATGGCGCCAACAAATTGACCTGCCAGTCGCGTGGCTTCCATGCGCTCCAACGCTTCGCGGGCCCGCGCGCGCATCTCTTCGGTGACGTGCAGATTGGGCCACAGCGACGAGGCGGAGAAGAAGCCGGCAATCACCGCGTCGAGTCCTGTGGTGACGGCAGTGCGGCGGCCCGGCAACTCGGCGCCGATTGCGGAACTGCCGACCACGCCGAAGTGGCGGCGCAACTCGGTCAGATCCCAACGCTCACGGCCAAAGATGCGCACGCGCGTTTCCGGTTGCGCGATGGGATAAATCTGGCAGCTCATGGTGAGGATCAGCGTGGACTTGCCGCAGCCATTGGGGCCGAGGATCGCCACGTGTTCGCCGGTGCGGATTTGCAGATCGATGTCGTGCAATACCTGCCGGTCGCCGCGCGCCACGCAGACATTTTTCAGATCAAGGAACTCTGCCCAGTTGGTTCCGTCTTCGCTCATCGAGGCCTCACCTGCTAGATTAAATGAGTTAATCCCATGAGCGATCTCATCCAAGAATTCATTCCGCGCGGATTCCGCTTTGCGGCCACCAAGGCCGGCATCAAAGCCAGTGGGCGCGTGGATTTTGCCGTGATTGTCGCCGATCAGGCGGCCAGCGCCGCTGCCGAATTCACAGCCAACCGTGTCACCGCCGCGCCACTCATTGTTGACAAAGAGCATCTGCGCGCCACCGGCGGCCGCGTGCGCGTGGTGGCTATCAACGCGGGCAATGCCAACTGCGCCGCGGGCCAGGCCGGCCTCAATGCCGCGCGCGCTACCTGCGAGGCCGCGGCCAAGATGTTCTGCTGCAAGGCAGAAGAGGTCTTTCCCTCGTCGACTGGCGTGATCGGAGTTCCGCTGCCGGCGGAAAAACTGGTGGCTGCGCTGCCCACTATCGCGGCCGCGCTCGACAGCAGCGCCGAGCGTTTCCACGAGGCTTCGCGGGCGATTTTAACCACCGACACCGTGGAGAAAACCGCTTACGCGCAGTTGAAGACCGCGGCCGGCAATGTGCGCATCGCCGCCTTTTGCAAGGGCGCGGGCATGATTCACCCGCAACTGGTGCCGCATGCGACGATGCTGGTCTACATTCTGACCGATGCCGCGATCGATCCCGTCGCGCTCCAAGCCTATCTGCGGCCGTCCATCGAAACCAGCTTCAACCGCATCTCGGTCGATGGTGATACCTCGACCAACGACACGGTGTTGTTGTTGGCCTCGGGTGCTTCGGGCGTGACCATCGGCTCCGATGACGCGGAGTTTGCCGCCGCGCTGGGGAAGATCTGCACTTCGCTGGCCAGGCAGATTGTCGGCGATGGCGAAGGTATCTCGCATGTTGTGGAGTTGTGCATCAAGGGCGCGGCCAGCGACGCGGATGCGTTGCGCGTGGCCAAGGCCATTGCGCATTCTCCGCTGGTCAAAACCGCTTGGGCCGGTTGCGATCCCAACTGGGGCCGTCTGGCGGCGGCGCTTGGCTACTCCGGCGCCGCGATCGATGCGGATCGTTTCGAAATCCGTTTTGGTACGCTGCCGATTTGCATCAACGGCGGCCGCGCGCCCGAATACGACGAGGCCGCCGCGCACGCCTATATCAGCCAGCGCGAGTTCACCATCGAGATCGATCTGCATGTGGGCGCGGGCGAGTGCGTCTTCTGGACCACCGACTTGACCCACGAGTACATCCACATCAACGCGGATTATTCGACGTAGAGCAGGTGGCTATCTAGCGCGGGGATGCGTGTTGTCGTAGACCTTTTCCAGTTGCGCAACGGTCAGTTGCGTGTAGCGCTGCGTGGTTGAGAGCCGCTCGTGGCCGAGCAGTTCCTGAATGGCGCGCAGGTCGGCGCCTTCTTCCAGCAAGTGCGTGCCGAAGGCGTGGCGCAAGGTGTGCGGATGCACGTCCGAGGCCAGGCCGCGCAACGTGGCGATGCGTTTGACAATGCGTCCCACGCTGCGCGTGGTCAGCCGCGCCTGATGGCCATTGCCCAGGCCGCGCAGTTGCAGATTGAGAAAGATCGCCCGCGGAACGATTCCCGATAAACCATGCGCCGCCAACCGCGCCTCGCGCTCGGCCAAGTATTCGCGCAACGCCCGGGCCGCCGCATCGCCCAGCGGAACCAGCCGCTGTTTGCGCCCTTTGCCGCGCACCAGAATTGCTTCGTTGGCCCATTGAATGTCGTCGAGATCGAGCGCTGTCAGCTCGGCGTTGCGCATGCCGCAGCCATAGAGCAGTTCGAGAATCGCGCGGTCGCGCGCCGGCCAACTGGCGGCTTCGCCATCCACCGAATCGACAACACGGTTCATCTGCTCGATCGATGGCACGCGTGGCAGATGCTTGGGCAGCTTGGGCGTGGAGACCAGCGCCGCGGCATTTTGTTCGACCACGCCGGCGCGGGCCAGCCACTTGAACCAGCCGCGAATGGCGGCCAACGAGCGCGCTACGGAGACCTTCGACAATCCGCGATCGTAAAGCGCGCTCAAATAGGCGCGGATCAGTGTGTGCTCGATCTGGCCGGCACCGGGATCTCCGTTTTTCTTGAGCCAGGCGGTGAACTCCAGCAACTCGCGGCGATAGGCGCGCAGCGTGTGTTCCGAGGCGCCGCGCTCGTTGGCCAACACCCGCAGATAGTTGTCGGCCAACTCAGCGCAGGCAGCTGCCACGGCGCTCATACCGCTTCCTTGCGGACGACCAGCCGCGGACCTAATCGCTGGCCGGCGTAATTAACTGGCTCGGGCGGCGCGGGCTGTGTTTCATTCGCCACAATGCGTTTGCCGCGAGGATGAAACTCGCGATGAACGGCCTTGAGCCGGCCCATGGCCAGATGCGTGTAGACCTGCGTCGTCGAGATGTCGGCGTGGCCCAGCATCAGTTGCACGCTGCGCAGATCGGCGCCGTGTTCGACCATGTGCGTGGCGCAACTGTGGCGCAGGCCGTGCGGGCTGGTGGAGCTGCCGGTGCGCTTGACCAGCCGCCAGATCCATTGCCGCGTCAGTGGCATTCCACGCAACGAAAGAAACAGGCAGGCGTTGTTGAGCCGGGCCGGACGATGCGCCCGCGCCGAGCTGATCCGCGCCAGATGCGGACGGCCTTCGCACAGATATTGTTCAATGGCTTCGATGGCGGAGCGGCCCAGGGGCACAATGCGTTCCTTGTCGCCTTTACCGCGCACCAGCACCCGCCCGGCATCGAGCGAAAGATCGCTGACGGCCAGTGAAGTGACCTCGGAGACGCGCAAACCGCCGCCGTAGAGCAGTTCCAGAATGGCGCGGTCGCGCAGCGCCGTAGCGTTGGCCTGGGGATGTGAAGCCGCAACGGCGGCCTGTTCCAGCATCTCGGCGACCGCGGATTCGGCCACGGACTTGGGCAACACCTTCCATGCCTTGGGCGACTCGATATTCACAGTGGGATCGCGATGGATCCGCTCATCCAAGAGCAACCACTTATAGAAACCGCGCAGGCAGCTCAGCTTGCGCGCCGCCGAACGGGAATCGATGCCATGGTTGCGCAGGTGTTCGAGCAGCGCGGCCACATCGGCCTCCGCGGCGGTGATCAGCAGACTGTTGCGGCCTTCGAGAAACTCGGCAAAGATGCGCAAGTCGCTTAGATAGGCCTCGCAGGTCAGTGGCCGCAGGCCTTTTTCCACGCGCAGGTAGGTTTCGTAATCCCTCAGCAGGGATAAATGATTGGCACATTCCACACCTCCGATTATCCCCGCCCGTGGGCCTCGGCCATCGGTGGACAACCGGTGACCGAACCTGGTTCATTACGGCATCAACATCGGCAATACAGGCCCAATAAAGGCTATTGACGAAGTGGTCAGACCATAGATTGAGCGATGTACACTTGCCGGGTAACGGGCGCGGCCTTTGTGCCGATATACTACGTGGTTCTATGCTTGGGTTCTTAGCCGCATGGCCCGGTCTGCGGCGCATGGAGGTAACAACGGTGGCAGGCAAGCACAAAAAACACAGCAAGCACGGCGAAGCAATGAAGGAGCAAGGCGCGGAGCAATCGTTGATTGGCGGCTCGTCTCCATTGCATCTGCATCTGGGTGAAGATTGCAAATACGAGCGCGAGCTGGAGCGGCTGCAAACCGAGCTGGTAAAACTGCAAGAGTGGATCAAACACGAAGGGCTGCGCGTGGTGGTGCTCTTCGAGGGCCGCGACGCGGCTGGCAAGGGCGGCGCCATCAAACGTATCGCCGAGTCGCTCAATCCGCGCGTTTGCCGCATTGTCGCCCTGGGCACGCCCACCGAGCGCGAAAAAACGCAGTGGTACTTCCAGCGCTATGTGACGCAATTGCCCGCGGCCGGCGAGATGGTGCTCTTCGACCGCAGTTGGTACAACCGCGCCGGCGTTGAGCGCGTGATGGGCTTTTGCAGCGAACGCGAGTATCAGGAGTTCATGCAGAGCTGCCCGGAGTTCGAGCGGATGCTGATCCGTTCAGGCATCATCCTCATCAAATATTGGTTCTCGGTCAGCGACGAGGAGCAGGAGCGGCGCTTCCAGGACCGCATGAACAAGCCCACCAAACGCTGGAAGCTGAGCCCGATGGATCTTGAATCGCGCAAACACTGGGCCGACTACTCGCGCGCCAAAGACGAGATGTTCGCCGTGACCGACACCAAGCAGTCGCCCTGGCATGTTGTGAATGCCGAGAACAAAAAGACAGCGCGGCTCAACGTGATTCATCATCTGCTCTCCGTGATCCCCTATCGCGACCTGACCCCCGAGCCGCTCAAGTTGCCGCGGATCGTGAAGTCGAAATACGTCCGCCCGCCGATCCAGGAGCAGAACTTCGTTCCCGAAGTGTACGTGTGAAGCAGGGACGAGGGACTAGGGACTGGGAAACTGCCACTTGTCGGCATTTCCGGCCGCGAGGAATGAATCGGTTTTGAAGGGTACGGCCTTTAGGCCGTACGGCAAATCATCAATAAAATCGCTGGCTTTAGCCCCTGAGGGATCGGACGCTGTTTCCAAATTGCGACTTTTTTTCGCAGCCTTTCCAGACCCGTACTGGCTCGATAGCGAAACGAGAGATGTTCTGTACCTAAAGCAATTCAATGGCGGCCTGGATGGCAATTCACTCCATGCGATCTCCCCTGACAGATCGCGCGCGCCGCAAACCAGAACTGTGCCCGCCACTCGTATAATCGAAATCAATCGGCAGCGATGAGCAAATTAGCTGATCACTGACCACTGTTCCCATGAAGCAAACCCTAACCCGCCTCGCGCTGACTCTGCCCGTTGTATGGCTGGTAGTTTCGCTGGTCTTTCTGCTCATCCATCTGGTTCCCGGCGACCCTGTGCTGATGATGCTGGGCGATGGGGCCTCTGCCGCCGATACTACTGCGCTCCGCCATCAACTGGGCTTCGACCAATCGCTCGGCGCGCAGTACATTCACTACTGGCTGGGAGTTCTGCACGGCAATTTCGGTGACTCCATCCGGTTGCACGATTCGGTCGCACACCTGATCGTGCAGCGCTATCCTTACACGCTGGCGCTGACGTTTGCTTCGCTGTTACTGGCGCTGTTACTGGCCATGCCCGCCGGAGTTTGGGCGGCGGTGCGCCGCGGCCGCATTGCCGATCAGGCACTCTCGGTGGTTTCGCTCTTCGGCCTCTCGGTTCCAGGAATCGCGCTGGGGCCGGTACTGATTCTCGTCTTTTCCGTCGGCTTCGGCTGGCTGCCGGTCTCAGGCGCCAATGCCGGCGCGTCGCGCATGATCGATTGGCATTATCTGGTGTTGCCGGCGGTCACCATGGGCGCTTCGCTGGCGGCGATTCTCACCCGCATGGTGCGCACGGCAATGCTTGAAGAACTTGGCCAGGACTACATCCGCACCGCGCGCGCCAAGGGATTGAGCGAGCGGGCAGTCGTCTGGCGGCACGCGCTACCCAACGCTCTGGTGCCGATTGTCACCGTCGTCGGACTGCAATTCGGCGCGCTGCTGGCCGGCGCCATCGTGACCGAGACGATCTTCAGTTGGCCCGGCCTGGGGCGGTTGGTAGTCAGCGCCATCTCCAATCGCGATTACGCGCTCGTGCAGGGATGCCTGCTCGCCATTGGATTGACCTATGTGCTGGTGAATTTTTTCACTGACCTCATCTGCCAGTGGATCAATCCAAGAATGCGGTGAGACAGGGAACAAGGGAACGAGGGACCAAGAAAACACGCGGCGTTAAAAGAGATGAACAATCTCCGGCCGAAGTTCGCCGTTGGGCTGAATCGTCAGCAATCCCACCGTGACCGGCAACTCAAACCGCCGCGGTCCGCACGATCCGGGATTGAAGTAGAGTACGCCTTTTTTCGTTGTGTAGTTGGGCACGTGTGTATGGCCGTGGAGAACGGCGGCGAATTTGGCGGCTGCTGGGTTGAGGCTGAGAGTCTTGAGGTCGTGTAGCAAGTAGAGATAGAGCCCGCCGGCGAGCACGACATCGGTCTCGGGCAGTTGCGCGCAAGCGCCATCACGGTCGGTGTTGCCGCGCACGGCCGAAACTGGCGCAATCTTTTTAAGCTCCTCGATTACCGACGCCTTGCCCACGTCGCCCAGATGCAGAATGCGGTCGACCCCGCGCAGAACGGGCAGTATCTCGGGGCGGAGCAGGCCGTGCGTGTCGCTGACGATGCCGAGCTTCATTTCATGATTTTCGCGCGAATGAGCGATTTTGCCACTCCACCTTTATCTTACGATGGCGTGGCAAATGATGTAGAGGCAAGAACCTCGCGTAACATCCGGGCCTGCTCCTGCGGTTCGTAGAAGGGATGATCGCGATAGACGTCGGCCGCGACTCTCATATAGGCCTCATGCAATTCGTCGCCGCGTTTGCCTGCTAGGCTGCGCACTGAGCGCAGATGGTTGCCGGTGAATACAAGATTTTTGGGGTCGACAAATCCCGCTTGGATGTAGGCGCTCGTTTTGCGGGAGCATTTGCAGTGGCCTTCGGGATTGACCAAACCGCAGTTGCCGCGCAGGTACTGGTAGAGATCGCGCCGCGCTCGGGAAAGGATCTGGCGGAAGTTGGCTGGCGTGATCTGGACGATCTCCGCGCCAACTTGGTCGCTGACCTGAAAGATTTCACCGAGGATGAAGACCAGCCGCTGGCGGCCGTCGAGGCAGAGGAGTGTGCCGATGGTGCAGTGGGTGCCGGTTTCCTGAACAAGCAGTTCGACCGGAACGGGGACGGAGCGGGGATCGGGAATCTCTTGATCCGGGACTTGGCGAAGCCCGCCCGCGGCCTGGTCGAAGGAGCAAATGGAATCGGCTGCGGACCATTTGTCTTTGCGTACGTTCAGCAGATGATTGACCGCGATGCGATAAAGCCATGTGGTGAGTTTGCTGCCTTGGCGAAAGCCGGGCAGCGCATGAAGCATTTTTAGAAGGATCTCTTGCGTGGCGTCTTCGGCGTTGGCATGCAGGCGCAACATGCGCAGTGCGAGATTGAATATCCAAGACTGATGGCGGGTGAGGAGCAGTTCGAGAGCGACGCGATCGCCGGTTTGCGCGCGGGCAGCCAACTCCTCGTCGGCGACAAGGCCGGCGTTTTCACGGAAAGGATTGTAAATAGGCGTGGATTCGCTGTTCATGAGAAGCCTCCTGAGTATAGGACAATTCCGGAGGTTCACTGTGACAGTCGAAGAATATTTTTTTGCGTGCGGTTACAGCCCCAACTCCAGCCTTGTTCTTGGGTCGAGCTGGTCTCTCAGCGCGTCACCCAAAAAGTTGAAGCCCAGCACGGCGCAGGCGACGGCGGCGGCAGGGAAGAGCACCATATGCGGCGAGTCGAACAGATGCAGCCGCGCGTCGTTGATCATCGATCCCCAACTGGGTGCGGGCGCGGGAATGCCCAGGCCCAAAAACGAGAGCGTGGCTTCGGCCAGAATCACGCCGGCCATGCCGATGGCGGCTTGCACCAATACTGGCTGCACGATGTTGGGCAAAATGTGGCGGAAAAAGATGCGCGGCCCCGAGGCGCCCAGGGCGCGGGCGGCTTCAACGTACTCCAGTTGGCGCACCGCCAGCACCTGCGCGCGCACCAGCCGCGCGTAGCCGGCCCAGCCGCCGATGGCCAGCGCCAGCACCAGGTTGGTGAATCCCGAACCGAGAAAAGCGGCGAAGGCAATGGCCAGCAGAATACCGGGCAGCGCCTGAAAGGTGTTCATGGCGAAGGTGGTCAGAGCCGTGTCGATCCATCCGCCCCAATAGCCGGCCAGCCCGCCGATGGCCAGCCCCAGCGCCAGCGAGATAGCGACCACGGTGACCGAGACGGCCAGCGAGAGCCGCGCTCCCCATAGCAGCCGCGAAAGCGTGTCGCGGCCCAGCTCGTCGGTGCCGGCCCAGTGTGCGGACGTGGGGCCTTCGAGCCGGTGGGCCAGATCGATGGCCGCCGGGTTGGCCGGGGCAATCCACGGCGCCGCGAGTCCGGCCACCACGAAGATGGCCAGCAAAATAAAGCCAGCGACGGCCAGCGGCTGGCGGCGCAGACGGTGCAGGGCGTATTGCGAAAGTCGGGCGGTAAAATGGCTCATCTGTTAAAAAAAGAATACAGCGACTCGGTGGCACGAGTGGGGTTTAATGGAGACATGAGGACGATCAGGCAATCTATTTTTGCAGTTTTATGGGTGGCGATTTTTGGCGTGGCGATGACGGCGCAGGCACAGAGAGGCGCTCACAGCAGCGATACGCAGGCCGAAACCCAGCAGATTTTTGAGCTGGCCAACCAGGCGCGGGCGCAGGCAGGCGTAGGGCGTTTGCAATGGGATCAGGCGCTGGCCGAGGCGGCGATGCAGCATTGCCAGCTGATGGCGGCCGAGGGAGCGATCTCGCACCGCTACCAGGGCGAGCCGGATCTGAGCGCGCGCACGGCCGCCGCGGGCGCCAGTTTTAACGTGATCGAAGAGAACGTGGCCACCGGGCCTTCAGGGGCGGGGATTCACGACGAGTGGATGCACTCACCGGGCCATCGTGCCAATCTGCTCAGCCCGAGTGTGAATCGTGTGGGCATTGCCGTGGTGGCCGCCCGTGGCATTCTCTACGCCGTGGCCGATTACTCGCATGGCGTGGAAAAACTGACTCCGCCGCAGGTGGAAGCGCGCGTGGCGGCTCTGCTGCGCCGCGGTGGCGTCCAGATCGCGCGCGATCCCAGCCTGGCGCGCCAGGCTTGCGAGACCGACGATGGCATTCCCAGCGCGCCGGGCGAGCCGACGCCGAAATTTGTCATGCGCTTCCAGAACTCCGATCTTTCGCGGCTGCCGCAGGAACTATCGTCCAAGCTTGCTTCGGGCCGGTTCCACCAGGCTGCCGTCGGCAGTTGCGAGGCGCAGGTCTCCGAGGGCCCATATACGGCCTATCGCGTGGCAGTGCTGCTCTATTGAGCACGCAATTTGTTGCGCGATCATTCCGGGTGCACCAGATCCCTCAGCCGCGGCGGGGGGATCTAGTGCACCCGGCCAACGGAATCTATCGCTTTGGAGAACTCGTATGCGGATGATATGGATGGCCATCATCTTATTGGGGGCTATAGCGCAGGCTAAGGTTGCTCTGTGCCAATGCGGAGAAGCGGCGAATCTCTGTAAATGCATTGATCCACCAAGATTGTCAATTAAATCCAATACCATCGTCGTCTCAGGTCAAATCGTGCATTTGTCGGGAAAACTACCATCAGAAGACGAACATTGGTTCTACAGTGTAACTTGCCATACGTCGTCGAGATTATTCAATTTTAGTCTGTGGGCGATTTTGAAGTTCCAAGATCGTGATGGTTATTATTTGGCGAAGTCGTGGAATTTACAAATACTTGATTCGACAGTTGCACCAGAAACAGAAATCATTTTTGATAAAGAAAATAAGTTTTACTTCTGGGGCAAAGTTACACATGCGCCTGGAGGAGAAAAGATTCGAATTGATTCAATCGTCGGATTGCCGGAAGGAATTCATGGCGAAGGACTCTTGAGCGAAGTTCAGCAAGAAATAGTTCCAAGAAGTACAACCCGACACTAAATTCGAGTGCGATCCAGGTTCCGCATTTGGGGCCGGGTAACTATGTACCTTGTCGAGACCTCATCCATCGCCGGGTAGCGAACCTTTGATTGATCACGATAGAGTGTAAGATCGCACCGCGCTAATCTGGTAGCTGTTGGCGGCGGCGCGGTAGGCAGTCGTCCACCAAGGTGTACGTATGCCGCTAAGCGCGGCGCTCACCGATGGCCCCACACCGCATCTGGCGCATCGTCGATAATAAACGAACAGCATATTGAGGAGACATCCAATGGGAATCGAGCGGTTGGCCAAAGTGGGTATTGTGGGCGCGGGCAGCGTGGGGGCGACCATCGCCTATGCGGCCATGATTCGCGGCGTGGCGCGGCAGATCAGTCTGTACGACATTGCCAAAACCAAGGTCGAGGCCGAGGTGCTCGATCTCAATCACGGCCAGTTATTCGCTCCCCAAGCCACGGTCGACGGCTCCAACGACATCGAAGTGCTGCAAGGTTCCGATGTGGTGGTGGTGACGGCCGGCGCCCGGCAAAAACCTGGGCAAACGCGGCTCGACCTGGCCGCGGCCAATGCGCGGATTCTCGAGACGATGTTGCCCGATGTCTTGCGCGTCGCTCCCCAGGCCATTCTGCTTCTGGTCACCAATCCAGTGGACGTGGTGACGCAGTTGGCGCTGGAGTTGACGGGGTTGCCCTGGCAGCGGGTCATCGGCTCGGGCACGGTGCTTGATAGTTCGCGCTTCCGCTTTTTGATCGCCTGCCACTGCGGCGTCGCCGTGCAGAATGTGCACGCCTATATTGCCGGCGAGCACGGCGACTCGGAGATTCCGCTCTGGTCCAGCGCCTCGATCGGTTCCATTTCGCTCAACCAGTGGGCGGTGGAAGGCCACGGCAAACTGACTACGGCCGACAAGGACCGCATCTTCCACAATGTGCGCGATGCCGCCTATCAGGTGATTTTGGGCAAGGGCGCCACCAACTATGCCATCGGCCTGGCGGCGACCAACATTCTGGAAGCGATTCTCTATGACGAGAAGCGGGTGCTTCCGGTCAGCGGCCAGTTGCTCGGTTATCACGGCATCGACGAGGTCTGTATGAGTTTGCCGCGCATTGTTGGCCGTAATGGCATCGAGCCGCCGCTACCGGTGCCCACCACTGTCGATGAAGAATCTGGACTGGCGGAAAGCGCCGCGCGCATTCATGCCGCGGTGCGCCATCTGCGCAACCCGCAGAGCGCTCCGCCTGCCGCGCCGCCCAAGTAATTCTTCTGACCCGGTGGCTGCTTGCGGCTGCCGGGAATATCTTCTACAGTTTTTCAGTACCATCTTTTACAGCTTTTCCATACCCAAGGAGTTCCCGGTGAAGATGTTTTCGGTATTGATCCTGTTCGCTGCATGGAATACTGTTTCTCTCGCCCAGATCGCCCCGGCTCCCGGCTTGTCGCCTACCGCGCAGGCGCAACAGGCTTTCGCGGTTGCGCAGGCGCAGAGCATGATGATGACGAATCAGTCACAACTGCAATCAATGATCACTGCCCAGGCCATGATGTTGACTTCTGTCCAGGCCCGCGGAATGTTTCTTGCAGAGGCAGCGTCGCTTCAGGCGCGCGTTGCTGCCAATCAGGGATCCATCTTATCTTCACAGATGGCTGCAGTTTATGCGAGGCAGCGTTCGCTGAATATACAGAAGCAGCTTCAGGTCCAATCTGCGATTCTCAGCTTGCGCAGCCGCGGAATCGATAGTGCAGCGGCAATGCAGGAAGGCGTGCAACTCGCCATGCTAGATCCCGCCGCGTTTTCAAAGCGCATGACCATGCTCCATGCCGAGTATGCTCAGTCCTCGGGCCAGAGTGTATCCGGTCCATCTACGGCTCAATCTCCCGCGCCCGATCCGGCGGTGGTTCCCACAGAACCGCCGCCGATGATGATCCGCCCCACTTTCGGCAACTCACTTTCGGTAGATAAACCCAAATTGTCCGTGAAGTCCGGCAAAGTGGCTGCGGGCACAAAAATCAAGATCATGAGCGAAACGCATTACGCTACCCTCTACTACACTACAAACGGATGGACACCGACGACGCAGTCGGCAAAATATACCGGTCCTATCACCATTAACTACGACACACATCTGGAAGTGATCGCGGTTGGGCCCAATTTTGTTCGCAGCAATGTTGAGCAAGCTGACTACCGTGTTCCCAATTCGAAAGCGCCCGTTCTTGTGTCCACGGTTGCCGTTCCCAATGATGGGATATTGCGGGCAGGAACGCCTGTGCGTGTCGCATTCGCAGGCAGCGACATCGATTCCCAAACTGCATCGGTCGGCGACCCAATTAAGTTGGTTCTTGATGAACAAGTGAAGCTTGGCGAGACTGTAATAGCTCCGAAAGGCGCTCCGGTTAGCGCGTCGCTTACATTTGCTGATCCCAGCCACGGTTCTGCCCCTGGCGATCTGGTATTTGAAATCCACTCCGTTGATGTAGCAGGCAAACATGTACCGCTCTTCGGCGGCGAAACGCTGGAGGGGGCCAAGGGAGACATGAATGCCGTCATAAAGCCTGGTATGACCGCGATGGCTTTTGTCGCTGCCGATACCCTACTCAGATAACTGGAGAGGATAACGCAAAACGAAAAATACCCACTGCTGAAGAATGCGCTACCTCCTCCGCTGAACTCAGCCGAAATCCTTGTGCTCTTTCCAGATTTCGGGCCAGGGCCTGCGTGCCGGTCCGCAGAGAAAGATGTCGGAGTGATACTGGCTCTCCTCATTGCGGACGCCCTCGAAGTTGGCGTTGCGGGCCACGATGCGGCAGTTGCTGAAGAGCTGATTGGCCTCATCGGCCCGTATGCCGAGAGCAATGATGGTGGTGGGCGGCGGCGTGGGGTAGCCGCGTAGCCATTCGGAGTTGGTGGTGCCGATTGGCGCGGGAAGGCCGTAGGCGGGGCCGAGGATCTCGATGGCGCCGTACTCCCCGTAGTTGCCCGTGGTGATGCCAAGATGCGTCCGCTGATCGGCTGGCAATGAATCGCGAATCCCCGCGACCGTGCGGACCAGTTCGTTCCAGCCAATCTCTTCGCGCAGGTCGGTATTGTGGGCCAGGGCGAAATCGCGCAGCGGTCCACTCGATGCGAACGGAAAAATGATGGCGCACGCGTAAGCCGAGACCAGCGCGAAAGCGGCGAAGTAGAAGGATGCAATAGTGCGGCGGCCCCAGCGGGGCAGGGAAGCCAGCCCGCGTTCAGCGGCCAACGCGCCCATCGCCAGCAGCATGGGATATGCGCCAGCCACATAGTAGTCGCGGCCCTTGCCGGTCCAGAACAACGCGAAGGTCACCAGATACATCCAGGCGAGCATGCGGTAGCGGCGGTCGCGCAAGTAGCCGCAGAGGCCCGCGAGCCAGAGCGGCGCGGCGGCCAGATTGGCGCAGACGAGGAATTGGTTCTTCACGAATCCCGCGGCGCGGCCCTCGGCCACATCGCGCGCATGGATGTGCTGTAAAAAGTGGTAGCTGATAAAGTCGTGGCGCGCGAGCCAGAATAAATTAGGCAGAAAAATCAGCAGCGCCAGCGCGATGCCAGCCCAGAACCAGCCGCTCTTGAAGTAGCGCCGCGCCGGCGTCAAAACCATCCCGGCGAGAACTCCGGCGACATAAAACACGATGGCATATTTGGTCAGCAGGCCCAGGCCCACAACCGCGCCAATCGCCAGCGACCAGCGCGGATCGTCCGACTTGAGCAGACGAATTATGAAATAGGCGATGAGCACCCACCACAGGTAATCGAAGGTGGTGTACTGGAACTCGGTGCCTTCAAACAGCGCCAGCGGCGAAAAAGCTGCCGCGAGCGCGGCCACGAACTGTGCCCATCGTGCGCCGTCCAGTTCGCGCGCCATCAGACCGGTGACGACAATGGCCGCCGATTGCGCAAGAACCGAGAACAGTCGCAGGCCCACCATCGAAAGCCCGAAGAGGCCGAGACCAATGCGCTCGACGAATGGCGTCAGCGGCGGATAAGAGACGAATCCCCAATCCAGATGCCGCGCGTCACTCAGAAATTGCAACTCATCGCGATGAAAGCCGTAGCGGCCATTGGTGAGCAGATGGGCTACCGCGACCGCGCAGGCGATGGCCAACAGCAGCGCCGTATCGATCCACGGCTTGCTTGTTGGCCAAGGTTTATCTGTGGCGAAAGAAGACAAAGCTGCCTCCTTGGGTACAACAATAATCTACTCGCTCGCTGTGCTGCCGGTTCCATTGCGCCGCTCCATCGGCGACGGCACGCGCACCGAGGCCATTCCGGCAGCCGTCGCGCCCTCGATTCCCATCGCCGTGTCTTCAAAGACCAGGCAGTCTTTGGGCGCGATGCCCAGCCGCTCGGCGGCGATCAAAAATGCATCCGGTGCGGGCTTGCTGCGCGTATAGTCCTCCGAGCCGACCAGCAGCGGAAAACGGTCGCGCAGACCGACGGCGGTGAGCGACTTTTCGATTGACTCGCGATTGCTGCCCGAGACTACGGCGAAAGGAACGCGGCCGTGCTGGGCTTCGATGTGTTCGACAACCTCTGGGATGGCTTTTAGCTGGTCGAGCTGGTCAAAATAGAGCTTCTCCTTGCGTTCGGCGACAGTCTCAACCGGCATCTGTAGCCCCTGCGTCTGGTTGAGCGTGGCAATAATCTCGACCGGCGGCTTGCCGCCCCAGGAGTAGAACAGATCTTCATCGAACGGGCAGCCCCACTCGCCAAGTGCCTGCTTCCAGGCAACATAGTGTAGGGGCATCGAGTCGACGATGGTGCCGTCGCAGTCAAACAGGTAGGCACGGAAGGTGCCGGCGGGGATTTTAAGCTTCATTGGTGCGGGAAACTCCTTCATTTTCGCGGGGCGGAATCGACTTTGGGGCCGCCGTTGCGGCCTTCTTCCATGGTATCGTTCCTTGAGCATGCGTGCCTCGCAGAGCCGTCATCCGGGGCGCAAAGCTGCCCCAATCGGCGGCCGAATAGAAAAAGAAAAATCCACCTTTGACGTAAGCGTCGAGCTTTGATATTTTTGTTACAGAACAATTCAACGCCACGACACTCCTCAGTAGCTCAATGGCAGAGCATTCGGCTGTTAACCGAAGGGTTGTAGGTTCGAGTCCTACCTGAGGAGCCAATTATTTTCATAGACTTACGCCCCCTGCTAGTCCCCCGATGACCCCCAAAATTACAAGACTGTAGGGACTTTTGTAGGGACTCTCCCTCAAAACCATGCGTATTTACAGGCAATTCTGAGCAATCCTGTTCGCCAATTTTCGCCAAATCAGCCTTCTTGCCCGTCGCCGAAAGTTTGCGCGTTTTTGCATTCAACCCGATCTTGGGCGACTGTAGGGACTTTTGCAGGGACCCCCCATCGTATCCGCTTTGCTCCTCAGAATTTACGGGCGATTTTGGCTTGTGGACGATGGCTTCGAGCGCCTCGCGCTTGGCCTCCATCCGAATGTGGCTATAGTGCTTGAGCATCTGCTTCGAGACGTGCCCGGCGATGTCCATGATCGTCTGATCGCCCGCGCCGCTTTCGGCAAGTTCAGTGATGAGCGTGTGCCGGTTGTCGTGGAAACGTCCCTTCACTTGGGCGGCATTGCGCACATTCGTCCAAGCAGTCTTGAGCGTCGTTACCGGCCGCGTGGGATCGCTAGGCCGCGGCTTGCCCCACGGAAAGACGTACCACTCCGGACGCACTTCGCCGAATTCCATTTTGTACCACTGCCGGTATTCGAGCAGAACCGGCAGCAGCGCCGAGTTGAGCGGGATCGTGCGCCCCTCGCCTGCCTCGGTCTTCGTGCGGCCCACGGCGAGGAAGTTCTTGTCAAAGTGAATCTGCTCCCAGGTGAGCGTCTTGATCTCCTTGTCGCGCATCCCTGCGTTGAGCGCCATGTTCAGCGCGAGGTAGATGTGCGGCGAGCGGGCGTTGCGCGCCGCCTCCAGCATTCGGTTCTTTTCGTCCTCGGTGTAGGCCTTGCCGATGGCTTTGCGCACTTTCAGCTTGAGCATCTTCCGCTTCCGCAGCCGCGTGCGCAGGATCTCGCCAGGCTCATCGAGAATCCGAAGCAGGAAGCCGACCTCTTCATTTATGGTCTTGGGCGATGTGCCCTCGCTCAAGCGGGCGTTCTGGTAGTCGATGACTACGCCTTCGCTAAAGTCCACGAGCATCTTGTTGCCCAACAGCCGCTTCAGATGCCGGACCGCATACTCGGCAAAGACCGCCGAATCGGGCAGCCGCAATTTGTAAGCCGCAAAAAATTCGTCGGCCAACTCGTTGAAGGTGCGGATGCGCTCGTGACGGGTGTCGGAGAGGTTGTTGAAGCCTTGCTCCAACTCGCGCCGGCGATTCTGCTCGGCCATGTGCGCGACGGTCTTGGATGTGCTCTTCGTGGCCTCCTGCACGCGCCGACCGGCGAACCAGAACTCATACCACCAAACATCCCCGCGTCGAAAAAGGCTCATGCTTCACCTCTCGGTCTCCGCGCGGTCGTAGGCGGCGCGGATGGTGCGAACGTCGAGAAACATCTTCTGGGTTTTGCCGGCTGCGGCGTCGCCGAGCGGCTTGAATCCGTAATGCGCGTACCAGGCGATTTTGTCGCGGTAGGCGTCTGTAATTACGCAGCGGCAACCGATCTCTTCGGCAATGTGCAGCGCGATCTTGAGTGCCTCGGAGATCAGCGCAGCTCCGAGTCCGCGCCCTGCGAAGCGACGATCAACGGCCAACCTTGCCAGCAATAACAATGGTAGGTCGTAGGGCGGCAGGCCGCGAACATATTTCTTCGGGAACTGCTCGCGCTTGAGGCTCGAAGCGGCCAGCGTGAAATAGCCCAGTACGGTGCGCGGCGCGGATTGCTCAACAGCCACATAGGTCACGCCGATGGCGATCTTCTGCTGATTCATCCACGCATGGCGCTTCAGGTAATTGTTGAGCGGTTCGTCGCCGCAGTCGAAGTGTTCGACCTCGTCGTACTCTTCGAGTTTGCGAATCACGATTGCCACATCAATGCCTCATCGCCCGAATCAGAGCAGGGGTAGGCTCGGCGGGCTTGCCGGTGGCAAGTTTTGCGAGGCTCTCGATCTCTTGCGGCGTCCAGGCAATCTCCGCCTGCGGTAGGTTCACTTCAGGCGCGACGCGTTCCAGGCGCGGAAACAGCAGCACCTTGCGCTCGCCCATCGCGCTCTCGCTCAAGATGCGGTGGCCGCGCTTGCGTTCGCTTACAGCCCAGCGGAAGAGCGCCAGGGCATCGGTAAGGAAGTCCGAGTTGCTGGTCATCTCCAGCTCCGCCTTGAGGCTGCGCACCATCTGGTCCTCCGAAGGCGCAAGATCTGCCTGGAACTTTGTCTTGCGTACCTTTGGCTGGGTGCGCGCCTGTGCGGTGGGAGCGGACGATTTCTTTTTGATCGCTGGAGGCATTGGAATACTCCTATCTAAATGATACTCCGATTGTGATATGAAATCGAGTGTATTTCGATTCATTCTGATCTCCTGACGGGTTGCGGAATTTCTGTTAGACGGTTGGAGTCAAGCGGGAATGAGCCGTTCACCCGGCACGCCTTAGCCGCGCCGCTGCCAGTTCGGACTGCGGCGGTATCCGCCGCCGGCTCCCGTCCCCGCCCTTTGGTTGCGCCTCCTCCCAGGCCATCAGTTCGTCTTCGGCGTAGCGGACCAGCGAACCGAATTTGTGGAACTTCGGTCCGCGATTCTCCAACCGCCAGCGCCGCAAGGTGCCCAAGCTGATGCGCGTGCGCTCTGAAACTTCGTATTCGGTAAAGAATCGTTCACTCATGATGCCGGTCACCTCCTGTTCGATTTGCTGTCCGAATAAATGCCTGCCGCGCATGCTGCATCAATACTCGCTGTCAAGCACGGCTGCGCTTCATTTGCCAACCCTGCATCACATCGGGTTCGCTTGTCCAATAACTATTTGGAAGTTGGCTATAACCAAATGGAATAGTTCTCTGTTGGCAGTGAGACGGCCTCGCGTGGCTCGACGACTTTGTCGCATGTGCGCGACATTTGGAGGCAAAAATACATATTCATGTTGACTCACAATTTTGTGTGAGCTACGTTTATTAACATTGGGGAGTAAACGCTTTCGGCCAAGCCGATTGAATCACTTCTGCTTTGGTTGCACTCGTGGTCAGGAGAGTGAAACAGGAGGCAGAATCGATGAGCTCCCAGTTGAATATCCGTGATCTGGAAATGGTGATTGCTCTGCACGAAGAGGGCAACTTCACGCGCGCTGCCAAGCGCATCGGAATTTCAGAGCCGGCACTTAGCAAGAGGCTGCAGTTCATTGAGCAGTATGTGCACGCGCAACTGTTTGAGCGCCGGCATGACGGCGCATACATCACCGATTCCGGCCGGATGTTCATCGAGCATACCTCAGATATTCTTCATCGCGTGCGCCGCGCCGTGCATGAAGCTCAAGAGGCAAAGAATGGCGAGTTCCGCAAGCTCCATATCGGCGTTTCTGTTTATCTGCATCCTCGCCTGATAGAAATCCTCCATTCTATTGAACTGCCGCTTTACCCCGAGCTCGCCATCGAAATTGCAACCGGTTCATCGCCGGAACTGATTTCCGATCTCTGCAAGCGGCATGTCGAATTGGCGCTGGTGACTTCGCCGCCGCCCAATAACGCGCTCACGTCGCAATGCATCGCCACCTGCCATTTCATGATTATCTTTCGCAAAGGCCATCCACTTGCCGACAAGCAATCGGTCACGCTCGATGAGATCGTTGAATACCCGTGGGTCTTTTTCAATCGCCCGCTTCATCCCCATTTACACGATCTGATTCTGCGCCGCGTTGAGGCCAAGCGCCACCTGGCCGACATCGTTCACTTCGGCAGCCATGTGGATCAGACATCCGCTCTGCTGAATAACGATTCGATCCTTGGCTGGCTGAATCCGGCCGGCGTAGACAGCGCCGTGAATCAGGGCTTTGTCTGCGTTCCGCTTATCGACGATGAGATTCACATGGAGACGCATCTGGTCTCGTTGGCCGAAAACCGTTCGCCGCTGGTCAGCGAATTTGCGAGGAGATTTGTAAAGTGCTGGGAGGCGCGCAATAAGCCCGAGCAGTTGAGTTTACCGATTAATTAAAATGCCGTGATGCGATCGTCTGCACGCTGGCTTGCAAGTTAAAAATATTCGATTATGACTGGATAATTATTAGATTAACAGTCGGCTTGTAACCCCTGGATTATCAATGCTTTCTGCGGAGTAGAGCGTCGTCGGAAGTCGTTTTTGGAGCCCTTTCGGCGCGCAATTGAACCACGGTTTGACCCCGGAAATAGCACTCCGGCCTAGCCGAATCCCGCAACGATTCTGGGTCAGAAGTTGGGTCAGAATCCTCAAAATCAGCCCGGTTCTCGAAAACCTGATCGTGGAGGAACCGAATGCTGATCGTCTCTTCCGAAAAACGCGGGGCAAACCGGTTCGTTTATAGCATATGTTTTCGTTTATTTCGGATATATAATGGCGGTGGCCGAATCTACATGTCTCCCACCTTTGCCGTTCCGCACATTCCTTCCGACGACGCCAAGCTAGCGATGGAAGCCCGGAAGATTCTTGCTCGGCGGTTGAGTTCGACCCGTCCCCTCGACCTCCGCTCGCTGAAGGAGCCCTCGATCAAGATTCCGGCAACAGCAGCGCAGCTGCTTGTTCAAATACTAGACGAGATGAGCCGTGGCAATGCCGTAAAGTTGATTCCGATCAAAGCGGAACTGACGACCCAGCAGGCCGCCGATCTGCTGAACATCTCCCGGCCGACGCTGATTTGCCTTCTCAACGAAGGCAAGATTGAGTTTCACAAAGTCGGAACGCATCGGCGTGTTCCCTTTAAGAGCGTAATGGCCTTCAAGCGGCAGATCGACGAAGAACACCGGGCGGCTCTGGCCGAGTTGGTCGCCTACGACCAGGAGTTGGGAATCTGACGATGCCAGCGCTCGTTGCCTTCTTGGATGCGAATGTTCTCTACCCCTCCGAGCTGCGGAGCTTTTTGATGTACCTTGCGCTTGCGGGTCTTTTTCGCGCCATGTGGTCGGACGCTGTTCATGAAGAATGGATCTCCAACCTTCTCAAGAACAGGCCAGATCTGACGCGTGAGAAACTGCAGCGAACGCGCCGGTTGATGGATAAGGCAACGCTCGATTCCTTGGTCGAGGACTACGAGGATCTGATTCCGAGCCTTAGTCTGCCCGACGAAAACGACCGCCATGTGCTTGCTGCCGCCCTACATGGCGGAGCGCTTAAATTTGAAAGACTTTCCTGACGTGGCGCTTCGTCCGCACAAGATCAAAGCGCAGCATCCGGACAAATTCATCCTGAATTTGATCGACCGATTTCCTGTCCTCGTCCAGCAAGCTGCAGAGGCCCATCGCCAAAGCCTCAAGAACCCGCCGAACACGGTTGCCGAATATCTCGCCTCGATAGAAATTCAAGGACTATCAGAATCAGTGAATGCACTGCGGCGTCTCCGTTTGCTAGGCAGCAGATCGTCTGAATGATTGTGATGGACCGCTATCCAAAAGTTCTCAGAATCCAAATACATCGTCAATCAGCTCGCCCACGATGTCTTGAGCGGGCTTGGGCAATGGCTCTCAGTTTCTTCTCTGACTTTCCGAACTCAAGCATATTGGTGTGTATCTATGCCGAGTCTCTTAATACGAGAGATGAGGGTTGTGCGACTAATCCCCATGCGCGCCGCGGCTCCATCCTGCCCTCCGACGCGCCCCTTGCATTCGGTAAGCACACGAATGATCTCCTCGCGCTGTTTTTCCTCATATTCATTTAAAGTGCGCTTTCCACTCAGCGAACGGATGGTATCCTTCACGATCCGCGCGATCTCTTCTTCCTTTGCCGTTACTGGTTGCGCAGTTATGGCTGGCTGCGCAGGTTGATCGGTGTTCACTTTGTGCAGTTCCGAAAGGGGCGCTTCCAATGTCTTGCCCCGCGTCAAGATCACAGCGCGTTCAATGAAGTTTTCGAGCTCGCGGATGTTTCCCGGCCATTCCCAAGCCACCAACCCCTTGATGACACTTGCCGGAACGGAGTCGATCTTCTTTTGCATTCGCGTGGCGATCTTTTGAACGAAATAGGCAGTTAAGAGAGGAATATCTTCTCTTCGCTGCCGCAGAGGAGGAACCCGGATCGGAAAGACATTGAGGCGGTAAAACAGATCGGCGCGAAATTCGCGTTCGGCAACCATATTTTCGAGATCGCGGTTCGTTGCCGCCACAAGCCGCACATTCACTTTGCGTGTATGCGTACTGCCAAGTCGCTCGAATTCCCGCTCCTGTAAGACTCTTAGCAGCTTCGGTTGGACTTCGGTTGGAATATCACCCACTTCATCCAGGAACAGCGTGCCTTGATCGGCAAGTTCCATGCGTCCGACCTTCTGAGAGATTGCTCCGGTGAAAGCTCCCTTTTCATGCCCGAAAAGCTCGCTCTCCAGCAGGCCAGTGGGGATGGCGGCGCAGTTCAACTTTACAAACGTACGTTCTTTGCGCCGGCTGCGTTCGTGGATTGCGCGAGCAATCAGTTCTTTTCCTGTGCCGGTTTCACCGAGTAGCAGGACTGTGGAATCACTGGGGGCAACGGTTTCCACCATTTGCAGTACATGTTTGAGCGCTGTACTATTGCCAATTATCTGTTCGAACCCCAATTCGCTGCGGATTTGTTCCTCGAGATAGAGTTTCTCCTCGGCAAGTTTGTCCTTCAATTGAGCAATCTCTTCATAGGCCAGGGCGTTCTCGATGGCGATGGCAATCGGACCTGCAACCTGGCTGAGGAACTCGACCTCTTCCGAGGTAAATGGTACTGCCGTTGTTCTGATGATCGCGAGGCTGCCGAACCCGTGTCCGCGGTTTACGAGCGGAACCACGCACATACTCTTGGCACCCTCAACGAGCGCCAATTCCTGACGCACCTCCGGAGACATCTCGTTCAGTTCAGCGGCGCTCGCGATGACGGGCTTCAGAGTTTCGAAGGCCCTTTTCCCGGCACCGTATTGAGAGTAAAGCAAACCCTCTTTGACCAGCCCCTTGCTGCGGGGAAAATCCAGAGCATACAGCCTCTGTTTTCCAGTAGGTTTATCGCGAATGGAAAGCCCCGCAATGTCCCCATGCATCAGTTCGCGAATATGAGCGGATGCCATGCGCAAAACCTGGCGCAGGTCGAGGTCAGAAGTGATTGCTTTGGTAAGGTTCAGCAGTAGCTCAAGCCGGTCATTACGGCGCAGTAACTCCTCTTGCGCGGTTTGAGCCCGTCTGAGATTGAGACCGTCATCGATTCCAGAAGCCACCACGCGCGCGATCATCTGCAGTAAGCTGATCTCTTCCTGGCTATACGTTACACCAGGACAGCTGGCGATACCCATGGTTCCCAGTCGCCGGTACGCAGTAGTAAGAGGCAGACGGACAACCGAACCGATCTCAATACCGTTTGCTGCCGACAATTGCTTCAACCGCGGAAATCGCTTGTCGGTCTCCCAGTTAGCAATATGCAGTGGTTCCTGGGAGTTGTAAACATGCCAGGCCGTAAGTTCTTCAATCGGTATCCCGGATAGAGTCAAGGAACCTTTGCCAACGGCATGCCACTCGATTTTGTCCGTACCCTCCTTGAAGATCAGCACATCGAGGAAATCAAAAGAGAGCAGCTTGCTCAGTTCAGCGGCCAGCACACTCGCAAGCTGCTCCGGCTCCCGGCAGCCTGATATAGCCTCGCTCACGCAGAGCACAGGGTCATACCGCCGCATATTGGCCGAAACAGTAGTCATCGGATTCCCTTTCCAGCGGCGATCTTCTCCATAACCCTTCGGCGCAATACCCATGAATATCTTCGCGGACGGCCATCATTTTCCGCAACAACAACTTTCTTCCACCGACATCTTTTTACTCAAGCCACTGCCTGACTGTCCGGAGCTGGTGCCAAGTTCTGATCTCTGCACCACTGTTTGAAAGCTCTGTATCCCCATGCGTACGCGATGACCAGCCACACTGCAAGAGCGACGAGGTGAGGAAGCACCCAGCCTGCTGTCGCGCCCACAAGGTTCACCTTGCGCATGATGCAATTCATATGGAAGATCGGAATGCAATGTGCGATGGCCTGGACAGTGCGAGGCATGGCGTAATAGGGCCATGTGAATCCGGAAAGAAAGAACAGCACCACCGCCATGTACAGATGAAGGTGCGTGGAGAGAATATAGGATTTGCAAACACCGTAGTAGCCGTATCCCATGCAAACGTGAATCACCACATAGACGGCGAGGGCAAAATAGATCAGCAGCAAACTGCCGCGGTGCGGCATTCCAAAGGCAGTGAGGACGGAGGCCACAGCGCCAAAGACAACAGGAATAGCCAGACAGCATGTTCCAGCAACCTTCGTCGCAAATAACCAGGGTATTCCGGGCATGTCTCCCTTTACGGACTGGTGGAGCGATGCATAGCTATCAAGCCCGATCAACATGCCGGTAATCATGCGAATCACCGACTGGCTGGCCGCGCACACCAGGCCAATGAGCAGGAAATAGCTGTAGTTGGAGGTCGGATTGAAGAGCTGCCGGCCGGTCATGATGATCGGCCGGGCGACAGTCGACACGTTTCCGCCGGGGATTCCCGTGGCCTCCAATACTCTCCGGTCCACTCCGACTTGGTAGGTGCCAACAATCGTACGGATGGCATTCAACGCCGTACCGCCAATCAGTATATTGCTGCCATCGAGCACAACAGCTACTCGCTGGGATCTTCCAGCCAATACATCACGCTCGAAATTCAAGGGAAACATGACACAAGCGTAGGCCTCTTCGCGGCGTGTCAGCGTGAGCAATTCGGCCGGAGAGTTGGCGAAGCCCACAATGCTCAGGCTGTCTGAAGAACGAAGCGCTGTGGTCAGTTCGCGCGACAATCTGGAATGATCCTGGTCGACGATGATGATCGGAACATTTGTCGTTCTTCCGTTCCAGTACACTCCACCGAAGATGAAAGCGTAAGCAAACGGACCGCAGAGCAGCAGCACGAAGATGCGCTGATCGGAAAGGATCCTCTTTGTTTCCCGAAAACAAAGCTTGAGGAGTGTCTTAGCCATGATTCTCCACTCCTTCAGGAAAGTGTTTAAAAAGGCGGCGCGTTCCAAGCCATGCGAACAGTAGGGCAACCAAGCTCCAGCCTGTCAGGCACCATATCTGGTTTCCGCAATCTGCGAGCGTACCACCCAAAATGGTGATCTTTTTCATTGCAAACACAAATGGATACAAGGGCATGAAATAAGTAAACAGAAGCATAGCCTTGGGAGAGGCAAACATAGGCCAAGTGTATCCGGTAACCAGGAAATTCGGAAGCGTGAGGAGCGCGCAGACTTCGGTAGATAACAGGGCATCGCCGATCAGGGATGAGAGCCCGTAACCGAAGGTGATCATCGCAGCCGGGAACCAGACAAGAACCACCCAGAAGGATATCCCCGTTCGTACAAACGGAGACCCGAACAGCAGATGAGGGATAAGGAGAGTGATCCCGTAGACGGGCAGAAGCGGGAGTAGATAGGACACAACCTTGCCTGCGGCCAACGCGAAAGGACTGGTCTGGATTGCAGTCAGCGGCTGAAAAGAACGTTCGTGGAACTCCGAGCTGCCGGAGCGAATCGCGATCAGCAGGGCGCACAGTTGCAGTCCAACACCTGCCGCTCCCACCGGAATGTAGTTGAGATAGTTTGATGTGAAAGCTGGGTTAAACCACGTCCGTATGCCGACATCGATGGGCATGGCTCGACGTAGCGCCTGTTCTTGCTTTACTCCGTCCACCGCTTCAATGATCCGGGCGTCCGCAACCACAGAAAAAGGCGTAAGCACCGCGGTCGCGCTGGCCAATTCGACGCTTCCCGTGAGAAAGTTCGATTGGTCCACCAGGACTTCCACGCGCCCGCCACGGCCGGCCTTAAGGTCTCGCTCCATACCATACGGAAAGACAACGCACACATGAGCGCTGTCTTCGGCCACCAGCATGGGAAACTCCTCGGCTGAATTGATGAAGCCGGCAGGCTTGAACGTTTCGCTCGCAAGAAATGCTCGAATCATAGCCCTGGACAATTGGGAGTGATCCTGGTCGACAAAGACGACCGGAAGCCCGACAACCTTTTTGGTCGCGTAGATCGAATCAACGCAAAGCGCAAAGATGATGGGCCCCAAAAGCACCAGCACAATGTACTTCTTCTCGATAAGGATCCATTGCCATTCACGCTTTGCAACTTCAACAATGTCGCGGATCATTTTTCACCCACTTGGAGCTCAACCCTGGCTGTCATGCCATTGCGATAGCGCGGGTCGTCATCGAGCTTGATCACGAGTTGCAGTCCGCGGACGTCCAGCGACCCCTGTTCGTTGGTGGCCTTCTTCGTGGCAAAATCGGCAGCTTGATTGATTCGAATCAGCCTTCCATAGACCACCTTGTCGCCGAAAGCGGGAAGAATGACCTTGATCTGCTGTCCAATTTGGAGATAGCCGAACTTCGACTCATCTACATAAACCTTAACTTTGAAGTCGTTGGCGCGGGAGATGGTGACCATGGGAAATCCTGGAGCCACCATCTCTCCCGCATTCGAGATCTTCTCAGAAACATAGCCTGCCACTGGCGCCACGATGCGGGTTTCTCCCTGCAAGGCCTGTGCCTCATGCATCTGCCCCTGGGCAGCATCGGCCTGCTGTTGAATTGCAGCTCGCTCCTGCTCGCGAAGCGTGACCTGCATGGATTGATCCTGCGCCAATTGCAGAGCCGCAGCGGCTGCCTTGAGCCCGGCCTTGGCCTGATCGACTTTGGACTCAGCCGCTCCCAGTTGAGCTTTGGCTGAAGCGTAGGCGTTTTCATACTGCTCCTCTACTTGACGAGGAACAACACCTTCGGCAAACATCCCATGAAAGCGCTCATAGCTGTCGTGTTGGGTGGTGTAATTGGCCTTTGCCGCATTGAGGTTTTCATCGGCTTGCCGCACATCCTCTTTGCGCGCCTCATACTGCGCTTTCGCTTGGTCGAGTTGATCCACAAAGGATGCCCGCTGAAACTTGACCGCGGTTCCAGCCTGGGCAACGCGCGCCATTGAGGATTGGTAGGCCGCCGATGCGGCGTCCACTTTTGCATCAATCTCGCTCGACTCGAGGATGACGATGGGATCGCCCGGTTTCACCGAAGTTCCCTCATCGACAAGGAGCCTTGTAATGCGTCCCGGAACCTTGGAGGAGACGTTGACTTCATCGCAGTCAATCGTGCCATCCACAACCATCGTCGTCGTGCTCTTGTGGCAGCCGGTGTTGAACAAACTGACAATCGATACCAGTCCAAAAACGACAGCATTCGTGCATGTGTTCTTCATCTTCATTTCTGAATCCTCGTAGTGATTTCGGCAATGTCTCCCTGATAGCGGTGCATGCGCAGATACGCCAGGTCGATTTGATACAGAGCTTGCTGGATGCCAATTTGCGATGCAGTGAGAGACACATTCGCATCGAGCACTTCAAGACTTGTCCCCGTACCGACCTTGAATCGTTCGTTTGCCAGCCGCAGGCTTTCCCCAGACCGCTCGGTAGCTTTTTGCGCCGAGACCAGCGCGCTTTGCTGCGATTCGAAATCGAGGTAAGCGCTACGCACCGCGAGGCGCACCTGCTCCTCAGCGTGGCGATACTCAAACTCCGAGCTCTGGAATTGTGAGCGCGCCTGAGAAACGCGTGCGCGGCGCTCTCCACCGTCCCAGAGTTGAAACGTTGCGCGCGCCCCAGCAAACCACGTTGGATCGGTTTGCGCCAGTTTGCTGGTCACAAGCTCTTTGCCGGAGATGGCCGTAATCTGCGGAAGGTAGTCCCCCTCCTGCACACGCACTCCGCTGCGATATGCAGCGACTTTGTCTCGTAGCGCCTGCAAGATCGGGCTTGACTTCACCGCGGCCTCCATCGACGTATTCAGGTCGACCTGATCGGTAATCTCGAATAAATGGCCGCCTATATCGATGGGCGTAGCGTCTTCGAGAGCGAGGGACGTTCGTAGGGCAGCCACTGCCAGCGCAAGTTGGTTCCTGGCTTCTGTCAGGCGTTTCTCCTGCTCGGCAACAGCAGCTTCGGCGCGGATCACGTCGTACTTTGCGGCAGTGCCGAGTTTAAACGACGTCTGTGCGTGATCCAGATGCTCGTTGTACGATTGCAGAGCGACAGTGTTCAGTTCCACCACTTGCCGCGCCAAAAGCACTGACAGATAGTTGCGTTCCGCCGTCAGGATCACATCGTCGTCCATGTCGCTCGCCGCTTCTGCTGAAGCATGGCTGGCTTCACGGGTTGCCTTGATCGCGTTGTTGATTTTGCCGCCGGTGAAGATGGGATACCCGGCCTCGATATTCACATGCAGGTTGTCTTGCGGCGCGAGGGGAGTGGTCAGGGACTTCAGTCCCAGAACCGGCTGCAAGTTGGAGGGAATCGGCGATTCAATGTGAATCGGGTCATTAAAGCGCAGGTACTGGCTTTGAAAGTCGATCTGGCCCCATCGAGCGCTTGCGACCCGTCGTGCGTCCGCGGCGGCAGTGGCTGCATCCTGGTGCGCCTTCTTGGAAGTCCAACTCTGCGTGCGAGCCAAGTTGGCAACGGACGCCATGTCGAGATTCAGCGGCTGTTGTGCATAGATTCCCAAGGGTGAAAGCGCGAACAAGCTGAACAAAAGAAGCTTGAGCGCATTCTGCCGCACCGGGAAGCGCGTGTAACCGGGAGATGCTGAGACTGATTCATCAAGACGATTTAACACGAAATTACCCTCTTACTGTGAGGACAGGGCACGTAGCCTCACGATTTACATGGTTGGTGATGGACCCCGGGAGCCGGGTGGACAAGTCGGAAATCGAATCCCGATGCGCTCCCATGATGATGGTGGTGGCATGAATGCGCCTTGCCGCGCGGAGAATGCCATCGGCGGGGTCGCAGGACTCGACAAGAAACGAGGCCGCACACTTGTGTTGGGCCTCCGAAGGAATGAGTTCGTTCAAATGCGCGCGCGCCAACGCTTCGTAATCGTTGTGCGCGATACTGTTTTTCTCCAGCAGATGCGTACGATGAGAAGGTATCGCGTGCAGCACAAACAACTGGCGCTCAAAATCATTTGCCAGCGCAATGGCATAGGGTGCGGCCTTTGCAGAAGCCCTGTGGAATGCTGTAGCAAAGAGCAGCGGTTTTCCCGAATCGGCTGGATTATCGAGCCAGGGACCAGTAGAGTGCGGGCCGACGGTCAGGACTGGACAGCTACAGCATTTTGAGATCATTTCCGCCATCGAACCGAAAACCAGTCTGGACATTCCGGTCCTGCCGTGCGTACTCGCAACAATCAGGTCGACCCGGTGGGTACGAGCAAAGATCTCCATCTGAATATCCACATTTCCCGTAAGAACAACGGATCGTACTTCTACACCGTTCAACTTTCCCGAATTCTCCATTTCATTCACATAGCGGTCGATATCCCGTTCCGACGCGCTGGCAGCGAGTCCCACCGCTTCTATTCCAGCGAGAGCAAACCCTGAAAATGAAACCACATAGACGATGTAGAGAGTTGCGCCATAGTGGCGGGCGATGGCGATTCCGTGCAGAAACGCCTTATCGGAGGCCTCGGTAAAATCAGTTGCGACAAGGACCGATTTCAGGTCGAGAGACTTCATCGGAGTAGATGCATTAGCCACGATCACACCTCGCGAATTTCGTTCCAGTCTGAAGCCGTGTTGAGAAAGAAGGCCGATGAAGATCGCACTGGCCGCGAAAGCAACGTATGCGGGGATTGAACTTTGTTGGCAAGAACGACTTATTCATGTGGCACTTCCAGTCGCCTGTCTTGAGGCTGGTCGGATAGGACAAGCGGTTCTGCAATGCTGAGGCGCAACCGCTCACAGACGTGCAGACCATAGGCGTTGTCGGCTATGAACTTTGCTCCGAGTTGGCCGAGCCAGCAGAGCACCTCTTCACCGGCCCGGTCGACAAACGTGACCTCGGAGAGATCTACGACCATGTTGGGCAAAGTCCTAAAGGAACCAATGAAGGTTTCGACCTCTTCGCGGCATCCTTCAGCCATGCGGCCCGAGAGCCGGAGAGTGGATGTACTCAATAGATCGATGCGTAGCATTGCTTCACTTCCTGTCCGCACACGTAATGGAATTGCATTCTTGGGACCATCTCTGCAGAAATGCGTAAACTATTGATATTGAATTGTTAAGCGATATAAACTCCGTCGATTGTCGAAGTCCTGAATGGCGAAATGAAACCACAGTGGCGAAATAGCGCCACATGCGGAGTACCATAATCCTAGGCGGCGAAGTCACCGGGGAGCAGCATCATTTGCGGTGACTGCGTACCGGAGTAATCCGCAACTGCGATTGCAGTTGCGACATCACGGATGGAAAGGAACAGAAGAAGACCGATGTCCGAGCATGCGTCGATGAGCTCTGAAACCTGGAACGCAAGAGCTGTCAACAGGTATCGCACCCTGCTAAAGCTCTCCGCGGCAATTACCGGACAGCCGAATAGCAGCGATATGCTCCGAAGCGTGCATCAGCATTTGTCCGATCTTTTTGCGCTTGACGGAGTCATTCTGATCCGTCTTGAGGAGGGTGGTAAAACCGCGCAGTTGCTCGCATGGGATCAGAAGGGGACCGAGCCGAAGATGAAGCTAGGAGCCAGGATCGAGATCAAGGGAAGTAGCATCGAAAAGGCGATGGCGGAGATGGAACCGATCTTTATTCCCGACCTCAATCAGATGATACTTGCCATTCCTCAGTTAGCCGGCCAGGCTCACCTTGGGCAACACCGTTGCGCATATGTCTTTCCCATCGCGACTCCGCGCGTACAGTGGGGAGTTCTTGTGTTTGCGAGTGTCGAGCACGCGCAGTTCAGCGGCGAAGACGTGGAACTGATGGCCTCGGCGACTTCGCAGGTGGCTGTCGCTCTGGAAAGCGAAATGGCGATGGGCGAGGTTGCGCGCTACCGTCAGCAACTAGAAGAAGAGCGCGACCGGCTAGGACTGCTTCTCGACATTAACAATCAGGTCATCGCGAAAAAGAAACCGAACGAATTGTTTCAATCTGCGTCCAAGACGATTCTCAAATACTTCGGAAACGACTGCGCCGGTTTCTGGTTGAGGGACGGAGAATCGCATCAATTCGATTGCGCAGTCCTCGATTTTCCAACACGTATCGGATCCCGCGAAGAGAATCCCGTCATTATACCCGCAGGAGAAGATCTTGACCGTATGGAAGACGGGATTCCCCGGGTATATACAGAAGAAGAAATTGAAGGGGTGTCCGCCCCGGCGTTACGCGCCTTGAAGACCGAATCGATCAGATCATTAATTACAGCTCCACTGGTCACGGCACAAGGCGTCGCTGGAATTATCGCGCTGGGAAGCCGTCAGCCACGTTATTTTACCCAGGCTGACCTTGATTTATTGCGGCAAGTCGAACACCAGTTGGCTCTAGCGTTGGACAACGCAATCGCCTACGGACGGCTGGATGCATTCAAGAACCGCCTGCAGGATGAGAAGCTGTACCTTGAATCTGAGATTCGCGCGGAACTCAAATTTGAAGATATTGTCGGCGATAGTCCCGCATTGCGCAAAGTGCTGGAGCAGGTGTCGGTTGTGGCCCCAACGCGCTCGACGGTATTGCTACTCGGAGAAACCGGTACCGGCAAAGAACTCATCGCACGCGCGATTCACAATGCAAGCCCACGTCGCGAAAGGACTTTTGTAAAGCTCAATTGCGCGGCCATTCCTTCCGCTCTGGTGGAAAGCGAGTTGTTCGGGCACGAGAAAGGAGCATTTACAGGGGCTTTGGGCCAAAAACGCGGGAGATTTGATGTCGCCGATCAGGGAACGCTCTTCCTTGACGAAGTGGGCGATATTGCACTCGAACTGCAACCAAAGTTGCTGCGCGCGATCCAGGAACAGGAGTTTGAACGGCTGGGAAGCAACCGGAGTATTCGGGTCGATGTGCGCCTCGTCGCGGCCACACATCGGGATCTGCCGGCAATGATTCGCGACGGCCAGTTCCGGCAGGATCTTTTCTATAGACTCAATGTATTTCCGATCGAGATCCCCCCTTTAAGAGAACGGCGCGAAGACATTCCGATGCTTGTGCATTACTTTGTTTCACGTCATTCACGCGAAATGCGAAAGGCCATACACCGGATTCCTAGAGACGCGATGGACGCTTTAACGAACGCCTCGTGGCCCGGCAATGTGCGTGAACTGGAGAACTTTCTTGAGCGAGCGGTAATTCTGACCCGCGGCGAGGATTTAGAAGTGCCGATCAATGAACTGGCTGAGCCGGTGGTAGTTGCGGTGCAAGCGGGAGAAACGGCTTTGCCAACAATGCGCGAATCGGAACGGAAGGCCATTCTGGCAGCGTTGAAGGCATCCGGTGGGAAAGTCGCAGGTTCAGGCGGCGCAGCCGAGAGGTTGGGTTTGAAGCGATCGACGCTGCGCAGCAAGATGAAACGGTTGAACATCGGGAGAACCGACGATTAGGGTGCCCGCCAGCTTCCCATACTGGGGGGCATAGGGGATTGAAATAATCTTAACTGAAGAAACCACATCGATAGGCAGGTTGGTCGCATGGCTGCCTGAGGCTGGAACAGTGACGTTGCACTATTCACCAGGGCTCCGCTCTTGGTACTGCGCGCGTCCTTCATATTGATGCGCCCGCGCGAGTCGAAAGAGTCGATGACAATTGAAACAGCTTGTCATCTGTAAACTACGACAGAAAGAACGCTCGTTCATCGCAGAGAATTGGTGGCGCTCTCTGCAGCACTATCCGGAAACGGAGAAGGCCAGCGCCGGCTTTCGCGGGGATACTGCCGGATCAAAAGCTACCAATCAGCACACGGAAACGGGCTTTCCCGGATTCGTCCACACTGAGCGTCACGCCAGCGGCGCCGAGTGGAGTCGGTACGAAGACGCCAGCGGAAGTGCTTTGATGCGTCTGCCATCCAGCAGATCCCAGGTCGAGCCGGCCTGCTTCATACCATGTCGCAAATCCTGGAGTGCGAATGGAATGCTGGGCAGACCGGTTGCGAAGAATCACTCCGCTCCCGCCGATCACAAGCGAGTTCGCGTGAAACTCCTGATAGCGGTATGCGGCGAGTTGGTTCATACCTCCCGCCGTGAACTGTTCGAAATAATCGAGCTTCCTGCCCAAGCTCGTATCGATTTGGTTTGTGGCAAAGATTGTCGCCAGGCGGCCGACAGGATGAAGCGAACTGAACTCGTTCTCAAAGTAGGGGTAGGAGATGTTACGGAAGCTGTATCCGGAGGAACCTTCTAGCCTTGTACCGCGTGTTGGCAGGCCACCTGAGTCCTGCGTGTCGAAGATCCAGCGGACTTCTGGCACCGTGTACGCTCCACCAATTGCCTTAATGCCATCGACTACCGGGGCACTGCTATAGGAGTCGTATCCTGCTTGGACTCCGAGCCGGAACTGGGCGTTCCGCCAGGTTCCAACTCCCGCATAGAAGGAGCCGCCGACACGATCGCGAAAAGCAGTGAATCGGACGGGACCTGTGTAGCTGTTTACATGGAATCGCTGCACCCCGAATCCCGGAGCAATGAAATAGGAGGTTCCATCAAAAGGGTTGTAATACTCGGCATTAAGCCCCGGGTCGTAACCGATCTCCATTGCGCCAACAACCCTGGATTTATAGGCGCTTTGAAAAACAGCCGAAGTGGAGAGCCGTAGGTTGACCCGGTCAGGTTCTCCCGACGACCATGCGTAGCGAACGGAGGGCCGAACGAGAATCTCGTCTCCAAGCCGTGGAGTGAACTCTACGCGATAGCCTTCCGGTTTGCCCGGCTCATGCTGCCATTCGTAAGATGCTCCCGGCACCGCGGTGGAAGTCACCATTCCATTGATCGTGTCCTGCAATTCATGTTCCGTCACGATGCGGTTGTCGAGCTTACGATGAAGCTCTTCACGGGCCTTTTCCTCAAAGGATTTTTGAGAACTATTAACGGCCACAATAGCGCCCTGCCGCTCAGCCGTACGCATGCGATTCTTGCGGCTGCGTAGATATGCGTCCCATTCCAAGTTGGATAGCTCGAAGGGCTTCAAATCGGATGCACGCACTTGGGCAGCGTTGTATCCGGCTTTGATAATTTCTTCAGCGTTTTTGTAACTCGTTGTGGAAAAGTTGGGAAGGTTAACCAAAATCACAAGATCGGCGGCTGCGAGGGAGTCGCGCTCATTTTGAGCGGCGTCGATCGCCGAAGTCCTGCGGAGGATATCGGGGAGTGTCGTAAGCTGGTCCGGCGTGGTGTTTGGCAGTTTGAAGGCGACGGCGATGACCTTCTGGGCTCCCATTTGTCTGACAACTTCGACCGGCACCACCTGCACGATTCCGCCATCGACCAAGATCATGTCATCGAGTTTTACCGGGGTGAAGATGCCGGGAATGGACATGGTGGCGCGCATGGCAAGGACCAGCGAGCCCTGCTGGAGAACGACAGCCTTTCCGCTAATCAGGTCGGTGGCGACACAGCGAAACGGCGTGGGCAATTCGTCGAAATCATGCAGATTGGAGTACGCCAGGGTGGCTCGGCTAAGCAACAGTGAAACAGACTCTCCCGAATTCAACCCCGATGGCAGAGATAATTTCTTACCGAATCGCAAGGTAAGATCGCCAAAGGTTCGATTCCATTTCTGCTTTTCGACGATGGGCTGGTCAGTGAATTTTGGATTCGGACTCAGAAGAGATTCAAAGTCGATCTGGTGAACCAAGTCAGTGATCTGTTGCGAATCCATGCCTGCCGAATAAAGCCCTCCGACGAGTCCGCCCATGCTCGTGCCGGCCAGGTCATCGATGGGAATGTGATGCTCTTCGAAGTACCGGAGCACGCCAATGTGAGCAAGGCCAAGTGCCCCGCCCCCGCTTAGCGCAACCCCCACCCGTGGACGTTCGCTTTTCTGAACCTGTGAATCCAGATGCACCGACCATGCAACCAGGAGAAGAACGACGACCTTGCAAGTTAGTTTCATGATTATTGGTCGGCAGAGCGCCGTTCCTTTCAAAGATTCATTGGACCGCGGCCCGGAAAGTTCCCTTTGCGGGTTCCACGCCAGCGTTATTGACAGATTGCGGCGATTGCGGTTGTGAGATCTGATAGGGTCCGTAATCGATCGTCATTACAGCCTTTCCGCCGATGCGAACCTTTGTCTCGCTTTGATTTTGCCGCGGGAGCCAGTAGCTACCAATTCTCGAATTTGTCTGGTGAATCAGCGTTTGCGAAATCCAGAACGAAGGATTCTTTGCAGGCTGCACTTCCATTCTGGACACGGCATAATCAGCCGCATCAACCCATATCTTTCCCCGATAGAGATACGGGTTGCCCGAGATTGGGTCGACTTGCAACACATATGAAGGTCGTCCGTTAAGCGTCTCGCTTCCAAGCAACTGAAACTTGTAATTTGCTGGCGACAACGCGTGAGCACCACGATCCTGAGATGCGTCTTTTTCGCTATCCAATGCGCGCTTGAGAACTTTTTCGCAAAGTGTGTGCGAACCGCTTTGGGAAACAATCCGGAAGTTCTTTCCGGTCGCGGCGTCATACTCGAGTTCCACCTCCATCTTGGCGGTGATGTTCTTGAATACGCTTCGATACTCGATCTCGTAATGACGCAGTGCGTGGTAGCTCTCCAACGTTTTTGCCTGCATCTGATCGTGGCGCTCGATGGCCTGCACGATTTCTGCAGGGCGGATTCAAGCTCCAAGAGCAACATTGTCGATTTTAACTGACCAGAATTTCTTGAAGTCGAATACTCCTTTTGGTAGGAACAGTTCCGCAGGCG
>Ga0326727_10000326_pt1 | contig 200864 bp, 173 predicted proteins | sample MB2enrmetagenome_FD_207643 | JGI IMG/M metagenome (GOLD analysis project Ga0326727, IMG submission 207643) | Lab enriched peat soil microbial communities from McLean, Ithaca, NY, United States - MB29MY | ecosystem: Environmental > Terrestrial > Soil > Wetlands > Peat | place: USA: New York... | reverse complement strand
AGGTGGAGCTTGTCTTGAATCACCTTTGTTTCTGCGCTCTGGCGCTGCGCACCCGCTTCCAGGAAGCTCACGCGGCCGCGAAGATCAACGATGAGATACAGCGCAGCTGCAAGTAAAATTGCAAGGATTACGATTCCAACCACTAGCGCAACGGGGCTGGCTCGATGCTCCGTGGGCTGAATTTCAGCGGTCTCCGGCATGATGGGGCTCCTGATTGAAAAATTCACTGCAACGATTGTTCCAGCGCATCCGACCGGTGTCAACGGCGACTTGCTCCCCGGGCAAATCCATGCTTACAAAAGCGTTTCCAGAAAAGTTGTCAATGACGCCCGCGGCGCGCGCGCAGAACCGGGGATTGCGCCATGTCCTTCGCGACGGAATTCTGCTCGCCCCGGTTACCGCACAGGTGATGTGCGCGTTTGTCCTCGAGGGCAAGACGCTGAACCCGCTCGATAGGTTCTCTCCACAACGCTTCTAACTTTCCGCCGGCATGGCGGTTCCAGGTTCGAAGACTCGCACCCATCTCTGGCCGGTGGGTCTTGCGCAATGCCGGCAATCCCGATGCTATACTCTCCAGTCTGCTTCTAGCTCCAGCTTCCTGGCGATTCAGAAAGGATGTTCCGTCATGGCCTCGCCTGCAATTTCGTTTGCAAAGAAAAACGAAAAGCGTTTTCTCGAGGAATTGAAATGCCTGCTCCGCATCCCCAGCGTCAGTACCCTTCAGGAACACCGGAAGGATATCGACGAGGCCGCCGGATTTGTCGCCGCGGAGTTGAAACGCATCGGCGTCGAGCACGTAGAAATCGTGCAGACTGCGGGCTTTCCGCTGGTATACGGCGACTGGCTCCACGCCGCCGGCAAGCCCACCGTGCTCATCTATGCGCATTACGACGTGCAACCGGCCGAACCCCTGGAAGAATGGTTTTCGCCTCCCTTTGAGCCCACCGAACGCGATCAGAATCTATACGCGCGCGGCGCGGTGGACGATAAGGGCCAACTGTGGATGCAGATCAAGGCTCTGGAATCGCTGCTTGCCCCCGAGGGAAAACTGCCGGTCAACGTCCGCGTGCTCTTTGAAGGCGAAGAGGAAATAGGCGGCGAGGCGGTTGAAAAGTTTGTGCACGAACACGCCGGCCGCCTGCAATCCGATGTTGCCCTGGTCTGCGACACGGAGTTGTTTGCGCCTGACCTGCCGACCTTGTGCGTGGGCCTGCGCGGCATGGTCTACACCGAGATCGAGGCTCGCGGGCCAGCCACGGACCTGCACTCCGGAGTCTACGGCGGCGCCGCTCCCAACCCGCTGTTTGCCCTCTGCGAAATCATCGCCAAGCTGAAGGACGCGGATGGGCATATACTCATTCCCGGCTTCTACGAGGAGTGGGCCTCACCCACCGAGGCCGAGTTGAAGGCCTGGAAGTCGCTGCCCTTCGATGAAGAGCGCTATCGAAAAACCGAGGTAGGCTCGGCGGTGCTGACCGGAGAGAAAGACTACTCCGTCCTCTACCGTGCCTGGGCGCGTCCTACTCTCGAGGTGCACGGCATGCCCGGCGGCTTTACCGGCCCGGGCGCAAAAACCGTCATCCCGGCCAGGGCTTCCGCAAAGATCTCCATGCGCCTGGTGCCCGATCAGAGCCCCGACGACATCCTGGAAAAGTACACACAGTATGTAAAGTCTCTTGCCCCCAGGGGAATTCAGATCAGCATTAAGGTTCACTCCAAGTGCAAGGCCGTGGTGGTCAGCACGGACAACGACTTTATCAAGGCTGCAAACCAGGCGTTACATGAAGTGTTCCACAAGGAGACCGTGTACATTCGCTCCGGCGGCTCGATCCCCATCGTCGGACAATTCCGCAGAGATCTGAAAATCCCTTCCGTCCTCATGGGCCTCGGCCTGCCTGACGACAATATTCACGGTCCTAACGAGAAGTTTCACATTCCGAACTTCTACAAGGGCATTGAATCGGTGATTCGTTTCCTGTCGATTCTCGGCGAGCCGTAGCATAGGCTCGTTCTGTCCACTGGAGGCCCGGCCGGGAGCCGGGCTTTTATATGTTCCGTTTGCAGTGTCCTGCTGCCGTGCACACCTTGTCTAAAGAGATTCACTCCCGCGCCTGCAACTCGTCTCCCGGTATATTCTGGGCGAAACCGGTTCACAGAAGCAGTAAATGTCGTGCACCCCATCCTGTGCATTCTGTGCGGCAAACCTCCTTAATGCTACATTGGTAGTGCATCCTATTGGGGTTTTGCACAGCCACCTACAACAAATAGCGCTTTGTCCCTTGACTGCCCCTTTGGTGGCTCGATAAAGTGGCAGCAACTTGCGAGGCAGGCCTCCCTGCCGAAAGAAATTGGGAGGGCTCGAGATTCTTCGAGTTGCCAGCCGCCACTCGTGCTGCGCCCCGAACGGCGCCCGAAGGTTGATGGCGAGATAGTTCGGTTGCTCGGAGCCCGAATCCGGGTTCCGATGGAAGGCATCGAAGGGCAGCTCCCAGCCGGAGTTTGCCTGATTGCAGCGTGTAAAGCGCCGAATTTTTGGAGAACGGATTTTATTTCCGGCGTCGACCGCGAGGACAGAGCGCGCGGCGTCCAGCGTCCGGGCGCAAGGAGTACACAGTTGCTGAAACTGAAAAAGCTTCAGATTCTGGGCTTCAAGTCGTTTTGCGACCGCACCGAATTGAAGTTCCCCGGTGACGGTATCGCAGCCATTGTCGGCCCCAATGGATGTGGCAAGTCGAACATCTCCGACGCCATCAGCTGGGTGCTTGGCGAGCAGAGCGCCCGGAGCCTGCGCGGCGCACACATGACGGATGTGATCTTTGCGGGCACGCGCGAGCGCAAACCCACCGGCATGGCCGAGGTCACGCTGCACCTGGTCGACCCCCAGGTGTACGAAGGCAGGATCGAGACGCCTGTCATCGAGATTCAGGACGAAATGCCCGACCAGGACTGGGATGAGTCCTCGCTGAGCGCACAACGCGCCCGCGAGGTCGAGGAATACACCGAGGAAGTGCATCCCGGGCAGACTGACGAAATTGAAGTTGCCGCCGCCGGCAGCGGGCTTCCCACCGACACCCCTGGCGCTGCTCCCGTTGCAGTGCGGGAAGACTCTGCGCCGCGAAACCCAGGCAATGGGGCTTCTGTCAGGTCTGGGGAAGCATCGGCTTCCGGGGAGCCAGGCAGCGATGCGGCCGCGCGCGGCCCGCAGGTGGTGCTCAAAATTCGCCGGCGTAAATTCAAGACGACCTTCAAGAAGGGCGAGATTGCGGTGACGCGGCGGCTGTTCCGCAGCGGCGACAGCGAGTACCTGCTCAACGGAAAGCTTTGCCGTCTCCGTGACATCCAGGACATCTTCATCGGTACCGGTCTGGGGCCGGAATCCTATGCTCTCATCGAGCAGGGACGCATCGGTCAGATTCTGAGTTCCAAGCCAACCGACCGCCGCAACATCATCGAGGAAGCCGCCGGAATCACGAAGTTCAAAACCCGTAAGCGGCTCGCTGAAGTTCGCCTGGCGGATGCGAAACAGAACCTTGCGCGCATCAACGACATCTTCGACGAAGTCACGCGGCAGATGAATTCCCTGAAGCGCCAGGCCGCCAAGGCCGAACGCTACGCCAAACTGCGCGACGAGATGCGCGAGCAGTTACGAATCGTGCTGGCCAGCCGTTTTGCCGAGCTCGATGTACAGGCGCATCAACTGGAAGCCGAACTCGCGCAGCTCACCGAGGATCTGCACATCCGCACCCAAGCCGTGCAGGCCATGGACTCCGAGCACGCCGAACGCACTCAGCACGGTTACGCAATCGACCTGGAGGCGAAGCAGGCGCGCGAACGGCTGAGCCAGCTTCATCTGGAAATGGAGCGAGCAGGCGCCAGGTGCCGCAACAACGAAGAGCGCTGCGCCGAACTCACCGCGCGCGCCGCCGCAGCCGAAGCCGAAGCCAGCAGCACGAGCGGCCAGTTGCAGCGGCTTGAAAATGAACTCGCGGCGAACCAGCAGGTTCTGGAGAGCGCCGCGGCCGATGTTGCCAGCGCCCAGCAGGAACGCAACCAGCGCCAGTCGGAATCGCAGCAGGCCGCGCAGCGGCTGATGGAAGTGGAGCAGGAACAGGAGCGGCAACGCCGCCAGATGCTGGATGCAATCAACCTGACCTCGGGGATTCGCAATCGCATTACCCAGGCCGAAGAGCGCATTGCGGCCTTGCAGCGCGAGAGCGAGCGCATGCAACAGGAGTTGAGTTCGGCGAACCTGCAGGTGGAGTCCTTCGGCGGACAACGCGGCCAGATCGGACTTGAATTTGAATCGGCCACCGAACTCTCGCGTTCGATCGCGGCCCGTCTGGCGGAAACGCGGGCGCAGATTGCAGAGAAACGCGCAGCCGAAGTCGAAGCCAAGCGGCAATTGGACCAGATGCGATCGGAATCCGCCACCTTGCAGGGTAAGCGGGCCTCGCTCGAAGCGGTGATCAGGGAGCACGGTTTCTCGACGGAGTCGGTACGCAGATTGTTGCGCTCCGGACACTTGACAGGGCCAAACGCTCCCGTCGGCGTGCTGGCGGACTTCATCGAGGTGGAAGACAAATACGAAGGAGTGGTGGACGAATTTCTGCGCGATGAGTTGAACTTCCTCGTCGTAAAGTCCTGGGAGGCTGCCGACGACGGACTGAACCTGCTGCGCAGCGATGTCGAAGGACGGGCGACGTTCCTGGTGCATCCCGAGGATTCGCAGGCGAAGTTCAGCTTTGTGTTCGACGAGACGATGCGGACGCACCTGCGCGAAGACCGCGTAATTCCGCTGAAGGATTGCATTCGCGTGCCGGAAAACTTTGGCAGTTCACTGGAGGTGATTCTGCCCAAGCTCGGCAATGGCTACATTGTGCCGGATGCCGAGACCGGACGCGCGTTGGCCCTGGAAAACCCGGATGCGTTCTACCTCTCGCTCTCCGGTGAGTGCTACCACAACGTGACCGTGACCGGCGGCAAAATGCTGGCGCAAGGTCCGCTGCAAATGAAGCGCGACCTGCGCGAAGTGCAGCGCAAGTTCGGGGACGTTGGCCGTGAGCTAGCCGCACGGGAAAACCTGGTGGAAGAGCTTGGCAACGCAATCCAGGCGCTGGTTTTGCTGCAGGAGCGGCTGGAAGCAGAGCGCCGCGACTCGGAGCAGAAGGTGATGACGAGCGGCCACAGCCTGCGCCAGCTTGACAGCGAGATGGAGCGGGTGCGGGTGCGCATCGCAGGATACCAGCGCGAACTGCTGCGCGTAGCCGGCGAACGCCAGAGCCGCGAACTGTTTATCGCGGAGCGCCGCCAGGAGTTGGCGCAACAGGAGGAAAAACGGCTGCAACTGGAAGCGCAAATGCGCGCCGCCCGGGAGCACGTCGCAGAGCTACGCCTGGCCCGTGACGCCGCCGCGGAAGCGGCGAGCGAAGTCATGGCCCGCGTCGCCGGACTGGAGGAGCGCCGTCACGCCGCCGCCGCAGCGCTGGCGCGAATCCAGTCCATGGTCGCGGAAGTGACACAGCGGGTGAATTCGCTGCGTTCTCAATTGGAGGGCGCGACCGCCGAGAAAGCGCAGCGCGAACGGGAAAATGAGCTGCTGGCCTGCAATCTGGTGGAGTGGCAGCGCGAGTGCGAGCAGACGCAGGCACGGGACCATGAGCTGGCGGCCGAGAGCGAACAGCTCCGGGTTCGCCTGGCCGGAATTGAAGTGGAACTGAAGCAGTCTCGCGAGGTTCTGGACCAGGTTCGCGACCGTCGCGGCGAGTTGAGCGCGCAGGCGGCCAGGGCTACAAGCGACACCGAGCACCTGGTCGAGACCTGCATCCAGGAACTGGGCCAGAGTCGCGAGGACTTGCTTGCCCAAGAGTCGCTGGTACACCAGACGGGCGATGAACTGGCGGCAACCGAAGCCAGCTATCGCGAGATGCGAGCGCGCCTGGATGGCATGGGGCCGGTGAACATGATGGCCTTGGAGGAATACAAGGAAACGGCACAGCGCCACGAATTCCTGGAGACCCAGCGCAAGGACCTGCTGGATTCGATTGAGAACACGCAGAACACGATCAAGGAGATCGAGGAGATTTCGCGCGGCAAGTTCGACGAGGCCTTCGTCATCATCAATGCAAACTTTGCGCGCGCTTTCAAGAAACTGTTCGGCGGCGGTGAAGCATGGATGAAGCTGACCGACGAGGAGAACTCCGCCGAGAGCGGCATCGATATCGTGGCGTCTCCCCCGGGCAAGAAGACGCAGAATGTGCTGCTGCTCTCCGGCGGTGAAAAAGCGATGACGGCAGTGGCGCTGCTGGTTGGCATATTCCAGTTTGCGCCCGCACCATTCTGCATTCTTGATGAAGTGGACGCTCCGCTGGACGAGGTGAACATAGCCCGTTTCGGCGAACTCATGCGCGAGATGAGCATGGAAACGCAGTTCATCATCATTACGCACTCCAAGAAAATGATGACGATGGCGCCGGTGATGTACGGGGTCACCATGCAGGAACCGGGCGTGTCGCGCATTGTCAGCGTGCGATTTGGCGCCGAGAACGAACAGCCGCAGGCGGTTTCGGCCTGACTTTACAACCGTTTGCGGCCTCAATCGGCGCACAGGTTCCTTGACGAGGCGGAGTGCAGGAGCCCCGAAGCCCATCCCAACTAAGCTACCAAGGGTACACGGAAGTACAGTGTATTCCGCGATGGGGTTGCGTTTCGGACATGTCCAAACTTCTCGGTTTCTCAGGTTGCCTAACCGGAGGGAAATGTGATTAGAAGGTTACAACCTTTCCGTCGCGGTTGCCCTCCTCCCGCCGCCCCTTTGCAACCCTCCTGTTTATGCGGATGGGCATACGCGTGACCCTCCCGTCAATAGTCGCAAAAAAATATTTTGGACCTGCCCGGGAAACATCCTGGGATCTGCGTTGACAAAATCAACCCACTGTTTAGAATCCTTTTTTGTACCATTCGAACTTACAGTGACCACGAAACCAACCGACCCAGTGCTTCTTCGGACCGACTTCCCTGACTTGGATCTCCACGCCAGCGGAAAGGTACGCGACGTGTACCGTGTAGACGGCGAACGGCTTCTGTTTGTCGCCACGGACCGGATTTCTGCTTTTGACTTTGTCCTTGGCTCCGGCATCCCGGAGAAGGGACGGGTGCTGACCCAGCTTTCTCTGTTCTGGTTTGATTTCCTGAAAGACGTTGTGCCCAACCACCTGGTGACGGCTGATGTGGATCAGTATCCGGCAGCGCTAAAGAAGTATGCGCCGGTGCTGCGCGGCCGTTCCATGCTTGTAGTGCAGGCCAATATGTACCCTGTGGAATGCGTTGTGCGCGGCTATCTCTCCGGTTCCGGCTGGAAGGAATACCAAAAGAGCGGTGTGGTGTGCGGCATCCAGCTTCCCAAAGGACTCAGAGAAAGCGATAAGCTGCCGGAGCCAATTTTTACCCCGGCATCCAAGGCCGCCAGCGGCCACGACGAGAATATTTCCTTTGACCAGATGGTGAAGCATGTGGGGACCGCCAGCAGCGAAACACTCCGCAAGCTGAGTCTGGACATCTACAAGAAGGCCGCCGACTACGCGCTGGCCAAGGGCATCATCATCGCCGACACAAAGTTTGAGTTTGGCCAGACGGCAAACGGAATTGTACTGGCCGACGAGGTGTTGACTCCTGACTCCTCGCGCTTCTGGCCGGCAGACAGCTATTCTCCGGGCAAGGCGCAGTTGAGCTATGACAAGCAGTACGTGCGCGATTACCTGGAGGGGATTCGCTGGGCGAAAACGCCTCCCGCTCCGGCGTTGCCGGAAGAGGTGCAGCAGAATACCAGCGCGAAATACGTGGAAGCATATCGCCGGTTGACCCTGCGAGAACTGCCGCGGGATTAGCCTATGAACGCCCTGGACTGGTTGATCGCGGGAATTCTAGTACTCTCGGCGGTTGCAGCCGCGGCCCAGGGCTTTGCATTTGAGTTGTTTTCGCTGGCAGGCACGGTGTTTGGGTACTTGTTGGCCGCTTGGGAGTATCCGGTCGCGGCAAGATACCTGGAGCCATTCGTCAAGAATGACCTGGTTGCGGCTGGCGCGGGATTCTTGTTGATCTTCCTGGCCGTCGTGGTTTTGGCCGGGACCGCCGGTCGCATTGCGCGCTGGGCGACCCACAGTGTGGGCTTGCGATGGTTCGATCGGCTGCTGGGCGGAGCCTTCGGGTTGTTGCGCGGCGCGCTGGTGGTGATGGTGCTGGTGATGGCTATGGCGAGTTTTCTGCCGTCATCCGACGTGCTGGCGAAGTCCAGTTTGGCAGAGTATTTCTTGGTTGCCGGACGGGCGGCTGTGTATGCCGGCCCGGGTGAGTTGAAGCAGAAATTCCGCGATGGACTGAAGGCGCTGGACCGGGTCCGCGGCAATACCAGTCAGGCCAGCCACCGCAACGATAGCGTTTTGTAGATAGCTGTTCGCGTGTAATGGGTATGCCGGCAGGGTACACGGAATAGAAACGTGCAGTCCCGAACTATTTTCATTTCTTTAAAACCACGAGAAAGAGAGGCCCTCGTTGAAAGACCAGCTTGAGGCTCTTGTTGCGCAGATGTACGAGAGCGGAATCCTTTATTCCGAAGCGGTACGCGAATTCAGAAAACGATTCATACTCACCGTTCTCGAGCGGCACAATGGCAATCAATGTAAGGCTGCAAGACAGTTAGGGATGCATCGCAACACGCTCAGCAGAACCATCACGGAGTTGGAACTGGACGTGCGTGCTGTGCGCGCCGGGGCGCGGCGTCCACCGAAGAGCGAGAAGAGCCTCGTGATGGAGAAAAAGATTGCGCGCTAACCAGCACTCATGTTTCTGAGCCAGGCCGCCCGTGAACGGCGGAACTAAATGTTTTCGCCAACGCCAGCCAGTACGCTTCTACCCCCGAATCAAAGAAGGACGGCACTTTCGCCGTCCTTCTTTTGTTTCCTTTCAGTCCGGACTACTGAGCCTTGTGGTGCGTAGGCGCAGGTTTTTTCGTTGCCTCGGGCAATCCCTTCAGGACTTCTCCGTCGGTGAATGTCAGGTTGAACGCATCGCCAACGGCACTGTACTGGCTGGGAACGCCCTGGATCGTGAGCTGCGTCCCAGGCTTGGGAATGCGGGCCGGGGGGAGCGGGCTTTTAAGGTTTAAAGTGATATCCGCTTTCTTGGCGTCGATGTCGTCCACGCTCCCGGCAAGCTTCAGCGAGTCGTGCGTGGCCTCCACGACGTTGGCTACCAATTGCACCGGCTTGCCCTTGATGGCGGTCCATACCTGGTCGCTGGCCTGCTTGTTGCCGCTGGTTAAAATGAACTGCCATTCGGCAAAGGAGAGCTTCTCCGGCGAGCCTTTGGCTCCCTTGATCATTTCGGCGGCCTGGTCGGCGGCCGATGGTGCAGGAACAATCGTGAATCCGGCAGGAATTGTCGGCGCTGTCTTGGCCGTGGCCAGCAACTGGTCGAAGCCATCGGTCCCGCCATGATAGCGCTCGTACTGGTTCTTGGCATACGCCAGAAGCTGCGGGTTGGGAGCGGGAGCGATCGCGACGGCCTTGGCGATCCAGAACAAACCGTCCACCACTGGCGGCTTGGGTGTCAAATAGGCCAAGGCCAGCAGGTAGATGCTGTTGAGTTCATTGGGCTGCAAGGCCACCACTTCCTTCAGATTCTGCTGCGCGGTGGCATAGTCCTTTGCCTGCAATGCGGCGTGACCGACAGAACCAAGGTAGATGACGCGGAACGAAGTCTTCATGGCGTTCCACTGATCATCGCTGTAGCCCTCGGGTTTGTTGGCTGTTTGAATGGCCTGCAGCCCCCGCGCACCGAGTTGTCCAGCTTCCTGCAGTGAAGCGGCGGCATCGGCCCCACCGGCCTGGGCCACGGCGCGATCCAGATAGCTGAGCAGCGCGAGCGCGGTCAGGTTATTCGGATTGATCTGAAGCAAGCGCTGGGCGGAAGCTTTGACCTGTGCCGTATTGTTGAGTTGCTGATAGGTTTTCAAGAGGACTTCCAGACCGTCTTCCTTCATCACGCTGTTGGGATAGGTCTGGAGATAGCTCTCCATCATCTGGGCCTTCTGCGCGGCGTCCGTTGCGTTGACGGCGGCCACGTAGGCGTTGTACTCGTTGGGATCCTGGATAATCTTTCTTTGTTGCCCGCCCGGAGCGGTAGTTCCCGGCGCAGGTTGCTGCTGCCCCGCAGGGGACGCCTGCGCCTGCACCGCCAAACTGGAGGCAGCAAGCAACAACACGAATACGGACTTCTTCATTCTCTTGCTCCTTAAGAACTATGCGGAATCTGCGACTCACTCATCAACACCGGGCCCATCCGACGCACACTGGGCCGATGCCAGACAGAACGGAAAGCGCTACTTGACCAGCCAACGCGGCACTTTGCGCTGAGACGCGATTATATGGATGCACAGGCGGTTAAGGCAAGCATCCTGATTGCGTATAACATAAGCTTTTCAACACTTGGCGGGGTATAGGAAGCACCCACCCGCATTTTGGGGGGCCGGAGTTCAGTTACGCCACAATCCATGCATGCCGTCCTGCCGGAGTGAGCGAAAGGAAGGGTTGATGAATCAAAGTACTGCAATTTCAGGCCAAACAGCAGTGATCACCGGGGGCAGCCGGGGCATTGGCGCGGGCATCGCTGCCAAGCTTGCCGAGATGGGGGCAAAGACGGTGATTCTAGGGCGAAACCGCAGCGCCCTGGAGGCAGTCGCCGAACAGATCCATGCGAAACAGGGGAGCTGCCTGGCCATGGTCTGCGACCTTGAAAACCTGGCCGAAGTCGAAGGTGTTGGCCGCGAAATTCAGCGCCGGGCAGCTGCGCCGCAGATTCTGGTCAATTGCGCGGGCGTGGGCCTGCCGGGGCGGCCGTTGCTGGAATGCACGGCTGCTGATTGGGACCGGGTGATCAACACGAACCTGCGCGGCGTCTTCTACGCCATTCGCACCTTCGCGCCGGCCATGGTGGAAGCTCGCAACGGACACATCATCAACATCTCCTCCATTGCCAGCAAAAATCCCCTGCCGGGTGGTGCAATCTACGCCGCCAGCAAATGGGGATTGAACGGGCTCAGTTTCTCGCTGGCCGAGGAATTGCGCGCCCACAATGTTCGGGTGACCGTGGTATCTCCCGGCTCGGTAAACACTGAATTTTCTGCCCACGAGGGACGCGATCTGAGCCGGATGCTGGCTCCTGCCGACGTCGCCCACGCCGTCGCAATGTTGGTTACTCAACGGCCGCAATCCTTCATCAGCGAAGTTGTTTTGCGGCCCACGCAGAAACCCTAGGGTGGCCGCTGTCGGACTGGCCGGGATCGGAAAGCCGAAGGCCGCCCCGAAAGGCGGCCTTCGCTGTTTCCCGGAGCGGTTGTTTAGAAGTGGTAGGAAATGCCCATGCCCACGCGGGCGCGAGCGTCGAGAGTAGGAAGAACGCCCGGAGCGATTTTTCCGGCAAACTGAGCCACGCCAAGATCAACCTGCAAGGGTGAACCCTTCAGATTTGGAACCACCCGCACAAAGTAGGTCAGCGAAGTCGGAATGTTGGCAGAGACGGGAGTTCCCGCCAGCCCGGTCAAGTAATGATTCAAGCCTTGGACGTACCTGGGCTCCTGGAGCGCTTCCGCCCCGAAGATCAGAGCTGATTTTGCAGGCCCATGGACGACAAAGGCAGCGGCGCCGAAGAGGCGTCCCTGCCAGCGCTGTCCGAGATTCGAAGGAGAACCGTTCCCGGCGTTGCCGGCAACGCCGAGGACAGAGGCGTCGGTGACTTTGTCGCCGAGGCTCAAAACGAAAGGCAAAGCCTTCACCTGGGTGATAGTTTTAGTGGCGACGATATAGAAATCGCCATTCGTCTGGGAAACGGAGCCGCCTGAAGGCGGTGCCGTGTAGTAGCTCACGCGCTGCGCCCCAAACCTGCCAATTGCTCCCACGGCGATGGCCGGGACCCATTTGGAATTGAAGGAGTTCTCAGGCAGAACCGTAAACTTGCCGTGAAGTTCGCTGAAACCGTTAGAGAACAGGACGCTGAGTGGGCTGCGACCGGAAGAACTGAACGCCTGGGTAAAACCCGCTTCAAAGCGATTGCCAAAGCCTTCGGTAACGGAGAACTGGTAATCGTTGCCGATCACGTTGCCCGTGTTCAGGTAGTGGAAAGCGACTTCCGGCTTGCCAAACTTTCTGGCCGGAGAGGCTGCCGTGTAGGCGAAGGGCGTAATCAGCGCGCCAGTCTGGCCTTCCCAGTTCAATCCCTGGGCAAATGAGGTCTGTGAAAATACAGTGATGGCAAAAAAGTTAAAAGCAATCCAAAGCTTTCGAGTCTTCATCCTGTGCATCTCTCCTAAGTTTGCGGTCAGTTTTCCTGGTTCGTTCCAAGGCGTGCGGCCCCGAAGTGGCACAAAACAAAAACCCATCGCCAGTGGTACTGGCGATGGGTTCGTGAAGGTCGCTTGAAAAAAACTATTCCACGATCTCAGCTTCGCCAGCAGGCAGCAACCCGCAACAGCAGCAGGCACAAGCGCGGCACATCTGGCAGCAGACGATCATAGTGTCTGGATCATAGCCCGGCCTGCATCCCGGCGTCAACACGGACCTGCGTCGCCAACCCGGTAATCGGGCCTAACCGCTTCGCTTGCCAGAACCGCCAAATCCGTGCTGACGCAATCCATGAACACGTGCTAATCGCCATACCCGCCACTGTTTTCCAACTCCACCTTGCCGCGGAACATGCGGTAGAGGAAGACAAAATAACCGAGCGCGATGATCATGCCGAAAATCCACCACCGCAGCCCGACCTGCAACGCGTAGCCGGAGGTGATCGAGTTCTGAATGGTCAGGTTGTAGCGCGGATCAATGGCCGGAAGGATGACCGGATACAGCGAATACACTGCTCCCACCAGCATGAAGGCCAGATACAGCGCTCCGGAAATAAAGGCTGCGACCTCTTTCCTGCGTTTCTGGAAAACGAAGACCGCAATCAGGCTGGCAAATACCAGCACCGGGATCAGGTAGCCGACCGGCAGGGCGTTGTAGTTGGCGAGCAGGCTGGGATGGATGAAGAGCGTGGCAAACAGGCTCACCAGCGTGAGGAGAAAAAGAACCGGAGTGAGTATGAGCGACGTCGTACGCGCATGCTCATTCAGTTCGCCGTCGGTTTTGACGACGATGTAGTTGGCCCCATGGACGCAGAGCGCAACCAGCGCAACCACACCCGAAAGCACCGTATACCAGTCCAGTACACCCGGATGCGGGCCGACTCTCCAGTTGGTCCATAAGGGAAGGAAGAAGTAGTGATCCGGTCCCAGAGGCAGGCCCCGCACCACGTTCCCCAGCGCCGCCCCGTAAAACACTGCCAGGAGCAGGCTGCCGATGGAGAAAATGCCGTCGAAGAAGCTGGCCCAGATGCCGTCCTTGATATGGGTGCGGAATTCCAATCCGATGGCGCGCAGCATCAGCAGCCACAGAACCATCATCAGCGGAAGATAGAAGCCGCTGAAGCTGGATGCATAGAGCTGCGGAAAGACAAAGTAAAGTACGCCACCGGTGGCCAGCAGCCAGACCTCGTTGCCATCCCACACCGGACCAATGGATCGGATAATCTTTCTGCGCTCGTCGTCCGTCCGGCCAAGGAATAGGTGCAGGGCGCCGGCGCCGAGGTCAAAGCCGTCCAGAATCACGTACCCGGTCAGCATGACGGAGATAATTGCAAACCAAAGGAATCCCATGTTAGTTCCTCCTCGCGGCACTAACTTTTCCGCCGTTCGCTGGAGCGGGCACAAAGCTCTCAAGGTGCTCCGGCCCATGATTGATTTCGCGCTGCACAAGGAACAAAAACAGGATTGCAAGCAAGCTGTACATCCCGAAGAATCCCAGCAGTGTGAACCACACGTTGGACGCCGTCACCGACTTCGAGAATCCGTCAATCGTACGCAGCACCCCGTAAACAAGGTACGGCTGGCGTCCAATCTCAGCCGTCATCCAGCCGGCCGTATTGGCGATGAAAGGCAGCGGGAAACTCAGCATAAGGACCCAGAGCAACCACTTCGTTTCGTGCAGCTTCTTGCGCCAGAGTTGAATGCCCGAAATCAGCATCACGAGCATGAATACGGTGCCCAGCCCAACCATGATGTGATAGGCGTAGTAGAGAAGGGCGATGTTGGTCGGCCACTCGGACTCGGGGAAAGAACTCAGTCCGCGCACTGGCGCATTCCAGTCGCGGCTGATGAGGAAGCTGAGCGCCTTGGGCACAACCAGCGGATTGTCAATGCTTTTGGTTTCGACGTTGGGCTGGCCGAGGATCACCAGATCGGCCGTCTTGGTGTCAAAGTGGGCTTCCATCGCAGCCAGGGCAGCGGGTTGATAATTGGCAAGGTTGTGTCCCTGCCCGTCGCCGGTCGGCCCGATTACCAGCAGCGAGAAGAGGATTCCGGAGACCACGCCTACGCCGATGTAGATTTTGCCCTGCTCCACATACTTTTCACTGAGGAGGTAGTAGGCGCCAACGGCCGCCATTACAAATGCCCCCGTGACCGCTGCGCCGGCCATGTTGTGTGCATATTGCCAAAGCGCCCAGGGATTCAGCAGCAGTCCCCAGAAACTGCTCAGCGTAACCGAACCGTCCGCAGTGGCGCGGTAAGCAACCGGGTGCTGCATCCAGGCATCGGTGGCAACGATGAAGTAGCCTGACAACCATGAGCCCAGAAAAACGGCGACCCCGGTCCACCAATGAGCGATCTTGCTCAGGCGCTTCTCTCCGTAAAGGAAAAGGCCGAGAAAGGCCGACTCAAGGAAGAACGCGAAGGTGCCTTCCATCGCCAGCGTCTGTCCGATGACTCCGCCGGCAAACTTAGAAAAGTGCGACCAGTTGGTCCCGAATTGGAATTCCATCGGAATGCCGGTGACGACTCCAAAGACAAAGCTGATGCCGAAGATCTTTGCCCAGAAGCGTGCGGCCTGGTGATAGCGCTCGTCGTTCTTCCAGAGTCCAATGGTTTTCAACGCGACGACCAGCGGAGCCAGTCCCATGGTGAGTTGTGGAAACAGGTAGTGGAAAGTAACCGTGAATGCGAAATGTAGTCGATGTATCAGTACGGCGGAGTCCATTGAGATCACCCCACTCAATTCCTGGTAGTTTGTTTGCCGCCTTACGTCGCCCTAGGAGCAGAACGCGGACGTTTTTTGATGATTGGTTTCCCTGGCGATATTCTCCGCAGCGATCCCTGTTTTGATTCCGGTTTGGCGCCGCCGTCCGGCTGCGCGATGCTCAGCAGATTATCGCAGGATTCCTGTGCGGGAATCATTTCCGCGATTCTTGCCCGGCGCAGAACCGACAGCATGGCCGACTGCGCCCGCAGCCAGACCTGGTGCGCGGCACACTCGTGCCGGCGATGACAGGACGCGCCCGAAGTGACACAGACATTGAGAGCAACCGGCCCGTCTATGCATTCGACCACGTCGAGCAAAGAGGCTTGCGCGCCGCGCTCAAGCAGAGAAAAACCGCCCGCGACTCCACGCCGGGCCTGGATGAGTCCGGCGCGAGCCAGCGCCTGGAGGATCTTCGACAGGAAGCTCTCTGGCGCTTCCGCCGCCCTGGCCAGAAGTGCTTTGGAGACCACCGCCCCCTCCGGCTGGCTGGCCAGGTGGATCATCACGCGAACGGCATAGTCGGCAGCACGGGTCAGTTGCATGGAAGATCAAGCTAATCTGGACCGTTTTAGTCCGCTTTGACCGTATCCCCGTTAAATTATCTTTTCAGTGACGCAGATCAACCGTGTTTGTGATATTTTTCACCACGATATGTTTATTTGCCGGGGCAAAGCCGCGTACCGTGGGCAGACCACGCCGGAACCGGGTGCAATGACACGGAAAATCAGAGAGCCGGGACCGTTCGGTTTACACTGTTAGCTGTGAATGCTGAGATTGTAGCAATCGGCTCCGAGCTCTTGACGCCCTACCGCCAGGACACGAACTCCCTGTTCCTGACCAAGCGCCTCAACGAACTTGGTGTGGAAGTCATCTTCAAGACCATTGTCGGCGACCGTCCCGAGCATCTGCTTCAGGCCAGCCGGATCGCACTCTCCCGGGCCCAGATTGTCATATTTTCCGGAGGTCTCGGCCCCACCGAGGATGATCTGACGCGCGAGTGCGTCGCCCAGGCCCTGGGTCGGGAGTTGCGCCGCGATCACGAGATGGTAGCGGCTCTCTACACTCGTGCCGCCGCCATGCGCATGCGTATGGCGGAAAACAACGTCAAGCAGGCTGACTACATATTCGGAGCGGAGATTTTAAAGAACTCCCGCGGCAGCGCGCCAGGGCAGTGGCTTGACACCAGCTTCGAAGGCCAGCGCCGCCTGGTGATTCTGCTGCCCGGCCCACCGCACGAGATGGAAGGCCTGTTCAACGATCACTGCTTCGAGCGGCTGAAGCTGGTGTTGCCCGAAGAGCATCTGGCAACCTGCGAACTGAAGATCGCGATGGTCACCGAATCCACTGCCGATCTTCGCGCCGCCAAGATTTACAAGGAGTATCCCGACATCGAAACCACTATCCTGGCCAAAGCGGGCGAGGTTCAGTTTCATCTCAAGGCGCGGGCAGCAACGCAGGCGGAGGCGGAGGAACGGGTCGAGAAGCTGGCGTCGCTACTCGAGGACGAATTCGCCGACGAGATTTTTTCCTCGGGCGGTGAATCGCTGGAACAGATTGTCGGGTACTTTCTCCAGATGCGCGGCGCTACCCTGTCGGTCGCCGAGAGCTGCACGGGAGGGTTGCTGGCAGAGCGAATCACCAGCATCAGCGGCTCCTCGCGATACTTCATGGGCGGAGCGCTGGTGTATTCCGACGAATTGAAACGCGAATTTTGCGCTGTCCCTCCCTTGTTGCTGGCGAGCGATGGCGCCGTCAGCCGCACGGTGGCCGCTGCGCTTGCCGAAGGCATTCGCCAGCGCTGCAAGACCACCCTTGGGATCGGAATCACCGGCGTTGCGGGTCCTACCGGCGGCACCGCCGAAAAACCAGTCGGCCTGGTCTATGTCGCACTCGCCGATGGCAAAAACACCGAGGTTGTGGAGCGCAGATTCCCCGGCGCCCGCGATCGGGTTCGCTGGTTTGCCACCCAACTGGCCCTCGATCTGCTGCGCCGCAAGCTGCGCTAAACCATGCGCCTGTTTGTTGCTTTGGAGATTGACGAAGCCATCCAGCAGCGGCTGGCTGAATACGTGCGGAGCTTGCAGCCCCGTGTGTCCGGGGTACGCTTTGTGGGCCGCAACACCTATCACGTCACCTTGAAATTTCTCGGCGAGGTGGAGCAAGTAGCAGAGGTGCGCCAGGAACTGCGCACGGTTCGCGCGCCGGCTTTCCAGGTTGCCTTTGGCGGCGTGGGTTTTTTCCCAAACGCGCGCGCGCCTCGCGTCTTCTGGGCCGGGGTACATGCCCCAGCCGTGCCCGGCCTGGCTCACGCCATCGATCAGGCGCTGGCGACTCTCGGCTTTCCACCGGAAGGCAAAGTGCAGCCGCATCTCACGCTGGCGCGGAACGGCTCGGGAAGGCCGCGACCGTTGCGCGCTGAGCGGCCGCCCGAGGGATTTGCCCAGCTCTCTCAAATTGTGGCATCCGGTCCGGCCCCGGAATTCGGTACAATGACGGCGCGCGAATTCATTCTGTACGAAAGCAGGTTGTCACCCAGCGGAGCGAGCTACCATAAGCTCGAAGGATTTGAGCTCGCCCCCTGAGCAGACCTGCTATGGACGTGATATGAGCTATCCAATTCTGATTGCCATCGCCGTTTGCTCCTATCTGATTGGCTCAATTCCATTCGGCTACATCCTGGTGCGCATCTTCCAGGGCATCGATGTCCGGTCCATTGGAAGCGGCAACATTGGCGCCACCAATGTTGCCCGCACCGGCGGCAAGGGGTTGGCTTTCGCGACTCTCGTGCTGGACATTTTCAAAGGCTGGCTGCCGGTGTTCCTGGTGCTCAACCTGCCGGGAATTCCGGCCTCCAGTCCGGCACAGCTCCACACCCTGGCAACTTTTGCCGCGCTGATTGCCGTCCTCGGCCACATGTTTCCGGTATGGCTCGGCTTCAAGGGTGGCAAGGGAGTCGCCACCGGACTTGGCGTTTTCCTGGCGCTTGCGCCCAAGGCGGTGCTGGTTGCGGTGGTGTTGTTCCTTATCGTCGTCGTCTTTACCCGCTACGTTTCGCTGGGTTCGATGCTGGCCGCGGCCATCTTCCCGCCTGCGGCGTGGTGGCTTGAGCGGGAGACATTTCCTCCTCTCGCGCTCGCCATGTGCGTCGCCGTCGCACTGCTGGTCATCGCCCGTCACCATCAGAACATCGGACGGCTGCTGGCAGGCACCGAGAATCGTTTCGGCGCCAAGAAGGCCTAGATTTCCACGGCGAGGAACGCGGAGACCGGCGCCCGAGCCTCGGGCCGGGCGCGGGCCACTCTACCGACTCGCCGGCGGCGCACTCCGATTCACGCTTCGGGCTTACGGGCAAGGAAGTGACCGAGTTCGGCTGCGCCTCCTGCGCCAACGTACGGTTACTCGACTGCTGATGACTCCTGGCGGAGAGCCATAGAGCTACGCACGGGCTTGCGGGGACACTTGGCGCATGAACTTGGTGTTCCGGTCGCTATAATTGAAAGCGCAATGATTCAAACGTTATTTGGAAGCCTCGATCAGCCCGAAGAAAAGAAAGCATCGCTCTTCGAGCGAATGAAGCAGGCCGTTACGCGCACCCGTGAAACCCTGGCGGAGCGCATTGAGGAGGTCGTCAGCTTCGGCAAGGAAATTGACGCCGCCACTCTCGACGATCTGGAAGCAACCCTGATCTCCGCCGACCTCGGCTCCACGACGACGCGGGAAGTGCTGTCCGCCATGCGTGAAAAGGTGGATCGCAAGCAGATCGGCAACGGCTCGGAACTCAAGCGGGTGCTCAAGGACGAGTTGCTTGCCATCCTGAGCCGCGCTGCCCAAGCCAAGCCGAAGGTGGTTGCGGCTCCCCCGGAGGTCATTCTCGTGGTCGGCGTCAATGGCGTCGGCAAGACCACCACCATTGGCAAGCTGGCACACTCCTTGCGGGCGCAGGGAAAAACCGTTTTGTTAGCTGCGGCAGATACGTTTCGCGCCGCTGCCATCGAGCAGTTGGAGATCTGGGGCGAACGCACCGGCACCGAAGTGATCAAGAGCAAGCCGGGAGGCGATCCCTCAGCCGTTTTGTTTGACGCATTGCAAGCTGCCAAGGCGCGCCAGACTGACTATGTCATCGTTGACACCGCCGGACGCCTGCACAACAAACAGAACCTGATGGCCGAGCTCGAAAAGATGTGCCGCACCGCACAGCGGGTGGTTCCCGGAGCCCCGCATGAAACGCTGCTGATCATGGATGCCACCACGGGCCAGAACGGACTGCAGCAGGCCAAGGTCTTCACCGAGGCGGCAGGGGTGACCGGAATCATACTCACCAAGCTTGACGGCACTGCCAAAGGGGGCGTAGTGATCGCAATTTCGCGCGAGATGGACCTTCCCGTGCGTTACGTCGGGGTGGGAGAAAAACTGTCGGATCTGATTCCCTTTAACGCAGTCGACTTTGTCGATTCGCTGTTTAGTTAAGCCATGGCCATCACCACCGACGAATTGTTTCTCAGGCAGGCTTTGGAACTGGCGGCGCGGAGCCGCGGATTGGCCTCGCCCAATCCGCTGGTGGGCGCGCTCATTGTGGATGAGCGCGGGCGCATGGTTGGCAGCGGCACCCACCGTTACGCAGAACTGAAACACGCCGAGGTGCTGGCCATTGAACAGGCGGGTCCGCTGGCGCGGGGCAACACGCTTTACCTCAATCTGGAGCCCTGCGCGCACAGCGGACGCACCGGTCCTTGCGCCGACGCGGTCATCGCCGCTGGAATCGCGCGTGTCGTCTGCTGCATGGAAGATCCCAATCCACTGGTCGCCGGGAAAGGATTTGCCAAACTTCGCGCCGCCGGAATCGAAGTTCAGACTGGAATCCTGGCGGCCGAGGCCAGACGCCTGAACGAAAGCTTTGCCCAGTTCATCCGCACCGGCCTGCCCTTTGTGACCCTCAAGGCGGCCATGTCGCTGGACGGAAAGATTGCTGGCCCGGCCCAGGACTGGGTGCAACCGGCTGGCTCCCCAACCTCCAACCCGAAGCACATCACGGGCGAAGCTGCGCGCCGCCGCGTCCATGAAATGCGTCACGACTCCGATGCAATTCTCGTCGGTGTCGGCACGGTGATCGCCGACGATCCCCTCCTCACCGACCGCAGCGGCCTGGAGCGGCGGCGGCGTTTGCTGCGGGTCATTCTCGACTCGCGGTTACGCCTGCCGCTAACCGCGCGCGTGGTGGAAACCGCCGATGACGATGTCGTTGTTTTCTGTTCCTTTGCCGAGGAAAACAAACGCCGCGCCCTGGAGGCTCGCGGCGTACGCGTGCGCCAGGTGGAGATCGAAACCACAACCGCCGGAAACGATCCACTGCCGCACGAGGGGCGTCCCGACCTCTATCGAGTTTTCACCATGCTGGGAGAAGAGCAGGTCACCAGCCTGCTGGTCGAGGGAGGAGCGATGGTGAACTGGGCGTGTCTGCGTGCCTGTCTTGTCGACAAACTTGTGCTTTTCTACACCCCGCGGATCTTTGGCCCGGTGGGGGCCGTGCCATGGCTGGAGGGAAGAAACGGCTTGTCCCCGGGAACAAGCCTGAGTTCCTCCAACATTACCATCGAGCGCTTTGGCGAAGACTTCGCCGTAGAAGCCTATCTCCGCGATCCCTATCAAACACTCGGGCCCCAGGGCTGAGAGGAATTGTCATCATGTTCACAGGAATTATCGAAGAAGTTGGCAGCATTGCACGCATCGACCAGAACGGAGAGAACCGCCGCATCGTCATCGAGGCAAAAAACGTAACCAGGGAACTGCGCAGCGGAGACAGTTGCGCCGTCAGTGGCGTATGCCTGACGGCGCTCGACATTACCCCAACCTCGTTTGCCGCCGATCTTGCGCCCGAAACCTGGGTGCGTACTTCTTTTTCGCGCGTTCATCCCGGCGCCCATGTCAATCTTGAACTCCCTCTAGCGGTGCAGGACCGGCTCGGAGGCCACATCGTGCAAGGCCACGTCGATGGCGTGGGGCGGTTGGAAGCCTTCGAGCGCATCGCCGGATCCGATGGATTCTGGTTGCACATCCAGGTGACGGCGGAATTGGAAAAGTATCTTGTCTTCAAGGGCTCCATCGCCATCGAGGGCATCAGTCTGACCATTGCAAAACTCGACGGCCTGCGTTGCTCCGTGGCCATCATTCCGCACACCGTCGAGTGTACGAATCTGGGCACTCTCAAGCCGGGCGATCCCGTCAATGTCGAAACCGACATCGTGGCCAAGTATCTGGAAAAGTGGACGGCCCGCGACCGCCAATCCCGGCTCAGCTCCGAGGCGCTGGTGGCGAAGGGTTTTTGACCATACCGGAAAATTCACCGCGCCGGGCGCAGAAAGGCGAAAACTCTGCGCCCTCCGCAGCGAGCGCCGCATCTGTGTAGGGAAACCACTCCCCGGAGGGTCTCGTGAAACTGCTGCCGACGGTTCTGCTCCTGACTGCATTCGCCTTGGCCGCGCCCATGAACTCGATCTATAGCCTCACGGTCACCGACATCGACGGCAAGCCCACGCCGCTCTCACAGTTCCGGGGAAAGGTCCTGCTGATCGTCAATGTGGCGAGCCGTTGCGGTTATACGCCGCAGTACGAGCAACTCCAGGCGCTTTACTCGCGCTACAAGGATCGCGGCCTGGTGGTGGTCGGCTTTCCAGCGAACAATTTCATGGAGCAGGAACCTGGTTCGAATCTGGAGATCAAGGAATTCTGCACTCGCAAGTACAATGTGAGCTTTCCCATAATGGCAAAGATCTCCGTGAAGGGCGCCGATCAAGCGCCGCTCTATCAATACCTCACCGATATCGTGAAGAATCCCACTTATGGCGGCGAGATTAAGTGGAACTTCACCAAGTTTCTGATTGATCGCAATGGCACAATCGTGAACCGGTTTGAGCCCAGGACGGAACCCGGCGATGCCGAGGTGATCGCCGCCATTGAAGCTGCCTTGGGAAGGTAATCGTCCCCTTGCAATCGGCCCGGCGGCGCTCGTCCTGCACACCTGGAACAGGCGATCTCATTCCGCAGGCATGGGCGGGCGAGGATTCTGACCGCCCCGCCAGTATTCGAGGTCCAGCGAATCCAGGGCCAGAAACTCCCGCACAATCTCCAACTCCGACTGCTCCATTTTTCCCGGTGTGTCAAAGAACACGACTTGCGCCTCGTGCAGGAAGACGATACGGTCGGCGACTTTCTTTGCCAGTGCCATATCGTGCGTTACCACAATGCTGGTGAGCTTCAACTGGTACTTCAACTTCTTGATCAGGTCCCCGAGCAGGTGGGCCATCAGCGGATCCACCATCGTCGTCGGTTCGTCATAGAGAATCGCCTCAGGCTGCGCGGCGAGGGCCCGGGCGATCGCCACCGAGCGCTTCATTCCCGTGGAGAGATCAGAAGGCAACTGGTCGCGGTACTCACCGACATTCACCATCTCCAGCAGTCCATCGACAATCTGGTAGATCTGCGATTCGTTCAGATCCCCCCGTTCGCGCAGGGGAAACGCAACGTTTTCGCCCACGCTCAGTGAATCGAATAACGCGCCATTCTGGAAGACCATGGTGACCATCTTGCGGATGCGTTCCAGCTCTTGTTCCGGGTAGTCCGTGATGTCTTCGCGCGCCACCCAGATGCGGCCGCTATCCGGCTTCAGAAATCCCATGATGTGCTGCAACACCACCGACTTGCCAACCCCGCTTCGCCCCAGGATGCAGACGGTTTCTCCGGCTTTCACGTCAAAGCTGACCCCGCGCAGAACCACCTTCTCGCCAAAGGCTTTGCTGACGTCTACAAACTGAATGTATGGCCGCTCCAAATCAATATCATCATGCATGGCGTTGCACTGAGTGTAACCCGAATGGGCGCAACTTCGTGTGCTTGAAATCCAGCGCCCGCTCTAGGCACGAGCTTCGGCCGTGGGCTGCCATTGGATCACCATGCCAACGATGCGTCCAGCCAGGTCCACTTCCAGCCGTCCTGGGACGTTGACCACGGTGTCTCCGCTGGTTCCCGGCACGGCCAGAAAGACATGCGGTTCCACATAGCTTCCCTGCCCCTCGCCGCAGATGAACGCCAGGGCCTGTTGGTTGCGCAATGACTTGGGCACGATGAAGCTCAAGTCGGCCAGTTCCCCGGTCTCGGTTAAGGAAATCACGGCCTGAACCTCGGCGCGCGTGCGCACGTCTGCAACGCCCACTTCAAGGTTTGGTTTGAAGATTACGTAATACAGGAATCCGTCCATGGGGTCGAATTCCGCGCGCTCCACTCGAAAACTCATCATGGCAATTCCTATTGCTGCCGACGCAAGTGGGTTTTGTATCACAATCGGAGGATTCGCACCACTGGCTTCTTAGCAGCGGGCTCAGCGCAGCCCGCCGGCGCCCGGACGCCCGCCCCGTGCGGAATGGAACTGCACCCGGGTTCCGGCAAGGATTGGGGCCAGAGTCAGCCAGCAGAACATGGGCCCGCTTACCTCTTTCGTCACTCCCCCAATCGGCCGGTTCGCCCTATAATCGCGTTCAGACCTGCTAAGTGAGAGTTTCACGTGTACCCTGACTGGATGCTGGGAGCCGGATTTTTGTCCTTCGGCCTGATCTTCGGCAGTTTCTTGAACGTCTGCATTTACCGGTTCCCGCGGGGCCTTTCCGTGGTCTCGCCGCGCTCGGCCTGCCCGCAGTGCCATGCCCCCATCGCTGCGTTCGACAATATTCCCGTGTTGAGCTGGCTGGTCCTGGGCGGCCGTTGCCGCCATTGCCGCCTGCCGATCACGCCACGTTATGCCGTTGTCGAGCTGATTTGCGGGCTGCTTTTTCTGCTCTCTTTTCTGCATTTCGGTCTCTCTGCCGATGCCGTCAAGGGCTGCATCCTGAGTTTCCTGCTTCTCGGGTTGACCTTCACCGATGCCGAGACCCATCTCCTGCCCGATGCCCTAACCCTGCCCGGACTTGTCATTGCGCTTCTTTTCAGCTCGATATCATTGGTTCCCGGCCCCGCCTACCGTCTTTTCCCGGTGCACCTTCTGGCTGGCTCCACGATCCTTCAGCTGAATATTCAACTTGGATTGCGCTCCCTGCTGAATTCACTGCTGGGCGCCGTCGCCGGCTCGGGCATGCTGTCCGCGATCGCATGGATCTATCAGAAGGTGCGCAAGGTGGACGGAATGGGATTTGGAGATGTGAAGCTGATGGCCATGGTTGGCGCATTTCTCGGTCCGGTGCTCACCTTGTTTGTACTGTGTACGGCCTCGGTGCTCGGAGGCGGATACGGAATTCTCATCCTGCTGGCGGTCTTCCGGAAGCGGGTTGCCCGCTACCACCTGCGGCGCGGAAAGCAGGCGGCATCCCGCGCCTGGCGTTCGGCGCAGATCGCCATGCAGGGTCTGGAGATTCCTTTTGGCGTCTTCCTCTGTATCGTGTCCATCGTGACCTGGTTCTACGGTGCGCAAATGATCCAGGCCTATTTGCGTCTGTTTCTGATTCCCGGCTGAAGCGATGCGGAACCAAGGTCATCGTCAGCGTCCGTCGCTGTATCTGTCGCAATCGCCGCGCTGGCGCTACAATACCAAGCACATTACCCGAGGAGGGTATTTATGAGTCTTCGCCGCCTGCGTCTTCTTGTTTTACCGATCCTCGCGTTGTCAATTTCCGCCTACGCGCAATCGGTCGCAGACGTTGCCCGCCAAACCCGCGCCGAGCTGCTGCAAAACGGAGATGGCCACCTCAAGGTCTTCACCAACGAGGATATAGCCAGTCCGAGGCCGGCTCCTGCTCCTGCAAGAGATGCATCGGCGCAGAAGGCCGGGAAGGATGGCGAAGACGGTGCGCAAGCCGCGAGCTCCACCGTCGGCGCGAACCCGGGGACGGCTGCCGCAACCGGAAAGGAGCAAACCAAGGACGGTAGGGACGGCGACAAGTCGAGCAACAGTCCAGCCGACGAACATGCGGCGAAAGCACTGGAAGCCCAACAGCGCACGGATGAGATGAACCAGCGGTATCTGGACCGGATCGCCTCCATTCGCAAGCAAATCGAGACCACGCAGCAGAATGTGACAAAGCTGCAGCAGGACCAGATCGAGAGCACCAACCTGTTCCGCCAGAGCGCCGGCGTTGCACCCAGTATTCCGGAGTATGAACAGCAGATGCGTTTCCTCGACGAGCAACTTGCGGCCCAGCGCGATCTGATCGTCAGCCTGAAAGCGCAGTTGGATGACGCCCACGAGGCAGCCCGCCATGCCGGGGTTCCGCACGCAGACGATTATTGATGCGGCCTTACGCGGCGGTCCTGCCGGCAAGACTTTTTCGCATCTGCAGCACGTGATGGTGTCCATGCATGAAGTGGAATTTCCTCCACTGGCCGGTGCTCAGCGGGCCCAGCACGGGATGCATCGCGACCGGCTGTTTGCTTCCCCACCGCTCTTCCGCAGAGGTAATCGCCAGGTCCATGCGCTCCAGGTTATGCAAGGCCCGCTGCAACGCAACCGGGCCGGGATCACCTTGCGGCCTAACCTGGGTTGGAGACAGGGCTCCGGAGGGAAAGATTTCCAGGTTCAAAATCAATACCTTCGTCAGAAACTCCGAGATTCTTGCGGCGCGCAGCTGCGGCGGACCGCCCACGCCCATCCTCAACTCAAGCATCTTTGCCGTGGTGCCGTAGCTGCGGCCTAGATGCTCTAGAATCTGGGCGCAGCTCCATCGTCCCTCCGGGGCGCGCCGCCAGTCCGAATCGAGCAGATCCCTGGTCGTTTCCTCAATTTCCTTCTGCAAACGATCCAACCATGCATCCATTTCATTTTCACCCGATGTCGCATCGCTCCGGGCCGCATCGCAAGATCGCCGGTGTGAAACCAGGAGAGGGTGGGACGGCCGCGGCAATTTGTCCGAAAGCTTATCCTTTTCCGGAATCCTTTGCTCGAAACCACGCTGGTGCCTACGGCCGGCGGTTCCAGCGCGCATTGGCTGCAATCCATAGGATGTCAGGCACAATGCTTCCGTCGCAGCCTTCAGCGGACGCTTGCTCCCCTCGAAAGTCCTTCACCACGCGGCCGCACAAAGCAAAGCGCGCTTCCGCGCGGATGCGCCCGATTGGTGGTTCGATCCTGTCACCGCTTCTTCAGGCGCTCCAGAGCTTTTCTTGCCTCCCCTGCACTCGGTCCGTCTTTGAGAATCGCCAGGTACTGCTCGTACCGCTCCCGAGCCTCCTCAAATTCCTTGGACCTTTCCAGAGTCTGCGCCAGCTTGAAGGTAGCCACCGCGTCACGCGGCTTGAACTGCAAGGCTTCCCGGTAACGGCTGAGCGCTCCCTTGTAGTTCCCAGTCTTATAGTAGTAATCGCCGACTTCCACATCTTTCATGGCACGCAGCGGATTCCACTCATGCACTCCCACGGCGTCCTCGGCGGCGTGGCCGCCGTCTGGATGCGCCAACAGGTCGCTTTGGGGAGGCGAAAGATCGATGCGCGTCTGATCGCTGCTGCTCTCATCGTCACTGCGCGGAGGAGCGGCGTTGGCCGGTGTCTTCGGTACGTCCTGGGTTTTGTTGTATCGCGGATTTTCCGTCAGCGGGCCGTTGACCTGTCCCGGAGTTTCCTGCTGTTGGGCCGCCAACAGAGACGCTGACATCAGTGCGCCAGTCAAGGCCCATGCCAGTTTGCTCCCAACCTTCATTCCCCGATTGTACGCGCCCCTGGCATCACGCTCTTGCTGATTTTACGAGGAAGCGCCGCATCGTTTCCCGGCCTTCCAGGCGCGCCGTGACTTCCAGTTCTGCCGCCCCGTCGGCCAGTTCCAGGCGCATCTCGGCCACTCCAGCGTCATCGGTAAGACTGGCCTCCAGCACCCCTGACGATTCCTCCATCTTCCAGCATGCGCCCACCTGCGCCGCGGCGGCAACGTACCCGCCGGAGAGAACCCGAAAGCGTAGAAGCACTTCATCAAAGGAGATCCGCTGCGAGCCAAGAAACTGCACCGCCAGTTCCTCGGGTGTCTCCTGGCTCAGCACCACTTCCACAGTACCTGCGCGAAGTGCCTCTACCACCGAGCGGTGCTGCGACCTGGCCAACTCCTGGATGCCTTCGTCGGCAGCTTCAGCAGGCAGCACGGCGGAGCGTTTACCGATGCAGCGGCCTCGGACGAATACCTGCGACTCCAGCAGTCGTTCCTGCTCTCGTATCTCGGTTTGCACGTGGTATACCGTGCCATTGGCCTTGATGTCGGTATTGAAGCCGAAGATCATGCTTGCCGGATTTCTGCCTGACACAAATCCGCCCGACATGCCACAAGAACATGTCCGGCGTCCTGATTGTGGACTGTCGCCATTACAGATTGTCTGATACCAAGTGGCAACTTCACAACATTACTTTGGTTTGGAGTTCCTTTGCCGTCAACGTCAGGGTCCATGCATGGCCGCGCCTGGCGGCATCCGCTCTCTTCGCTTGACACTGCGAAATTCTAATCACTATACTTGCCAGTTCCCCGTGTGGGTGGGGGATTCCAATACCATACCAGTATGACCGACAACTATTTTGCAAGGTATCTGCCTCTGCTGATTCACTTCACGCTGGCCTGTCTTCTGGCAGCCGCCATCGTGACGTTGTCCTATTTTATTGGTCAGCACAAGGCCAACAAGAGCAAGATGTCACCCTACGAGTGCGGCATGGAGCCCGTCGGTGACGTTCGCCAGCGATTCAGCGTGAAGTTCTACCTTGTTGCCATGCTATTCATCCTCTTTGACGTGGAAGCGGTATTTCTTTATCCCTGGGCTATCCTATTGAAAAAACTTAAGATGTTTGGGTTCTGGGAGATGATGACTTACGTCCTGATCGTCCTGATTGGCTTCTTTTACGTGTGGAAGAAGGGCGTTCTTGACTGGAATAAGCCTTCCCGCGACGAGGCGCTCTGAGGAACATGGCCCTGCAACCTTCCGTTACTGACCTGGAACTGCTGAAGGATCGCCCTGCGGTAGCCTGCCTGCTTTCCACGCTGCCTCTGGCACTGCAATCGGCAAAGTTTGATCGTGGCGAGCTTACTCTCTGGATTGATCCAATTCTTCTGCTCGACGCCCTGAAGCTTCTGCGCACAGACAGCCGCACTGGTTTCGCGGTACTGGCAGACCTTACGGCGCTCGATTGGTTCCCCTCGGAACCGCGCTTTGAGGTGGTGTACTCGCTGCTTTCCCATCAGCGCCACGAGCGCATCCGGATCAAGGTCAAGGTCAATGGAGCCGATCCCTACATCGAGTCGGTCACGGGATTGTGGGCCGGGGCATCGCCGTTTGAGCGGGAGGTATTCGACCTGTTCGGCATCCGCTTCCAGGGACATCCCGATCTTCGCCGAATTCTGATGCCGGACGACTGGGAAGGTCATCCTTTACGTAAGGACTACCCCGTCGAGGGATACCGCTGATGCCAGGCATCGATCAATTCCGTTCCGAGCCGGTCGTTGAAACCATTGGCGGCGACCGCACCATGGTCCTGAATATGGGACCGCAGCACCCCTCGACTCATGGCGTGCTTCGCCTCCTGCTGGAAATTGACGGCGAAACCATCGTGCGCATCCGGCCCGACATCGGCTTCCTGCACACCGGAATCGAGAAGACCTGCGAGGCGAAGTTTTATCAGCAGGTCGTTCCCATGACCGACCGCATCGATTATCTCTGTCCCATGACCAACAACCTGACCTACGTGTTGGCCGTCGAGAAGCTGCTGGGACTGGAGATACCGCCGCGCGCCCTGTGGATCCGGCTGATGCTCAATGAGCTGACACGGATCAACTCGCACCTGGTCTGGCTGGGTACGCACGCCATGGACATTGGCGCGATGACCGTCTTTCTCTACTGCTTCCGTGAGCGCGAAGAGATTCTCAAGATGTTCGAGATGGTCTCCGGCCAGCGCATGATGACTTCCTACTTTCGGGTGGGCGGCATTGCCATGGACCTGCCGCTGGGATTCCTCGACTACATCAAGAACTTCGCGTCTTATTTCCCAGATCGCATCGAGCAGTACTCAGACCTGCTCACCAACAATCCCATCTGGCTTGGACGTACCAAGGGCGTCGCACTGATCACCAAGGAGGATGCTCTCGAACTGATGCTCAGCGGCCCTACGGCGCGGGGCAGCGGCGTCGATTGGGATCTCCGGCGCGACATGCCTTACGGAGGGTACGACAAGCTGGAGTTCAAGGTTCCGGTCGAGACGGCCGGTGACGTATACGCCCGATACCAGGTTCGCATGGGCGAGTTGCGCGAGTCCATCCGCATGGTGAAGCAGGCTATCGCCAATCTGCCCGACGGTCCCATCAAGGCGGATGCGCCCAAGGTCGTGCTCCCCGATCGCGAAAAAATGAAGACGCAGATGGAGTCGCTCATCCATCACTTTAAGATCGTCACCGAGGGATTCACGGTGCCGGAAGGCGAAGTCTACCAGGGCGTGGAATCGCCGCGCGGCGAGATGGGCTACTACGTCGTCAGCGATGGCACGGCCAAGCCTTACCGGGTTCATATGCGCAGCCCGTCATTCGCCAATCTGAACGCCCTCGGGGTGATGTGCGAACACAACCTGCTGGCCGACGTGGTCGCCGCCATCGGCAGCATCGACATTGTCCTCGGCGACGTGGACCGCTAAGAAGCTGAACCTTGGAACGGAGACGAATTGGAGCACTGGGGAACGCAGTTCGCAAAAACCGTAAGTCATCGCATCGAGGGACAGAGCGATTTCGCCCTGGACCTCATCGATCTGCTGCAGCAATTAGCCGGGGAGTTCAACAAGGAGACTCCGAAGGATTTCAGATTTTACCTCACGGTCCTGCCCAAAGGGGAAGACGTCGAGGTGACGAACGGCTACAAGACAGCCGCGGCCAGTTCCACCTCCCTGCCCGGCGCAATCTTCATCCGGGTGTGGAATAACACCACCGAGCGCGCCTTCGAGGGTACCTTGCATAACACCCCGGAAGGATTTGTGCCGGAAGGCTTGCCGAGCGAATGCGCCGATCCGGCCGGTTTGGCTGAGTGGATGATCCACGAGATTTTTGAACCCTGATGGGCGGAAGTTCCGGCGGAGTTCCCCGCCGATGGCGGGCCGTTCCCGTGAAGGTTGCAAACATCAGGTCCGAGAGGCAGATGAAATTCAGCGAACAACTCGAAGCGCGCTACGCCGACATGATCACGCACTACCCGTTGAAGCGGTCACTCCTGGTTCCCTTTCTGCTTTATGTGCAGGACGAATTTGGCTATGTCACCGATGCATCCATCGAGGAAATCGCGCAACGGCTGGAAATCACCGCCTTGGAGATTCGCAACGTCATCAGTTACTACTCCATGCTGCGTACCAGGCCCGGCGGCAAGTTCAACGTGCAGGTATGCACCAACATCTGCTGCCTGTTGCGCGGAGGAGAACAGATGCTGGAACATGCGCGCACAAAACTCGGCATCGCGGTCAACAAGGGAGTCACTCCGGACGGTGTCTTTTCGGTGGAGGAGGTCGAATGCATTGGTGCCTGCTCCTGGGCGCCGGCCATGCAGGTGAACTACGAATTCCATGAGAACCTGACCCCGCAAAAGATCGACCAGATCCTGGACGAGTACAGACAAAAGGCGGCCCAGTAGCCATGGCAACTCTGGTCTCCCATCCCGATGAGGTCAAAGTCGTCAGCCGGCGATTCGGCCAAGGCGCGGCCAACCTCGACCGCTATCTCGAACTTGACGGTTACAAGGCCGTGCGAAAAGCGCTCGAACTGGGCGCCGACGGCATCATCAACGAAATGAAGGCCAGCAACATGCGCGGCCGCGGCGGCGCCGGTTTTCCGACCGGCATGAAGTGGTCCTTCGTCCCCAAGCAAAGCGCCAAGCCCAAGTACGTGCTCTGCAACGGCGATGAGAGCGAGCCGGGAACCTGCAAGGACCGCCTCATTTTCGAGCACGATCCGCACGCGGTCATCGAAGGCGCCATGATCGCCGCCATTGCGGTTGGTTCGCACGACGCCTACATCTACATTCGCGGGGAGTACCGCTACCTGCTGGAAATCATGCAGAAAGCCATCGCCGACGCCTATGCGCGCGGCTTCTGCGGCAAGAACATTTTCGGTTCCGGCTACGACCTCAACGTCTACTGGCATGGCGGCGCCGGCGCCTACGAGGTTGGCGAGGAATCCGCCTTGATGGAGTCGCTCGAAGGCAAGCGCGGCGTGCCTCGAATCCGCCCGCCGTTCCCGGCTGTCGTCGGGCTCTGGGGCGGGCCAACGGTGATCAACAACGCCGAGACTCTCGCCAGCGTCCCTCACATTATTCTCATGGGCGGCAAGCAGTATGCCGAGATCGGGGTGGAGCGCAACGGCGGCACGCGCCTGTTTTCGCTCAGCGGACACGTGCAACGCCCCGGTGTGTACGAACTTCCTCTCGGCTACAGTCTGCGCAAGGCCATCTACGAGGTCGGCGGAGGCATCGCCAACGGACATGGACTGAAGGCGGTCGTTCCCGGCGGCTCCTCCGTGCCCTGCCTCAAACCGGAAGAAATTGATGTGAATCTCGACTTCGATTCCATGATGAAGGCCGGAACATTTCTCGGTTCCGGCGGCATCGTGGTCATCGACGACCAGACCTGTATCGTCAAGTTTGCCTTGCGCACGATTCAGTTTTACCGGCATGAGAGTTGCGGCTGGTGCATTCCCTGCCGCGAAGGCACGGACTGGCTCACGAAAAGTCTCACCCGTTTCCATTCCGGCGCCGGAGTGGAAAAAGACATCGACAATATCCGCTACCTCGCCGAGAACATGCTGGGCCGCACCTTCTGCCCGCTGGGCGACGCAGCGGCCATGCCCATCATTGGCTTCGTGAAGAAGTTCCGTGAAGAATTCGAAGCACATCTGGACGGCCGTCCCTGCCCCTTTGAGCGGCACGCCGTCCACAACGCATTGCCCGTTCTGAGCCGCTAGGGGCTCACGCGAAGAGAGTTCATGGCCGACGCAACCCAAAACGTAACACTGACGGTAAACGGAGCAACGATTACGGCTGTCAAAGGCACGCTGCTCATCGAGGCGTGCAAGCAGAATGGCATCGAGATCCCCGCCTTCTGCTACTACCCCGGACTCTCGCTGCAGGGCGCATGCCGCATGTGCCTGGTCGAAATCGAAAAGATGCCCAAGATGCAGACGGCCTGTACCACCCCCGTGGCGGAAGGCATGGTGGTGCAGACGGAATCCGAGAAGGTTGTGCAGGCGCGCAAATCCACCCTGGAAATGCTGCTTGCAAATCACCCCCTCGACTGCCCCGTCTGCGACGCCGGCGGTGAGTGCGAACTGCAGGACATGACGTTCAAGTACGGCGCCGGAGAGTCCAAGTTCATTGACATTAAAAGCCACCGCGACGAACAGCAGTGGTCGCCGATTGTCTTCTATGACCGCCCGCGCTGCATCCTTTGTTACCGCTGCGTGCGCGTCTGCGGAGAAGGCATGGATGTCTGGGCGCTCGGCATTCAGAATCGCGGCCAAGGTTCGGTGATCGCGCCCAACCAGGGTGATGCGCTCGACTGCGAAGAGTGCGGCATGTGCATCGATATCTGTCCCGTCGGCGCACTCACCAGCAGCTCCTACCGTTACAAGACGCGTCCCTGGGAGATGACCCACGCCGGCACCGCCTGCGCCCACTGCGGTGACGGGTGCCTCACCACGGTGGGCGCGCGACGGTCGGAAACCGGCTCGGAGATCGTGCGCTGCGACAACCGCGACCGCAGTGGCATCAACAACGAGTTCCTCTGCATCAAGGGACGCTACGCGTACGACTTTGCCGCCAACCCCGAGCGCGTCACCACGCCTCTCATAAAGCGCGACGGAAAATTCGTTGCATCCACCTGGACGGAAGCCATCGAACTGGTCGCCACCAGGTTCCAGCAGATCCTTCTCGCCAGCGGTCCGCAAGCGATCGGCGTGATCGGCTCCAACCGCACCACCAACGAAGAGAATTACCTGCTGCAGAAGTTCGCCCGCACCGTGCTCGGCACCAATAACATTGACCACCATCGCACCGCCGACTTCCCTTCCTTCGCGCGCGCCATCGCCGCCAACCACGCGCAGACAGCCTCGATGAGCGAGGTCGCTACCGCCCCGGCCATTCTGCTGATCGGCAGCGATCCCACGGAAGAACATCCGCTGCTCGCCTGGCAGATTCGCAACGCCGTGCGCCTGCACAACGCCCGCCTCTACGTGGTCAACGCCAACGCCATCAAGCTTGCCCGCCAGGCTACGATTTTCGCCGCCATCGCCGCCGGCACGGAGGCCAGTTTCGCCGGCTTTCTCAATGGCAATGAGGCTGAGGGATTGCAATTGGGCATCTCGCCGGAAGGGCTCGGGAAACTGCGCGACGCGCTCGCCGCCGAAAACAATCTCATCATCGTGTTTGGCCCCGAGTTGCGTGGCGAAGCGATCGATTCACTGGTCTCCTACGGCGCGCCGAAAAGCGCAAAGTTCATCTGCCTCGCCGACTACGCGAACTCGCGGGGCGCGGCCGACATGGGACTCTACCCCGATTTGCTGCCTGGCTATCACTCCGTATCCAGCAACTCACCCGCAAAGATTGCCTGGGCCGCCGAGGTCTCTCCCGAGCCGGGCCTGGCACTGCCGGAGATGCTCGACGGCGCCGCTGCCGGAGCACTGCAGGCACTGTGGGTCGTGGGTGCAAATCCCGCTGCCCGCTACGCCAACGGCGAAGCGTTTTCGCGTCCGTTCCTCGTGGTGCAGGATATGTTCCTCACCGAAACGGCGCGGCACGCAGAAGTGTTCCTGCCTGCCGCCTTTGCCTATGAGAAAACCGGCACGGTCACCAACACCTGCGGAGATCTGCAACGGCTCAAAAAGGCTTCCGACGTTCATGGTGTGAAAGCTGATTTTGAGATCATCCTCCGCATCGCCGAGAAAATGGGTGCGGCGATTGAGCACCTTGTGCCATTCCGCGGCTACACGTTTGCCGACGCGGGGCAGAGCCGGGGCCCGCAATCCGGCGAAGCCGACCGCAATGCGGTCTTCACCGAAGCCCGCGGCCTGGCGTCGCGCACTTCGCCATTGGATCCCACGATCACGCTCGATGAAATTTCCGAGCTCGTTCCGGGCTATGCCATCTCCCGGCTCGATCTTGCTGCGGGAAATCCGCAGCGTACCCAACTGGTACAGATCGAGCCCGCCGGCATTGCAAGTCATCCTGAGCTGATCGCGCCTGCCGGAAACTCTCTGTTTACCTCCGGCACGCTGGGCCGCTACTCGGCAACCCTGAACTCAGTCGTCGAAAACCATCGCAGGGCGGGCGAGCCGATCGGGGCCGACTGATTCTTTCCATCCGGCCACGGGGCCGGGACCTGAGCGTTTCTGCCGTAGGACGTAAGAACGATGTGCGCGTGCACCCTTGGGGATTGATGCTTCGATGAGCGCTTTGACTTTCTTGATTGTCGCGTTAATTAAGATCGCGGTTACCCTCGGCGTTCTGCTCACCGTCGTCGCCTACACCGTGTGGCTGGAACGCAAGCTGGTGGGACGCATGCAGAATCGCTGGGGACCTTCGCGGGTTGGTCCGTTTGGATTGCTGCAGCCGCTTGCCGACGGCATAAAGTTTTTACTGAAGGAAGACCTGACGCCGCCCTACGTGGAGAAGAACATCTATCTTCTCGCGCCCGGTCTGGCACTTATCATGGCTCTCACGTCGATTGCCCTGGTCCCGATCGGTCCCATCGTTCACCTGTTCGGCATCAGTACGCCGGTGCAAATTACAGGTGTGGTGAATGCTTCCGGGCAGGTTGGCGACATCAACGTCGGCATTCTCATCGTTCTCGGAATTACTTCGCTGGGCGTATATGGGATTGCCCTGGCGGGTTGGTCCTCCAACAGTAAGTATTCGCTGCTGGGATCGTTGCGCGCCTCGGCACAGATGGTCAGCTACGAAGTTTCGCTCGGCCTGTCGCTGGTTGGCGTGCTGCTGATGTCGAGCACTCTCAGCCTGAGCGGCATCGTCCACGCGCAGCTCGGCACCTGGTTCGGATTCATTCCGCAGTGGTACATCTTCCGTGGCCAGATCATCGCTTTCTTCATTTACATGATGGCGGCTTTTGCCGAGACCAACCGCATCCCATTCGACCTGCCGGAAGCTGAGACCGAGCTGGTCGCCGGATACCACACCGAGTACAGCGCCATGAAGTTCGCCATGTTTTTCATGGCGGAATACGCCAACATGGTGACCGTTGCCTGCATCGCCTCCGTCATGTTCCTGGGAGGATGGAGCGGCCCGCCGCTGCCGTTTCTGCCGGTGGGAGTGCAGGCATTCCTGCCGTTGCTGTGGTTCTCATCGAAGATTTTCTTTTTCCTGTTCCTCTATATCTGGATTCGCGGCACGCTGCCGCGCTTCCGTTATGACCAGTTGATGGCCTTCGGCTGGAAGTTTCTCTTCCCGCTCGCACTGGCTAACGTGGTTGTCACCGCATTCTTCGTGGCGATCCGGGCATGATGGCCGGAATGGAAAACTGATGCACCTCTTTCTCTTTCTGCTTTTCGGAGCCTTCTGCGCAGGCGGCGCAGTCAATCTGCTGATCCAGCGCAAGACCATCAACAGCGCACTCTCGCTGATCGTGGTCATGGGATCGCTGGCCCTGATCTACCTGCTGCTGGGCGCGGAGTTCGTCGCCGTGGTCCAGGTGATCATCTACGCCGGCGCCATCATGGTGCTCTTCATCTTCGTCATCATGCTACTCAACGCCGGGGAAGAAGAGCACGTCAAAGGTAGCAACGTTGCCATGATCTTCGGCATCCCCGGATTGTTTGGCGGCGGCATCATCGGCATCTGGGTCCTGCTGCAGCATGGCCCGGAGGAGAGACACATCCCCATCGGGGCGCTGTATGGTCCCGCCGACAAAGTCGGCATGATGTTGTTCACCAAGTATCTGCTGGCGTTTGAAGTCACCAGCATCCTGGTACTCATTGCCATCATGGGCGCCGTGGTTCTGGCTCGCAGGAGTCACTCATGAACGAAATTCCCGTCTCCTGGTATCTTCTGCTCAGCGCGTTTCTGTTCGCCTGCGGCGTTACGGGGTTCCTGATCAAGCGCAACGTCATCACGATCTTTATGTCGATTGAGCTGATGCTGAATGGCGTCAACCTCTCGTTCATTGCCTTCGCCACGCGCCTGGGAACCCTGGACGGACACATCTTCGTCTTTTTTGTCATGGTCGTTGCCGCCGCCGAAGCCGCAGTCGGGCTGGCTATCATCATCTCTGTCTATCGCACCCGCGAGACACTCAACGTCGACCGGGTGAACCTGCTGAAACTATGAAATTATTTTTCTGGCAACCCTGGCTGATCCCGATCCTGCCGCTGACGAGCGCGCTGATAAACGGACTCTTTGGCAAGCGGTTCACCAAGTCCGTCGTCGCCGCCGTCGCGCTGCTTTCTACCGGAACGTCGTTCCTTGTTGCCTGCCTGCATGCCTACACGCTCGTGCACTCCGGCGCCGCTGCGCTGGAAACCTCTTATGGCACCTGGATTCGCGCCGGGGCATTCTCCGCCGACTATGGGATTTATCTCGACCATCTCTCGCTGGTGATGATGCTGGTTGTCACCGGAGTAGGATTCCTGATCCACGTCTATTCCGTGGCTTACATGGAGAATGAGGGCGGATACTACCGCTTCTTCAGCTACCTCAATTTTTTCATGTTCTTCATGCTCACCCTGGTGCTCGCCAACAACTACCTGCTCATGTTCGTGGGCTGGGAGGGCGTCGGCCTGGCATCGTACCTGCTGATCGGCTTCTTCTTCCTCAGGGACTCGGCTGCCAACGCCGGCAAGAAAGCTTTCATCACGAATCGCGTCGGGGACTTCGGCTTTTTGATCGCGTTGTTTCTGCTCATCCAGCACTTTGGAACCTTGCGCTATGCCACGGTCTTCGACCTCGCCTCGCACTTTTCGATTGAGAGTGGCGCCGGAATTCTTACCGCCATCGGGCTGCTGATGCTGGTGGGAGCCTGCGGCAAGAGCGCGCAGATTCCGCTTTACGTCTGGCTGCCGGACGCGATGGAGGGCCCCACGCCGGTGTCGGCTCTCATCCACGCCGCCACCATGGTCACGGCCGGCGTGTACATGGTCTGCCGCTCCAACCCGATCTTCAGCCGCGCTCCGATTGCGCTGTTGGCTGTCGCCATCATCGGCACGCTGACCAGCTTCTTTGCCGCCACCATCGGCATCACCCAGACCGACATCAAGCGCGTGCTCGCCTACTCCACGGTCTCACAGCTTGGCTACATGTTTATGGCCGCGGGCGTGGCGGCCTACTCAGCTTCGATCTTCCACCTGATGACCCACGCATTCTTCAAGGCTTTGCTCTTCCTCGGCGCCGGCTCGGTGATTCACGGCATCGGAGGCGAACAGGATATGCGCAAGATGGGCGGCCTGCGTAAGTCCATGCCATGGACCTTTTGGACCATGCTGATTGCGACCCTGGCAATCTCGGGCATTCCACCCTTCGCCGGATTCTTCTCCAAGGATGAGATCCTCTGGCAAGCCTTCAGCAGTCCGCACGGCAGCAAGATTTTCTGGGCCGTTGGCGTCATCACGGCGTTCATGACCAGCTTCTACATGTTCCGCCTTCTCTTCCTCACCTTCACCGGTGAATATCGTGGCGCAGCACCCGAGGCTCATGCCGCGCATCATGATCATGGCCATCATGCGCCGCACGAATCGCCCTGGCTGATGCTGGCGCCGCTGGTGTTGCTCGGCGTGCTCTCCGTCGTAGGAGGATGGGTCGGGATTGGCAATCGCTTCCAAAACTTCCTCGCGCCGGTCATCCAGCAGGTCTCCGCCGAGCAGAACGTGGTGAACAACAGCGAGGCCGGTACGCTGCCGGCCGGCGGAGACTCGGGTAGGGACAAGGGGCTTGAAACTTTGCTCACGGGAGTTTCGGTGCTGGTCGCATTCTGCGGCTTCGGTCTGGCATGGCTCCTGTACGTGAAGCGTCCCGAACTGCCAGCGAAGATCGCAGCCGCCTCTGGAGGACTTTACAAGCTGGTCCTCAATAAATACTGGATCGATGAACTTTATTCCGCGGCTATCATCGGCCCGCTGGTTGCATGCTCGCGCGTGGTTCTATGGCAAAGCGTCGATCAGAAGCTGATCGACGGCACGGTGAATGAGTGCGCGTTGGCCGCGCGCGATGTTTCGCAGATCATTCGCCAACAGCAGTCCGGACTGGTCCGCAGTTATGCCGGATGGATCGCCGCGGGCGCTGCAGCTGTGGTCGCCTACATGGTCTGGATGGGAACCCGATGAACTTATCTATCTTCAATCCCTGGATTCTCACACTCACGACCTTTCTGCCAGCGCTGGGAGCGGCGCTGATCGCCTTCCTGCCGCGCCGCCACCGCGATGTCCGCTGGTTCGCCCTGGCCATCTCGATGATCACCCTGCTGCTTGCCCTGCATCTGCCGGCGCACTACCGCGAGGTCGCGGCCGCAGCCTCGGGCAGCTTCGCTTATGAACTCAACCTGCAGTGGATCACCAGCCCCAACATTCACTTTCATATCGGGGTTGACGGCATCTCCCTGTGGCTTGTTGTTCTGACCGCGTTCCTGGTTCCGCTCTGCGTCCTTGCCTCCTGGAGATCCATCCACGACCGGGTGAAGGAGTTCTTCATCCTTCTGCTCATCCTGGAAACGGCGATGATCGGGGTCTTCATCGCGCTCGATCTTTTTCTCTTCTATTTCTTCTGGGAAGCCACGCTGATTCCGATGGCTCTCATCATCGGCATTTTTGGCCACCAGCGCCGGGTCTACGCCTCGGTCAAATTCTTCCTGTACACCATGATTGCCTCGGTCTTCATGCTGGCGGCAATTATCTGGCTCTATGCCCGGTCGGGAACATTTGACTTCATCGAACTGCAGCACCTGCTTTCCATCGGGGCCATCGCCCTGCCTGGCCGCACCGCGCTCTGGCTGTTCCTGGGATTCTTTGTCGCCTTTGCCGTCAAGGTCCCACTGTTCCCGCTGCACACCTGGTTGCCGGATGCGCACGTTGAAGCGCCCACCGCGGGCTCGGTGCTGCTCGCCGGAGTCCTGCTCAAGATGGGAACCTACGGCCTGCTGCGCTTCAGCATCGGGCTGTTCCCCGCCGAGGCGCATAAGAACGCGCCCTGGATCATCACCCTCGCCATCATCGGCATTGTCTATGGCGCGCTCGTCGCACTGGTCCAGCCAAACATGAAGAAGCTGGTCGCCTACTCTTCGGTAAGCCACCTGGGCTTCGTCGTGCTGGGCATCTTCAGCTTTACCCGCGCGGGCATGGACGGCGCCGTCTTCCAGATGATCAGTCACGGCATCTCCACCGGCGCGCTGTTTCTCCTGCTCGGCGTGGTTTATGACCGCCGCCACACTTACGAAATCAAGGAATACGGCGGACTTGCCACACCGATGCCCGTCTACGCCACAATTTTCCTGCTCATTACGCTTGCCTCCATCGGACTGCCGTTGATGAACGGATTTGTCGGCGAGTTTCTGATCTTGAGCGGCGCCTTCCAGGCCAAGGCAATTTACGGAATCATCGCCGCCAGCGGAGTCATCTGGAGCGCCTTCTACATGCTCTGGCTTTATCAGCGCACCTTCTATGGAATGATCACCAACCCGGTCAACGCGGCGCTGCCTGATGTGGGCCGCCGCGAGCGCAGCATGCTGTGGCCGCTCGCGGTCGTGGCCCTCGCGATGGGAGTCATACCCAGCTTGTGGATGAAGCCCATCGATGCCTCGGTCGCCGGCATTCTGGACACGCACGAGGGCGTGTCTTCTGCCTCCACACTTCAAGTTAAAGTCAACACGGTGCTCAAATAACCATGCCACCAACAGCCGCCGACTATATTCGCATCCTTCCTGAAATCGTCCTCTCGGTCTGGGGCATGATCGTCATGTTTGTGGAGCCGCTATTGCCCGCGGGGCGCAGCCGCAAGGGGCTTGGCCTGTTTGCCGCCGCCGGAGTACTGGGCTCCATCGCCGCTACCGCCTACCAGGCGCAGCCCCGGTTCGCCGGCTTTGGCTTCAATCACATGCTGCGGATCGATCACTTCAGCATCTTCTTTCACCTCATTGTCCTGCTCGTCGCCCTGGCAACCATCCTCATGTCGCTCGACTACCTTCCCTTCCAGAAGATCGACCACGGTGAGTATTACGCCCTGATTCTGCTGGGTTCGGTGGGCATGTGCCTGATGTCTTCCGCCGTCGAGCTGGTGCTGATCTTTATCGCGCTGGAAATCTCCTCCATCTCCAGCTACATTCTTGCCGGCTTCCGCCGCCAGGCCGCGGAGAGCGCGGAAAGCTCGATGAAGTATTTTCTTCTCGGCTCTTTCGCCACTGCGTTTTTCCTCTACGGCGTGGCTTTGCTGTACGGCGCCACCGGTTCCACCAACGTTTTCGACATCGCCGCGACTCTCAGCAACAACATGCACATTGAGCCACTTGCCTATGTTGCCGTCGCCTTGATCTTTACCGGCCTTGGTTTCAAGGTCGCCTGTGCGCCCTTCCACGTCTGGACCCCAGACGTTTACGAGGGTGCGCCCTCGCCCGTCGTGGCCTTCATGTCCACCGCGCCCAAGGCCGCCGCCTTCGCGGTTCTGATCCGCCTTGTCATCGACACGGCTTCCCCGCACTGGTTCTGGGTGATCTGGATTGCGGCTGTTCTTTCCATGTGCGTTGGCAATCTCGGAGCCATCCTGCAGAGCAATGTCAAACGCATGCTGGCCTACTCCTCCATTGCGCATGCCGGATACCTGATGGTTGCCTTTGCCTCAGCCAGCAATCGCGAACTCGGCATTTCAGCGGCGATGTTCTACTCCGCTGCCTACGCCGCCATGAACGTTGGCGCGTTCGCCGTCATCACCCAGATGTCCGGCAGGGGCGAGCGCTACTCGCAGATCGACGACTACTCGGGCCTGGGACGGCGCTCGCCGGTGCTGGCCGCCGCGCTCACATTCTTCCTGCTGTCGCTGATCGGAATTCCCATCACCGGCGGCTTTTTCGCCAAGTTTTACGTCTTCAGCGCGGCGCTGCGCACCCATCTCATCTGGCTCACGATTATCGGCGTGGTCAACAGCGGCATGGGTTCCTACTACTATCTGCGGCTCATTGTGCGCATGTACATGTTCGAGCCGCGCACGGAAGAACCAGCACCGCAGGTACGCTTCGGAGTCGGCATGGCCATCGCCATCAGCTTGATTGCGACGCTATGGCTCGGACTGCTCCCCAACGCTGTTTTGCACTACACGCAAGCGGCGCCCACCATCTTTGCCAGCCACTAGCCAATCCGCCGATCCATGCCGCCGCAGAGGGCAACGATGTATTAGAAAGATAATGGTTTGGAGGCGCGAAATTGCAGTTTAGGCAATGGTTGCGCAGGGTGCGAAACGATTGCCTCCGGAGGCACTGATTGCTGCTGGCGGGAGTACCAGTTAGTCAATCCTTGGATGCGATGGGTGCGGGCACCCTGGGCACAACGGATTTTGCTGCCTCTGCCGTTCGCACAGGATCGGCGAAAATCGAATCGCAAAAAAGAAGCGATGTTCCGCGCGGCGGAACATCGCTTCTTATGAATCTATCGGCCCCCGGTTTTTTCAGCAGACTGCGGGACGGGCCAAGCCCGACAACAAATCCTACTTCACAACCTTGGCAAACACCACGACCAGGGTGAACAGCACCAGCGACTCGACGAATGCCAGGCCGAGAATCATCGCAATCTGGATCCCGGCGCGGGCGGCAGGATTGCGCGCCATGCCTTCGCAGGCGGCGGCACCGATCCGGCCCTGCCCAAGCGCGGCCAGACCGGCGGCAATCGCCATGGAAAAGCCGGAAGCGATGGCAACCCAGTTGGTGCCAGCAGCAGCAGCGGCGGCGGGCTCACCCTGTGCGAAGACCGGAGTGGCCAGCATCAGGATCGCCATAAAGGATAACAGCAGGAAAAGCTTTTTATTCATGGTCATTGCTCCTTCGGATTTCGCCGCCAGTGGGTGGTTGACGTTCCACGCAATGGGAGGCCCTCACGCTTGCGGCGTACTACAAAACTCTTATCCCGCAGCAACCCAGGCGGCTGCGCCAGCAAACTGCTTCTAGTGCTCGTGGGCAACGGCCTCACCGATGTACACCATGGGCAGCAGCACAAAGATCAAGGTTTGAATCAGCGAGACACCGAAGTGCAGGATCATGAAGATCACCGGCACTCCAATCGGTATCAGCGAGAAGAACACCAGGGTCACCATGTCGCCGGCAAACATGTTGGCGAACAGACGGACGGTCAGCGACAACATGCGCGCCAGGTGGCTGCACGTTTCGATCAAGAACATCAGCAGTTCGAGCAGGAGCACCTGCGGCGCCCAGCCCTGAATCGGTCCGATGAAGTGCTTGATATAGCCCGCTCCGTTGGTGCGAAAGCCCTGGGTTTGGTAGTAAAACCAGGTCACCACGGCACAGCCCAGCGGCACCACCGGCACCGCCGTGGGAGACTCCAGGAATGGAATCAATCCCAGCATGTTGGAGATCAGAATGAACAGCCCCAGGGTGATCAGATAGGAGAGGTAACGCCGGCTGCTGGGCCCGATGATCTCTTCGCTCTGCGCATCCATCATGTTGTAAACCGATTCCATGATGTGCTGCAGGGTGCCTGGGTGTTCCACCGAGAGGTTGGCCCGCACGGCCACGAAGAACACCATCAGGATGACAAACACCAGGAGCTGCATGGCAATGTGATCGGGAATCGGCGCGGTGGGATGCTCGGGATGAACGCCAAGCGCCATCAGGAGCGCGGTGACGGGTCCGGCGAACCAGTGGTTCAGGAGCGAAGTAAGGGGCAGTTGATGCATTGGAATGTCTTGTCTAATCCCAGTCAGGATGGTCGCCGGCTGCTGGCAACGAGCTCATAAACGGCCTCGCACATGATGGCGACAACTGGCATCGCGAGCCCTGCCAGAAACCCCATCAGGCCAGGTACGGAACAAATAAAGATAACATAGGCGGCCAGCGCCATCAAGAAGATACGGCCCACGCCGAGCGCCACCACGGCGGCACCGCGCTCCCGGCTTTGGCGGTTCACAATACGCTCGCCGATGGCGTTCACCGAGGCTGCCAGCCAGCGGAAATTGATCACTGCCACCAGGGCTCCAAACAGGATTCCAGCCGCCGGCGCCCAACCCAGCGGCCAGAGCACGGCCAATGCCAAGACCACCCCGGAGCACCCGATCATGCACTCGATGCGCCGCAGCGTGCTGCGGTAACCCGCCATCTCATGGGAAGAAACCGGGGACCATCCGAGTTCGCCGGACTGCGGCCAATCCTCGGGCGGCGGCTCCTGGCAAGCCGGCTCGGATGGGGCGCTGGCGGCGTCCGCGAGGTTGTCGTCTCCGGGCTTGTCAGTGGTCGTCATTGGAGCCGTCCCGCTCGTGCTTCTCTTCGTCCGCGTTGGCCTCGAGCGCGCGGCGGATCATGGATACGAATCCGGCCACCGCGCCGAAGACAATCCCGAACAGATAGATCCAATGGGTGTGCAGAAAATGATCCGCGCAGAGACCCAGGAGGTATCCGACCAGCACCGTGGCCGGAATGATGAATCCGATTTCGGAGTAGCGGGCGGCCAGCACCCACAGACTCTCCTGGCGTTTTCCTGGTTTCTGGTCACTCATGGCCAACACTCCCCCTGCCCGGACCCACTTTGGCTCAACGCGCGAATGTGAGGCTCCGGGCGCCGGGCCGCGTTCCCAGATTCGCCAGAGGAAGGCGGATGTGGGCCACCTGCCCGCCGCACCCGGTGCTGCTGCTGTTATACAATTTTCAAGTGTCCCTAGAACAAAACATTTACGACCTACGCAAGCAGAAGCTTCAGCAGATCGAAGCTCTCGGTCAACCTGCCTATCCTCACCACTTTGATTGCAGCCACCAGGTGCCGGAGATTCTGGTGGCGCACCAGGCCAGCACGGGCGAACAGTTGGAGGCCGCGCGCGTCCAGGTTTCCGTTGCCGGGCGCCTGGTTGCCATCCGCCTGATGGGCAAAGCCAGCTTTGCCCATCTGCAACAGGCGGGCGAAAAGTTGCAGATCTACGTCAGGAAAGAAGCGGTCGGCGACAAGGTCTGGGAGCTCTATAAGCTGCTGGACATCGGCGACCACATTGGCGCCACGGGCTACCTGTTCCGCACCCGCACGGGCGAGCTGAGCGTACACGTGGAAAATTTGACGTTCCTCGCCAAGGACCTGCTGCCGCTGCCGGAAAAGTTCCACGGGATGACCGACGTGGAACTGCGCTACCGGATGCGCTATGTCGATCTGATCGATCCCGAGGTGCGCCAGGTCTTCACCAAGCGGGCGCGCATCGTGGGATCGATCCGGCGCTTTCTGGACGCGCGCAACTTTATCGAGGTGGAAACCCCGATGATGCAGCCCATCGCCGGAGGCGCGGCGGCGCGGCCGTTTGTCACCCATCACAACACCCTGGATATCGAGCTGTTCCTGCGCATTGCGCCGGAACTCTACCTGAAGCGCCTGGTGGTGGGCGGCTTGGACCGGGTGTATGAGATCAACCGCAACTTCCGCAACGAGGGCATCTCGACGCGGCACAATCCCGAGTTCACCATGCTGGAGTTCTACCAGGCCTATGCCGACTACTACGACCTGATGAACCTGACGGAAGAGCTGCTGAAGCAGGTTGCGCTGGAGGTGAATGGCACCCTGGTCAACCAGTTTGGCGAACGCGAAATCGACTGGAGCAACTTCCAGCGGCTGTCGATGCGCGAGGCGATCATCAAGTATTGGCCCGAGGCGGCGGGCGCGGCGCCGGAGATGGGCGAGTTCAAGAGCGGCGAGCAGGTGGAGGCACTGGTGCGCCGGCTGCAGAAAGCCAAGGTGAATCTGCCGTACGACCCCAACGAGCCGGCGGGGCGCGCCATTGCCGATATGTTCGAGGCTCTGGCCGAAGAGCACTTGTGGCAACCGACGTTCATCTATGACTTTCCGCTGGCGATCTCGCCGCTGTCCAAGAACAAGCGCGACGAGCCGGACTTTGTGGAGCGGTTCGAGCTGTACGTGGCGGGCATGGAACTGGGCAACGCCTTCAGCGAGTTGAATGATCCGGAAGAGCAGAGGCGGCGCTTTGAGCAGCAACTCGGGGAGCGCCAGCGCGGCGACGACGAGGCTCACCAGATGGACGAGGACTACATCCGGGCGCTGTCTTACGGCATGCCTCCCACGGCGGGCGAAGGCATTGGCATCGACCGGCTGACCATGATCCTGACAGGTTCCACCTCGATCCGCGACGTGATTCTGTTTCCTCTGCTGCGGCCGGAAAAGAAGGAAGACGCGGCGGGGGAGTAGCGCGGGGGTTAGAGACCCACATCCGCGGCCGAACCCACATCTGCTAACTGCGGCAGATACGGGGTATCGGGCTGTTTTTTTGCAACGAAAACGGCCGCTTATGATCTACTAAAAAGTGAGGACGGCTACCGCGTGGCGGGGTTGATCCTTGCATCTTGTTTGCAGTGATTGGTAAGAAGCGAGTACCCAATGGGATTTGACTTCAACAGCGCAGAACGCCGAGAACTCGGCTACCGCCTCATCGACCGCATCGACCAGTACTTTTCTTCCCTCGACCATCGCGCCATCCAGCCGGCCGAATCCGAACGCGGGGTCCGGCACGTGCCGCGCCAGCTGCCCGAGCTGGGTTCAGACGCCACCCGCGTACTGGACGAGCTGTGCGCGGAGATGATCGAGAAGGGATTTCACATTCCCTCCGCCAACTACTTTGGGCTGATGAATCCGACGCCGACCTACATGGCCGTGCTGGCCGAGGCGCTGGTGGCGGCCTTGAATCCCCAGCTTGGCTCGCTGGCGCGCTCGCAGTTTGCCAGCACCTTGGAGGCGGAGACCATCGCCTGGATCGCGTCGCGTTTTGGCTGGCACAAAATTACCGGCCCCGACTCGGCGGCGCAGGACGGAATGCTGTGCGACGGCACCTTCACCAGCGGCGGCAATGAAGCGAACTTTACCGCCCTGGCGCTGGCCATCTCCCACCACTTCCCCAATGCAATCGAAGACGGCATTGCGACCGTCGGCGGGCGGCCGGTGTTCTATGCTTCGGCGGAGTCGCATCATTCGCTGGAGAAATCCGCCGGGCTGCTGGGACTGGGACGCAAGGCGCTGCGGCGGATTGCGGTGAACGACAATCTGCGCCTGGACACGGCGCGCCTGATCCTGCAGATTGAAGCCGACTACGCGTGCGGCTTCATTCCCTTCTGCATTGTGGCCACGGCGGGCACCACGAGCTCGGGCGCGATCGACGACCTGAACGCCCTGGCCTCGATTGCCGAGCGTTACGGACTCTGGCTGCACGTGGACGGCGCCTACGGGGCGGCGGCGGCGTTCAGCGACCGTTACCGCCCGCTGCTCAGCGGCATTGAGCGCGCCGACTCCATCACCATCGACCCGCACAAATGGCTCTCGATGCCTTTCGCCGCGGGAGTGATTCTGACCCGCCATCCAGCCATGCTGGAGAAAACGTTTTCGGTGACTTCGCCCTACATGCCGCGAGTGGCGCGGCCCAGCATGATCGACAACTTCCGGGTGAGCGCGCAATGGTCGCGGCGCATGAACTCGCTCAAGCTCTGGCTCACCTTGCGGGTGCACGGGCGCCGGGCTTACGGGGAAATGATCGAGCGCCAGATGGAGCTTGCCGCCGGAATGCGGGCGTGGTTCGAGGGCTCTGAATACTTTGAGCCAACCGCGCCGCTGACGTTGCCGATCCTGAACTTCCGCCTGCGCAACCTGGGCGACGACGACGCGGAAACCGCGCACCGGAGGTTTATCGAAGAGTTCAACCGCGACGGCAGCTACTGGATCAGCCGCACCCGGGTGCGCGGAAAGAGCGTGCTGCGGATGATGATCATCAGCTACCTGAGCACGGCCGAACATGTTGCCGGATTGCAGGAGGCATTGCAATCGGCAGCCGAGCGGGTTGCTCTGCAAGCGGTGCCCTAAGTCTGGCGGAATCCCGAGAGGACTCACGCCTGACCGGCTTGAGGCATGCAGCAAAACGATGGGCGGCCGCGGCTAGAAGCGGTAACCGATGCCGCCGCCGACATTCTCGTACCAGGGGGTGTGACGTCCCCAGGGCATCGGCTGAAAATCCCACGAAAACATGCGCCAGTAAAAGCTGTGCGTCACCTGGAAATCAGTGCCGCCGCCCATGCGATAGGTGAAACCGTCCTCGGTGTCGCTTGATCGGGGCCTTAGAGGGGGATGGTGGTCGCCCGCATAGAGGCCGTTGGAGGACTGATAGGCGAAGCCAACTTGGAAGGTGACGTAGGGACGAATCCGGCCGGTCAAAAGGTTGCATCTGGGACCGACGGTTCCGGAGAACTCTTTCACGTCCCAGGCGGTTCCTCCCGAGACCGCCGCCGAGCCCGTGACGCCCCAACGGGGATTGAGATTCCCGGTGTAGGCAACCTCACCGCCGTAGATTGGATCGAAGAACTGAGTGCTGGCGAAAGTGTTACCTCCGATGTCTGTCGAGGTGGCAAGAAAACCGACATACACGTCAGAGCGTGCGCCCAACGTGCTCAACGCGGGCCCCGGCGCCTGGGCAAAACAAAAAGCCGCAGTGGCGAACAATAGTAGGGCGATGGCAATTTTCTTCATCTCGTCCTTTCCAGTTGCGATGGAATCGCTTGCAAGGGCGGATGGATTCGCGCCCAAGTTGACCACAAGAAGCGATGCGATGGTGGGGGATTATAAACAGATATTTTCCGGGCGATCAATGATCGCAAGTACGGGTGGCGGGCGGCGAACGGGGGTGGACGCATGGGTTGCGATGAGGCCAGGCCGGCACCGTCGAGAGAGAAAGACACCGCATCTATGTTCTTAGAATCAAAATAGTTACGCCACACGATCCACTCGTCCGCCGGGGCTGACGCGAGGCTGGGGACCGGGATCGCAGTGACCGTAGGGCTCCCAAGCGGTCAGCGACCAAGGTGCGGGAGCGCAAGGCAAACGAAGACGCCTGCGCGGCGATGCGCAGGCGTCCTGGTTTGGAAACAGGCTTCTGGTTAGAGTTTTTCCAGCACGGCAGTCAAGTACTTCCAGAACTCCGCGACCGAGGAGATCTGTACCCTCTCGGCGGGGCTGTGGGGATGCTCGATCTGAGGTCCGAAGGAGATCATCTGCATGTCGGGATAGTTCACGCCGAGCACCCCGGTTTCGAGTCCGGCGTGCATGGCAATCATATTGGGCGCGGTTCCGAAGAGCTCCTCGAACACGGCCCTGGATTTGCGTACGATTTCGCTGTCAGGCTCCGGCTTCCAACCGGGATAGTCGGCGGAATGTTCGACCTTGAAGCCCGCCAGGCGGCAGGAAGTTGCAACCAGGCGCTTGGCGAGATTCTTGCTGCCCTCGATGGCCGAGCGCTGGCTGGTGACGATTTCCACCACGGAGCCCTTGAGGGCAACGGTGGAAACATTGGTGGAATCCTGCACCAGTCCAGCCACGTCCGGGCTCATGGCGAGCACGCCGTTATGCAGGCTGGCAATCAAATCCACCACTTTTTTGGCGTCTGCCGGGGCCATCACCCGCTGCGGACGGGCGACGGCTTCCACCGTGATCTGCAAGTCTGGATCAAAGGCACCGAGGTCGGTACGGACATCGGCGGCAAACTGCGCCACGATGGACTTGAGCTGGGCTTCCTTATCCGCGAGGCTGGCGACGATGGCCGATGCCTCGCGCGGGATTGCGTTGTGGGCGCTGCCACCCTTGAGATCGGCGAGTTCCACCGGGAGCTGCTCCAGCAGAAGCTGCAAGGCACCGCCGAGAATTCTTATGGCATTGCCGCGTCCGAGGTTGATATCCACGCCGGAATGGCCGCCCTTGAGGCCGCTGACCTTGACCCGGTAGGCCGAATCCGCGCCCGCCGTTTGGAAGCGGACCCGGCGGAATGCCCGGGTGTTGAGCCCGCCGGCGCATCCGATGCACAGGGTGCCGCGCTCTTCGTTGTCGAGGTTAAACAGGTACTTGGCCTGGAGAACTCCGGGCTTGAAGGCGGCAGCGCCACCCAGGGTGGTTTCTTCCTCCACGGTGAAGACAAACTCCATGGCAGGGTGCTGGATGGTTTTGCTTTCCATGACGGCCAGCGCGGCGGCCACGCCCACGCCATTATCGGAGCCGAGGGTGGTGCCGTCGCCGTACAGCCAGTCATCCTTGCGGACGATACGGATGCCATCGGTATCGAAGTTGAACTCGGTGCCTTCGTTCTTTTCGCAAACCATGTCCAGGTGGCCCTGCAGAGCGGTAACGGGGGCGGACTCGCGGCCAGGGTAGGCGGGCTTGCGAATGATCACGTTTCCGGCCTCGTCCACGACCGGCTCCAGGCCGGATTTGCGGGCTAGTTTGAGGATGTGTTCACGGACCGCGGCTTCCTTGGTGGACGCGCGCGGAATGGCGGCCAGCGCTGCAAAGTTTTTCCAGATCTCCTGCGGTTCAATTCCGGCAAGTACTGTTGACATGACACGCTCCATCACGACTGAATACAACTCACTTTATGCAACTCACTATCCTACAACTTCGGCTGCGGCTGCGCCTGAGAACCTCCGCGGCTGCAGCCGAAAGAATGGGCACCGCGAGGCGAGGCGGATTGCGGAAGATGGAGGGCCCTATGGCCACGACTTCCAGGCGGCTTTGCCCGTGGCCCAGAGCTGTTCGAGATAGTTCTTATCGCGCAGGGTATCCATGGGCTGCCAGAATCCGTGGTGATGGAAGGCGCGCAACTGTCCGGCGCGGGCCAGCAGCTTCAAAGACTCCTGCTCGAACGGGGTGGCGTCACCGGCGATGTATTCGCCGACTTTGGGAGAGAGCACGAAGAAGCCGCCGTTGATCCACTGGCCATCGCCCGCGAGTTTCTCCTGGAAATCGAGAATGGCGTCGCCCTTGATGACCAGCGAGCCGAAGCGCCCGGCGGGTTGCACGGCTGTGAGGGTGGCCAGGCGGCCGTGCTGGCGGTGAAAGGCGATGGCACGGGTGATATCGACATCGGCCACGCCGTCGCCATAAGTCAGGCAGAAGGCGTCCTCGTCGCGGACGTGGGGGAGAATGCGCTTGATGCGGCCGCCCGTCTGGGTCTCACCGCCGGTATCGATGAGGGTGACGCGCCAGGGCTCGCCATGGTGCTGATGCACCTGCATGCTGTTGCTGGCCAGATCGAAGGTAACGTCGGAGGAATGGAGGAAATAGTTGGCGAAATATTCTTTGATGAAATATCCCTTGTAGCCAAGACAGACGATGAAGTCGTTGACGTCGTGGGACGAGTAAATCTTCATGATGTGCCAGAGGATGGGAAAACCGCCGATTTCCACCATGGGCTTGGGGCGCTGGGTTGTCTCTTCGCTGAGGCGGCTGCCCACCCCTCCGGCCAAGATCACTGCCTTCATAAGGACCCCGCTTGCTGCGCGAAAATTTGCAAAAGTATATTTTAACGCCGCGGCGGTCCGATGGGTGGGCCGGGCGGCCGGTGCGGGGTGGTGGACGAGCCGCGATCCGTGACGGGAAAATATATTCGTGCGGATCAGCGGATTCGACCCTATAATAGAAATAACGAATCTGACTAAGTATGAGCGTACGCCATTCTGAGTTGGTACCGCTGAATCACTTCCGCGTTCCACTCTCAGTAGCATCCGATCTTCTCAGCAGGAAATTCAAAACAAAAGAAAAGGTACAACAAAGTGGAACAAGGAACAGTGAAGTGGTTTAACGACGCCAAGGGATTTGGATTTATCAGCCGCCAGAACGGCGAAGATGTCTTCGTGCACTTTTCGGCAATTCAGTCGAACGGTTTCCGGAGCCTTCAAGAAGGCCAGGCAGTCCAGTTCAACGTCGTTAAGGGGCCGAAAGGCTTCCAGGCAGAGAACGTACAAGTTCTGTAAGCAGAGCGATTGACCAGCAGAAGCCCGCAGCTTAATTGTTGCGGGCTTTTCTGTTTGCAGTTTGCGGGTGGGGATTGCCGCTCCGGAAGCTTCTTGGCGCGGCGAGGATTTGCTACTCTTTACCATGGCGTCCATTTCAGGCCCAGGCGGGCAGGCAGACGGCGCGGCTCACGGCCCGCGCGAGATTCCGTTCAATTACACCTCGGCGGGCGACCGCCAGGCAGTGTCGTTCCTGCTGGGCGACGAAGCCGTGCGCACCCTGGATGAGCTGCGCAGCGCGCGCGTGACCGGACGCTCGGCGCGCATCCTGATGCGCCTGCTGGGCGAGGTGCTGATTCATCGCCGCAATCCTTATCTATTCCAGGAACTGGTGGCCTCGGCGGGGCGGCGCAAGCGCTTCTTTGAAAACGCTGCCCGCGACCTGGAGACCCTGGAGGCGAAGTCCGAGGGAAATCCGCGGGTGCTTGCCATCCTGGCACAGGCGCGGACGCTGTTTGCCGCTTTCCGCACCGAGGTGGAGGAGACGCCGGAGGCGCGCAACCGCCTGAGGCGCGAGCTGGCGGACATTGTTGGCGGACACAACGTTTTGTTCGACCCTTTTACCCTGGTGGCGCACGCCACCGACGCCACGGACTGGCGTCTGCACCTGCCGCTGGGGGTGGTGACGCCGGAGGATGAGCAGCAGGTTGCGCCACTGCTGGCGGCGATCGCGCGGCTGGGACTCAAAGTGGTTCCGCGCGGCGCAGGCACCGGGCTAACGGGCGGCGCGGTGCCGTTGCGAGCTGGCTGCGTGGTGGTAAACACGGAAAAGCTCAACCACATTCGCGCCATCAGCTGGCGCCGGTTTGCGCTCGACGGCGGCGGCAGCGCGAAGGCCGCGGTGATGGAAGCCGAAGCCGGAGTGATCACCGAAAAGGCGATGGAGCACGCCGCCGGGCACGGGCTGGTGTTTGCCACCGATCCCACCAGCGCCTGGGCCTGTACCCTGGGCGGCAACATTGCGGAAAACGCGGGCGGCAAACTGGCGGTGCGCTGGGGAACGTGCATTGACAACCTGCTGGAGTGGCGCATGGCGATGCCGTCAGGCAAGCGCTGGACGGTGCGCCGGACCAACCACCAGTTGCGCAAGATTCTGCCGCGGGACACGGTGACCTTCGAGGTGCTGGACGACGAGGGAACGGTGCTGCGGAGGATCTCGCTGGGCGGCGACGAGATCCGCAGGAACGGACTCTGGAAGGACATCACCAACAAGGCGCTGGGCGGTGTGCCCGGTCTGCAGAAAGAAGGCACTGACGGCATTATTACGTCGGCAACGTTCGTTCTGTATCCCGAATACGCGGCGAAAGAAACGCTGTGCCTGGAATTTTTCGGGCCGGATTTCGACGAGGCCAGCCGGGTCATCCTGGAACTTTCGCGCAGCTTTCCATTTCCGTCCGGCGACAACGAGGCGCTGCTGGCGCTGGAACATTTCGATGACGAATACATTCGCGCCATCGACTACAAGGTGAAGGCGGCGCGCGCCGAGACTCCCAAGGCGGTGCTGCTGATCGATATTGCCGGCAACTCCGAGGAACAGGCCGCCCGCGGCGTGGAGCGCGTCCGCCGGCTGCTGGCACAGCATCCCAACACGCTGCTGTTCGCGGCTCACGACGCCGCGGAAGCCAAACGCTTCTGGGCCGACCGCAAGAAGCTCGGGGCCATCGCGCGCCGCACCAACGCCTTCAAGATGAACGAGGACATCGTCATCCCACTGGATACGCTGGCCGAGTTCGCGCGCTTCCTCGATGGCATGAACGTGGAGGAAGAGCGTTACGCGCAGCTGCGCTTTGCCGAGCGCGCCGGGGAGGTATTCAGCGGCGCGCAGACCAGCGAGGACAGGGAGCAGATTGGAGCCAAGACGCCGGCCGCGCTGGCGCTCTGCGGGCGCTTCAGCGATGAACTCGGAAGCATCGGCGCGGAAGCCCTGCGCGGACTAGGGCATTTGCAGGAGTTCCGCCACGGACTGAGCAGGCTGGCACGCGGATATCCGGCGGTGCTGGCGGCACTGGAGCGGGCCTACCAGGAGGTGCGCGACCGCCGTATTGTGCTGGCCACGCACATGCACGCCGGCGATGGCAATGTACACGTCAACGTGCCCGTTCTCTCCAACGACCGGCCGATGCTGGAGCGCGCCGACCAGGTGATCGACCGGGTGATGGAGAAGGTCATCGGACTGGGCGGGGTGGTGAGCGGCGAGCACGGCATCGGGCTGACGAAATTGAAGTACCTGGAGCCGGAGCGGATCGCAGCACTCAGCGCATACCGCCGCCAGGTGGATCCGGACGGGGTGATGAACCCCGGCAAGCTGGAGGATTTTGAGGCGCTGCGGCACATCTTTACGCCTTCGTTCAACCTGCTGGAGTTGGAAGCGCGGATTCTGCAACACGGCCAACTGGAAGAGCTCTCGCACAAGATTGCGCATTGCGTGCGCTGCGGCAAGTGCAAGCCGGATTGCTGCGTCTATCACCCGGCGCGCGGCATGTTCTATCATCCGCGCAACAAGAACCTGGCGATCGGGTCGCTGATCGAGGCGCTGCTGTACGACGCGCAGCGGGAACGCTCGACCCACTTCGAACTGCTGCAATGGCTGGAGGAAGTGGCGGACCACTGCACCATCTGCCACAAGTGCCTGGCGCCTTGCCCGGTCGATATCGACACCGGCGAGGTCTCGGTGCTGGAACGCGGGATTCTCTCCGAATGGGGCTACAAGCACACGCCGCTGGTAACCCGGCTCACGTTGAAGTACCTGGACAGCCGCTCGGCGGCCTTCAACCGGGTGTTCCGCGCCGCGGTGGTGCGGATGGGAGGCGCGGCGCAAAGGGTGTTCAGCAAAATGGCGGCGCCTTTGCAACCTGCGGAGGGAGCCAGCGCATTGTACGCACTGCGCCTGCTGCGCTCCTCGGTGGCCCCGGTGCCGGGGCGGACGTTGCGCGACGTTTTGCCGGAATGCGCCGCGGACGAGGCACTGATCCTTGAGCCGGAGACCAACGGCAATGGCGAAGAGACGAAAACCGTTTTCTACTTTCCGGGCTGCGGCTCCGAGCGGCTGCACTCGGACATTTCGATGGCGGCGATTCACCTGCTGCTGAAGATGGGAACGCGGGTGGTGCTGCCGCCTCCATTTTTGTGCTGCGGGTTCCCGGCGCACGTCAACGCCAAGACCAGTCTGCACTCGCGCACGGTGCTGCGCGATACCATCCTGTTCAGCCAGATTCGCGGCATGCTGGCGTACATGGATTTTGATGCCTGCGTGATCTCCTGCGGCACCTGCCGCGAGGGCTTGGTGCAGATGGACACGACGAAACTGTTTGGCCGCGTGGTGGACATTGCCGGCTACCTGGCGGAGCGCGGTTTGCGAGTGGATGGCGACGGCCCAGGCCGAACCACGGGAGGAGCTGAGTGCGGCACTGGAGGCAAATATCTCTACCACGCGCCCTGCCACGACTCGCTTGACGGCAAGGCGGCCAGGTTGCTGCGCGAGTTGGGTGGCTTTGGCGCCGTGGAGACGGTGCCGCACTGCTGTTCGGAGGCTGGGACGCTGGCGCTGTCACGTCCGGACATTACCGACGCAATGCTGCACCGCAAGCGCGAGGCCCTGGTGGAAGCCATCGGCGAGGGACTGCGGGCGACGGTGCTTACGAATTGTCCGGCGTGCGTGCAGGGGTTGGGACGCAGCCGCGCAGTGGGAGTGGAAGCCGTGCACATCGTGGTGGCGCTGGCGGAGAAATTCTCCGGCGCGGAGTGGAAAAAGCAGTTCCAGGCGCAGGCCGCGCGAGCTACGGCGGTGGTGTTCTAGGGGGCGCGCGGGCCCACATCTGCCGAAAACAGGCGGATAAGGGGCACCCGCCGACCGCAGGCGGGTGCGGTTGGCGGGGCGAAATCACCCTGGGGGATGACACAGGTCACAGCCCGGATGGTTGCCATAAATGACAATGACATGGCTAGGAAAGGACTTTTCCATGGGCTCAAGCACGGTTGCACAGGTGGGCGCGATGCTGACTCTACCGGGAGATGGGATACGCCAGATTCTATGGCGCTTTGCCGACCGCTTTGACTTACAGATGCTGGTGCAATCGGCGCGCGCGGTGGCGCGCGGCCCGGTGGCGCGGATGGTTGCCGCGGGCGAACGCAACTCGCACGAGTGGACTCCGGCGAAGGCCGCGATGATGGAGGAGTTTGACCGCGCCGGGATCACGGCGGCGTTCATGGAGCCGTCCGAGGGCGGGTTTATCGAGGGGCCGAAGAACCTGGCGCTGGCGCTAGCGGCGTTTGAGCTGGCGTGGGTGGATGGCGGCGCGGCAACGGCGAGTTTGGCGGGCTTCCTGGCACTGGCGCCGATCCACGAGCGCGGCACCGCGGAGCAGTCGGCGCACTACATGGCGCTGGCCGCACCACCGCCGCCGGGCGAGGATCGCAAACCGCGGCGCGGAGCCTTTGCGCTGACCGAGCCGATTCCGTACGTGGGGGTGGACACGGGAATCCTGAGCGGACGGATGCGGGTGGCGGAATGGAAGCCGGGCGAAGAACCCATGCTGCAGGTGGAAAAACGCGGACGATTCATTACCAACATTGCCTGCGCGGACTTTGTGACCGCGGCGGTGGATTCAGGCGACGAGCGCATCAAGGGGAGCTGCGTCATCATTCTGGAAGTAGGCGACGAAGGAACGTTTGACCGGGGCACGCCAACCAAGAAGTTGGTCCATCAGCTGAGTTCGACGGGCGATCCGATCTTCAGCTTGAAAGTTCCGGCAAGCCGGATTGTGGGCGGGTACACGGTAAAGGACGGCGTGATTGTGCCGAACTATAGCCACGGCGAGGTAATCGAGGCGGTTTTCCGGCGGACGCGGGTGACGGTGGGGCTGATGACTTCGGCCAAGCTGCTTTCGGCGGTAGAGCCGGTGATTCGCTACCAGCGGGGAAGATTTCGCGGGGCGGAATCGATCAAGGAAGGCAGCCTGCGCTACGAGTTGGGAATCCAGCAGCGGGAGGACGCGCTGCAACGCCTGGTGGACGTGTGGGCCTCGGGCGAGGCGAGCGCGGCGCTGGGATTTGCGGCGGCGCGCCTGTTTGACGAGTTGGATCCGCTGGAGCGGCAGAAGGCGGAAGTGATGACCGGGCGCGGCATCTCCGGCAGCCGGGCGGAGGCGCGGGCGCTGCGCGAGAGCGAGGCGCGGGCACTGGAACTGCTGGGGGGAAACGCGAGCCCGGAGCGGCAGGCGGAGTTGGAAGCGGATCCGCTGGTGCAGTTCGTGCTGAAGGACGCGGCGGCCAATGTGCTGTGTCCGGCAACCAAGCTGTGGAACACCGGCGAGGGCGCGCGGATGATGCGCGAGGCGGTGAGCTTGATGGGCGGATACGGCATCACCGAGGACTGCCCCGGCTTTTTGCCGAACAAGTGGATGGACGCGCAGTTGGAGGCGACCTACGAAGGACCGGAGGCGGTGCAGCGGCGGCAGTTGACGATCACGATGACCGACGAAGTGTTCCTGGCCCAGTTCCGGGCATGGATCAGGGAGATGAGGGGGATTGCCTCCGAGCGGCCGGGCACGGGAGCCTGCACCCTGGCCACGGCGATGACCATGTGGCTGTGGACGCTGAACTACACCCAGCACAGCAAGGACGCAGACGGCGGCAGGCTTTACCAGGCACAGCGGCAGGCGGTGACCTTTGCCTTGGCCGACGCCTTGTGCTGGCTGCTGGCGGTGCGTTGCCAGATTCTGGATGTGCGGGAGCTGGAGGCGCGCGGGGCAGCCGATGCGGTGGTGGCCGAAGGACTGGCGGCAACCGTGCAATTCCTTTCCGACCTGTGCCATGTGCAGTCGGCGCGGGCGTCGGGCGAGGCTGCGCGCATCTGCGCCGAGCTGGTGTATGGCTATAACCGGCATCCGGCATGGGACGCCGAGGGATACAAGGCCTGCTTCCTGAGCGATGAACTGGACGAGTACGAGGGATTTATTCCGGGAATTGCCTCGGTGGCGACGGACGTGATTACCGACGGGGTGCATCCGGTGAAGGCCGGACCGTGCGCCGGGTGCGCGGGATCGTTTGACTTTTTGCGGCTGCAAAATAAGCTGGCAACCTGCCTGACGGGCTCGCGGCTGGCCAAAGACCGGGCAGCGGAGACGGTGGCGAAGGTGATGATTCCCGAAGCGCTGGACTACCCCGCATGAGCGAGGGGAGCGAGGAAGTGCAGGAAGTGGAACGGCAGGAGATGGCCGTCGATATTGCGTGCGTGGGCTTTGGTCCGGCGATGGGCGGCTTTTTGACCACGCTGACGCGCGCCATGGCCGGCGGCGACGCGGCCATGGAAAGCAAGGCCATGCCGGGAATGCCGCTGCAAGTGCTCTGCTACGAACGCGCCGACGATCTTGCGGCCGGAGTGAGCGGAGTGGTGACGCGAGCACGGGCGATCCGCGCCAGCTTTCCAGAACTGGAGCCGGCGGGGATTCCCATGATGACCCCGGTGCGGCAGGAGAAGGTGCTGTACCTGCTGGATCCGGGCGGGGCCAGCCGGCGCTCGACGGCCTTGCGCCTGGGCGACACCTTGCTGCGCGCGCTTTGCGGGCCATTGCGGGTGGAGCAGGATGCGCTGGAGCTGCCGTATACGCCGGGATTCCTGCGCAAACACGATGGGCTGGTGATGTCGATTGGCCAGTTCAACCAGTGGGTGGGCGGAGAGTTGATGGCCACGGGACTGGCGCAGGTTTGGCCGGGAACGCCGGTGAGCACGGCGCTGTTCGATGGCAAGGCGGTGGTTGGAGTGCGGCTGGCCGACCAGGGAGTGGATCGCGCGGGCGCTCCCGCAGCCGGTTACATGGCCGGGATGGACGTGCGCGCCGCGCTGACGGTGGTGGGCGACGGGCCGGTAGGCGCCGTCGGACAGAGCATCGACCGCAAGCTGGGGATGCCGCAGGGGCCGCAGGCGCACGAGCCGGGTACGGGCCAACGGACGGCCCTCCAGCCGCAGGCGCGCGGGCGCGAGTGGGCTTTGGGCATGAAGATGGTGGTGGAGCTGCCCGAGGATACGCCGCTGGAAGCGGGAACGGTGTGGCATACGTTCGGCTATCCCGAGCCGGAGATCTTTGGCTTTTTGTACGTACACCCGGAACGGCTGGCGTCGGTGGGCATCTTTGTGCCGTCGTGGATGGGGAATCCGGAGCGGACTTCCTACCGGTACTTGCAACACTTTCTGCAACATCCGTATCTGTGGCGCTACCTGAACGGCGGCACGATGCGCTCGTGGGGCGCGAAGTCGCTGGAGGAATCGGGCGCCAACGGCGAGCCGTTCCTGGCCGGAGACGGCTACGCGCGCATCGGCGAAGGCTCGGGCAGCACCAACCTGCTGACCGGCTCGGGCGTGGATGAGGCGTGGGCCACGGGGGTGCAACTGGCGGAGGCGGTGGCCGAACTGTTGCGCGCGGGCAAGGCGTTCACGGGGGAAAATCTTGAGGCGGCTTACGTGCGGCGGCGGCGGGCGAGCTTTGTGGAGCGCGGCGCGCAGGCGGCCAAAGCGGCGCGCAATGGATTCCACAAGGGCGTGGTGCGCGGGTTGCTCGGGATGGCGCTGGCGGGAGTCAGCGGCGGCAGGCTTTCGCTGAGCGCACGGATCCGTCCGGCGCACCGGCAGATTGAGCCGCTGGCGAATTTTTACCGGCGGCTGAAGCCGGAACAGATGGAAAAAGCGATCCGCGAGGCTCGCTCCGGTGGGCGCACGCTGCACGACGCGCTGATGGACGCCTGCGGGTGGCCGGAGATCCGCTACGACGGCAAGCTGCTGGTCTCGCAACAGGACGCGCTGCTGCTGGGCGGGAAGGTACAAGCGGCGGCAGGCTTTGCCGATCACGTGATCTTCCGCGACCCGGCGCTGTGCGCCGAGTGCGGGGAGCGAACCTGCATCGCGATGTGCTCGGGACAGGCAATTACCCAGGGCGAGGGCGCGGCGCCGGCGTTTGACCGCGAGAAATGTATCCACTGCGGGGCGTGCCTGTGGAACTGCGCGCAGTCGCCCGACGGCGAGAATTCGAATATCGAGTTCCGCGCCGGGGCAGGCGGGTTGCACTCGGCGGAAAATTAGCGAAGACTGATTCTGGAACGAATAGGAAACATAATCATGGCAAATAGCTTTCACATTGTGGTCTGCGCCAGCATTGTGCCCGATCCTTTGCAGACCTTGGAACCGGTGGACGGAGCGGGTGGTCCCACGCTGAAAAATGAAATGGTGCTGCCGGCGGTTCTGGATCCGTGGGCGGCGTGCGCGCTGTACGAGGCGGCAGACCTTGCGGCGAAACATCCGGGAAGCAAGGTCTGGCTGGTGAGCCTGGGACCGAAGGCGAAGCTGCAACAGGTGATGATGACGGTGGCGCAAAAGGTTCCGTTTGAGCTGGTGGCGATTGACGGGCCGCTGGGCGGATTCACCGACGCGCACGCGACGGCGGCGGCGCTGGCCGAGGCGATTGCAGCGATCCCCGGACTGGAGCGCTCGCGGCTGCTGCTGTTTGGCGGCTGGGAATCTGCCTCGCGCGGCGCCGGGGTGACGATGCAGGTGGTGGGCGAACGGTTGGGCATCAGCGATCAGTTCCAGGGCGTGGACCAGATTACGGTACGCGACGATGGCGGGTTCGAGGTGCTGGAGCGGGTGGAAGGCGGGCAGCACCAGGTGTCGGTTTGCGCCGGCGCGCCAGCCGTGCTGGGATGGGCGACGGGCAATTTGCCGGAGCCGCGCAACAGCCCGCAAATCGGAATGGTGAACATGCGCGGCATTCTGCCCGCGTTGCAGCGGGCCAAGAGCGCGAAGCTCGGGGCCAACGGGCTCAGCTACGTTTCCGTCAGCCTGCCACGGCAGCAGCGGGAGACGCGGGTGGTGCGGGACATGCCGGATGCGGAAATCGCCGGCGAGATCGTCGCCTGGATTGCGGAGTGAGCATGGAAAAACTTCTTGTATTGACACATGTGGATGAGTCCGGCGAGGCGCTGACGAAGGCGTCCCTGGAAGCGGTGGCGGCGGGCATGGAGATGGCGGGTGCCGTGGAAGCATCGGTGACCATTGGCATTGTGGGAGCGCGGACAGAAACGGCGGCACAGCAGGTGGCGGGGACGGCGGGGCGCGTGCTCGCCGTGGCCGGCGAGGCATTTGCCGAGGCGCGCTACGCCAGTGACGCGGCGGCCTGCGAGGCGCTGTGCCGGGCAGCGGCGGCGACCCTGGTGTTTGCGCCCGCCAGTTCGCGCTTTGACCGCGTGCTTCCGGGCGTGGCATACCGGCTGGGAGGCTTTAGCGACACCCACGTCACGGCCGTGGCGAAAGGCGAGACCGTGGAGGCTACCCGCTGGTTCTATCGCCAGCGGGTGGAGGCCGTGCTGCGGCGGGCAACGCGTCCGTGGTTTCTGCTGCTGGAGGCGGGAACGCGCGCGCCGTGGGCGGGCAGCGGGAATGCGGTCAAAGTGGAAACTGTTGCCGTGGAGTTGCCGGCACTGCGCACCAAGGTGACCGGAGTGCGCGCCCCCAGGCAGGGCGAGCAGACGATTCGTCCGGACGCGAAGATTCTGTTTGTGGCCGGTGCGGGATGGACCAAGAAACAGGCCGACGGAAAGGTTCATGCCGCCGAGGCGGAGAGCCTGATCCTGAACTTTCTGCATGTGGCCGACGCCTCGCTGGGCAGCAGCAAGTCGCTGGTGGACCAGAGCGGAGAAAACCAGGCGGTGCTGGGGTTCCTGACCCATCTGAACCAGATTGGGCAGACGGGGGCGACGCCGCGCCATCCCAAGGGGCTCTCCACCTGCTGCCACGGCGAAGAGCCGCACGTGGTGGGCTGGCGCTTCATCACCGAACGGCGCGCCGTGAGCCTGGACCCGAACTGCGGATGGGCGCGGGGCAAAGCCGACGTGCTGTACGTGGCCGACGCCTTTAAGGTGATGGCGAAAGTGAACGCCTTGCTGGCGGACAGGAAACAGGCGAGCAATTGAAGCCGGGCTGCGGGCCGCAAGCGGCGCGGGCCGGCTCCAAGTTCATTTCGTTCTTTCATCCCGGCGTTCGGAATTGAAGCCGCGGAGCGCGTTGCCTTGCAGGCTGCGCAGTTCGGCGACGATGCGATCCAGGGCCTGGGCCGCGTCCTCGCTGACCTCGCCATAGCCGCGCATGACCTTGGGCCGAAGATCCGAAATTGCAATGTCAATGAAGGTGAGGGCGGAGCTGACGGCGCGGCTGGCAGTGGTCCGGGCCTTCGGGATGGCCATACCGTTCGATTCGAGAATGGCCGCGATGGCCTGGCGCATGGCGGCCACAAAGCGCAACAGCAGGTCCTTCCGAGGCTGGGTCAAGTCTGGTGAGACGCGCGGAAAAAGACCGCTCTCCTGGCCATCGGCCACCTCTTCGATGGAGACGAGGAGACGGTCGATCTGGCGGAATCCGGCAAGAAGGTGGTTTACCTGGGCCGGGGTAAGCAACGGCGCTGGATCGTTTTGTACACTCATGGCTGCCTCATCGCGGCGGTTGCGAATCAAGCTGCGAATCAAGTTGTCGGGAATGACGCCGCAGACGTGGCTCCGTGACAACAATTCTTGTCAGGAGTCATCATCTGCCTCGGCGGAACAGGGGCGTGAGGACAGCGGTTAACGGCGAACTCCTTCACCGGCGAGGATAGTATCGTCCGGCGGAAGCGGCGCGTCAACCGCAAGGCCGCGAACCGGGAAGGGCGAAGTGCAATCCAGCCTTCTTGCGATTCCATTCCCTTCCCTGCGGTAACATGCGGAGACAGAGAATGAGCAGTGGCAGCGTGGTGAAAGGAGGCATTATGTTGGCGTGCTTTGCAGTGGTTCCAATGGGGATTGAGAGCGGAGTGAAGAATCTGGTGGCCGAGGCGCTGGCGATTGTGGACGCCTCGGGACTGGCTTACCAGTTAGGCGCGATGAACACAACCATTGAAGGCGAGCCCGGCGAGGTGATGGAGGTGATTCTGCGCTGCCACCGACGGGTGCTGGAAATTGCTCCCAGGGTGCTGACCAGCATCACCATCGACGAGCGCAAGGGAGCAACGGGAAGGTTAACCGGAAAGGTTAAGGACGTGGAAGAGGTGCTGGGAAAAGCACTGGGGCGGAAGTAGGGACGGGGACCGTGGAGTGGGAAAAAACTGCCATCCGCGGCCAAGCATGGCGGGAGCGGCTGGCACGGGCTGGCACGATGCGTCCGGATGCGCGGCCTCAAACGATAAATCTCCCTCCGCCTGTGATCCAATCGGCGGACATAGGGCGAGGGACTGAATCGTCGCGTTGACCACAGCCAGTCTATCGTATACGTCGCCGGGGCCACCGAGGGCGCCGTGGTGTAGTCATATTCTTCGCTGCTGATGTCCTTGTTCTAAACACCTTGGAACAGTCTTTGCTTCCCCCCGCCGGGCCATGTCATCCAATAAGGACGGTGAGGAAATCCAAATCAACGAGGAGAGAAGTCGTGAAGAAATCCGGTGCAACGAAAGAAGAGATGGAGCGCCTGCAGGAGGCTCCGCTGATTACACCCAGCGACCTGGAAGCAACCGCGGCCAGGGATATCGCGGGAGCCATGAATGCCATCCTGGCGGACGTGTTCGCGCTTTATCTGAAGACCAAGAATTTCCACTGGCACATGAGCGGGCCGCACTTCCGCGACTACCATTTGCTGCTCGACGAACAGGGCGACCAACTGTTTGCCATGACAGATGCCATCGCCGAGCGCGTCCGCAAGGTTGGAGGAACCACGCTGCGATCGATTGGCCATATCGCCCGGATGCAACGCGTATCCGACAACGATGCCGAGTACGTTGAGCCGGAAGACATGCTCGCCGAACTACGCGACGACAACAAGACGCTGGCGGCGCGCCTGCGCGAGGCCCACGGCGTCTGCGAGGATCACAACGACATTGCCACCACCAGCCTCATCGAAGTGTGGATTGACGAAACCGAGCGGCGCACCTGGTTCCTTTTTGAGGCGAGCCGTCATGGGGACTCCAGCGGGCACTGAAACCCCGAGAAAAGCCTGCGTCCGGGCCGGTGGTACACAAGCGGCCGCAGTTGGCGATTTTGGAAGACCTGGAGGATGAACCTGCTGGCTTGCGGCAATCCTCCTGGATAAACTCCCGCCCACTGCGGCGGCGCGTCTTAGACGGGAACCTCCGGCTTCTCCGCCCTCTGCCCCGTCCCCGACAAATGGACCGCGTTGACGATCAGGTGCGCGCAGGCATCCAACCCCATGGTGCTGTTCAGGCAGAGGTGGTAGAGATGCCGGTCGGTTGAGTCGCGGCCGAAATACTTTTGGGCATAGCGGCGGCGCTCGGCATCCATGTGGTGCAGCAGTGCAGGCAAGTCGCGCTCATGGGGATGGCGGTGCTTCATGCGGGCCAGCTTCTCTTGCAGGGGCGCGTACACCAGTACCCGCAGCGCCGTTGGCTCCTGGTGCAACACACATTGCGAGCCCCGGCCGACGATCACGCAGCCGCCCGCCTTGCCCGCCTCGGCAATCACCTTCGCCGTGAACTGCTGCAACGAGTCGCGGTTCACCCCGTCGTCGGCAACGCCGATGTAAAGCTCCGGGCCGCCGTGGCTAAAGCCGCGCAGCACCCGCTCCCACCACCGGGTAGATTGTTCGTCCGCCTCTTCGGCCCAGGCCGGATCGACCTCGCCAAGGGCGGCGACGCGCTCGATGATCTGCTTATCCAACAGTTTCCATCCCAGCATTTCCGCCGTGCGGCGGCCCACTTCGGCGCCTCCGCTGCCGTACTCTCTCGCGATGGTCACAACGTTGAACATGGTTCTCTCCTTGTATTGCGTGGCCGGCCGGCCTGGCCGAATGTCACTTCTCGCGCTGCTCAGGACTTTCCCAACCGATCCACTTCAGGTCTAACACAAAAATGGAATAGATCACCGGAACCAGGAGCAGGGTTACAAAAGTGGCAACGGTCAAACCGCCGATCTGCGCATAGCAGAGCGGCTCCCATAATGGGCCGCCATGCAGTGCCAGTGGAAATAAGCCCAGGACGGTGGCCGCCACCGTGATCAGCACCGGGCGCAGCCTTACAATTCCCGCGTCCAGCAATCCCTCGCGCAGACCTTCGCCACGCTCCCTGGCATCTTCGATAAAGTCAAAGAGCACGATGATGTGGCTGACGATGACTCCCACCAGGCTGGCGACTCCGAGGAAAGCCATAAAGCCGAAGGGCTGCCGCATCAAGGCCAGGGCGCAGACCGCGCCCACCATTCCATACGGGATGGCGGCGAAGACGATCAACGGCTTTACCGCATTCTTGAACTGAATCACCAGCGCGAGGTAGATGAGAACGATGGAGACCAGCATCACCACGCCGAGTTCCTGGAAACCTTTCTGCTGCTCCTCCTGCTCGCCGCCGATCTCCATCCAATATCCCGGCGGCAGGCTGCGCTGGAACTCCCCGATCTTCGGCATCGCCGCCATGAGCACCTCCGAGGGCAACACACCCGGCTCGGGAAACGCACCCACGGTGACGGTGCGGAACTGATTCCGCCGCATGATCTTCTGCACTTCCATCTGCGCGCTTACATTGGAAAGTTGCCGCAGCGGCAGGCGTTGGGCGCTGCTGAGCGAATACACGTACAGATTCTGCACATCGTCGAGGGCGGCGCGCTCCTCTCAGCACCTCAACCGGCTACCCGTCTTTCACCACGTTGGCGCCGGTGGTGACGATCGTCTCTCCCGCCACCAGTCTCTGCTTGGCCGCAATCCCCTTGCCCGTCAGCGCACCCAACTCCACGGCGCGGAATCGCGCCACCGCGCCCGATGGCTCCTGCGCCGCGATGAAGACTCCCCGGCGGCCATCGGGCAACTGCACCACCGACTGCATTAGTCCCCGTCTCTTTCAAGCTCGCTCTGCGGGAGGAGAGCAATTCCGGACGCCCGCAGTTTGGCGATCGCGGCATCGGTGTCATCGAAGCGAATGATCAGGGTTGCTTTTTCTCCGTGGCCGAAGGGGAAAGCGTACATGTACTCGATGTTGACGGATGAATCCTGTAACGCTCCCAGCGCCTGCGACAAGCCGCCAGGATGGTCCGGAACCTCCACGGCAAGCACCTCGGTCGCTTTGACCGAGAAGTCTGCCTCTTCCAGTACCTTTGCGGCCCGGCGCCAGTCAGAAACAATCAAGCGCAGGATTCCGAAGGTCTGGGAGTCGGCCAGGGACAAGGCGCGTATGTTCACTCCCGCGTCAGCCAGAGCGCGGCAGGGAGCCAGAATGTGTCCGGGTGCGTTTTCGACAAAGACAGAAAGCTGGGTGATCTTCATGATTGCCGCCGGTCAATGATTCGCTTGGCTTTTCCTTCACTGCGTTGGATGGTGCGAGGCTCCACCAGGGTGATTTGCACCCGCACCTGCAAGACTCGTTCCATGGCCTGGGCCAGCTTCCGCTGCATGGCCGCCAGGCCGCTCACCGTGTCCGTAAACAACTGTGGCGTTACTTCGACCTGCACCTCCATCTGATCCAGTCCGTGTTCACGGGTCAGGATGATCTGGTAGTGCGGCAGCGTTCCCTCCACGGCGAGCAAGACGGATTCCACTTGCGAGGGAAAGACGTTGATTCCCCGGATGATCAGCATATCGTCGCAACGCTGGCCGACGCGCCGGATGCGGCGAATGGTACGGCCGCAATCACAATGCCCATCGATGAATGCCGTGATGTCACGGGTACGATAGCGAAGCAGCGGCATGGCCTGCTTGCTGAGCGTCGTCAGCACCAGTTCGCCCTCTTCGCCTTCGGCCACAAGCTTGCCGGTTTCCGGATTGACGATCTCAGGGTAGAAGTGGTCTTCAAAAATGTGCAGCCCGTTCTGGCAGACGCACTCGACGCCTACGCCCGGACCGATGATCTCGGTCAGCCCGTAGATATCGAACGCCTTGATGCCCGAGTGCTCTTCGATGTGCCGGCGCATTTCTTCCGTCCACGGCTCCGCGCCAAAAATCCCTGCCCGTAAAGGCAGCTTGCGCAGGTCTACGCCCACGGCGAGAGCCCGCTCCATCATATGCAGGAAGTACGTCGGCGTACAGCAGATGGCGGTGGTGCCGAAATCGCTCATCAGCATGATCTGCCGGTCGGTATTGCCGACCGAAGCAGGCACGACGGTGGCTCCCAGCTTTTCCGCACCGTAGTGCGCACCCAGCCCGCCGGTGAATAGCCCGTATCCGTATGCCACCTGGATGATGTCGCCCTCGTGCAGACCACAGGCACTGAATGAGCGCGACACCACCGAGGACCACACCTCGAGATCGGCTTTTGTATAAGCGACCACGATGGGTTTTCCAGTGGTGCCGCTGGAGGCATGCAGGCGCACGACATCGTTCATCGGAGCGGCAAACAAGCCGAATGGATAGGTATCGCGCAGGTCGGCCTTCGCCGTGAAGGGAAGCAGTGCGAGATCGTCCAGGGAGCGGATGTCTTCGGGAAGGATTCCGCGCTCTTTCATCCGGGAATTGAACAGCGGCACATTCTCATAGCAAAGCGCGACCACGGTTTGCAACCGCTTCAACTGGAGCTGTTCCAACTCGCGGCGAGGGACAAAATCCAGCGCACTGGCAGGAGAAAAACAGGCTCGAGGGCTCACCGCTTCGCGGCCCTTCTTCCCAGGGCAAACGCCTGTAGATTCGCTTCGTGGAGCAAGGCGGGCAATTGGTGCTCAATGGCCGCTTTCCAAGCCTCTTCCGGGAAACCCAGGTGCTGGCTCAGCACTCCCAGCAGCGCTACGTTCAAGTTTTTTTTGTTGCGCAACTCACCCTGCTCAACCTGGGAGGGCTGGATCACGATTCCATGCTGAGCCAGGAAGTGGTGATTGACCTCGACCTGATCTTCCTGCGTGACCAGCAGATAATCGGCCTCGCCTTCGGGCACCATGGGGCTGAACACCACCGGACCATAACGCACGTCACTGGAAACGGAGCCGCCGCGCTGGCTCATGCCGTGAATCTCGCTTTTCTTCACGTCCAGACCGGAAACGAACGCAACCTCCGCCAGAATGTCCGAAGCCTTCAGCACGCCCTGGCCGCCGAGTCCGGCGACAACGATATTAGTCACCGCAGACCTGCTCTTCATTACACCTCTCGTACTCGCGAATGGATTTTGCCGCAAGCAAACAGTTGCGGCGGGCAATAATCACGGAGAGTTCCGGCTTATCAAGGGCGCTTTGCACCAATTGCTCAAAGCCTTTGGGATCCGCCGCCGGGTCGGCGACGAAGACGTTGCGCAGGCCAAGGGCACGCGCCAGATCCTCGAAAACCACTTTGCCGGTGCTGGCGTGCGCAAGCGTGCGTCCCGTGCCGGGATGTTCCTGCAGCCCGGTCATCGCGGTGGTTCCGTTATCCAGAATCAGCAGGACGTGCCCGGTCGGCGGTGGGTTATAAACCATCTCCACCAATCCCGTGATCCCGCTGTGGACAAATGTACTGTCGCCCAGCACGCTGACCACGCGCTTTGCTTCCTCGGGAGGCAGGACGTGGCGCATTCCGAGACCGACACCAATCGCCGCCCCCATGCAAACCAGCGAATCCATGGCTTCAAACGGCGGCAAGACGCCCAACGAATAACAGCCTATGTCGCCCGCCACGTAACAACCAAGGTTCTTAAGCGCCGTGAATACGCTGCGGTGCGGACATCCAGGGCACAACGCAGGCGGCTTGCCAGGAATGGGCTTCGCCTCGGGCGATTGATCCCGCTCCACGATGCGGCGCACGCGCGCGACGTTCAATTCGCCGAAGCGGTACATCTCCAGCTTACCCTCTACGGCGATCCCCGCCATGCGTGCGCTTTCCACCAGGTACGGATCGCCTTCCTCGATCACCAGGCACCGCTTTACGCCGGCGGCAAACTTGCGCATCATTTCCACTGGCAAAGGATAGGTCATGCCCAGTTTGAGTACGCTTGCCCCGGGTACGGCTTCGCGCACGTGCTGGTAACAGACGCCGGAGGTGATGATGCCCAATTCCTCAGAGCCCGGGATCAGCAGGTTCAGTCCCGAGGTTTCATTCCACTCGGCAATCTGCGCCAGCTTTTCACGCAGCCGCCGGTGCGCCGGACGAGCGTAGGCCGGAATCATTACGCGCGAGCGAAGGTCGTGTTCGAAGTGGGCTGGAACAGGCGCAGGGATTACGGCTCCGCGCTGTACCACTGACTTGGAGTGGCAGACCCGGGTCGTCATGCGGAACAACACGGGAACCCGCCAACGCTCGGAAATTTCTATGGCGCGAAGGGTGAAGTCATAGGCCTCCTGGGAGTTTGCCGGTTCCAGCATGGGGACGCCAGCCGCCACGGCATAACGGCGGTTATCCTGCTCGTTCTGGCTGGAGGCCATGCCCGGGTCATCGGCGGAGACGACAATCAGGGCGCCATCGACCCCCGTGTAGGCAACCGTGAACAACGGATCGGCCGCTACGTTGAGCCCAACGTGCTTCATGGTGACCAGGGAGCGCGCCCCGGCAAATGCCACTCCGATGCCGACTTCCAGCGCAACCTTTTCATTGGGAGACCATTGCGCCCGCCCGCCGAGTATTTCGAATGTTTCCAGAATCTCTGTCGAGGGAGTGCCCGGATAACCACTTCCCAGCTTTACATCCGCGTCGAGCGCAGCCAGGGCAACGGCCTCGTCGCCGCCCAGGAAGAGCTTTTCAAACTTCAAGTCTTCAGGTTGCATGAATTTCCATATGTTTCGAGATGAGTAATCAATAAGTTTAGCCGAGAGGGTCAGCCTGGGGCAACGTATTCCACCACATCCATCCGCCCCTTGCCTGAGATTTCAGGAAAGAGCCCGTCTTCACAGGCACGCGCCTGCTTGATTTCAGTGACTTAGCTGGAGCCGAAGGTGCGTTTTGGAGCTCTCACGCAAGGCGGTGAAGTTTGCGGTGAAGTTCTGGCAGGAATACTCTCGCGGATTCAGCTCTCATGGAGGCGTAGTAGACGGCACAGGAACCGGTTCCCATGGAATACGCGGATCTCGGCCATGTCGCCGGTGCAGTTCTTAATGCATACCTGTCTGCGTGCGTGAAAGCCTCCCGCTACTGTCCGAACCGTTGCGCTTCATAGGCGGAAATTTGCGCTTCGCACTGCAGAGTGATCCCAATGTCGTCCAGTCCCTCCAGAAGGCATCGCCGGCGAAACGGGTCCATCGAAAATGAGGCAATAAATCCGGCGTCGTCACGCACTTCGCACTTCTCAAGATCGACCGTCAGCTGGTAGCCGCTCACTTCACGAGCTCGACGGACCAGTGAAGAGATCTTCTCTTCGTCGAGGGAAACCAGCACGATTCCATTCTGCGCGCAGTTACCGGTGAAGATATCGGCGAAGTACGGAGCGACGATGGCGCGGAATCCGTAATCGGCCAGCGCCCACGCGGCGTGCTCACGAGAGGAGCCGCATCCAAAGTTCTTGCCGCCGATTAGAACCGATGCTTTGGCATAGCGTGCATCGTTCAGGACAAACTCCTGATTGGGCGATCCGTCGGGGCAAAACCGCCAGTCATAAAAAAGGAACTGGCCGAAACCGGTGCGCTCAATTCGCTTCAAGAATTGCTTGGGAATAATCTGGTCGGTATCGACGTTGGCAAGATCCAGGGGGGCGGCAATACCAGTGTGTACACGAAAAGGTTGCATGGTTTCCTCGTACAGGGCAATACCCTGGAATTAAAACGCAACTTGGGGTTTCAACGTCTGGCGATTCCGTTCAACGCGCTGTATTGAATTTCCATTTTCTGACATCCGTGAAGTGCCCGGCAATCGCTGCGGCTGCCGCCATCGCGGGGCTCACAAGATGGGTGCGCCCGCCGCGACCCTGACGGCCTTCAAAATTGCGGTTGCTGGTGGAAGCGCAGCGCTCGCCCGGACTAAGCACGTCGGCATTCATGGCCAGGCACATCGAACAGCCCGACTCGCGCCATTCGAATCCCGCGGCGCGGAATACCTTATCAAGCCCCTCGCGCTCCGCCGCACGTTTAATATCCTGCGACCCGGGCACAACCAGGGCTCTAACGTTGGGCGCAATGTGGTATCCAGCGGCAACCCGGGCTGCTTCGCGGAGATCCTCAATCCGTGAATTCGTGCAGGAACCAATGAAGGCCACGTCGATGGTTATGTCCTCGATGGGCGTGCCTGGCTTGAGGCCCATGTATTCCAAGGCGCGCGCCATCGCTTTGGCGTCGGAATCCAATCGGGCCGTCGCGGGATCGGGAATGCAGGCGTCCACCGGCGCGACCATGCCAGGACTGGTCCCCCAGGTAACCTGGGGCGCAATGCGGCTGGCATCGATCTCAACCAGCTTATCGAACACGGCATCGGGATCGCTGGCCAGCGTGCGCCAGTGTTCCACTGCCTGGTCCCACTCCGCACCTTGAGGGGCAAGGCGCCGGCCTTTGACATAAGCAAAGGTCTTTTCATCCGGAGCCACCATCCCCGTGCGCGCACCCGCTTCAATGGTCATGTTGCAGAGAGTCATGCGGCCGTCCATGGACAAGCCGCGCACGGCCTCTCCCGCATACTCCACCGCGTAGCCAGTCGCGCCGGCGCTTCCAACCTGTCCGATGAACGCCAGGGCCAGGTCTTTTGCGGTTATTCCCGTCGGCAACTGGCCGCTTACGAGAACCTCCATGGAGAGCGGTTTGCGCTGCGGAAGGCACTGGGTAGCCATGACGTGTTCCACTTCTGATGTGCCGATACCGAAGGCTAGCGCGCCGAATGCACCGTGCGTACTGGTATGGCTGTCTCCGCAGACAATCGTCTTTCCCGGCTGGGTTGCTCCAGACTCGGGTCCAATCACGTGGACAATCCCCTGATCCTCTGAGTCGATATCGAACAATGAGATACCGAATTCCGCACAGTTCTTACGCAGCGTCTCAAGCTGCGTGGCAGCGATGGGATCGGTAATGGGTCGATGGTTCAACGTGGTAGGCACGTTGTGATCCACTGTTGCCAGGGTGCGCTCGGGCCTGCGGAAGCGGCGGCCGGCCGCGCGCAGAGCTTCAAATGCTTGTGGCGAGGTCACCTCGTGTACGAGATGCAGATCGATATAAAGGAGCGGCGGCTGCCCTTCGGGCTGGCAGACAACGTGTTCTTCCCAGAGTTTCTCGAAAAGACTCTTGCCCATAACGTTATTTTCCCTGAACGCGGTGCGTGATTGAATTCAGAACTTCCTAATTGCCGGCACTCAGGGACCAACGCCCAGTGTGCGTGGCTTGAAAACATGGTTTGAAACTATGCGTGCGCCGGTCGCACATTGCCCGTGCCGATCGCTTCCAGCACAAGCCCGCCCATCTCTTCCGTGCCGGTCAATCGTTCGCTCGATCCACGCTTGAGATCCGCAGTGCGATATCCGGCTTCGAGCACCTGCGCAATCGCCTGTTCGATGGCCCGCGCTTCCGGCTCTCGCTGGATGCTATGGCGAAGCAGCATGGCGGCGGTTGCGATTGCTCCCAGAGGATTGGCGATGCCCTTGCCCGCGATGTCGGGAGCAGAGCCGTGAATGGGCTCATACAGATTGATCTTGCCGCCCACGGTCGCCGAAGGCAACATGCCGAGCGAACCGGTCAGCGCCGCGGCTTCGTCGGAAAGGATGTCGCCGAAGAGGTTTTCCGTCAGCACAACGTCGAAGCTTGCGGGCGCGGTTACCAGACGCATCGCGCAGGAGTCCACGAGTTGGTGTTCCAGCGTCACGTCCGGATACTGCCTGGCCACTTCGATCACCACTTCCCGCCATAGTTGCGAGCACTCGAGCACGTTCGCCTTATCGACCGAGGTCACCTTCTTGCGGCGCTGCCGCGCCACTTGGAAGGCGACATGGGCAACGCGCTCGATCTCCGCCACCGAATACACCATGGTGTTGAATCCCGTCCGAAAAGCGCCTTCGTTGGCGAATCCGCGAGGCTGGCCGAAATACATTCCACCCAGCAACTCGCGCACGAATAGAATATCGGCGCCTTTGAGCACCTCAGGACGCAGCGGAGAACATTCCGCCAACACGTCGTACGCGATTGCCGGGCGAAGATTCGCAAAACCTCCCAGGGCTTTCCGTATGCCCAGTAGACCGGTTTCCGGTTTCAGGGCAGGTGGCAACGAGTCAAACTCCGGCCCGCCGACTGCGCCCAGCAGGACGGCGTCGGAAGCAAGGCACTTTTCGAGGGTCATCTCGGGCAAGGGCGTGCCGTATTTCTTGTAGGCGATTCCGCCGATGGGCAGTTCCTCGAACCGAAGGTCGAATTTGCCCTCACTGACTGCGCATAGAACTCGGACAGCCTCATGTGTAACTTCGGGACCAACGCCGTCACCCGGCAGAACTGCAATGCTGAATGTCATGGTTACTTTCTTATAGCACATATGGCGCGGGCGCCTAGGTACGAGGAACAGCAGCGAACTTCCCCCAGGTTTGTTCACGGGTGCCGAGCTGCCGCCGAATTTCCATATAATTGAGCATGCGCACCGTCGCATTCATTGCCGCCACGAGCTGATCCGGAGCCACGGCGCGGGTCGTGAAACGCTTTTCGTCGCTCCGCCAAGTGATCGTCGCCTCGGTGAGCGCGCCGCTGGTTCCTTTGCGGGAGATGCCGATGCGATAGTCCATGAGCTCGGGCATGTTGTCCCAGACTGTGCGCAGAGCTCGGATGAAGGCATCAAACTGCCCATCGCCCTCGCTTTGTGCCGTAAGCTTGCGGTCATTGCAGATCAGTTCAACGCTGACCTTCGGCGGGGCTCCTTTTTTCAAGGCAAATTCATAGTTGACCAGCTTCACCCCATTCTCTTTTTCCCCGAAGATCTCGTGCAGAAGGAGAATGATGTCGGCCTGCGTCACCGTGACCTTGTCGTCAGCCAGTTCTTTCACTTTTGCAAGCAGCAAGCGTTGCTGCTCCGGGCCGATCTCGATTCCAAGTTCCTTGCAGTTGTGCGCAATCGACGCCATCCCCGCCGTCTTGCCGAGGTTGTAACCGCGCTTGCGTCCAAAGCGGCTCGGATCAAGCCTGTTCTGATAAAGCTTTCCCTTCTCGTCGCCATCCGCATGCACGCCGCAGCCCTGGATGGCGCTGATCTGGCCGACAATTGGAGCATTCGCGGCGAGAGCGATCCCGCTGATTCCGCCCACAAGATCGCTGAGCATGGCGAGATTGCGCTCTTTGACATTGCTGCTCATGTCATAAAGGTCTCGTGCCGCCACCACGAAGGTCGCCAGGCTGGTGTTGCCCGCGCGCTCGCCGATTCCGTTCACCGTGACGTGCACGCGCTCCGCACCGCAGCGCAACGCGGCAATCGAATTCGGCACCGCCAGGCCGTAATCATTGTGACAGTGAAAATCGAGCGGCATGTCGAAGCTCTCGCGCATCGTGCGCACGCAGGCTGCTGTCTCTTCCGGGGCCAGAATGCCGAGGGTGTCACACAGCATCAGGCGCTTAATTGGCAACTTGGAGAGACCGCTGGTCAGCGTCATCACATAAGGCCTGGAATTATGCATTCCCTGCGACCAGTCTTCCAGGTAGACGTTGACGATCAGCCCGTTCTTGACCGCATACTCAACCGTGCGCTCGATGTCGGCGAGATGCGATTCGACGGTCTTGCGAAGTTGAACCACGCAATGGCGTTCCGATCCCTTTGCGAGCAGGTTCAGAACCCGTCCTCCGTGCTGCAAAATCCAGTCCACCGACCGGGTTATGTCTACAAAACCCAGGACCTCGACTTTTTCCGAAACATCATGGGTACTTGCCCATTCGGTTATGTTTCGAACCGCCAGCGCCTCGCCGTCAGAAACTCCGGCGGAGCCAACTTCGATGGCATCGACACCTGAACTAAGCAAGGCTTTGGCGATGACCAGCTTTTCATCCGCTGTGAAGCTGATGCCCGGCGTCTGCTCACCATCCCGGAGGGTTGTATCCAATATCTCGATGATTCTCAATCTTCTCTCCCGCTGGCGTTACAAAGGCACTAATGACCATTATGCAACAAGACTCCTTTCCAACCGAGCAGAATTAGATGCGAACGGGCGGATCGCTCATACATCGGGCGACCTTGGTGCGCCAGCCGTTTGTCAGATAATCGCTTATGCAGGCGGGAGCACAGGAAATGGGATGATGCCATTTATCAACCGGGCGGGGATGGAGCGGATAAGACCACCCATAACTTATGGCCCGACTTGGCTATCAGGAATTTCTCTTATAATCGCTTCTATCGCCGTCGCTACCTGTCTCACCGAGGCCCGGATTTCCGCCGAAACCGGCCCGTTGTATTCCAATGCCTTTGGCTGGATGCCGATGACCATTACCTTGCAGTGGATGGACTCGCGCATATAGTCCGCAAGAATCTTCAGGGGCATGCCATGCGTCGAAAAAGAGACACCTGAAATTGATTCGGGGCTGATGAACTCGACCGTGCCGGGGGCTTTTCCGACATCCGCCGCATCGATGAGAATAAGATGCGAAGGCCGGTATTGCCTGATTTCGCCGGTAAGATTTTCCGGAGCTGTCGCGCCGTGGAAAAGTTCAATCTGGGGGCATGACCGGTTGAGCTTGCACCTCTTCCGCAACCTCTGCGCGACGAGCAAGCCTGCCTGGTCATCCCCTCGAAGTTCTGAACCTACTCCCAAAACGGCGACTCGATTGGCGCCCTCAAGATTTGCCCGCAACAGCATCTTCAGATCCAGCCGCATGAACTTCCTTTCCCGTAGTCGTCGGCCCGGCGGCAGCTTCGACGATCACCGGCGCCGGGGTGGGCACGTCGATATTGATCCTGACCATCAGGGTTGCCCGGTCCAGCGACGCCAACTCGAACTCCTGAGAACTTTCGAGAGCCTTCCGAGGACAAGAATCCACGCACTGGGCACAGTAGATGCAACGGGCGAGGTCGATCGAAATCTCGAACTTTTTTTCCGCCAGCTTGGTTAAGGTAATGGCTTTGGCGGGGCAGTCCCTGATGCAGATTTTGCATCCGACGCACTTGGCGTCAAAGGATACGAGTTTTCCCCGGAAGTGATCAGGCATCTGCACCTTTACGAACGGGTAACCGGAGGTCGCCGGTTTCCTGAAAATCTGCGGAAGAACTTCGCTGAGCATGGCACCGGGCTTTCTCATGGCAACATCACCCCTTTGATCGCCAAACTGATCACTAGCTGCACCAATGCCGCCGGCGCGAGATATTTCCAGCAGAACTCGACCATCTGGTCAATGCGGAAGCGCGCCACGACCGTGCGGAAAACTGCAAGCAACACCACGATGAAGAGGACTTTGAAAAGAAAGAGAACAAAACCGGCCGCGGCTGGCAATCCCAAGCCGAAGGGTAAGAATACAGCCGACAACAGAGCCGCTCCGACCACCAGTTCGACGTCGATGGTCATGCGGAAAAGGGCCAACAGCCGACCGCTGTATTCAGTAAACGTACCACCCACGATCTCGGTCTCGGCGTCCGGGATATCGAAGGGAATCCTCTCCAGCTTTCCTTGCAGCGCAACCAGGCAGACGGCGAAGCCCAAAAGATTCGCGATCCAGTACAGGGGGTGCATCCCGTAGAACTGCGCAATCCCGCTGAGAGACCATGTACCGGCTACGATAGCGGGCGAGAGTATCCCCATGAACAGGGGCACTTCGTAGGCAAACAGTTGGGTGAGTGTTCGCACGGCTCCCAGGGCCGCGAACAGCGATGTCGAATACCAGCCAGCGAGAAAGAAGGTCAGCGTCGGGACCGTCAAGAGATAGATGACGACGATCACGTCGCCATCGAACGAGAAAAGGGCGCGTGTACTCCAGAGCGGAATATAAACAAAGGATGTCACAACGGCAGTAAGCGCCACGACGGGAAGCACCTTGAACATCGGGTGGTCGGCTTCCGCGGGGATGATGTCTTCCTTGGCCAGCAGCTTGATGAAATCGGCCTCCGGTTGAAACCAGGGAGGGCCGACGCGATTCTGCAGACGCGCGTAAAGTTTACGGTCAACAAATTCGGCGACCATGCCGAAAAAGCACAGAAACAAGAGCCCGGGAAATATGAGGATGCTGGACAGTGCATAACCCATGGTCTCTGTTCACCTCGTCGAAAATGTTCGAGCCTGGAAGAAGGACAACGTCCTTCTACCTAGACCGTAACTTGATCCTGCTGCAATCAAGGCCGCGGTTTTTCTTGTACCACTCGATGCCGTATGCGCGTAGCGCTTTCCAATCCATCACACCGGCATTCCCGCTGTCGGACTCTCTGGTGACGATGACGCGGTCGGTGCAGGAGAAGCACGGGTCGGTCGCGGCAAGCACGATGGGAAAGTCGGCAAGATAGTTGTTCTCCAGCATCTTTGCCACCGCCTGCACGTTGGCTAGCGTGGGTGCGCGAACCTTGACGCGTTCCGGCATCTCGGTGCCATTGCCCCGGACGTAATGCAGGTCTTCACCGCGCGGCGCCTCGTAGCGGGTGACCGCCTCGCCAACAGGTATTTTGCGTGGCGCCTTCACCGCGATCGGACCTTCAGGAAGATTCTTCAGCAACTGCCGGATGATCTTGCAGGATTCCATCAATTCGCCGACGCGCACCAGGACTCGACCATACACGTCGCAGTGGGTATCGGTGATGACCTTAAAGTCCAACTCATTGTAGGCGGCATAGGGGTCGTCGCGCCGGACATCCTGATCCACGTTGGAAGCGCGGGCGACGGGACCGACGGCGCCGAGACGGGCTGCGTCCGCCGTGGACAGTGAGCCGACGGAGACAAGCCGTTCCGCCAATGTCATATCCTCGCTGGCAAGCTGGATGTAGTACTTGGTCCGCTCCTCGAGAATGTCAACGCCCTTGAGTATTTCGACGACCTCTTCCGGACTCACGTCGCGGCGAATGCCGCCAATGGTGTTGATCCCGTAATTCACGCGGTTGCCGGTAAGTGCCGCGAGCAGATCAAGTACGACTTCGCGGTCACGCCAGGCATACATGAGAAGGGTGTCAAAACCGATCTCGTGTCCGGCGATGCCCAGCCAGAGCAGATGACTGTGCATGCGTTCGAGTTCGCCAATGAGGGTGCGGATGTAAAGGGCACGCTTGGGCACCTGGAGTCCGGCTACCTCCTCGACGCATTGCACGAAAGCGGTCGCATGGGAGTGCGAACAGATGCCGCAGATGCGCTCGATCAGATAGAGGCAGTTGATATAGGTTCGCTGCTCGCACGCTTTTTCGATACCGCGATGGTTGTATCCAAGCTTGGAGTTGAGCCGGACAATACGTTCACCGGCAATGGTTAAGTCAAATCTTTCCGGCTCTTTCAGGGCTGGGTGCTGTGGTCCGATCGGAATGGTTACGTTAGCCATTTTTTACCTCAGCTTTCACGTCTGCTACTGCCGGCTTCCAGTCCTTGAGGAGGGGATGATCGTTCTGCGGCCAATCGTCGGGGAGCGGGTAGCGTCGCCCAGGGGCGAGACCATTGACCTTCGCGCCCAGAAGATCCTCAACCTCCCTCTCGGGAATTTCCGCGGAGGGGAAGAATCCCGTTACAGTCGGTATGACAGGATCCGGTTTCGGAGCAGTGATCCTGATATTGAGCATGATGCCGGTATGTTCCTGCGCCATGTGATAAATGAAGGCGAGATTCGCACCCTCATCAAGCCCCGTCATGGTACAGAACTCCACGAACTTCAGCTCTTCTTTCACATACTGGAAAAACTGGATAAAGATGCCCAACGGCACTTCGACCCAGATGCGCCGATCTCTTTGAATCCGGATCTTCCCATCCGTGGCGGGAAATTGTTTTGCAAGCTGCTGCTGAATGATCTCTTCATTCGCCATAAATGCCTTCTTTTACCGGCGTCACATCCAACGTGGCCAAGCAGAAACCCCGTTGTTGGCCAACGACAAACAATGATTGAACCGGCAATCCAAAGAGTCCGGATCAATCTGCTGATATCTGCACCTCTTCCTTCTGCTCGAGACTGTTGAGAAGCTTCACCACACCGTCGAGGATCGCTTCGGGTCTAGCGGGGCATCCCGGGATGTATACCGACACCGGAATCATCTGATCAATGCCGCCGTCGACCATGTTGTAGCAACCGTTAAAAACACCGCCCGAACAGGCACAGGTACCGACCGCAACCACAAATTTTGGCTCCGGCATCTGCTGGTAGACGCGGATCAGACGATCCTTGACTTGCCTGGTGACCGGCCCGGAACAAAGCAGCACGTCCGCGTGGCGGGGCGTGCCTTTCAACTGGACGCCGAAACGCTCCATGTCGTAGCGCGGCGTGAGCGTGTCCACGATCTCGATATCGCAGGCGTTACAGGAACCGGTGTTGAAGTGAATGATCCATGGGGATTTCATTCTTGCCCAGGTAACCACCTTTTCGATCAGTCCCATGATTCTTCAACCTCCTACTCGGTAATGATTGCCTAAAGCCGGCGTCTGACGGCGCGAGCACACTCAACGGAAAAACTTATCCAGGTCACGCTCAATCTTCTCTCCAAACAGGATGAAGAGTCCCGACAGCGCAGTCAGGAGATAGAGTGCCGCGATGGAGATGAACTTCTTCAAGCCTCCCTGCGGAACCGTTGCCAAAATCAGGGCGGCGACGTGCATGATGGTGAAGAAGAATGCAACCGGAAAAAATTCTCCATAATTAGGTTGTAACCGGTTTGTAACGGGATCTTCGCCGCAAGCGTAGGCCTTTGTCTTGCCCAGCGAGTCGGCGCCACGCGGAGCAAGGGGCCTGGAAGCCACCTCGAGTATCGTGACCGTGAGCCAAAGCAGACCAAAGGCAATGGGAGGAAGAAATAACCAGTTACTCATAACCTAACCTCTTAGATTTTCCAGCTTGCGCTTGTCCAGAGAATCCGTATGTTGAACCGCATTGACGATAAGCCCGGCAGCCACGGCGAGAACCACGGCCTCGATGGTGATCAGAGTTATCACACAGGCCTGGGAGAACGCCGTGCGCCCGGTGAGATATCCCGCTACCACGAGGAGCAAGGTAACCGCTTTGGTCAGAATCTCAATTCCAATCAGAGCCCGGATAAGACTGCGGGTCGCGATGACACAATAGAATCCCGCTATGAACAGCAGGGGAATAAAGATCGCCATCATTCTGATTAACTGTGCGGTATTGCCGGTCATTCGTAACCTCTTCCTGAGCGCGCTTGACCCAATGCCCGAGAACGCTTTGCTGGTTTCAAGTCTTTCTGCCCACCGATTCGAAGGGAACAGTCTCTGACACAACTTCATCATCTTTCATGGGTGCCTGAGCACCGTTGTTGAACTTATCTCCCGCGGCCGTGGGAGGAATGGCTCGCATCCACGCGGCGCCCGCTCTGCGCGTGGTTTTTACCCTCTCCTTGAACAACACCAGAATACCGAAGCAGCCGGCGAGAACGACGAGCATCTGGCCTACGAGATCAAACTGCCGTTCGTTCCAGAGAACATTGCGCACGTCGCCGGCCGGCGCTGCCGGCGGCAGGATAAAGTTCGTAGGAATGCCAACAAAAACCAGGACCGCGGCGGCAGCAATCACCATGACTGGAAGCGAGGCGAAGTGCTTGGCACGGCTGTGCAGCCGTTCTTCTTCCTGTTGTGCCGTGAGCGGCTTGGTCAGGCTGATCGTGCTCATGAAAATGACGGTGATCAGACCGGCGCAGACCGACAGCTCAAAGACCGCAGCCAGTGGCGACGCGAGGCGAAACATGAGAATGGTCAGAATGATGCTGGTGACCGCCAAAGCGATCGCCGCTTTTACCAAGTCCTTCTTGAGGACGCTCCCGAGGGCGGTAATCGTCAACGCCATGAGCAGCAGGAGATTGATCGTCAAGATAGCTCCTTTAGAACACTTCAAAAATTACTTCAGCCCACAATACTTATCATTGGCAATATGAATGAGTTGAGGAAATAGGGGAAAAGCACACCGATGGCAATGGTGATCAGCGCCAGCACGACCTCGGGAACCAGAATCCCCACCCTCGCTTCCTTGATGCTCTGAAACTCTTCCGCAAGCTTGCCGAAGAACACGCGGCGCTGCATGGAAAGAAAATATGCGCACGTAACCAGACTTGCCAGGACTGCGACCGTGGCATAGATGTGATAACCCGACACCCAAACCGCGACAATGATAATGAGCTTGCTCCAGAATCCCGCAAGCGGCGGAATTCCGGCGGTGGAAAGAAATGCCACGACCGAAGTGGCGCCGGTCACCGGCATTCTGGCGGACAGGCCGCCCATGACGTCCATATCGTGGGTTCCCGTTTGCTCTTCGACGGCGGCGGCGTTGACGAAGAGCTGGGTCTTGAATATTGCGTGATTAAAAAGGTGAAACACTGCTCCGGCGATGCCGAGCGGTGTTCCTGTGCCGAGGCTCAGGATCATGTAACCCATCTGACTGATGCTCGAGTAAGCAAGCATCCGCCTGAAATCTTTCTGGCCGAGCGCCGCCAGGGCTCCCACGACAATCGAGATTGCGCCGATAAAGAGCAGGAGCGCCTTGAGCTGCGGAGTAAAGCCAAAAACGGCCGTAACCAGACGGATCATGGTGTAGATTCCGGTTGCTTTGGTCACGATGCCGGCCAAAAGCACCGCGGCGCCGGCAGGAGCGGACGAATACACGTCGGGAAGCCAGCCGTGGAACGGGACCAGACCGCTTTTGATGCTCAAGCCGCCTACGAAGACCGCGACGGCGAGTGTGGTGACATAGTCCGGGCGGGTCTTCAGCGCGGCAGCCACTTCCGAGAACGATGTGGAACCGGTCGTCATCAGGAGGAGTGCAATCGCCGTCAGCATCATTACGGTGGCGACAGTAGAGAGAATCAGGTACTTGAAGCTGCCTTCGAGGCCATCCCTGTCTCTATCGAGAGAGATCAGAACCAGAGACGCGAGCACAGTAACCTCAAGATAAACATAGAGTGAAAAGAGGTCACGAACCATCACGACGCCATTCATCCCGATGACGGCAAGGATGAGCAGGTTGATGAAGTTGAATCTCTTCTTTTCGTCCTGGATGGTGAACCAGCCGACAAACAGTGCCGCAAACAGCACGATGGCGATCGAGAGGATCAGGACGATGCTTAAGCGGTCTACCGTGAGATTGAAGTTTCCCAAGCCGTCAAAACTTACCACTATCCGGTTCCAGAGGTCCGCCGGCAAGAACAGGGCAAGCGATGCCTGAATAAGGGCGAGTGCCAGCGCGAAGGGAAACGCCAAACGTTTCAAGAACCTGAGCGGCAGGTTCAGCAGGATGACGCCGAGAAGGGGCACGAGTATAAGTAACGAAGCCACAGCCTGCCTCTCTTCCTAAGGTACACAGCGCACCGGGTTTCAACCATTCATTGGGTTCGATCCCAATTGATGAACCATGAACTCACGAAAAAACTAGTAAACGCCTTTCAGTTCCACAATGACGACCGCAATGGCACCAATGAGCGACCAAACGATGTAGGTTGAATAACTCCCGTTGTGCAGCTCACGAATGCCGTCGGTGAATGCATAAGTTACCTTGACCGTAAATACGTTGTACAACCAGTCGAAGCCGCGATCGATCGCGAAGGCGATGTTGGCGTACACATCGACAATTTTCATCCCAACATTGTAGGGATCGAAGAATCGCCGTTCCGCCTTGTCGTAAATCTGGGACAGGACCGGCGCGTAATGAATATGATCGACGGCTCCAATTGCCGTGCCGGTGCGGCGCACGCCCCAGCGATGGTTCAGCAGGGCCGCGAAAAGGGTGACCAGAGTCATGACCACGAGGAATACGCTGTGCGGAAAGCCGGAGAAATCGTGGCCTTCCATGCGCGCCTCTCCCAGGATGGGCTGGATGAGGTGGCGCAGGGGCAGCGCGTTATAAACGCCGAAGAGCACGCAGAACGCAGCAATCGTGATCATCGGAAGAAGCATGGCCGCCGGAGCCTCTTGAACGTCTTTATGTTGCTCGCTCACCTTGCCGAAATAGGCGGCGTGGCCCAGCTTGAGAAAGGACGCGGCCGTGAGGAACGAACCCAGGAGGGCTGCGGCGTAATAGGCCCAGTGGCGCTCCAGTGCTCCGTGGTAGACCAGTTCTTTCGAGAAAAATCCGTTCAAGGGAGGAACGCCCGAGATAGCGGCCGCGGCAACCACGAAGCAGGTCATCGTGACCGGCATTTTCCTGCCCAAGCCGCCGAGTTTGTTCAGATCGGTAGTGCCCACCTGTTTTTCGACGGCGCCACCCGTCAGAAAAAGACAGCTCTTGTACATTGCGTGGTTGATCATGTGGAAGAGCCCGCCCACGATGCCGACCGGCGTTGCCGTTCCGATGCCGAGGATCATGTAGCCGACCTGACTAATGGCGTGATAGGAAAGCAGGCGCTTATAGTCTTTCTGAATGAGCGCCATCGCAACCGCGAGCAATATGGTGACCGACCCGAGAATCATGAGCAAGGTACTCACCCACGATGACCCGGTAAGCCGGAACATATCCAGGGTAAGCCGGGCCAGAAGATAGATACCGAGCAACTTTTCGAGGGCTGCGGGCAGAAACGCCATAAAGGGAAGCGGGGCATCTACCGCGGCATCCGGGATCCAGCTATGGAATGGCATGCATCCGGCCTTGGAGACTGCTCCAATCATCATGAAGATGAAGGCAATGGCCCCGAGCTTATCGACCGGCAGCGAGATCTGAGAGATCGTCATCGTACCCGACAGGAAATACGTGAGGCCGATGCCGAACAGCATGCAGAGGTCGGTTACTCCGACGATAATCAACGCCTTGATTGCGGTCTTATAGGCGCCGGGATGGCCGATGATAATCATGCCGAAGAGAGTCAGGAGCAGCCCTTCCCAGAAGAAGAGCAGGAGCACCAGATTGTCGGCCAGGACAGCGCCGTTAACCATAGCGAGCGAGAACAACAGATACGAGTAAAACTGGTTGTTCAGGCTCTTGCCGGCCATGAACGCCACGGAATAAAGCACTATCAGGAACGAAAAGCCGGCGGCAGCCAGCAGGATGAAGCCACTAAAGTGATATATACGGAGCGCGAAAGCGATACCGAACCCACCGGCCCACGGCACCGAGTAGGATATCTGCTTCGGAAAAAGCGTAACCGCCAAAATGAGATTTGCCAGCGTTGCGATCAGGGAAACAGCTCCCCGCGGGACTCTTGAATTTCCCGGTATCGCCAAGGCGATAACCCCCGCAACCGCGGGAATCGCTATAAGCGCAAAAAGTGCATTGGCTGTCATCGGATTCCTCCGAGCATCTGGTGGACCGTCACCCGCACCGGGTCGGCGATGTAACTAATGAAAATGCCACTGGCAAGAGAAAGGGTAGCCAGGGTAGAAACACTGAATACCATGACCGGCGAACCTTCCTTCTGCGGGATTTTTGCCACGCCAAGGAAGACCATGGAGAAGACCCGCAAAAGATACATCAGGGTTAGGAAAGCGCCGACGATGAAGGTAAAGGCAATCCACAATTTTCCGACGGCGACGGCGCCGGTGATCACCATGAACTTGCAGAAAAATCCGCCGAATGGAGGAAGGCCCATCACCGAGAAAGCACATAAGAGAAAGGCAATTGCAGTGAGTGGCATGGTATGGATCAGGCCACCCAGTTTTCGGATGTCCTTGATGTGGGTATTCTGTTCCACGATCCCGGCGCAGAGGAACAGTCCGCCCTTGGCTATGCCGTGCATCAGGATATACAGCAGCGCGCCCGCAACGCCGATTTCACCTCCCACCGATAAGCCTAGAAAGATGAAGGCGATTTGACTGATTGTGGAGAAGGCAATGATTCTCTTCAGGTCCGTATCAATCAAGGCGGCACCGGCGGATAGCAGCGCGCTGGCGGCGGCAATGATTGGAACGATGGTGTGCCACTGCTCCTGTACCGTAAAGGTGGCGATGAAAAGGCGCGCGTAGACATAAACGCCAATCTTCACGAGTACCGCCGCATGCAGCAGGGCGGTTACGGGCGACGGCGCGACGCCTGCATCCGGCAACCATGTGTGCAAAGGCAGGGTCGCCGACTTCGCAAATATACCGAACAGGATCAGGAGAACTGCCAGGTTCGAAAGGGGCTTGCCTGCCAGCGAGGTCCGAATGGTGGCAAGATCGAAGGAACCAGTCTGATCGTATAAGAGGACGAAGCCGACCAGCATGACCAGCGCCCCGAAGACCGTGACCAGAAAAGCCTTATCGGCCTTGCGGACGACGTCTTTGGTTCGGAAGAAACCGATGAGTCGCCAGGAAGCCAGCGCCGTCATCTCCCAGAAGACGAAGAGATAAATGAGGCTCGCGGAAAAGATGATCCCCATCATGGACCCGAGAAAGAAGACCACCATGAAGTAGTATTCGTTCTGGTTTTCATAATGGCTTATGTAATCCCACGAGTAGAGAACAATGATGCTGCCGACGAGGGACGAGGTAATGGCCATGAAAAGGGCGAGAGCATCGCCCGTCAGAGCGAAATCAAGACCCAGCGGCAGTGGCACAAACACGTTCGCAATGTTGCCGGCCAGCGCACCGGGCAACATCTCAAACGCAATCACAAGTGGAGTTAGAACAAGAAAAAGCGCCAGCAAGTTCCGCAACCTTATAGAGAACCATCCTATCCAAGGAAGGAGGAACGAGCCGAAAACCGGTACAAAGGTCGCGAGAAGAATCGTCGTTCGACCGTTCAGGCAAGAGTGGAGCGGAAATGATGTCAGCAGAAGAATCACCGCACCTCCCTTTGGCCGCCGGGAGTTCATCCATGCGGCAAGAGCAGGAATCGAACCCGGCGTGCCACATCGGAGTGCGTATTATCACTTATTTCCCTTGCTTGCCGTGATAGCGCTCACCGGGCTAGGTGACGTCCGGGCGCGCAACCGCTCCGGCCGTCCCGGCTGCGTTGTGGAAGGAACTCCGGCGTTTGTGGTCGCCCGGTTTGTGTACAAGCGTGCCTTGCTCGCGCAAGCACCTCTCTTTGAGGCGGCATCGGCTGCAAAAGAGTTCTTCCGGTCAACTCTGGAACCGCTCTGATGTGGAGTGACCGTGTCAATCTCCCTTTCACGACCGGTTCCTTTCCGCTTGTGGCTCTGCGTCGTTGGGTGCGCCAACTCACAGCGTAAGCCACGTGCGGCGCATCGGAGCCGATCGCTCCATCATGACTAGCCTCGACCTGACTACAACCTATTAGCAGCCGGAGACTCGCTCTGGGCGTGGCATGAAGAGACTCATCCGATCAAAACTCGCCGGCACTCTCATTATGACTTGATCAAAAACAGGGGTACGTCAGTCAGCTCTCGTTATGGGACAAACGGATGCTTTTCTACCGTCCGCCATTCGTTGTCCTGCCACAGAGAATACGTCAGCGTTACTTCCTCCAGCCTGTCATTCACGTCAGACCATGGCCACGCTAGAAGGGCGGCTTCGTCTGTAGTTCCTTTGAACACGCTATACGCGTTCATTGGCGTCTGGAACCACTTAGTCGGAATTTCCGCTGTTTGGTTTTCAGAACCGTGCCTGAATTTATAGGTAGCCCTGACAGCAGCCACCGCGTTCTCCTTGTTCCGGAGGTTCAACAGTTCTTCATTCAGCGGGTCGAGGAGACGAGTCTCTCGAGCGAAGAACACTCGATGGCAACTTTCGCATTTGACGCTTGTCACGGCCCCTCTCGCAGTTTCAACAATGCGAAACAGGCGACCGGCACATGGTGCTTCCGCGAATGTAAGATGTGCCCCGGACTCGCCGGGGAACCGAATACTCGAATTAGGAATCACGGCTGTTCTCTACTTTCTGTCTCGTAGCTGCCTGCGAGCACGGAATTACGTACCGGGGAAAAAATTATTTGCCTCGTTGCATCGCCTGAGCGGGTATGGAGCGGATAAGACCACCCGTAACTTATGGCTCGATGTGGCCCTCAGGAATCTCTCCGCCGTCATCTCCCTGTATACGAAGAGATAAATGAGGCTCGCCGAGAAGAGGATACCCATCATGGATCTCAGGAAGAGAACCGCGAAGTAATACTCGTTCTGGTTTTCGTAATGGCTTATAGAACCGCACGAGTTGCCGGCCAGCGCACCGGGCAACATCTCAAACGCAATCACAAGTGGAGTTAGAACAAGAAAGAGCGCCAGCAAGTTCCGCAACCTTATGGAGATCCATCCTATCCAAGGAAGGAAAAACGAGCCGAAAACCGGTACAAGGGTCGCGAGAAGAATCGTCGTTTGACCGTTCAGGCAAGAGTGGAGCGGAAATGATGTCAGCAGGAGAATCACCGCACCTCCCTTTGGCCGCCGGGAGTTCATCCATGCGGCGAGAACAGGAATCGAACCCGGCGTGCCACATCGGAGTGCGTATTATCACTTATTTCCCTTGCTTGCCGTGATAGCGCTCACCGGGCTAGGTGACGTCCGGACGCGCAACCGCTCCGGCCGTCCCGGCTGCGTTGTGGAAGGAACTCCGGCGTTTGTGGCCGCCCGGTTTCTGTACAACCGTGCCTTGCTCGCGCAAGCGCCTCTCTTTGGGGCGGCATCGGCTGCACAAGAGTTCTTCCGGTCACCCACACTTTCACGCTACCTCATCAAACTCGCACAATTGGGCGGTTGGCTGGAAGCGTGAGGGCTGGCCATGGCCGGGGAAACCAGGGCGGTGGCGATGGCTAAGATCCGCCTTGCGGCCGACAGCCTCAAACGGCTTCTTATGAGGGAGAAACTCATGCTGCTTGATGATCAGGAATGCCGGGCTAGCTCTCAAGCAGCGGATGGGAAAAGGCAAGAATTCGTTTTGCGGACGGCGCAAACTCTGCTAGAAGCAAGCAGAGAGTTGTTACCCTAGGCAAGGTGCGGCAGGAGTACGAAACCACGACACTGCCCATCGGGAGTGTGCCATGAGTTCAATGGAAGATGTGGTTCACGGAGTTGGCGCTCCCGTGCTGGCAGTGTGCGGCTTCTCCGGCTCTGGAAAAACCACTCTGCTGGAGGCGGCGATTCCCAGGCTCGTAGAGCGTGGGCTGGGGGTTGCCGTGGTGAAGCATGATGCTCATGGCTTCGACGTGGACCGCCCGGGAAAAGACTCCGAGCGGCTCTTTCGCGCTGGAGCAACGATTGTACTGAGCGGGCCGGAGCAACAGTTTGAGCGGCGGGGAGCGGCTGCGACGCTGTCTCTTGCAACCGCCCTGGCACGGCTGGGCTGCGACCACGACCTGCTGCTGGTGGAAGGCCACAAGGGCACGGCCCTGCCGAAGTTCTGGCTAGGGAGCGCAGAGCGGTTGGATGTGCCGGATCACGTCACGAACATCGTTGCGGCGCTGGCCTGGAACACCGACCGGTTGGCGGCGTTCCTCGAGTATATTGATCGCTGGCTTCCCCTGGCGTGGAAGGCGCGGCCACTTTATGGCGGTCTGTTGGTAGGCGGCATGAGTGCGCGCATGGGTTCGCCAAAGCAGATTTTGCGTTTTGCCGGGAGGGCATTGGGCGAGATCGCGGCCGAGGCCCTGACGGCCGTAGTGGGCGCTACGCGATCCGTTGTGCTGGGATCAGGAGCGTTGCCGGAGACCCTGGTTGCTCTGCCTCGATTGCCAGACTCGCCGGATTTTGCCGGACCGGCAGCGGGACTCATCGCGGCACATCGCTGGGCACCGCAGGCGGCCTGGATCGTGGCCGCCTGCGATCATCCTTGGTTGCGTGCGGGGCACGTTGCGTGGCTTGCCGCGCAACGCCAACCGGGGCAATGGTCGCTGATTCCCAGGCAGGGCGATGGCCACCCCTGCCCGACGTTGGCGCTGTATGAGCCGCAGGCGCTGCAGGCTCTGGAACGGCGGGCGCGTGCCGACAGCGCGCACAATGCGCCTCCGCTGGCACGGCTGCAGTCGCCGCGCACTCGGTTCGTGGAGCCACCGGCAGAGCTTGCTGACGGCTGGAAGAATGTAAATACGCCGGAGGAACTACGCGCCGAAGAACAACGGCTGGCAGCTTCACCCAGGCGCGCGGTCGACTAAGAGGGACGGAAGTGAGAGGAGGCCGGTCCATGCTTAAGCGCTAGAAAGCGCGCGGCGTCATTCTGGATCATGTCAGGGCGCTAAACGCAGAGCGCGCGGGACTGCTCGAGTCTCTGGGCGAGTGCTGTCCGAGGATGTTACCGTACCCTGGCAACTGCCTTCGTGGAGCAGCTCCGCGAGGGATGGATATTCTTGAGGCGTGATCCCGCGAGGCGTATATACCGAGTTAGGTCTGTCGCTGGAACCGCCCGAGATCGAGGCCCGGTGACTGATGGCAAGACGGGGAAACTGGCAGCGCTCCCTAAGATCACCATGCCCAATGATGGCCATTTAAGGAGGTAGTCTACGTGAAAGGTCAAGATTCCAAGAAAGATTTTAGCCGACGTAGCTTTCTTCAGGGCTCCGCCGCAGTTTGCGCCGGTCTATGTGCGTCAGGACTGCCTCTGTATGGCCTTACGAAACTGATCCCTGGGGAGGCGGCTGACGTGCATGCGTCCGGCGCTGCGGCCAGTGCCATGAGCTACATCCATGGTGTATGTCCGCGCAATTGCTACGATACCTGTTCACTCATCTCAGAAAAGATAGATGGACGCATTGTCAGAATCGTTGGCGATTTTGATAATCCTTTCACTGCGGGCACGCCGTGCGTGAAAGGACAGACGCATCTCAAGGTTGTCTACCATCCAGACCGCCTCCTCCACCCGATGAAACGCGCCGGGAAAAAAGGCGAAGGAAAGTGGGAACAGATTTCCTGGGATGAGGCATACAACACGATTGCAAAGAAGTTTACCGACATCATTGCCACGGATGGCAGCGAAGCAATCATGCCGTACACGTTCTCGGGAACATTCGGCCAGATACACCAGTTCGGAGTTCCCTGGAGATTCTTCAACAAGATCGGCGCGACTACCATTGATCGCGAGGTTTGCCTGTGGGCGGGATTACAGGCCCTGGGTTATACCTATGGAGACGCTTCAGGGGCGGAGCCCGAAGACTGCGTCAATAGCGACTGCTTCATCGCATGGGGCTCGGACGAGGCTTATACCAGTGTCCACTCGGTAAAGTTCATCAACAAGGCGAGAGATAAGGGCGCCAAACTGGTGGTGGTCAATCCACACCGGAATCCACTGGCTTCGCAAGCGGATCTCTTCATTCAACTCAGACCTGGAACCGACGCCGCATTCGCTCTGGGCGTGGCCAGGGTACTGATCGACGAGAATCTTTACGACAAGGACTTCGTCGAGAAGTACACCATCGGCTTCGATAAGCTGAAGGAAAAGGTTGCGCAGTATTCGCTTCCCAAGGTGGCAAAGATCACCGCAATCCCGGAATCCCAAATCGTCGAGTTTGCGAGACTCTATGCAAAGTCGAAAAAATCCGTGATCCGCATGGGATACGGATTCCAGAGACGTAAGAACGGCGGAACAACGATCCGCGCCATCTCTCTGCTCCCGCCTCTCATCGGGTCAATCGGGGTCGAAGGTGGCGGCTTTCAGTACGTGAGCTTTAATCACTGGCCAATGGACATGGGTTACATGATGCGTCCCGACTTGCTAGGCAGCCGGAAGGTCCGCGACATCAACATGAACGAGTTGGGAAAGGCCCTGACGGGCGAATTGCCAACGACGCGGGAAAGACCAATCAAAGGATTATTTGTTTTCAGCGGAAACCCGATTCCCTCGGGAACGAACGTAAATCTGACCAGGAAGGGGCTTCTCCGGGAAGACCTGTTCACCGTGGTATTCGACCAGTTCGTGACGGACACGGCAGAGTACGCGGATATTCTTCTGCCAGCGGCACACTTTCTGGAAATGGAGGAAGTACACGCGAACTATCTGGGCAACTACATCCGCTATAACGCGCCGGCTTTAGAGCCAATGGGAGAATCGAAATCGAACCTGCAGGTCTTTCATGAGTTGGCCCAGCGCATGGGATATACAGAAGCGTGCTTCAAGGAAACGACCGCCGATGTCATCAAGGGTTCGCTCAACTCCACGAACCCGGCTTTGAAAGACATCACATACGAGTCTTTGCAGGAGAAGCATTGGTTCCGGGTGAATCTTGGTATTCCATTTGCCGACCACAAATTCAAGACGCCTTCAGGCAAGATTGAGTTTTATTCGGCGGCTGCCGCAAAGGCGGGATTTGATCCTGTCGCAGAGTACGTGCCGGATCAAGAAAGCAAAGAGGCATCCCCGGAGTTGTTTGCCAAGTATCCGATTCACCTGGTCACTCCGGCGTCGCAGAAACTGCTCAGTTCCCAGTGGCACAACGTTCCCGAGATTCAAGAGAGCCTCGGTGAGCCGACGATCACGATCAACAGGGCGGATGCTTCTTCGCGCGGAATCCAGAACGGGAACTATGTCGTGGTCTTCAATGACCGCGGCAAGGTGAAACTCAAGGCGAAACTTACGGATGCCGCAGTGCGGCCGGGCGTCGCCATGTCATACAAGAGCTACTGGGACAAACTGACCGGTGGTAACACGATCAACCGACTCGCCCTGGACGAAAATGCGGATATGAACGGCGGCTCCACGTTTAGCACGAATCTTGTTCAAATCGCGAAGGCATAAGCGACCGAGTGAGAGGCTCGAGAGGTGACTATGGGAATGCAGAAGGCGTTTTACTACAACCAGAATTACTGCGTTGGATGTACCTCGTGCGCGATGGCCTGCAGGATCGCAAAAAACGTCGACCTCAGCATATCGTGGCGCCAAGTCGATGAGTACGAAACAACTTTCAGGGGCAGGGAGGTGGCGCGTTACCTGTCCCATGCCTGCAATCACTGCAAGAAACCTGCCTGCATGGCTGCGTGCCCGGTCGGCGCTTATTCGAAACGGGAAAAGGACGGCCTGGTTTTACAGGATCATGCAAAGTGCATCGGATGCGGCAACTGCGTGGCAGCATGTCCGTACAAGGCGCCGAAGATGAACGCCAAAACGAAGAAGGCAGAGAAGTGCGACGGATGCTACGACCTGCTGGATAAGGGCGAACTGGCGGCATGTCATCGCGGATGCCCGGTTCAGGTGTTAAAACTGGAAAGCCTTGCTAAGTTGGAGTCGAATGGCGCGGTCAAAGAGGCGATTGGTTTCGTGACATACGCGACGGAGCCATCTTTCCGTTTTGAGCCAGCTAAGAAGTAAAGTCCGAGGAATTCGCACACTTGTACCGAAGAGATGCACATGTGCGAATCCCTCAAAAGGGCACGATATGAGTTGCAGTAGTTGGGAAGATGTAGAGAGTCAGGGGTCGTATCGCTATAGCGTGTACGAACTGTTACGCAGAGTATTCCTGTGGAAGTTCCCTTTGGAACTCTTCATGGAAATGGTTCGGACCGCGGATGCGGAAAAAAGAAGCACCGAGGTCGATGGAGCCGCTGAATTGGCATTCAAGGAGTGCCTGGTCTCCTTGGCAGACTCCGACCTGGCAACGGCTTATCGGGACATTCACATCGAGTATACGAGGCTCTTCGTAGGGCCCCACCACTTACCGGCACCTCCCTACGAATCCGTGTACCGCAGCCCTGACAGGCTGTTGATGCAGGATGAAACCATGAGCGTACGGGCGGCTTATGCGCAGAGTGGATTCAGGGTTGCGAGGAACTACCATGTGCCTGACGATAGCGTAGGCATCGAGTTCGAGTTTATGTGTGCGTTGAGCATGGCTACCAATGATGCCGTAAGCGTAAGAGACTGCGGCAAGGCATTGATGCTTATCGCGGCGCAGCAGGAGTTTTGCAACGATCAATTGGCCAAGTGGATCCCGCAGTTCTGCGCGGACATCGAGGAGAACTCGAGTTTGAAGTTCTGGCGGGGAGTTGCGGCATTTACGAACGAATTTATCCAGGCGGAGTCCGATGCACTGATTGCCCTGCGAAGAGACTTGGAGGAACTGTCCGGCTCTTCTGAGTCTGCCAAAAGTCAAGGTGAGAGCGCCGAGCCGTGAGTCTACCAAGCGGATACGATCCACCTGAAGGATGGAACCATCATCTCGGCCGTAAATGTCGCGAAAAAGGATGGCCAGGCCCAATACAGCGTTGACAGCATCCCACATCTTGGAGCGCAGATTGCAGGAGTTGCCGCTCAGCTTCTTCGCGGACTTCACTTTCGAGATTGGGGTCCGGGGAAGCAAACAGGCCGGTGTCTCGGGAATACACTTTCGTCCGCGCATGATCGATGCGCGTGCTGAAGACTTGCGCGGCGGGCAGATGAATCGATACTCTCTGTCCCTGTATCAGAACGGCGCCGGGCTGCAACCCCGCGAGATTGATCCCCGCAATCACTTCTCCGTGCACCACCAGCAGCAGGCGGTCACCCGCCAGAAACTTCGGCAGGTACACGCACGTGCCGAATCCTGCGCGTCCTATGAGAATTCCCCAGAGGAGCCTTTGTGACCAATTGCTATCAATTTTGCGGGTGTCTGTAAACTGCTGAAAAGATGGCTCCTCAGGTAGGACTCGAACCTACAACCCTTCGGTTAACAGCCGAATGCTCTGCCATTGAGCTACTGAGGAATATGGCGGCGTTGGCGCGCCTGCTAGTGAGCCACACAGAGATTGTAACCAGCCATGAACGCCAACGTCAAACATGGGCGGCGTGAAAGTTATGGAATCCCGGCTGGTGCCACATCCCTGTGGCAACCGGGACCGAGAATTCGGACGCCCGATGAGTTCCAGATGCGGGGCGCGGCAGTTGATTGCCTCATTTCCCGTCCCCGGCGCCCGCTGGCTTCACTCGGGGCGAAGCAGGCAAGCGGCGGCGGCAGAGTCCAGAATCCATGTCAGCATTCCGTTGCCGGGGGCGATCAGTTGCGCCGGCGTGGCTTCGGGGTCGCGCTCGCCCGTGATGACTTGGCGCACCACTGCGGCTTTTTCCTCTCCGGTAACGAGGAAGGTGAGTTGAGCGGCGTTGTTGAGCAGCGGCGCGGTCAGCGTAACCCTCCAGGAATTGACCTCTTCGACATGGTCGGCCACCACCAGGCGCTGGCGCTCCCGCAGGGTTGGGCGGTGAGGAAACAATGAGGCGGTGTGTCCGTTGGCGCCCAGGCCCAGCAGTGCGTAATCGAAGCGAGGCAGTCCGTTTGCCAGAGGCAGAGTTTGGCGCAAGGTTCGCTGGTAGAGATCGGCGGCCTCGATGGCAGTGCCGTCGCCGGTGGGGATGCGATGGATGTTGGCGGGCAAAACGGGAACGCGCGCAAGCAGCAACTGCCGGGCTACCCCATAGTTGCTTTCTGGATCGCCGGGCGGAACGTTGCGCTCGTCCGCCCAGAAGAAGTGGATGTCCGGCCATGGAATGATTCCGGCAAAGGGCTCGGCGGCAAGCAATTGAAACAGGCCACGCGGCGTATTGCCCCCGGAAAGAACTGCGTGCATGGTGTCGCCCTGGGAGGCGATCTTGCGGGCCAACGCGGCAAACTGCCCGGCGGCGATACGCAGCGCCTCACCGACATCGGCGCCAACGAGGATTTCGGCTCCGTCCAGATGGAAGCGTTCAGTCGGCATCGGCAGTTTCCTGTTCCTGCATCGCCATCCAGCGATGACCGGCATTGTTCAACAACTCCGTAGCCTGTTCCGGGCCCTGGGTGCCGGCCTCATAGTTGGGGAACGCCGGCGGCGGAAGCTCGGCCCAGGCCTGCTCAATGGGGGTGATGATTTTCCACTCCGACTCCACCTCGTCGCGGCGTGTGAACAAGGTGGCGTCGCCGCGCATGGCGTCCAGGATCAGGGTTTCATAGGCAACCGGGGTGTTGCCGCCGAAGGCCTCCGCGTAGGAGAACCGGGCCATCACGGGAAGGGTGTTCATATGAGTGCCCGGACGCTTGGCGCCAAAGGTGAACGAGATGCCTTCGTCGGGCTGGATGCGCAGGCTGACCACGTTGGGGCCGAAGCTGCCCGTCTCCGTGCCGGCAAACAGCGCCTGGGGCGTGCGCTTGAAGTGCACCTTGATCTCGGTAACATTGTGGGCCAGGCGCTTGCCGGTGCGGAGATAGAACGGAACTCCGGCCCAGCGCCAGTTATCAACCTGGAGGCGGACAGCGGTGAAGGTCTCGGTGTTTGAGTCCGCCTTGACGCCCGGTTCCTGGCGATAGCCGGGAACCACAAGATCGCCGATGCGTCCCGGCCCGTATTGGCCGCGCACGGTGCTGGCCGCCACCTCCTGGGTGGTCATGGGACGGACACTGCGAAAGACTTGCACCTTCTGTTCCCGCACCGAATCCGCATCAAACGCCACCGGCGGCTCCATGGCGGTAAGGGCCACGAGCTGAAGCAGGTGGTTGGCCACCATGTCGCGCAGGGCGCCGGTCTCTTCGTAGAAAGCCGCGCGGCGCTCTACCCCGAGGGTTTCAGCCGCGGTGATCTCAACGTACTCGACGTAGTTGCGATTCCACACCGGCTCAAAGATGGAGTTGGCAAAGCGGAAGACCAGGATGTTCTGCACCGTCTCCTTGCCCAGGTAGTGATCGATGCGGTAGACGCTCGCCTCGTCGAAGACCTTCAGCACGGTCTCGTTGAGGACGCGGGCGGATTCCAGGTCGCGTCCGAAGGGCTTCTCAAGGATGATGCGCGACCAGCCGTGTTCGCGCCGGTCGAGGCCGGCCGAAGCCAGCCCGGAGACAATCTCTCCGGCGAACGAGGCGGGCGTCGAGATGTAAAAGAGCACGTTCGGACTGGAGCCGTTGCGCTGCATCTCTTCCAGGAATACGCGCAGTTCGGCATAAAATCCGGTGGCCGCCGGATCGCCGCTGATGTAGCGCAGACGCCTGGCAAATTGCTCCCATTTCTCTTCGTTGAATCCGTGAACGTCCTTGGAGACCCTGGCGGCTTCATGCATGGATTCGCGGAATTGCTCATCGGTCATGCGGGTCCGGCCGGTGCCAACCACTTCAAAACGGGCATGCATGCAGCCCACGCCGCACAGATCGTAGAGCGCGGGAATCAACTTGCGCCGGGTAAGGTCTCCGCTGGCGCCAAAGATCACCAGGGTGCAGGGGTCGCCCTCGGGCAGAGCAGGACGGTTCAGCTTCTGCCCGGCCTGGGCTTCAATAATGGTCGTCATCGGTTACTCCGGGGAATCAGCGCGCTCCAGTCCGTGTGGACAAAGCCAGCCTGGGGCCGATCGGTGCGTTGATAGGTGTGAGCGCCGAAGAAGTCACGCTGCGCCTGGGTGAGATTCTGCGGAAGCTGGGCGGCGGTGCTGGCGTCAAAGTAGGCGAGCGAAGCGGAGAAGGCGGGCGCGGGAATTCCCAGCGAGGCAGCCATGGCGGCAACCTTCCGCCAGGCTGGATTCGCAGCCGCGATGCGCGACTGAATATCGCAGTCGAGAAGCAGATTTTCCAGCGCGGGCTGGCGTTCGAAGGCTTGCATGATCGCATCCAGAAGAAGCGCGCGAATGATGCACCCACCGGTCCAGATGCGCGCCATCTCGCGCAGATTGATCTTCCAGTTCCACTCGCGCGCGCCGGCCGCGATCAGGCTCATGCCCTGGGCGTAGCAGCAGATTTTGCTGGCGTAGAGCGCGTCGCCGATGGCGGCAATGAGTTCGGTGCGGTCTCCGGCCGCGCGCGAGGGAGTGCGCTTATACTGCGCACTGGCCAGCAGCCGTTCGTCCTTCATGCTGGAGAGCGCGCGGGCATCGAGCGCCGCCGAAATGGTGGGGACCGGAACCCCAAGGTCGAGCGCGATCTGCGCCGTCCACTTACCGGTTCCCTTCTGTCCGGCTTTGTCCAGAACCAGATCGACCAGCGGCCTGCGGGTTTCCGGGTCAATCGCCGTCAAAATCCCGGCGCTGATCTCGATCAGATAGGAAGCCAGCGGTCCGCGGTTCCACTGGGCAAAGACCTCGGCGATCTCCTGGGCCGGGAGACCGAGCGAATGCCGCAGCAGATCGTACGCCTCGGCGATCAACTGCATGTCGCCATACTCGATTCCGTTGTGGACCATCTTGACGAAGTGACCGGCGCCGTCGGCACCGACATAAGTGACACAAGCTCCCGAAGAGGTTTTTGCGGCAATGGACTCAAGGGTTGTCTGCACGTGCCGGTAGGCGTCCGGGTCGCCGCCGGGCATGAGCGAAGGACCGTGGCGCGCGCCTTCCTCACCGCCGGAGACACCCATGCCAAAAAAGTTCAGCCCCCGTGCGCGCATGGCGGCCTCGCGCCGCTGCGTGTCCTTGAAGAAGGAGTTTCCGCCATCGATGAGGATGTCGCCTTCCTCGAGCAGGGGCGCAATCCGCTCCAGCATCTGGTCCACCGGCGCGCCCGCTTTGATCATCATCAAGATGCGGCGGGGCCTTTCCAGGGAGCGGACAAACTGTGCGAGGTCGGCGTTGCCGACGATCTGCCTGCCTTGATTGGCGGCGACAAAACGCCCCACCCACTCGGGTTCAAGGTTCCACACCGCGACGCTTTGTCCGTGATCCGCAATGTTCAGGGCAAGATTCTGGCCCATCACACCGAGGCCAATCACACCGAACTGCGCGAGCTTGGTAGCAAAAACGGTTGTAGACATCCGCTATCCCGTTACGAGGGGCGATCGAAGATTCGGCAGGGAAAGTTACAGCCGTTCACCCTAGAGTAAAAGATTCCGAAAGCGCCCACGAGGATTCAAGACGCATCCAGCACGCCCGGCTCCGGAAGCAATCCATTTATTGCGGGAGCCCACTGGCGCCGCTCTCGCCGTCTGGATCATCGGCATCGTAATCGTCATCCTCTTCCGTGGCGGAGAAGCGCGCGCCGCGCATCTGGTCGCGCACCTGGTAACCCAGAGGCGTGAGCACGAATCCGGCTTCCTCCAGGAATTTTCCAAAGCCGTCTTCGCGCGCCGGCCGGGCATTGATCTCCGCGATGATTACTCCCGCGCGCGTGGACTGGCGCCCAAGGGCGAGGCGGGCAAGCTGGCGGGCAGCCTCGTGGGCGTGCTCGTCGCGCTCGGGCTGCAAGGCGGGGAGAAACAGCTTGAGCGAGGGATTGCCGCGCCGCAAATAGGCGACCAGGTCGCCATCCACCAGCACCACGCTGGCGCCGCTGGTTCGCGCCATCCCGTGCGTGGTCTGCGTGGAATCCTCGGCTTCCTGCGGCCTGGGCCACGGCAGCAGATTGCCATAGGGATTGGCCGGGTCCACGGCAGCGAGCGTGATGGCCGTGCGCCTGGCCGGAGAGCGCAGCGCGCGCAGCGACTCGACGGCGGCAGGTAGGGCAAATTGCGATCCGCCGAGACCCGCGATGAACATGCCACGGCGAACCCAGCCGCGCTGCTCCATCTGGCGCAGCGCGGGATAGATGGCGCTGAAACCTCCGGGCAGTTCCTCGGCGGCCGCGCTCTCACGCATCACCACTCCGTACCGAAGCAGCAACTGCTGGGCCACGGCGGCGCTCCACTGGGTTAAGTTGGGCGAGTCCTGGATGCGCGACCGGACCAGCGACCAGCGTCCCTGCGCGATGGCGCCGGCGCGGGAGCGGGAACGGAACTGCTTGAGAAATTCCACCGATCCAGGGCGCGCAAACTCATTGCCAGCGCGCGTCTGGCCTTCACGCGGGCGGTAGAGGAAGCCTCGCAAGGAAAGAAACGTGTCATTGGTGACGATGCCCTGCCAGGCAAGTTGCCACAGTGCGCCGCTGGTTTCGCCGGGGAATCCTCCGCCCGCGGCCGCGTGCACGGCGGCAAAAAACGATGCGCCCTGGGCGGCCAGAAATTCGGCGATGCGCTGGGCGCGGCCCTCCAGCGGTGCCGCCGCCTGCAACTCCACCGGCGGCAGCAGCGCGGACAGGCTATCGGCCAGGTACAGGGCCAGGCGTCCATCGCGCTCGCCCAGCGCGCCGCGGCCAACCCACACCACCTCGCCGGCGGCCATCAGCGCATCCAGCGCGGCGGGATCGTAATCCTTGATGCGCGCCGGCAGAATCTCGCGCTCCCAGGCGGAGAGCGGCAGGGCCACGCCTTGCAGGGTCTGGATGGCATCCAGCAGGCGGTCGAGTTGCCCGCCGCCCGGCGCAACGCCATCCGCAGCCCCTTTCGCAAGCCCGCCGCCGCGCTTGCTGCCCACGCCCTGCCAGCTCGGCAGAAACATTCCCAGCACGCGTCCGTCCAGTGGCTCCACTTCGTGCCGCGAGCGCGCCAAGGTCCGGCGCCGGAGCTGCTGCAACACATCCGGATGCACCCACTCGCGATGCGCGCCGCCAGGGCGGAAGCCGCCTTCCAGCAGCTTTCCCCGGCGGACCATTTCGGCCAGAGCGGCTTCCGCAACGGTCTTCGCCACCCCATAGCGGCGCCGGAGATCGTCCAGGGTGAACGGTCCACGGGTGCGCGCATAGCGGCTCAGCAACTCCAGCAGCGGCTCGGGACGCGGCTGCCGCCAGGTGGCGGCGAGATCCGCGGGCAAGGCAACACCGAGCGCGTCGCGAAGCTGCGCGGCGTGTTCCACGGCAACGTAGCGCGGCTCTCCGGCGACCTCCAGCAGCAGCACCCGGCGCGATCGCCGGAGAATCTCCACCTCGGCAAACACCTCCGCGCTGTGGCAGCGAAGCCGCAGTTCTTCGGGATTCAGGTCACCCAGGCGCAGTAGCAGGTCGTGGATGCCGTCGGCGTTGCGCGCCGCCTGGGCAGCGCCGAGCCATTGCAACTGCCGCTCCAGCTCGCCCAGCACCCGGACATCGAGAAGTTCGCGATAATCCGCATCGCCCAGCAGGTCCTGGAGCTGCGACTGATCAATCGACAACGCCTGTGCCCGGCGCTCGGCCAGCGGCGCATCGCCATCGTAGAGGTAGTTGGCGACGTAGCCGAACAGCAGCGTGGCCGCAAAGGGCGAAGGCCGCGCCGAGTCCACCGTGGTAACCCGGATGGCTCCGCTCTCGATGCGGGCGAGGATGGCGGCGAGCGCGGGCAGGTCGAAGATGGCGCGAATGCACTCGCGGTAGGTTTCCAGCAGGATGGCGAAGGAGGGATAGCGCGAAGCCACGTTGAGCAGGTCGGCGGAACGCTTGCGCTGCTGCCACAGCGCGGTGCGGATGCCGGGACGGCGGCGCGGCAACAGCAAGGCGCGCGCGGCATTCTCGCGGAAGCGGGCCGCAAACAGCGCCGTGGAGCCGAGCTGGCGCGTCACCCGGTCGTGGATGGAAGCCGAGGATGGCAACAGCCGCGCGGAGTCCGGCGGAGAGTCGCTCTCCGGCAGGCGGATGACAAAGCCGTCATCGGCCCACATCGACTCCGGCTCCAGGCCCAGCTCCTCGCGCAGGGACGCGGCCACGGCCATGCACCAGGGCGCGTGCACCGCTCTGCCGTAGGGCGAAAGAACACAGATGCGCCAGTCGCCCAGCTCATCGCGGCAGCGTTCGATGAGTATTTCTTTATCGGAGGGAACTTGTACGGTTGCCGTCTGCTGATCGCCCAAAAAGCGCAGCAGGTTTTCCGCCGCGTTCGGCTCCAGGGCATGCTCGTCGAGCAGCTTCGCATAGGCCGCCGGAGCTGGCATGGACAGCAGTTCGCGGGTGAGTTCACCAATGTGCTGGCCAAATTCCGCGGGCCGCCCAAGGCTGTCGCCCCTCCAGAATGGCATTTTTCCCGGCTCTCCGGGAGCGGGCGAGACGAGGACGCGGTCGTGGGTAATTTCATCGATGCGCCAGGTGCTGGCGCCCAGGATGATGGTTTCGCCGGGCTTGCTCTCAAAGACCATCTCCTCGTCGAGTTCTCCGAGGCGGGTTGGCTTCCGGGCGCCGGCCAGATAGACCCCGTAAAGGCCGCGATCGGGAATGGTGCCGCCATTGACGATGGCAATGCGTTTCGCCGATTGGCGCGGCGTCAACCGGCCGGTGGCGCGGTCCCAGGTAATGCGCGGGCGCAGTTCGGCGAAATCATCCGAGGGGTAGCGGCCGGAAAGCAGATCGAGCACGCTGTCAAAGGACTCGCGGGAGAGACCGGCAAAGGGCGCGGCGCGGCCGAGCAGCTCGAACAGCTCCCCGGCGGTCATCGGCTCCATGGCAACGCAGGCAACCACCTGCTGCGCCAGCACGTCGAGTGGATTGCGCGGATAACGCACGGCCTCCACCAGGCCGCGGCGCATGGCCCGCGTGGCCGCCGCACAGGCCAGCAGGTCGGCGCGAAACTTGGGAAAGATGATGCCATTGCTGACGGCGCCCACGTGGTGGCCGGAACGGCCGATGCGCTGCATTCCGCTGGAAACCGATGGCGGGGCTTCGATCTGGACGACCAGGTCGATGGCTCCCATGTCAATGCCAAGTTCGAGCGACGAGGTTGCAACCAGCCCCTTGATCTCGCCGTTCTTCAGCCGCTCTTCAATTTCCTTGCGCTGCGCCGGAGCCACGCTGCCGTGGTGCGCCAGCACCAGCAATTCGCCGGCAAGGTCGTTGAGCGCGCCGGAAATGCGCTCGGCAAGACGGCGGCTGTTGACAAAGATCAGGGTGGAGCGATGGGCGCGCACCAGGGCCAGCAGCTCGGGATGGATCGAGGTCCAGATGGATCGCGCGCCGGGTAATCCTGTTGGCGATGCTTCGCCCGCTTTGGACATGTCCTCGACCGGCACGTGCACGCTCAACTCCAGGCGCTTGGGGGAACTCGCGTCCAACACCGTGACCGGACGATAGCGCACCCCAGGCTCGGGCTCCGCCGCGGTACGGCCAGCGGAATCTTCCGCATCGTGCGCCCCGGCGAAGCTTTCCACTCCGCCAAGGAAACGCGCGATCTCTTCCAGTGGACGCTGGGTTGCCGAAAGACCGATGCGCTGCAGGCGGCGTCCGCAGAGCCGCTCCAGGCGCTCCAGGGAAAGCGCCAGATGCGCGCCGCGCTTGCCCGGCACCAGGGCGTGAATCTCATCGACGATCACGGTCTCAACCGAGCGCAGGGCTTCGCGCGCGTTGGAGGTGAGCATCAGGTAAAGAGATTCCGGGGTGGTGATGAGGATGTCGGCGGGCTGGCGCTGGAAACGGCTGCGCTCGAGCGGCGGAGTGTCTCCGGTACGCACGAAAAGCGTGGGCCGATGGAAGCTGTCGCCGCGCGCGGCGGCCACCTGGGCAATTCCCTCCAGGGGGACGCGCAGATTCCGCTCCACGTCGACGGCCAGCGCCTTCAGGGGCGAGACGTACAAGGCGCGGCAGCGCGTGGCCTTGGCCGGCGGCGGTGAAAACATGGCGCGATTGAGGCACCAGAGAAAGGCGGCGAGGGTCTTGCCGCTTCCCGTGGGCGCCAGCAGCAAGGTGGATTCGCCGCGCGCAATCGCCTTCCAGCCCAACTGCTGTGCCATGGTTGGAGCGGGAAACGTGGCGGCAAACCACTGGCGCACGGCGGCCTGAAACAGACTGAGCGCGTCGTCAGCCTCGGTTGGGTCGTTGGACTTGCCGGGATTGGAGTTGGGAGTCTGCATCCGCCTTGCAAGATAGTCTAATGCGCAATCGCTGGGACGCACAGCGGCACGGAAGTGAGGCTCAGGAGTCCAGCTCCAATTCCAGCGCGGCCTTCAGTTGCGCACACTCCTCGCTGGCCAGCTTGCGTCCGGCGATGCGGAGATAGAAGGTATCGATTGCCGTCTCCCCTTCGGTATCGATCAGCGCGACCTCGATGTTGCAGCCGCACTCGGCAATGACGGCGGCAATGCGATGCAGTAGGCCCGGACGATCCTGGGCCACAATCTCAAAGATCGTGCTGTGGCTCGACGCTTCGCGGTCAAAGTTGATGCTGGTCTCGACTTTTACCTTGGGAGACTTGCTGCTGCCTCCGGCGCGCTTGCGGGCCAGTTTTTCCAGTGGAACCACGCCATTGAGCACGTCGTTGAAGCTGGCCTGGAAGCGCTCCCACTCCTGCAGATTCATCTCCAGGGTGTGGAAGTGATCGGTGAAGATAAAGCTGTCCACGACCACCCCTGAGTCATTGGAGAAGGCGTCCGCCTTCAGGATGTTCATGCGCCAGCCAGCCAGCACTCCGGCCAGGGTGGCGAACAGGGCGGGACGGTCCTGGGTGATGACGGTGAGGGAGAAATCGCCGCGCAGGCGCTTGAGGTGGATCTGCGCGCTGTTGGGGCCGAGCTGCGTGGCCATCTCCACGTGCTGAATGATCTCATCGGCGGTATGGACGCGGAGGTAGCGCTGCGGCAGCCCTTCGAGGAAATCCCGCAGGCGGCGGCCGAGTTGCGGCTTGAGCAGGCGAATGCGGGCGACCTGCTCATCCTCCGCCGCTGAACGCACGCGCTCATCATCCACGCTGCGATTCAGATAGTTGGCGGTGAGAAAGTACAGCCGCCAGAGGTTTTCAGCCTTCCACGGCGAAAGCGCCGTCGGATTGACCGCGCCAATGTCGGCGTAGGTGACCAGCGCCAGCATCTTGAGCCGCTCCTGGCTGCCGACCCGCCGGGCCAGACCGTGGATGGTCTCCGGGTCGAAGATATCGCGGCGCATGGCTGCGGAAAGATCCATGTGGTAAGCCACCAGGAAGCAGACCATTTCCGCGTCTTCGGGCGGCAGATCGAATTCGCGGCACACCTTCATGGCGATTTCCAGGCTGGTGCTGACGTGATCCTCGCTGTTTCCGGCCTTGCCCACATCGTGCAGCAGAATGGCAAGCAGCAGCAGATCCAGCCGCTCGATTTCTTCTTTCAGGTTGCCCAGTCCGCGATTGCCGTCCTTCTTCTCCGCATGCAGAGCATGGATGGAATCGATGGCGCGGAAAGTATGCTCATCGACCGTGTAGCGATGGTAGTAATCGCGGATGACCAGCGATTCGACGGCACGGAATTCCGGAAGCAGCAAACCGAGCGCGCCCAGTTCCTGCATGATGCGCAGCGAGCGGGCGGCGTGGGAACGCACGAGAACCCGGCGCAGCGCGGCCCAGCGTTGCGGCCCGGAAAGATGCAGACCGGCAATCGAGGGCAGTGCCTGCTCGATGCGCATGTCGGTGCTGGCGGCCAGCTTGAGGCCGTGCTGGGCCACAAACTCAAAGCAGTTGAAAAAGTTTTCCGGCGAAACCAGCGCCGAAGGCTGCTGTAGAAAAACGCGTCCGTTGACACAGGAAAATTCATCCGTGGAAAGACGCGCGCGCCAGTTCTGAAACTGCTGGAAGAGCGACGAGCGGGCGGGCACCACTTCATCCACCATGGTGGTGAACAGGCGGTTGAGGACCCTCGCCTGACGATAGTAGTAGCGCATCCACTCGGCGGGGTCGGCGGCTCCGCCGTCGTAGCCGACGTAAGCTTCGGCGGCGGCCTGCTGCGCCTCCCAGCTCAACTGGTTGTCGTCGCGTCCGGCGCGGTAGTGCAGGAAGCAACGCACCGAGACCAGAAAATCCTTTGCCTCCTGGGCGCGATCGCGCAGCGAGGCGGGAAAAGAGTCGAAGACGTTGGTCCAGCCCTGGGTGCGGGAGAAGCCGTTGAGCAAGGCCAGCCAGCAGGAGACGTTGTAGTCGCGCAGCCCGCCGGGCGAGTCCTTGATATTGGGTTCGAGGTGGAAAATGGTGTCGCCGGCCTGGTGGTGGCGCGCCTCGTTGACCTCGGCCAGCAACAGCACCAGTTCCTGCCAGTCGCGCAGCACCGAGCGCGGCACGACCTGATCGTGCAGGCGGCGGAAGAGGACGTAGTCTCCGGCCAGGATGCGGCTATCCAGCAGGGAGATGTTGAACTCCGGATTGTCACGGTGCAGCCGGTCGCAATCCTCCAGGGGGCGGGTCGTGGGACTCAACCTGAGGCGCAGGTCCCAGAGGTCCTGGCAGATGGCGCGGATGGCGTCCTTGGCCGCTTCCGCCGGCGCCGGTCCGTCGGTGAGAAACAGCAGGTCCACATCCGAATACGGGGACAGCACGCCCCTGCCGTAGCCGCCAACGGCAACCAGCGCAAGTCCGGCCGGAGCGGACAGGTCGGGATCGATGTGATGACGCCAGAGCTGATGGACCAGCGAATCGATCAGCGCCGTCCTCCCCTGGTGCACGGCGCGGCCCGAGCGCGTCTGCTCGAACTCAAGCCGCAATCGCTCCGAGCCTGCTAGGTACTCGGCTTTCAGACTCTGCGCGATTCCTGGCGTCATCATGAACCCCTAATTTGGCTACAGCGCGTCCGTGCCGCGTTCTTCGTTGCGAATCCGGATGGCCTCGTCGATGCGGGAGAGAAATATTTTTCCATCGCCGATCTTGCCGGTCTGGGATGCGCCGAGGATCGCCTTCACGACGTCATCGACTGTCTCGTCGCGAAGCACGATCTCCAGCTTGATTTTGGGCAGCAGGTCCACGCTGTATTCGCGGCCGCGATAGAACTCCGTATGACCTTTCTGGCGGCCGTGGCCGCGCACTTCCAGTACTGTCAGTCCGTCAATGCCGATGGCCAGAAGAGCTTCTTTCACGGCATCGAGCTTGGAGGGTTGAATCACCGCTTCGAGTTTCGTCATGATCTTCTCGTCTCTTCCGGGCGTGCTGGGCGATCGCTCACCGGGCCGCCCCTATGAATCCAGGGAATATCCTTCTTCGCCATGTTGCGTCAGGTCGAGGCCCTGCACTTCCTGCTCGGTACTGACGCGCAAACCAACCGTCGAGTCCACCAGCTTGAGCAGGACCAGTGTTCCCACCGCCGCCAGGACCCATGCAATTAGAACTCCTGTGGCCTGGTTGAGCAACTGGTGAGCATTGCCGTCGAACAGCCCGGAGCCGGTCACGTTGCCCTGCGCGTCCTTGAAGATCGGATTGATGTAACGGCTGGCGAACACGCCAGTCAGAATCGCTCCCAGGGTACCGCCGGCGCCATGCACGCCAAACGCGTCCAGCGAATCGTCGTAGCCGAAGTAAGCCTTGACCTTGGCCACCATGAAATAGCAGAACAGGCCGGCAGCCAGGCCGATCGCAAACGCCGGCATGGGAGAGACAAAGCCCGCCGCCGGAGTGATGGCCACCAGTCCGGCAACCGCCCCGGAAATGCCGCCCAGGGCACTGGGATGTCCGGCCACAATCCACTCCGCCCCCATCCAGCCGATCGCCGCGGCGGCGGCGGCAAAGTGGGTCGCCACAAACGCGCTGGTCGCCAGGCTCCCCGCTGAAAGCGCACTGCCGGCGTTGAAACCGAACCAGCCCACCCACAGCATGCAAGCGCCGATAAACGACAGCACCACGCTGTGCGGCGGCAGTTGCTCCTTGGGATAGTGCTGGCGCTTACCGATATACAGCGCGCACACCAGGGCGGAAACACCCGAGGTTATGTGCACCACCGTGCCGCCGGCAAAATCCAGGCAGGGGAAACGCCCTCCGAGCGAAGCGTTCAGCAGGCCGCCCTTGCCCCAGACCATATGCGCCATCGGAGCGTAGATCACCAGCGACCAGAGCGAGAGGAATACCGCCATGCCGCTGAACTTCATGCGTTCGGCAAAGGCTCCGGTAATCAGCGCGGGCGTGATGATGGCGAACATCAGCTGATAGACCATGAAGGTCTGCAGCGGAATCGTCGCGGCATAGTCGGAATCCGGCGCCGCGCCGACGCCGTGCAGGAACAGGTGATGAAAATTTCCGATGAAGCTATTGCCGGGACCAAAGGCGAGGCTGAATCCGACAATGCCCCAGAGGACGGTGACAATGGCCATCATGGCGAAGCTCTGCATCATGGTGGACAACACGTTTTTCCGGCGTACCAGGCCGCCGTAAAACAGCGCCAGCCCGGGCCCGGTCATCAGCAGGACCAGGGCCGAACAGACCAGCATCCACGCGTTATCGGCGTTGCTGCGGGCCGCGGTCACCTGGCTTTGAAGGTCCGCAATCTGCTGCGGAGAAACGGTTTGAGCGCTGGCCGCCAGACTACAAAACACGAATGGGACAAGACAAAACCATCCGGCGCCCCGATGGGAGGGATAGAACTTGCGCGGTAATAGATTCAAGGGAACTCTCCAGCAAACAATCCTTCATAGATAGTGGTTTGCGGGCCGGGATGGAAATCAAAAAATCTTATGGAGGCTATGGACTCTGCTTATGCGCTGGGGGTCCTGCCCGGAACTGTGTTCTGGCGCCCTGACGGAAGTGGCGTGCCCCACGGCCAAAGCCATTCATCCGCGCCCGTCGCGCCGCTGCAACCGGACCTTCAGAATCGCGCTGGCATAAGCCGCGCAGCGCGGTGAACGCGCACGGCAAGGCCCGGAGTGGAGGGGTTTGGGAAGCGGCTAGGAGGCGCGCACGGCGCCTTTGGGTAAACGATTGTCGAGCGCGCACCGGATGGAGCGTAGGAGCGCATCCGCCGTGTAAGGTTTTTCCACCAAGGTGCAGCCTGCAATTCCATCCGCCTGCGCGACAGACTCCTCGGTATAGCCAGACAAAAACACCACCGCAATCTCCGGGCGTTGCAACACGATCTCCATGACCAGTTGAGGCCCGCGCATCCGCGGCATCACCACGTCGGTCAACACCAGGTGAATGGGATCTGGAAAAAGCCTGGACATCTCCAGCGCGGCAATTCCGTCCTCGGCCTCCAGAACGTTGTAGCCATCACGCTGCAGGATGACCTTGGTCAACTCGCGTAACGCCGCCGAGTCTTCCACCAACAAAATGGTCTCGCCGCCGCCGGAGTGGCCACGGCGCCGCCGTTTCTCCGGCTCCTGCTTCGGCATTGCCTCCATGCTGAGTGGAAGCAGCACTTTGAAGATTGTGCCCACGCCCGGCTCGCTGTAAACCCAGATGTCTCCGCCGTTGCGCTTGGCAATGCCGTAGACGGTTGCCAGTCCCAGTCCGGTGCCTTTCCCCGCATCCTTGGTGGTGAAGAACGGCTCGAAGATGTGGGCCACGGTTTCAGCGTCCATGCCCGTGCCTGAATCGCTGATGGCCAGCATGGCATAGCGCCCGACGGTCAGCGTAGGATGCTGCCGGATATAGGTTTCATCCAGCTCAACCGGCCTGACTTCAATGTTGAGCTGGCCGCCGTTGGGCATCGCATCGCCGGCATTTCCGGCCAGGTTCAATACCAGTTGCTGGATCTGGCCTGGGTCCACTTTGACCAGGCAGGATTGCGCGCTGCACTTCACCGTCAGCTCAATGTCGTCGCGCAGCAGGCGTTCCAGAATGGGGGTCATCTTGGCGGCGACTTCGCGCAAGTCCAGCACCTCCTCGGCACTGGCCTGTTTGCGGCTGAAGGCGAGCAACTGCCGGGTGAGCATCGCTCCGGCGTCGGCGGAGTTCTTGATCTGCAGCACTCGTTCGCGGCGCTCATCCCCTTCCGGCAATTCGGCGAGTAATAATTCCGAGTAGCCAAGCATCACGTTGAGCAGGGTGTTGAAGTCGTGCGCCACGCCTCCGGCCAGCCGTCCGATCGCCTCCATCTTCTGCGCCTGCTTCAACATTTCTTCGGCATGCTTGCGCTCGGTAAGGTTCTGGATGACGGAGATGCGATAGAGCGGTTCCGCCGCCGGGCCGCTCACCATGGAGGAAGTGACATGGACCCAGACCGTGGAACCGTCCCGGTGGCGGTAGCGCTTCTCAAGTTCGTAGGAACGCCGATGCTCGAGCAGCATGGCGTTGAGCAACACGGCTTCCCGGGCGTGGTCTTCGGGTTGGGTGATTTCCTCGATTTTCTTGCCGAGCAATTCACTCTCTTCGTATCCCAGCATATTGCAGAGCGCCGCATTCACCATCAGCAGACGGCCATCCAGGGCAATCTGCGAGATGCCGACGGCAGCCTGCTCGTAGATGGAGCGAAAGCGGGCTTCGCTCTGGCGCAGAATTTCCTCGCCGCGCATGCGCCCGGTAATATCCCGCAAAATCACCGTGTAGAGCTTCTGTCCCGCCACCTGTACCTGGGAGATGGTGGCTTCGATGGGAAATTCCTCGCCGTTGGCACGCAGCCCGAACAGGATGCCGGGAGAAACCATGGAACGGGTGGTGACGCCGGCCTCGCCGAAGCGTTGCACGTGCTCCTGGTGATGCTCACGGTAGCGCGAGGGAAGGAAGCGGTCCAGCGGCTCGCCCAGCACCTCCCACGCGGGACAGCCAAACATGCCCTCGGCCGCCTTGTTGAAAACAATGATGCGCTGACTCTCGTCCAAGGTAATGATGGCGTCCATCGCCGAGGCCACAACGCTGGAAAACCGCTGCGTGCTGATGCGAAGCTCCTGCTCGCTCTGGGCGCGTTCGCGCTCCATGCGGCGGAACTGCGAGGCACCGAACAGAACCATCGGCACAAGGGTCAGCACCGGGACCAGGGCAAAGCAGAAGGCGGTCGCCGAGGAGCCATAGCTGCCCGCCTGGAGCGCGGTGAAGACAACCAGGCTGACTGCAAAAGGAATCAATGTCACGGGCAGGAGCACGCCAAGGCTGTACCAGGCGCGGCGAGCCGTTCGTTTGCGTTCCGCAGATGTCTGCACTCCCCCAACCCCGGCTGGAATCAAGATCGCCGCTCCAGCATTCTTGCAATCTCAAATAACCTGTCCTCGCATAGCATATGTCAATTATGGGTTCCCGGCCCGCGGTGGAAAAAATTTTGCTGACGGCCCCGGTTGGCTAACGGCTGCTCTAGAAAGAAGCGCCAGGTTGTGCATCAATTTCTGTGCAAGTCTTAAAGACACCTCCTCCGCGGTTGATTCCAGATGCGTCGGACGGCGCGGCAGGTTCAGTCCTTTCTAATCCCACGGCCTGATGTTGGTATGGCAATTGCCCCAGATGTTGAGGAGCGCAAGATGCATATTCATGGCAGCCACATGGTCCCCGATGCAGGCCTGTACACCGCCGCCGCGGAAAAAGCTGCCGCCGCCCGGCGCGCCGCCGAGGTCCGCAAGAAACTCATCCGCAGCGCCTCAAAGCTGGAGGCCGAAGCCAACGCCCGGCGAGTCTCCACGGTTGGCCAGGGAACAGACGAAGACTCCGGCCGGCGCCAAGGCAGCAAGCAACGCTCCGCCCCGCAGAAGAAGCAGACCGGCGTTCAGGGCTCTGCCGCGCCCATCTCCATGTGGGCCTGAACCGGGCATTTTCCGCCGGCGGAACCGGGCCTGGCGCCGCAACTCGCCGCTGCAATCACCCGCCGCTCCCAGTGTTCTCATCCGCGCCATGGCACATCCCGGCCCGACCCTCGCCCGCCGGGCGCTGGTGCATGCTGCTCATTTCCGCCCCGGCAAAGGGAATTTCCCGTCAAACATTGGTAGGATTGAACATCAACTGCAAAGAGAGGTTTCCGTGCGCCGCATTGATTCCGCCGCTTTTCCGGTTCTTGTTGCCGTTCTCCTGGGCGCGGTGTTGGCCGCCGGCCAGGTCAGCCCTTCGCCAGAAAAGCCTGCTGTGACCAATGCCCGGCGCGGACTTTTGGCGCTGGATGAAGATCTACAGGCATTGGCCGAGCGGGTGGGGCCGGCCGTGGTGACCATCGAGGTCAGCGGACTGACCACGGTGCAGGACCCCGGCACCCGCCAGACGACCTACATCGCAAAGGAGACCGGGCTCGGCTCCGGCATCGTAGTCGATCCCACGGGATACATCCTGACCAACGCCCACGTGGTCGAACATGCGACCTCCGTCTCCGTCCGGGTATTCCGCCACCGCAATCATCAGGTTGGCGGCATTGAGGATGCGGAACTGTTCAGCGCAACCATTGTGGGACGCGACGCTATGACCGATCTGGCCCTGCTGAAGGTAGCCGCCAGCGATCTGCCGTCGCTCAAGCTGGCGGACTCGGACCTGGTCCACGTCGGCCAGCTCGCTCTGGCCTTTGGCAGCCCGCTGGGCCTTGAAAACACGGTCACCATGGGCGTAATCAGCTCCACCCAGCGCCAGCTCAACAGCTCCACTCCCGTGGTTTATCTGCAGACCGATGCCGCCATCAATCCCGGCAACTCCGGCGGACCGCTGGTCGATATCCGCGGCGAGGTGATCGGCATGAATACCCTGATCGCCTCGCAATCCGGCGGCAGCGAGGGCGTCGGCTTCTCGATTCCCTCCAACACCATTAGCCATGTTTACGATCAGTTGCGCCGTCACGGCCACGTGCGCCGCGGATTCATCGGCATTATTGCCAACAACATCACGCCAACCCTGGCCAATGGACTTGGTCTCCCGGTGCAGTCCGGAATCATTCTGGAAGATGTCGTGCCCAATTCCTCCGCCGAGCGCTCGGGCTTACGCCAGGGAGACATTCTGCTCGCCGTTGACGGCAAGTTTTTTTCCGATCCGCGGGCCCTGTCGGTGTTGCTCTTCCAGAAGAGGATCGGCGAAGTGATTGTTTTCAAGGTGCAGCGCGGCACCCAGGTCCTGACCCTGAATGTGCCGGTGACCGAACGCGAGGGCGATCCCGAGAGCATTCTCGACCCCACCCAATCGGCCGGCAACATCATCCCCAAACTCGGCATCGTCGGCATCCAGATTACGGATTCGGTGGCGCAGTTGATTCCGCCCACCCGGAGCCCGGGCGGAATCCTGGTCACCGCATTGACCGCCGGAGGCAACGCAACCATCTTTGGACTGCAGCCCGGAGACGTCATGCACTGGCTGAACCGTACCAAGCTGGATTCGCTCGAGACCCTGCGCAAGGCGCTGGCTGAATTGAAGCCTGGCGATCCGGTGGTCATCAGCATCGAGCGCGGCGGCCAGTTGAACTATATTGTGTTTGACAATCCAGAGTAGAACGCGGTGCCCCTGGCCCCATCGATTCCAATGGCGCGGGCTTGACGATTCGCCGGGAGCGCATGCTCCAAGTCCTGGAGCCACCGTCGCCGGATGAAGGTTTTCTGGCAATTTATCGTGACCTGGATTGCAGCCAGGGAAACATTCTGCAAGCCCTGAATCTGGATTTCACCAGGCGCTGCATGGGTGAAGTCGCCGGGCAGGGATGAAAGTGAGGTTCGTGATGCCCCAGGCTGGACCGGGTTGCTCCACCCCTGCGCTGATGGTGCTTGGCACGGGTTCGCATGTTGGAAAGTCGATCCTCACGGCCGCCTTGGGACGCATCCTGTCCGATGATGGTTACCGCGTGGCGCCGTTCAAGGCGCAGAACATGTCGCTGAATTCAGCGGCCACACCGGATGGGCGGGAGATTGGCCGCGCCCAGGCCCTGCAGGCGGAAGCATGCCGCGTCCCCTCGTGCGCGGAAATGAATCCCGTGCTCATCAAGCCCTCGTCAGACACGGGATCGCAGGTGATCGTCCTCGGCCGGGTATGGGCCCAGGTTACGGCATCTGACTATCACCTGCATCGCGTCGAAGAACTGTTTCCAACCGTCCTCGAAAGCTATCAAAAGCTGGCCGCGCAGCATGACGTCATGGTCCTGGAAGGAGCCGGCTCCCCCGCCGAAATCAACTTGCGCGAGCATGACATCGTTAACATGCGCATGGCGCAGGCAGCCAACGCGGCGTGCCTTCTGGTGGGCGATATCGACCGTGGCGGCGTGTTCGCTTCGCTGCTGGGCACGCTCCAGCTTCTGCAGCCGGAAGAGCGCCGCCTGGTTCGCGGCTACGCCATCAATAAATTTCGCGGAGACGTTTCGCTGCTCCAGCCGGGCATCCGCATGATGGAGCCAAGATTGGGCGTTCCCTGTGCCGGCGTGGTGCCGTACCTGCACGACCTGGGACTCGACGAAGAGGATGGCGTCGCCATTGAAGAACGGCAAACCGCCGCCCGGGTGTGGAAAGACATCGATCCCGGCTCCGGTCCCTCGCGGCCTTTGCGCATCGCCGTGGTCGCCCTGCCGCATCTCTCCAACTTCACGGACTTCGATCCCCTGGCGGCCGAGCCCTCCGTGTCGCTGGCCTATGTGGAATGGCAGGATGAGCTGCGAAACGCCGACCTGGTCATCCTTCCGGGCAGCAAGCAAACCATCGATGACCTGGGGTGGTTGCGCCATCGCGGTTTCGACCGAGCGCTTGGGCGGATGCACCTCCAGGGGCGCGTCCTGATGGGAATCTGCGGCGGATTCCAGATGCTCGGCACCCGCATTGAGGATACTCAAGGAATCGAAAGCGGAGGCACTCCGGCCACCTGCGAGGGCCTCGGATTGCTCCCCATCCAAACCGTGCTCAACGCCACCAAAACGACGCGCCAGGTGCAGGGAAATTGCAGAACCGCCATCTTCGGCCAGCCGCAACCAGGGCCGGCATTCCAGGGCTATGAGATTCACGTTGGCGAAACCCTTTACGGTCCCGGCGCCGAACCCTTTGCCGAGATCACCCGCGCAGGCATCGGCGGCGCGGTTCCGGACGGGGCCATGAGCAGCAATGGACGCGTGGCCGGCACCTACGTTCACGGACTCTTCGATGCCGACAGCTTCCGCCACGCCTTCGTGGATGCCGCCCGCGCGGCCTGCGGGCTGGAGGCTGCCGCCAGCCATGCATTCGTGGCCAGAGAGCGGGAGGCGCGTCTGGACCGCCTGGCCGCACACGTGCGCAACTCCCTTGACCTTGCCCTCATACGGAGCTGGATCGGACTCCCGCCGCCTCGAACGGGAACCGCCCGGTGATCGCCTCCTGGAAACTGGCGCTTGCCTGCGGGCTCGACCTGCTCCCCGGTGATCCCGAATGGTCTCCCCATCCGGTGCGCCTCGTGGGAGCGGCCATCGCATCCGGCAGCCGCCATCTGGAGACAACCCGGCGCCCTCCCGCGTGCATGCATCGAGGACGCGGGGTTCCCGGAGTTGATTACACCGAACCTGTGCGCAGCACCTTGGCAAGGTCGCGCCGGATTTCCTCGGCCACGGGCAGGTGTCCGATCCGCTCTTCCGCCCGTTGCACCGGATAGGCAAATTGTTTCAATTGAAACTCTCCGTTTTCCCAGACGGCGTAGCACGCGTCTGCTTGGCCGGTCTTAGGTTGGCCGAGGCTTCCGGGATTCACAATCGTTTTGCCGCCGATCTTCCTGACGAAAGGTGTATGGGTGTGCCCCACCAGCAGAAAGCCGGCATCGACCTGTTCAAGCTCCTTCGGCCAACGGTCCGAATCTGCGGGGCAGTACCCATAGAGAGGGTTGGAAGGAATGGCATGACAGAGGAAAAATTTCCGGCCGTCGCGCTCCAGCACTTGCGTTAAAGGCAGGCCGCGCAGGTAATCGACCGCATCGCCGTCCAGGCAGGACTTTGAATACTGCATGGTTGCGTCCGCCATGGCCGCGTAGCGCGGGGTGCAGCACGGGTCCACATCGAATCCAACCGCGTTGTCGTGATTGCCGCGAACCACAACTTCGCTGTGCGCGCGGACAAAGCCGACAACTTCCACCGGCATCGGACCATAGTTCACCAGGTCGCCAAGTACCCAAAGCTCATCCCCCAACTCGGGCAGGGCGGAGAGTGCGTCAAAGTTGCCGTGCAAATCGGAGATGACAACAATCTTCATGGCCGGCTCCTCCTCAACTCAAAATACCGCGATTGCGGTGGACGCGCGCCAGGCTTTTGATTCTATGCCCACTCAAGCCGCCTTATGAGTCCCCAACGACGCGCTTTCAAATTACGGGGCGCAACCAATCGAACCCCACCGGAAGGGTGGGGTTCGTCAGCAGCGCGTGGGCGGCTTGAATATCCGCCCACGGGGTTATCTGGGTCGAGCTTAGAACGGGCCCTGGTTAAAGTAGCTAGTCCCATAGCTGTTACTGTCGCTCGGCGGCTCTGGAGGCAAGCCCCAATTGTTGCAGGTCGAGTCCGGGTGTTCGTCTGCCAGATCGTACACGCCATTGCCTTCGGCTGTGTTCGTCCAGATGGTGTTGGCGGCCGAGTTTGCGTCAACGTGAATGCCAGGCACGGCATTCTTGTTGGCGGTGTTGTTCTCGATGACGGCATTCGTGGCGGCGGTGCAGCGCTGTAAATGCCGATCCCTTCATCGTTCCCCGTGGCCGTGTTGCAAGCGATGGCGCCGCTGTGTCCCACAAAGCCGGAAGCTTGTGAGCCGAAGCGGATCGCAATGCCGTGCTGCCCGCCGCTGTAGGTAGCATCGCGGATCGACTGCAACTGGTTACCCACGATGGTGGCGTTGGTGCTGGGCACATCCACGCCATAGTTGAGCAAGCCGCCCACCGGACCCGGCCCGCGCACACTGCTGGAACCCTGGGTGCCATTGCCTGCTACCGTCGCAACGATTCCGCCCGGCGTAACCTTGCGAATGAGGCCGTAACCCCTGCGGCGCCTAAGCGGAAGTCCGTGCCACCTCTTCCATAAAGCTGCTCACCGTCTGTTTCAGTTGCGAATCGCATTCATCGGCGATGGTCATTACGTCGCCCAGCAGCAGGCTGAAATCCACGGTGTCCAGGTTGTTCTGCAAGGTCTTGAAGATGCTGACCTGCAGGCTGCGGGATTCCTGCACGATCATCGGAATCGAATACCCTTGCGAATGGCGGACCTTGCCGTGCTCAACGGCTGCCTCCGAAACCTGCTTCGTCCCCAGACTTCTCGGCACCCGCAAACGGTGGATCAGTTCCTCAAGCAGCTTCGGAAGATGCCCGGTGCGCTGTTCCCTGCTCAGTGACACGCACGTCAGCTCGCTGTCGCCCTCAACCCTCGCCAGCCAGTCGGCAACAGTTTCCAGGGCGTCACGTTCCAGGATTGTAGCGACCCGCTCTGTCTTCTTGGCCGCTCTGGGGGCGGATTTCTGCAGATTCTCGCGAATGGTTGTGACCAGCGCTTCGATGGCCATGGGTTTCAGCAGGATTTGGTCCGCCTGCAATCGGATCGCATCCATCGCCTCTTCCAGCGCCGGGTATCCAGTAAACAGCAGCGTGACCGCCTTCGGATTCGAGTGCCGCATCGCGCTCGCCACGGTAAAGCCGTCTGCCGGTCCGGGCATGTGCAGGTCGCTAAGCAGCACGTCAAAAGAGTCCGTGTCGATCCGATGCAGAGCCTCGCTAACGGTTGCCGCCGTGGTGACCTGAAATTGTTTGGACTCCAGCACATCCCTCAACGAATCACGAACCCCCTCGTCATCGTCGACCAACAGAATCCTGGGCTGCCCCGCACTTTCGATTCTCGTCGTCATCGCTTTCCTTCGTAAATGGATCAACCTATGGAGCTTGGCTATTTTTATCGGAGACTCACTGAATAACTGTTCAATATTGCTCACCTTTGATCATGAGTGGTCAATCTGGTAACTCCCAGGCTGGGGCGCCGCGCCCGCTTCCCCTGCAAACCGTTTCGCGCATCCCGTGCCGGCGAATCCATTTTTTTTCACGATTCCGGCGAAGACGCGGAACTTTCCGGACCTGCTGAGCATCTACTGAGACAAGTGCAATAACACCGGGCGTGTTTTCCGCATTTCCCGCAGCTTTTTCCCAGGCTGCTCCTTCCAATCAGGCTGTATTCAATCCGCTGAAACCTCCTTGTTTTTCCCGCCAAAAATCCCCCGCCCGAGGTGTGTCTGGCCGCTCAACCTGCCTCCAGCCACAAGAATCCCGGGAAGCTTGCCGCTTCCCGGGTACGATGCTACGGAGTCCGGTCCTCGCCCTGGGTCTGTGCCGGGCGCGGTTCAGGCCAGGAAGAACTCCTTGGTGATCTCGACGTACTTGTCCGCCGGAAGCTGCTTGCTGATCTCGCCGTGCGCCTTGCCGCCGTCCTGCGCCAGGGCTGGGCTGCCGGTCAGATTCCCCGAACTTGCCGGAAGATAGGCGGCCAGTTTGCGGGCGCTGTCGGCAATCAGGTTGCGAGCCATCGTGCCGCTCAGCAGGTTGCGGTAGTTCGTCTTGGCGTCCGGGCTCTCCACGGTCATCAGCCAGCTATTGCCGTACGGATCCGCCGTCAGAGTCTCGGGATGGCGAACCACTTCGTCGTTGATGTCGTTGACCGTGCCCTCGATCGGCGAAACCATCTCCACCAGCTGGCCGTTGACCCGGAAGCTCCACACCTTCTGTCCCTGGCGGATCCACTGCCCGCGCTGCGGCAGGTTGACCTCCTCCGCCGCGCCGATCAGCTTGGCGGCAAAGTCGTCAATGCCGGCGCGAACCAGGTTCGGGCTTTCGCCCAGCGCCCAGGCATGGCCCTGATGGAAGCGAAGGTGGGCGGGAATCTCAAAGCCGGCCACGATGGTCTGGGCTTTGTGTACTCCGGCGGAGGCGTAAGGCGCAGTCTGCAGAATGGCTTTCACAGCTCTCTTGTTTCTGAAGTAATCGATCGCCAGGAAGGTAACAAACACTGCCAGAACCAGAATGAATACCATTGCCTCAACCTCCGCCCGCTTTCTTTGGGCCTTAGTATGAATCGTCGCGGCTCTCCACTTTTCCTTTACTGTTCCGCAGACGCCCTCTTCGAGGGCACTTCGGTGGCCAATGTGCGGAAACCAACTTATAACACAGAAACAAGAAGAGTTACCTCTGACCTGCACCTTCCTCGGAGCTGTGCGCCAGTCGCAGTCGATGTATATCGTCACACGCGGAGGGGCCGCGTCCGGCCTGTCCCGGTTCCATCGTCTCGCGGAATCAATAGCTTAGGAAGAATATTGCAGAATACGAGGTGATTTGTAACAGTGTTGCGCTTTGCATCACTGGAACCAACGTTTTGCACAGGCGGCCGAAAAGAAAGCTCGGTAGGTGAGACCTATGGCTTCCCGTTTCAGCAATTTACCTGTCCCACGGGCGAAAGCCACCAGGGTTTGACCCCAACTCATCCGAAAAACTCCACGCCATGTGCGTGGCCATCGCCGTCTAAAATCCCGCGAACAACAGCTCTTCAAGAGCCATTCGTCGCACCTGCCAGGACTCACGATCCTCCCCATTCACCTTCAGCCTGCACTCGCCCGCGTCAGTAAAGGTCAGGGTCACCTCGAACATCGGATTGCCATTCTCGTCCCGCACCAGGATTGCGTGCTCGGTAAGGTTGAAGACGACGGCCATGCGGACGTCCTTGCCTTCCAGAAACACGCTAAAGCTGCCTACATTTTCCGCCACGGAAAACTTGTAAGGGGAATTGTCGGGGCGAAGATCATTGCGAGTCTTGACGTCCTGTTCCACCTGTAACCGCAGCGCCGTGAAAATTTTGGCGAGAGTACACGCGGAACGCCGGGTTACCCAGTCGAACTTCGCTGCATCCTTGTCCGCCTTGTCAGCCACCTCTTCGCCTCCATCCCGGCATCGCCCGTCGCCGGGCTTCGAACCAAGCGTCGCGACCGTCAATTCTCTTGCAGAGTTACCGGGCAGCCGTTCGCCTCCAGACCTCGTCCACCGGGTCACCTTTCCGGTCCTTTGTCCCACGCCGGCGCTGGGCAAGCCGCATTTGGCGGTGGGCCGCAAACATGAGCCACTTTCAAGCAGCACTCCCCTTCATTGCCGCTTGTTCGGGAGCGGTGGTCGCAGAGAGCTCGCCGCTCCCGATATGAGTGAAGCGGTCGGCGTGCAGCTTCGCCGCTTCCGCACCCCAATGTTTCGCGTGTTGACTGTGTCCGTGAGCGAGGTAGGCGTGATGCGCGGCCTTCTCATACTCCCCGGCTTTCTCGCATTTCGCCGCCTCCATGTATTGGTAGGCTGCGCATTCGTGATGGCGAGCAGCGCAATGGTAAGCCAGTTCACAAGACTTCGGCATATCGTCCTCCTTGGTTAACCCCCGGCAATTTTCTTCGCAGCCCTCGCCCTCCCGGAGCAGGAACCAGGTTGGCTCATGGCGCGCTTTCTAAACCCTCAAAGCCAGCGAACATCGCGCATCCGTTCACCTGCCGCCCAAATACGATTGCCGCACTGCTGCTCCCGGTGGAGCGGATGAGAAGGATCTACGCAGCGATCTCAGCCGCCTGTCCCATGTAGCTGACAATCGTTTGTTTCAGCTGCGAATCAACCTCATCGGCGATGGTCATCACGTCCGCCAGCAGCAGGCTGAAAGCCACGCTGCCCAGGTTGTTTTGCAGGGTATGGAATATGCTGACCTGCAGAATGCGGGATTCCTCGATGATCATCGGAATCGAATAACCCTGCGCGTAGCGTTCCTTGCCGTGCTGGACGGCTGCTTGCGACACCGCTTTTGACCCAAGTGTTCGCGCTACACGCAAGCGATGGACAAGTTCGTTCATCAGTTTCGGAAGGTGTCCCGTACGCTGCTCCCTGCTCAGTGGCACACGGGTCAGCTCAGGCTCCTGTTCCACTCGAACCAGCCAATCTTTGATCGTCGCTACCTCATCGCGTTCCAAAATCGCGGCGACCCGTTCTATGTTGGTCATTCTTCGCATTGCGCGCTCCTGTAATTCCTCCTCACAGACTGTGATGAACGTCGGGATGTCCACCGGTTTCAGCAAGGTTTCGTCTACTTGCAGCAGGACCGTGTCCAGCGCATTTTCCAGTTCGGCGTACCCTGTGTAGACCAGCGTGAGCGCGTTCTGATTGGTGTTGTGCATCGCACTGATCATGGCGAGCCCGTCACCCGTTGCGGTCATATGCAAATCACTCAGCAGCACATCAAAGGATTCCGTGTCGATTAAGTGCAGCGCATCGCTCACATTGCCTGCGGTTGTAACCTGTAGCCGATTGACTTCCAATACTTTATCGAGTGATATACGCACCTGTTCGTTCTCTTCTACTACCAGGATCCTCGGTTGTTCCGTTTTTTCGTCCAGCATTATTTCTGTTGTCACTTGGCAGCGCCTCACCGCTTACCCCACTTCGCGAATCAACGCCTTGCGAATCAATGCACCGCGAATGAGTGGGTATTGTCCGTGGTATTCCCCATCCCAGACTGTCCCGGATTGCTCACTCTTCGGTTTCGTTCCGGAACGCGGCGGCAATCGGAAGGCCAGCGCCTAAAGTCCCGCTGCTCGAGTCCGAACAGACAGGTCCGCGGATGCGGCGTAGCTGAACATCACAAGTGTTCTTGGAATTTCAAGGGGTTGGGGACGATTCGGGATATCGCCGTGGCGGATGCTTTGCCGGGCTCAGGGTTGCTTGGGCATCTATTTCTGCATCTTCTCAACCCCGCGCAGCATCTGCATGACTGAAGAGATGTAACACCTTGAGGCGCTCGATGTTCACCGCAGTAAGCCCCGGTCCCGCCAGTAAACTCTTTCCGTAAAGAAGTGCCCTGATTCTCCTGCGCAACAAAATCCAGCACCCCAGGTGTGTGCGGCCATTGTCGTGGCCCGGAGTCTCCCAATTCGCATTGCGCGAACTGCCTTCCCCCGACCACAGCGCGCGGCCACGGCTACAGCTTGTGTTCGAGTACCTTGGGAATGTTCAATTTGTGCAACTCGCTGCTGAAAGCCTCCAGGGAGGCGAGCGCGCGGCCAGCGTCGCTATCCGGATTTGCCGGCAGCTTGCCGTTGCGTTCCTTGTATCCCTTTACGGTTTCGCACAGCCGTTCGAGTTCGTCGAGGGCGGCTTGCAACTTCATGTGTGTCATCTCTTCATCCCTCGCGGCGCCGGAAGCCAGCCCTGCTTCTCTTCCGCGCCCAGCCTCGCCCGTTGACGCCAAGGCTTTACCTTGGAGTCCATCCTACTCCAGGAAGGAATCAGGCGCTGCTGTCCCGCGTTTTGAAGGTCGCCGCACCCATGCAACCGGCGTCAGGCTACACGTCTTTCAGTTGCTCTTCGTCCATACCAAAATAGTGTCCGAATTCATGAATCACCGTGCGCCGGATTTGCTCGCGGATTTCGGCTTCGCTCGAACACACGGCTTCGATGTTCTTCTGGTAGAGCACAACGTAATCCGGCCCCGTGGACAGGCCGAACACACTTTTCTTCGTCATGGGAACGCCGTGGAACAGGCCCAGAAGAAGCCGCCCCGGCCTTCCATGGGGAGGCTGGCCCGGCGGAACATCCTCTACCAGCACGGCAACGTTGCGGATGCGGCTGCGGAATTCCGTTGGAAGGCTGTCGAGCACCTCTGCCATTACCCTGGCGAAACGTTCGCGCTCCATGTCCCCGGCCTTCTGCATCCGGTGCAACTCTGGGGCAGCTTACGGCTGCCCCAACATATGCAAAGCGTACCAGGCCCGGCTTACTCCGTCTTCGCGGCGGCCGCAGCCTTCTTCGCCCAGCGTGCCTTGGCTGCTTCCGACATTGCTTTCCGCGCTTCCGCACTCAGGTTGCGGTGAGTGCCCTTGGCGCCCTTGGATGTTACCGGAGCCGCCGCGGCCTGTTTGGCGCTGGCCTCCGATTTCACGGCTTTGGCCATGCTCTTAGCCGGGCGTTTTTTCGGCGCCGCCGCCGCCTTCTGCTTGGGGACCGCGCTCCCGGGTTGCCGCTCCCGCTTGGCCGCCGGAGAAACAACGGGAGCTGTCTTTGCGCTCCTCGCCGCCGCCCAGCGCTTCCGCGCCGCTGCGGCAATGCGACTGCGGCCGGCGGCGCTGATCACCCGTTTTTTAGCCTTTGGCTTGGCCTTGACTGAAGCCGCCTTCGCAGCCGTTGCCGTAGACTTTGCGGCCGCCCCGGTTCCGCCAAGCGATTCCAAGGCTGCAATTGCCTGGTTGATCTGATCTCGCTCGGCGCGAAGGTCGGCGAGAATCCTCGCTGTGTCCATTTCTCTCCGTCACCAGCGCAGAAGGATTAGACCCATAAGGATCGCTGTGCTGGCGCTCGTGTGCCGCTACTCCTTCAACTTCAGCTTGCTCTTGTTCTGCTCGAGGAATTCGCGCAACTCCTGCGCTTTGTCCAGGAGACGAATCCACTGCTCGTAGTAAAGGGTAACCGGAAAGCGGCCCAGTCCGTAAACGCTCGCGCCACCCTTGTCGCTCACCTTGAACGCGATGCTGCCGCTGCGCTGTTGCTTGGCTTCCAACTCCGCCAGCTTCGCCTTGAGTTCTTCATAACTTGGTTCAGTCATGTGGTCGTCTCCGTAGTCATCGAGTATTTCAGATTACTGTTGGAAAAGGAAAATTATGACTCACAATCTTCAGCAAAGGCGCCCGCTCAAACTAAATTACCATGCAAAATTACCATGCAAAGCTCCTGCTGCTCTCTGTTAAGCAACCCAATACTCACGTTCGCGCCGCCGACTTACTTACAGCGTATCCTTAATAACAGAAATGACATTTTGTCGCCACTGCGGAAATCCGGTCGACGGCGGGCGTTTCTGCGCCGCCTGTGGTGGACCCATCGCGCCTGATGCCATCGCGGCCACCGGCGCCAGGCGCCATCGCCAGCGCAACCAACTGCGCTTCCTTCTGGCCGCCCTTGCCCTGCTCCTCGTCCTTGCCATGGGACTCATCGTCAGCCGGATGATGCACCGCGAACCGGCGGGCAGCGGCTCGCCTTCGGGCTCTGCGGCTTCCACTTCCCTGTTGCCGTCCCCGCAACCGTCTCCTACCCAGTCTGCCGCTGTCCAAACTCCATCCACTCAGGCCGTCCCCGGTGACAGATTCAATTCGCAGCCGCCACCACCGCAGACTCCCGTCCCGGACCAAGCATCTCCAGCCAACCGGGTGTCCACCCGCGGCATCGACCCGAACGAGGTCGAGAACGCGTTGACCATGCTGGCCCAGAAGGGCAAGCAGAGTGCGCCATCCCCGCAGAATCCGGCACCGTCCGCCGCCCCCGGCTCCGACCGTTACCCCGGCTCACAACCGCTCGAGGTGAAGGATGTGGAACTCCCCGACATCGGTGTCCCAATTACCAGCCAGACCTATACCACTGCCGATTCCCTCGCCACGGTCCTCGCCTACTACACCGGACTCTACCCCGACGCCGAGGTCATGGAAGTGAACGGCCAGAAGGTCATCGCTGTCATCCGCCCCGGAGCCACCAAGGTCATTGCCCTCGGCAGCACCGGCCAGGAAACGCGAATCGCGATCCTTCAGCCCGCCAACTAAAGCTCACTCCGGGAACCAACCCATTCAGGATGCATCACACTTTATACCTGCCGCAGCGCCCTGCCTTGAGGGCGCTGCATGCCTGCCGGGAGGTTACTACAGACTTACTTGTCCGGCATGGGTATGGGCTTTACGTCGCCGCAGTTTGGTCCCCTGTAGGTGGAGGTGGATTCGCTCGTCCATTCGACGGGCATGCGGTTGGGCCCGGCTTCCATGGAACCGACAAAATGGACTTTCGACGCGGAGCGCCCTTCGCCGGTCCAGTGAGTCTCAAAGGTCCCCTTGCCGGTCATCCTTCCGCTGCACACCCATTCGCCGGTCGCGCCATTGCTGGTCTTGGCAAAGTTGTTTAGCTGGCAGTCGCCGCGCATCTGTTGCACCGGGGCACCGTACCTGTCTATCTGCTCCTGGGTGAGACAAACCTTGATGGTTTGCGGGCCGCCGCCGAATGGTGAACGGGCGCCGCCAGGTGCGCCCTGCATGCCCGCGGGAAACGGAGATTGTTGCCACGTCATGTTGGTGGTCATCTCCCAAAGGCCGGGTTTTCTGGCCTGCGCCAAGGCAACCGCCGTCATGGCAAACAGGCAACAGCTCAGCGTCAGCCAAACTCGGATCTTACGCATGATTCTTCCCTTTCTATCACGCGGAAAATTACCCGCGCGCGCCATTACTCTACGTCAGCGCGCCCGCGGCGGGAAAGAGAAATCTCCAACCCGCCATAAGTTCCGGCTACCTTCCCTCTTCCGCACAGCCGACGACTCAGTGTTTATGCGTGTGGGGCTCCAGCTCCTGCCTGGCATGGATGTGCTCATACGTATGGGTGTGGTCATGCTCGTGCGAGTGATCTTGTTCGTGCTCGCCTTTCATGGGTCACCTCAATCAAGTCTCTGCCATCGCATGCCCGCTTTGTCACATCCGCCACAGATTGCTGCCCCTCAATGACCCTTCGTTCCCGCTTCGTCCGCCCCTGGCTGATTGCCATTGCCTCGCCGTTTGTTTCTACAGTAAGTTAGTGGCAGGGAGAGCTAAGAAAATGGCGGGGCTGGCCCGAACCGGTGTTTCCATCGAACAGGAATTGCTGGACGACTTCGACAAACTGATCGCCAAGCGTGGCTACAATAATCGCTCCGAAGCCTTGCGCGATCTCATCCGCGATGCCCTGGTCGCGGAGCAGGTAAGCGGCAACAAGCCGGTGGTTGCAACCCTTTCCATGGTTTACGACCATCATCGGCCGGACCTCTCGCAGAAGTTGACCCAGGCGCAGCACACCCATCATGGAACCGTCCTGGCGGCGACCCACGTCCACCTCGACGAGGAAAACTGTTTCGAGGTCGTCATCATGAAGGGTCCGGCCAGCGAGGTCAAACACCTGGCCGATCACATGCTCAGCCTGCGCGGCGTCAAGCACGGAAAGTTGGTCATGACTTCGGCCGGAAAACCAGTGAAGTAACCCACGCGGCGCGGCGACTCAGGCAGTCCGGTTGCACTGCGCGGCGAGTGTGCGCCCCGAAGAGCACGCCCGCCGCGCAGACGCCGCGCCCCCAGCCCTTAGGGCGCAAGAGCCCGTCCGTACCTGCAGGTCAGGTTCACGCTGGCATACGATGGGATACGCACACCCACCACCTTCTGGACCTAGAGGGCCAGGATTTCGAATCCCCGGCCCTCCGCACAGATTGGACAGTGAATCAGTTCGTCGAAACTTCATTCCTACTCGAACCGGAAGTGCAGCCCGAATCGCAGCTGAAACGGTTCGGTGGGGTGATAAACGTTTGTGAATGCCGGCACGTACAACGGACTGGCGGGGTTTCGCGAGACTCGCGAGACATAGGCGTAGGTGATGTCGTCATCGTAGCGGTTCAGCATATTCAGGAATTCGGCTGAAAAGCCCCATGTCTTGTTGATTTGATAGCCGAGCCCGCCGTTGAGCAACGCCGTTTTCTGTGGGCGATTGATTCCGTCGGACGTCAGGTCGCGCGGGCCAAAGTAGCGCAGGCGCAAACTCGCCGAAAAACCTTTGTAATCGTGCAGTGTGGCGCCCGATGAAATCACCACCTTGACCGCTTCGGGCACAAGCTTGCCACCCGGGAGTTGCCGAGGATACGACAGGCCATTCGCCGCGGTGGGGTTGATGTACGCCGCATCATCCGGGTCGATCTGGGTAAATTGCGCACGGGAGTCCGCAATGTCAAAATCAAAGGCCCAATGCTCCACCGGCGTGTAGAAGTTCGCCCATTCGACGCCATAGCGGTTGCTCGACTGTTCTGAAGCAGACGTGCCTCCGGTGTCGCCATCCTGCATCAGTTCGGAATTACTGCGGAGATACCAGAGCGCAACGGTGCTTTGCAGATGGGGGATGGCTGAAGTGCGCACGCCGATTTCCCCGCCCTTGGTTTGGACCAGGGGAGTAATTTTGGCGCAGGAAGTGGGAAAAGGATTGTCCGGCGAAATCGGTTGCATCGTTTGCGTTGCGCCACGCGCATCGTTGCTGTGGAAACTGAATCCGCCCTGGGCATAGAACTCAGTCTTGGCCCACGGGCCGAATATCAAACTTGCTTTGGGTTGGGGTAGAAACTTGCTGGCCGAGCCGGAATTGGCTCGCGCAAAGTTGACCGGAACCGACGAGAGGGAAGGGATGTTGGAGACATAGGTGGGATTCAAGTTGCTGACGACATACTTTGCGTCGTCACCGCGCAGGGCCACCACCGAGCGGAATTTGCTCGCCCACTGGATTTTATTCTCCACATAAAAACTGCCTACCGTGTCCGTAAACTTACTCAAATCCGTGGCCGCGGGCAAAACCGCTCCGACAGGATTCAAAGTGGTAGAGGACAGGCATTCGATGGGTCCGCCACTGCCGTAAGGTTCGTCATTGCAGGCGTTGATGTCATATTTGTCCGTGCGCACACGATTTTCCGTCCGGAAAAGGCCGTTGTGGACCCAATCGTTGCGGAGCTGCAGGCCAAAGGTATTTTCCACTTTGCGGCCAAACCATGTGCTGAAAATCGTGTGGTGTGCGTCAAACCCCGCCACCCAGCGCCGGTCCTGCTGTTCAAACTGATCGCCCTTTTTGGGGTCAATCAGGTAGTAGGTGAAATCAGAAAACAGATTGAGGTCGTAATAGAACCCGTAGGCCGTGACTTTTGTCTCGGAATTTGCGCCGCGGCGATGCCATTCCGACTGCAAGCTATAACGCTGTGACTCGCCCCCGTCAGTCGGGTTCAGTGTGCCGAAGACACCCACCAGAGGTATGGCGTCAACGGGGATTTGATCGCTCGAATGCCAGGTTCCACGGTAGGCCCGGGCGGTGATGCTGAAACCCTTGTCGTCTCCGCCCTGGCTGTAGGTTAGAAGGCCATTGTATTTGAAATAATTGTCCTCGTGCGTCGTCCATGGGCCGTTATCGTGATACGCTTCGCCGCCGTAGAGCAATGTGCCCTTGCCGAGCGGTTGCGATACGCCGAAAACGATCCGCCCATAGCCAAACTTGCCGCCTTCAACCTGGACGAAGTTCTCCGGCAGCGTCTTGAAATATTCCACATGGGCCGACGCAGCCGAGCTATAGTTGCCCACATCCGCGTAATAAGGGCCTTTCTCGTAATCCACACCCTTCACGAACTCCGGTATGACGGTGTTCATGTCTGAGTACCCTTCGCCGTGCGCGTGCGACGGCAGGTTCAGCGGCATATCGTCAATGAAAATGGCGATGTCTGTGCCATGGTCGAGATTGAAGCCGCGAACAAAATACTGGTTGGCCTTGCCGCCGCCGGCGTGTTGCGTGATGATGACGCCGGGAACCGCCTCCAGAACTTCTCCCGAACGAAGAAACGGACGATCCTGGAGTTCCGTTGCGCCGATCGTTCCCTGGGTGGCGGAAGTAGCAATTCCGACGAGGTCATCGGCTCGGCCCTGCACCTCCACGGTGGTGCTCACCGCGCCCACGGCCAGGGAGATGCGCAGCGGCGCCGGCGCCTTGTTGGCCCCGATGGTGACGGGCACTTCTTTAGTTTCAAAACCGGGTTTAGATACTACGAGTCGATAACTGCCAGCCGAGAGTCCAGAAACACTGAAGGAGCCGCTCGCGCTCGACTGTATCGTTTTTTGTACAGTACCGTTCGCGCTGCGAAGCTGCACGGAAGCCCCGGCAATCACCGCGCCAGACGTGTCAACGACAGTTCCTGAGAGCTGGGTGATTCCTTGGGCAAAAAGAAGGCTGGGAATAAGGAGCACCAAGAACAGCGCATGGTTCCATTTCATTACGGCAACACCCTCTTGCGGACGCAAAGTGCGACCGGAATTCAAAAGCTGATCCGGACAGGCCCCGCCGACTGCTGCACGAACTCTCCGGTCATGTTACGTTTTATAGTTTCGTGCTACCGACATTAAATACCCGTCACGGCCCCGTGGCAATTGCAAAAAGGGAGTTGCGGTAAGAAATATTATGTCTTTCAGTTTCGTGCTACCGGCGTGAAAAACCACTCGCCGCGGTGGCCATTGCAAAAACGGAGTCGAGCCGCCTCTCGTTCGCCTCTGCCTGCAACGAAAGCTCCCGCGGGTGCGGGAGCTTCGTTTGCAATCTCGCGGGCAGGCTGCAACCGGCCCGCGGTTTCGTTCGTTCTGCTTTCGTCCTAGCTGCGGCCCAGTACCATGGCCGGAATCATCGCCGGACAATTCTTCTGTCCGTCAAATTCGCCCGTTTCCGGATTGCCCGGATCACAATAGGTAACCACGGCAGGCGCCGGAATCGTCGTCACGTAGGTATTGACCGGGGTTGCCCCATTGGCCGCCGCCGTAACCACCGCGGTGCCGTTGTACAAGTTGGGGCAGGTCATGGTGTTTTGTCCCGCAACGGAGGTGCAACCCGTGACCAGGAATGGGAACGGGCTGGCAGGCGGAGTGGAAGTCGTACCGCTGGCGGTGACCGTGCTGCCGTTCTCCCATGGATCGCCGTTCGGATCGCTGCAGTCCGTCGCCTTCACCTGGTAGTCGTAGCAGTAGTAGGTCGTGCTGGTCGTGGTCGTCGCGTACACCTTGGCCAGGTCCGCCGAATTGCCGCCGCGCGAAACCGCAACGCTGGTCACCGTGGGCGTTGTAACCTCCACCGGCACCGTGCCCGTAAACGGCCCCAGAACCGTGTTCGTCGCAGTGTCCGTGTAGGTGTAGGACAGGCTGGCGGTCAGCGGACTCTGAACCGTTCCGTGGTGCACTCCAACCGTAATCGTGCTCGTCGCGTCCTGTGTAACCGCGCCCACGGCCAGTTGGCTGGTATTGATCCCGACGATCTTGTCCGTGCCGCCCAGGCCAACGTAGGCCCGGCTTCCATCCCGCATCAGCGCCACGTTCGTCGGATACACCCCGGCGCTCAGCTGCGCCGGGGTGATGGTTGCAATCGAGGTGATCCACTTCAACGTTCCCGGCGTCGTCCCGTCCCACACACTCACCGTGCCGTCGGCGTGCAGAACCCAGACATGGTTGATCTGGGTGTTGGCCGTGGTGTCGTTGTAATTCGAGTCCTGCGCAATATCGATCGGCAGCGCGGAGGTTCCAGCCAGGGCGGTCGGCACCGTGTCCACCACCGTCTCCGCCTGTCCGTCGACGACCGAGATCGAGCCGCCGCCGTTAAGCACGTACACATAGTTGCCGTTGTTGCTCTGCGCCACTTTGAATGGGGAGATGCCCACCGGGATCGTATTCGTCACCCGGTACTGGCTGGCGCTCACCACGTAAATCCTGTTCTCGGTCTTGTCCAGCACAAAAACCTTGGTCTGGTCGTGATAGATCCAGGCATAGACCGGCGTCTTGCCCACGCAAACGTTGGCCGTCACGTCGTCGGTAGCCTGTACCAGCACTCCCAGCGAACCCGTTCCCGGACAGTTCGCCGTCTTGGTTCCCGAGTTCACCACAAAATCCTGGGTGTAGTTGCCACCGTAGTACTGGAAGCTCATGCCGATTGGCTGCGAGCCGGCCGGAAGTGAAATCGTCACGGTGTTGGCCGCAAATCCGGCGGTCGATGAACTCAGAAGGACCTGGGTCACGGAGTCGGTGCTGGTATTCGCCGTGAATACCGAGGTGCGGCTGTAATCAAACTCCATCGGACTCCCCAGGCTTCCCGCCACCGGCCCGGTGACCGTTCCCACCTGGTTCACCAGCGGCTTGTTGGCCGCGTTCGAGTCGCCGCTTACGTCAATCGAGGTGAGCGTGCTGCCCGTCTTGGCGCCCGTGGAGGCCACGCACACGCTACCGCTGGGACATTGGTTCAGAACCGCTTCCATCTCCGTGCCCGACGGATTCCCGGTAATCACCGGGGCGGGCGATGCAATCGGGCGATAGGTGTCGCCGCATCCAATTTCAATGGTAGTTGCCGCTGTAAGGAACACCACCGCACACACGGCTTTCCACATGAGTTTCATTCGCGCTCCGGCCACCGACGCAAAATCGGCTGCTCTGTTCGGGTGCAGCTATTGTAAAGGATCAAAGCGCATCGCGGCCAATGTCTTCTCGCTCGCGCAAGATGCAATATCGCCCGCGCCGCGCCATTCTGCCCCCATTCCCGCATCGCCAGGCCGGCTGTCGCCGGGCTGCGCATCTGCCCCTCGCGGCGGTTTCGGAGTACGATGAGTTGGGCATGAATCTCTTTCAGAGCTGGCAGCACGCCAACCCTCAACAGTTCCCCACCGTCGGCTTGGTGGTGGCCCTTGCGCTACTTGCCTGGGGCCTGAACGCGGTGACCGTGGGCGCTGCCCTCACCGGTATTTTCCTCACCCTCGTCCTCTGTCTGGCGGCTGGCCCCGCGGCGCTGCTCCCGGTTTTCGCCGTCTTTCTGCTCACCCTGGTCACCACCCACATCGGACGCCGCAAGAAGGAGCGCCTCGGTACGGCCGAAGGCCGCCACGGACGCGGCGTCCGCCAGATCCTCGCCAACGTCTCGGTGGCCGCCATCTGCGCCGCTCCCCTCATCTTCGTGCCCTATGGCCGCCACATTCTCCTGGCCGCGGCCTCGGCCGCCCTGGCGGAAGCCGCCGGAGACACCGTCAGCAGCGAACTCGGCCAGACCTTCGCCCCCCATCCGCGTCTCATCACCACCTGGCGAACTGTCCCGCCCGGCCAGAACGGCGGCGTCACCTTGGCCGGAACCATCTTCTCCCTCTGCGCCATTCTCATCGTCTGTGCCAGTTGCCGCTGGGCCAATCTTCTGCTTCCGCAGTTCCAGGCCACCGTGCTCGCCGCGGCGTTCATCGGAACCATTGTCGATAGCCTGCTCGGAGCCACCCTCGAGCGCCCCGGGCGTCTCGGCAACAACAGCGTCAACTTCTCCAGCACCGCTTTTGCCGCCGCTCTCACCCTCGTCATCCTGTTCGTCCAGCGCTGGCTCTGACCTTCGCGCCCAAACGAAAAGCCGGAGCTCAAGGCTCCGGCTCCGCTCGATCCTGCGCGCTGCGGACTTACTTTTCCGCCCTCACAAACTCCCACTTTCCTCGCCCGCAAAGATTCTTGCATACCGGCAGCGTCTCGCCTGCCTTGAACTGTACCGGCAGCTTACACACGCTGCACCAGTAAATACCCGTCTGCGGAGCTTCGCTCCCCGGTGGATAAGCCATTCAAACCCTCCCTTGTGGATGTCTTTCATCCTAGGAGCCAGCCGGACATCCCTCAGTGATGCCCGTCACGCCCCGGTGTTATCCAGTTTGGCCTACAACCAGCGCGTCAGGTACACCCGCCACAGGGTGTAGCTCAGCGCCTCGCGCGCCACGTGCAGCGACCGCGCCCAGATTCCCGGCTCAATCTCCGGTTTGCGCGGCGACAGATACACGACCCTCCCCTGCGCCTCCAGCAGTTGCTTGATGCGGAAAACATGATAGGGATCGCTGACCGCGATGCAGGAGCGCATATTGTTCGCATCCATGATGTTGGCAATGCGCTCGGCGCTCTCCGCGCTGTTGTCGCTCTGGGTCTCGGCGATCAGGTTCCGGTCGCCGATGCCGCGTTCGATCAGGTAATCGCGTCCGACTGCGCCTTCGGTGAACTGCTGTTCGCCGCCGCTGCCCCCGGTGGTAATCACCACCGGTGCCAGCTTGCGTTCGTAGAGGTCGAAGGCATGGTCCAGCCGCGCCCGGTACACCGGCGAAGGTTTGCCAAAATATTCCGCCGCGCCAAACACCACGATCGCGTCCGCCGGCTGCGCCTCGTCGCGGCCCGCCTGGGTCACAATCCGGACGCAGGTCCATGCAAAATAGCAGGCATAGGCGGCCAATAGCGCGGCGGCAATCCGGCCCGGTCCATGCCATCGCCCACTTCCGCCAGCCGTCATTGATCGCCCAGCAGGTCCTCGATATCCGCCAGCGCGATTGCTCCCTCGCGCAGCAGTGACCATCGTCCGTCCTCGGTAAGATGAACGATGGTCGTCGGCACCGCGCGCGGCGTCGTGCCGCCGTCCACCAGCAGTTGCACGCGCTCGCCCATCTGCTGCACAACCGCTGCCGCGGTCGTGCATTCCAGCGCTCCGGCCAGGTTCGCCGAGGTCGCCGTGATCGGGCACTTCAGCGCCCGAACCACCGCCAGTGCCACCGCCGAATCCGGCATGCGCACGGCGATGTTGCCCGAGTTCGCCGTCACCTTCAACGGCAGCCGCGGAGCCGCCCGCAGAATAATCGTCAGCGGGCCAGGCCAGAACTTTTCCGCCAGCAGAAGAAACTCGTCGGACAGTTCCAGGGCCAGCTCCTCGGCCTGTTCCACGCTCTCAATCAGCAGGGAGAGCGGCTTGTTGCGGCCGCGCTCCTTGATCTCATACACGCGCTCCACGGCGTGCAAGTTATACGGATCGACCGCCAGGCCATAAAATGTGTCGGTTGGCATTCCAACCACACTGCCGTGGCGAATTCTGTCCGCCACGTAGTTCACGAGTGACGGCTCAGGTTCATTGGCATGTATGTGAATAATCTCCGGGCGCACCCGTTTTACCTCATCTTCCAGGCTCAAACCTGCGAACCTTAACGGCAAGTTGAAAGCAACGGACAAGGTTAACTCATAAGCACTCTCGTGCGGGAGGTTATCATGTCCCTGCTGGCACTCATGCATTCTACAATGCTTGGGCCCTGCCACCGGGGGAACATGTCCCAGGATTTTTCCAACCCGCCGAACGACCGTCTCCGTCCCATCGCCAGCCGTCAGAATACGCTGGTCAAGGATCTTCGCAAAGCCTTCGCGCAGGCCGCGCCGGCCGGCGACGGCACGGTCGCCATCGAGGGCGTCAAACTGGTCGAGGAGGCGATCCGCAGCGGCCTGCGCCTGCGCGCCGTCTTTTTCGCCCAGTCGGCCCGCGAGCGCGCCAACCGCCTGCTCCCCCAGCTCAGCCACGCCACCGAAACCATTCTCCTGCCCGATGACATCTTCCACAGTGCCGTCGCCACCGAAACCCCGCAGGGCGTTGCCGCCCTGGTCCATCCTCTCGTCTCCACCCTCGAAGACCTGTTCCGGCCGGGTGGCCCACATCCGCCCGCTTCTGGCGAGTGTGAGGACAACGCGCACGCACCCGCCGTCAATCCACTCATTCTCGGCTGCGCCGGTGTGCAGGACCCTGGCAACTTCGGCACCATCCTGCGCAGTTCGGAAGCCTTCGGCGCCAGCGGCGTCCTCGCCACCGAAGGCACGGTCTCCGCCGCGAATCCCAAGGTCGCCCGAGCCTCGGCCGGATCGGTTTTTCGCCTTCCGGTCATCAAACTTTCCATTGCCCAGGCCCTCGCCGCGCTCAAGGAACATGGCGTTCGCCTCGCCGTCACCAGTTCCCACAAAGGCCGCCCCGTGCATGAGATCGACCTCCGCCCTCCCACCGCCATCTTCATCGGCAGCGAAGGCCAGGGAGTCCCGCGCGCCCTGCTCGACGCCGCCGGCGAGTCCATCCTCATCCCCCACTCCCCCAAAGTAGAGAGCCTCAACGCCGCCATCGCCGCCAGCATCCTCCTCTACGAGGCCCAGCGCCAGCGCAGTAGGTAAAGCCGCCGCCTTTGATTTTGCGTTTGATTTTGCGTTTGTCTGTAGGGTGTCATTCCGAACGAAGTGAGGAATCCCCGGGCTGCTCAAATTTCCCATGCAGTTCCAGGCCTTTCAGACGACGTTTTCTATTGCAGCACTCCCTGCCTCCGTGTTCTCATTCCGCCCATGCAAAAGCGCTTCTGGGTCTACATCATGTCCAGCAAAAGCGGTACGCTCTACACGGGCATGACGAACAACCTCGACCGCCGTGTCTTCGAGCACAAACATCACCTCATTCAGGGCTTCACCGCCAAATACGATTGCACCCGTCTCGTGTGGTCCGAGGAGTGGTCGGACGTCCGCAGCGCCATCGCCCGCGAAACACAAATCAAAGGATGGACACGCGCCAAAAAGCTCGCCTTGATTGAAACCCTGAATCCACATTGGAACGATCTCGCCCAGAATTGGGGAATGCAGATGGGCCGCCTCGGCGGCTCCGGTTGAAAAACCTGGAGCCTCACTCCCACGGCCACCAGCGCAGGGATTCCTCACTTCGTTCGGAATGACACCACTCTGGAGTGACAGCCTGGAGGAAAATCGACCTGTTCAAGCAACGCGGCGCGAGCGTGTGCTCCTAATGCGTATCGTCAAAGTTATCACTGCGGTTGTCACTGCGGTTGTCATTAAGGGTGTCATCCTGAGCGAAGCGAAGGACCCCAGCGCTGGTGGCAGCTCCGATGCCGTTCCAGGCTTTTCGGCCCGCCCAGCCCCCGCAGAGGATCGTGCATAATGTCAGCAGGAGCGCGCTATGGCCGACCTCAACAAATTGATTGAAGCCGCCCGCAAACTCGGCGGCCACAAGACCAAGAAAGTTGCCGTCACCGCCGCCCTCGACGAGTACATCCGCCGCCACAAGCGCGAGCAGGCTGTCCAGGCGTTCGGGACATTTGATTTCGACCCGTCCTACGACTACAAAGCCGGGCACAGTGCGCGCGAAGCTAATCCTCCCGCATCCGCTCCTTCTTAGCCTTCAGCGCTGCCAGCCGTTCCCGAATCCGTTTCTCCACGCCCTCTTCGGTCGGGAAGTACCACTGTCGGCCCTTGAGGTTTTCCGGCAGGCACTCCATGTCGGTAACCTTCTCTTCAAAATCGTGCGCGTACTTATAGCCTTCGCCGTAGCCAAGCTCTTTCATCAGCCGTGTCGGAGCGTTCCTCAGGTGCAGCGGCACCGGGTCCGCCGAGGTTGCTTCCACGTCGCGTTTCACCGCGCCATATGCCACATACAGCGCATTCGACTTGGGAGCGATCGCCAGGTACACCGCCGCGTGCGCCAGCGCCAATCCGCCCTCGGGCAGTCCCATAAAGTCCAGCGCGTCGCGCGCCGCAATACAAATTTCCAGCGCGTGCGGGTCGGCCAGTGAGATGTCTTCCACCGCCATGCGCACAATCCGCCGCGCCAGGTACATCGGGTCCTCGCCGCTCTCCAGCATCCGCACCAGCCAGTACAGCGCCGCGTCGGGATCGCTATTGCGCACCGACTTATGCAGCGCCGAGATCAGGTTGTAGTGTTCCTCGCCCGCCTTGTCATAGCGCAGAGTGCGGCGCTGCAACGCGTCCTCCACCTGCGCCTTCCCAACCACCCCGCCGCCCGTGGCCGGCAGCGTAGCGTTACCCGACCCCGCGCCTGCGGCCTCCATCGCCAGGGTCGCGGCAATCTCCAACACGTTGTACGCCGCGCGCGCGTCGCCGCTGGAGTACGCCGCAATGCGCGCCAGCGCTTCGGGTTCGGCCGTCAGTTGCAGTGAGCCCAACCCGCGCTCCTCGTCCGCCAGCGCGCGTCCCAGCAGGGTCACAATCTCGTCCTCGGTCAGCGGATTCAACACGTACACCCGCGAGCGCGACAGCAGCGCCGAAATCACCTCGAACGACGGATTCTCCGTCGTCGCCCCGATCAGCCGGATGTTGCCCCGCTCCACGTGCGGCAAAAACGCATCCTGCTGGGCCCGGTTGAAGCGGTGAATCTCGTCGATGAAGACAATCGTGCGCGTGCCATATTGCCGCGCCCGCTCGGCCTCCACCATCACCTGCTTGATCTCCTTGATCCCGGCCATCACCGCCGAATACTCCACGAACTCCGCTTTCGTCCGCCGCGCAATGATCTTGGCCAGCGTCGTTTTCCCCACTCCCGGCGGTCCCCAGAACAGGATCGAGCCAATGTCGTCGCGTTCAATCTGCACTCGCAGCGCCTTGCCCGGACCCAGAATGTGTTCCTGCCCCACAAACTCATCCAGGTCGCGCGGACGCATCCGGTCGGCCAGTGGCCGTGTCGGGTCCGAAGCTTCGTCAATCGGATTGGAAAACAGATTCATCGCAGCAAGCCTATCACTGAAGCCCAGGTTTCAAGGTTGCAAGGTTGCAATGCGGTTTCCGCTCCACAAGAAAACGCCCCGGAACCCGGCCGGAGCGTTCACTACCCAGAACTTAACCTTGAAACCTTGAAACTTTGAAACTTAGCTCTTTGCCCGCGCCGTCTTCTCATCGCCCGCAACTTTGCCGTCGCGGATGTGGATGATGCGATGCGCAAACTCCGCAATATCGTGTTCGTGCGTCACCACCACAATCGTGTTTCCCTTGGCCTGCAACTCGTCCAGCAGCGTCATGATTTCGTTTCCGGTCTTCGAATCCAGGTTGCCCGTCGGCTCGTCGGCCAGGATGATCGAAGGCCGGTTCACCAGCGCGCGCGCAATCGCCACTCTCTGCCGCTGTCCGCCGGAGAGTTCATTCGGCTTGTGGCTCATGCGCGCGCCCATGCCCACGCTGATCAGTGTCTGCCGGGCGCGTTCCAGGCGCTCGGCGGACGGAATGCCCGCATAGATCAGCGGCAGTTCCACGTTATGCAGCGCGGTCGCCCGCGCCAGCAGGTTGAAGGTCTGGAAGACAAAGCCAATTTCCTTGTTGCGAATCCGCGCCAGTTCGTCGTCGTCCAACTCGCTTACCAGTTGTCCGTTCAGCCAGTACACACCCTTGGTCGGAGTATCCAGGCAGCCGATCAGGTTCATCAGGGTCGATTTCCCCGAGCCCGACGGCCCCATGATCGCCACGTACTCATTGCGATTTATGGCAATGTTAACGCCGCTCAGCGCGTCCACCGCCTGCTCGCTGCCCATGTCGTAGGTCTTCCACAGATCCTGGGTGCAGATGATGCACTCCGGCGGCGGTGCTTTCATTTCCTCGGCGATGCCAGCGCTTTGTGTCGCCATCCCGTTTCGTCTCCCTCAGTCTTTCTGGACGGTGCCCCACATCTGCCGTTGTCGGCAATTGTGGGATGCCATGCTGCCCTCTTGCATCCGCTCACCGCGCCGCTTACGACTTTTCGTCTTCCTTCTTCGGCGTGCTGTTGTTGATCTTCACCGTCGCGTCCGGTTTCAGCGTGCGCAGCACCTTGTAGCTTCCGGTCACAATCTCGTCGCCTTCCTTCAGCCCGTCCAGCACTTCGATGTCGGTCGTTCCCGTGATCCCCGTTTGCACGGCGGCAAACTGTGCCTTCCCGTTGCGGATCACGAACACGCCCTGCACTTCTTCTTTGGCCGCTTTCAGGTCGGCTGGCTTTTCCGCCGCTTGCACCGCGCTCGAGTCTTTCTTTTTCGTCTTCGGCACCAGGTCGCCCTTCTGCCGGATGGTCAGCGCCTGGATCGGAATCGACAGCACGGCCGTCTTGGTTGCCGTTGTGATCTTCGCCGTCGCCGAAAGTCCCGGCCGCAGATTCTCCGGCACCTCGCTCAGCGTGACCACCACCTTGAAGTCCTTCGCCTCCTGGGTGCTGCCGGTCGATTGCGACGTCGCAACCCCGGTCGAACGCAGCAGCGCCTGGTCGCCAATCTCGGTCACCGTGCCCTTGAACTTCTTCTTCGGGATGGCGTCAATGCTCACCTCCGCCGGTTGTCCCAGCTTCACGTTCACAATGTCGGTCTCATCCACCTTCACCTCGGCGGTAATCACCGAAACATCGGCCAGCGTCATCAAGGTCGAACCCGGCGCGTTCTGGATGCCGATCACCACGGTCTCGCCCTGGCGCACCGGAAGATTTGTCACCACCCCGTCGAATGGCGCCCGGTACTCCGTCTTGCTCAGCACGTCGCTGTTGTGTACCAGGTTTGCTTTTTGCGCCGCAATGCGGTGTTTATATGCCTCGGCCTCGGCCCTGGCCTGTGCAATCTTCGTCTTGGCCTGGGTCATGTAGGAAACTGCCGACTCGTAGGCGTTCTTCGAGGCGTCGTAATCCTTCTTTGCAATCAGTTCATCTTTGTACAGGCCTTCCGACCGCTTCCAGTCGTGCAGCTTCTGCTCCAGGTCGGCCTTGGCCCGGTCCATGTCGGCAATGGCGGTGTTCAACTGCTCCACCCCGGACTCGTAGTCCGCCTGCGCTGCCGTCAACTGTGCCTGGGTGGATTCCACGTCGGCGGCCGGCTGCACGTTCTCCAACTGCGCCAGCATCTGCCCCTTCAGCACGTGGTCGCCTTCCTTCACGTACAGCTTCACGATTTTGCCGAACGCGTTGGCGCCCACGTTCACAAACGTCTTGGGCCGGATCTCGCCTGAAGCCGTGACCTGCGACACCAGGTCCTGCCGCAACACCTTGCCCGTCTGCACCTCAACCACGCCTTTGCGGCTCTGCTGGATGGTGAAGAAAATAATTCCTCCCAGCAGCACCACGCCACCGACAGCAAGCGAAACTTTTTTCCAGGTCTTCATCGGTCCTCGCTCATCGTGCGCTTTCACCGGAGACAGCGGCCGGGGCCTTCGCGGTTCCCGCCCTGCGGGAGGCACCTTTTGCTCCTGCCTCTGTTTTCATACGAACCGGGTGAATGGAAAGTTCCCAGCCAACGCACTTCCGTTCCACCCTGGGGCGCGCTGCCTGACCCTATGATTGTAACCCGCCGCTCCCATCCGAATCCTGCCGCAGGGTTGCGCCCGCATCCCGCTCATATTCCGGCTTGCCATCCTGTTTTTCGCGCTTTCCGCACCGATCGCCCCGCAGCCTGCCGCCTTGCCTTGACTCCGTCGAATCCTTACAATCTTGACAGCCCCAAAAGTTTCCAGGAGCGAGACTGTTCATGCGGTTTTCTTCCCTACGTCATTATTCCTTGATCCTGATGGCAGCCGCCGTCCTGATGGCACCGCTCTGGGCGCAGGATTCCACTCCTGACCAAGATGCCGGTACTTCCCTCAAGGATTACAAAAAGCCCAGGAAAGAAGTCGAGGAGAAGAAAGAGCTCACCCCCGAGGAGCGCAAGCAACGCCTCAAAGCCTACAAGGAAGAGGTCGGCAAGTCCTACCACACCTGGCTCGATCAGGACGTGCGCTACATCATCTCCCCGGAGGAAGAGCAAGCCTTCAAACTCCTCGGCACCGATGACGAGCGCGATCAGTTCATCGAGCAGTTCTGGCTGCGCCGCGATCCCACTCCCGACACCGAGGAAAACGAATTTCGCGAGGAGCACTACCGCCGCATCCAGTACGCCAACGAGCACTTCGCCGCCGGCGTAGCCGGCTGGAGAACCGATCGCGGCCGCATCTACATCGTCTGGGGCCCGCCCGATGAAATCGAGTCCCATGCCTCCGGCGGAACCTATCAGCGCGAGATGTCGGAAGGCGGCGGCACTTCCTCATCCTACCCGTTCGAGCGCTGGCGCTACCGCTATCTCGAAGGCGTTGGCACTGAGGTCATCATCGAGTTCGTCGATACCTGCATGTGCAATGAGTACCGCTTCTCCATGGACCCCGCGGAGAAAGACGCCCTGCGCGACACTCCCCACGGCGGCCCCAAGCTCAATCAGGGGATGGCCGGCAACCGCTCCGATATGGGCGGTGGCGCCACCATGGGGGGCAGCAAGGAGTTTGACGCCATCGAACGTTACGCCAAGCTCACCTCGCCTCCGCCGGTCAAGTTCAAGGATCTCGAGGAGAAGGTCAACACTAAGGTCCGCTACAACCTCCTGCCCTTTGACCTGCGCTCCGACTTTGTCAAAATCACCGCCGATACCGTCCTGGTTCCCATCACCATCCAGATCAAAACCAGGGACCTGACCTTCGTTCAAAAGGAAGGCATCCAGCGCGCTTCCGTCAATATCTTTGGCCGCATCACCACCATCTCCGGACGCGTCGCCACGACATTTGAAGACACCGTCACGGTCGACGAACCCAACGAATTGCTGGAGAGGGCGCTGGCCACCTCGCAGCTCTACTGGAAGGCCGTTCCCCTCAAACCCGGCATGTATAAAATCGAAGTCGCCGTCAAAGATGTCAACGGCGACCGCACCGGAACCCTGGTCCGCTCCATCCGCGTACCGGAGTTCGATGACGAAAAGCTCGCTTCCTCCTCCATCATTCTGGCCGATGTCATGGAGCACGTCCCGGCCAAGAGCATCGGCGCCGGCAGTTTCATCATCGGTGACACCAAGGTCCGTCCCCGCCTCGACGCCGGCGATGGCAAACCAGCCAGCTTCCGGCGCAACCAGCGTCTCAATATCTGGCTCCAGGTCTACAACTTGCAGCAGGACAAGCAAAGCCGCAAGACGCGCGCAACCATCAGCTACGACATCGTCAATATTCTGACCAACAAGTCCGTGCTGCACGCCGATGAATCCTCGGCCACCTATGGCAACGCCGGCGAGCAGATTACCATCGAGAAGTCGATGGCGCTCGCCAACCTCGATCCCGGTTTGTACAATCTCAAGGTCACCGTCAATGACGAGGTGACCAAACAAACCATCAATCCGAACGCCCGTTTTCAGGTCGAATAGGATACAATTTTTCGTGCTGTCAAAGCGCGCCGTTCAGGCTCGCCAGTAGTGCTTGGAGTTGGATGTCAACGCAGTCGCGGCCAAACCCGCATTGCCTTACAGGATCGGCCCGTATCCCTGGGGAGGCTTTCATGACACGTAAGCTCGGAATTCTGGCGATTGCATTGTTTTGCTGCCTGGGCGCTTCTGCCACCGTCAACCCAGGCGCTATCGGCGGGGTTGTGCGGGACACCGCGGGAGTGCCTCAGATGGGCGCCGTCGTCGAAGTCATCGCCATCTCCGCGCCCCGCATCCAGAGCGTGCTTACCGACGCCAAAGGCACTTTTTCCATCGCCGGCCTGCTGCCTGGCTTGTACACCGTCAAAGTCACCGCGCCCAGCTTTCTGCCCACCATCCGCGAGCGCATCCGCTTGCAATCCGGCGCCAGCATGCTGCTCAACGTCACTCTCAATACCTTGTTTGAAGCCATCCAACTGGTCCCTCGCCGCAAGGTTTCCGCCGATAGCGATGACGATTGGCGCTGGGCCTTGCGATCCATGGCCAACCGTCCCATCCTCCGCCTCGCCGATGACGATCCCCTGGTGGTTGTGCAGCGGGGTGAGGACACGTCCGACCGCCAGCTCAAGGCGCGGGTCTCTTTCATCGCCAGCAGTGACGGCGAGGCCTTCGGTGGCTCCGGCGTTGACACCAATTTTCAGGTCGAGCAATCCATCTTCGGCAAGGGCCGCTCGGCTCCTGCCCGCTGGTCGCTCAACGGCGGACTCGGCAGCAGTGCAGTCAATCCCAACGCCGTCATCCGCGCCGCCTACGCGCGCCAATTGCCTGACGGATCTTCTCCCGAGGTTGCTCTTTCGGCCAAGCGCTTCGCCACCCTCAACCCGGACCAACCCGCCATCCAGGCCCTGGCGCTCTCCATCGCCAATTCCATGACCTTCGGCGAAACCATCGAGCTCGACTACGGCGGCGAAACCCAGATGGTGCAGTTCAAGGACCGCGCCACCACTTTCCGTCCCTCGGCTTCGCTCAGCGCTCATCCCGGCAAGAACACCGTCCTCGAATACCGCTACGCCACCAGCCTTCCGAACCTGCGCGCCGCCAAGGGCTTTGACACCGCACCGGACGATCTCAGCGAAAGCAATCCGCGCCTCACCCTGACCCCCCAGGGCCAACGCATTCAGAACGCCACCCACAATGAAATCTCCGTCTCCCAGCGCATGGGCGGCAACAAGGTGCAGCTTGCCCTGTTCTCTGACACCGTCCACAACACCGCCCTCACCGGAACCGGCGCTGGCTTCAACCAGGACAGCAACGCCCTGATTGTCGATCCCTTTTCAGGTGATTTCGCCTACAACGGGGGCAATTTCCATACCCAGGGTGTGCGCGCCGTCTACTCCCACCCTCTCAGCAGCGGACTTGACGCCACCTTCGACTACGCCTACGGTGGCGTACTCACCTCTCCGGAAAGCCTCGTGCAACTCAGCCAGGCCTCCACTTCACTGGTCAACGAGAAGCGCCACGCGGCCGCCGCCAAGCTCTCCGGAACCGTGCCCGCCACCAAGACCAGGATCATCGGCAGCTACCAGTGGCTCAGCGGCAGCGGCCTTACCCCGGTCGACATGTTCAACGCTTCCGCCGGCCAGACCGATCCCTACCTGAGCTTTTTCATTCGCCAGCCCATTCCGACCATGCACCTGTTGCCCAGCGGATTGGAAGCTCTCATCGATGTGCGCAACCTGCTCGCCCAGGGATACCGCCCCGTGCTCAGCGCTGACGGCAGCACCGTCTACCTTGTCCAGGGAACCCGCGCCATCCGCGCCGGCCTCAGCTTCAACTTCTAGCCGTTCTCCGGCGCTTAGGTCTGCCTGCTCACGTTCCTGTCCTCTGGCAGGTAGTCGCATGCCTCGCGGCACTCGAGGCAGTAGTAGCATCCGTCCTCCACCAGGCGCACATCGTTTTCGCCCAGGCAAAGATAGCAATACTTCTCGCAGACGCATTTCTCTTCCACCAGGTCGCAGACGTTGCACAGGAATCGTTGAGCCATGGGCGAACTCTAACGCGCATTTCCCCGGCGTGCAACTCCGTTTCGCCCCGCCCCGGATGCGCGTTGCCTGCCAGGCTTCCAGCGTGCTAACTTTTAGGGTTCCATTGGCACCATTGTGGCCGTATGATTCCCCTGCCCGAGGTTTTGTCAATGCCGACGAATGACGCCATCGCTCTCATCCGTAAAACTTCTCTCAACCCCGCCCATCGCCAACTTGGAGCCCGCATGGTGGACTTCAACGGGTGGGATATGCCGGTCGAGTATCCGCCCAGCGCCACCCGCAAATCCGGCGGCCTCATCAGTGAACACATGGCCGTCCGCAACTCCGTCGGCTTGTTTGACGTCAGCCACATGGGTGACATCCGCCTGCACGGTCCCCAGGCGCTCCAGGCCGTGCAGCACATGACCTTCAATGACGCCGCCCGTCTTGCCGTCGGCCAGGCCCAGTACTCCGCCCTGCTCTATGCCAATGCAACCTTTGTCGATGACGTGATCGTCCACCGCCTCGCCGCCGATGACTTTCTGCTGGTCATCAACGCCGGCACCCGCGAGAAGGATTTCCTCTGGGTCCGGGACGCCGCCGCCAACTTCGACTGCACCGTAGAAAACCTCAGCGACGCCTACACCCAGATCGCCGTCCAGGGACCCAATGCCTGGCGCACCCTGCAGAAACTCACCGACGCCGATCTCAGCCAGGTCAAGTTCTACTGGTTCACCCACGGCGCCGTCTGCGGATTACCCGACACCCTGATTGCCCGCACCGGCTACACCGCCGAGGATGGTTTTGAGATCTACATTCCCAGCGACGAAGCCACCAGCGTCCGTGTCTGGTACCAGTTGCTCGCCGCCGGCGAGGAGTTTGGCATTCTGCCCTGCGGTCTCGGCGCCCGCAACACCCTGCGCCTGGAGGGCGCGCTTTCGCTCTACGGTCATGAGATTTCCGATGCCATCACCCCGTGGGAGGCGCGTCTGGACCGTTTCGTCAAGATGGACAAAGGTGATTTCATCGGCCACGCCGCCCTCGCCGGGCAGAAGCAGCGCGGCCTGGAGCGCATCCTTGTCGGCCTCGAGGCCATCGAGCGCGGCATCCCGCGCGACGGTTACCGGGTCACCGCTCCTGACGGAGCCCCCATCGGCTACGTCACCAGCGGTTCGCCCGCGCCTTTCCTGAAGAAGAACATCGCTCTCGCTTACGTTCCCGTGCATTATTCCGCCGAGGGCGCCGAGCTGGGCGTGGAGGTGCGCAATCAGATCGTAAAGTGCAAAGTGGTGCCGACGCCGTTTTACAAGCGCCCACGCCCCGCCAAGTCGTCGCAGTAGCCGGGTGCCCCACATCCGCCGCAGTGAGCCGATGTGGGCCGAGGGAAGCAATGTGGCAAGAGGAGAATTCCAGTAGACGTCGGGTGCCCCACCTTCGCGCCGCGTTTTTTGCGGCGATAACGTGGGAAGCAACTCCGTTCATCCCGCGACGCTGTTGCCGTTGCTGTTGCCGTTGCTGTTGCCGTTGTAGTTGCTGTTGTAGTTGCCGTTGCTCTTGCTGTTGCTCTTGATCTTTTACAATACAATTTTCAACGTCCACGTCTCGTATTCGTCGCCGGTCACACCCGGCGCACAATCAATCTCTGGAGAGCACAATGGCCTACCCGCCGGAATTCAAGTACACCAAGGAACACGAGTGGCTCGCGGTCGAAGGTGCCACCGGCACCATCGGCATCACCGACTTCGCGCAGAACTCTCTCGGCGACATCGTTTTTGTCGAGTTGCCCAAGATCGGCGCTTCCCTTGTCGCCGGCAAAACCTTCGGCACCGTCGAATCGGTCAAGGCCGTAAGCGATCTTTACGCTCCGGCCTCCGGCATCGTCACGGCCGTCAACGAGGAACTGGCCACCGCGCCCGAGAAGGTCAACAGCCAGCCCCACACTGCCTGGATGGTGAAGATCAACCTCGCCGATCCCGCCGATCTCGCCGCGCTGCTCTCCGTCGCCGAATACGAGAAGTTCATCTCCGAGGAGCGCTAGTACGCAGCAGGAGACATCATGCCAGGCCAGGCGCACGCGCCCAGTCACAACACGGATGAAGTCGCACTCTGACGGCTGCCTTTCGCGCCGTCGTTCATGATTCGCGGCGTTTCGCCAGCCGCACTCAGGACGGATCATCATGCGTTATCTTCCCAAGTCTCCCGCCGAACGCGCCCACTTGCTGAGTGAGATCGGCATCCAGTCCATCGACGAACTGTTCGCTCCCATCCCGGCCGAGTTTCGTCTCGACCGCGATCTCTCTATCCCGGCAGCCATGGCCGAGAGCGAAATCGTCGATTGGTTCCGCGCCTGCGCCGCTGAGAACGGTGCCGGCTATGATGTTCTTCTCGGCGCCGGGGCTTACAACCATTACCGCCCGGTCTCGATCGACGCGCTCATCTCGCGCGGCGAGTGGTTCACCGCCTACACGCCCTATCAGCCGGAGATCGCTCAGGGAACCCTGCAGGCCATCTTCGAGTTCCAGACCATGATCTGCGAGCTGACCGGCATGGAGGTGGCCAACGCCTCCATGTATGACGGCTCCACCGGCACGGCCGAGGCCGTCATGATGGCCATCCGCATCACCGGCCGTCATTCCGCCATCCTCGCCCGCAGCGTCCACCCTGAGTACCGCGAGGTCATCGCCACCTACGCCAGGTACCAGGGCCTGCCGCTCACCGAAATCGCCTTCACTGCCAACGGGCGTGTCGATCTCGCCGCGCTCGACGCCGCCATCACTCCAGAGACCGCCTGCGTCCTCATCCAGTCGCCCAACTTCTTCGGAACCATCGAGGACGTTGCCGCCATCGCCGAGGTGGTCCACGCCAAGGGCGCGCTGCTGGTCGTCGCCATCAATGAGGCGCTCTCGCTCGGCATCGTGCGCCCGCCCGCCGAAGCTGACATTGTCGCGCTGGAAGCGCAATCCTTCGGCGTCCCGCTCAGTTTTGGCGGACCCTACGCCGGGGTGATCGCCACCCGCGAGAAGTTTATCCGCCAGATTCCCGGCCGCCTCGTCGGCCAGACCACCGACCGCAACGGCAAGCGCGGCTTCGTGCTCACCCTTTCCACCCGCGAGCAGCACATCCGCCGCGAGAAGGCGACCTCCAACATCTGCACCAACCAGGCCCTGGTCGCGCTCATGGTCAACATCTACCTGGATGTGTACGGCCGCAACGGAATCCGTGAGCTGGCCGGGCAGAATCTCGCCAAGGCCGCCTGCGCCCGCCGGGTGCTGGGAGCAAACGCCAAGGTTCTGTTCGACGGCGCGCCCCGCTTCAACGAATTCGTTCTCCAGACCGCCGGCGACGCCGACGAAATCTCGCACCGCCTCGCCGCCCGGAAAATCATCGGCGGCCTTCCCCTGCACAAGTTCTATCCCGAACTCGGCAACGCCTCCCTCTGGTGCGCCACCGAGCTCACATCCAGAAAAGCCATGGACGCCGCCGCCAGCGAGGTCAGCCTATGAGCAACCCAGCGCCTGCGGCCGGCAGCGTAGCGTTACCCGTCTCCCCAGCGCCCGCGGCCGGCAGCGCAGCGATACCCGTCTCCCCAGCGCCTGCAGCCGACAGCGCAGCGTTACCCGTCTCCCCAGCAGCCAGCGAGGTCAACCTATGAGCAACCAGGACATCCGCAAGGTCAGCACCCACATCTCGCAGAACGAGAGTCTCATCTTCGAGCACTCTTCGCCCGGCAAAAAGGCCTATTGCCTGGGCGCGCTCGACGTGCCTCCCGTTGACGCCGCCGCCGAACTAGGCGACACCCTGCGCTCTGAGCCCGCCGCGCTTCCTGAAGTCAGCGAGGTGGAAATCATCCGCCACTTCACCCGCCTCTCGACATGGAATTACGCGGTCGATCACGGCATGTACCCGCTCGGCTCCTGCACCATGAAGTACAACCCGCGCGTTAACGAGGTTGTCGCCCGCCTCGACGGCATCGCCGGAGCCCATCCCTATCAGCCCGAGCAGCTCGCCCAGGGCGCGCTGCGCATCATGAAGTCGCTGTCCGAGCAGCTCATCGAAATCACCGGCATGGACGCCATCACCCTCCAGCCCGCCGCCGGAGCCCATGGCGAGCTGACCGGTGTCCTCCTCATGCGCGCCTGCCTGGAATCGCGCGGCGACCCGCGCAAGAAGGTTCTGATCCCGGACTCCGCTCACGGCACTAATCCAGCCACCGCCGCCATGGCCGGCTACCAGGTCGAAAACCTGCGCAGCAATGCCAGCGGCATGGTCGATCTGGCCGCGCTCGAGGCACAGATGAACGAGGATGTCGCCGGCCTCATGCTCACCAACCCCAACACCCTCGGCATCTTCGACCAGCAGATTGCCGATATCGCCGAAATCCTCCATCGCAAGGGCGGCCTGCTCTACATGGATGGCGCCAACATGAACGCCCTCGTGGGCAAAGCGCGGCCGGGCGACTTCGGCGTCGATGTCATGCACCTCAACCTGCACAAAACTTTTTCCACGCCGCATGGCGGAGGCGGACCCGGATCCGGTCCGGTTGCCTGCAAAGCGCATCTCGAGCCATTCCTGCCCAGGCCCATCGTAGTTGAAACCGTTGTCGGCACCCTGCGCCTTGATTACGACCGTCCGCAGTCCATCGGACGGGTGCGCGCATTCTTTGGCAACTTCGGCATGCACGTGCGCGCCCTCGCCTACATCATGGCCAACGGCCCCGACGGTCTGCGCCAGACCACGGAAGACGCCGTGCTCAACGCCAACTATCTGCGCAAGAAGCTTGAAGGAACCTTTGATCTTCCCTACTCAACTCCCACCATGCATGAGGTCGTCTTCAGCGACAAGCTGCAGGCCCCGCAAGGCATCAAGACCGGAGACATCGCCAAGCGCCTCATCGATTACGGATTCCATCCCTATACCGTCAGCTTCCCCATGGTCGTGCACGGAGCGATGATGATCGAGCCCACCGAGAGTGAGCCCATCGAGGAACTCGACCTGTTCGTCGCCGCCATGAAAGCCATCGCGCAGGAAGCCATCGACACGCCCGAGCTGGTGAAGGAAGCGCCGCACTCCACGCGCGTATCGCGCCTGGACGAAACCGCCGCCGCCCGCAAACCAATCCTGCGCTGGAGGCCGGAGACAAAATAGCGGGTAACCCCCATCTGCCGCGGCCGGTAGATGGGGGTCTCTGAGCCCGTCAGCCGTACTCTCGATTGGGTGCCCCACCTTCGCCGCCGCTTTATGCGGCAAGGTGGGGTCGTTGACCCGTTCCTCGCAGTTGCTCTTTTTTCTTTTGAGTTTGATCCTGTCCTTCCACCGCAGAACCATCCCGGATCACGCTCCCGTCATCCCACCCAACCATTAATCTTTCAGTAAATCGCTATTCGAATTTCCGTGTTCAACTCGTCAATCGTTTCGAAGCTCGCGCAACGATTGACCAATCTGCCAAATTCGCTCTCCAAACGATTGCCTTCCTGGTCAATCGTCTCCGGCCCAGCGTCGATTCCCGCCGCTAGCCGCGGTGGCGAGCAAAGAGGTACTCTGAGACTATGCGAGTCGTAAGAGCGAGCCTCCACCTCCTGTTTCTGCTGAGCCTGATGTGCGCTCCGCTGCCGGCCCAATCCGTGTTCAAGGCGCTCTCCACCGGTGTTGCCGGAGCGCAGGCCGCGGTGCAAAACGCGGACCCGCTGGGCCGCACCAATCCTCGCGGCACCCTCATCGGATTCATGCAGGCCGCGCAGGAAGGCGACAACGCGCGCGCCGCCGAATATCTCCAGATCCCCCGCGACGAAACTGAAATCAACTCCGACCGCATCGTCCACGACCTGAAGGTGCTGCTCGACCACGCCTTCGTAGGCCGTCTTGGATCCATCACCAATAATTCCGAACTCGCCTTCGACCCGCAACTCGAGCCCAATCATCAGCGCGTCGGCGAATTCACCGTCAACGGCAAGGAATTGCCGCTGCTGGTGGTGCGCGTGCCTGACGGCAACAGTGGGCACCTCTGGCTCATCGCCTGGTCCACCCTCAGTAAGACGGAAGATATCGCCAACGATGTGCGCTCGCATGAGCTGGAACAACACCTGCCGCACATACTCGTGCGCAACAGTATTCTCTCCATTCCGCTCTGGGTCTGGCTGGCGTTCCTGTTGCTCATCCCGGTTGCGCTCGTAGCTGGAGTTGCCACCGTCGCCCTGGTGGGCGCATTCGCATGGTTGCTGGCCCGCATCAATCATCGCGCCGCGCAGTCCGAGGTCTGGGTCAACATTCGCGGGCCCGTGCTGCTGTTCGCAACCGCCGCCGCCCACGCCGTCGGCATGCACATGATCAGCGTGCCGCTGCTGTTCCGCGAATACTACGGCAAGGTACAGGGCACCGCGCTGCTAGCCGCCGTGGCGTGGCTGCTGTGGGATTTCGTAACCGTGTGGACGCGCCGCACCCGCCGCCGCATCACCGCCCCGGCAGATCGCGGCATGCTTTCGCTCACCCTGCTGTTGCACCGCATGATGAAAGTTGCCATCGTCACCGCGGCGCTGTTCAGCATCTTGTATTTGGCCGGCCTCAACCTGTCCGCCGCACTCGCCGGATTGGGTATCGGCGGCATCGCCATCGCTTTGGCCGCGCAGAAAACCATCGAAAATCTTTTCGGCGGCATCAGCATCCTCACCGACCGCGTGATGCGCGTCGGCGATCTCTGCCGCGTGGGCGACACCCTCGGCACGGTAGAAGACATCGGACTTCGTTCCACCCGCATTCGCACTTTCGAACGCGGCCTCATTTCGGTGCCAAACGGATCGCTGGCCACTGCCAACGTGGAGAACCTCAGTGCCCGCGACAAGATGCGCATCTTCGGCAAACTTGGTCTGCGTTATGAAACCAACCAGGAACCGCTCAAGAAAGTGCTGGACCAGGTGGGCGCCATGCTGCGCGATCATCCCCGGGTCGAAACCTCAAGCGCATGGGTACGGCTGGCGAAGCTCGGCGACAGCGCCCTGGAACTGGAGATGCAGGCCTACGTGCTGACGCGCGATTACGATGACTACGCAGCCGTGCGTCAAGACCTGCTGCTGCGCGTCATGGACATCGTCGAAAGCTGCGGAACCGCGCTCTCTTCTCCGTCGCAAACCGTCTACCTGGAACGCACGCCCAAAGCGGCGGAACAGAAGGCCGAAAGCGTTGCCAAGCGATGATGCGGCGCCGGTCCCGCCGCCTTACCGCTTGCGTACCCGGTACAACATGAGCGGACTCTCCTCGAACACCTTGTCCGCAACCTCACGAATGCCACGCTGGTAGCGATGGTCGCCGTAATCCCAGATGTAGTCGTAGTCGGCGGCGACGCGCCCCCAGTCGGGTTCCGCGTCTTCGCAGTGGCCCCAGTAGCCATCGGACATGTAAGGCTCCCAGGTGATGCGCATCGGCGTCTGTCCGGGAATGTCGAACAGGTACGGCGAGACGGCTCCGCGCCGGATTACCGCGTACGCCCAGTAGTGCACGTAGTAGTAGTCAAGCGGGTCTTCGTCCTTGCAGGTATCCACCAGGGGAAAGACCCTGGCGTTGCGAGCGATCTGCTCGATGCCCCGATCCATCGCCGCGTTCCGCTGCGCCTCATCCTGGAAGCCGGTGCTGATGTTGAAGACGCGCAGCATGGTCAGCGCCACGGCGAGCACGGCAATCCAGTTGGCGCGGCGTCCCACCTGCAACACGGCGAGCGTCAACAGGCAGAGCGGCGCCACCAGCCGCACGTCGAGATCCGAGCTCGCGCCCCATGCATACGGCAGTAACAGAAAGACTCCGAAGAAGCCTACCAGGACCACCAGCCAGCGCCAGTTGACGCGAAGCTCACGATTGCCCGCCACCGCCACGATTAAACAGAGAGCGAGGCCGTACAGAAATATCTGGTCGAGGCGCGGATCGTATCCCTGCGTGGTCAGGTTGCGCAGCGCCTGCACCTTATCGAGGATGGGCCGCCACTCCAGGCGGTTATTCTGTCCCGAGAGTCCGGGACGCGCCCAGAGAAACAGCAGCGACGGCGGAGCCAGAAAGCAGGCAAGCCGCAGCCACTCGCGCCACTGCAGCGACGCCAGCTCATAGAAGACGAGGATGAATGCCGCCGCGGCAAAGCCCAGCAGGTGCGCGAAGTAGGTGAGGAACATGACGAGGACAAACAGCGCCGCGCGCAACCGCGATAGCCGCTGCCGGTACCAGAGCCAGGTTCCCACCATCAGGAAGCAGAAGCCTACGCTGAGGTGATAGGCGGTGAATCCCCAGAAAAACAGCACGTTGTAGGAGAGGGCGCAGGCCAGCAGCGAGAGCCGGATGGAGCCTCGATTCGCCTGCCAGAGAAACCATGCGACGGAAAACGGCAGCAGCACGGTGGTCAGCATGAGCAGCAGTTTTCCGGCGGTCTCGACCGCCAGGAATTGCTGCAAGGCGAGCGCCAGCAGATCCCACAGGACGTAGGGATAGGGCTTCCAGTCGGCGCGGTAATACTGGGCGAACAGGTATGCGGGATCGTGCAGATGATGGAGAACGAAGGCACGCGCCAGGTGATTGGCGTAGTCCAGCAGCGGAGGCTCGCTCACACACAGGAACGGCAGCGCCAGGATGGCCGCCAGGAAAATGAAGAGGGCAATCCAGAGGGCATTGCGTCTCTGTTCGGGCGGCATGGCTGGCGTGGGGCTCTCCTTCCGATTGTTCGATGTCTGGTGTGCTACAAGCAAGGTACTCGCTACCGCTCACGGCTTTCAAGAATGAAGCCCGCGGCGGACGTGCAATTCGTCAATTGGGACACGGTATGCGAACCGGAAGAGCGCATGCACGTGATTGCATCTCACTCCTGCGCGAACAGCACCCAGGAGGATTGCCAGAGTGCGGTAGGAACCTGGCCGCGGGCGCAGGCCGTGATGATGATGTTGTATTGTCCGCCTTCGGCGAGGGTGGACAGGAACCCGGTGGGCGGCAGCGGCATGGCGAGGGCGAGATATTCGAGAAAGGCGTACACATCGGCATCCGGAACAAGCTCTGGAGCGGCAAAGCTGAGCTCGGTATTTTCCTGAAAGAAATGCCATGCGACGGAGGCCGCCAGGTTAATGGCGCGCTCATAATGCGGAGAGTCGATCACGCCGGGCGCGGGATTGTCGAAGATGATGCAGACCCGGCGTTCATCTTCGCGGGTGTATTCGCGCACCTTCAGTTCACCGGATTTCGCCGTGGCTTTCCAGTCCACATGGCGGGCGCTGTCCTCCGGTTCGTAATCGCGGATGCGGTAGAGATCAGAGCCGCGGCCGCGCTGGTTGGTCTCCATCTCGCCGGTGATCATTGGCAGCACTTCGAACATTTCATCGGTGGGCTCGACCGAGGGAAACACCAGCACCTCCTGGTCGAGCGCGATGAGGCGCGTCTTGATAAGGAAAGAGAACGGAAAGCGGGTGGAGATCCCGATGCCGCGCTGGGCATAGAGTCCGCGCTGCGGAAAGCAGAGATTCAACTCGGCGCTCTGGCGGTGGCGGCCGGGAAGAAACGGGAAATACACGCTCTGCTCAAAGACGGGTGGCGGCTGGGGCGGCGGAGACACTCTGGCATAGGCAAAGTCGGGCCAGCGAATGATGGGCTTGCGTCCGCTGCGCGCTGGAGGATAAACGAATTCGGCGCGCTGCCAGCGCCACGCGGGGCGATCTGCTTTCTGCCGCGGCGGCACCACGGAGATGGAGAACGCCGGCAGCAGTCGGCGATTGCGGAGCAGCACCGCGCCGGTATAACTCTGGCCGGCAAAGACGTGGTGGGGAAGATGGAATGCGATCTCCAGCCCGCTGATCATGACCGCCGAAACGATGCCGCTGACGAGCACCGCTCCGAGCATGGCGGCCACCACGATGAACAAAAGGTTATTCCCGGTGTTGAGCGCGGCAACGCCGATCAGCAGGGTGAGGAACAGGTAGACCAGGCCCTCGCGGGTCACGTCATAATTGAGCGCGTCGCGAACCCGGCGGGCCACCACACGGCGCGCCAGGTAAGGAACGGTCGAGACGGCAACCACCCCGGCCAGCAGCAGCGCCGACGAGGCAAAGACGGCGGTGGCCAGCGTATCTCCAGCCTCGCGGGAGGCAGTGGAGAGCAGCGCCGATGCAAAAGCCAGCGCCAGCCCGAACATGGCAATGAAGAAACGCAGCCAGGCGCCGCGATCAACGCCGCCGAGCGCTTCCCCGAACTGCTGGCGCAAGCTCATCTGGTCATTATGACATTGACCACCTTGCCAGGCCGCAAGATGAGCGGCGCGGCCAGGCTGCTTACGTCTGCAGGAAGTGCAGCACGTGACGGTTGAATTCGCCGGGGGCTTCCTCGTAAGGCAGATGGCCCACGTCCGGCAGCACGACGTACTCGACGTTGCGGAAGAACTCGCGCAACAGCAGTCCCGACGCCGCGGAAACCACGGGATCCGCCGCCCCCCAGAGCAGGAGGACGGGGATGTTGGAAATGGAGTGCAAAGCCAACTGGAGTTGCAGCATGTCCGGCTGCCAGGTTCGGATGACCTCGAGGGCGTACTCGCAGGAGCGCGCATCGTCGAGGTTCACCGCATATCCAGCGCGCGTCTCGGCCGTTACCCGCGAGTCATCCGCGTACAGGCGGCCGACCGACTTGCCCCGCAGTGCCTTGCTGCGCCAAAGCACTCTGCGCAGCATCATCCGTCCGAACGGGGTACGGAGGAATGCCAGGCGGAGGCGGGCGTTCGTCATAAATGGATGCGCAGGCGCAACCAGCACCAGGCGGCGAATGATCGGTTCGGGATCGCGGCAATCCTCACTGGCAGCCAACATGGCTACGGCGCCGCCATGCGAGGTGCCTACCAGATCAATCCGCGAATGCGGGAGCGAACGCAGGAACCCCAGCAAGCGGGTGGCGGCGGCAGCCAGGCCGAAATCCACCGTACCTGTCAGCGGGCGGTCGGAGTGGCCGATGCCCAGCAGATCCACCGCATAGACGTCCCGGTGTTGCGAGAAAAATTCGAGATTATGCCGCCAGCTGAAGCTATATCCCATCAGCCCGTGAACAAAGACAACGGCAGGCGGCAAACGCGGTGGGGGAGAGTCGGCGGGCACATGGAGGTAGCGCATCCGGTACGCGCCGAAAGAAAACCAGAACTCCCGCTCCTGTAAAAATCGATGGGATTCTTGCGAAGGCATCTCCCCCACCCCCGGTTTCTTCTCAATCCCCAGCCTATGTAACCATATTGCGCACCGTAGAATCAAAATGATTATTTCTGCCTCTGTCGCCCTCCCTGTGAGGCTGCGAAGAGTCCATTCTTCGCTTTCAGGACATCCCATTTATCATAGTCATGTTCGTAATTCAGAAGTACGAACGTTGTCTCGGACTGTATAGGAGACGAATATCCTTATAAAATGGATATTTAGGCGATCTATGATGAATGGGAAGGTGGCAACTGAGTTGCAAACAAAGCAGTGGACTCGCTCCGCGCTGGGATCAGACACCGCGCGCGAACCCATGCGATCGCCGATGACCAAGGAAATTCAAGTCCGCTTTGTCGCAGTTGTCTTCACCCTGCTGACGGTGACGGCGGTAATATTTGCGTGGATCAATTTTCAAAAGGAGCATGAGTTTTCCACCCCCACGGATGGAGTCTGGTGGATGGAATCGCACGGCCAGCTAGTGGCGCAGCGGGTGGACCCGCTCGGCCCCGGCGACCGCGGTGGCATCAAGGCCGGCGACGTGCTGGCGTCCGTCGGTGGCAACCTGGTGCATAACAACGTGGACGTTGCCCGCCAGATGTATCGCTCGGGAGTCTGGACCAAGCTTTCCTATACCTTGGAGCGGGGCGACGTGAGCCTGGATGTTCCGGTGATTCTGCAGCCGGTGGACAAGAGCCTGAACCAGGGATTGCGGTTGATCGCGCTGGTCTACCTCGGGATTGGAATTTATGTACTGTTCCGCCGCTGGACCGCTCCCAAAGCTGGCCATTTTTATTTGTTCTGCCTGGTTTCGTTCATCTTTTACTCTTTCAAGTTCACCGGCAAGCTGAACCAGTTTGACTGGACCATCTACTGGTCAAACGTGGTTGCGGGAATGCTGCAACCGGCGATGTTCCTCCACTTCGCGCTAGCCTTTCCGGAACGCAAGGCGTTTGTGCAGAAGCGGAGCTGGATTCTGCCGCTGGTGTATCTGCCGGGAATGCTGCTGCTGAGTGTGTGGGTGCTGCTGGTGAAGGCTGCCGAACCCAGCGGGTTGCTGCTGTGGAACCTGGACCGGCTGCAGATGGGATACGTAGCGGCCCTATTCCTGACTGCGACCTTTGTGCTCTGGCATACCTATGTGCACGCCCGCACTCCCATCCTCCGCCAGCAGATGAAGTGGGTCACGCGCGGCACCTTCCTGGCGGTCGTTCCCTTCACCATTTTCTACGTCATCCCTTTCATTTCCGGGCGGGGATCGTCGCTGGCCATGAAGATCAGCGTACTTTCGCTGGTTTTTCTGCCGCTCACCTTCGGCTACGCCATTGTGCGTTACCGGTTGATGGACGTGGACCTGATCTTCAAACGCGGCATGGCCTACACGGTCGCCGCCGGCACCATCGCCGCAGTGTACTTTGCAGCCGTCGGCGCCACCGCCGAGCTCTTCCACAAGAACTTTCCCAGTACCGGGCCGGGCGGGTTGGTCGTGGCCATCGTGGTTACCAGTCTTCTCTTCGATCCGATCAAGAACTGGACCCAGGAGCGGATCGACAAACTTTTCTATCGCAAGCGTTACGACTACCGCAAGACGCTGATCGAGTTCGGCCGCGAGCTGAACTCCGAGCGCGACCTGGGTAAGATGCTGGAGGCGATCCTGGAGCGCATTCAGCGCACCTTGCTGGTGGACCGCATGGCGGTCTTTCTGGCCGACGTGGACAGCCCGGGATTCGTGATGGTGCGCTCCAGTGGCATTGCGCCGGCCAGCGGACTGGATCTCAGCTTCCTCAGCAGCCAGCGTCCGGAGTTCGCCGAAGGCCACCTGTTTTTCGACAACACCCACCAGGCAGTGCGCGAGGAACCGCGGGCGCAGGAAACCATTGCCACTCTCGACCTCAACTACTACATCCCCTGCACGGTGATGAATCGCACCATCGCCATGCTTGGCCTGGGCAAGACGAGCGAGGGCGACTTCCTCTCCAGCGAGGACGTGGAACTGCTGGAAACCCTGGCCGGCTACATCGGCATCGCGCTGCAGAACGCGCGGCTCTATGCATCGCTGGAGCAGAAGGCGCAGGAATATGAACGTCTCAAGGAGTTCAACGAGAACATCGTTGAGTCGATCAACGTGGGCGTTTTTGCCGCCGACCTGCAGGACAAGATCGAGTCCTGGAACTCGCAGATGGAGGTGATGTACGCGCTGCCGCGCGCCAGCGCCATCGGCAAGTCGATTCTCGACGTTCTGCCGCCGGCTTTCTGCGAGGAGTTTTTCCGGGTGCGTGACAATCCCGGCATCCACAACCTCTACAAGTTCCGCCTGGGCACCACGGCCGGAGACACCAGGGTAGTCAACGCGGCCATCGCTCCCCTGGTGAGCAAAGATTACAGCGTGGTGGGACGGTTGGTCATCGTGGACGACATCACTGAGCGCATTGATCTGGAGGCGCAACTGGCGCAGGCCGACAAGATGTCCTCGATCGGATTACTGGCCGCCGGAGTGGCGCACGAGGTCAATACGCCGCTGGCCGTCATCAGTTCCTACGCGCAACTGCTGGCCAAACAGTTGCAGGGCGACGAGAAGCGCTCCGAGTTGCTGGACAAGATCACCAAACAGACGTTCCGCGCCTCGGAGATCGTCAACAACCTGCTGAACTTCTCGCGCACCAGCGGCACCGAATTCGGCAACGTCGATTTGAATCGCATCGTGCATGACACGCTGGCCCTTCTGGATCACCAGTTCAAGACGTTACGGATTCGCGTGGTGGGCGAGTTGCAGCCCGACCTGCCGCAGATTTACGGCAACCAGGGAAAGTTGCAACAGGTTTTCCTGAACCTGTTTCTGAACGCCAAGGACGCCATGCCCAAGGGAGGCACTCTGACGGTTCGCACCCTGCACGACCACGGCGTACGGGTGCATGTGATCGACACCGGAACCGGAATCGCCGCCGAACACATTCATCGCATCTACGATCCGTTTTTTACCACCAAGACCCGGCCCAAGCAGGGAGGCAGCGGCGGCACCGGGCTGGGACTGGCGGTGACCTACGGGATTATCCAGGAACACGCCGGCAAAATTCGCGTGGAGAGCCGCCCCGGCGAGGGTACGAGCTTCTTTATGGAGTTCCCCATGTCGAGAAAGGAAGTCCATGTCTGATCTGGTTGCAGTGAGGCGCAATTCCCCTCCGTCGGAGGCGTCCAACTCGGGCAGGGTGCTGATTATCGACGACGAAGCTGCGATCCGCGAACCCCTCCAGATTCTGCTGGAGGAGGACGGTTACGAGGTTGTGAACGCGCAGGATGGCGAAGAGGGACTGAGCCTGCTGGATACGCAGGCATTCGATCTCATTCTTCTGGATTTTCAGCTTCCCGGCCGCAACGGCCTGGAAGTCCTGAGCGAGATCCGCGAGCGCGATCCGGAGATGGCGGTCATCATGCTGACTGCCTACGCCACGCCGGAAAACGCCGTGGCCGCCATCCAGGGCGGTGCCGTAAACTTTATCGCCAAGCCGTGGACCAATGAAAAGTTGCAGGCCGATGTGCGCGCCGCCATCGGGCGCAAGCGGGTGCAAGAGGAAAACATCCAGCTCAAGCGCCAGCTCAAGCAGCGCTACAACTTTGAAAGTATCATCGGCAAAAGCGAGCTCATGCTGCGCACTTTCGACCTGGTGGCGCAGGTGGCTCCCTCGCGCTCCACCATCCTGCTGCAGGGCGAAAGTGGAACCGGCAAGGAGTTGATCGCAAAAGCGATTCACGCCAACTCGCCGCGCAAAGACCGCCCCTTTGTCCCGGTCAATACCGGTTCCATGCCGAGCGACCTGCTGGATTCAACCCTGTTCGGCCACGTCAAGGGCGCCTTCACCAGCGCGGTCAGCGCCAAAAAGGGGCTGTTCGAAATGGCCGACCGCGGCACCATTTTCCTGGACGAAATCGGCAACATGTCGATGGAGACGCAGGCCAAGCTGCTGCGCGTGCTGCAGGATAAGCGCTTCATGCACCTGGGCGGAGTCCAGGAGATCCAGGTGGACGTGCGCGTCATCGCCGCCACCAACAGCGAGTTGCGGCAGGCGGTCAAGGACGGCAGGTTTCGCGAGGATCTTTACTACCGCCTCAACGTCATCACCATCGATCTGCCGCCGCTGCGTAATCGCCGGGAAGACATTCCCTTGCTGGCCGACCATTTCCTTGAAAAGTATTGCGTGGAGAACGAAAAACCCGCGCGCAAACTGGGGCCGGATGCGCTGCGCGCCCTGATGGACTACGCCTGGCCGGGCAACGTGCGTGAGTTGGAAAACGCCATCGAACGCGCCGTCGTGCTCTCGGCCCATCCGGTGATCACCGCCGACCTGTTTCCAGAAGACATCGTCAGCCGCCCGGACACCCTGCCTCTCATCGCCACCAAGCCCGATGCATCGCTGTTTGAAATCGTGGAGGACTGCGAGCGCCGCGTGATTGCGGCCATGCTGGAGCGCTGCGGCTGGAACCAGACCGAGGCTGCCGAGCGTTTCCACGTGCCGCTGTCCACCCTGAACCAGAAAATCAAGAGGCTGAATATCGAGATCAAGCGGCGCGGCCAAAGAGACTAGCCGGCAGCGTTCCGATAGATGTTTCCGCCGGCGTTTTGGTATAGTCGCTTCAGCGTCACGCGCCATGCGAATCACTTGAGAGACAGCGTCCCGGACCGAATGGCATTCTCGCTTACCGAATACGCGAAAGACAGTGTTCTGGCGGTGCAGGAGTATTCCATCCTCTCGTGGCGCTCGCTCGCCAATCTGGCCAGCCATCCGCGCTACCCAGCCGATATTCTGCAGCAGATGGATATCATCGGCGTGGGCTCGCTGCCGATCGTGATCCTGACCGGATTCTTCACCGGCGCCGTGCTGGCCTTGCAGAGTGCAAACTCGCTGGCGCGCTTCGGCGCGCTTTCCTTTACCGGGCAACTGGTTTCCATGTCGATGGTGCGCGAGTTGGGGCCGGTGCTCACCAGCCTGATGGTGGCCGGACGCAACTCCAGCGGCATGGCCAGCGAACTGGGCTCCATGCAGGTGACGGAACAGATTGACGCCATGCGCGCCCTGGGCACCGATCCCATCCGCAAGCTGGTAACCCCGCGGCTGACGGCCACCATGTTCATGCTGTTCTTTCTCACCATCCTTTCCGACCTGGTAGGGCTGGCGGGCGGCTCCATGATTGCCAGCCTGCTGCTGCGCCTGGATCTGAACGAGTACTGGACCTCGGCCTGGCAGACGCTTCGTTACGCCGACGTTTTCATGGGACTGATCAAGCCGGTGCTGTTCGGCTTCATCATCGCCACCGTGGGCTGCTACTACGGGTTGAGCGCCAAGGGAGGCACCCAGGGCGTGGGCCGCGCCACCACCCAGGCCGTGGTCGCCGCCAGCGTCTTCATCCTGGCCGTCGACCTGGTCGTAACCCGCCTGCTGATGGTGCTGCTGGGGCCCCTGTAAGCCATGAGCGAGACCAGACAGAACGGGACGGCGAAGGCTGTGGTTTTCGAAAATGTGAGCCTGCGCTTTGACGAGCAGGTCGTCCTCGACGGCCTTTCGTTTGAACTCGAACATGGCGCGACCAAGGTTCTGCTCGGGATAGCCGGCTCCGGCAAAACAACTATTCTCAAACTCACCCTCGGACTGTTGCGTCCCGATAGCGGGCGCATCATCGTGCTGGGCGAGGAAGTGACGGCGATGCGCGAGACGCAACTGTTCGAACTGCGCCGCCGCATCGGAATGGTCTTCCAGGAGTCGGCGCTGTTTGATTCGCTGCCGGTGGAAGACAACGTGGCGTTTCGCCTGAACGAGGAAAAGGTTCCGCAAGCCGAGATCCGGCAGCGTGTTCTGGAAGCGTTGCGCTTCGTCGAAATGGAACACAGCCTGAAGCTGTTTCCCGCCGAACTCTCCGGCGGCATGAGACGCCGGGTGGCAATCGCGCGCGCCATCGTTTCCAACCCCGAGGTGCTGCTCTACGACTCCCCCACCGCCGGACTGGACCCAGTCACTTCCACCACGATCGTGGAGTTGCTGGTGAAGCAGCGCGACGTTTATAAAACCAGCGCCCTGCTGGTAACCCACCGCCTGCAGGACGCCTTCACCATGGCGACGCACTACTTCAACAAGGAAAAGAACAAGATGGTCGAGGTGCCGCGCGGCTGGGACTGGGATTCGAAAACCAGCTTCCTGGTGCTGAAGGACGGCAAGAGCTTATTCGAGGGAGACGCGGCTGAAATTGCCAACTCCCGCAGCGAATATATCCGCGAATACCTGGCGCTATAGCGACTTCCCCGCCAATCTGAGCGCCATCTCCGCAATGTGGGCGGCAGCGTCGGGATGCGCCATGGTGCGGGCTCTGGCGCCCATGGCCGCCATTTGCGCCGGGGCTTCAAGCAGCGCTGCCACCTCGGCCACAAACCGCTGGGGGGTCAACTCGTTCTCCGGAATCAGCAGCGCGGCGCCGGCCTGTTCAAGCAATTCCGCATTGCGCAGTTGATGATCGTCGGCGGCTCCAGGAAATGGCACGAACAGGGCGCACTTGCCCGCGGCCGCGATCTCGGCAACCGTGGAGGCGCCGGCGCGGCAGACGATCAGATCGGCGTCCGCAAAGCTCTGCGGCATATCGTCAATGTAGGAGCGCACTTCCACCTGAATCTGTTTTTTCTTGTAGTAGGCACCGAGATCGAAGAACTCGCGGCTGCCGGTCTGGTGCACAATGTTCAGATCCGGGAAACGCGCAAGCAACTCGGCAGCCGAGTCGCGGACGATTCGGTTCAGAGCGTGCGCTCCCTGGCTTCCGCCGAAAACCAGCAAACCCGGATTCCGGTTGCGCCGCGCGGGTAGGGAGAAAAAAGCCGGGCGCACCGGGACTCCAGTCACTTCGAAGCGGCGGAAGCATTTCCCCGTCTGTTCGAAGTGAACCGCGGCGTTGGCGGCAAAGTGGGCCACCACGCGGTTGGCGTAACCGGGAACCACGTTGGGTTCAAACAGCAATAGCGGGATGCGCAGCAGTACCGCCGCCATGGTTGCCGGAGCCGCCGCGTAACCGCCCACTCCGACGACGACTTGCGCCCGGAAGCGGCGCAGGATGAGCAGCGCGGTAAACACGGACCCGGGCAAACCCGCGACGGTGCGCAGACGGGTGCGCAGGCTGACGCGGTTCAGGGCGCCGATTTTGACCAGAAACAACGGAAATCCAGCCTTTGGGACCAGGCGTGTTTCCATGCCGCGGGCGCTGCCCACAAAAGCGACTTCGTGTCCCCCGTCGCGGAGCAGTTCCGCAATGGCAAGGGCCGGAATTACATGGCCCGCAGTGCCTCCGCCGGCAAAAATGATTTTCATATCAGTCCGTTTGCTGGGTAATGTTGAGCAACACTCCCACGCTTGCCAGTGTGACAATGAGCGACGATCCGCCGTAGGAAATAAACGGCAGCGGGATCCCCTTGGTGGGGAGCAGTCCGAGCACCACACTGATGTTAAAGAAAGCCTGGATGCCGATCATGGCCGTGACGCCGGTGGCCAACAGGCGTGCGAAATTGTCGCGCGTATTCCAGGCCGCGCGCAATCCCCGGAAGCAAAAAAAAGCAAATGCCGCCACGAAACAGACCGCTCCAATCAGTCCCAGTTCCTCGGAAACCACGGCAAAGATGAAATCGGTCTGCGGTTCCGGCAGATAGAACAGCTTCTGCTTGCCCTCCATCAGCCCCAGCCCGGTCAGTCCCCCGGTGCCTACGGCAATCAGCGATTGGATGATGTGGAAGCCGGCGCCCTGTGGGTCCGCGAAAGGATTGACGAAGGCAACCATGCGGCGGGCGCGCCACGGGGTTCGGAAGAGCAGGAAATAGAGCGGCGCGGCTGCCAGCGCCAGCGCGTACACGTAGTATTTCCATTCCATGCCGCAGATGTACAGGATGGCGGCGGTGATGAACGCGCAGGTCATGGCGGTCCCCAAGTCCGGCTGAGCCACGATCAACACACAGAAGATGGCCGTGGGCGCAACCGCTGGTAACAGGGTATGGCGCAGGTCGGTAATCGAGTGCAGGCGGCTTTCCAGAAAGTGAGCCATGAAAAGAATGATCGCGGGCTTGGCGAATTCCGAGGGCTGAAAGGAGAGAATACCGAGTTTGATCCAGCGATGGGTATTGTGGGAGCGGTCCAGGAAGAACACCGCCGCCAGAAACAGCGAGGTGACACCCAAGGTGGTGAAGACCAGCGCCGAGCGATTCAGTTTGCGGTAGTCCAGCTTCATGAAACCGTACATGGCGCCCAGGCCGAGGAGGGCGTAAACAATCTGCTTGCGGAGGAATTCCGTTTCCGTGCCAAACTTTTCCTTGGCCACAATGGCGGAAGCGCTGAAGACCATGACAAGTCCGGCGAAGACCATCAGTAAGGTCACGGCAAACAGCCATCGATCGACGCTGACCCGCTTGGCCACTAGCGTCCTCCGCTGCCGGGCGCGCCGGACTGCAAGGCTGCCAGGGATCGCACCAGTTCCTTGAAGACCCGTCCCCGCTGCTCATAGCTGGGAAACTGGTCGAAGCTGGCACAGGCCGGGGCCAGCAGTACGATATCGCCTGCGACCGCCTGGTCAGCGGCCTTGCGCACGGCCGACTCCAGCGTCTGCGCGCTGGTGACCGGAGTTGAGTTGCCGATCTGCGATTCGATCTTGGCCGCAGCGGCGCCGATGGTGTACACGCGCTTCACCCGCCCGGCGATCAGCGGGATCAGTGTGCTGTAGTCGCTGCCCTTGTCCTTGCCGCCGAGGATCAGGTGAATGTTTGCGGAAAAGGATTCCAGAGCCTTGATCGTCGCGTCCACGTTGGTGGCCTTGGAATCGTTGTAATACTCCACCCCGCGCAGCGTGGCGACGTACTCCAGGCGATGCTCCACGGCACGAAAATCCTTGACCGCGCGGCGAATCGCCGAAGGTTCCACGCCGGCTGCCATGCCGATGGCGACGGCGGCCAGCACATTCTCCACGTTGTGCGCGCCCTTCAGCGCAATCTCGGAGAGCGGCATGATCTCAACCTCTCCGCCGGCGCGAAAAACGATGCCATCGTCCCGCACAAACGCGCCGCGCTCCACAGCGTGCTGGCGGCTGAACCAGAGCACCTGTGGCTTCAATCCCGAGGCCAGGCGGCGGGTGATTTCGTTATCGGCGTTGAGAACCGCATAGTCCTCCGCCGTCTGGTTCTCGAAGATGCGCGCCTTGGCCGCAATGTAATTTTCCATGGAGCCGTGCCGGTCGAGGTGGTCGGGAGTGACGTTGAGCACGGCCGAGATATGCGGCCGGAAGGTCTCAATCGACTCCAACTGGAAGCTGGAAATCTCCAGCACCACCCAGGTATCCGGCGAGGAGTGCTCGACGAAGGTGATGGCGGGCGTGCCGATGTTTCCCCCGACCAGCGTCTTGCGTCCGCCCGAAGCGATGATTTCGCCGGTCAGCGTGGTGGTGGTGGTCTTGCCATTGGAGCCCGTGATGGCCACGATTTTCCCTTGCAGGAAGCGTGCCGTCAGTTCGATTTCACCGATGACCGGGATGCCCAGGCGGCGGGCATGCTCCAGCGGGCCGACTTCGCTGGGAACGCCGGGACTGACCACGATCAGTTCCTGGTCGCGGAAGGTGCGCTCGCCGTGCTTGCCGGTTTCCACCGTGATGCCGCGATCCAGCAGCGCGGGAATCTCATCGCGCAGTTGATCCTCGCTCTTGGCGTCGCTCACGGTGACACGCGCGCCGCGCGATTCCAGAAACAGCGCTGAGGCCACGCCCGACTTGCCCAGCCCAACCACCAGAACTCGTTTGCCTTTGACTTCCATGGGTCCTTTCCTGCCTTCGAGCAGTCTGCCTTTCAACTTACCTCAATTTCAGCGTGGTGAGCGCGAACAAAGCGAAGATCAGCGAACCGATCCAGAATCTCACAATCACCTTGGACTCCGACCAGCCCAACTGCTCAAAGTGATGATGCAGCGGCGCCATCAGGAAAATGCGCTTGCCGCGCAGCTTGAATGAGGCCACCTGTAGAATGACCGAGAGCGCTTCCAGCACAAAGATTCCGCCGATAAAGGGCAGCAGCAACTCCTGTTTGATGATGACCGCAACCGTGCCGATGGCGCCGCCCAGGGCCAGCGAGCCCACGTCACCCATGAACACCTCCGCCGGATGGGTGTTGTACCACAGGAAGCCGATCGAGGCGCCAACCATGGCGCCGCAGAAGATCGTCAACTCGCCCACCTGCGGCATTTTCTGCAACTCAAGATAGTCGGAGAAAACCGCATTGCCGCTGAGGTAAGTAAGCACGGCCAGTGCGCCGGCGGCAATCAGCGTGCATCCGATGGCCAGTCCGTCGAGGCCGTCGGTAAGGTTGACCGCGTTGGTCGAGCCCACCAGCACGAAAACCACAAAGATAATAAAAGGCAGAAAGGCGATGGGCCACAGGTGCGGGTTGACGGCCAGCGCGCCCACCACCAGGTCCGGCCGGATTCGTTTGAAAAACGGCACCATCAGGTGGGTGGAATACAGGCCCCGGGCCTGCAACAGAATCAGCGCCACGGCGATCACGAACGCAACCAGGGTCTGCAACAGCAACTTGCTGCGTCCGTTCAGCCCCAGATTCTGCTTGTGCACAACCTTCAGATAGTCATCCGAAAAACCAATGGCGCCGAACGCGAGGATGGAGAACACCGCCAGCCAGACAAACTTGTTTGACAGGTCAGACCACAGCAGCGTGGGCAGCACAATGGAGACCACGATCAGCAGTCCTCCCATGGTCGGCGTGCCTGCTTTTTTCTGATGCGAGCGCGGTCCGTCTTCCCGGATGTACTGGCCGATCTGGAATTCATGCAGGCGGCGGATCACCGAAGGTCCGATGATCAGCGCCATGAAGAGCGCGGTCAGACTGGCAAACGCCGTGCGGAACGTCAGGTAGCGAAAGATCCGGAATGGCCCCACGTTGAAGTGGCGAAAAATGTATTCGTATAAAAGCCAATAGAGCAATGGGTCCTCGATCATGGCGCGGGTTTGAGCCCGCCGTTGAACTAAGCTTTTTCCAGTGCCTCAAACACCGCCAGCGCACGCTCCAGGCCCACGCCCCGCGAAGCCTTCAGCAGCACCGCATCACCTTCGCGCAGATTGCGCGCCAGCCACTCGCCCGCCTGCTCCGGAGTTTCCACAAACACGGCAGCCACGCCGGACGAGGCCGCGCCGGCGGCGATGAACTCGCCGTTGCCGCGCACGCCCACCACGTAATCGGCCTTGAGCAAAGCCATCTGGCGCCCGCAGGCGCGATGCAACTCCGGCGAGGCAGGTCCAAGTTCCAGCATTTCGCCGGCAATCACAATGCGCCGCCGCGCCGGCGTCTGCGCCAGAACGGCAACCATGCTGTCCAGTGCCTGGGGATTGGAATTGTAGCAGTCGTTGATGAGAATTGCGCCGCGCACTTCGCGCACTTGTCCGCGCTTGTCGCCGGCGCGGAGCGAAGCCAGACTGGCCACCGCATCAAAGGGACTGACGCCATGCTCGGCAGCCACGGCAACCGCCGCCAGCGCATTCAGCAGGTTGTGGCGTCCCATCAGCGGCATCATCGCGGCCTCCCGGAAGCCGGGGCCAACCACGTCAAACTCCGAGCCCAGGACGCCGCGCAACGCAATACTCTGGGCGCGGTAATCGCACGGATGCTGAATGCCATAGAGCGTGACTTTGCCGTGAAAGTCGCGCCCGAACTGGGAGACATAGGGATCGTCGGCATTGAGAAACACGTGTCCTCCGGCGGGCAGCGCTTCGACCAGTTCATACTTGGCGCGTGCAATGCCATCCTGGGTGCCGAAGTTCTCCAGGTGCGCCAGGCCGATGTTGGTCACCACGCCTTCGCTGGGCGCCGCAATCTGCGCCAGCCTGGTAATCTCTCCCGCGTGCGACATGCCCATCTCAATCACCGCCAGGTCGTGCTGGGCCTCCAGGCGCAGCAACTGCATGGGCAATCCAAAATGATTATTGAGATTTCCCAACGATTTCAAAACGTGGAATCGCGCGCCCAGCACATGCGCGATGCAATCCTTGGTGGTCGTTTTGCCGGCCGAACCGGTCACGCCGATCAGCTTCTTGCCCCACAGCCGCCGCACCGCCGCGCCCAGATGCTGCAACGCCTGGGTGGTCTCGTCAACCACCAGCAACCGCGACGGATCGGCAAAACGGGAGAGCTGGTCGCGGGAAATCACCGCAGCCACGGCGCCCGCCTGCAGCGCGGCTGCCACGTAGTCATGGCCATTCTGGCGCTCGCCCTTGACGGCGAAGAACAGGTCGCCGGGCTGCAACGTCCGCGTGTCGATGGAGTAACCCTCGGCCATCGCCGCGTGATCGAATTTTCCGCTCGCCTGGGTGAATTCCGCAATCCTGCTCAACGAGAGCTTCATGAGCGTTCGCCTCCTCGGCTGTATCCGATGCGGTTCAGTTCCTCGCTCGCCACCTGATGATCGTCGAACGGGTATACGCCTTCGCGCGTGGTCTGGGTGCGCTCGTGTCCCTTGCCCGCCAGCAGAACGATGTCTCCCGCCTTAGCCTCCGCCAGGGCCAGCGCAATGGCCTTGCGGCGGTCGGGTTCGGCCACAAAGCGCGTGCTGGTTTGGCGCAACCCCACAAGCGATTCCTGGATGATCGCCAGCGGGTCTTCGCTGCGCGGATTATCCGAGGTGACGACTACGAAGTCACTTCCCTCTCCGGCGGCGCGTCCCATCTTTGGCCGCTTGCCGCGGTCACGATCCCCGCCGCATCCAAACACGGTAATCACCCGGCCCTCGCCGCGCCGGGCAAAGTCGCGCGCCAGGCGGATCAGGTTCTCGAGCGCGTCGTCGGTGTGCGCGTAGTCCACCACAACCGCAAAGGGTTGCGCTTCGTCCACTCGCTCAAAGCGACCGGGAACCCGGCTGATTCCCGCAATGCCGCGGGCGATCTGCTCCGCTGTGCAGCCGCGCGCATAGGCCGCCGCGCAGGCCGCCACCACGTTGTACACATTCACCCTGCCAACCAGCGGCGAGCGCAGCTCGATGGGACCGTCCGGAGTGGCGAGCGCAAAACTGTTTCCCTGTGGCGTCATCTGCAGGTGCTCCGCGTGGAAGTCTCCGTGCTCGAGGCCATAGCTGAACACCGCGGAGCGGCGGCGCGAAAATTGGGCAAGCTTGCGCCCATACTCATCGTCCAGGTTTACCACCGCCGCGCGCGGTGGCTCGGTGCCGGAGCCCTCAAACAGAATCCGCTTGGCGTCAAAATATTCCGCCATCGTACCGTGATAGTCGAGGTGGTCCTGGGTCAGGTTGGTGAAGACGGCAACGTCAAATGGGATGCAGAAAACGCGCCCCTGTTGCAGTGCGTGCGACGAAACCTCCATCACCGCCTCAGTGGCGCCGCGGGCCAGCGCGCGGGCGAAGATCTGGTTGAGTTCCAGGGACTCCGGCGTCGTGTGCGGCGCGGCCAGTATCTCCCCCGGCAGGTGATACTCGACGGTGCCAACCAGCGCGTTCTTGCGCCCGGCAGCGGCCAGAATCGACTCCACGATGAATGTGGTCGTGGTCTTGCCATTGGTTCCGGTAATGCCGGTTAGGCGCAGACGCTCCCCCGGGCGCTTGTAGAAGTTCGCGCTCAATCGCGCCAGCGCCCGCCGTCCGTGCGGCACCACCGCCCAGGCCACGCCATCGCGCGGCAACTCGTCCGCGGAATCCGTAACCACTGCCACGGCTCCCGCCGCAATCGAGGCGTCAATATAACGATTACCGTCCGTGCTTTCGCCCCTCATGGCGACAAAGGTCCACCCGGGCCGCACCCGGCGGGAGTCGTAGTCCAGCCCTTTCACCGGGCAATCGCCGCTCTCCGAGAGCACCTCTGCGCCGTCGAGAAGATCCAGAAAATTCATCACAGCAAGCCATCCCATGCCTGCCCCGGCGCCTGCGGCCGGAGCGGTTTCTGTTGCCGCGTACCCGGCCCCGAAGCCCGGCAGGCGGTTTCTAGCGCGAGAAACGAACTGCAATCTTCGAGCCCGGCGGCAAATAGGCGCCCGCCGGCGGCTGCTGCTCGCGTGCCGTTCCGCTGCCCACGATCTGCAACTCAAATCCCGCTTTACGCGCCGACTCGATGGCCCCCCGCATGGAAAGGCCCAGCAATGATGGTACCGTGGAACCACCTCTCACATCGAGTACCACGGTGCCGCCGCGGGCATCAATCTGCGCCGGAGCGGGCGGCCGCAAGGCCTGCGCGGCGGACCCTGAAGCTTGCGGCGGCGCCGGCTTCACCGCGGCGGAACCGGGTTCCGGGGCGGTCGCGTTTTCCAACTCCAACGTCTGCCCGGGCGAGTGCGGCTGTGCATCTTCGGTATCGCCCTCGGCGGCGCGAGCCACCAGCAGGCGCCGCGCCGGACTGTTCTTCGGTTCCACGTCGTGCGGCACGCCCCAGTAAGCCAGCACCTGTTCGGCAACCCGCTTGAACACCGGCGCCGAAACCTGCCCGCCCTGGTGCAGCCCACGCGGCGAATCCAGAATCACCGCAATCGTCAGCGCGGGATTGTTGACCGGAGCAAAACCCACAAAGCTGGCAACGTAATCCGTCTTTGAATAGGCGTGGGTGCGCGGGTCAATCTTCTCCGCCGTACCCGTCTTACCCGCCGAAGTGTAGCCATCGAGAATGGCACGACGTGCGGTACCCTCCAGCACCACCTCTTCGGTCAGACGCCGCATGATGGCCGCGGTGTAGGACGACAGGACGCGGCGCTGCGACTGGGGATGAAACTCGATGCGCTGGTATCCCTGGTTGGGCGGGGTGACGCCGGCGACAATGCGCGGCACCGAGTAAACCCCGTCGTTGGCAACCGACGACATCATGGACACCACCTGCAACGGCGTGACTCCGATCTCCTGCCCAATGGCCATCGAGCCAATCGACGAGGCCGCCCATTTGCTGGGATTGCGCACCAGTCCGCGCGTCTCGCCCGGCAGTTCCACGTTCGTAAGCTGTCCGAAACCGTACAACTGCATATGTTTGTAGAAGCGCTCCGGACCAAGACGCAGGGCCATCTTCACCGCGCCCACGTCGCTGGACTGCGCGTACGCCTTTTCCAGGGTGACCGTACCGATGTGGTGCGAATCGCGGATACGGATTCCACCTACAATGATGTAGCCGGGATCGCAGTTGATGACCTCTTCCGGGGTGGCCAGCTTTTCCTCGAAGGCCGAGGAGTAGGTAACCGTCTTGAACACCGAGCCCGGCTCATAAACGTCGCTCAGGGCATGGTTCTTCAACTTTTCCGGCGTAATTTCGTGGGTGAGATTCGGATTGAACGACGGCGCATTGGCCAGGGCAAGAATCTCTCCGGTGCGCGGGTTCTGCACCACCACCGTGCCGCTGGCCGCCTTGGTCTCCTCCATCGCCTGCTCCAGTTCCTTTTCGGCGATGAACTGGATTTTTTCGTCGATGGTCAGCACCACGTTCGAGCCCGGTTCGGGCGGATGTTCCATGTGGCCAAACCATTTGCGCCGCGCGTCCATGGTGATCACCACGCGGCCCTTTACCCCATTCAACTGGTTCTGGTAGAGGTGCTCGATGCCGGCCAGACCCGTGTCTTCCATGCCTACGTAGCCAAGCACCTGGGCGGCCAGCGAACGCTTGGGATAGAAGCGCTTCAGTTCCTTCTGAAAATAAATCCCGTGCAGCCCCAGCGATCGAATGCGCTCGGAGGTGTCGCCATCCACCTTGCGCGCAATCCAGGCAAAGTTTCTCTGTGACTGCATGCGCTCCAGCACGCTGTCCGGGTCTTCGCCGATCACCTTTCCCAGCAATTCCGCAGTGGTCTTCTGGTCGTGGATTTCGCTGGGCACGGCAAAGACCGAATCGACCTGCACGGTCATGGCCAGTTCCTGTCCGTTACGGTCGTAGATGATGCCGCGTTGCGGCGAGACTTCCACGGTGCGTTGTTGCTGGCGCTGCGCCCGCTGCACCCATTCTCCATAGTGCATCACCTGCAGAATGAGCAACCGCGCGACGATGATGACTGCCCAGAAAAACAGGAATACGCCAAACTTGAGGAGGCGCGACTTGATGTTGATTGGAGCCTTGCCGCCTGCCGCCATCGCTTACACCCGCACCGCCGGGGAGCCTGGATCGTCCCCTGCGCAAGAACTGGAAATGCCGGCCGAACCGGAGTCACGAAGAGATCTCCAGAAAGCTGGAACCAGGCGCTGGACGCGCCGGAATACTGGAGGAATGACAGAAGACTGCACCTGTCCAAGGTATAACAGCGATGACGGCCCGTACAGGCGCTGGTTGTGCAAAACCCGCACCAAAGCCGTCATCTGCCGTAACCCGGTTTCGAACCTGTACTTAGTTGGGAACCGAAACAACTGAAATGTTATTGGCGCGAGCCATCACCGGAGCTCCGCTCTCCATTGCACCCGTGTCGTCCATGCGCTGCACCTGCCCAACCGAAGGCAACGCCATTCCCATGTCGAGCGCCAGGGCATGAATCCTCTCCGGATCCTTCAGCGTGGCTTCCTCCAGCTTCAGGGTGCGGTTGACATCGGCCATCTGGTCGCGCCGGGCGCGCAGATCCTCGATCTTGTAGCCGTACTCAATTGAGCTGCAGTGCTGGAACAGATAGACCAGCGCCATCAGGAAACAAACCACCACGGCCGTGGTAAAAAAACGCATTTCGCGTTTGCGCGCCGGATCGGCCGAACGCACCAGGCGCGAGTTGTCGATCGCCTTGTGAAAGTAAATCTCGGGGGCCCCGGGCATGTACCGGCGCGGGGCGGCCGGAGGCGTGTTCTGCAACGTTTGGTTCATCCTTTGCGGCAGTGCCGCTGCCCAGATTGCCATGTCCTACTCCCTGCTGTTTCAAAAGTTCTCCACAGCATGCACAGGTTTTTCCACATGATGCTAAGAACAATTACGAAAAATCTATCTTTTCCCAGCGCGCCCGCGAACTTCCATACGCACGGCCGCGCGCAACTTCGCCGAACGCGCCCGCCAGTTTTCCGCAGTCTCTTCCGTGGAGGCAACCACCGGCTTCCTGGTCAGCGGCTCCCACACGCCTGCGCGGGCTCCATCACGCATGGCGTCCTTCACCAGGCGGTCTTCCAGCGAGTGGAAACTGATCACCACCAGTCTTCCACCCGTCTTTACCACCTGGGGCGCGCTCTGCAGCAGCGTCCGCAAGTCCTCCAGTTCGCGATTCACGTAAATCCGGATAGCCTGGAAAGTCAGGGTCGCGGGATGAATGCCTTTGCTTCGGGTTTGATTCATTGGCCGGGCGGCGGCCGATATGACTTGTGCTAGATGAGCGGTCGACTTAATCGGCCGTGCCCGTACAATGGCTCTGGCAATCCTCCGTGACCTCCTTTCCTCACCGAATTCGTAAATCAAGTCAGCGAGATTGCTCTCGCCGAACTGGTTTACCACTTGATCGGCGGACAACTCGGCATGCGGGTTCATGCGCATATCGAGCGGACCATCCGCCTGAAAACTGAATCCTCGGCCGGCATCGTCAAACTGCATCGAACTGACGCCCAGATCGGCCAGTACGCCATCGGCGCTGCCGGGCGCTACCAGCTTTGCCATTTCGGCGTAGGAGGCGTGGTGCAGCGTGATTTCGGGCCAGTCCTGCTCACGTCCCGCCGGGGCCGTCAGCCGTTGCCGTGCCATCTCCAGCGCGCTGCTGTCTTTATCGAAGCCGGTCAGCCTGCCCTCGGGACCCAGCAGTGCGGCGATCGCCGCACCATGTCCGGCTAATCCAACCGTGGCATCGATATAGCTTCCTCCGCGCTGAATGGCCAGGAAGTCGATTACCTCATTTAAAAGAACCGGTGCATGGCTGAATTGTCTCTTGCCATGCGCGCCCGTCAGAGCGCCTTCGTTTTCTTCAGACTCCCTACCGCCGTCCAACCGTTACGTCCTCGGCCGCAAAAGCTCGTCCAGGTCTTCCGGGGTAAGTGGATTTGCCTCCACTGCCGCGCTGAAGTCTTTCATGTCCCGGATCTCGATGTGTTCCAGTTTCCCAATCACAGCAACCTCGTCCTTCAGCCCAAACTTGTTGCGCAGGCGCTCGGCAATCGTCAGACGCCCTTGGCTATCCATCTCCACTTCCTGCCCGTAGTAGCTGGTCACATCCAGAAACTTCTGCAGTCTCTGGTGTGAAGTCGACTGGCTCTTGATCTGCCCTTCAAACAGTACCCACTCCTGTAGGGGATACAGTTGAATAACAGCGCCATCAAAACTGGTGATGTAGAATTTCCCATCATAACTCCTGTCGATTTCATGCTTGAAATCGGCAGGCATCTTGAGGCGGCCCTTTTCATCCAGTCGGGTTGGGCAGTTGCCTCGGAACATTTAAAAGCCCTTTCGTGGGCCGGACTCTCAATCTGGCTGCGCCAGTAGAAAGGTTGAAGGTAAACTCGGAGCTGACCGTAAGTGAGATCGATCCACTTCAGTCCCTTTTGCTCCACTTCGGTCCAGTCTATCCCCATTCCAACGTCTGTCAAGAGCCAAATTGCTTTTTGAGATTTTTTTTGACTGACTGTTCTAAGACCTTAGGTTTGAGAGAGCTGGCTGAGTTGCGGCCGGCGGAGACTTGAGCTTCCGCCGGGGACGCCGCGAGTTTCGTGGCGTGTTTCAGAGCGATTCATCGGAATTGCGGCCGGGTGGGGTTGAAGATTGGGTGTCGCTGGGCGGGAAATCCTGCTGCGGCAATGCTTTGTCTTGTCCGTAGGCGAAAAATCTTCAAGCGGCCCCTGCTCTAGCGGAGAGCGGGCAGCAACCAACGTAACAAGGAAATAGCAGCATCTCTTTGATCCTTGATCAAGGTGCGACCGCTGCCTTCAGGACCTGCGGGTGGTCCCGCGTCTGGTTGGGCCGGGCGGCCCGATCGGTTGCCGGCGCGGATGGTGCTGTGCGGCGCGCCGCTGGAAACATGGCCGGAAGAATCCTCCGGCTACGATTTCACACGCGCACTTCCTTGTCCCGGATCAAGCTGTCAATGGTGCGCGGCTGACCTTGATGTCTCTCCGCAAGCACCGTCTGAGGATGCCGGTCGGGAAACGGGGCCGCCGCCTTCACCGGGATGATCCAGCCGGTGGCATCGCCGCTGGAGCGGAAACGATCCAGCCAGCAGCAAAGCCACGCAAACGTGAGGCCCGCCAACGCCAGGGACATGAGCAGGGCGCGGGTCAGGAAATGAACCGTTCTGGCTGCGTGCACGAACACCAGGCACCAGGATGCCAGGAACCGAGAAAATACAGTGGTTAGATTCACGGCTTTTCCTTTCTTGCGCTCTGTGGCCGGCGGTCCAAAGCGCGCTCCAATGGACCGCCCGGTACAATTCGTGGCTCAGTGAATGCCCGCGGCCTGCAGATGACACGTGTACTTTTTGTCGCTGGATACAATGTGCGTCTGCAGCCATTGGCTGAGAAAATCCTGCAGATCCATGGACAGGGCAATTTTTCCCTGCTCAAAATCCCGCACCATCTGCATGACTTCCATGGTCAGTTTGTTGTGCTCGGCCTTGTGCTTGCCATAATCCGTATAACGAGCCCGCAGCATCAGGCTCTCCTCGCTGGCAAAGTATTCGCGAGTGTACTGCACAAGCTTTCCCAGGATGAGTGGCACCGTCTGGCTGCCCTTGCCGACTTTCATCGCCTCGTGCAGGCCGTTCAGCATGTCGAAAAGCTTTTGATGCTGCTTGTCGATCGAGTCCACTTCGACCGAGTATTCCGTGCTTCAGCAAATAAGCGCCATCTCGCTCCTCGAACGGGAAGCTAGTTGCATTCTCTCGAACAGTATCGGCGGGAGCAGAACCGGACTTTATCGCCTACATTGTCTTTCCATCCCTGGCAGCGCCGGGTGCCTGCGGGTAGAAGCCCATCCGTTGGCGGGAATTCGTACCGGATGCAGCAGCTGCTGAGAGGTCCAAATGCATTGTCCTGAAAGCGTCATCCCCGGATGCGCGCACGCCGGAATCGCTTATACTGGAAGAATTCTCCCGCGAGCCTCTTAAGCCTTCTGGACTAAGCGCATCGCATTCAGGAAAGAACTCATGTCCGCAGGTGCGGCAGCAGCAATGGTGACAGTTGACGATGTGCGGAAGGCCTACGCGAGAATTCACGACTCGCTTTTCCTTTCGCCGTGTTCGTATTCGGAGACCTTCTCCGAGCTCTCCGGCAACAAGGTGTATCTGAAGCTGGAAAACCTGCAGATGACCGGGGCGTACAAGGAGCGTGGCGCCCTCAACAAGATTCTGGAGCTGACGCCCGAGGAGCGGGATCGCGGCCTGATTGCGGCTTCGGCCGGCAACCACGCCCAAGCCGTCTCCTACCACGCCAGCAAGCGCGGCATCGCAGCCCAGATCGTAATGCCGATGGCCACGCCGCTGAACAAGGTCATGGCCACCCGCCGCTTCGGCGGCGAGGTCGTGCTGCACGGCGCCAACTACGATGAAGCCTGCGACGAGGCCAAACGCCGCGCCGTGGAATCCGGCCTCACCTTTATCCATGCCTTCGACGACGATGCCGTGATCGCCGGACAGGGCACGCTTGGCTTGGAATTGCTCAGCCAGTCTCCCGACATCGATATCGTCGTCACGGCCGTTGGCGGCGGCGGCCTCATCAGCGGCATGGCTTGCGCGCTCAAGGAGATCAATCCGCGCATCCAAGTGATCGGCGTGCAAACCTCGCGCCTGCCTTCCATGAAGGCCGCCATCGAAGCTGGAAAACTGGTCACCTTGCCGGTGGCATCAACTTTGGCTGACGGCATCGCCGTGCGCCGCGCCGGCGAGCGCACCTTCCCCATGGTGCAAAAGTACGTGGACGATATTGTCACCGTCGAAGAGGAAGAGATTGCCAGCGCGATACTGCTTCTACTGGAGCGCGAGAAGACGGTTGCCGAAGGCGCCGGAGCGGCTGCCGTCGCCGCCATCCTGCATCACAAGATCAACTGCACCGGCAAGCGCATCGCCGCCATCATCAGCGGCGGGAACATCGACGTCGGCATTCTCTCGCGCATCATTGAGCGCGGCCTGGCCAAGGACGGACGCCTCATCCGCCTGCGCATTCATCTGCCAGACTACCCCGGCGCTCTGCACGTCCTGACCGGAGTCCTGGCCGACCACCGCGCCAACATCGTGGAAACCTCTTACGACCGAAAATTCGGAGTCGATCTCGGCTACTCGGCCATCGATATGACAATGGAAACCCGCGGCAACGAGCACGTCGAAACCCTGCTCGCCGCGCTGGCCGCCTCCGGCTACCAGTTTGAGCGGGTTCAGTAGACCGCTGCATTCCGATCCGCGACGGTTCGTAATGTCGATGACTGGTATACCGCCTTGGTCGTTACCGCCGGGCAAAATCTCTACCTTGCCCTGGCCGGGCGGGTGCGCATTTGGGAACGCCGCGCGGCGGCGAGGGCAGGGGAAATTGCCGGTGCCGCCCATCCTCCCGTTTGGGAGTAATGATGATCGCGGCAGAATATTTTCGTTCGAGCGACCCTGAAGGGGTGTACGCTCCCCATAGTATTTTTGTGTGAAGGCACCGAATTACTCAGTTTTGCAACCGCAGAAGACAGCTTTGGTCTTGCAAAACCAGCTACCATCGGTGAAATTTAGGCGAGTCAGAGCTGAAAAATAAATTCCAGTCCAACCCATCCGCGCCGCGGCTGGGTCACATGGGTATTGCCGGTCTCCTAAACTCGTTATCCACTCCATGAGCATTACCTATCGCTGCGTTTCGCGCCATTCCAGAATTTAGCGATTCTTTAGCGATTCTTTAGGAACATTTTAGGATGATTTATTGAGGCCCGCATATTCTGGACGCGCAGGAGGTTCCCATGGGCCCTATGCAGGTTACGCCCGCAGACCCTAACGGCAAACCTCGAGCAACGAATTATCTCTTGGCGGCCGCGGTCGTTGCACTCGCCACCTTCGCTGCCGTTACTTTCGGCTCCCTCGGGCGGGAAGCGCCCTTCCTTTTATTCCTTCCTGCAGTGTTGTTCGCGCTTGCGGTCGGTGGCTTTCGCGTCGCAATTTTTTCCACCATTCTTTCGGGCTTGGCGGTTGATTTCTTCCTCCTCACGCCCACCCACAGCTTCAGATTGACTCGCCAGGGTCTGATCAAGGAGTTTTTTTTCGTCGCAACGACGATTGCCGCTGCCTGGTTTTTCGAGCGTCATCGGAGCCGCACCGAAAACTTCCTCCGGCTGCAGCGCAAATTGCTCGAAGGCGCCGCCGAATCCATGCTGATCACCGATTTGGACCACCACGTCGTGTATTGGAATCAGGGAGCGGAGCAGTTCTACGGTTGGACCGCAGCCGAGGCCATCGGCAAGCATCCCCGGGAACTTCTTGAATCAACCAGTCCAGAAATGTCATGGCAAGACATCGACAGCCAACTCAAGCAAGACGGACGCTGGCATGGCCGCCTATCGCGGAAGTGCAAAGATGGCCGCCGAGTCGTAACCGAAAGTTCCTGGGCAATCGACGAAAAATCCGGACTCATCCTCCAGACGGATCTGGATGTAACCAGACAGAGCAACACGGAAAGCGATTTGAAGCGCGCAAACCGCGCCCTGAGCATCCTCAGCAGTGTCAACCAGGTGCTGAATGACCTCTCCAGCGAAGCCGAACTGTTGCAGCGGACCGTGGAGGTCCTCGTCAAGAACGGCGGTTATCCTCTGGCCTGGGTTGCAATCCGCGTGGATGATCCGGAGCACAGCGTACGGGTTGGGGCGAGCGCCGGCGAGGCCAGTGGGTATCTGTCCGGAATCGAGCTGAGTTGGGCGGAGGATAAGCCCACCGGGCGCGGGCCCTGCGGAACCACCTTGCGCGAAGGCCAGACCACCGTGTATAACGACTTCCTGGCCGCTGAAGCATGTTCCCCGTGGTGGGAGCGCTCCAGGAAATTTGACCTCCGCTCCACCATGTGCGTTCCCCTGCTTGTGCAAGGCGAGAACCAGGCTGCCCTCTTCGTTTACGCCAGCGAAGTGAATGCTTTCCACGACCAGGAATTCACTCTCGTCTTCGAGGTGGCCAGTGACCTGGCATTTGCCTGGACCTCCCTCCGCCTTCACGAGCAGGCCGAAGAGGAACGAAAGTCCCGGGTCACGCTGGAGGAGCAACTCCGCCAAGCGCAGAAGATGGAGGCCATTGGCCGGCTTGCGGGCGGGATTTCACACGACTTCAACAATCTGCTGATGGTGATCATGGCCCAGACCGAACTGCTGGCCATGCAGCTCGAGGGCCCCGCCCTGGCAAGAACGGAAAGCGTGATGAAGTCTGCCCGGCGGGCGGCTGAACTGACGCACCAGCTCCTCGCCTTCAGCCGTAAACAGATCGTTCAGCCGGCAATCCTCTCGTTGAATCCGATCTTCGCTGAGATGGCGAATATGGCGGCGCACGTGGTGGGCGAGGATGTCGAGATCACGACTTCGTTCAGCGATGGGCTATGGGCGGTAAAGGTGGACCGCTCGCAGATTGAGCAGGTCGTCATGAATCTCATCGTAAATGCCCGCGACGCCATGCCCAACGGAGGCAAGCTCTTGCTGGAGACGGCCAACATTGACCTCACCACGGAATACATTGCAACTCATCCGCTGGTTCCCCCCGGCAGATACGTCCGTCTGGTGGTTTCCGACACGGGCGTGGGCATGAGCGACGAAACCAAGGCCAGGCTGTTCGAGCCGTTCTTCACCACCAAGCCGCCCGGCAAGGGAACCGGCCTTGGACTCTCCATGGTTTACGGTATCGTCAAGCAGAGCCAGGGTTTCGTCTGGTACTACAGCGAACTCGGAAAAGGCACCAGCTTCAAGATCTATCTGCCCGCTGCCGAGCCCATGCAATCCGCCGGGAAAACCGAACTCAAGCACGAAACCGTTCCCGCCAAGGTTCACCCAATGGTTCTCCTGGTGGAGGACGAGCAATCGCTGCGCGAGGTCATCACCGAATTCCTGGAATATGCCGGTTACCGGGTCATCGCCGCGGAATCAGACGAGGATGCAATTGAACTTGCGGCAGGGCATGTGGGCGAGATCGATCTTCTCCTGACCGATATCCTGCTAAGGGGACGAAACGGCAAGGAGCTGGCCGACGACCTTCGCGGCGAAGGCTGCAAATTCAAGGTCATCTTCATGTCCGGCTACACCGCGAATGCGATTGTTCATCACGGCGTGCTGGACGATTCGATCCCGTTCCTGCAGAAGCCGTTCACTCGTGCCACTCTTCTGGCCAAGGTTCACGAGTCGCTCGACCTCTGAGGCGGTTGGATCTCCCTTCTCCGCATCCCTTATTTTCTCCCGGGCTTTTCCGGTGCGCTTCGCGGTACCATTCTCCTATGGCTCTAGTCTGGCTGGTTGAATGCAAAATCTGCGCGTTGCGCTTCGCTCTGATGCCGCGCGAGGCCGTGGCGGGAAAAAGCACCGGCTCGCTCGTCCGCAACACCGAAGTGGGACGCTTCGAGTGCCCCCACTGCCACGAGTTTCAGGATTACTCCACCGACGACTTCATTCCCGGCGAAGGCCGGATTGTTGCCCGGCGCCAGCCTGAGCAATGATCCGTGCATGCAAAAGGCCGGCGTCGAATCACCGGCCCTGGCATGGTTCAACCAAATGGCCTAACGCCTGAGCACCGTGCAGACGGAAGCGCAAATGGCGCCGCCGATGTTTAACGTCGCGGCCGCTTTCGGATTCTTCATCTGCAAACCTTCCGGCATGCGCCCCATCAATTGAGTAAAGCAGGTGCCGAGCATGGCCACGCCCGTTGCGCCAATCGGATGGCCCTTGGCGATCAATCCTCCGGAGAGATTGATGCCGCACTCGCCATCCACGCCGGCCTTGCCGTCGCCCCAGAACTTTGCGCCCTCGCCCACCTTCGCCTTGCCGATCACTTCGGCGCCAATCGCACCCATCACTGAAAAGCAGTCATGCACCTCCGCCACGTTCACATCCTCCGGCGCCAGTCCTGCCATTTCGTAGGCGCGCTTCATCGCCCGGTTGGCTCCGGCAGGACGCAATATATCGCGTCCTGCCTTCAGCAGCGGGTCGGTAGCCTGCGCAAATCCGGCGATCTCCACCGCGTCGGCCCTCGAAACACCGAGCTTCGCCATTCCTTCTTCGGTCGCCAGAATCATTGCCGCGTAGCCATCGCTGATCTGCGAGCAGTCGTAGGTTTTCAGCGGCAGTCCCTCGACAATGTAGCGATTCCGGTCATCGATCCGGGTCGCGTCTTCCAGCGTAATCTTCACTTTGTTCATCTGCGCCAGCGGATTCTTGTTGGCATTGGCATACTCTTGCACGGCGATCCCGGCCAGCGCGGCTTCCGTCACCTTATGTTCCCGGATGTAGGCCTCCATGATTTCCGCGAACAGGTGGGGGAAGATGTAAGTCTTGCCGGCGCGCTCATCCGGGTGCGAGTAAAATCCCAGCGCCTTGGCGATCAGTTTGCCGTCCATCTTGCCCTCGGCGTCGCGCATCTTCTCGTAGCCCATGGCAAAGCCGGTTTCACCCCAGCCAGCCTGCAGTTTAAGAATCGTGGAGAGCACGGCCTGGCCGCCGGAAGCGCAGGCGTTTTCCACGCTCTCAATCGGTTTGCCGGCCAATCCCGGAACCGCCGCCGCCAGACCCGACACCAGCCCTTGCTCATTGAGCGCGATGTTGCACACCGCCGCCACCGCGCCCACATCCAGCAACGAGGCGTCCGTGTTGATCTCCCTGCAGACGCTTTCGATCGAGTTCTTGACGATTTCCGGGACAGTCATGCCCAGCAACTTGCCGAACTTGGACTGGTGATAAGCAACGATGTAGACACGTTTCATCTGGTTCTCCAATGAAGGGATGCCCTCGAGCAGGGGTAGGATTCCGAACGCCGGCGTTCTCGGAACCCGGTCGACCGGCGCGCTGGATTTTACTGCAATTGGAGGAAAAGGGGAAAACAACCCTAACGGTGCAATTCCGCGCCCAGGCTCGCCAGGTTCACCAGCAGGCGCAGCGCGCCCGGCACGCCGCCAGCAAGCTGGCGCGAAAATGAGAGTCCGGTATACACCACGTAGCCACGCCCGTAGCGGGCTTTGAGCAGCGATCCTTCCTGTAACGGCTGGCCCGCATCGCCCATGCGTAGCAGCGCCTCAAAACGCGCATCCCAGCGCTCGGCAAAGCATTGGCCGCGCTCTTCAATCCAGCCCCGGAACTCCTCGCCGCCATCCTGGTTCGGATTCCAGAAGACATCGTCGTGTTCTTCCATCAATTCCACGGCGGACGCCGCGTTGGTCACCCGCGCCGTCCCCAGCTCCAGTGGGTACGGAACCGGAGCGTCGCGGGAGAAGCGCGCAGCGTCTGACTGCGCCATGATCACCACGACCCCTCCCTGTTCGGCGTAGCGCAGCAGGTTGGCGCGCGCTTCCGCCAGCTCTGCGCGCTCATCCACCGCATGGGCTCCCACCAGGATGGCCCAGTATTTTCCGAGCTGCCCAGCGCCGGCGACCGGCAACGCAGCGTTACCCTTTTCCCCAGCGTCGGCGACCGGAAGCGCAGCGTTACCCGCCGCCCCGCCTGTCAATTCGTCGGGATCGAGCTGGGTGACCTTCACGTGGATGTCATCGAGCACCGCCGGTATCGGATCGCCCGCCACGCCCACGTATCCAACTTCGAGATTCTCCGGCACCTCCACGCCGGCCGACACCAGCGATCCATTGGACGTCCGGTAGTCGAACCCAACCTGGTTGCCGGGGCCGTGCACAATCGTATAGCCCTGATCAAAAACCATCCCTGCCCAGCGCACCACGGCGCGTACCGGAATCGTTCCCTCTCCGTCGTGCTCTTGGATCAAGAAAAAGCGATACGTGTGTTCCTCACCGCGCCCCTCGATCTCCAGAACCTCATGCTCGGGTTCAGCCCGCCAGCCGCTCGCAGGATGAACCGAGAGCATCGCGTTTTGCAGCCTTGGGAGGTTGCTGCGCACCCGCACCTCGATCTCGCCATAGGCAAAGTTTGTGCGCCGGTTCCAGTGCGTGCGCGGCTGCACGATCACCGACACGGGCGGCGCCACCACCACCGTCCGCGGCATTGCGCCGGTCTGCTCTGCCTGCACCGGCACGCTGGCCCGCACCAGCTCGCCCGCCAACTCCACTTCCACCACCGCCTCCAGCGCCGCGGGGGGCAAGGGACGGGTGGCGTTGCGCTCGTCCAGAATTCTGTAGGCGCCGTCTTCTTCGCTCTCCAGCAGGAACTGCGGCCGCGTAAACGGCGCGTCCTGCGGAACCCGTCCGCGGAACACCGCATGAGTCTCGCCGGCATTCCACTCCCGCCGCGGCGTCCAGCGTCCGCCCTCCGGCTTCAACTCCATGCCCACAACGCGAATGCCCGCACCCCGCACCTGCACTTGAACCGAAAAGTTTGCGCCCGGAACCAGTACGTATGCGGCCCCGTCCTGAGGATCACCGGTCAGGCGGGCTTCGGCGCGCACATCCGCTGCCCGCAGCAGCGCGCGCTCAGCCTGTTTGCGTTTCGCCGCAAGCTCGGCGCGAACCCACGCCGGAGGGTGCGATGCCAGGATCCTGTCCTCCACTCCGCGCAGTTGGCGGAGGTATTCCCCGAGCTGCGCAATGCAGGTGGCGCGATCGTCCACGCTCTGCCCGGCAGCGGCGGCGGCAGTGCGCATGGCCTGCAAACGCGAGCGCACTGGCGACGTCTCATCCGCGCCCAGTCCAGGGATGCCCGATAATGACTCCAGGCCGGAGTTCAATCCCCTGGCAAAGTCCGCCGATTCCTTATCAGCCGCGTTGCCCGGCACGGATTCAATCAGCCGGTAGCGGCGTATCGTCTCGCGCGGCCCATGCCACAGGCCTTCTGGTGAATGTTGCTCGGCAAGTGCGTTGTCGGCCCGCTGTTGCCAGGTCAGAGGTTCCCCTGCTCCCGTTCCGCCAGCGTTGAAGGCTACGGAATACGCGCCGGAGCGTGCCAGCGCATAGAGCCGCTTCGCCTGCCATGGCTCCGCTTCGTCCCAGAGTTGCTCGGGAATTTTCCTGGCGTCGGCGGCTGCCCGGAAGGCCTCGCGCGCAAGCAGCGCGGTGGCCGCATGTTGACCGTCCCCGTCCGGCAAGCTCATATCGTAGGGAGTTATGATCAGGTCCGGATGGGTCTCGCGTATCACCCGCACCATGTCGCCAAGGGCGGCGTTGTGTCCTCCCCAGCGGTCGAAAACCTCGTCCGCGCTGCGCGCAAAGCCAAAATCCACGACCCGCGTAAAGCGTTGATCTACCCCATAAAGCGCATCACTGGCGAGTTGTTCCATGGTGCGTTGCAACCCCTGTTCGCTGGGCTCCAGGATGGCGTGGCGATTCTCGCCGCGCTCGCCGCGGGTCAGGGTCAACAGGGTGACCTCGGCCCCCTGGCCGCGAGCCAGGTAGAGCAACAGGGCGCCGTCCTCGTCGCCTGGATGCGCCGTGATCTCGAGCACCCGCAGGGTGCTGCCGAGGGCGCGAATCTGTTGCCGCAGTCCGGCGTCCGCCGCGGCCGCCTGGCCATGCGCGCCAGCGCCCAGCAGCAGGGCAATGCAGAGCCCGGCGATGGAGCGAACTCTCACCGCATCCCTTGTATCTGTTCCACCGCGCCCAACGCAACCCGCCAACGCAAAAAGGCCGGAGAGCGTAACTCCCCGGCCTGGCGCCGCGGCCGGCACAGCGGTTCATGCCGCGTTACGGCTGCGAATCGTACTTTGCAATTTCTCAGGCGGAAACCAGCTCGCCCGATTTCACCGCGGCCAGCTTTTCCTCCAGCCACTTCATCCACTCGTCCAGCCCGTCGCCTTTGCTTGAGGTTTCGATGATCTGGATTCCCGGATGCACCGACCTCGCGTTACTCTTCGCCAGCTCGGCGCTGAACGGGACATAGGGCAGCAGGTCCACCTTGCTCAGGATCATCAGTTCGCTCTTGACGAAGATCGAAGGATACTTCAGCGGCTTGTCTTCGCCCTCGGTCACGCTCAGAATCACGATCTTGAAGTGCTCGCCCAGATCGTAGCTGGTCGGGCACACCAGGTTGCCCACGTTTTCGATGATGAGCATGTCGAAGCTCTCCAGCGGCCAGGCCGCCAGGTGCTTCTCGATCATCTTTGCGTCCAGATGGCAGGTGCCGCCGGTGATGATCTGCTTGACCGGGAAGCCCCATTGCGCCAGTCGCGTCGCGTCGTTTTCCGTTTGCAGATCGCCGGTCAGCAGCACCACGCGTTTGTTCTTGTCCAGCCGCTCCAGGGTACGCTCCAGCAGGGTCGTCTTGCCCGATCCCGGCGCGCTGATAAGGTTCAACACCAGGATTTTGTGCTGGCGAAACTTCTCGCGCAATTCGGCGGCAAGCTTCTGATTTTCGTTCAGTACCTTCTTCTCAACCACGATCTGGCTCATTCTTCCACCTCGACGTACGCGATCTGCAGTTCTTCTCCAGCAATGGTGATGGTTGCGGCCTCGCCGCATTGCGGGCAAGCCGTGGCCCAGTTCTCCGCCTTGAATTCGGCGTTGCACCTCGGACATCGTTGCCGCCGCGCCACCTGCTCAATTTCCAGCGCCAGTTCCGCCCAGTGCGTATCCTTCACCACGCACTCAAAACCAAAGCGCAGACAGTCCACGTCCACCCCGGCCAGCTCTCCCACCCTCAATCCAACCTTGGAGAACCGCGCGCCCTCGTGCTCTTTCTGCAACTCATCAAGCTGGTCGAGAACCGAAGATACGATGGATAGCTCGTGCATCTGAACCCCTGAACCCGTCGCCCGCGGCCGGCAGCGTAGCGTTACCCGTTACCCGCCGCCCAACGCCAGCGGCCATGGCTGGCGTCCGGCCTTGTTGCGATTCTCATCTTCTCATAAACCCCCTGGCTGTGATGGCGCTCACAGTTTCACCCGATGTTCCCACTCCTGTAAAATTGAGATTTCCGGAGCATTCATGTCCAATCCACTTGCGTCCAATCCTCTTCTATCCGATCCCAATCTGCCTGATCCCAATGACGCGCAAGCCTGGGCGCGCTACGTGGAAGACTTTCGACGTTCCGCGCATGCCAGCGTGGAGTGGATCGCCAGCTACCTTGCCAACATTCGCGGCTATCCCGTCCTGCCCACCGTCAAGCCGGGCGAGCTCATCGACGCGCTGCCCGCCCACGCGCCCGAGCAGGGCGAGAGCTTTGACGCCATCCTCGATGATTTTCGCAGCACTATTCTTCCCTCCGTAACCCAGTGGAATCATCCCGGCTTCATGGCCTACTTCGGCACCTCGGCCTCCACTCCCGGAATCCTCGCCGAGATGCTGATCGCCGCCATGAACACCAACGGCCTGCACTGGAAGACGTCGCCCGCCGTGGCTGAACTGGAACAGGTGGCCCTGGGATGGCTTCGCCAATGGCTCGGCCTGCCGCCGGAGTTCTTCGGCATCATTTACGACACGGCATCCACCAGCACCATGCACGCCCTCATCTGCGCCCGCGAATTTGCCCAGCCGGAGAGTCGCGTCGAGGGATATCGCGGCAACCTCGTCGTCTATACCTCCGAGCAGGCGCACTCCTCCGTGGAAAAAGGCGCCATGGCCGTCGGCATCGGCCAGAACTTTGTGCGCAAGGTGCCAACCGACCCTGAGTTCCGCATGAGACCCGACGCGCTGCGCACCCTGATCGAGACGGACCTCGCTAACGGACTGCAACCCGGCTGCATTGTCGCCACCATCGGCACCACGTCCTCCACCTCGGTGGACCCGGTTGCCGAGTGCGCCGCGCTGGCCGAGGAGTTCAACCTCTGGCTGCACGTCGATTGCGCCTACGCCGGCCCCTGCGCCCTGCTGCCCGAGTGCGCCGAGCACTTCAAGGGCATCGCGCGCGCCCACTCCGTGGTCACCAACCCGCACAAGTGGCTGATGACCCAGATGGACCTCAGCGCCTTTTACACCCGCAAGCCGGAAATCCTTCGCCAGGCCCTGTCGCTGGTGCCTGAGTACCTGCGCGCCTCCGAAGACCCGCGCGCCGTGCACCTGATGGACTACGGCGTGCCGCTCGGCCATCGCTTCCGTGGACTCAAACTCTGGTTCATCCTGCGCTACTTCGGGCGCGAGGGCGTCATGCAATTCCTCCGCCGCCACATGCAACTGGCCCGCGAGTTCGCCGGATGGGTGGATGGCGACCCACGCTTCGAGCGCGTCGCCCCAGTTCCCTTCTCCACCGTCTGCTTCCGCCTGCGCGGCAGCGACGAGCTGAACAAGGCGCTGCTGGAAAAAGTAAACGCGAGTGGAAGCACTTTTCTGTCGCATACCGCGCTCAACGGCCAGTACGTCATCCGCATCGCTATCGGCAACATCGCCACCAACCTCGCCGACGTGGAGTTGGCCTGGAAGCTAATCCTGGACGCGGCAGACGATGTGCTGAAAAAGTAGCCATCACTTCTTCGATTCTGGTGGAAGACGGACCGCGGAGAAAATCTTGACGATGTCCCTGGCCAGCCCGCCCGAAGCAATCGTGCCGTCGAAGGCCGTGACCTTGCCGGTGCCAAGGATGATGGACGTCCGCTTGTCGATGATTACGAAGGTATGGACGTAAGTGAACAGGGGACGATCAATCTCGATGAGCAGGTCGGCGACGCGCTTGTCCTGAACGAGGGTGAGGCCCAGGCCGGGCCAATCCTTCTGGAGCACGAGGGCACGGTCCAGTGTATCGACGGTCAGGAAGTTAGTCTTCGAGTGAATATAGATGGCCTTCGCGTTTCTGAGCATCTGGTTGGGATCGGCGCCAGCTATGGCCGCGCTCGATTGCGGAACATCGGCGGCAAGCTTCGCTGGCAGTTGGAGCAGAGTGCCCGAACCGAGAGCTACGCGGTGGCCGGGGTCGGACAGGCCGAGGACACTATCGATAGGAACTGCGAAGCCAGCAGAGCCCTTACCGCTCGTGATGATGCCTATAACGCTCCCTGAGCGATCGACCAGCGCACCACCGCTGGAACCTGGCGCAACGGGTGCGCTGAACTGCAATAGACGAAAACCTGAGCCGGCTCCCGGAACTTCGTCGGCGGGACGAATGGCGGAAAGGATTCCTTCCGTCGCCGACCAGGTGAGACCGCCCGCATTGGTGACGGCGTAGACGGGATCGCCTTGGGCGAGGGTTGCAGTGCTCCCCGGGGCCAGCGCCGGGAGTGCGGTAGCTGATATTTTGAGCGCGGCAACATCACGGCGCTCGTCAGAGCCAAGGAGTTCAACGTGGTCGAAGACTTCTCCGTCTGCCAGACGAACCTGAACCTCGGCTGCACCTTTGATGGCATGGAACGCGGTGAACAGCACGCCGTCTTTGGAGACGATAACTCCCGTCGATATCGAATTGAGGCGGCCAGCTCCCTCCCCGGAGAGAATGATGACAGAGGCGGCTTTTGCATTCTCAAAGATCGACCTGGTGTCGGGAGTCGATGTGACTTGCTGGGCGGCGGCAGGTAGCACGAGCGCGACAAGTGTAATAGCCTTAAGAATTCTCATAGTGGTCGGCAATTATAGCAAGAGGCAGATCGACCTCAAGGAAAGTGCTTCCTGCTCTCTGCGCCCAGTACGTTCTATCCAGCGCGGGGTGCTGGATCGCCTCGGCGATGTGCTTGGCCTCCGGGTGTCCGGCGGCTTCAAATCCGGCCGCCGCGCGTGGAAGCTTTCAGGATTCGGGCGCGGCCGCTGACTCCCCACCGCCTCAGCAATGCGACAAGATAAACACAAGCGCGGCAACGGCCAGCAGAATTCCGATCACCCAGTCACTCAAGTGCCCGTGCGCCTCCTGCGCCGGCGAAGACTCGACCAGCGCGGCGATTGCAAAATCCGCCTGGGCCGCAGGTTGCAGCGTGAGTTTTTGTGCCGCGCGAATCCGGTTCGTGTACTGCTCGAACCACGATGCTTGCGCGGCACTCAGTCCCGGAACCGTCCGCTCGGCCTGGAGGACGATCAACGAAGCTTCGTTATGAATGGATCGGCCACTCTCGCGGAAAAAATCATGCAGCGTTGCGGCCAGTTGTTTCGCGTTCTCAGGGTCGCCCGCCACCAGCGTATCCCGCAGATTCGGAACGCTGCGCAGGACGGAGGCAATCTCCCCGGCGGAGAATCCCGCTTCGCTCAGCAATCGCAGCCGCTCTTCCGGCACACCGGAATCACGCAGTTCGGCAAGGTCCTGAATCAGCCGCGAGACAATCCTCTCCTTCGCCGTTTCAGGATCGCCGTCCTTCAGGGCGCTGAGCACGCCAGGGGAGGCGTACATCGCGTCGGCGATATCCTCGACCGGCAACCCCGCATTCACCAGTTGCCGAAGTCCGCCCAGCAGCGCAGCAATCTGATCCGGCGAACTGTGGCCGCCAAATTCCGCCACCAGGATTGACAGTGTCTGCCCAAGTTGCGGTCTGCCGCCGGAGCCAGTGGGCGTGCCCGCGCCTCCGCTTGGAACGGATTGCGCGTCACGCGGGCCGCCGGAATTGCCGATGGAAAGACTCATGCCACTTGTTCCTCCGCTTTCTACGCCCAGAAAGTCCGATCCAGCGTGCGGTACTGAATCGCCTCGGCGATGTGCTTGGCTTCCAGGTGTTCCGCGCCCTCCAGGTCGGCCACCGTGCGCGAGACTTTCAGGATGCGGTCATGGGCGCGCGCGCTCAGTCCCTGTTGCGTCATGGCGCGCTCCAGCAGGCGCTCGCAGTCGGCGGAAAGTTCGCAGAAGGTGCGAATCTGGCGCGAACCCATTTGTGCGTTGGCAAAGAACTTTTCCCCGGCGGCGCGGAAGCGCTGCAACTGCCGGTCACGCGCCCGCATCACGCGCTCGCGGATCGCCGCCGATGGCTCGGCCTGCACGTTCGAGCTCAATTCCTTGTAATTCACCGCCGGAACGTCGATGTGAATATCGATGCGGTCCAGCAGCGGTCCGCTGATCTTCGAAACATAGCGCTGGATCATCGGCGGCGTGCACTTGCACTCCCGCGCGCGGTCGTTGAAAAAGCCGCAGGGACACGGGTTCATGGCCGCCGCCAGCATGAAACGCGCCGGGAAGGTCAGCGACATGGCGGCGCGGGCAATCGAGACCGTGCCGTCTTCCAGCGGTTGCCGCATCACCTCCAGCACGTTGCGCGGGAACTCCGGCAACTCGTCGAGAAAGAGCACGCCGTTGTGGGCCAGCGAGACTTCTCCGGGGCGCGGTATCGCGCCGCCGCCGATCAATCCCGCGTCGCTGATGGTGTGGTGCGGGGCGCGGAACGGCCGCACCCCCACCAGTCCATTGGCCGCGTCCAGCACTCCAGCCACGCTGTGAATCTTGGTCGTCTCCAGCGCTTCTTCAAACGTCAGCGGCGGGAGGATGGTCGGCATGCGCTTGGTAAGCATCGTCTTGCCGCCGCCCGGAGGCCCGATCATCAGGATGTTGTGTCCGCCCGCGCAGGCTACTTCCATGGCGCGCTTGGCCGTGTGCTGGCCGCGCACATCCTTGAAGTCCACGGGAAAGTGCTCGACCTGCGCGAGCAGCGCCTGGCTATCGACCACCAGCGGCTCGGGTCCAACCCCGGTGTTGATGAGGCGCACCACGTCGAGCAGGCTCTTCATCGGAAACACCTTGACTCCCTCGACCACCGCGGCCTCGCGCGCGTTTTGTTCCGGCACCAGCAGATTCGGAATCTTGCGCGCGCGCGCGGCAACAGCAATCGGCAGCGCACCGCGCACCGGGCGCAGTCCGCCGTCGAGCGAAAGTTCGCCGACGATGACGAACTCGCCGAGATCCTGCTTCTTCAGCCCGCCGTAGGCGCCCAGGATTCCCAGGGCCATCGGCAGATCGAAGCCCGAGCCTTCTTTCTTCAAATCCGCGGGAGCCAGGTTGATGGTGATGTGGGTGGGTGGAATGTCATACCCGCAATTTTTCAGGGCCGCGCGAATACGCTCGCGGCTTTCGCGCACCGCCGTGTCGGGCAGACCGACGGTGGTGAAGTGGTCCTCGTTCATCTTGACGCCGGAGACGTCGACTTCCACGTCGATCAGGTTTGCGTCGATGCCATAGACGGCTGCGCTCAGAGTCTTGAAAAGCATGCAAATTCCGCCTTCATGCGGGAGGCAATGGCGCTTGCCCGCGAATGGCTGCTGCGATAGGAGTGCGCTGTTCATTCTACGGCATGCTTCCGCCGGCCGCAGCGACTCCCAACCATTGATCTTGTGATGAATGGTTTCAGTGGGGGAAAGTAACTGCAAAGGCAATGGTTTGCACACCGGCCGAAGGATTGCTCAGTTCGCCAACCTGGGGGGTGCAACGATTCACTACTCCGGCAATCGTTGGAAGGAGAGTTTTCAGAGTTTCAAGTTCTCGAAGTTGCAACCGTTGGGAGGGGAGTCTAACTTTCAGAACGCACGGCGCGGCCACGTGATGGGATCGCCATCGCAAACTTGAGCCGACTTTGCTAAACTTAGAGCAGTTCCCTTATGCCAGGGCGGGCCTGCAGCCCGCATCGCAGATGAAGCTGCTGCATCTAAATGGAATGACCGCTCCTGGAGGGACACATTCGCCGGGAGACTGGTGAGGTGTTTGCAATGGCAACCATCGGCAGACGTGAGCAGGAGATTTTGACGGCCATCGTCGAGACCTACATTTCGACTGGTGAACCCGTTGGCTCGCGCACCCTGTCGCGGCGCAACAGCGAAGGACTGAGCGCGGCAACCATTCGCAACGTGATGGCCGACTTGGCTGAGGCAGGATTGCTGGCACAGCCGCATACTTCGTCGGGACGGATTCCTTCGGTGGAGGGTTATCGTTACTACGCCGAGAAGCTATCGGACCAGGTGAGCCTGAAGCCGGATGACGAGCAAACCATTCAGCGCTATTTCCAGGGAATTAACGAGGTTCAGGAATTCATGGAGCGTACCTCGCACGTGCTCTCGATGATTTCCTCGGGAGTAGGCGTGGCGGTGACCTCTACTGGCCCGCGCAAGGCGCTCGAGCATGTTCATTTCCAGCGGCTGGCCGAGCAGCGTGTTCTGGCCATCGTGGTAACCCGCAGCGGCGTGGTGCACGACCGCGTGCTGCGCCTGCCTCGCGTGGTGGAGCAAGCAGAATTGGACCTGGCGGCGCGCTACATCAATGACAACTTCCGCGGCTGGATGATCGAGGACGTACGCCGCGAGCTGGAACGGCGGATCGAACAGGAGCGCAGCGAGTACGACCGGCTGATGGGCTCGGTTGCCCAGCTTTACCAGAGCGGCGCGCTGGCGACCAAGGATGAAGACCCCGAAGTCTTTGTGGAAGGCACGGCCAACCTGGTGCGCAGCGAGAACGACACCGAGCGCCTGCGCCAGTTGCTGAAAACGCTGGAAGAGAAGACGCGCATCGTCGAGTTGCTGTCTTCCTATGTGGACGCGCACCAGGAAGCGGTGCGCGTGATCATTGGCCTGGAGGATACGATGCCGGATTTGAGCAGCTTCGTGCTCATCGGCGCGCCCGCCCGCAGCGGGCAGGAGATTTTGGGACGTTTGGCCGTCATCGGCCCCACGCGCATGGATTATCAGCACACCATTACTGCCGTGTCCTACATTGCGCGGCTTTTCGACAAGCTTTTAAATGACCCGGAATAAGCAAATTATTATGACAAACGAAGAAATGCAAAGCCCTCCGCTGAATTTGGAGCACGAACTTCCCGAGGGGGGCGCCAGCGATGAATCAAGCACCGCGGAGCCGTCCGAGGTGGAGAAATTAAAATCAGAAAATGCACTGTACCTGGATCGCCTGGCGCGTCTGCAAGCGGAGTTTGAAAACTTCCGCAAGCGCAGTGCGCGCGAGCAGCAGGAGTTCCGCGACTACGCGCTCAGCGATTCTCTGAAGCAGATGCTTCCGATCCTGGACAGCCTCGATCGCGCTCTGAAATTGGAAAACGTCTCCACCGAAGATTTCCATTCCGGCGTGGAGTTGATCGACCGCCAGTTCCACGACGTTTTGGCGCGTCTGGGAGTGGAACCGATTGCAGCCCAGGGACAGTTGTTCGACCCAAGCCTGCACCAGGCCATTCAGATGGTGGAGACCGAGGAGGTCCCCGACCACCACGTGATCGATGAACTGCAGCGCGGCTACCGCCTGCGCGACCGGGTGCTGCGCGCCGCCATGGTTCGCGTGGCCCAGAATCCGAAGCGATAAACCGGCGCACGAATGCGCCACGGAGGACGACCGCTCCGGCGGTCCTTTTAAACACTGGCTACCAAAGTTAAACGCGACTACTACGAGGTTCTCGGCGTCTCCCGCGACGCGGCCGATCCCGAGATCAAAAGCGCCTATCGCAAGATGGCGCTGCAATTCCACCCGGACCGCAACCCCGGCGACCATGAATGCGAGGAACGCTTCAAGGAGTGCAGCGAAGCCTACTCCGTGCTCAGCGACCAGCAGAAGCGCGCCACTTACGACCGCTTCGGCCATGAAGCTTTCAGCAATGGCGGCGGACAAGGGCAGGGTGGTTTCCAGCAGGTGGACCTCAGCGACCTGTTCGGCGAGATGTTCGGCTTTGGCGATCTGTTCGGCACCGCGGGAGGCCGCGGCGGACGGCGCCGCGCGCAGCAGGGCGCCGATATTCGCGAAGACCTAACCATTACATTTGAAGACGCGGCCTTCGGCGTGGAAAAGCAAGTCAACGTCCGGCGGCAGGAGTTGTGCGACTCCTGCCGCGGCACCGGCGCGGCCGGCGGCAAAGCGCCCAGCCGGTGCCGGCAGTGCGACGGTCACGGCCAGGTTCGCTACCAGCAGGGATTCTTCAGCGTGGCCCGCACCTGCCCGGTTTGCCAGGGTACCGGCGCCATGATTGAGAATCCATGCGGCGCCTGCAGGGGGCAGCGCCTGGTGAACCGCACCCACACGCTGCAGGTAAAGGTGCCCGCGGGCGTGGAGGACGGAACCCGCATCCTCTACACCGGGCATGGCAATGCAGGCCTCGACGGCGGTCCTGCCGGCGATGTTTACATTGTGCTGCATGTAGCCGAGCATCCTTTCTTCGAGCGCGACGGCAAGGATTTGCATTGCGCCATCCCCATCTCCATTGCCCAGGCCACCCTGGGCGCGACCGTCAAAATTCCAACCCTGGAAGGCGAGGCGACGCTGGTGATTCCCGAAGGCACCCAGACCGGAAGCCGCTTCCGCATGCGCAAAAAGGGTGTAGCAGGGCTCAACAGCAACGGGCGCGGCGACCTGTACGTGGAAGTGAAGGTCACCATTCCGGAAAAGCTCACACGGCAGCAGCGCGAGTTGATGGAGCAATTGGCCGCCACGCTGGGCCAGGAAAACAACCCGCAGAAACGCAGCCTGCTGAATAAAATGAAAGACATCTTCAGCTAGCGCGGCGGAGTGCATCGCGTGCGACTCCGGTTGCCGGCAGTGGCGGCCGGAGGAGCGCGAGGTTCGGTGGCTGGCCTGCTTCTCCGGCCGTGCCCGACGTTTTGATTTAGCCGGAATTGCTCGCATCGTCCAGAATGAGACTCTCTGCTTTGTGCAAATCCCTCCCGCATGAAACCTTTTTGAAAGCCGGGCCCGCTTGTTTTAGGCTGGAGGCATGACACGCCGCCGTTGGATTGCCGACGAATTCTCGGGCGATCGGGCTTTTCTGCTGGGACAAAACGCCGTGCACCTGACGCGCGTGCTGCGGGCGCGGGTGGGGCAGGAGTTCGACATTGTCTGCGGCGGACTGGTGCGCCTGGGCGCGATCGTATCCATCTCCGGCGACCGGGTGGAGTTTGCCCTGGGCGATGCTCTCGGAGACGGATGGGAGCGCGAGTTAGTGCTGGTGGCGGCCATATACAAGTTCGACCGGCTGGAGTGGGCCATCGAAAAATGTACGGAGCTGGGCGTCACGCGAATCATTCCAGTGATTGCGCGGCGCACCGAAGCCCACTTGGCGGAGGCCGCCGGCAAGCGGGTGGAACGCTGGCGGCGCATTGCGCATGAAGCCTCGCAGCAGTCGCGGCGAGGGCGTCCGCCGCAGATCGACGAAGTGGTCAGGCTGAAATCGGCGCTGCGCCTGGAAGCTCCCACGCGCCTGCTGCTGAATGAAAATGAGCAGAGCGAAAATCTTCGCGAGGCGCTCACCCAAGCCGCCTTGCCGATCGCTTTTGCGGTGGGGCCGGAAGGCGGATGGTCGCCCGAAGAGGTGACGGAGTTCCGCGATGGAGGCTGGCGCAGCGTGACCCTGGGCCGAACGATTCTTCGGGCCGAGACCGCGGCGATTGCCGCCCTGGCGGCCGCGGCAGCGATTCTCGATTGATCCTAGAGAGCTGGTCTTACCCGCATAAACACTAAGGGGAACGCTCTCGCGCTCCCCTATCGTGTAGCCTATTCGTTGAAAGTTACTACTTCTTCTTTGCGGCCTTCTTCGCGGGCTTCTTTGCGGCCTTCTTTGCAGCTTTCTTCGTTGCCATGACTATTCTCCCTTTGAACAATCTTGGAATGTAATTACAACGCAAACGTTGCAATTGAATAGTTGTATATGTTGATTACAAAATCATGTCAAGTGAAAAACGAAAACGTGAGCATATCTTTCACCTTCACGTCTCTGATTCCGCCTTACCGAGCGATCTAACGCAACGCTCGCAGCAGCAATCCGGAGATTGTATCCTGCAGGGTGTGCGCCATCATGGCCGGACGCAGGCTCTGCCGCAGCAGGCTCATGATGCCCAGGGCAAGACCAAGTAGAGCGATCAGCACCATGCGCTGCGGCCCTTCGTAGCCATGACCGAGGCCGAATAGAATACTCACCACCACCACGGCAATCCATCGGCTGCGCAGCAGGCGCGTGAACTGCTTCTGAAAATATCCGCGAAAGAGCACCTCTTCGCAGAATCCCGCAGTGGCGCTGAGGCAGACCCATAAAACGATTTCCAGCGCGCTCTGCGGCGCCAGAAAACCAATCTGCCTGCGGGCGTCGTCGAGATTGCCAGCCTGATTCATACCCATGGCCAGGGCTGCCATGGCCAGCACCAGCAGGGTGGCAAACCAGCCGCCGGCCGCGATGGCAATGTCGAGGAGAAAATCTTCTACGCTCTGCCAGCGTCCGCCAATCAGTTCGCGGAGAGTTCCTCCGGAGCGGCGCAGTCCCCACCAGACATAGGCCGTGAGCAGCCACTCGTAAACAATCGTCGCCAGGTAGATGCGCACATGCGAGTTTGCGGCGCGTTCGAGGTGAGCGCCCCGGGCGTTCAGCAGGCTGAAGACGGCGAGCACCAGAATCAGCGCGGCAGTGTGCCAGTAGGGAATGGCACGGCGCTTCTCAGGAGGCAGCGCGTCGTTAAGCGCCGAGCCGTTATGCGCAGGCCCGGGGAGCGCTGAGCCGTTATCCATCGGGCCATTCACCGCAGACCCGTTCTCCGCAGAGCCAGGGGGCGCCGATCCGGGGGGCGCAGAACTGGGCGTGGGGTCCTCCATGCTTCTCCTTGCGCGCTTGCGGGGGAATTAGTCGATGCTGAGAACGCTGCCGCCGCCGCTGCCCTTCACGGCTTCCACCCGCTGCAGAACTTTGCGGGCGAAGGCGAAGAGGCTCTTGGCATTGTTGGCCTGCTCACCGGCCAGCACCACCGGATGACCGGAGTCTCCACCCTCGCGAATCGCGGGATCCAATTCGATGCGCCCGAGGAAAGGCACGTTGACCTGCTTGGCCGTGCGCTCACCGCCGCCGGTGGAGAAAATATCGATCTCGTGATTGCAGTGCGGGCAGACGAAGTAACTCATGTTTTCGACTATGCCGAGGATTTCGACGCGCACCTGGTTGAACATCTCGATGGCCTTGCGCGCATCCTGCAAGGAAACGTCGGAAGGCGTGGTGACGACGATCGCGCCGGTCAGCGGTACCGTCTGGGCCAGCGAAATGACCACGTCGCCGGTGCCCGGAGGAAGATCGACGACCAGGTAGTCGAGCTGGCCCCAGGCGACCTGCCCGAGAAACTGTTTGATGACCCCGTGCAACATGGGACCGCGCCACACCAGCGGCTTGTCGCCGGGATTCAGGTAGCCAACCGAGATGACGCGAACGCCGTAGCGCTCGGCGGGAACGATGAGGTTGTCCGGGGTCAACTCGGGCTCGCCGGTTGCGCCCAGCATAAGGGGAACGTTGGGCCCGTAGATGTCGGCGTCCAGCAGTCCGACCTTGAAGCCGAGGCGCGCCATGGCCAGGGCAAGATTGACGGCGAGAGTGGTTTTGCCGACTCCGCCCTTGCCGGAACCGACCGCGATGATAGAGCTGACGCCAGGAATCGCCTGCGGCCCTTCGGCCTGCGGACCGCTTGAATGTTCATGCATGGGAAAGGCTATCGTCCTTACGAATCGTGATGTGTAACATTTGATTATACCGGGAAGGCAGAAATGGGCGAGTCACAGAGAATTCGGCCGGCGCGCGCTAGAATGAGCCGCAGCAGGAGAGGCCATGGCAAGAAGAGTGGTTGCAATCGTCGGTAGCTACCGCAAGGGCGGCAACGTGGACACCCTGGTGGATGCCGTGCTGGACGGCGCACGCGAGCAAGGGGCGGAGACGAGCAAAATCTATCTGATCGACAAGCACATTGAATACTGCCGCAACTGCCGCTGCTGCACGCAGCAGGAAAGTCCAGTGCGTGGCGAGTGCACAATTCACGATGACATGATGGCGGTGCTCACCGAGGTCCACAGGGCCGAAGCCGTGGTGCTTGGCTCGCCAGTAAATTTCTATAACGTGACGGCGGTCTTCCGCACCTTCCTGGAGCGGCTTCTGGGTTCCGTTTATTGGCCTTGGGGGCAGTGGTCTCCGAAGCCACGATGGGAAAAACCGTGGCGCAAGGCGGTGCTGATCGCTTCGTCGGCGGCGCCGGGAATCTTCCTTCCGTTTTCCACGGGAGCCGCGAAGGCGCTGCGCGTGGCGGCCAACTGCCTGGGCGCAAGGCCGGTGGCTAAGCTGTGGGTGGGACTGGCGGCACGGGACGCGACGCCACGGCTCTCCGACCAGGCGCTGCGGCGCGCACACAGGATTGGAGAAAAGCTCTAAGCGCGCAGCCAACGGGCGCGACCTTCCATGCAAAGCGCCCAGCCGGGGCCGGGCGCTCCTTTTTCCGAAAACAGATTGCTACAGACTGCTCATGTTGGAGAGGAAGTCGCTGTTGGCACGCGTCTTGCTCAGCTTGTCGATGAGCAATTCCATGGCTTCGACGGGCGAGAGCGGATTGAGAACGCGGCGCAGCACCCAGATGCGCTGCAGGTCTTCCTTGACCTGGAGCAGTTCTTCCTTGCGGGTGCCGGAGCGCTGAATGTCGATCGCCGGAAAGACTCGCTTGTCGCTGAGCTTGCGGTCGAGGATGACTTCCATGTTGCCGGTGCCCTTGAACTCTTCGAAGATCACGTCATCCATGCGGCTGCCGGTTTCGATGAGCGCGGTTGCGATGATGGTGAGCGAGCCGCCTTCTTCAATATTGCGGGCGGCGCCGAAGAAACGTTTGGGGCGCTGCAGGGCGTTGGAGTCCACGCCGCCGGAAAGCACTTTGCCGGAGGGCGGAACGATGGTGTTGTAGGCGCGCGCCAGGCGGGTGATGGAATCCAGCAGAATCACCACGTCGCGCTTGTGTTCGACCAGGCGCTTGGCCTTTTCGATCACCATCTCGGCGACTTGCACGTGGCGTGCGGCGGGCTCGTCAAAGGTGGAGCTGATGACCTCGCCCTTGACCGAGCGCTGCATGTCCGTGACTTCTTCCGGACGCTCGTCGATGAGCAGCACGATCAGCACGACCTCCGGATGATTGGCGGTGATGGAGTTGGCGATATTCTGCAGCAGCATGGTTTTGCCGGTGCGGGGCGGAGCCACGATCAGTCCGCGCTGGCCCTTGCCGATGGGAATCAGCATGTCCATGACGCGGGCGCTCATGTTTTCGCGCACGGTCTCCAGCTTCAGGCGCTCCTGAGGATAAAGCGGCGTCAGGTTGTCGAAGAGAATTTTGTTGCGGGCCTCGTCAGGCGACTCGAAGTTGACCGCCTCGATCTTGACCAGGGCAAAGTATTTTTCGCCCTCGTGCGGAGGACGAACCTGCCCGCTGACGGTGTCGCCGGTCTTGAGGTCGAACTTGCGGATCTGCGAGGGCGAAACATAGATGTCGTCGGGGCCGGGCAGGTAGTTGTAATCCGGCGAACGTAGAAAGCCGTAGCCGTCAGGAAGAATTTCCAGAACGCCTTCGGCGAAGATGTGGCCTTCCTTTTCGCTTTGCGCCTGCAGGATCTTGAAGATAAGGTCCTGCTTGCGCAGGCCGCTCGCACCGGGGAGGTCGAGCTCGCGAGCGATCTTGGTCAGCTCGGTGATGTTTTTTTCTTTCAGTTCAGCAATCGTCATGTCCACCTACGGAATGTTTATCGAGAGGAAGGAATCAGGTGCGCCGCGAAGCGCCGGGAATGTGGTTACCGTAAATCTGGCTCGGCTATCTCAAAGCAACCATTTGGATGGGGAACCGGCCTGGAGCCCTTGGTGACCGGATGGGTGGTTCACGGCTAAAACTGCGAACTGGCTGTACCCCTGCGTAATCCTTGAAACCGCTCCCTCGCAGCTGCCGCGGATGCGGCGGCCACAAGGTGAAATAAGTGAAAATCTTCCGCCGTTACGCCGCGCGACGCTGTGCGTCTTTTGCATTCACCGGATCGGCCATTACATTGGCGCGCTCGTTATCGGAGATGCGGTTCAGAACGTCGTTCGTGGTGTCCTGAATGCGGGTATTCGGTTTGTGGAACTTACGAGTGGCCTTGGAAGCGATCTGGCAGAGCATATAACGATTCTGCAAGGTGTGTAAAGCTTCAAAGACTTTGTCTGAACGCATAACTTCTCCTTTTGCATCAACCCTGCCGGCACTCAACACGGTTCCGAAGTCAATGTCGCCGGCTATGATTTCTCTGAACTTGATTACCAAACTCTGCCCGAGTGGCCGCACCTCGACCCGTCTCGTTCCCCTTACGGCTTCGCTCTCCCGTCTCTTCAGTAGATGCGATGCCGTTCCGTTCGTTGCTCTATTTGGGGCGGTACTGCATCTCCGCCTGAGTCACGAATTGAGCCAGCCTGCCTGATCCCATGTACCCGGCGGTTCGGGACGCGACAAGGTCAAACCTCCACCCACAACAGCTTGTTTTGCTTGAAGGACCCTGCCTTGGCCCGAGCTATTCCAGGCCTGAGATGAACGGCTCACCGGTCTCATTGACCCACGGCACCGCCAACAGGTTGTACATTAAAACTTTGTGCCGCCGAGGTCAACATTCTTTTTTGCTAAGTTAACCTATTGATTCTTATGGAATCCAGAAAGGAACTGGCCTGACTCTGAAACCTTAAGATACCTGCGCGCGAGTCTCGGAAGTTGATATAGCCCAAAGACAAACGTGAGTGCCGGGAGACTTTTGCGAAGAACTCATTCACGCCTGCAAGCGAGCAGCATCCAGAAAAACTTCTGATTCATGCTAGCACGTTCCAGGCAAGCGGCGCTACTGGCGGGCATGCGAGGGGTCAGCCAGGCGCGCCGAATTGAGGTCGAGATGCAGCGCCTGCCCAGTGTTTGTCCCTGGTGGATAGCAGTTGCCGTCGGGGTTGTAGGTCGCGGCACAGGCGGCTGCAATATTCCGGCGCAGCGGCGATTGCGCAAACTGCCAGACTTCGGCGAAAGGGGCTCCGCTGGCCTGCGGGGGCGGGGGCGGCTTGGGAAAACCGCAGCCAGGCGAGGGCGGACAGGCATCATTGGCGACCCAGAAAACAAGTTCGTGCCCTGCTGCCGATTCATACAGATCGCGCGCCGTGCTGATGACGGTTCCATCCGGTTCGGTGACCTCGATCCCCGAACAGTAAACCCCAGGACGGAATCCTGACTGCCTGAGAGCATCGGCCCAGGCGAAGACATATTGCTTCTGCTCATCGAGCATGCGCCCACCCTCTTCCTGATCGAGGAAGATCACGCTTCCCCGTCGGAATCCTTCGGCCTTAGCGGCCTGGGCGGCTGCGGCGCCATCGGATGCACCTGGATTGGGGGTGGATTTCAGCTCGGCATCGGCGCGCCCGTTGAAGAGCAGGAGAAAGCCGAAGCCGGCGCGCTGGATGGTCTGTCGCTTGCCCTGCCAGGTGTTGGCGCTGGCGCCCGGCGGATTGTTGAGCCAGTAGCCGGTATAGGCAAAGCTCTGGCGCAGAAGCTGGAGGCTCTGGTCGCCGGGATATTCGTTGCGGTCGAATCCGAGATAGGTCGCTGGCGCGCGGTAACGCTGGAAGGCGGCAGCCGAGATCAGCGCGGCGAGCATGATCAGCATCAGCAGAGCCGCATACAGCTTCTTCATACGTTTAGTGTAAGACATTGCACCCAGACGGCGGGGCGGAACCAGAGCACATCCTCATTGTTTGCAGACGGCGCACCGAGCCTTGTGCAAGACGGAGAAGACGCCGCAATAAAAAGAGTTACAGAATGTTCATCGTCCTTTTACACCACATTTCCACATTCATGTTGAAAACCTGTCTGAAATCGACTTCTGCGCGGCTTGACATTAGAAAACAGGTGAGCGAATTGGAAAAACATGAATTGCGCGGCAAGGTAATAGTTCTGTCACAACCGCGCCTAGCTTCGCCAATCCGGCCGCGGCCATTGCTCCCGGCACTCGGCACCGTTTAAACTTCGATGCGGCGGTGGGTCGCAACCTGCCGGATCCATTCATCCAAGCCTGCCCGATTCCCCGTGCGCGAATGGCCGCAACCTACGATATTGGCTCCAATGCGCGCCAGGGCTTGGGATGGGCGATTATACGGAGAACAGACAGGAGATGCTTTTTGCTGTACCTCCACGCGCTTGGACACTTTCATCCTGAGACGGTGCTCGACAATCATTTTCTTACTTCCCTGGACATTGGGGTTGACGTGAAATGGATTGAGGACCGGGTGGGCATCATTGAACGGCACACGACGCTGCCGCTGGAGTACCTGCGCCAGACGCGCAACCATGACCCCCGCGCCGCCGCCGAAGCGGCCCACACCACACCCACCGAGATGAGCGTCCGCGCTACCCGGATGGCGCTGGGGCGCGCCGGGCTTGAGGCCACCCAGTTGGGCATGATCGTCTCCGGCGGTTGCTCGCCAGAGATGCAGATTCCGGCAGACTCCAGCCGCATTGCCAATGCGCTGGAGATCAGTGCGCCCTGCTTCGATCTGCATTCGGCCTGCTCCAGCTTTGCTTCGCAAATTCACTTCCTGGACCTGATGCGTCCCGAGGCGCTGCCCGACTACGTGCTGGTGGTGAACAGCGAGACGTTTACGCGCAGCATCGACTACCGCGACCGCCGTCAGGCCGTGTTGTTTGGCGATGCGGCCTCGGCCGCGATCGTTTCCTCGCGCGTGCCGGCACCGACGGTGATCTCCGATACCAGCTTCGGCAGCGACCCGCGCGGACAGCACCAGATCACCATTCCCACCGGCGGACACTTCGCACAGGAAGGCCACGCGGTACAGGTCTTTGCCATCCGCACCACGACCGACGTGGTGAAGAAGCTGCAGGAATCCGTGCCCGCGACGGAGACCCGCCGCCAGGTCTTCATCGGCCATCAGGCCAACCTGCGCATGCTGGAAAACGTCTGCAAGCGCCGCTGCATTGAGTTAAGCGATCACTACGCCAACGTCGCCTGGTTCGGCAACTGCGGCGCGGCGGGCGCGCCCACCGTGCTCTCGCAACACTGGGACGACCTGCGCCCGGTGGTCATCCACATGGCTGTGGTGGGATCGGGACTGGCCTGGGGCGGCATGCGCATTTCGCGCGACTAATGGTGCACGTCGATTAAGCTTCTCCGGTCTGCAGCCGATAGAACCAGAGCGGGGCGAGGAGCTTCTCCGAAAATGATTACAGCCATCCACTCAGCTATGCCGCCGCGGGCGCCCGCGGAAAGCACTCCAACTGCAAAGGAATAACCATTGCCCTTCACGGTTGATGACCGCGTGAGCCTCAGCGGCACCCGAGATAAAGAGTCCGGCGGCGAGAGCGAGCCAGCACCGCTCTAAAGCAAGACAATCCCACGGGCCCAAACCCATGGGATTGCCAATCGCCGGCGCAGGTGCAATACTCCCCCGGCTAAACCTTGGGAGCCACCGCCTCGCCGATTGGCGTGGTCGGCAGCGCCTGTGCCTCCTTGCGCAGTTCCTCGAAAAGAATGGTGCTCAGGTAGCGCTCGCCAAAGCTGGGAACGATGGCAACGATCAGTTTGCCTGCGTTCTCCTGACGCCGCGCAACCTTTACCGCCGCGAATACAGCGGCTCCGGCAGAGATGCCGACCAGCAGACCTTCCTCCTTGGGAAGGCGGCGCGCGTAATCGAGGGCCTCATCGTTGGAGACCTGGATCACCTCGTCGATCAAGCTCGTATCCAGCACGCCGGGGACAAAGCCCGCGCCGATTCCCTGGATCTTGTGCGGTCCCGGCTTGCCGCCAGAGAGCACCGGGCTGTCCGTCGGTTCCACCGCGATCACCTTGAACGACGGCTTCTTCGGCTTGATGTAGCGGGCGATGCCGGTGAGGGTTCCACCCGTACCGACCCCGGAGATCAGGAAATCGACCTTGCCGTCGGTGTCATTCCAAATCTCCGGGCCGGTGGTGGCGAAGTGAATCTCAGGATTGGCAGGGTTGTTGAACTGCTGGAGGATGTAGCCATTGGGAGTTGTCGCGAGTATTTCCTCGGCTTTGGCCACGGCGCCCTTCATGCCGTTGGGGCCTGGAGTGAGGACGATCTTGGCCCCGAAGGCCAGCAAGAGCACGCGGCGTTCCAGGCTCATTGTCTCCGGCATGGTGAGGATCAACTCGTATCCCTTGACTGCGGCGACAAAAGCCAGCGCGATTCCGGTATTGCCGCTGGTCGGCTCGATCAGTACCGTCTTACCGGGATGAATCTTGCCGTCGCGCTCGGCTGCCTCGATGAGGGCGACACCGATGCGATCCTTGACGCTGGCGAGCGGATTCTGGCTCTCCAGCTTGACGGCGACTCTGGCCGAGGCACCCGCGGTGATCTTGTTAAGGTAGAGCAACGGCGTTTTTCCAATCAGCTCGGTGATGCTGTTTGCAATAGGCATTTCATCTCCATCCGGCCCGCGATCGGCGAACCACGAAAGTTTACGGCTCCTGGATGCGGCAGTTGCTTACAGGCCGCACGACGGGAAATCTGTGCGAAATCCTCACTTGATCCGATGCGCCAATCTCTCGTTCCGGCAAAAGAAAAAACCCACCGGCCGTAGTTACTGGCGGTGGGTTCGTGAAAATTCCTCTAGTATAATCTCTAGCTCACGATCTCAATTTCGCCAGCAAGCCGCAGCCTGCAACAACAGCAGGCCAACGTGCGACAGATCTGGCAGAAGAAGATCATAATGACTTCGTTTATAGCCCGCTTTTTATCCCGGAGTCAACACCGAACCGCGCACAAATTCGCTTCCCGTGTTTCCCAGCGGCATTGCCGGCACCTTCGCGGCACACGGGGTCATCCAATCATTGCATTCGCGGGAGTGCCAAAGGCCACGCCTGGGTTGCGATTGGTTTTCAGCAGTAACATTCTAATGTTGATAAAGAAAGGAACTGGAAACGGTCGCACCTGGCCACTCCAGTGACAAGGTTGAGAAAGACTTCCATGGCAAAAATACATTCCTGGGCGGCGCAAGGCGCCAAGCAAAAGCTAGCTCCCTATGAGTTCGATCCCGGTCCGATTGGACCTGAAGAAGTTGAGGTTGCGGTCGAGCACTGTGGTCTATGCCACTCCGATCTGTCGTTGCTCAATAACGACTGGGGAAGATCGCAGTTTCCGCTGGTTCCCGGCCATGAAGTGATTGGACGGGTGGTTGCGGCAGGCGAGCAGGCCAAGGGGGTGAAGGTCGGCGACCATGTCGGCGTCGGCTGGACCGCTGGAAGCTGTATGCACTGCACCTTCTGCCTCTCGGGAAACCAGCACCTGTGCCGAACCGCACAGCGTACCATCATCGGCCACGCCGGCGGATTCGCCGAGCGGGTTCGCGCCCACTGGGCATGGGCGATTCCTCTACCCCCGGGACTGGACACCAGTACGGCTGGCCCTCTGCTGTGCGGCGGCATCACGGTCTTCAATCCTTTTGTGCTGCACTCCATCAGTCCCACCGCGCGCGTCGGGATTGTCGGTATTGGCGGATTGGGCCATCTGGCGCTGAAGTTTGCCAATGCCTGGGGCTGCGAGGTTACGGCGTTCACCTCAAGCGAATCGAAGTTCGACGAGGCCAAGGCCATGGGTGCGCATCACGT